>OBAM01000003.1_pt1 | contig 472794 bp, 370 predicted proteins | sample 1517751 | NCBI WGS metagenome assembly OBAM01 (sample SAMN04571703, study PRJEB22368) | human gut metagenome | biome: human gut; material: stool | host: Homo sapiens | place: Luxembourg | collected 2012-10-18
CCCCCACATTCAAGCCCCTGTCCAACGAGGCAAAGGTTCTGTACGCCTTTATCCTGCGCCGGACAGAGTTATCCCGCAAGAATGGGTGGGCGGATGACTGCGGACGGATTTTCCTGTATTTCCCTATCTATGAAGTGGTCACACTGCTCCATTGTGGGCGGCAGAAAGCGGTGAATACCCTGCGGGAACTGCAATACGCCGGACTGGTGGAAATCCAGAAGCAGGGCTGTGGAAAACCCAACCGCATTTTCCCAAAATCCTATGAAGCGGTTCCAAACACCGACTTCAAGAAATCCCGTTCTGGTACGCCGGAGGACTGAAAACCGTACCCATGAAGTACGGAAATCACTCCTGAGACGTACGAAAACCGGACGGTATATAGAAATACAAAGATAAAAAGATTGATTTATATTCTATCCATTCCAATCCTATCCGAGCTATTTTCTGCGGGATTTTCCCTGTGGAAAACCCCGGATAGGAAAGGAATGGGGAAAGGAGCAGAATGGCACAACACGCAATTTTGCGGTTTGAGAAGCACAAGGGCAACCCGGCAAGGCCGCTGGAAGCCCATCACGAAAGACAGAAAGAACAATACGCCAGCAACCCCGACATTGACACAAGCCGGAGCAAATACAATTTCCATATCGTCAAGCCGGAGGGACGCTATTACCACTTCATTCAGAGCCGTATCGAGCAGGCCGGATGCCGGACAAGGAAAGACAGCACACGGTTTGTCGATACACTGGTAACTGCCAGCCCGGAGTTTTTCAAGGGGAAATCCCCAAAGGAGATACAGGCGTTTTTCCAGAGGGCGGCTGATTTCTTAATCGGGCGGGTAGGGAAAGAAAATATCGTGTCGGCGGTGGTACACATGGACGAGAAAACGCCCCACCTGCATTTGACCTTTGTTCCGCTGACAAAGGACAACCGCCTGTGTGCAAAGGAGATTATCGGCAACCGGGCAAACCTGACGAAGTGGCAGGACGATTTTCACGCCTATATGGTGGAGAAATATCCCGACTTGGAGCGTGGGGAGAGTGCCAGCAAGACAGGCCGGAAGCATATCCCCACCCGGCTTTTCAAACAGGCGGTTTCCCTCTCCAAACAGGCCAGAGCCATTGAAGCCGCCCTTGACGGCATTAACCCGCTGAACGCCGGAAAGAAAAAAGAGGAAGCCCTCTCCATGCTGAAAAAGTGGTTCCCGCAGATGGAGAACTTCTCCGGGCAGTTGAAAAAGTACAAGGTCACAATCAATGACCTGTTGGCGGAAAATGAAAAGCTGGAAGCAAGGGCAAAGGCCAGTGAAAAAGGCAAGATGAAAGATACGATGGAACGGGCAAAGCTGAAAAGCGAACTGGACAATTTACAGCGGCTGGTTGACCGTATCCCGCCGGATATACTGGCGGAACTGAAACGGCAGCAGCGGCACACGGTAAAGGAAAGGTGATAGATATAAGCAGAAATTTTCGCCGCCCCTGTGCGGCATTGTACCTTGAAAACTGAATATGGAGGACACTGGATGGCAAAAAGCGAAAGCGATATTTTTACACCCCGGACAGGGCAGGTCATACAAGCAGAGAACGGCACGCAGTATTTTGTATGTGGGAACAACCGTATAAAAATCTCCGAACACTTCGCCGCAGGCGGGAAGCCCCTCGGTGATCTGATTGTAGATGTGGTGCGGCATACCGCAGAAAAAGCCGCTTCAACCTGATAGCCCATCATTGATAACACGCCCACGCTTATGATATAATTGCCATAGAGCAAAAGTATTGTAAGCGTGGGTTGTTTCTTTAAGAAGGAGGATTTTTAACGGTGAAACAACCTTACAATACTACGATTTACAACACGGCGCTTTATATGAGATTGAGCCGGGACGATGAAAACTATGGTGACAGCGTAAGCATTGAAACACAGCGGACAATCCTGCAACAGTACGCAAAGGAACAGGGACTTCATGTAGTCGGTGAGTATGTGGACGATGGCTGGTCGGGGACGAACTTTGAACGCCCGGATTTTCAGCGCATGATGGACGATGTGGAAGCCGGAAAAGTAAACTGCATTGTCACGAAAGACCTTTCCCGTTTCGGGCGGGAACATGTGATGATGGACTACTATCTGGAATTTCTGTTCCCGGAAAAACGGGTGCGCTACATCGCCGTTGCGGAGAATGAGGACACAGAGAAAGGGCTTTCCGATTTTGTCCCGTTCAAAAACCTGTTTAATGAATGGTTTGCGAAAGATACGAGCCGCAAGGTAAAGGCCGCTTTCAAAGCGAAGTTTGCCACAGGACAGCGTATCGGTGCCTATGCTCCCATCGGGTACAGGAAACACCCGGAAATCAAAAACAAGCTGATAATCGACGAGGAAACCCGCTGGATAGTGGAGAAGATTTTTGACCTTGCCATTCATGGCAGAGGGGCGGCCAGTATCACAAGAATACTGATTATGGAAAAGGTTCCCACACCGGGATTTATCAATTTCCAGCGTGACGGGACTTTTGCAAACATCTATGCGGGTGCGCCAGAGGAAAAAAGCTACGCATGGACGATAGCCCAGGTCAAGAGCATTATGAAAGACGAAACCTATATCGGCCATACCATCCACTACCGGGAAACAAACATTTCCTTTAAGAACAAGCGGAGGATACGCAAGCCCCAAAGTGAATGGGTGCGGGTAGAGAACACGCAGGAGCCGATTATCAGCGAACAGGTTTTCCGGCAGGTACAGGAGCAGATAGCAAACCGCCGCAGAAAGTGCAAGGATGGTACGACGCAGATTTTTTCCGGATTGGTAAAATGTGCGGATTGCGGCTGGTCGCTGTCCTATGGGGAGAACAGGCAGAACAGCAAGCCTTACGGCCATTATCATTGTAGCAAGTACGGACAGGGCACACGCCAATGCTCCATGCACTATATCCGCTATGATGTGCTTTACGCCTATGTCCTCTCCCGTCTGCAATACTGGTCGAGGCTGGTACAGCATGATGAAGAACGGCTTTTGAAGCGGCTGTTAAATGCCAATGACAAGGGACAGGCCGCCGCAAGAAAGAAGCAAGCCGCAGAGTTGAACAAAGCGGAGAAGCGGAAAGCCGAAGTCGATACCCTGTTTGCCCGGATGTATGAGGACTGGGCGGCGGGGCGTATCACAGAATACAACTTCTCTATGCTGTCCGGGAAGTACCAGAGCGAACAGGCTGAACTGGACACAAAGATTGAACAGCTTCAATCCGCTATCGCCACTGAAAGCCAGAACGCCGCAGACGCAGAAAAATGGATTGCCTTGATGAAAGAGTGCGTCAATCCAACAGAACTGACCGCCGAACTTTTGAATACGCTGATTGAAAAAATCGTTGTCCATGAAGCGGTCAAAGGTGAGGACGGAAGCCGGGAACAGGAGGTAGAAATCTTCTACCGCTTTATCGGCAAAATTGATTAAATGACACCAATATCTTTAACTATGTGATACCGGAAAGGGTCTTCCCGATATCGAAAATATGACCATACTTGCGGAGATATTCAAGGTGACACTTGACGAGCTTGTAAGCGGAAATTTGCCGGAAAAAGGTGGTGCGGCTCAGTACACGAGCGAAACGGCATATGATATAGATGTCAACACACACTTTGATATAAATGCCGGAAGCGTGCGTGATATCACCGTATCCGGCGGTGACGACGAGAAACTGCACGTTATATTCTCTTCGGAAACGGCGGAGGATATCGGCTCGGTATTCAAGGTAAGGCTCGACAGCCGTAAAAACAAGCTTGATGTAGAGTGCCTGCGCAAGGATAAGATGAGTCGATATGAGGCACAGGAAAACGTGTCGGTGAAGATAGTCCTGCCAAAACAGCTTACTGACCACTGCGAAATATCGGCACAGGCAAGACTGCTTTGCATAAGCTCCCTTGATATAAGACGTATCGAATATGACGGCTCAGCCGACAGCGTTGTTATAGATAACAGCACCGGCAGTATCGAACTGACCTCGAAATCCGATATGGACATAACGGCTGACAGGATAAATGGAGTGCTTGATATTAATTTGTGGAGAGCGACCGCAAAGGTGCATATCCCGGCGGAGAATATCCCCGATATTCAGAGTAACGGCAGAAAGTGCGGTATAGCTTATATAAGGGACGGAAAACCGTATGAGCCCGACACCGCAGAGAAAAGCGGAGTGATAAAGGCGGCGGGAATAGGTGCAGATGTTGTTGTTGAGGTTAAGTGAGATGAGAAGCGGCGACTTGCGAGGGTAAGCCGTTACTTGGCTATTATGACAAATTTTGTTGGCTATATTTCACAAATCGGGGGGAGAAATTGACATCTGATTAACTTCATGATAGTATAAAAGCAGTAGATATACTATCAGTATCAATCTATACCTGCAATTCTTATTCACAAAGCACAACTACGCGAAAGGAAAAAATTATGAAAAAACTAACCAAAACAACAGCACTCATCTTATCCGCTCTTATGCTATTCGGCTGTACAAGTAACTCTGCAAACGGCAGTGTAGGTGATACTACACCGCCGAGCGAAAGTTCGGTTACGGACAGCAAAAACGAAAGTAAGGTTGAAAGCTCGGCTACTGAAAACAGCACAGCTATTGAACTTAGTAACGAAAAAGATGGCTTTATAAAAGATAGCAAAGGATATCTGTCTTTTTCCTATGAAAATGATAAGTATCAGGTTAATTCTGTATCAATATATTCTGAACGTGAAGCGGTTGATGATATTTACATTTATCCGACAAATCCGATTCCGAATAATATCATATTCGGCACGTTATACTGGCCGGTTGCCATAAAGTGCCGAATAGCGGGCGAAAGCTTGTATTTTTCTGAGAAAAACAAGTGCGGCGATGTTACGGTAAAATCCTCTGAATACAGCAAAAGCGGACAAGAGTATATTGATAAAATTTCCAAGCTCGACAATATGAATGCAAGTAATGATTATATGCTGGGTGTTTATACTCCTGTTATCGTTGAGGAAATAATCGATACATTTTCGTATCACCCGGATTTTCAAGTCGGAGACATTATTTATATTCAAGAAGATTACAATATCACCCGCGACTTATATAGCTATTATAAACTTAAAAATCAGGACACATTAAAGTTTTTACAGGATAAATTGGACGAGTTGCAAAATGTAATAGATGAGGAATTAAAAAATGGAGATAAAGCCAATGAAAAATATATAACTGAAATGCAGGCTCAAGTTAAAAAATATCAGCAAATGGAGAGCGAGTACAAGGCATACTATAAGTTTGTTGAAGAAAGCGACACTCCGGTACTGAATTTAAGCGTAGGATTTCCTATGCAAAAAGACAAATCATATTTTGCCTATGTGAACTCAACTAAAATCGTAGATACAATCGATGATAACAGTTACTACTATTCTTATGCGCAGAAATTCAATCTTGGTGACGAAGAACCGGAATCGCTGGGGGAGAATGAAAAATATAATTGGTTTCATTACAGTTATATTTATGGATGGGCTAATATGAAAGAAAAATACGGGGATCATTTCAAGAAATAACGCGGAACTACAAAATCGAGGTAATCAATCATGAAAAAACTAACCAAAACAACAGCACTCATCTTATCCGCTCTTATGCTATTCGGCTGTACAAGTAACTCTGCAAACGGCAGTGTAGGTGATACTACACCGCCGAGCGAAAGTTCGGGTACAGAGAGTGAAAGCAGAAATGATAGTTCTGCAACCGAAAGCTCTGTAACAGACAGCAGTTCAATATCTGGCAATTCCGGTGAGGAGAATAACGAGAATCTTGTAAAGAATATTGAGGGGTATCAGACGTTTTCGTATGATAAGGATAAGTATGTAAAAACAACCTTACGCAAAGCGTATGGTAATAAAAAGAGAGATCCAATGGGTCCATTTACCGGCGAAACAGTCACTCTGCCCCTTGCAAGAAATACAGTTGATGATGAAGTGCTTGTAATCAAATGCAAGGTTGCAGGGGACAGCTATGTATTCCAGAACGGTAGAAGCGGTATCAAAACCGTGCAGGATTTTTCTGAGGATAATATTCTGAACGGAGTATATACTCCGGTTGTTATTGAAGAAGTGATTGACAAAACCACCGACGCTGTATCGGATTTAAAGGCAGGAGATGTAATCTATATCGAAGAAGGCTTTCATGTTTGCGAGTTTATAGATGAAAATGGTAATACTATTCTGATGTCTGCTGACGAAGATATAAAAAACAAGAAAGAAGAAATTGCCGAATACGAAAAATACATAGATGAAGAAAAGGCAAATAAAATTCCTGATGAGGAAACGCTAAAAGAGTATGAAATTAATATAGCTCAAACCAAAATTCTAATCGAAGAATGCAATGCGTTTAACAATTTTGTCCGTGAAAATAACGGAAAGGTTGTTTTTGCAGATTCCGGTTCACCTATGGAAAAAGAGGTGTCGTATCTTGCTTTTGTGGCAGTAACACCTGTTCCCGGCACAAATGACGGTAACTCTTATCATAAAGCATATCCTATGAAATACGACTTAGTTTGTGATGATGTGCCCTCACTCTTCGGTGATGATGATATATATTTTCAAGGACTATACGGTTATGAAAAATCATGGAAAGCTATGAAAGAAAAATACGGGGATCATTTCAAGAAATAACGCGGAACTACAAAATCGAGGTAATCAATCATGAAAAAACTAACCAAAACAACAGCACTCATCTTATCGGCGCTTATGCTATTCGGTTGTACAAGTAACTCTGCACAGGTCGGTGTAGGTGATACTACACCGCCGAGCGAAAGTTCGGTTACGGACAGTAAAAATGAAAGCTCGGCTACTGAAAACAGCTCCGAAACGGATAATTCGAGCAAGGAAAGCGAAGAAAACCTTGTAAAGAATATTGAGGGATATCAGACGTTTTCGTATGATAAAGATAAATATGAAATCATTAATGAATATATATACAAAGATTCTTATTACCCTATATATAGTATGTACACTCCGCCCGAGCCGAATCTTAAAGACTTGTATAAAGAAACCATAGATGTTAATTCATCTGAACTTGTTGCATTAAAATGCAGGGTAGCGGGTGACAGTTATGTTGTCAATGACGGTAAGTGCGGAGAAACGCTGATCGTGAAGCCGTTTTTATCTTCTATATATACGCCTGTTATTGTAGAAGAGGTTGTCGATTCGGATAACAAAAAATGCGTATACAAAAAATGGGATATATTATATATCCGTGAATCTTATTCGATAACAGAACGATATAACGAAAGAAGTCTTAATTTTGTACAAAAAGCTGAGGAGGAATTAAGGCGGCAATTTGATGATAAATCAGGTAATTTTGACAGCAGTAATCACAGTGAAAGTGATAAAAAGTATTATGATGAGCAATTGGAGTATTACAACGCTTTAAAGAACTCGAACGGAAAATATATTCAAACCGAATGGAATCCTGTTCTTTTGCAGAAAGGACAATCTTATCTGATTTTTGCTGATAACGACAGCACACCGAATGAAGTTGATGGAAATATTTACAATAACGCTTATCCTATCTTTTTCGATTTAGAAAAAAACGAGCCTTCTGTATATATATCAGAAAAACGAGATAAGGAAGTTTTTGTGGCGAGTTATGCATACCAATATCAGTGGAAGATACTTAAAGAAAAATACGGAGATCATTTCAAGAGCTGATTACAATTAAACCATGCACAGCTGTGGCGGTTATTAAGTCACGGCTGTTTTTTTGCACAACAGACTGAGCGATGCCGCTTTTTTCCTCATAAACCACCCTCTGCACAACCAATTATACAATATGCACAAAAGGAACAATCTTATTTTAGCCATTTTCATAGAAAAAAAGATTGACAAAATGCGCTTCAAATTGATATAATGATATTGTTAAAAAAATAACAAATGGGTAAACCGCCGACCCTGCGGTAAACTATAACAGCAGACCGCAAAAACGGTACAATAAGAAAGAACAGTTTAAAACATTCAGGAGGACAAAATGGCTAAGAAGCAAATCGTAAGCAACAAGACAGCTGAATCTGCTCCCGTAAGCCCGCTGATCGTTGACAATGTTGACGCTCTCAAGGCTCGTATGGCAGAAGTAAGAGCTGCACAGCAGGAATTCGCAACCTTTACACAGGAGCAGGTTGATAAGATCTTCCAGGCGGCAGCAATCGCCGCTAACCAGATGAGAATCCCGCTCGCTAAGATGGCAGTAGAAGAAACAGGCATGGGTGTTGTTGAAGATAAGGTTATCAAGAACAACTACGCAGCCGAGTACATCTACAACGCTTACAAGAACACAAAGACCTGCGACATTATCGAAGAAGACAAGGCTTTCGGTACAATGAAGGTTGCAGAGCCTATCGGTGTTGTTGCCGCAGTTATTCCTACAACAAACCCCACATCAACAGCTATATTCAAGACACTTATCTGTCTTAAGACAAGAAACGGTATCATAATCAGCCCCCACCCCAGAGCTAAGAAGAGCACAATCGCTGCCGCTAAGGTAGTTCTGGACGCTGCAGTTGCTGCAGGCGCACCTAAGGGCATCATCGCCTGGATCGACGTTCCTTCGCTCGACCTCACAAACGAAGTTATGAGAAGCGCTGATATAATCCTCGCTACAGGCGGTCCCGGAATGGTCAAGGCTGCTTACTCATCAGGCAAGCCCGCTCTCGGTGTTGGTGCAGGTAACACACCCGCAATCATTGATACTACAGCAGACATCAAGCTCGCTGTTGCTTCAATCGTTCACTCCAAGACATTTGATAACGGTATGATCTGTGCTTCTGAGCAGTCAGTAATCGTACTCGACAAGATATATGACAAGGTTAAGAAGGAATTTGCATCACTCGGCTGCTACTTCTTAAATCCCGAAGAAACAGAAAAGGTAAGAAAGACGATCCTTATCAACGGCGCACTCAACGCAAAGATAGTTGGTCAGAAGGCCGCTACAATAGCTGAGCTCGCAGGCGTTAAGGTTGATCCCAAGACTAAGGTTCTTATCGGTGAAGTTGAAAGCGTAGACATCGAAGAAGAGTTTGCACACGAAAAGCTCTCTCCCGTACTCGCTATGTACAAGGCTAAGGACTTTGAAGACGCAGTTGCAAAGGCTGAAAGGCTCGTTGCTGACGGCGGTTACGGTCATACATCATCTCTGTACTGCAACGCTGTTACAGAGCGTGAGAAGATCAACGAATTCGCCAACAGAATGAAGACCTGCCGTATCCTCGTTAACACACCTTCTTCACACGGCGGTATCGGTGACCTTTACAACTTCAAGCTTCTCCCCTCATTAACACTGGGTTGCGGCTCATGGGGCGGTAACTCCGTATCCGAAAACGTTGGTGTTAAGCACCTCATCAACATCAAGACAGTCGCTGAGAGGAGAGAGAATATGCTGTGGCTGAGACTTCCTGAGAAGGTTTACTTCAAGAAGGGTTCTATGCCTGTTGCTCTTGATGAGCTGGGCACAATAATGAATAAGAAGAAGGCATTCATCGTAACAGACTCCTTCTTATATCATAACGGCAACACAAAGGCTATCACAGATAAGCTCGATCAGATGGGCATTTCTCATACAGTATTCTTCAACGTTGCTCCCGATCCTACGCTTGCTTGCGCTAAGGAAGGTGCAGAGCTGATGAAGCAGTTCCAGCCTGACGTTATCATCGCACTCGGCGGCGGTTCTGCTATGGACGCAGGTAAGATCATGTGGGTACTTTACGAGCATCCCGATGTTGACTTCCTCGATATGGCTATGAGATACATGGATATCCGTAAGAGAGTTTACACATTCCCCAAGATGGGCGAAAAGGCTTACTTCGTAGCTATCCCCACATCTTCAGGTACAGGTTCTGAGTGTACTCCTTTCGCAGTTATCACTGACGAAAAGACAGGCGTTAAGTATCCTCTTGCTGACTATCAGTTACTGCCCAACATGGCAATCATTGATACAGACAACATGATGACACAGCCTAAGGGTCTGACAAGTGCTTCAGGTGTTGACGCACTCACACACTGCCTCGAGGCTTACGCATCAATCATGGCTACAGACTACACAGACGGTCTTGCTCTCAAGGCTGCAAGGAACATCTTCGAGTATCTGCCCAGAGCTTACGCTGAAGGTCAGACAGATGTTGAAGCAAGAGAGAAGATGGCTAATGCTTCTGCTATGGCAGGTATCGCATTCGCTAACGCATTCCTCGGTGTCTGCCACTCAATGGCTCACAAGCTCGGTGCTTTCCACCACCTGCCTCACGGTATTGCAAACGCTCTGCTTATCACACACGTTATGCGTTTCAACGCAGTTCCCAACCCCACAAAGATGGGTACATTCTCACAGTATGATCACCCCCATACTCTTGAGAGATACGTTGAAGTTGCTGAATTCTGCGGCGTAACAGGCAAGAACAACGAAGAGAAGTTCGAGAAGTTCATCGCTAAGATCGAACAGCTCAAGGAAACTGTAGGCATCAAGAAGACAATCAAGGACTACGGTGTTGATGAGAAGGACTTCTTAGACAGACTTGACGCTATGACAGAGCAGGCATTCGATGACCAGTGCACAGGCGCTAACCCCAGATACCCGCTGATGAGCGAGATCAAGCAGATGTACCTCAATGCTTACTACGGCGTTGACGAAACAGTTTAATCGCAAGCTCCATAATGTTTTAAACTAATATAGAGAACCCCCTCAGGCGATATGCCGGAGGGGGTTCTTGCTTAGTCTGTAAGAAATCTTGACAAAGTTGAATTTTTATGATATAATACGAATACAATAAAAGTGCAGTATACTGCATTTTGGCTTGGTCGTTATGATCTGGGCCACCGCAGACGGGGACACTTCCCCGTCATTTTTTTTAGATTTATGATTGCGGGATAACGAAAAATGGAAAAGATATTAAGCGTATTTGTTGATGAATCGGGCGATTTTGGTAAAGTGAACAACGCTTCGCCTTATTACATCGTAACATTGGTGTTGCATAATCAATCGGAAGATTTAAAGCAGGCACTGGAACAACTCGAGAGCAGTTTGTCGTATATGGATCTCGACTTTTCTTATATACATACAGCGCCGATAATAAGAAGAGAGGTTCCGTATCATAATATGGCAATAGACGAACGCAGACAATTGCTTTATAAAATGCGTTGCTTTTTTCTTCATGCCCCGATAAAACATAATTCAATTATAATAGACAGGAAGACTGCGGGAGATAAGTTCGCACTGAGTACACAGCTTTCAAAGCAAATAAAGTCGTTTGTCAGCAAAAATCACGACTACTTTTCGTCTTTTGACAAAGTTAATGTTTATTATGATAACGGACAAACAGAGCTTAATCTTGTGCTTAATACTATCCTGTCTATGCTTTTGAGCAACGTTGAATTCAGGAAAGCTTCACCGGGTGAGTACAGATTGTTACAGTTAGCGGATTTTATATGTAGTATAGAATTGCTTTCGCTAAAGCAGCAGGAAAACAGACTAAGTAAATCGGAATCTTCGTTCTTCTATAAACCACAGGAATTAAAAAAATCGTTTATAAAGACGATAGCGGGCAAGCGTATGTAACAAATCCTGCCACAACCCCCATGGGCGAGAGCCTGTGGGGGTTCTTGCTTTATAAGTGCGGTTTCACTGAAAACTTGGTCGTTTTTTAGGGTAAGTTTTCAGTGGGATTATTATAAAATGCGACAAAAGATATGCTGTGTGTAACCCGGTTACACAAATATTGTGCAAAATGTACCACAAAAAGAAATCGCTTATATCTAAAATTCACTAAAATTGAAGATTAGCACAAAAATTAGCAATTTGGCTATTGCTTTTTTGAATGGAGTATGATATTCTTAGTGTACAGAAAACACCAAGGGCAACAGAAAAGGTGCTGAGAAGAAATTCTTCGGCATATATTTATTCTGAAGACCCACGGGGAATTTTGGATTTAACGGCGCAGACCGTTAAACATAAAAAAACTTTTACATTTTTCAAGGAGGTAATTTCCCATGATAAAGAAATTACAGAAACTGAAAGCCAAGAAAGGCTTCACACTCGTTGAGCTGATCGTTGTTATCGCTATCATCGGCGTACTCGCAGCTATCCTGATCCCTACAATGATCGGTTACGTTAAGTCTGCTAACATCACATCTGCAGACCAGACAGCAGCTTCTATCAGAAAGACAGTCACAAACACGATTTCTTCTATGGAAACAAAGGGCTGCACACTTAAGGGTTCCGGCGTTGTATATATCACAGGCATTGCAAATACCGACGGTGCTTCCGCAACATTTACAATCAGTACTACACCGGCAGCTGCAGGCGGCGCTGACGCTGACGCAGTAACAGTAAGCGGCAAGAAGTCAAACGGTACTAATTGGGCGATGACTGATATGACGGCTGCTTGGAAGGAAGCTCTTGAGAAGGATCTTAAGGAAATCAAGGCAGGTACAGCAAATATCGTTATCAAGAACGGTGTATGCACTCAGGTAGCTTATTCATCAGCTAATATTAATTCATTAGGCGAAATCAAGCCTGCTAACTTTGCAGCTACAGGTAACGAAGATGGCGTTATCAGCGGCGATATCGTTGGTACAAACCCCAAGGTTACTAAGGATGGAGCTACATCTTCAGCAGCAGCCGGAGCATAATCTGATTTGCTGATTAACAACTGTTAATACATATATCCCCGACGGGTAACTGTCGGGGATATATTTTTAATCCGGAGAATAAAATGAAAAACAAACTGCTCCTTATTATAGGCTGTGCCGTTATAGCTTTGTCGGCGATATTTTTGATATTGTATCTTGTAAACAGCGGACTTTTTGCAAAGCCTTATAATCCGCCGGGTGCGCTCACAACAGAAATAAAGCTGAGCGATCTCGGTTCTGCGTCTGAACTTAACGGTAATATTGCCGTGGTTTCGGTATTCGCCGATGATAAGCAAGGCAAATGGTCAGACAGCAAGGAAGACGCAGAAAAAATCAGCAATATATTCGGCTATACCAAGCTTGCGACAAATTGGTTGACCGAAAAAGCAAAGGACTATGGCATTTCGCTTAATTTTGTAACAGCCGGTAATAACGATAGCGATTTATGCTACAGAGCGTCTTTTGACGAGGTATGCATAGATATTGAAAAATCAAAAAAGAAGTCAATACCATTACAGTGGGAATATATCAATAATAACATTGACAGCGAAAAGTTGGAAGAACAGTATAACTGTGAGCAGGTTGTATATCTGTGCTTTTTTAATCCCGAGGAAGAATCGTCATCAACAGCTTACACTGTCAGTTTTTATAACAAGGTTCTTGAGTATCCGTATGAAGTATGTATGATACCGTACATCTATTCGGCTACTCAGGTTTCTCCGGCTGTAATTGCACATGAAATGCTTCATCTTTTCGGAGCACCGGATTTATACTGTTACGATTTATATGATATGAATTACGGTACAACCGATGATTATGTTGCTTATTGCGAAAAAAACCACAAAAACGAAATTATGTATACTACATTTGCCCGTGACGAGAACGGCAACAAATATAAGGTTTTTGACCGCATAACAAATGATCTGACCGATATAACTGCATACTATGTCGGCTGGACAGACAATGTGCCGCCGGAGGTGGAAAAGTTCGGGCTTGTGCATTCACAGCATGAATATTACAAGCAAAACAAGCGGCATAACAGTTAAAATCCGAAACTGTGGCATATATCTATTGATTTTCTCTGAAAGGTATGTTATTATTAACTTAATAAACTTATATCGGAGGAAGTATATGCAAAAAACCGGAAATATTCTTAAAAAACGTGGTTTTACCTTAGTGGAACTGATAGTCACAATTGCAATTTTTGCTGTTATAGCGGCGATACTTGTTCCTACATTATTAGGGTTTACACAGTCGGCACGGATAACATCGGCAAACCGCACTGCGTCGGAGCTGAAAAAATCCATTGCATATTTCCTTACAAAAGCCGACGCTTACAGTAAAAACTATATGCGCATATCGGAAGGGAGCCGTGAGGTATTTACCGTTACGGTTACGGGCGGAGTGTGGACAGTGAACGCAGTAGAACATCCCGATGCGTTTTCTCCCGATACGGTTTCGTGGGGAAGCACTGCAATTATAAGACCCGAAACTACTGTATCCTCGACAAGCTACGGCGAAGAACTGCTCGGCATTCATCTGCGTGACACGTTTCCTGAACTTAAAAACGGAGTGTTCCGTGCAAACTGCATTCAGGGTATGTGTCTTTCGGTATGGTTTTCACCCGATATGAATGATATAAGCGCCTTGGCGAATCTGCCGGAGTTCGGAGAGACAAATGCGTGGGTAGATGAATACGGTGCGTACACAGATGCGTATGTGTGGGATGGCAGTACAGCCGGAGTGACCGCTGACGGTTACATACTCGGAACTGCACCTGTGCTTGATTTGGCGACACAGAGTTAAAACAAGAATATTATAGCATTTTGCCCGACTGCACTTTGCGGTCGGGTATATCTTACTATGCCGAAAGGAGCGGATATGGCGTACAGCGAGCTTATAAAGAACTTTGAGAAAATACGTTCATATATGCGTGAATTCTATGTATTCGGCTTCAAGAGCAGGAGCGGTTATGACAGAAAAAGCGCCCGTTCATATGACGATGAACGGCGCAGGGTAGAAAGCTGGCTCGGAGATTATATGCGCTTTGCAAAAACCGCCGAGGGCAAGAATGTATTTCTGTCGGTAGACAGCCGCACCGCCTGTAAAAACCCCTTCTATAAGGCGTGGAAAGCAAAGAGCTTTACGGACGGGGATATAACTCTGCACTTCGCTGTGTTCGATATACTTTGCGCTCCCGAAATAAAGCTGACGCTGTCGGAGCTTGTAGATGAGATCGATTCATTGCTGTCGGGGGATTTTACGTTTGACGAATCGACCCTTAGAAAAAAGCTAAAGGAATATACCGCCGAGGGCATTATCATAACCGAAAAGCAGGGCAGAAAGGTGCTTTACAGCCGTTCTCCCGATGTTGATGTGTCACAGCTATGCGATGTTGTCGACTTTTTCGGGGAAACCGCACCGTGCGGTGTTATCGGCTCGTTTATCTCGGACAAATTACCGCCGCACGAAAAGCTTTTCACATTCAAGCACCACTATATCACGCAGGCGCTTGACAGCGATATAGCGGCTATGCTTTTTGACGCAATGCAGAAGAAAAGCTGTGTCACTGTGGAAAATCTCGGCAGGCACAGCGACAAGCCGATGTCGGTAGGGCTTGTACCGCTGAGAATTTATATCAGCGCACAGAACGGCAGACAGCACCTTATAGCCTATAATATAAAGCTGAACAGGCTTTTTTCGTATCGGCTTGATTATATATCCGATGTAAAAATCGGCGAACCGTGCGAAAGGTTTGATAAGCTCAGGGAGAAGCTGAATGCGGCTGAAAGCTGTATGTGGGGCGTAAACGGCAGGCTTGATAAACAAGACACTCAGCACGTTGAGTTTGATATAAGAATAGCCGATGATGAGCAGTATATTGTAAATCGCCTTGAGCGTGAAAAGCGGTGCGGTACAGTTGAAAAAATCGACGACAACCATTACAGATACTCCGCCGATGTGTTCGACACTACCGAAATGATACCGTGGATACGCACGTTTATCTGCCGTATAACAAGGCTCAATTTTTCGGACAGAACAGCTGAAAATAATTTTAAAGCCGATATAGAGAAAATGTATGAAATATACGGCATAGAAGATAACACGGTTGAAAGCGGAGGTGAGAGCGATGATATTCAGTGAGCTTTACTCGGCATATTATAACACGGTCGCAAGGATAATCACCGCCGCATTCGATGAGAATACGACAGAGAAGGACCTTGACCGTATCGTAAGCGAAAACGCATTTTCCGAAAGCGTGCTGACTATAATGCCGTCGCTTAAAAGCGGAAAGTGGAAGCTGCTTGACAGCAGTTTAAAACCGCTTTTAAAGCACGAGCCGACAATGCCGCTGACATTGCTTCAGAAACGCTGGCTGAAAGCCGTATCGCTTGATAAGAGAGTGAGGCTGTTTGAAGTACAGTTCCCCGACTTATCCGATGTCGAGCCGCTTTTCACTGAGGACGATTATAAAGTATACGATAAATACTCGGACGGCGATGATTTTGGCGATGAGGGCTATATCGGACGGTTCAGGCTGATATATTATGCCATAAAGAACAATTTGCCGATAATCGCAAGGCTGAATAACCGCTATGGCAAGGAAGTAACGCTGAGATTTTTCCCCAAAGGGTTTGAATACTCGGAAAAGGACGATAAGATAAGAGTAATAATGGACGGCTGTAAGTACAGACAGTTAAATCTCGGCAGAATTATAAACTGTCAGCTGTACACAGGCACAGGTCTGTGGAACGAAAAGCCGGAAACAATGCAGATAAGAGAGCTTACCCTGCAGATAAATGACGAGCGGAATGCGCTCGAGCGTGTAATGCTCCACTTTGCACACTTTGAAAAGCAGGCGGAGCGTGTTGACGATAATAAGTATCTGCTTCATCTGAAATATTACGCAACCGATGAAACGGAGATTGTTATCCGTGTGTTGTCCTTCGGCCCTTGCGTTAAAGTTATAAGCCCTGATAGCTTTGTCGGATTGATAAAGGAAAGACTGGAAGAGCAGAAAAGGTGCGGGGCGAGATGATGATTGAAGTTTTATTTTCTTATGCGTTTCCAAATGGGGTGTCGAGCGTTGCTTGCTTTGTTGGTTTTGCATAGTGCAAAACTTTTGGCAAGCAACCAAAGCGTCCTTGCTTTGGGGCGAAGCCCCCATATAGGTCGTCAGCCTATTGTGTCACTGCATCGTGCAGTGACTATGCGTGGCTGACTGCAAGCGTCCTTGCTTGGACGAGGGGCGATAGCCCCCGTATTTTCCCCCTTTCCCGGGGAAAGGGGTTTTCGGCAAGGATGCCGAAATAAGGACACACCAAGCTTTGCACGAAGCAAAGCCAATAGAGTGTCCTAAAGGGGATAGGGATAATAAATCAGAAGTTTATTTCAAAAACAGACTTTTTATAAGCTGCGAACAAATACAGTTCGCAGCTTTTTTTCCGTGAAAAACCAAATTCCATCCTGTATAATAAACTCATGCGATGAAGGAAAGCTTCACAGCAGACAAAAGGCACTGACAGCAGTTTTTATATGAGGTTAAAAACAGTGCCTTGCAGAGTGTTTAAGGCACAGACAGCAGTTCATATTATTTATATAAAATAACAGTGCCTTGTAAAGACGCATACAGCAGCATTTTATACCGTGTTTTTTAAACACATTTTGCCGACCTAACGGCACCTGTCTTTGAGCAGGCTACCGTGCGGTGAGAGTCCGTACATTTTTTATTTATTGCGTCTTGTTACGACAGCGTCCCTGCCTATTCCCGTCATATTTTTTAAGGGACGTTGTTCTTATTTTTTGAGAAAGGAGAGCAGAGATATGCTTGAAATCAAAGGGAAAATCAACACCGCAATATGTTACGCAAAAGTAGTCGAGGACGAAGCAATAGAACAGATACGCAGAATGTGCGACTATGAGTTCACCGCAGGCTCAAAAATCAGAATAATGCCCGATGTACACGCAGGCAAGGGTTGCACTATCGGCACGACAATGACGATAACCGATAAGGCAGTACCAAATGTCGTAGGTGTGGATATCGGTTGCGGAATGTACACAGCGGAGCTTGGAAAGGCGGAAATCGACCTTAGTAAGATAGATGAAGCCGCACACTACATACCGAGCGGAAGGAATGTATGGGACGGACGTTATGAACGTTTTGACCTTACGGGACTTCGTTGCTACAGACATCTTGAACAGGCGAAACGGCTTGAAAGAAGCCTCGGTACGCTCGGCGGCGGTAATCATTTTATCGAGATAGACATTTCCTCGGATGGTAACAAGTACCTTGTTATCCATTCGGGCAGCCGTAACTTAGGTAAGCAGGTAGCTGAGTATTATCAGAACCTTGCAATTGAGCTTGCGTCCGGTAAGGGCGAGCTTTTTGAAAAGAAAGCAGAGCTTATAAAGACATATAAGGAGCAGGGCAGACGCACCGAAATTCAGTCCGCATTAAAGGCAATGGAAAAAGAGTGGCAGGCGAAAGTCCCCGATACGCCCGCAGATCTCTGCTATCTTTATGATAATTACCTTGAGGATTATCTTTATGATGTCGAGATATGTCAGCGTTTTGCAAAGCGTAACCGTGAGCGTATGGCTGAGATAATCCTTGACAGGTGCGGACTTACTGCCGTGTCTGCGTTCCATACGATACACAATTACATTGATACCAAGGAGCGCATACTCCGCAAGGGCGCAATTTCCGCAAAGAGCGGCGAGCTTGTGCTTATCCCGATAAATATGAGGGACGGAAGCGTGCTTGCGAGAGGAAAGGGCAATCCGGACTGGAATTATTCCGCACCGCACGGTGCAGGCAGGATTATGTCGAGAACAAAGGCTAAGGAAACGCTCGACATTGAGCAGTATAAGAAGAGCATGGAGGGCATATACACGACCTCGGTCAATAATTCAACGCTTGACGAAGCGCCTATGGCGTATAAGTCGCTGTCGGATATTATTGATGTTATCAGAGAGTCGGTAGATGTTATCGAAGTGCTGAAACCGATATATAATTTCAAGGCGTGTGAGTAACCTGCTCTGCGCCGCAGAGGAGGAAATCACAATGCTTGAACAGTTAAAAGAAGAAGCAAATATGACCCTGACCGAAAACGGCGCAGCGACCTACATAAGCACAAAATCGCACTGTCTTGATTTATTTTCGGCAATAGGAGCAATCCGCAGCAGCACCGAAAAAGATATTATCGACCGCTTTGTTAAAGCGTATTCGGAGGATAAGAATCTTGCCGTAAAAACGCTTTTCTTCGCCCGTGATGCCCGTGAGGGTCTTGGCGAACGCAGAGTGTTCCGTATAATACTGAACTATCTTGCAAAATGTGAGCCTGAGAGCGTGCGCAGAAATATAGCGTACATCGCTGAGTACGGCAGATATGACGATCTGCTGTGCCTTATCGGTACGCCCTGCGAAAAGGACGTTTTGCAGATTATAGAAGGTCAGCTCAAAAAGGATATAGCGTCTGACACGGGCGTGTCGCTTCTTGCAAAATGGCTCCCTTCCGTCAACACATCAAACAAGGAAACGGTACGCACGGCACGCCGTCTTGCACATCTGCTCGGAATGAGCGAAATGCAGTACCGTAAAACAGTTGTCGCACTGAGAAAAAAGATTGATATAGTTGAAAACCGCCTGCGTGTGCAGGACTATACCTTTGACTATTCAAAACTGCCCGCTCTCGCAATGCTGAAATACCGTGGCGCATTCTATGAAAACGACTTTGACCGCTACTGCGATTATATCGACAATGTGAAAAACGGCAAAGCGAAAATGCACACCGGCGTACTGACCCCGTATGACGTTATCGCTCCGTGCTTCAATTGGCGTACAGACGGGCTGTCCACAGAGGAACGCAACGCAATGGACGTGACGTGGAATGCCCTCGAAGATTTCGGCAACGATGAAAACGCTCTTGCCGTGATTGACGGTTCGGGTTCGATGTATCCCAGAGCGATTGCTGTTGCGCTGTCGCTCGGAATATATTTTGCCGAAAGAAACAAGGGCAGGTTCCATAATCATTTTATAACCTTCTCTGAAAGACCTCAGCTTGTTGAAATAAAGGGCAGTGATATTGCCGAAAAGGTACGTTACTGCCGTCGGTATAGCGAAGTCGCGAACACGAATTTAGCGGCTGTGTTCAATCTTTTGCTGAAAACCGCCGTAAAGTATAATCTTCCGCAGGAAGAACTTCCTAAACGGTTATACATAATCTCGGATATGGAGTTTGACGAATGCGTGGAGAACTCAGGTGCGACAAACTTTGAAAATGCAAGGAGAAAATATGCCGAAAAAGGATATACGCTCCCCGAGATAGTGTTCTGGAACGTTGAGAGCAGAAACGTTCAGCAGCCCGTCACAATGAACGAGAACGGTGTTGCGCTCGTTTCGGGCTGTTCGCCCAGACTTTTCTCGATGGTGGCAAGCGGCGAGCTTAATCCTTATAAAACAATGCTTGAAATTCTCACGTCCGAGCGTTACGCTAAAATATCAGCATAAATAAAACCGCTGTCCCACGACAGCGGTTTTATCTTTATAGAAACAGACAACGGTATCGGTTTGACCGATACCGTTGTCTGAAGGAAAAGAACTCCGCTACCGTTTGAGTAGCGGTAAAGAAAACAAACTGTAAGGAGTTGTTGTTTTGAAATTATTCTTCTACTGCTGTAGATGAGCCTACTTCTATAGTGCCCTTCTTCATAACGTAGTCGTACTCTTTGCCGTCAGTACCCTTGAGCTTGAAAGAGAGCTTGTCGTTTTCAAGCTTTACGCTCATCTGGATCTTGTCTGTGCTGCCTACTTCCATTACTTCTGCACCGTTGCTCTTGTACTGAACGTTGTGTTCTTCCGTAGCGGCAACTGACTTTATTATAACCTTATCATCTGTGAATGTCCATACGGATGCGAATGCTGATTCGTCAACGCCGAGCTTAGCCGCATAGTCTGCTACAGAATCGCCTGCGATAGTTTCGTAGATCCAGTCGCCCTTCATCTTATCCTTTGCCGAGCCTGAGCAAGCTGCGAGTGCCATTACCATTACTGCTGCCATTGCAAGCGCAATGACCGACTTGATTACTTTTTTCATAATTATTCCTTTCTTTGCGGTATGTCCGCCTCTGATTATGTAATACCGGTTGTTTTTCCAACCTTAGCAAATTATACTCACCGAAATGGTTTAATTCAATTAACTGGCGTAAATCGGTTAAAAATGGGCTTTAATCGGTCTTAACCGCCGAAGAAACTTGTAATACTGAAACCGGTCGGCATAGGCAGTGTAAACATATATACCGTAGCAATAACAAATGCAACCAGCGCTATAATAACCACCGCATATTTGTTTGCCTTGTGGTTGAAAGAACCTGCAATACCGAGTAAGAACAGTACAACGCTGTAGATGACCGTTACAAGCCCGAAAGCGTCACCGTGAGAGTTATCCTTCTGTCCCTGTTCGAGTACTTCCTGCGACTGTGCAAGAAGCTCGTTAGCTTTTGTGAAATAGCTGTTGACATAATTCTCGTCAAAGAAAGGTGAGCTCATACTGTTTTCTTTTTCAAGCCACGCAAGTATCGTTGCCTGAGGATCGCTGCTGCTGTTGTCGGCAGTGTTCCAGTCGATCTTTGCCGCCATTGTTTCACTTACGTTTTCCGCCATCTTGTAGAACAGCTGGTTGCACAGCTTTGCAAGCTCAGCCTCGTTATTATTGTTCTGCGCAAAGACGATTTCAATCTGCAATGAGCTTATATCGTTCCAGAGTATCATATCCTGATTCATCTGCTGTACGCCTGCGTTGTATTCCGAATTGCCCTCGGACGCTAAATTGTTACTGGTGGCGTAGTTGGTAGCCTGATTTCCGCCGTGAAGCGAGCCTATCCAACTTGCCCACGCTGTGAGCAGTGCAGTGACACCGAGCATTATTACTATTATAAGCTCGGTGAGCTTGTCCATATCCGGCTTTTTTTTGACAGCAGTGTCGGCTGTCTTTTTCTCGTTCTCGTTTTCCATAGGAACCTCCTGTTTGATGTTTTGCGATAAATATTATAACAATAACGTTCAGCTGTAACAACAAATTGGCTTTAATCGGCGCAAATCGGGCTTGAAAAGGCAGTAACGGGGCGAAATTTTTATTGCGCAAAAAGCGGAAATATAGTATAATAATAACAGGACATAATTACAGCGATGTAAACCAAGCAAAGCGGAAGGTGCATAACCAATGGATCTCAGAATAGCAATTACGGACGACCTTAACTCAGAGCGTGAAAAGCTTTCATCGGCAATAGTCGTTCCGTTTGAAAAAGTTGGGCTGAACGTAGGCAATATAGACGAATATACAAGCGGCGAGGAATTGCTCAGGCAGTTTTCCGCCGGCAGATACGATCTGATTTTTCTTGACATATATATGGGTGGAATGAGCGGCGTTGAAACCGCTAAACGGATAAGAGCGATAGACAAGAATGTTATGCTTGTGTTTGTTACCACAAGCAACGAGTTTGCAAGTGAAAGCTATGCGCTGAGAGCAAATTTCTATCTGTTGAAACCTATACGTTCCGACAGCGTAAGACAGCTTGCAGAAACGCTTGCACAGCAGATGCAGAATAGGAGAAGCGTTGCGGCGCTCCCGGACGGAACGGTGATACCGCTGTCATCGCTTGTCTATACCTCGTGTTCAGGACATTATGTAAACGTATTTCTTGTCGGAAACGAGCCGCTGAAGATTCGTACCACGCATAAGATAATGGAAGAATCGCTTTCAAAATACGAAGGAGTGATTTCCTGCAACAAAGGCGTGCTTGTGTCGCTTGCGAACGTTGCCCGCCTTGACGGTGAAAATTTTCTGATGATAAACGGTGATACCGTTCCGATAAGCCGCCGTAAGATGACGCAGATCAAAAACGACTATACACGTTTCGTTCTGAATCGTATTCACAGCGAATTTGAGAAGGAACAGGTGATGGTCAGATGAACGAGATGCTGAGTAAATTTATAAACGAGGCGTTATCCTGCCTTATAATCGTACCTGCGACGGTGCTTTGCTTACTGCCTATGAAGGACAAGATGAAATATTCCATCAAAAACGTCCTCCCGTTGTTTTTAGGCGTGCTTGTTATGGTGACGATGATAGTTTCGGGCGTAACGGCATTGCTCCCTGTAGATCCGAGGGTAGTCTTCTATATTCTGCTGGTGCCTTTGTTCTTTGCCTACAGGGTTATAGTTGATACGGATATCATCAAGTGCCTTGCAACATTCCTGTTGTCTTTTACAATAATAAGTTTTTGCAAGAACTATGCGATAATGTGCGATGCAGTTATACACCCTGAGCTTGGAGTGCCGACCTTCAGCACCGACGGCGCATTGATACAGCTCGGAATATCCTGTGCAGTGACTGCCGCTATTGCTTATCCGGTAGCAAAATACGGCTCTCATCTTATAAACGGGCTTCCGTACAGAAGGGTATGGCTGATTTCGATAGTAATGTCGCTTATGTTTATCGGATTCAATTTTATGGTACAGCCCGTGCATTATCAGACGCTTTATCTTAACCGTGTTTTTCAGGTTTATATCCTGATAACAACGCTTATGTTCATTATGCTCGTGCTGATGTATACTGTGTTTTATTTCATAGCGTCCGCTTTGCTGAAAGCCGGCAAGGACAGAGAGCATATAAGTGTGCTTGAAATGCAGAAGAAGCAGTACGACGCCCAGCAGAAATATCTTGAGGACACCTCACGCATACGTCACGATTTTAAGCACTCAATCATTGCAATAAAGACGCTCGCCGAGGACGGCGATATAGAGGAGCTGAAAAGCTATCTTGATAACTATATAGATACGTTCCCGAGCAGATCGCCCGTGCGTTACTGCGGAAACTATGCGCTCAACGCCCTGCTGTGCCACTTTGAAGAACAGGCGCAGCAACACGGTATTACTCTCAGATTGCGGATCGATACCGATAACAAGGAGGAGGCTGTGCTGTCCGACGATGAGCTTTGCTGTATAGTCGGCAATATACTTGAAAATGCGGTAAACGCAAGCCTTATGCTTTCTGAAAACAACGATCGCAGAATCTCACTTTCGGTAAAGGCGGACGATGCGTCAGGCAACCTTTACATAGTAGCTGAAAATAATTTTAACGGTAAAGTACGTCGTGAGGGTGGACACTATTATTCCACCACCAAGGGCGGTAACGGCATAGGGCTTGAATCGGTGCTGTTCACAGCCGAAAAACACGGCGGTACGGCAACCTTCTATCATAAGGGTAAGGTGTTCTGCTCCGATGTGGTCATACCGCTAAAATAAGCTAAAATAAGACAGTATAAGAATAAGCACCCCTGTTCAACTGAACGGGGGTGCTGTTATTATTTATTCTGCCGATTAAAGCTCGATAACAATATCATTCTCAGCCTTTAAGATGCTGTCAAGAATGAGCTTGCCTTCAATCTTTTCGCCGTTTACCGTTACACTCTTAACGCCGTGTTCACTGCCGTTCGGGTTCTTAACGGTAACATTCAGCTTCTTGCCTCTGAATGTCTTCTTCATTGTGTATTCCTTCCACTCTGAGGGGATAGAAGGATCGATTACGATACCCTTTGTTTCGGGGTTAAGACCGAGGATACCCTCTGTAGTACCTACCATAACGGTAGAAGCCGTACCTGTCAGCCAGTGTACATGAGCACGACCTGCGAAGGGGCTGTCCTTACCTTCAACGAACTGACCGTAAACATAGGGCTCAAGAACTCTGTGCTCTGCGTTTTCGTTGTAGGTTGCGGGAGCTGCTTCCTTCCAGTACTTATATGCACGGTTGCCGTGACCGAGCTTTGACTCTGCGAGTATCAGCCAACCCTGAGGCTGTGAGAAGATACCTGCATTTTCCTTTGTGCATTTGTTGAAGCACTGCATAAGAGCGCCGTCAAAGCCGTGCTTAACATAAGGAGGATACATAACCATAGCGCCGTAAGGAGTGTTAAGTTCTCTTTCTACGCTGTCCATAGCCTTTTCAGCCTGTTCCTTGCTTGCAAAGCCGGAGATGACTGACCATGACTGAGGATTGAGCCACATTGAAGCCTCGGGATCTGTTCTCTGACCGATAACAGTGCCATCTTCCTTGTAGCCTCTTATCCATCTGTCCTCGTTCCAGCAAGCTGAAAGTATCTCGTCAAGCTTAGCCTTTACTTCATCAAGGTACTTTGCGTACTCTGCGTCGTTCTTCTCAAGAGCGTATGTCTTTAAGATCTTTACTGCGTAAACAAGCTGGAATGCTACGAATGTAGATTCGCCCTTCTTGCCAAGACGTAAGCAGTCGTTCCAGTCAGCGTGAAGACCTGCGGGCATACCGTGGTTGCCGAGGTGGTTCATTGAGAAGTCGATAGCTCTCTTTAAGTGATCGTATACTGTGCCGGATTCGCCGTCGTTTGCATACGAGATAACTTCGTCAAGGAATGCGTGATCGCCGCTTTCGGAGATGTACTTGTAAACTGTCGGGAACAGCCACAGAGCGTCATCTGCACGGTATGAGGGGTGACCTGTCTGCTTAGCGTATACGCTGTTTTCATCGTTTTCGTCGGGGTGGTTTTCCTGTCCTGCCTTGTGATCGTACTTAACGAGGGGCAGACCTGCGCCGTTTGTAACCTGAGCAGAGAGCATGAATACGATCTGCTTCTTTGCCATTTCGGGTGCCAGGTGGATAACGCCCTGAATATCCTGTACAGTATCACGGTAGCCGAAGCCGTTTCTCAGACCGCAATACTGGAATGATGCGGCTCTTGACCAGATGAATGTGATGAAGCAGTTGTAAGCGTTCCATACATTTACCATATTGTTGAAGTCTGCATCGGGAGTATTTACCTGCAGATTGTCGAGCTTTGAGTGCCAGTAGTTCTTAAGTTCTGCAAGATCCTTCTCTACAGCGTTCTCATTCTCGTACTTAGCGATGATAGCCTCAATTTCAGCCTCTGTCTTCTGACCGCCGAGAACATAAGTGAGTACCTTTGTTTCGCCGGGCTGTAAAACGATGTCGCTCTGGAGTGCGCCGCAGGAGTTTGTATTGTAGTTTAAGTCGCCCTTTAAGCCTTCTTCAATGCCCTTGGGGTTGTTGTATGTTCTGTAAGAGCCTACGAAAGCGTCACGGTCGCCGCAGTAAGCGTCAACCTTAGCTGAAGCAAGACCTAAGAAACGTCCGCTGTTGGGGTTGTATATCTCATTCTGCATCTGGTGGATATACTTATTCTTGAAGTATGTTCTTGTGATGAACAGGGTGTACTGGAGGTTGACCTGATCCTGCTCGTAGTTGGGATCGTTAACGAACTCGCAGTAGCCTGTAACGCTCAGCTTACGGGGCTTTGTATCTGTGTTGGTTATCTTTGCAGCCCATACTTCATAAGTAGCGTCCATAGGAACGTAGTATGTAACCTCAGACTTTATCTTCTTGTACTCCGAGGTGATGACAGTGTAGGCTGTACCGTGACGGCACTCGCTCTTGTAGCTGTCGAGGGGCTTGCATACGGGAGCCCACGAAGCCGACCAGAAATCATTGTCCTCAGCGTCCTTGATATATACATATCTGCCGGGCTGATCGTTGGGAACAGCATTGAAACGGTAACGGATAACACGTCCGTTTGCACCGGATTTAACGAAGCTGTAGCCGCCTGCGTTGTTTGAAATGATAGCACCGTATTCGGGTGAGCCTAAGTAGTTTGCCCATGCCGACGGAGTATCGGGTCTTGTGATGACATATTCCTTGTTTTCAAGGTCAAAATGTCCGTAATTCATCAGAAAGTCCTCCTTGATATTATATTCCCCGTAAACAAACTATTTCACGGGTTTTAAATTCCTTTGCGTAACTTCATTATATCAGTAAATCGTTTTCATTTCAAGGGCGGTATTGTGCACAAATTTAGCTGTCGGTTTTTGTGCAGTATTGCTATATCACCGATTGACGTCCGACAGACGAAATTTATCTGTGAAAAACACTGAAAATTACCGCTCATTCCCCTGTTTACAGTATTTTAACATTGATTTTACCGATTTTAAGTAGTATAATTAGAAAAATAAAAAGAACAAAAGACAAGAGGTAAACTTATGAACTGGGCAATTATTGAGCAGGTCTTTATAATGGCTCTGCTCGCAGGCGTCGGCATACTCTGCCGTAAGCTGAAGCTGCTTGACGATGCCTGCACCAAAAAGCTTTCAACCGTTGTGCTTAATTTCGCAACACCTATGGTTATTCTGGTATCCTATCAGAAGCCGTTCGACCCCGAAACGCTGAACACACTGCTTTTATCGTTTCTCATAGCGATAATAAGCTACGTCATAGCGTTTATACTTGTTCCGCTGATAATACGCAGTAAGGACAAGGAGGGCCAGCTGATAGAGCGATTCAGCTGCCTTTACTCAAACTGCGCCTTTATGGGCATACCGCTGATACAGGGAGTGTACGGCGCTGAGGGCGTATTCTGCCTTACGGCATACGTTACTATGTTCAATCTCTGCTCGTGGACGCACGGAGTTGTTATGATGAAGGGCGGAAAGCCGAACTTTAAGCAGATGATAAAGTCACTGTTATCTCCGAGCATCATCGTTACAATAATCGGTATTATCCTGTTCCTTTGCAACTTCACTCTGCCGAATGTTATTCTTGAAACTGCACAGCACCTTGCAAACATAAATACACCGCTCGCAATGATAATAGCAGGCTCAACTATAGCTACGGTAAAGCTGCTCCCTGCGCTGAAAAAGCCAAGACTTTACTACACCTGCTTTGTAAAGCTGTTTCTGCTTCCTGCACTGCTTACCGTTATCTGCCTTGTGTTTAAGATAGATCAGACCGTAGCGGGCGTAAACATACTCGCTACTGCCTGCCCTGCCGCTGCTATGTGCACAATGTTTGCCCTGCTTTATGACAGGGACGCAGGCTACAGTGCGGAGATATTTGCGGTAAGCACCATACTTTCGATGGTCACACTGCCGCTTACACTGATGTACTATACGGCGCTTGCAGGGATATTTATGTAATTTAAGCATTATTAAAAGGAGCATATCTCATGACAAATATCACAACAGAAAACTGTGCCGCATTGCTTGATATACTCAGGGAGAAGAACCCCCTTGTACATTGCATCACAAACTATGTTACCGCAAACACCGTCGCAAACGGACTTCTTGCGGCAGGCGCATCTCCCGTTATGGCGGACAGCCCGCTTGACGCTGAGGATATAACCGCAAAGGCATCTGCGGTACTGTTCAATATGGGTACGCTCAGCAAGGACAGGCTTCGTGCAATGCTGATTTCCGCACAGAAGGCGGCGGACATGGCAAAGCCGATAGTGCTTGACCCCGTAGGCGCAGGCTCTACCGACAACAGATTACGAAGCACTATGCAGCTTCTGCGCCAGTTCAGATTCGCCGCAGTAAGAGGCAACGCTTCCGAAATATCCGCACTGCTTTCGACAAGCCCCATTACGATGAAGGCGGAAAAGGGTGTGGACAGCGCCGAAACAACGCTTGAGGACAAAATATCACTTGCCAAAAAAGCGGCAAAGCGTTACAGCTGTACTGTTATGTTAACGGGCAGTACCGATGTCATAGCAAACGGCGGCAGGGTAGCGCTTGTTTCAAACGGCGTGCCTATGATGAGCAAGATTACCGGCACGGGCTGTCTTGCGTCCGGACTTGTAGCGGCGCTGTGCGGCTGTACAGAGGACAGCTTTGAGGCGGCGGTAACAGCGGCGGCGCTTATCGGAACGGTAGGCGAGATTGCCAGCGAAACCGCAAAGGGTACAGGCTCGCTGTATGTCGGTATGCTTGACACGCTGACGAATATTACTCCCGATATTTTCACACAATACGCAAAGATAGAAAATTACACAGGAGAATAATAAGATGGAAGATCTGAATGAAATCCGTGAGTTTTTCGCAAAAGACCGTTTCGCTACGGAAAACGGCGCAGTGATTGAAGCTGTAGGCAAAAATACAGCTACAGTCGGTATGAAGATAGAACCACGTCATCGCAATGCCGCAGGAATAATAATGGGCGGAGCGATTTTCACCCTTGCAGATTTTGCCTTTGCGGTAGCGTCAAACCATGAGAAAATAGGCACTGTATCGCTAAACGCAAATATTACGTTTTTAAGAGCCTCCAAAGGCGATAAGCTCATAGCAACGGCTGAATGCGTCCGTGACGGAAGAACGACCTGTTATTATCGTGTTTCGGTTACGGATAACACCGGTGCGCTTATAGCCGAGATCACAACAAGCGGATATAAGACAAACTGACTTGAGCAAGAACGCAGGGCAGTTTTCAAAATATAATACTTTTTAGCGGAATATGCTTAACTCCTATTAAATCTTGTTGCCGTCAGCCGTAGATTTTATGCCGTTTCACGCCATTTTTCGACCGTTATACGCCACACTGTTGACAAAAAAACGTGAGTATGGTAAAATGTGTTTGTGTTACAGCGCTGATAAGTACTGTAAATACGGTTATATTTTAGGCTGATCGGATACAGGAGGATTTTATTATGAACAAAACTGCGGCAATACTTATCGAGGTTTTCCTCGGCGGACTTGGTGTACATCGTTTTATGGCAGGTAAGATAGGCACAGGTATTATTTGGCTTCTTACAGGCGGTTGCTTTGGTATAGGCTGGCTGGTAGACCTTATTCAGGTTTGCACAGGCAAGTTCACAAACAAGGACGGCACACCCTGGATAACAGAGCAGTAAACTGAATAAACAAATCCCCGGTTTTCGTATTGAGAACCGGGGATTTTTCAATTCATTCTTATTCTACCGAATAAGCTATCTCTTTTTCCGTAAGATAGTCCTTTACGGCGTTGAAAGCCTTGAGCGTTGAATTTTCATCGTTGATTTTTATTACGGCTTCCGTTTCAAGCCCGTCGATCTTTGTTTTCAGCTCGTCAAAGCTTATCTCATGATTATCCACAAAATACTTGTCCTCGGAAATTGTGATTTCCATTGCATATTTATCGGGATTACCGGGGTTTCCGCCCTCGGATGAAACATCGCTTGTCTGTGCGTCTGATGAACTTTCCGCTGTATCTGAACTATCCGCAATGCTGACTTTTGCCGATGAGTCTGTTACGGAAGAAGTCGTATTCTGCCCGCCGTTTATCATTTTACTGATTTCGGGATATGCAAAATAAATTGCAACGCCGCACACGGCAAGTACCAGTAATACTATAATAAACTTTTTCATATCATACCTCTTTTGATCATTCCGCTTCTATAAAGCTGATATTGTTTTCCGAAAGCTTGGTTTTAAGTTCCTTGTACGCTTTGAGCGAAGAGCCCTCGTCTGCTATCTTTACGGGTAAATTCCTGTCGAGCGACTTTATGCTGTCGACCAGTTCGTCAAGCGTGACCTTTTTGTTGTCGTATATGTATTCGTTGCCCGACACGGTAACATTGATATATTCAAGCTTCTCTACGACCGATACGGCATCAGAGTTATCCGCAACATCAGAGCCCTCGCCGTTGCCGTTTCCTCCGCCCAGACCAAAGCCCTTGCACGCAAAGAATACCACTGCCGCAACAACCACTGCCACCAGCGCTATAATAAGCCCTATAGGTACAGCGCCTTTATTATTGATTCTTTTCATTGAAATTCCTCCGTATTACTCCCTGAATACTGAAACGTCGGTTTCGGAGTAGAACAAATGTTCGTATTCGTTTTTTAACGTGTTTATTATTTTCATAGTGTCGAGATATGCCGAGGTCGTACCGTTCTCGGTAGCGTCATACGAAAATTCTATAAGAATAGTATTATCTGCCTTGTATCCCTGCTCCTTGAACAGTTCCCGAACTTCATCGGTCATTACGCTTATATCGGCTTTGGGTATTTCCTTTACTATTTCTTCACCCTTGGCAAATTTCAGCGTCCAGCCGTTCTCGCCGTTCATATCAAGATGCAGCTTAAGGTTTTTGTTCTCACTGAAATCCATTATTGCGTCAGCGTTATCACCGCTTCTGTCAACAGCTGAGTTTGCTTCTTCAAGCCGTTTGTCTGCCTGCTCGTTTTTCTTCTGTGCTTCACCAAGAAGCTCGTCTGCCTTGTTGTTTTTTGCTTTTGCTTCTTCCAGCTCGGCGCTTACCTGCTGCTGTTTATCTTCAAGATCTTTTTTCAGGCTGTCCGTTTCCAGACTGCTGAAGATTATAAAGAAGAACAGGATAATCATTATAACGTCAAGCAGGGAAGTGAAGTCGAGGTTTATCTGTCGTTTTTTCATTTTTCACTGCTTTCTTTTCCGGTATAATGGCTTTTTACAAGCACATCGATTTTTTCAATTGCTGTTTCGATCGTAGTCTGTAAAAATGAGTTTGCTACTTTGAAAGCAATCGAGAACACAAGTCCCCATGCGGTGGTGTCAAGCGCTAAGAAGAAGTTCGCTTTAAGCTCTTCAGTTGCTCCGCCCGTTATATCAAGCGACAATAACGCAAGCACTGTTCCGAGCATACCCAGCAGAGGAAATATTGATACAAGCGCAATAAAAGCAGAGTAGCAGAAGTTTATCCAGTTGAACGAGGTGTTTTTATAGTCGATCTCGTTGTTTACGCTCATGCTTTTCAGTATTTTTTTTGACCACACCACCGATATGATAAGAAGGGTAAGACACACCGGGAACAAGGCAAATATAAGCGGCGACACGAATGGTCCGAAATTTTTCAATGCGTCTGTTAAAGCTCCCATGATTCTACCTCCGTCTTTCGACAAAATCCGTTAAAATTCTACATAATTATATCACCTGTAAGGTTAAAAGTCAATTGAAGGATAATTAAGGGAGGAGGATTATTTCTGCGCCAATCTGCCGCAAAGCTCATCGTAATGATCTCTTACTGCCTGAAAATTTCACCGGAAACAGCCTTGTATTTTTCACTTTTCCACCTTTCTTTTGCTTATATCCGCAATATCACCCCGGCAGAAATATTAATATACGGTTTGTGTATATTCCTATTGATTTTTATAAATATCAATGGTATAATTCTTGTAGGAATTTTTGGAAGAAGGTGTTGAAATGCAAAAGAAAGCCGTAAAGGATAACGCCCGTAAAAATGATATACTCAAAGCTGCGTCAAAGTGCTTTATCGCCGACGGTTTTGAGGGCACCTCGATTCGCAGGATAATGGATGAAGCAGGTGCCGAGGTCGGTCTGTTCTACTACTATTTCAAGTCAAAGGACGATATATACAGCGCCTTTATAGAATCGCTTTTCACTGACTACAAACAGAAAATAACCGCTATGACCCAAAACGCAGTCAGAGCGCCGTATACCGCACTTACCGACGCATTCGGGCTTTTCACCGCAGAAGCCGACAGGTTCCGTACAGAATATATGGAAAAAATGCGTGAGAGCACTCTGAGAGATATACGCGACCGCTCGCTTGAGATATCGGTCCCATATATAAAGCGCATAATAGAAGTGCTGATAAGTTACGGCGCAAAGCCGCTTATAAGCACTGATGAGCTTGCGATAATCATGACATATGGCATAGGCAATCTGTTTTTGCGTGATGAAAAAAGCTGGCTTGCCGGCACTCATAGCGAGAGTATGAAAGTAACCGCGCTTATGTTCGGACTGGATCTTGAAAACGTATCGCTTACTCTTCCTCGCTTACCTTGCGAGGGAGAAACCGACGGCATAACGGCTCTGGCGGAATATTGCAGAGATTGCTTTGCAGACTACGACAGCGAACGCATGAAACGTCTTATAAAGAAAAAGATGCAGCTCGGAGAAATATACATCATATCGCACAAAGATAAAACAGTAGGATTTGTTATTTTTTCAAAGAAAAATAAGACGCTTGACTATATTGCGGTCAGCTCCGATTACAGAAACTCAGGCATAGCCTCAAGGCTTATGGTAACCGCTATGGCGCAGTTTGATATCGGCGATGAACTGTCAATAGTCACATTCAGGGATGATCACCCGCAGTCTGACGGTGCAAAACGCCTTTATAGCAAATTCGGATTCGGTAATCCTAAAAACATTGTGGTACAGGGCATACCGCTGACTAAGATAACAGCGATTATTCCCGACAAAGCGTTGACAACAGAATAAAAAAGGCAACAGCGCCCTGCTTTCCGACAGGGCGCTGCTGCTTTACATTTATAAGGAGAAATGTTTTTGGTTATTCCTTTACAGAACCTGAAACAAGATTGCTGTAAATGAATTTCTGCATTGAAAGGAAGATTACCAACGTCGGTATTATACAGATGATAACACCTGCGAAGATGATCTCCCACTGCGAGCCGTAAGGTCCGATGAACTTATACAGTGCCGTAGATACGACCTGAAGTCCGTCACTGGGCATATACAGGTTTGCTGTATAGAAGTCGTTGTATATGCTTACAAACTTGATTACAAGTACGGTCGCTATTGCGGGGCGAAGCATGGGGAGGATGATGCTCCAGTAGACCCTCGGATATGAACAGCCGTCAAGTATCGCGCTCTCGTCAAGAGATACCGATATATTGTTGAGGAACTGTATGAAGATATAGATTGAAACTATATCCGTACCGATATAAAGTATGATCGGTGCGGCGAGGGTGTCATAAAGACCGAGTGCGTGCACTACCTGGAATACTGTGACCTGCATTGAGATATTGGGCAGGAGTGCGGCAATAAGGAATACATTCTTTATAAGTTTTGTGAACACCATTGTAAAACGCTGTACAACAAAGGCTGTCATTGTACCGGTTATTATCGTACCTGCACATGAGAATACAAGTATTATAGCCGTATTTATAAAGCCTCTCATTACATTGCCCTGAATGAAAGCTGTCTTGAAGTTTTCAAGTTCCACTACTTTAGGAAGCTCGAAAGCTCCGCTTTTAAGGAAGTCCTGGTGGCTTTTCAGCGAACCCAGCAGTACAACTACCAGCGGCACAAGAACCATAAGGCACGCTACAACCAGAATAACATATTTCAGTACGTTTATAAAAATTCTGACGCCGTGCGGTGTTTCCTTGAAACGGTACTTTTCCATATTGAACGAGGTCTGCTCTGCGACTTCGTTTGTTTTGATATTGTCAGTCATGAGTTCACCTACTTTTCTTCTTTGAAGAATATCTTCTGGATTATCGTGATAACTATTATGATAAACAGAAGCACGATAGCCATTGCGGACGCAAGTCCGATCTTCTGATACTGGAAGCCGGTTTCGATAGTCTTGATAACAAATGTTGTAGTTCCCATCTTACCGCCTGTGATGATATACGGTATCTCAAATACGGAAGCCGCACCCTTGATGGCAAGGATAAGCTGTAATGCGATAATCGTTCTGATACTCGGGAAAATTATGTGCCAGAACTTCTGCCATGCGTTAGCGCCGTCAAGGTCAGCCGCCTCATAGATATCCGGAGAAATCGACTGGATAGCACCGATGAACATCAGAATATCAAATCCGATATAACGCCATACCGACGCAAAAACCAGACACCAGTTATTGATAGCACCGTTTGACAGCCACTTTACGGGATCTGCTCCGAAAAGTGAGATTATGGTGTTGAGTGTACCGCCGTCATCGCCTCTGAAAAACCTCTGGAAGATAAGCGCAACTGCAACGCCGTTCATAAGATAAGGGAAAAAGATAACTCCCTTGAACAGTCCTGCGAGCTTGATTTTCGAGCATAACAGAGTTGCAATGAAAAGTGCAAGTCCGAGCTGTATAAACGATCCGACAAAGTAGTACAAGCTGTTTATCAGTGTTGATAAGTACGACATATCGGTGAACAGCGTCTTATAGTTGTTAAATCCAACCCACTGTACATTTACGCCGAGCTGGTCACGCTGCTGGAAGCTGAATATTACCATGTTCACTGCGGGAATGACAGTGAAAAGTATCAGCAGTGCAACGGGTAATGCCAGAAACAGTACAGTTGTCATATATTTCTGACCGGTGTAGCCTTTCAGCCACTGTCCGAGTGTACGTCGTTTCTGAACTGCGGTAACGCCTTGAGTAGCCATAATTCTGTCCTTTCAAGAAATAATTTCTAATTTTAGTAAAATTTTAATTACTCCCATATAAACCTATACGGAAAGACTTTCGCCTTTCCGTACAGGTTTGTGTGTTTGGAGTATCTATGAAGAAAATACGATAGCGTTAATTAGCCGTTATTCTTGATATAAGCAGCGAGCTCTTCATTTGCATCTCTTGTAGCTGCCCATTTCTGATTAACGGAGTCTGCGATAGCCTTAAAGCCGTCATCACCCTTGCCTGCGAATGCTGCTTCTGCGAGCTGGAGCTTGAAGTTAGCTGAGTCGCCGTCCCAGATACCTACTTCCGAATCCTTGTCGATAGCGTTGAATACGCCTGTCAGACCATCGGGAGCTGCATTTGCTGTGAAGAATTCGCAACCGTCAAATGCTGAGAGGTAGTCGGGGAGCTTGCTGCCTTCAAGAGTATTGATACCGCCTTCAGCCTCTGAGAAGCCTGATTCAGCGATGAACCATTCGATATACTTCTTGCCGAGTTCCTTCTTGTCGTCGGAAGTGTTCTTGTTTATGCCCATGCAGTAGTCTGCTGCGTACTGTGCGTACTGCTTGCCGTCCTTAGAGAAGGGAGCGGGCATATAACCGATGTTTTCGGGATCAAGACCGTTGTCCTTAGCGACCTGCTGGAACTGTGAAACTGCCCATGAGCCCATTGTCATTGTAGCAACTTCGCCGTTAGCGAGCATAAGCTTTGAACCTTCCCAGTCAGAACTCATCGGGTCGCCCTCAATAAGAGAAGAATCTGAATATATATCATACATCAGCTTGAATACGTTGTAGTAAGGCTGACCCTCCTTGAAGAAGTCCTCCTTGTTTACGATGAGGTTTGTTTCAAAGTCAGGATCGCCTGATGAAGGAACAACAAGGCTTGACCACTGTGCAGCCGTCCAGCTTGCTTCCTTGAAGTTTGTATAATAAGGAATAACCTCAGGGAACTTTTCCTTGATCTTCTTTAAGTCAGCGATAAATTCATCGGCTGTCTTGGGCATTTCTGTAATGCCTGCTTCTGTCCATACCTTCTTGTTGTAGCAGATACCGCCGCTTACTGAGCCTAAGTGTGCAAGTCCGTAAACTGTACCTTCATACATCTTCTGGTTAGCCCACTTGTACTTGTCCTTGAGTTCATCGTACTTGCCGAGAGGTTCAAAGAAGTTTGGAAGATCTGCGAGCTTTACTGTATCGGGGATCATCAGAACGTCGCCGTATTCCTTTGTGCTCATCATTGTAGAAACATCACCGGCATAGTCCTTGAATGACTGATATTCAACCGTGCAGTTGTACTTTTCTTCAAAAGCGTCTGTCATTTTGTCAAGCGAGCCGTCATCCTTGCGGTCTGTACGGTGTGTCAGAACCTTAAGAGTGATCTTGTCGCCGGAGGGAGCCGTTGAAGAAGCGTTGTCTGCTGTTGTAGAATCGTTCTTGCTCTCATCGGCCTTTGACGATGTAGATGATGCGTCGCCTGTTGATGATGTTGTGTTGTTACTGTTGCAGGCTGCCAGCGATACTACTGTGCTTGCCGCAAGGATACCTGCGAGTATCTTCTTTGCTTTCATGTGATAATTTCCTTTCTGGTCGGACGGTGCTTAGCCACCGTTCCTTAGTTGATAATTGATGAATTTAGCTTATGTTTATTAAGCTGTTTCCGCTTGCTTAATTCACTTAAGATTATACAACGTTTTAGCTAAAAGTCAATAAGGCTATAGGAAATTCAGCTAAAACACATAAATAATAATTGCTTATTATGTGCATTAAAAACAAAATTCACACTAACTTAACAGCGTTACACGATTTTATTAAGTAAGTATCGGTGTAACCCGTTTTCACACTTACAAATTTTGTTTAACTAAAATTAGTTTACGTTAGGTTACATATATTTCACACTGTTTTTGGTTGTTTTTAAACGCTGTTAAATTTGCCCGTAAATATGATAACTCAAAAATTCTCGGCTATTCATTAAAAATAAAGGAGATAAAGTTGCGGGTGTGGTGGAAGTGTGGTATAATTAATTATATAACTTTCGTAAAAAGTCTGTTTTTTCAAAAAAGTTCTTGTTCTCAATCCCTATCCCCAAACCCCATTTTTAAAAGTTATGTAGGTTTTTCTACAAGCTGTGGCAGGCATAGCCTGTCATTATTTCACTGCTCGTTTCATATAATGTACAAAAATTTACCGAAAGGTCGGACAATATGAAACTGAACATGAAACGCTTTGAATTCAAACGGCTTAAAACAAGAGTACCCGCACTTATAGTCCTGCTCGGCTGTTTCACTGTTATAGCGGCAACTGCCGATTATTCGCAGATGAGCGTGAGAGCGTCAACATCGCACGTTGCAAATAAGAAAACCATCGTACTTGACGCAGGACACGGCGGAACAGACAGCGGTGCGGTCGGCATAAACGGAGAGCTTGAAAAGAATATCAATCTTGCTATAGTGCGTGACCTTGACGATATGCTGACTTTATCGGGATTTAACGTAGTACTGACCCGTGACAGCGATATTTCGATACACGATGAAGGCGTAAAAGGCACACGGGAGCAGAAGGTTTCCGATATGAAGAACCGTCTTGATATTATAAACAAGTACGGTGACTGCCTGTTCCTGTCTATCCATCAGAACAAGTTCACCGAGCCTGAATATTTCGGTGCACAGATCTTCTACACGTCAAATAACCCGGATAACCGTATGATAGCGCAGATAATGCAGGATAATTTCAAGACGATACAGCCGGGCAACGACAGGCAGATAAAGCAGGAGGGCGACGAGCTGTATCTTTTCAAGAACACAAAGATACCTGCCGTGCTGATAGAATGCGGATTTCTCTCAAATCCTGATGATGCGGCAAATCTGTCGGATACCGACTATCAGCGTAAGGTAGCCTATACTATATACAACGGGATACTTACATATCTCACCTCAAAGCCTGCGGACAATGCAGGTCGGACGGAAATTTCAACGAGCAGTATTCCCGAAAACAGCGGTGATATTACAAGCTCCGGACGGTAATTCATCGGAAAGGACGAAAAAATGGCAAAATCAAAATCAGTATATATATGCAGTGAGTGCGGTCAGGAATATCCGAAATGGAGCGGACGCTGTAATGCCTGCGGTGCATGGAACACGCTTGAAGAAACGCTTATACAGCCAAAATCCCACGGTCTTGCAAAAAGCACGGGCGGCGGCAGGCTTCCGCTTTCAAGTATAAACAACCTTTCGTTCAGCGATGAAACAAGATACAAAACAGGAATGTCGGAGCTTGACAGGGTGCTCGGCGGAGGGCTTGTCAAAGGTTCGCTTGTTCTGCTCGGCGGCGACCCGGGTATCGGCAAATCGACGCTTCTTTTACAGATATGCGGCTGTCTTGCGCAGGATAAGACCGTGCTGTACATATCCGGTGAGGAAAGCGAACGTCAGATAAAGCTCCGTGCAGACAGGCTGGGAGTTGCAAGCGACGGGCTTTATATCAGCGCCTGCACCGACTGCGATACTATAATAGAGGGCGTGCGTGAGAATAAGCCCGATGTTGTGATAATCGACTCGATACAGACAATGCAGTTGACAGAGCTTCAGTCCGTTCCCGGCAGTCTTGTGCAGGTAAGAGAATGTACCTCGGCGTTTATGCAGATGGCAAAGAGCCTTGAGGTAGCCGTGTTTCTTGTAGGTCATGTAAATAAGGACGGCGGTATAGCAGGTCCTAAGGTGCTTGAGCATATAGTGGACACGGTACTGTACTTTGAGGGCGACAAACAGCTAAGCTACAGGATATTAAGAGCCGCAAAGAACCGTTTCGGCTCGACCAACGAAATAGGCGTATTTGAAATGCAGGACAAGGGGCTTGAGCAGGTCGAAAATCCGTCTGCAATGCTTCTTCTCGGCAGACCCGCAGGGGTAAGCGGTATAACCGTGCTTTGTACCGTCGAGGGTACACGACCTATACTGGCAGAGGTGCAGGCGCTTGTCAGCAAGACCTCGTTCTCCGCTCCGCGCAGAATGACGACAGGCTTCGACTACAGCAGGCTGTGCGTTCTGCTCGCCGTGCTTGAAAAGAGGACAGGCTACAACTTCGGCGGATATGATGTATATATAAATGTTATAGGCGGACTTAAAATAGACGAGCCTGCAAGCGACCTTGCGATTGCTCTTGCTCTTTATTCGGGACTTCGTGATATTCCGATAGGCGATGATGTTGCGATGTTTGGTGAGGTCGGTCTTGGTGGCGAGATAAGAGCGGTGTCGCATATAAGAGAACGTGTGCGTGAGGCGGCACGAATGGGATTTTCAAAGTGCATTGTGCCGAAATCCTCGCTTAAAAATCTTGACAAGAGCGAAAACTACGGAATAAGCATATACGGCGTGGCAAATCTTCAGCAGGCGTTCAAGGTGCTTGAGATGTTCACAAAAGAAAGCGAAGGAAACAAAGAATGAAACTTACCGACATTTCAACAATAAGACAGCTTTTTGAAAAGCACGGCTTTTCTTTCACAAAGTCGCTCGGACAGAACTTTCTTATAAATCCGACCGTCTGCCCGAAAATTGCCGAAATGGGCGGCGCAGGAAAAAATGTCGGTGCTATAGAAATAGGCACGGGTATCGGCGTTCTGACAAGGGAGCTTGCCGAGCGTTGTGAAAAGGTCGTAGCTATTGAAATAGATACGGGACTGAAGCCCATTCTTGACGAAACACTCGAAGAATACGACAACGTTGAGGTTATTTTTGCCGATGTTATGGAAACCGATCTTAATAAGCTGATAGCCGAGAAGTTTCCCGATATGGACGTGATAGTTTGTGCAAATCTGCCCTACTATATAACCTCGCCCGTAATAATGAAGCTGCTAGAGGAAAAGCTGCCTATAAAAGCGATAACCGTAATGGTACAGCTTGAGGCGGCAGACAGGATATGTGCCGCAGTAGGAAGCCGTGAGTGCGGTGCAATCACAGCGTCTATAAACTATTACGCAAAGCCGAAGAAGCTGTTTCGGGTAAACAGGGGATCGTTCATGCCCGCACCCAATGTTGACAGTGCGGTCATAAGTCTTGAACGGTATGAACAACCGCCGTACAAGGTCGATAATGAGCCGCTTTTCTTTGAGGTGATAAAGCAGGCTTTTGCTCAGCGCAGAAAACAGCTTGCCAATCCCGTTTCAGCATATTTCAAGATACCGAAAGCGGCGCTTGCGGAAAAGATGACCGAAAGCGGCATACCTGCGACGGCAAGAGCAGAACAGCTTACAATGGCTGAACTTGTAAAGCTGTATGAGATAATAAACGAACTGACAGTAAAATAAGAAGAAAAAAGCCGCAGTGATAAAAAAGCGGCTTTTGTTATGCAAAAACGGCAGAGCATAAGCTCTGCCGTTTTCTGTTTAATACTATGTACCTTTTACTGCTGAACGCCGTTATTGTTATTATTATTGAAGTTATTGTTATCAGGCGTAGCGTAGTTATTGTTGTTGTAGTTGTTTGGAGCGGCGTAATTGGCGTTGTTATAGCCGCCGTTGTTCACGTTAGGATTATAGCCGTTATTCACGTTAGGATTGTAGCCGTTGTTCATATTGGGGTTATAACCGTTGTTCATGTTGGGGTTGTAACCGTTGTTCATGTTAGGATTGTAGCCGTTGTTCATCATATTGGGCTTGTAGAAGTCCTCGTCCTTTGCACAAAGCAGGAGAATACCGCCTATCATATTGCAGAATAAAAGAACGCATACGCTCATACCTGTTGAAGGCCTTTGACCCTTGCTCATCTGGCTTAATGCAATACCGCCGAAAATAAGCGGAAGTATCATCCAGCATCCAAAAACCATACCGATGATTATAAATACCTGTGCTGCTGTTTTCATAATAACATACCTCTTTTTTCAATAAGTGACACACTTTCCTTACTTGTGTATCTTTTGTCAGTATACCACATCAGTACACCGGTGTCAATATTTTCTGTTAACAGTTCTTAATTTTCCGTCAAGGATTTTTATCCCTGCGGTTGTTGTATATGAACATCGCAACGCCTATGCCGCATATTATCACATATCCGAGCAAGCTCCATATATCAGGCAATTGCGAGAACATTATAAATCCGAGCAGCGCCGAGAATATAATCTGCGAATAATCATATACCGATATTTCCTTTGCAGGAGCGAATTTATATGCCGCCGTGATGCTGAACTGTCCACCTGCCGCCGCAAGTCCTGCACCGAGCAGGACGAGCCACTGCTGCCACGTCATAACGTGAAAATCGAACAGCAGGAACGGCAGTGTTACAAGGCAGGAGAATCCCGAGAAAAAGAACACGATATACGGTCCTTTCTCGCCCCTTATTCCTAGCCACCTTACAGCCGTATAAGCCGCACCTGCGCCCATACCGCCGAGAAATCCCAGCAGTGACGGCACAAGAGCAAGGTTTGCAAAGCTCGGCTTTATTATAAGCAGACTTCCCGCAAATGCGACTATTACGCCGAGCGTCTGCACTAAATTCGTCCGCTCCCGAAGAAACAGTGCCGAAAATACGATAACGAAGAACGGCGACATTTTGTTCAGCATAGCTGCGTCCGATAGTGCTAAATGATCCACCGCATAGAAATTACAGAGTATGCCGATTGTTCCGCATACCGAGCGTATCAGCAGTGCGCCGATGTTGCTTTTTTTCTGCGGCAGAAAAGAGCCTTTCTGCCTTATCAGTATCACTGCCGCAAATATGAAAGCGACAAGATTTCTGAAAAAGCTCTTTTGCACCGACGGCAGATCGCCCGCCAGTCTTACAAACGCTCCCATAAACGCAAAGCAAAAGGCGGAGCTGATAATACACAGCACGCCTTTGTGCTTCTGCGGTATTTTATTTAAAATCCCCGCCATTTTATTCACCTGTTGTAACATCGTCAAACGGCAGTATTACTGTTTCAGGCAGTGTAATCTCCCCGCCGGACGAAAAAAGTTCAGGTCTGTCAAACTTATAGCTGATTTTAAGGGAGCTTACAGCCTTTGTTATCTCTTCGTCGGTAAGTTCCGATCTGTCTATAACGAACACGAGCGAAACCTTACTGCTGTTGAAACGGTCGATTGACGCAACATTGGTTTCTTTAAGTACAAAAGCCTGCTTGTCATACGGTATATCGTCAATCGAAAACTGTATATTGCTTATCTTGTACATACCTATGTTCGTAAAATCAAACACCATTTCAAACCGCAGATAGTTCCCGGGCTTTGTCATATCAAAATCCGTGTCGCTGAGCAGCTTGCTTGTAGACCCACTGTCAAGGTGAGTGCCGTCCTTCAGCTTATCGTATACGTTTTTTATCATATTGTCAAAGCTCTGTCCGCTGTAGCTGTACAGCCGTGTGTACGCATATTGCGCTTTTACGGGAAAAGCAAACTGCGTAACCACGACTATAACCGCAACAGCCACGACCAGCACCCATATGAGCGCCTTTTTAACGGCATTATGTCCGAAAAGATTTGTCAGTGTCTGCTTGAAACTCATACTTTCTTTACACCGAAAGTTACGTTCTCACCGTTTATATCCTGTTCCTTTGTAAATCCGTCAGTTTTGCCGGTTACTATATCGTCAGCAAGAGTATCCTCTGAGATGCTGTCCTTGTTGCGTGTCAGTATCTCGGCTACCTTGTCACTACCGTCGCAGTAGATAACGATATGATCCATAACCTCAAAGCCTGCGTCCTTACGCATCGTCTGAATCTTGCTTACAATCTCTCTTACATTACCTTCTTCGATAAGCTCGGGTGTAAGAGTTGTATCGAGAACTACCGTGTAGCCTCTGTCGGTCACTACCGCATAGCCTTCCTTCTGATGCTCGTCTATAAGCAGGTCATCCTTTGCAATCTGAACATCGCCTGTTGAAAGCGTAAGCGTCATAGCGCCCGTTTCACGGATCTCGTTCATAGCCTTCTGACCGTCAACCTCAGCAAGCTTTGTTCTGACCTCGCCTATCTGCTTGCCGAAACGAGCGCCGAGCGTCTTAAGCTGGGGCTTGAAGGTGTAGCTTGTGAAGTGGTCGGTGTTATCTATAAAGCTGATTTCCTTGATGTTAAGCTCGTCCTTTACGATATCCGCATACATAGGCTCAAGCGTCTTGTCGCCCTTTACCATTATCTTTGATATAGGCTGTCTGTTCTTGATGTTAGCGGCATTTCTTGCGGCACGTCCGAGCGTTACAACGGTCAGAACTGTGTCCATTTCTTCCTCAAGATGCTTGTCGATAAGCTTTTCATCTACTGTGGGGAAGTCGCAAAGATGTACGCTTACGGGTGCGTTCTTGTCAAGCGAGCAGACAAGGTTTCTGTAAATATCGTCGCATACGAAAGGAGTCATCGGAGCAGATGTCTTTGCAATGGTTACAAGCGCTGTGTACAGCGTCATATATGCGTTTATCTTATCCTGTGTAAGTTCCTTTGACCAGAAGCGCTCTCTGCTGCGGCGGACATACCAGTTACTCATCTCGTCTACGAAATCCTGTAATGCTCTTGCGGCTTCGGGGATCCGGTAGTTTGCAAGGTTATCGTCAACCGCACCTACAACTGTGTTAAGTCTTGATAACAGCCACTTGTCCATAACGCTGAGCTTGTCAACGTCAAGCGTGTACTTAGTAGCGTCGAAATTGTCTATATTAGCGTACAGAACGTAGAATGCGTAGGTGTTCCACAGAGTAGAGATGTACTTTCTCTGACCCTCGTTTACTGCTTTTGCGTGGAATCTGTTGGGAAGCCACGGAGCAGAGTTTGTATAGAAGTACCAGCGTATAGCGTCTGCGCCGTGTTCAGCCAGTGACTCGAACGGGTCTACTGCGTTGCCCTTTGACTTTGACATCTTCTGACCGTCTTTATCGAGTACAAGACCGAGAACTATAACGTTCTTGTAAGGAGCCTCGTTGAATAAAAGCGTTGAGATAGCGAGCAGTGAGTAGAACCAGCCTCTTGTCTGGTCAACTGCCTCGGAGATAAAGTCAGCGGGGAACTGCTGTTCAAACTTTTCCTTATTCTCAAAGGGATAGTGATGCTGTGCGAAGGGCATAGAACCGCTGTCGAACCAGCAGTCGATAACCTCGGGAACACGCTTCATCTGCTTGCCGCAGTGCGGGCATTTTATCGTAACCGCATCAATATAAGGACGGTGAAGCTCTATATCGTCGGGGCAGTTGTCAGACATTGACTTAAGCTCTTCGATACTGCCTATAGCGTGCTTGTGACCGCACTCGCACTCCCATATATTAAGAGGAGTACCCCAGTATCTGTTTCTTGAAAGACCCCAGTCCTGAACGTTTTCGAGCCAGTCGCCGAAACGGTTCTTGCCGACGCTTTCGGGTATCCAGTTTATCGTTTCGTTGTTTCTGATAAGGTCGTCCTTGACAGCAGTCATCTTGATGAACCATGATTCTCTTGCATAGTACAGCAGAGGAGTGTCGCATCTCCAGCAGTGCGGATAGCTATGCTCAAACTTGGGTGCATCAAACAGCAAGCCCTTTTCATCAAGATCCTTAAGCACCATAGGATCGGCTTTTTTTACGAATACGCCTGCGTAAGGTGTTTCGGCGGTCATATTGCCTTTGCCGTCAACAAGCTGTACGAAAGGCAGGTCATACTTTCTGCCGACCTTAGCGTCATCTTCACCGAATGCGGGAGCGATATGAACGACACCTGTACCGTCTGTCAGCGTTACATAGTTGTCACATACTACATAATAGCCCTTCTTGTGCTGCTTTTCACATATCTCAACGGCACAGTCGAATAAAGGCTCGTATTCCTTGCCCTCAAGATCCTTACCGATATATTTTTCAACTACCTCATAGGGGGCTGTGGGCTTGTCGCCGCCGAGAATTTTATCGCACAGAGCCTCTGCAAGATAATATGTGTAGCCGTCAGCCGTCTTTACCTTTACATATGTTTCATCGGGGTTTACGCAGAGTGCAACGTTTGAGGGAAGCGTCCAGGGAGTTGTCGTCCATGCGAGGATATAAGCGTCCTCGTCCTTTACCTTGAAGCGAACGACCGCAGAACGTTCCTTAACGTCCTTATAGCCCTGAGCCACCTCGTGGCTTGAAAGCGGAGTTCCGCAACGGGGGCAGTAGGGAACTATCTTGAAGCCCTTGTATAAAAGGCCCTTTTCCCATATCTGCTTTAATGCCCACCACTCGGACTCGATAAAGTTGTTGTCGTATGTTACATACGGATCGTCCATATCAGCCCAGAAGCCGACAGTGCGTGAGAAATTCTCCCACATACCCTTGTACTTCCATACGCTTTCCTTACACTTTGTAATGAACGGGTCAAGTCCGTACTTTTCAATCTGATCCTTGCCGTCAAGGCCGAGCATCTTCTCAACTTCAAGCTCAACAGGCAGTCCGTGTGTGTCCCAGCCTGCCTTACGGGGAACGTCATAGCCCTTCATTGTGCGGTATCTCGGGATCATATCCTTGATAACACGGGTAAGAACGTGACCGATATGCGGCTTACCGTTAGCCGTAGGCGGACCGTCATAGAATGTGTAGGTCTTGTCGCCCTTTCTCTGCTCCATACTCTTGCGGAATATGTCGTTGTCGTGCCAGAACTTCTCTGTCTGCTTTTCTCTCTCGACAAAATTTACCGAGGTCGGTACTTTTTCGTAAAGTGACATCTTTTCTCCTCCTGTTTTGCAATTTACCCTGCCATATAGATCTCTTCGGCAAAAGCCAAAAGCTATATGGGGTTTTGGGCGAAGGTCTGCCCATTGCATATTATTTATTCTTTGCGTTTGCGGAAAATAAAAAAGTCCTTATCCTCCGAAAAGGATAAGGACTATAATTTCATAACAGTCTTTATAACCACCGTTTCGTCATTCCGTCAAATGCGTTCCTTTTAACGTTGGAAAAACGTCCCGTTCTACTCTCGCCTTAAACGGCAATTTCGGCGGGCAGCTTGGAGGTGATATTCATACGGTAACTCTGCACCGACCTCTCACCATCGTCGGCTCGCTTTGGCTTTATATCCGCACTACTGTCCTCGTCACAGCCTTTAAATATCATACACATTGATTATACAATCAAATTTTCCCTTTGTCAAGCGTTTTTATGTTAAAATCGCATTTTATTTGCTTTACCGCCGGAATAAATTTACCGTATCACCTCTTTGTTTTCTGTCCGCGCATACAGCGCACATCACTGTCATAACCACAAATGTATATCGCCCACGGATAATACTTAACTATTTTAAGCGTATCACAACGCCTATATCCGGCGAGCGGTTTTCGTCGCATAGTATGCAATTTCAGATCAGTCGCCGCTCATTTCTATGCATAAACATAATCGCCTATTTCGACCTGCTTTGTACTGATAAATTCACCTTTCGATACGGAGTATATTCTTTCCTCATACTTTTCATCTTCCGTCCGGCAGACAAAGCGTATCTCGTCCTTGTTTCCCTCAACAGCGCCGGTAGCAAAAGGCGAAGCGTTTTCACACTGCGCAATAAGCTTCCCGTCAGAAGAATATGCGTCTGCAACAAGATTATTGTACTCCTTGGGCGGAAGCTCCGTATCAGGTTCATAACGATATCTGAATGCGAATACATACCCGCCGTCTTCCTTTGCGCTGGCATAATGGTAATACTCCGGCGCAGTCACATTGAACTTTTCACTGCCGTCGGTATCATAGATATACAGCTTTTTCCTGCCTGTTTCTTCATCCTGAATCTCCTGCCAGAAATATCCGTCAAGGAAAATATCGCTGTCACCGTATCTGTCAAACGTTATCTCTTTTCCGTCCAGTCCGTAATATGAACTCGTCACTTCATTATTCGTCCTTGAGCGGTAAATATAAAAGACCGGCGTTCCGTCATACATTTTGTCCATATCGGCGGAATATTGTGACTTCTTATTCATTATCACAAGTTGATACGGCTCATTACCCGCATAGTCGGTAATACTACCATCGATTTTCAGATGACTATACTGCAGTATGTCGCTATAGCTGTTTAGCTTAAGCTGTTCTTTGTTCTCCTTGCAGTAGCTTATAAAATACTCGTATCCCTCTGCAAACGAATATACAGTCTTGAAGTACTCGCCGTCATAAACAAAGCCGTTAGCCCCGACCGCTGTATTTTTGCTTTCATAAGCTGTTTTGCCGCTTGTGTCTATCAGCACTTCATCAGTAAACCGTTCTGCCTCTTCCGACTCGTCCGGTGCCCTGTATTCTGCGACCCTTGCATATCCGTCAGCCGAGAAGTCAGCCGCGATCTCCGTAAACGCAGGTATCACTACCTCGCCCGTCATATTTAGATATCCTATCTTACCGCTTTTGATATCCGCATAAGCCGCATATCCGTTTACAGGCGGATTAAACGGATACTCGCTGTCAAACACCTCGTTCATTCTCCTGTCAAGGCAGATATACTTTCCGTCCCGCTCAATAACAATATACTGCGACTTTTCGTTCATGCACGCATAGCTGTATTCTCCGAGCAGTTCGCCGTATCTGCTGTACACTCTGAATTTTCCGTCGTCTGTTACAGTCAGAAGCTTATCGTCACAGGCAGACGCATAAACAAATGTACCTATTCTTTTTCCGTACACCGTATAATACTCATTTCCACTCTTTTCAAGATATGAATTGCCGTCAGCGTCACTGTAGTCCGACATGCTGTCACGGCTGATGCAGATAAAATATCCATTCATATATTCGAGCGCACCGCCGTCCTGCTTATAGCTCAGCAGACATTCTCCGGTTTCGCTGTCAATAACACGCCGGATCTCGCTATTCATATCAACAGAGCCGTAATATGTACAGGACAGCAAAGCTGTATGCTCAGTGTTCTCGTAAAATCCGAGATAATTGTTTGTTTCTATCGTCAGCGGTTGATATAGTTTGCCGTTATACACTCTGTATCGGTTGTGATACAGGTTTTCACTGTTGCTGTTGCTTAAGAACAGGCAGTCATTGCCGCTGTACAGTCCGTCATGGTCGGAAAGCGTTATCGTGTTTCTGTTGACATCGGTCATAGCAAGCGGGGCTTTACTGCCGTTGCCCACAACGCCGTAAAAATATTCGTCTGCATTTTTTGTCGTATACAGCTTATCCGTTCCGTCCGACGGTATCGGTATTACATTTACCTTGCTGTCGACAAGATAATATCCGTTCTTATCCAATATGGCATATCCGTCCTCAAACTCGCCGTAGCCTTTCAGTAATTCGGAATTTTCCTTTACCTCATTTCCGTCAGCCGCATATACAAGCTTATTGACATATTTCTTGTCAAAATAATCGGCATTACCGCTGTCCGTCTTTACACCCAATGTGCCGTAATTTATTGCATTTTTATAATACTCAGATCCGTCAAAATCTTTCGGCGTATACCAACCGTGGTTTATACCGCTGTTTACAAGCTTTGTCGGAGCAAAGCTGAGATTTTCCGCTACAGCCTTACCGGTAGTATCGATAATGCCATATCCGCCGTTTGCAAACACATAGGCATACCCGTCCGCATAGAACTCCGATGCCGCATCATACTGCGCATTTATCACAACCTCGCCGCCTGCGTTTATATATCCGATCTTTCCGTTGTCATAATACGGCGCAAGCCCGCTGTTGAAAGCCGTAAACGCATAGTCGCACTCAAAGACCTTGCCGCCAATCGTATATCCGCAGTACTTGCCCTTTTCATATACGCAGGCAATGCCGCTCCTGTCGAACGCACTTATCACGTCCGTGCCGTCCGCCGCAACGTAAACCTCGCCAAGTTTACCGCCGTTTCTGTTCACGAGCGCTTTCCTGAAGCGCTCTCCGTCACGCTTTATCAGCACAAGTCCGCTGTCGGCAAATTCAGGGTTTCTGTCGCAGTAATATTCATCGCTTAACTTATTCAGCTCTCTGTCGTATACTGCCGCCTTATATATCCGTGTTTCATTGTCCGTTTTGCACATCAGCACAAACTCATCCGTTACAAATATCCTGTCATACCATTCGCTCTTCTGCTCACCGTCCGCCGAGAAAACAGCATAGCTTCTTTTGGTAAAGTCGTTGCTGCCCTCGTTGACATTCTTTGTAAACCCGACATAATATTCTCCGAACACGCAGTCTATGCCCATTCTGTCAGAAAGCACGGTCACCGTCTTTCCGTCCGTCGACAGAAGATAATATTCATCTGTGATATCGCTGACGGTTTCGCCTTTATCATCTTTAGCGTCCTGCGTCATAACGGTATATGCAAAGGTATACGGCGCTCCGCTTTCAAAGTGGTGAGCATATGTGAAATGCTTGTTATCATATGCCGTTCTGCCCTTGGCGTCAACATACAGCATATATCCGTCCCCGGCGGTAACGACCGACAATCCGTTGTCGCTGTAATATGACGCAAGCTTAAATTGCGGCTCGACTGTAAACTCGCCCTTGTTGTTTATAAAGCCGTAGCTGCTTTCATTACTTACTGCGGCATTTCCGTTTACGTTCTCGTCAAACGGATATGCACAGTCAAACTGCGGACTAATTACGAACTTTCCGTCCTCGCCGATATACCCCCACTTATCCCCGCTCTTTGCAGGCGACAGCGACATATTGAACAGCTTCTCGCCGTTTCCGTAAAGCGCCTCGGGCTCATTTTTGGATAACCCGAAAATATCAAACGCAAACACAGCGACCGCCGCGCCGCATATCACGGCCGCCCCGGCGATACCGCCGATTATCGCTCCGATACGGCTTTTCTTCTTCTGATCGTTTTTATCTCCGGTAAACGCCGCACAGAACGGACAGAATTTTATATTCTCGTCTATTTCACGTTTACATTTCGGACACATTTTGCTCATATCACTGTTCTCCCGAATCTTCTTCCGTAAGTACCATATCGACTGTTCCAAGGCGGTATCTTACTATCTCATGCTCGGCGTTCCATGCGGATATCGACATCTTGTTTTCACGCAAGCGTTCTATTTCAATTACATTATCCACTGTTACGCTTTTATCGTTCTTTACGTTGAAAACCGTCCAGGTTGCGGTTTCGTTCTCTTCATCATAGTTACTTCTCAGTCCGTACACTTCCGTCACTCTTTCGCCGTAAAGGTCAAAGATACACTCGCCCTCACCCGCTGTATAGGTATGCGCAAGGCTCTCTTCCATGTTTTCATCTATCTGATACACGCTTATAGAATCATAACCTGTTTCATAAGCGGTAGCTCCGCCGTATACGATCTCTCCGCACTTTACATATTTCAAAGGAAATTCTATTCTTTCCTGCGGCTTTTCATAATCAACGCCGATAAAATCTATTGAATACATATTAGTGTGATACTCTTTGCCGTTGTCAAGATTTCTGTAAACCGTTTCATTCGTATACTCGTCGTTTATTATATAATAAATAAGATTTCCCGCTATCATGTAAACATCTCTGTACGGATCTTCAAACAGCAGTTTCTGAGTTGTCAAGTCAAACACCCTTGCTCCGTTTTCATCACTAAGGTACATACTGTTGCCTGCTTTTTCAATATATATTTCATTTTGCCAATAATCCGTATATTTGCTTTTCTCTATTTTTATATTGCTGAGCAGCACTTTTGCACGCTCGCCGTAAATATTATAATTGCCGTCTGCGTTTTCTCCTGCGATAAAGCCTGACAGTCGGGTAAGCGTCCTGTCGCCCTTTATAAAAGGCGTGCCGTCAAGGTTCAGATAATAGCTTACCGACCGTGAGTTTCTGCCCGTTTCGTCATACATAAGTACACTCAGCGTCGCAGATGTATCGCCAATTGTACTTGCACACATATAAGAATCGCCGATATCGCTTACTGCGTACTCCTCATAGTGATAATTGCCGTATATATCTATATAGCGGTCTTCTTTGCCGCTTCGGTCAACGGCTATGTAATACTGTATATTATCCCGTATAACGGGTGTATTCTCATAGTACTTTGCTCCCGCATAGAAATCAAGCGGTGAATATCCGTCCGTTGCACTGTTTCCCGCATTGTACATTCCGCCCATATTTTCCGTTACCGCATTGCCGTTTCGGTCATATATCATTACATCAATAAGACCTCTTGCGTATACTTCCGAATATATTTCGTCAAAATCCCTGCGGATCTTTGTCACAAAATATCCGTCCGGCGACATTGCACTGACAAATTCGTACTTTGCCTCAATCGCAACATCTCCGTTTTTATCGATAAAGCCGATCTTGCCGTTGCGAGCATTGCAGTAAGCCATATATCCGTTTTCAAGCGGCTGTATGTCGTACTTTGTTTTGAGGATAACATTAAAATCCCTGTCATAGCAGGTGAAGCTTTCGTCTGCGTTTCTCGCAACCACACTTCCGCTGTTTTCACTTATTTTGGGCTTGTTTTCATACTCTGCAAGGAGCTGACCGTACTTGTCGTAGATATAATATTTATCATAGTCAAAGCACATCAGTCTGTCGCCGTATGCTCTTGCATATATAAATTTGCCGATCTTCTTTCCGTAATCCGTGTAGTAGTCTGACAGAATGCCCGAAGACTTCACACTGTAAAAATCATTGCCGACCATAGTCAGCGCCTTGTTATCAGACATAAAAACGTGTCCGTTGTTCTTGTCGGCAAGCGCATAGTATTTTATTTTCAGGTCTGTCTGCATTTCCGATTTATACGATGAAACATACAGCATATCTCCATATTCGCTTACGCCGAAGTTTTCGCGCGAAGAAACCGTAAGCACGGGATCCAAGCTGCTATCATATATCATCACCTGGTTTTGCCATTCTTTTCCCGTCAGACTACAGGATGTATATTCCGACATACCGGTCTTTTCGGACGAACCGCCCAGTATAAAACGGTTGCCGAATATATCCTCTGCCACGGTGTTGCTTTCGCCGGAATATCTTACAAGCCTTGCACCATCGGTATCAATTACCGACGCGTTTGTTATTTTGTCTTTTATCTCATCATATTCGGAACAGTCGCTGTCCGGCGTAATAATTCTCCTGTTTTGCCCGGATATATTATAGACAAGGAAATACCCGTCATCTATGTAATAATCCTTATTCAGCTTTCTGTATGTTCCGCCCGGTATCTTTTTGTCCTTGGTCACAAGCGTCATATCGCTGTATATATCGTCATACGTTTTATTGCTTTCTATATTGCTTACTAGATCGGCAAAATAGTATTCTCCGATAAACATATTTTCCCCGTCAAACCCCTCAAAGTCCTCAGGGTCGTACCAGCTATGCACGGTATCCGCAAACATCAGCTTGTCGGACGCATAGCTAAGTCTTCCTATCACGGTGTTTCCGCTCATATCTATAACGGAATACTCAGTGCCGCTTTTTACATAGGCATAGCCGTCCGCATAATATCCGCTCGCCCCGTCATACTTAGCGTCCGTTACCTTTTCGCCTGCCGTATTGATATATCCTATTTTCGCATTGTCGTAAAACGGCGCAAGTCCGCAGTTGAACGAGCCGAACTGATAATTGCTCTCAAACTGCTTTCCGCTTGCGGTATATCCGCAGTATTTTCCCTTTTCGTAAACACATGCATAACCGCTCATATCAAATCCGCTTACGATATGCGAGCCGTCATATGACACGAAAATTTCATTGCCGTTATCGTCAAGCAGGACTTCCCTGATAAAGCCTTTATCATCTCTTTTAAGCAGTACAGCACCGCTGTCATACGCTTTCACACCTGCACCGCAGAGGTATTCACCGCCGACAGGTTCAAGTGTATCGGCTTTGAGCAGCTTTGCCTTATACAGCCTGCTGTCGTCATCAATGCCGTCACAGACGATGAGCAGCTTTCCGCTTTTTACAATGCGGTCGTAATAGTCGGTAAGCTGTGTGCCGTTCGCCGAGAACACGGCATACTCCCTTGTAAAATCAAGCGTTGTTTCATCTTTGCCTTCAGCTTGTCTGAAGTCGATATACTTATCATCGTACACCGCCGATATTCCCGTGCCGTTTGCAAGCTCGGTCACTTTTCCGTCGGAACTCAGCAGACTGTATATGATCTCGTTGTAGTTTCCGCTTTCCGTACCGGTCGTGATTTCAGGCATAAGCAGAGAGTACGCAAAGGCATAACCGCTGTCGTTCATATCCGAGGCATAGTCGAACATCTGACCGTCAAACGCTTTTCTTCCCCTGCTGTCGACAAATCCGACATTGCCGTTTTCGTCAACTATCTTAGCAAGTCCCTTATCCGAAAAGCTCCCTGCAAAGCTGTACTGTGGCTGTGCTACAAACTCGCCGTCCTTTTTTATGTATCCGAACTTTCCGTCAACCGCAACGGGCGCAACATCGTTAGTATCTTCGTTAAAAGCATAAGCGGCTGTATACTGCGGTTTCAGCGTGGTTTGACCATCCTTGTCCGCATATCCCCACTTTCCGTCAATGCACACGGGCGTCACCGATTGTATGAACAGCTTGTCGCCTGTGCCGTAAAAAGTTTCTGCCTTGTCACCATACATTCCGAACACGTCAAACACAAAAACTGCAAGGCTTGCCGCACCGAGCGTCAGTATGCCGACAGCACCGCCTATTATCGCACCGACAGGGCTTTTCTTCTTTTCCTGCGGTGTTCCACCTGTGAAAGATGCACAGAACGGGCAGAATTTTACGTTTTCATCTATTTCTCGTTTGCAATTCGGACATATTTTGCTCATATATTTTCTCCGTTATATCTGCTTCAATTTATAATCTCAGCACACTCTTTGATTTACATATCGTGCGATCGCTTTTCCTTAAGGCTGAAGTACATTACGCACATACGAAAGGCTGTCGCAGTCCTTTTCGATGAATGAATCTGTTTTAGAAACGTATTTCATACGTTTTGGATAAGCATATGTCTGTTCGATTTTCACTGTGTAAGTCATTTTTCCCCCTCTAAACCATACAAGTATAATTACATTTCGTATTCCATTATTTCCTTTATTACTTCGTCTTTCTTGTTTATGTAGTATGGAATGCTATTCTCCTCGCACCACTCAACTATTTTCTGTATGCGTAAACGGTCTTCAAACATATTGAACGAATTGAACTTATCCGCTCCGTCATCAAAATACTTCCAGAACATATCCCAATACGCCTTACCGTCAAGATTTCTGAAAATATGGTTCAGGCGCTTGTTGTCAAGAGCTTTTATATACTCTCTTTGTGCCTGTGCCCGTGTAACCGACGGAAAAACAATCGTCCTTTCCGCCGCCCTTGCCTCGTCGGTTCCGCTCTTATATACGGTAAACGTATCAAGGTCAAAAAGATATGTCGTTTTTTTGTATGGATTTGTTTTTGCTGAGCCGAAATCCTCTTCGCCGGCAAAAGTATACAGGTATATTTCCTCGTTTATTTCAAGTACCATATCGTCTTACCTCTGTTTCGGAGCTTGCCGTGTTCGATTTATTATTCTTACAGTCAAGCTTGCCGTTCCTTTTATATTTTCGTGTCAATTTTCCGCAAACGGTCCTTGACCCGCAATGCCATTTAAAATAATCGCCGCAGGCATTATCTCAATTATTCATTACTCAGCAAACCTTTCCCGAAATTCCCTTATAACTCTTCTCAGCCCGCTGTCAATGAGCAGATTTCCTTTTGTCGCAATCTCTTTCGGTATCTCTCTGTAATACGCCTCGGCAATTCCACCGGTTATACACGCAATGGTATCGCTGTCGCCGCCTATAGAAATTGCCTTTCTTATCGCACTCTCGTAAGAGCCTGATTCAAAGAATGCTTCAAGTGCAGGCGGAACAGAATATGACGCTCTGCTGTCAAAGACATAATCTCTGCGGATTTCATCAAGCGGTTGAAATCTGTAACCGTACATTTTCTCTATTGTCCGCTTGATGCTGTCCTTGTCCTCTTGCTTTCGTGCAAGGAATACGCAGGTTGCCACTGCCTTTGCACCTTTTATCGCCTCACAGTTATTGTGCGTGTAGTAACAGCTTGCCTTTACTTCCTTTAAAAGCGGCTTCAGGTCGTCAAACGCATAACCGATAGCCGTCACCCTCATCGCCGCTCCGTTTCCGTAGCTTCTTTGAATTCGGAGTGTATCGCTTTCCGCCCACTTTGAAAACATCTGTCCGAATCCTGCGTTACGATAGCGGTTATAATACTGCTTATAGCGTGCGGCATACGCTTTCCGACCGGTACAGCCCGAATGATAGTTCAGCAGCTTTTCTGCGACCGCTACCGTCATTACTGTATCATCGGTGAAATGGCTTCCCGGCGGAAACAGCTCAAACTCTTCCGTTTTCACATTATGCAGTTCTCTTGTCGAGCCGATTATATCACCGAAAATTGCTCCGAGCATATACCCTCCGATGTCACGTTAATAATAGACTTTCAGCGGTAATTTTAAATACAGTCGCTTCCCGCTTACCCAAAATATCTTCTATAAATATTCTATCACAAACAAAATTTCTTCACAATAGAAATTCTGAAACTGTAACTAATTTGTAACTATTTGTTACCGTTTTGTAACTTCTCGCACGTTGATCTCATTGTAATGAATAAATCAACTTTTTACAGTCTGTTGAAAAACCTATATGACTTTTTAAAACGTGTGTTTAGTGTTGTTTGCACTGCTGACCTTGCAGAGATGAGCATACACAGCCTTTCGTCGTGAGAAAGGGGTTTTCGGCAAGAAAAGCAAAATAAGGACACGCTAAGCTTTGCAGGACGAAAGCCGGCAGAGCGTCCGGGATAAGAATAGCAACAAGCGTTTTTCTTCAAGCTGCTTTTTAACTGTTTTTGCGGCATTTTGCTGCCACCCTGTTTCAAAATCAAATTCAACATCTTAACTTGACAGAACCGCTGTAATTGTATTATAATAAAAGTTGAAATTGAATTATACCGCCATTTCGGGCGTATGAAAGGACAACTCGTAAAATGGAAGAGAAAAAATATGATTTTGCTGCCATAGAGAGCAAATGGCAGAAATACTGGGACGAGCATCAGACATTCAAGGCTGAGAACGGCAGTACCAAGCCGAAATTCTACGCCCTTGTGGAGTTTCCCTACCCCTCAGGCGCAGGTATGCACGTAGGTCACATCAAGGCTTATTCAGGTCTTGAGGTAGTCAGTCGTAAGAGAAGACTTCAGGGTTACAACGTACTGTTCCCGATAGGCTTTGACGCTTACGGTCTGCCAACCGAGAACACCGCTATCAAGACGGGCGTTCACCCCCGTAAGGTAACAGATAATAACATAGTAAAGTTCACAAATCAGTTAAAGCGTGTAGGCTTTTCGTTCGACTGGTCAAGAGTAATCGACACCACAGAAGAAAAGTATTACAAGTGGACGCAGTGGATATTCCTCAAGATGTTCGAGCACGGACTTGTATTCAGGGACAAGACGCTCGTAAACTACTGCCCCAGCTGTAAGGTCGTACTTTCAAACGAGGATTCACAAGGCGGTCACTGCGACATCTGCCACAGCGAGATAGTGCAGAAGACCAAGGAAGTATGGTATCTGCGTATCACAGAATATGCCGACAAGCTGTTACAGGGGCTTGAAACTGTCGACTATCTGCCTAATGTAAAGCTCCAGCAGCAGAACTGGATAGGCAAGTCTACAGGTGCTTTTGTCAACTTCTCTATCAAGGAGAATGACGAGAAGCTGCGTATCTACACGACCCGTCCCGATACACTCTACGGCGTAACATTCATGGTTATCGCTCCCGAACACCCTATAATCGAGAAGTACAGGGATTCTATAAAGAACATTGCCGACCTTGACGCTTACAAGGCGGAGTGCAGTAAGAAGAGCGAATTTGAAAGAACACAGCTTGTCAAGGACAAGACGGGCGTAAAGATAGACGGTCTTACCGGCGTAAACCCCGTTACCGGTAAGGAGATCCCGATATACATTTCCGACTATGTAATGATGGGATACGGCACGGGCGCTATAATGGCGGTTCCTGCTCACGATACCCGTGACTATGAATTTGCAAAGAAGTTCGGCATTGATATAATCGAGGTTATCAAGGGCGGCGACATCTCGAAGGAAGCCTACACGGGCGACGGCGAGATGGTGAATTCGGGCGAGCTGAACGGCATCACAAACAAGAAGGACGCTATCGAAAAGATGCTCGGTGTACTTGCAAAGCTCGGCTGCGGCGAAAAGGGCGTACAGTACAAGATGAAGGACTGGGCGTTCAACCGTCAGAGATACTGGGGCGAGCCTATCCCGATAGTACACTGCCCCGACTGCGGAATTGTTCCCGTACCTTATGAGGAACTGCCTCTGGAGCTTCCTCCCGTTGAGAACTTCCAGCCCGGTCAGGACGGCGAAAGTCCGCTTGCAAAGATAGATTCATTCGTACACTGCAAGTGCCCCAAGTGCGGCAAGGACGCACGCAGAGAAACAGATACAATGCCTCAGTGGGCAGGCTCAAGCTGGTACTTCCTGCGTTACTGCGACCCCAACAACGACAAGGAATTTGCTTCACAGGAAGCGCTCAAATACTGGCTTCCTGTTGACTGGTACAACGGCGGTATGGAGCACGTTACCCGTCACATGATCTACTCACGTTTCTGGCACAAGTTCCTTTACGATATAGGCGAAGTTCCCACTCCCGAGCCTTACGCAAAGCGTACCGCACAGGGTCTTATCTTAGGTCCTGACGGCGAAAAGATGAGCAAGTCAAGAGGCAACGTAATCGACCCGAATGACGTTGTTGACGTATACGGCGCAGACGTTCTTCGTGTTTATGTTCTGTTTATGGGCGACTATGAGCAGGCTGCTCCGTGGAACGACAGCAGTATGAAGGGCTGTAAGCGTTTCCTTGACCGTGTATGGAATCTTCAGAATATGCTTGTCCGTGGCGATGAATACTCAGACGAACTGAGAACATTAATGCACAAGACGATAAAGAAAGTCAGCGAAGATATTGAGAAGATGAGATTCAACACGGCTATCGCCGCTATGATGTCGCTTATCAACGAGATTACCGCAAACGGCAAGATCAACGATGCCGAGATGAAATCGCTGCTGATACTCTTGAATCCCTTTGCTCCCCACATCACCGAGGAAATGTACAATTCGCTCGGCTACGGCATACTGAACGAAGCGCAGTGGGTAACATACGATGAGGCACTCTGCGTTGACAGCACCGTTGAGATAGTAGTTCAGCTGTGCGGTAAGATAAAGGCTCGTATAAACGTGCCTACAGCCGCCGACAAGGACGAACTGCTGAAAACAGCAAAGGAAGCTATCACACAGTCGCTTGAGGGCAAGACGATCCGCAAGGAGATTGTTGTTCCCGGCAAGCTCGTAAACATTGTTGCAAACTGATAAAATAAGGATAATACAAAACCGCTCCCGAAGTGTTACGGGAGCGGTTTTCTTTTAGCCTATATACTTTCAAGTGCGTAGCCTTTGCCTCTTTCATAGGTGATAGTCACATCGGCTTTGTTATCATCGAGCTTTTTATTGAGCCGTGAAACCGCCGTGAACAGTGCATTTGCGTTGTCGTAATACGGCAGGCCCCACACATTTTCATAAAGCTCGGCTTTCGGCACTGTACTGCCGATATTACGGGCAAGCATAAGCAGAATCGAGAACTCTTTCTGGGTGGTGAGCAGGTCGTTGTCGGCAAAATATGCCGCCATTGAAACCGTATCAAGTCTGAGCTTTCCGAACGAGATATAACGCTTGTCTTTCCGTACGGAGCGAAGCCTTGCCTCTACCCTTGCAATAAGCACCTGAATATCGTAGGGCTTCGGCAGATAATCATCGCCGCCTGCTCTCAGCGCCGTTATAATATCATCGTTTTCGCTGAGTGCGGACAGAAACAGTATCGGAATATCGTATTTTGCCTTTATCTCACGGCAAAGCGATATTCCGTCGCCGTCTGGGAGCATTATATCGAGTATCACAAGATCGACATCGTTATTCGACAGCATATAACGGCACTGTGCCGCATCTGCCGCCTCAAGAACGCTGTAATCCTCCATAGAAAGACACGAACTGTTTATCTTCATTATATGCGGATTGTCCTCTACAAGCAGAATCGTACTCACTTTGCATCTTCCTTTCCACACGGTACGGTAAAGCGGAACACCGCTCCGTTTTCACTGCTGTCTGCGGTTATTTCGCCGCCTGTCGATTCTATAATATCACGGCAGATATAAAGTCCCAGTCCGTTTCCGCCGTCCGTGCTGTAGCCTTTGTCAAACAGATGTGCAAGCGCCTCACGGGATATTCCCGTTCCGGTATCGGATACTGTGAACACAGCGAAATTATCACCGCCGGCGGATTTTTCTGCCGAAAATGTCACTGTTCCGTTCTCGGTATGCTTGCCCGAATTCACAGCCAGATTTATAAGCACCTGTAGCAGCATTTCACGGTTTGCTATTATATCGGGGCAGTTATCCGCCCTTGTGACAAGCCGGTTGCCGTGCTTTGCAAGTATAGGTCTGCAAACCGCTGCCGCATCGGAAAGAACGTCCCTTGCGGCAAACCTGCTCAGCTCCATTGCTGTGACCTCGTTATGAGATACCGAGAGCAGCTTTGTCACCATATCGGACAGACGCTGAGCCTCGCTTGAAATCGTTTCAAGATTTGACAATGTTTCATCGTTCACCATATTCTTGTCTATCTGTTTTTCGGTAAGCTGTGCGTATCCGCTCATTACCGTGAGCGGAGTTTTCATTTCGTGGGCGATATTGTGCATAAAATCGGTTTTCAGCCTGTCGAGCTTTTCAAGCGTTTCATTCATTTGGGTGACCTGCGATTCACGCTGTTTAGATTCGTCAAGGCGGCGCTCTGTTCTGGAGAGATTTATAGTAAGCATGACCGCATTACAGAACACGAACAATATAGTCGCATAGGAGCGGATATAGAATATCTTCGTGAAGTAGGTAAGCCCTTCTATCAAATAAACGACTGTGGTAAGTACAACGGTTGAGCATACTATAATGCTGTCGATGTAGCCCATAAGCCTGTGTTTTACCGCCGTAACACAGATATATACAGAAGAAAGAATCAGATAAACCGCCATAACAGCGCCTGCAACAACGGTAAAATGCGTATAAACGGTTGACGGCGTAAAGATGTAGAACAGCAATATCGCACCTGCAGAGCATATAGAGGTCACAACAAAATGCTTATTCGGTCTTAATCCGAGTGCGGCAAAGGCATAGAGCAGTATGAACACGAAATAGAGTATATTCGTGATGTATTCGAGTTTATGCTCAGTGTACCAGTCAAGATAGGGGAACAGTACGCCTATCTGCTTGCTTTCGTATATGAGATAATGCAGAGCCGCAGTAAGACAGGTGAGCGAAAACCACATCATACTGCGTTTTCTGTTTCCGAGAAGGAACATTCCGAAAAAGAATATCGCCATAGCGAGCAGAGTTCCTGCAATAAGTCCGTCACAAACGGTCTGCGACCTGTCGTTTGCGGATATAAGCGGAGCTTTTGCAAGGCAGAGCTTTTGTATCGTGCCTGTCCTGTGATTAAACCATGCGTGACGGATTATTATCTCCGCAGTATCCGCCTGTGCGGTGAAATATAGCGTGTATCTGTCTGTCGCAGGGACAAATTCTTCGGCATTGTCGGACACCTTACCGACCTCGCTGAGCAGTTTTCCGTCAATATAGACCTGTTGCGCATAGGTCGCCGTTTCTCCGGAAAGTCCGTAGGTAACACCTTTTTCAAGGGGCAGTACTATGCGGAATGTGGCATATTTATCATCGGGATTGCCCTGCGATATATCGCCTTTTGTAAAATCGTCCGAGGCATACAGCCGTCCTTTGTAATATTCGCCGGAGGATATATCTATACCGACACCTTGCTTTGACAAATCGACATCAGCTATTTTGTCCGCAGACGGTATATCAACATATTTCGGCATTGTGCCTGCGGTAAGAAGATAGAAAAACAAAGAAACAATTATTATAAACAATACGCAGACAAAAGCTGTTTTGGCATTTCTCCGCACATTTCCGTTCATACTATCACCCCTTTGTATTTTACTCCGCTTTTTCGGCAGATGCGGTTTTCTTGCCGAATTGTAAGAAAATTCTTATTCTATTTTAACACAAAAAAGGAAAGCCGACAAGGAGAATACGCAAAATAAAATATTAACAAGCAAAAAAGTCTTTTCTTTTTCGGCGATATGTGATACAATAATAGGGAACATATTTAAAAATCTCCGATGAAAAGGAACGGAATAAATTATGAAAAAACTTTTACGCTTTGCATCCGCCTTACTTTGCGGAGCAATGTTACTTTGCTCGCTGTCCGTTACCGCTTTTGCCGAAGACGGCGGCGATGACGAGGTATATGATTTCGACCCGAATACCGACAAGATATACAGCGAGGCTGTATATATGGTAAATACCGATACGGGCGATGTGGTCTACAAGAAGAACGAGAACAAGAAGATGTATCCTGCGTCGACTACAAAGATAATGACCTGCATAATTGCGCTTGAGCATCTGTCTGAAGGCACTCTAAAAAAGAAGGTCGAAGTACCTTACGACTGCTTCAACGATTTCTATGAGGATCCGAACTACAGCGATCCGTCAAATGCCGCAATCGAGCCTTTACAGGACAACCTGACATACAAGGACTGCTTATATGCACTTATGCTCCCGTCAGCCTGTGAAGCGGCAAATATCCTTGCTTACAACATAGGCGGAGGAAGCATATCAAAGTTTATCGGAATGATGAATGAAAAAGCAAAGGAGCTCGGCTGTACCGGAACAAACTTTGTGAACGCTCACGGTCTGCATAACGACAACAACTACACAACGGCGGAAGACCTTTACAAGATGACAAAGTACGCTTACGACAAGTTCCCGCTGTTCAAGGAAATAACAAGCACATATGAATATGAAATGCCGAAAAATGAGGCAAATCCGGACGGCTACTCCATTTACAGCACTATTTCGCTTCTGCGCCCCGGCAGTGTTTACGAATATGAATACGCATACGGCACAAAGACGGGTACTACCGATGAAGCCGGAAGATGCCTTGTTTCAGCTGCCAAGAATCAGTACAACTATATCCTTGTGACGCTCGGCGCACCGGTAAAGGACAAGAACGGAGAATACTATGACGACTGGTATTCGATGATTGACGCACTCAACCTCTACAAGTGGGCATTCACAAACTTTGAAATGGCTACTGTAGTAAACAAGGACGAGCAGATAACCGAAGTCAAGGTCGAAATGGGAGAGAGCGCAACGCACGTTATACTGACACCCGAAAGCGACTACACGGCGCTTATGCCGAAATCGGTAAAGGAATCGGGTGTGCAGAAGGTATTCAAGGCTTATGAAAGCGTACAGGCTCCCGTGAAAAAGGGCGATATACTCGGCGTAATGGACGTTAAATTCAAGGGCGAAACTATCGCCACGATGAACCTTGTGGCAAACAATAATGTTGCAAGATCGGACGTAGAGTATTATATAGAAAAAGCAAAGGACGAGTTCGACAAGCCGTGGTTCAAGGTTTCGGCTGTTGGAATAGTTGTACTGCTTATCTGCTTTATCGTTACAAGAACGATAGAAAACTCAAAGCGCAGAAAGCTGGCATCAAAGGAGAAGCGCCGCTTTGAAAGCTACGCTAAAAAACGCTGATGCAAGGTGTAAATATAATCTGCCTCGGCAGACTTAAGGAAAGCTATCTGAGAGATGCCTGCAAGGAATATGAAAAGCGGCTCGGCGGCTCCTGTGTGCTGAAGATATATGAGCTTGAGCCTGTCGCTCTGCCGAATGAGCCGTCTGACAGGCAGATAGAGGACGCACTCGCAAAAGAGGCTGAAATGATAGAAAAGAAGCTGGCGAAGAACGCTCTTACTGTTGCTATGTGCATTGAGGGAAAGCAGCTTTCAAGCGAGGAGCTTGCCGCTAAGCTGAGCGATACGGCGGTGCAGGGAAAGTCGGCGGTGAACTTCATAATCGGAAGCTCGTTCGGGCTTGCTCCAAAGATAAAGGCGATGGCTGATATAAAGCTGTCTATGTCGAAGATGACTTTTCCGCATCAGCTTGCAAGGGTGATGCTGCTCGAGCAGATCTACAGGGCGTATAGTATTATTGCAGGGAAAAGGTATCATAAATAACTAAAACTACCGGAGAACACAGGTGCAGTGAGAATATTTACGATTGTTGCCGGTGTCAACGGCGTGGGTAAAAGCAGCCTTATGGGATTTCTGAAAGGTGAGCGTTACGACCTCGGTATTATAGTTGACGTTTATGCTATCTCGGCTAAATGCGGTGGAAATATCAAAGGCGGTAAAAAAGCTATACAGATTATAAACGACTGTCTTGATAAGAAAATCAATTTCACACAGGAAACAACATTATCGGGAAAAAGAATATTCGGTACATTGGAAAAAGCAAAGAAAAACGGCTATTATATCAGGATGTACTATGTGGCTCTGAGCTCGCTTAATGAAAGCTGTATCAGAATAGAAAACCGTGTAAGAAAAGGCGGTCACGATATTCCGAAAGAAGATGTTACAAAGCGATTTGCAAAACGTTTTGACGATGTGATCAAAGTTCTTCCGTACTGCGATGAGGTTCATTTTTATGACAATGAAAACGGATTTATCGACGCAGGCGAATATAAAAACGGTGAAATTGTAATTAAGCAACATACGGAGTGGCTTGATCAACTGAAAAACGAATTTTCGGACAAACAGGTATAATGTGCCGTCAAACAACAAAAAGCGGAGCGATGATCTGAATGAACATCGTTCCGCATTATTTTTGCAAAAGAAAAACCGCTTTGATAATGATTATCAAAGCGGTTGGCACGCCAAGAGGGATTCGAACCCCCGACCCTCTGGTTCGTAGCCAGATACTCTATCCAGCTGAGCTATTGGCGCATATCTTGTAAATTTACTAATACATTTTAGCATATCAAAAACGGTTTGTCAAGGGGTTTTATAAAATTTTTATAAAAAACGGGGCAGGTTGTTAGTGCCCGCTCCCGTTTAATATTCATCCTATGTTACTTAGTCGCTTTATCAAGTGCCTGAGAGATATCCGCAATAATATCGTTTATATCCTCGATACCGATAGTAAGTCTTACCGTACCCTCACTTATTCCTGCGGCTACGAGCTGTTCGGGCGATAACTGGCTGTGCGTTGTTGAAGCGGGGTGGATAACCTGACTTCTTACATCGCCGACATTAGCTACTATCTGTAAAAGCTCAAGGCTGTTCATGAACTTTTCGCCTGCGGGCTTGCCGCCCTTGATAACGAATGTGAACACACCGCCTGCGCCCTTGGGACAATACTTTTTGCAAAGCTCGTAATACTTGTTTGAGGGCAGCGCAGGGTAATTTACCTTTTCAACGGCAGGGTGGGATTCAAGGAATTTTGCTACCGCAAGTGCGTTTTCGCAATGGCGCTGCATACGCAGAGCAAGCGTTTCCATACCTGTAAGGCAGGTGTGAGCCGCAGACGCTGAAAGGCAGGCGCCTATATCTCTTGTTATGAGCGCACGGAGTCTTGAGATGAATGCCATTTCTCCGAGATCGGCAAACACTACACCGTGATAGGATACGTCAGGCTCGTTGAAGAGCGGGAATCTGGGATTACCCTTGAAAGTGAACTTTCCGCTGTCTACTACAACACCTGCCATTACACTGCCGTGACCGCCCAAAAACTTTGTTGCAGAGTGGATAACAAGGTCTGCGCCCCACTCTATAGGTCTGCAAAGATAGGGTGTCGTGAAGGTGCTGTCTACTACAAACGGGATACCGTGCTTGTGGGCTATCTTGCCGATCTCTTCGATATCGGCAACGTTTGCGTTGGGGTTGCCGATAAGTTCGGTGAAGAACAGCCTTGTCTTGTCGGTTACGGCATTTTCCCAGGCGGAAAGATCATCGGGGTCGACGAACTTTACCGTGATGCCCATTCTCTTTAATGTGATACCGAGCAGGTTTATAGCACCGCCGTAGATGTTTATGGACGAAACAAGCTCGTCGCCCTCGCTGCAGAGGTTTATTATAGTATTGAATATAGCGGCGTGTCCGGACGCAAACGAGAGTGCCGCAACACCGCCGTCCATAGCCGTCACCTTACGTTCAAGCATTTCACAGGTGGGGTTTTGTAGTCTTGAGTAGATATTGCCCGGCTCTTTAAGTTCAAAGAGCGTTCTTGCGTGTTCGGCATCCTTGAACACATAGGCGTTTGTTTCGTACAGAGGCGGAGTTACCGACATTGTAGCTTCGTCAGTTTCGTAGCCTGCGTGGACTGCAAGCGTTTCTATGGAATATTTTTTCATAGTAAGTCTTCCTTTGATCTTTTTAATTACCCCTAAACGTACAGGGTTTAAGGTAATTCTACCACATTTTTCTTTGTTTGTCTATAGAAATATTCTATCGGCAGCCCTTTATCGCTCAGCCGCAATATTGACACCGATTATTCCGCCGATACAGCCGCACAGCGCTGAGCTTATCAGCTTAGGCAGAAATTCCGTTCCGGTAAATCCGCCGGATATAATTGTGACGGCAAAGCAAAGGACGAACATTGTAAGACCGCCGAGCGTTCCCCATGCAAAGCCGTTTTTCCCTCTTCCGCCGCCCCAGAACATTCCGCATAATCCCGCCGCCGCACCGAGAGATATGTATCCGAAAGTGATATCCGCCCCGTCTGGCGCATCGGTAATGTTGAACATAAACGCACCCAAGACGGTAAAGACCGCCGCTGTTATTATTCCGGCTATGGTACCCTTTATAAAAGGTCTGAGCTTCTTTATTACCGTTTTGCAACTTCTGCGTTTCACCATACCACTACCCGCTTTCGCTTTTAGTACAGATATATGACGGCAGAGAAGGTTTTATTACTTTGTCCGAAATCGTATAACTTGCAAAAAGGGCATCACTGCGCCAAATTCCGTATATCTGCTGTCATTTTGCATAACCAAACCGCAAATTTGCAAGAAAATATTCTGCAAGTTTCATACAAAAAACTTGCAGAAACATATTGACAACACCGCAAACCCGTGATATAATTACAACTGTAGTCAAAACGACTGCAGGCAATCAACGAAACAAAGCTGTTTCAGATGACAGTTAAAGTGAAACAAAAACTTCATTTTACTGCAAATATTCCTCAAATTTACGGTAGAATTACAATACACCGCAAATTTGCAGAATAAATCATCTGTTGCCTGCTGTTTTTATCCCCAAAAATGAAATTTGAAGGATTTAAAACACTCAAAACATCAATAAACAAAACCTATACCGAACAGGAGTGAGCTTATGCTGGAAAAAGAAGGTCAGGTCAGAATACCCGCCGGCTGCGCTATCTCAGGCTTCATAAGCAGGGACGGCAACAGAATATGCGGTGACAAGATAGTAAAGTCAATATCATATATGCACGACAGATCAAACGGTCTGGGCGGCGGATTTGCAGGATACGGCATTTATCCCGAATATAAGGATCAGTACGCGTTCCACATTTTCTATGACTCGAACGAGGCAAGAGTGGAAACCGAGCGTTTCCTTGACAAGCATTTTGATGTTGTAAACCTTTCACGTATTCCTACGAGAAAGCACCCGAACATAACAAACGAGCCGCTCATCTGGAGGTATTTCGTAAATCCCCTGCCGACAAAGCTTACGGAAAGTCAGCTTGACGAGAGAGAATTCGTTGCGCAGTGCGTTATCAACATAAACGACAAGATAAACGGTTCTTACGTTTTCTCAAGCGGCAAGAATATGGGCGTATTCAAGGCTGTCGGATATCCGGAAGATGTCGGAGAGTTCTACAGGCTTGAAGAATATGCAGGCTATGCATGGACAGCGCACGGCAGATATCCTACCAATACACCGGGTTGGTGGGGCGGCGCTCATCCGTTCGCACTGCTGGATTATACCATTGTACATAACGGTGAGATCTCTTCATATGACGCAAACAGAAGATACATCGAAATGTACGGCTATAAATGTAACCTGCTGACAGATACAGAGGTTATAACATATATAATTGACTTTCTCAACAGAAAACAGAAACTATGTCTTGAAGATATTGCAAAGATAATTGCCGCTCCGTTCTGGAGCGAGATAGACTCGGATAAATACAGCGAGAGCGAAAAGCAGAAGCTGAAATACTTCAGAAACGTATTCTCAAGCCTGCTGATAACAGGACCGTTCTCGATAATCCTCGGCTTTGACGGCGGTCTTATGGCGCTCAACGACAGACTTAAGCTCCGTTCAATGGTTGCCGCAGAAAAGGGCGATATGGTTTACCTTGCAAGCGAGGAATGTGCGATAAGAGCCATCTGTCCCGTTGTTGACCGTATCTGGTCACCGAGAGGCGGAGAGCCTATCATCGTTAAGCTGAACGAGAAGAAGTAAGAAAGGGAGCGGTAACAGTGGCACTTAATTATTTTCAGCCTTTATTTGATGTTATAAGAGATAAGGACCGTTGCATAAAATGTCAGGCTTGTGCAAGACAGTGTGCAAACGAGGTACACAGATATGACGCAGATCTTGATATGATGATCTCGGACAGCCAGCAGTGCGTTGACTGCCAGAGATGCGTATGTATCTGTCCTACAGGTGCATTGAAGATAGTAGATAACCCCAACAAGTTCAGAAACAACTCCAACTGGAGCCAGCAGATAATGACTGAGGTCTACAAGCAGGCGGAAACAGGCGGCGTTCTTCTTTCGGCAATGGGTAACCCGAAGGAGTATCCTGTTTACTGGGACAAGATACTGCTCAACGCTTCTCAGGTAACGAATCCGCCTATCGACCCTCTGCGTGAGCCTATGGAAACAAAGGTATTCCTCGGAAAAAAGCCGAAGAACGTTTCTTTCAACGAGGACGGCAGTGTAAAGACGGAAACGACACCTACGCTTGAGCTTTCAACGCCTATCATGTTCTCGGCTATGTCATACGGCTCTATCAGCCGTAATGCTCACGAAAGCCTTGCAAGAGCAGCTACGGAGCTTGTTATATTCTACAACACGGGCGAGGGCGGTCTGCACAAGGACTTCTATCAGTACGGTCCCAATACTATAGTACAGGTCGCATCGGGACGTTTCGGCGTATTCAAGGATTATCTTGAAACGGGTGCGGCAATAGAAATCAAGATGGGTCAGGGTGCAAAGCCCGGTATCGGCGGACATCTCCCCGGCGCAAAGATCCTTGAGGATGTTTCAAGAACAAGAATGATCCCTATGGGAACAGACGCTATTTCTCCTGCTCCCCACCATGATATATATTCGATAGAGGACTTACGTCAGCTCGTTTTTTCGCTGAAAGAGGCTACGGAGTACAAGAAACCCGTTATCGTAAAGATAGCCGCAGTGCATAACGTTGCCGCTATCGCATCGGGCATTGCACGCTCGGGTGCGGATATTATCGCAATAGACGGTTACAGAGGCGGTACGGGTGCCGCTCCAACAAGAATAAGAGATAACGTTGGTATCCCGATTGAGCTTGCACTCGCAAGCGTTGACCAGCGTCTGCGTGACGAGGGTATCAGAAACGAGGTTTCGGTAGTAGTTGCCGGTTCTATCCGTTCAAGCTCGGACGTGGTAAAGGCTATCGCACTCGGTGCGGACGCTTGTTATATCGGCACAGCCGCTCTGCTGGCGCTCGGCTGTCATCTTTGCAGAAGCTGTCAGACAGGCAAATGCAACTGGGGTATCGCAACACAGCGCCCCGATCTTGTAAAGCGTCTTAACCCGAACATCGGCTATCAGCGACTTGTAAACCTTGTTCATGCGTGGGATCACGAGATCAAGGAAATGATGGGCGGTATGGGCATCAATTCAGTCGAAGCTCTCAGAGGCAACAGACTTATGCTCAGAGGTATCGGTCTTAACGAAAAGGAACTTGAGATACTTGGCATACAGCACGCAGGTCAGTGATTAAGGAGAGGTAAGGTAAAATGAAAAGAGTTTACGTTAACGAAGACTGGTGCCTTGCGTGCCATCTGTGCGAATATTACTGCGCCGCCGCAAACAGCGGAGCTGAGAATATGATAAAGGCTTTTGCAAACGGCAACAAGCCCATTCCGAGAATAAAGGTAGAGGAGGGCAGCGGCATAAATTTTGCCGTACAGTGCCGTCACTGTGAAACTCCTCTTTGCGTAAAGAGTTGTATCACAGGCGCTTTATCGCAGAAGGACGGCGTTATCTCGTGTGACGAGAGCCGTTGTGTAGGCTGCTACACCTGCGTACTTGCCTGTCCTTACGGTTGTATCGTAACAAGCGAAAATTCAAAGGTTATACAGAAATGTGACCTTTGTATGAAGAACAACAACGGCGAGCCTGCCTGCGTAAAGGGCTGTCCGAACAAGGCAATCGTCCTTGAAGAAAGATAAGGAGGAGCGAAGATGAAGAATTACGTTATCATAGGAAACTCCGCCGCCGCTATCGGTGCAGTTCAGGGAATACGCTCGGTTGACAGGGACGGCAGTATAACGATAATCACGGACGAGGCATATCATACATATTCAAGACCGCTTATAAGCTACTGGCTTGAGGGCAAGGTTGCCGATGACAAGATATACTACAGAGAACCGGACTTCTACGAGAAGAACAATGTAAAGACAATTTTCTCGACCCGTGCCGAAAAAATCGAAAACGGCTGTGTGGTACTTGACAACGGAGAGAAAGTACAGTATGATAAGTTATTGGTAGCAACGGGTTCAAAACCGTTCGTTCCTCCGATGAAAGGACTTGACGAGGTAGAGGACAAGTTCACATTTATGACATGGGACAGTGCAAAGGCTATCCGTGAAAAAGTCACAGCCGGAACAAAGGTACTTATAATAGGTGCGGGACTTATCGGTCTTAAGTGTGCAGAGGCTCTTCATCATCTGAACGCCGATATTACGGTAGTCGACCTTGCGGACAGGATACTTCCGAGTATTCTTGACGTCCGTGCAGGCGAGATAATGCAGAAGCATATAGAGGATAAAGGAACAAAATTCATCCTCGGCACAAGCGTTGAGCAGTTCTCAAAGAACAGTGCAAAGCTGACAAACGGCGATACGGTAGACTTTGACATTCTTGTTGTTGCAGTCGGCGTAAGACCTAACACAGAGCTTGTAAGCGACGCGGGCGGCAAGGTTGAAAAGGGTATAATAACCGATCTTCACCAGCAGACAACGATTGACAACGTTTATGCCGCAGGCGACTGCACAGTAAGCCACGATTGTTCATCAAATACAGACAGGATACTCGCACTTCTTCCTAACGCATTTATGCAGGGCGAGGTCGCAGGTAAGAATATGGCAGGCGAGGAAACGCTTTATCTGAACGCTATACCGATGAACGCCATAGGCTTTTACGGTCTGCATATCATAACAGCCGGAAGCTATGACGGCGATGAAGATATCACAGAAGACGCAGACAAGGAGATATACAAGAAGCTCGTATTCAAGGACGGTCTGCTTAAGGGCTTTATACTGATGGGCGATGTCGCAAGAGCGGGTATTTACACCTCGATGATAAAGGAACAGATACCTCTTACCGAGGTTGACCTTGATCTTCTCAGAGAAAAGCCTCAGATGATGATGTTCGGCAAGGCAAGACGTGAAGAAAAGCTCGCAGGCAAAAAGCACTGACGCTACAGAAAATGAGCAAAATGTCTGCAATAACGGAGGATAAGCCATGACAGTATTAAATGCTAATGAGATAGGTTATTACGACCTTAATAAAAAGATAGTCGAATGTGCCGACAAGGATATAACGATAACCGACGCTATGGGACAGCGTTACATAGGCTGCGGCGTTGCAGGCAAGACAATTACCGTTGAGGGTACTCCCGGTAACGCTCTGGGCGCATATCTTGACGGAAGTACTATCATAGTACACGGCAACGGACAGGACGCTATCGGCGATACAATGAACAACGGCGAGATATTCATACACGGCAACTGCGGTGATACGACGGGCTACGCAATGCGTTCAGGCAAGATATTTGTAAAGGGCAACGCAGGCTACCGCGTAGGAATACATATGAAGGAGTATCACGAATTCTACCCGAAAATAATCATCGGCGGCAAGGTCGGAGATTTCCTCGGCGAATACCAGGCAGGCGGAATCATAGTAGTTCTCGGTATCGGCTGTGACGGCAAGGTGCCTGTAGGCTCGTTCTGCGGAACGGGAATGCACGGCGGTCATATGTATATCCGCAGTGACGAAGCTCCCAAAGGACTTCCCGTACAGGTTTCATGCGAAGTCGCAGACGACGGCGACAAGGCTGATATCCGTGAATATGTTGATGAATTTGCAAAGAACTTCGGATATGACACGAATACGCTGTTAAAGGGCAGATTCTACAAGCTGTCACCAAATACGGCAAGTCCGTACAAACAGCTTTACACGCATAACTGATAAGAAACGGAATAGATATATTAATGTAAACGCCCTGCCGGTTTTAAGGGTGCGTCGGCAGAGCGTTTAATACTACGAAAGAGGGTGCCGCAATGAACATACTGATAGCAGGCAAAACCGAAGAGATATGCGACAGCATAGCACAGCTTCTGCTTGAACTTGACTGCGACAACATTTCGACATTCACAAGCGGCACTATCATAAGAGGCGTTGATATATCGAAATTCGACAGTGTTATAATTTCCACTCCGTTATCTGACGAATTCGGGCTTGATCTTGTGGCTGACATTTCAAAGGACACAAAGAACGGAATTGTGGTGCTGGCAAAGCGTGAAATCGCAGATGAGGTACAGAAGAAGATACGATTCACCGGTGCTTTCGTTCTGCCAAGACCGTTCAACAAGGCTTTGCTTATACAGACAATAAAGCTTACCGAAATCGCCCATATAGGTATGGCAAAGCTGGAGGAAGAAAACAGACAGCTGACACAGCAGTTGTCTGATATGAAGATAGTAAACCGTGCAAAATCAATGCTCATGCAGTATCTTAATCTTACGGAGGATCAGGCACACAGGCATATTCAGAAGCAGGCAATGGATTTAAGAAAGACGCAGAGAGCCGTTGCCGAGGATATATTGAAGACGTATCAGAACACAAAGGAAGATGGAACAGATATATAAACTGAAACGCAGAGCGATGGCTCTGCGTTTGTTGTTATGTTTCTTTCTGTATGTTATTATGTACAGTGCGGGAGTGGCAAGCATATTCCCTATAAATTTCAGAACAGTTTAATTACCCTCGCCAACTCTGCTCTATCCCTCGCCCTGCACTACTCCAAATTCAAAATTTCCGCCGCAAGGCTCTCCAAAATTTTTCAATATTCATCATTCATCATTCATTATTCATTAATAAAATAAAATCCGCCCCCGTTTTCACGGGGGCGAACTCATCAAGTCATTAATTTATAAATATTAAGCCCTGAAACTCACGCTGTTCTCAGATTACTGGAGTAACTGGAGAATAGCCTGAGGCTGCTGGTTAGCCTGAGCGAGCATAGCCTGAGATGCCTGCTGAAGAATGTTATTCTTAGTGTAGTTGATCATCTCTGTAGCCATATCTGTATCTCTGATCTGAGATTCAGCTGCTGTCAGGTTCTCGTTTGTTGTTGTCAGGTTGTTAACTGTGTACTCAAGTCTGTTCTGAAGTGCACCAAGACCTGCTCTCTGCATAGATACTGTCTTAACAGCAGCGTCTACCATGTCGATAGCAGCATTTGCAGAATCCTGAGTAGAAACATCAGCATTAGCAACACCTATAGCAGAAGATGACATATCGTTAACGTTCAGCGTAACTCTCTGATCCTCAACGCCGTTAGCACCGATCTGGAATGTAAGACCCTTACCGTTGTTAGGAACTGAAGCCTTGCCAACACCTGCACCGTCTGTGATAGCTACTTCTGCATCACCCTTAACGTTGAAGTAGATCTTACCATCTGCATCGCCATCGGTGTTCTTTGTATCTTCCAGTTTTACAGAGTAGTCATATCCAGCTTCCTTGAGGATGTTTTCGATATCTTTTTCTGTGTATGACTTACCTGTTGAAAGGTGGAGCTTTATTTCAGCGGCTGTAGCTGCTGTACCTGCACCTGCGTCTGCAGGCTTTGCGGCTTTAGTTACCTCAACATTTTCCTTGCCTGCGGCAACATCTGTAGAAATAGTAATCTTAGCAGCCATACCTGTATCGTATGCCTTGCCGTAAGTGTTAGCTGTAAATGTTATCTTATCAGATGAACCGTGTGCACCGTTTGTACCGTCACCAATGAGTGTCAGTATATTTGTATCATCTGAACCGGTTGCACGAAGACCAGCGGTTGTAGCTGTTGTAGCACCAGCCTTAGAAGCTGTCATGACACCGTTTGCAAGCTTAACAGAAACTTCTGCAGGAGCCTGTGTCTGACCACCGTCCTTAGACTGCGTAGCGTTAGCAATCAGGTTATCAATATCCTTCTGAGTGTAAGTTGCACCGGAAACAAGGTTCATAGTAAGATTCTTACCATCAGCAGACCAAATGGCATTTTCGCCACCCTTGCCTGATGCGGTGTAAGCTGTAGTAATTGTAACACCAGCTATGTTAGATGTAACTGTAGCACCCTTAAGATCTGTATCAGCTATAGAAACTGAACCGTACTTAGCGCCGTATTCGGTTGTACCCTGTGAGCCGCCGAGTGAACCATCGAGGAGCTTCATGCCGTTGTACTCTGTAGAAGAAGCGATTCTGTCGATTTCGCTCTTGAGTGCGTCAACTTCGAGCTGGATAGCTTCACGGTCTGTGTCATCCTGGTATGTACCGTTAGCTGACTGAACTGCGAGTTCTCTCATTCTCTGAAGAATTGAGTGAGTTTCGTTTAAGCCGCCTTCAGCTGTCTGGATAAGAGAGATACCGTCGTTGGCATTCTTTGTAGCCTGTGAAAGACCACGGATCTGTGAACGCATCTTTTCAGATATAGCCAGACCTGCAGCGTTATCGCCTGCACGGTTGATCTGATAACCAGAAGATAACTTCTCAGTTGCCTTCTTTGTACCTGAAACGTTGATGTTCATCTTGTTGTTAGCATTGATCGCATTTAAGTTATGCTGTACTACCATACCTGCCATTTTGTTTTCCTCCTTGAATGTACTCCCGAAATCCTTTTCGGAAGTCGTTGCCCTTATAGGGACTTGTTTTTTGTTAGTGTGACCTTGCTTTGCGCTAAGCTAAAGTCATTTGGTGTTTGTTTTGCAAAACACTGCGGAAGTTATCTCCGCCTCCGCACAGGGCCCTGTGACCCTTACATTTATTATATCGGCACTTGTTTTTCTAAACTTTAGCCTTTTTGAAAACTTTTTTATAATTTTCCTGAGAAATTTTATAGGGAGTTTGTGTAAAATTTACAATATGAACTGTCGGCTTTGCAATACAGCAAAACCGACATGCGTCACAGAGCGGTTATATAACTGCCTTATTTTACGATAAGTGCAAGGTGACCTGCTGAATAACAGTTTATCTCCTTTAAGTAATCTATTATCATTTTCACTCTGTCAGGGTTATGACAAAGCGGATGCGAAGCAAGACAGACAGCGGTTTTAAACCTCTCGAATATTTCATTGGGATTGTCACTGCCGGCTGCTGCGGCAGCGCCGAAAAAATCTATAAGTGCTACAGATGCACAAAAATATGCGTAGTTATCAAAAATATTATAATTATTATCTGAAAACGGCATAAGCTCACACATATAAAGGCATCTTACTATGTTTCTTATCATAAACGGTTTAGTTGCGCACTGCTTATAAAATTTATCAAGGTTAGATGTGTATTTCACTATTTCAACAGCCGAATTACCATTATTATCTTTTGTTCTTATTGATGACAATATTTCGGAGAGCTTATCACCTACAGCTGTACCGTCAAGCATACACTGCACAGCACCAAGCTTAACCTTATAATTCGGTTCAATATCCGAAAGGGATTTTACAAGTGAGGGGCTGTTTATCTGTTTTGATAAAGCGGATATGCCCTCGGGTATTCTGTCCGGCGATGAATTTTCAAGCTTTGAAAGCGTCTGTGCGGCAAGAGTGCCAATAATCATCGATGTATGTATATCACGTTTTTTGTCACTAAGAATGCCGTAGAAAAAATCAAAAAGCTGATTTCTGTATTTAAGTCCCGGATTGTTTTTTACGTCGTCAATTGTATCGGGTTTAAATATCAGAATGGTTTCCGGTTCATAGTCTTTACCGTAAATATAAACGTCACAGGCTTTTTCTTCTTTTATGACTAAATCAAATACTGCAGGGCAACTGATACATCTTACTTTAGTTATTATATTATCATTAATAACTCCACTTATCGGATAGCTTTTACACACAGCCGAAAGGTATTCTGCCCCAAGTTCTTTCTGAATTTTACAAAGCCTATCTGCTTTATCATGAAAAGGACAATCACCGTCAGGCATAAGAACTATTTTATTTATGTCGTTATCCGTCTTTTCAAAGGAGGCTTTTATCAACTCGTCCAACTCATCGGAGTGCTTGGATTTTTTTAAACTTTCCACTTCCTCGTCGGTCCACAATATAGTCCAACCTCGGCAACAATCCATTGTACACTTTCCGCCTATACACTGAAAATCGTTGACGTACTGTGCTGTTTTAAGTATATATCCCATATCTTTACCCTTTCCGGAATCTTTTCCAAAAATAATATCTTTATTATAGCACCGAATTGCAGGAATTTCAACCTGTAGCAAAAGGAAAGGCGGAGCATGAGAGTACAGCAAAAACCGCCCTGCATCACAGAGCGGTTTTGCTTGAATAATAGAGAGGTATATATGAAAACTTTCGTTGTACTTAGGCGGAGCGTGTATAGGGCGGCTTTTGCCGTCTTGCGGCTCCTGTTATGTTAACCGTGCTTGTCGGCACGATATTTTTCAAGCCGAAACCTATCGGCTGATTTCGGTCGTCGGAATCCTTTCCTCTGACTGTGCCTATAGTATACCCCTTTTTTATGAATCATATAATAACGGGCGATGAAAGAAATGTGAAAAATCTTGAAACGAAGGTGTATATGGTGTATATATCGTGGGGAATATTCTTCAATGACGGGCAAATTTCATCACAAAAAGTAAATCTGCAGCATACATTGCTATCCGCCGGTAACGGAAGTCAAGCAACGTGCCGACAATCAGAACGGCGAATTTGAAGCGGCACACTGCCGCAAGGCGAATTTGAAGCGGCACATTGCCGCCCGCCACGGAAAAGCCCCTTGTACCTTAGGGGGTGGTACAAGGGGCTTTCCTTTGGGTTATAATTCAGAGGCTATATAAATAGATGAAATCAAATTTAACAGCTACGATCTCAGAAATATCAGAAATCAACTTCTGTATCGTAGTAGCAGCACTTAAGCAGCTTCTCCATCTCTTCCTGTGTAGGAATACGAGGGTTAGAACCTGTGCAAGCGTCTGCGATAGCGTTCTTTGCGATCTCAGGTAATCTCTCCAGGAATACGTTTTCGGGAACGAAACCGTTTTCTGTAGGATAGCTGTCTGCGCCGTAGTTCTTGATGCAGTGAGGAATCTTCAGTTCGTCATTCATCTTACGCAGATAAGCGATGAGGAGCTTTACCTTTTCGTCATCATTTGCACCGCCAAGACCCATAAAGTCAGCGATTACGCCGTAACGCTTCTTAGCTGTTTCGTCCTTTGCGTTGAATGCGATAACCTTAGGAAGATACATAGCGTTTGCGGCACCGTGTATGATGTGTGCGCCGTAATCAGCGAATGCGGCACCTGTCTTGTGAGCCATTGAGTGAACGATACCGAGCAGAGCATTCGAGAATGCCATACCTGCGAGGCACTGTGCGTTGTGCATTGCATCACGCTTAGCCATATCGCCGTTGTAAGAACCAACGAGGTCGTTCTGGATCATCTTGATTGCGTGAAGCGCAAGAGGATCTGTAAAGTCGCAGTTAGCTGTTGAAACGTATGCTTCAATAGCGTGTGTCATAGCGTCCATACCTGTATGTGCTACGAGCTTCTGAGGCATTGTTTCTGCAAGATCGGGATCAACGATAGCAACATCGGGAGTGATCTCGAAGTCAGCGATAGGATACTTGATACCCTTGTGGTAATCTGTGATGATTGAGAATGCGGTAACTTCGGTAGCTGTACCCGATGTAGAAGAAATAGCGCAGAAGTGAGCTTTCTTTCTGAGTTCGGGAATACCGAATACCTTACACATATCTTCAAATGTGCAGTCGGGGTACTCGTACTTTATCCACATAGCCTTAGCTGCGTCGATAGGAGAACCGCCGCCTATTGCTACGATCCAGTCGGGCTGGAACTTGAGCATTGCGTCTGCACCCTTCATAACTGTTTCAACAGAAGGATCGGGTTCTACATTCTCAAAGAGCTCAACCTCCATGCCTGCTTCCTTAAGATAAGCCTCAGCCTTCTGTAAGAAGCCGAAACGCTTCATCGAACCGCCGCCAACGACGATCATTGCCTTCTTGCCCTTAAAGCTCTTTAATGCTTCAAGTGCGCCCTTGCCGTGATAAACATCTCTTGGTAATGTAAATCTCATGTGAAATTCCTCCTGTTCGGCTTATAGCCGTTATTAATCTATATTTAGTTGTTGTCATCGTGCGCCCTGCGTTATGTATTTGTGTTGCAGGACTTCTTTCTTTTGTTCGTTATTATTTTAACATACTCCCCCGAAATTGTAAAATATATTTTAGGAATATCGGTATATGATTATCTATATAACAATATCGAATAAAACCCGCTCAAATCCGCATTATATCGACATTTGCCGCAGCAAAGCCGTTTGTGAGCTTTCTGTAACAGAAATGTGAAAAGTATGTAAAAGGCTAAATGTTAATATATGGGTAATATTTTAGTGGATAAAAATTGCATTAATGGGAGCGGAAAAGCCGGACACGAACGCTTTTCCCGATGGGTAGGAAAAAGTGTCTGTGCCCGGCTGAAATTACCTCATATTAAATTTTTATCCGTTAACATATTCCTTGGGTGATATCCACTTGCCGCTTTGCTTTACGGCAAAATGCAGATGAGGTGCAAGCTTTGACTCGCATTCGATAGTAGCGGTAACGCCTATCTTCTGTCCCGACTCCACATCGCCGCCCTCTTTGACGTCAAGCGCCTTGTCAAGCCCGTAATAATGCGTTTCATATCCGTCCCCGTGGTCGATTATAACACATATGCCCCACAGCGGATCGTCCTTTATCTCCTTGACCTTACCCGTGCAGGCGGCTTTTACGTCCGTTCCCTCAGATGCGGCAATATCCATTCCGTCATGGGTCTTCCATACGCCGAGAGTTTCGCTCTTTACAAGCTCGCCGTTGCTGTACTCCCATATTACCTCGCCCTCGATCGGCATCACACGCTTTGCCGTGCTTCTGACAAAGTTATTTGCCTGCGCCGCCGAGCTGTCGTCGCTCTTTGAAGCTTCGTCCTTGGGGATTCCGCTCTGCGTGTTATCCACCTGTTCTGCCGATACGGATGAATCGGGCTTTTCGGGCTCTTCATCGGATATAGTCTTTAGTGTGCTGTCATAAGCGAGATATGTTGAAATTCCTATTGCTACTACGCTAAGGCACAGCGCACCTGCGAAACCTTTGCCCTTGAAGAACTTTTTTATCTTTCCGGTAGTTATCTTATCCATAGATTTTTCCTTTCAGGTTTAAGCTTTACTGTATTTGTAGTTTTAACGTTATTTTCCGTTTTATACGCATTTCTCAGAAAAATCTTCCGCTTTAACGCTTTTCCACTTTAAATTGAGTAAAAATCTATTGACAAATACCGAGTGACATGGTATACTTACATTATACTCGAAAAACGGGTATTAAACAGAATATACACCACAAATCGCAGATGGAAAAAAGTAAGGCGGCAGATTTCTCACAGAGAGTCGGATTAGGTGCGAGCCGACAGAATATAAAGCCTGAATTCATTCCGGAGAGATGGGCCGAAAGCGCAGAAGCCTGTAAGCCATTCGGGTAAGCCCGTTACAGCTTTAAAGACCGTATACCAGTGCTGTGCACCTGTACGGTGAATTGAGGTGGTACCGTGGATATTATATATCCGCCCTCAGATCAGAGATGATCTGAGGGCGGTTTTTGATTATACGGAACTCATAAAATTCCGGGTGTGATGTATAAAGCGTCAGAAACGAAAGGAAAGAAAAACCATGAGCATGAACATGATAAGAAAGCTCCCAACTCCCAAGGAGATAAAGGAGATGTACCCTCTGCCGGAAAAGGTCATAAAGACAAAGGAGCAACGTGACAAGGAAATAGCAGACGTATTCACGGGCAAGAGCAACAAGTTTTTACTTATAATCGGACCTTGTTCTGCCGATAAGGAAGAGCCTGTCCTCGACTACATTTCAAGACTTGTTCCCATTCAGGAGCAGGTAAAGGATAAAATCCTTATCATACCGAGAATTTATACGAATAAGCCCCGTACCACGGGCGAGGGCTACAAGGGTATGATCCACCAGCCCGACCCGACAAAGAAAGAGGATATGCTTGAGGGTCTTATCAAGGTAAGAAGCCTTCATACAAAGGCTATCGAGCAGACGGGATTTACCTGTGCGGATGAAATGCTGTACCCCGAAAACTACCGCTATCTGTCAGATCTTTTGTCTTATGTTGCTATCGGCGCTCGCTCGGTCGAAGATCAGCAGCACAGACTTACATCAAGCGGAATGGATATCCCTGTCGGTATGAAGAACCCCACGGCAGGCGATATGTCCGTTATGCTGAACTCTATCCGTGCGGCACAGGCAAGCCACACGTTCATATACAGAGGCTGGGAAACAGTCACAAGCGGAAATCCGCTTGCGCACGCTATACTGAGAGGTGCGGTAAACAAGCACGGTCAGACTATCCCGAACTATCACTATGAGGATCTGTCACTGCTGTACGAGTTGTACTGCAAGAAAAATCTTCAGAATATGGCGGTTATCGTTGATACCAACCACTCAAATTCAGGAAAGAAGTATCTTGAACAGGTCAGAATCGCAAACGAGATTCTTCACAGCCGCCGTCACAGCAAGGATCTTGAGGGATTTGTCAAGGGACTTATGATTGAAAGCTACATTGAGGACGGAAACCAAAGCACAGACGATGCGGTTTACGGCAAGTCGATAACCGACCCGTGTCTTGGCTGGGAAAAGACAGAAAAGCTCATCTACAGCTTAGCCGACCAGCTCTAAGCGGCGGGTCGCCGCTGACAATTCCGACCTTGCGGCTGTGAGCCGCCTCAAATTCCGACCTTTGATAACGTTGCGGATTTTCGTAGGATAGCGGAACGGTCGGGGTTTAGCGATGACAATTTCGGCATTATTAATAAGCTATGGCAGAATCGAATGTAACATAATAAAAAACACCGCCGTGATGTAAATTCATCACGGCGGTGTTTTATTTATACCATATGCTTACAAGTCGTACAAGTTACGACCTGTAAATTACCATTTCATTATTAATGGCGTATTTCAAATTATCTATAAAATCACTGAGCTGTTTTTCATCGAATAGAAAATCGGGTAGCTTCGCATCAGACTGTAACATTCGTCCGATTCCGATATAATAACCGTCGACATAAATCTCGACTTTTGCTGTCACCCTTTCCGAATTATCAAACCCATAAGTCACTGTACACCCGTTCACTATATTTCCGATTTCGCTATAACCGAACTGATCCGTCACGCTTTCGGTAAGATTTTCAGGTATTACAAACTTATCTTTATAAATCGGTGAAGCATCGTCTTTGGAAGATCCGCAGTCTTCCTCTTTCGCAAAATCAACATACACGCCTTTTCCGTCAATACTGTAATAATAAGAAGTTTGCCATGCACATATATCGGCATATTCTATTTTCAATTGCTTTTTTACATCCGATTTTTCTATTGTGCCGACTATAGGCGCATAAGCATCCGGCATAGGGAGATAATCCTGTCGGTATTCTTCATTACCGTCGGGATTAGTGTAGTACTCATCAAGAAAATCTTTTATTGCCTTGTCATAATCATCACAGTGAATTTGCTTGTAGGCATCATCATAGGGCGGTTGCGTATACTTTTCGTCATTATAAAAACACACAGTCCGAACCCTATCATCCCCATTTGATTCTTCGCCGATGCTTGTCACACTTTCATTCACTATGCTTTCAAAAGAATTGTTATTACCGTTTTCCGCGTTTGAGCTTGTGTCGGAATTTGCACAAGCAGGGAGTGTCAGACATAATATCATAGAAATAACTGTTGCTGAAAACTTTTTCATAGTTTCATTCTCCTTTTTATCAATAATCAAAGCGTTTATGATTTGATTCTATTATATTTTTGCATTTACTGCAATGCTATTATCTGTTTGTGCAAATGCCGTTGTAGCAATTGTAGCAGACATTTAGCAAGCATTTAAAGCAGAAATTAAACGTTTAGATAGTGCCATAAATATTAGCTCGCATTCGTATTTTAATCAGTTATTCCGTTGACAGAGTTTCCATAATCTGATAATAACATACCTGTGCTTATATTTTCAATCCCTAAAATACAAATTTGTATACTTTTCACACAAACACCTTGAACCTTTGTGCATTGTTACCGAATACACAAAAATCTCCCAATCATAAAACCGGGGGATATGTGAAAACTATAACCGACTTATTACTTCATCTTCTCGATAGAAAGCATTATCTTTTCCATCTTTTCCTGTGCCTTCGCAAGCTTTACGCGCTCGTTTTCTATCTGCTGTGCGGGTGCTTTTGACAGGAAGCCCTGATTGCTCAGCTTGCCGGAAAGGAAGTCGATGTCCTTCTGAGCCGCCTTGCGTTCCTTTTCAAGTCTTGCAAGCTCCTTTTCCTTGTCTACAAGCTCGCCCATAGGCATAAATATTCTTGCGTTTGCGGTAACGATTGTTACCATATCGTCGCTTGTTTCTGCCTTTTCTGATACTGTCAGCTCGCCTGCGCCTGCAAGACGCTCAAAGAATGCCTTTGCGCCCTCGAACAGTGCTGTTTCGGCTGTTTCGATGTGCATTGTTACCTTCTTTGACGGCGGTACGTTAAGCTCGTTACGCTGTACACGGATAGCACGGATAGCATCTACAACCTTTGTGAAGTCTGTCTGTTCAGCCGCAAAGTGAAGCTTTTCGTCATATACGGGCCAAGCCGAGATCATTATGCTTTCGGGGTTGTTGTCCTTATCGGCAACTATGGGCATTGACTGCCATATTTCTTCTGTGATGAACGGCATAAAGGGGTGTAACAGCTTTAAGATGCCCTGCATAACGTAAACGAGTACGTTCTGAGCGGCACGGGCGGTTTCTCCGCCCTCTGCGATACGGGGCTTTGTAAGCTCGATGTACCAGTCGCAGTAAACGTCCCAGATAAAGTCGAACAGATTCTGTACCGCAACACCAAGCTCATAGCTGTCGAGATTTGACGTAACGTTCTTAATAAGGTCGTTGTACAGCGATAATATCCACTTATCCTCGATGGGAAGATTTTCAGGGAGGACTGCGCCCTGCATATCCTCGGGAAGATTCATCAGGATATATCTTGAAGCATTCCACAGCTTGTTTGCAAAGTTACGGGAATTTGTGACCTTTGTTTCTGTCCAGCGCATATCGTTACCGGGTGCGTTACCTGTAACAAGAGTAAGACGCAGTGCGTCTGCACCGTACTTGTCGATGACCTCAAGCGGATCTACGCCGTTGCCGAGCGACTTGCTCATTTTTCTGCCCAACTCGTCACGGACAAGACCGTGTATAAGTACATCCTTGAACGGCTTCTGACCTGTATGCTCAAGTCCGCTGAATATCATTCTTGCAACCCAGAACGGAATTATATCATAGCCTGTAACAAGCGTATTTGTAGGATAGAAATATTCAAGATCTGCTGTCTTTTCAGGCCAGCCGAGCGTTGAGAACGGCCATAATGCAGATGAGAACCATGTATCGAGTGTATCCTCGTCCTGCTTCATGGGTGCGCCGCACTTGGGGCAGGTGTCTATGCCGTCAAGAGTAATCTCTGTGTGTCCGCATTCTTTATTCTGACAGTAGTAAGCAGGGATTCTGTGACCCCACCAGAGCTGACGTGAAATGCACCAGTCACGGATATTTTCCATCCAGTAAAGATAGCCGTTTTCAAATCTCTGAGGGATATATCTCAGCTCACCGCTCTTTACTACGTCTATAGCGGGCTGTGCAAGCTGTTTCATAGATACGAACCACTGATAGCTTGCTCTCGGCTCAACGGTAGTGCCGCAACGCTGACAGCAGCCTACATTGTGCTTATGAGGCTCAACCTTTACGAGTAAGCCCTGTGCTTCGAGGTCGGCTACCATAGCCTTTCTCGCTTCGTATCTGTCCATACCTGCGTACTTGCCGCCGATGCCGTCCATAATTGTAGCGTCGTCATTCATCATATGAATGATAGGTAAGTTGTGGCGCTTGCCTACCTCAAAGTCGTTAGGGTCATGTGCGGGTGTAATCTTAACTACGCCTGTACCGAATTCCATATCAACATATTCGTCAGCAATAACGGGGATCTCTCTGTCGGTAAGAGGGAGCTTTACTGTTTTGCCTACTATGCTCTTGTATCTTTCGTCATCGGGGTGAACGGCTATAGCGCTGTCGCCGAGCAGTGTTTCGGGACGTGTTGTAGCAATCTCTACACTGCCGCTACCGTCCGAAAGAGGATAATTGATATGCCAGAAGAAACCGTCCTGTTCTTCATATTCGCATTCAATATCGGAAATTGATGTCTTACAGTTCGGACACCAGTTGATGATTCTTTCGCCGTGATAGATAAGACCCTTGTTGTAAAGGTCGATGAATACCTTCTGTACAGCCTTTGAACAGCCCTCGTCAAGAGTGAAGCGTTCTCTGTCCCAGTCGCACGATGAGCCGAGCTTCTTTAACTGCTGAACGATACGTCCGCCGTAAACCTTTTTCCATTCCCACGCACGCTCAAGGAAGCCTTCTCTGCCTACATCGTCCTTGGTAAGACCCTCTTCCTTCATAGCGTTTACTATCTTTGCCTCTGTAGCGATAGAAGCGTGGTCTGTGCCGGGCAGCCACAGTGCGCTGTAGCCCTGCATTCTCTTATAGCGGATAAGAATATCCTGCAATGTGTTGTCAAGAGCGTGTCCCATATGAAGCTGTCCGGTTATGTTCGGAGGGGGGATAACTATCGTATAGGGCTTCTTCTTTGGGTCTATTTCTGCGTGGAAGTACTTCTTTTCCTCCCATTCGTGATAAAGCCTGTCCTCAAAATCCTTAGGAGAATAGGTCTTTGCGAGTTCTTTCTTCATTTTATTTTTATCCTTTCTTTGATTACCCGATTATTTTCAGGCTTCAACCCTTGCGAAAAGCTGTTCATCGGGGTCTACAAGCACCGTGTAATTGTTTGTGAATATGACCATACCCGGCTTTGCGCCGTTGGGCTTCTTCACAAATCTTATCCGTGTGTAGTCAACAGGCACTTTTGTGCTGTTCTGCGCCTTTGAGCAGTATGCCGCAAGGCTTGCCGCCTGTAGAATGGCATTATCCGATATTTCGCCGTTCTTCGCCTTTATTATGACGTGCGAGCCTGCTATATTCTTCGTATGAAGCCACATATCGTCCGGCTCGGCGGTTTTTACAGTCAGCTTGTCATTCTGTATGTTGTTCCTGCCTATATACACATCGTAACCGTCATCTGTCACAAAGTGCATAGGAGGTTTCGGTTTTACCTGTGTCTTTTTATTGACGGTATTCGTGTGGATATAGCCGTTTGCCGCTAATTCCTGCTTTATCTCGCTTATCTCCGCATTAGAGGTGGCACGGGATGCGGCATCGAATACGCTGTCGATATATATAAGCTCGTTTTCGCCGTCTGCTATCAGCTTTGTAAGCATTCTTTCGGCTTTTTCGAGCTTCTTGTATTCCGCATAGTATTTCTGGGCGTTCTGTGAGGGGGTGAGCCTTACGTCAAGCGGAACGGTCACGGTTTCGCCCGTGCTGTAATCCTCGGCGGTAAGCTCGGTCATACCTTTTTCCATACGGTATATGTTCGCACTTACAACATCGCCACGGACTCGGAATACCTCCCTTTCTCCGCACTGTGCAAGCTCACCCTTCTGAAGCTCCAGCTTTCTTGCTATTCGCTCATAGGTGTTCATCAGCATTTTCAGCAAATCCCTTGAACGCTGTTTCATACGTTCGTTTTCCGCTTTACTGCCGTAGAATATATCCAGCAGTGCGTTTGCACCGTCTGCGTGGGATACAAGCATCTGCGTGCCGTATTGCTCTATCGGCATAAAGCAGAAATCCTTGTATGCGCCGTTAAGGTCACGCAGAATCGTAAAACCGTTTTTATCTGTCACATATTCTCTTGCACGTTTTATAAAAAACAGCAGGCGGTCATAGTTATCATTCGTCATATCGTCAACCGCAAAATCGGTATCCCTGCACGAATAATAAGCGCACTCCCTCGCAAATACGGGGGATATGCCCTCAAGACAGGCGGTAAGGTGCTTTGACAGCCGTTTTCCCTCGCCCTGTTTTACAGCATTTATAAACTCGCTGTCGGAACAGGTAAGGAAGTTTACACGGGTCAGATCTCTCGGCGGTGTTTCGTATACGATATTCGGAAGTATACGTCTTACCGAGGAAACTTCGTCCGTGATACGCTTTATGCTGTCGATAACACGGTACACGCCGTCCTTTTTTGCCATAAGTATTATATTGCTGTGCCTGCCCATTATTTCGGCGGTAAGGCGGTTTACTACCATATCGCCTATTTCGTTCATGCACTCAAAATCAAAGTTTATTATACGCTCAAGTCCGTCCTGCGTTATATCCAGCAGCTTTCCTCCGCTGAGGTGCTTTCTGAGAAGCATACAGAACATAGGAGGGGCAGACGGATTTTCCGCCGCACGCTCTGTCATACACACCCGTGCCGACATTGAATTTGAGCTTATCAGTATCTTATTGTGCTTTCCTGCACTGCGTATCGAAATAATTATCTCCTCACGGGAGGGCTGATAGATCTTGTCTATTCTTCCGCCGACAAGTCCTGCCGACAGCATTTCGGATACCACGCAGTGAAGAAAAGTGCCGTCAAGTGACATTGGCAGTCCTTTCCGTCACACCTTAAATTATATATGAGCAGGGGTCTTTACTGCTCTGTGCGACAAATATCTGTGTATTGTGGAATTTGCGGCTAAGAACACCGCAAAGATAATTGCAAAGTATATTTTCCGTGTGGAAGTGACCTGCGTCAATAAGGCAGAAATCCCTGTTGACAGCGTCTATCCACACATCGTGCTTTATATCGCCCGTTATAAGAGCGTCACAGCCTGCGAAAGCGGCAAGCGGCAATGTACTTCCGCCTGCACCGGAACAGACGGCTACACGCTTTATCGGTCTGTCGGTTTCGGTATAGCGTACCACCGTGCAGTCAAACGCTTTCTTGCAACACTCAGCAAGAGCCTTGGCGTGAGTGGCAATAGGCAGTTCGCATATTTTGCCGTAGCCTGTTCCATCGGGCATAACGGGTTCAAGTATCTTGTCGGAGCGCTCAAATTCGAGCAGATCGAGCATAATATCGGTAACGCCGTTTTTGGTCATATCCGCATTGGTATGAACGCATACAGCGTTCAGCTTATTCTTTATAAGCTCGTAAACCGGCATACCCTCCGTAACGCTTTTCAGCGGATCGAAAATAACAGGGTGATGCGATATTATAAGATTGGCTTTGTTCGCCACTGCCTCTTTTATCACATCGTTGGTTATGTCGAGGCAAAGGCATATACCCTTAACTGTGGCATTCATATCGCCGACAAGAAATCCGCTGTTGTCAAACTTATCCTGCGCCGAAAACGGTGCGTATTCATTCAGAAACTCGTAGATAGTGCTTACTTTCATAACCTTCACCCCAAAAAATCATAATGTTGTTATTATATTTTCTATTTCCTGTGCGGTTTTGCACAGCTTCTCGCTTTTTGCCGTATCGGACGATGAGCAGCCTTCTCCTGCCCGTCTTAGCTTACGGCACACCAAGCTCAGATACTCCTTGTCCGTTACCTTTCCGGAATATGCAAAAGCATCGGTTATCTCACGGCTCTCGCCGTCATAGTACACCGACATAATAACGTAATTTCTGTCGTTTTCCCTTGCGGTAAGCTCTTTTTCTATATAAAAGCCGTTTTTGTACAGTTCTTTTCTTAATATCTCAGCCTTTGTCATAGGCTGGAGGATAAAATGTGTATCACGGCTTAAGAAACGGCAACCGAGAACTATCCTTGCTATAAGCTCGCCGCCCATACCTGCGATTATCACATCGTCGGCATAATCTATTTTTTCAAGTCCGTCCGACAGCACAAGACGCACAGCATCTTCTTTTCCTATGTAGTGCATTACCGTCTGTTTTGCCGAAAGCAAAGGACCTTCGTTTATATCCGCCGCCGTGAGCTTTCTTTCACCGTCAAGATAGAGCCTGCAGGGGAGCAGGGCGTGATCCGTACCGACATCGCAGATCTCTCCGCCTTTACGCACCATTCCTGCCGCCGCCGCAAGTCTTGGCGAGAGTATCGGCTCGTGCATCAGTTGCCGACAGCCTCGTTCAGCTTCTTAACCAGTTCGTCCGCATCAACACCGTGAACATCGCATGCCTGCGCAACAGTTTCGCCTCTTGACGCAGGGCAGCCTAAGCAGTGCATACCCATTTCAAGAAAGAAGGGGGCTGTTACTTCTCCGTATGCGTCTAAAATATCGCCGATTATAGAATCCTTTGTGATAGTCATGTTTTTTACATTCCTTCCGATAGAAATTTCAGTATATAAATATACATTATTTATTATACACCAATCCGAGCGAAATTACAATAGCGGAAATGAGAATTTGCGATGTGGGGGTTGGGGGAAAACGGGTTGGATTAACAAGGAGTGGTTTTCTGACGCTTGTCGTGCAAATAACAGTGATAGCAAGCTACCGATAGTTCTTTTTGTCGGACAGCACTTCTCGGGTTCGCTATTCGAAAAGATACACCTGTCAATATAAACGAGGGAAAGAACCAAAGAGACTAGGTGCAAGTCTGAGCCTCGCTTACGCAAGGCTCGTGCACTCCGCTAAAGCTCCGCTGGACTTGACAGCCCAGTGAAGCAGAGCGAAACGTCCGAGTGCTTGCGTAAGCAAGACTCAGCCCTATACTCTTAGGTTCTCTCCCAAATCAGTTATTCCTCTTGAGCGACGTGAGGAGCGGGAGCATTACTAAAGCAATGCTCAGCGTGGCATCCCTCTTTCCTTACTCACACCCCCACCCCGTCGGGGTGTTGGCTAAACTCGAATAACCACCTGAACATTGAATATCCTGTCAATGCAGGGACGCTTAACGCTACACGTCCGCAGGTTAGTACATATATCTCAGGTTAGTGGCGTTTTTTTGAAGAGTCAATGTTAGATCAGTTGCACTGATACACTCACGAAATTATTAATGCCTTGTCGGTACGGAAAGTGTTTTCGGCAGTGTTTTCTGAAGCTTCAAACAAATTTCTAATTTCTAAACGCAAAACGGCAGATACGCCTTCGCATATCTGCCGTAATTCGTTTATAAAATTTATGATATCGTTTATTTCCGCTGTTTCGCCACGTTAAGCATAACAATATCATTGCCAAAGGCGGAATCTGGTGTGGCGCATCGCCGCAAAACGGCAGATACGCCTTCGCATATCTGCCGTAATTCGTTTATAAAATTTATGATACCGTTAATTTCCACCGTTTCGCCACGTTAAGCATAACAATATCATTGCCAAAGGCGGAATTTGGTGCGGCGCATCGCTGCAAAACGGCAGATACGCTTTTGCATATCTGCCGTAATTCGCTTATAAAATTTATGATACCGTTTATTCCCGCCGTTTCGCTATCCTGCGGATAGCTCTGACAATTCAAAAGGCGGAATTTGAAGTGCCGCATCGGCACTTAGACGGTGGGTTTCTGGCGTACCTTTATGTGTACTTCACGCAGCTGCTGTTCGGTTACCTCTGTGGGTGCGCCGAGCAGGAGATCCTGTGCGTTAGAGTTCATCGGGAATGCGATAACCTCTCTTATGCTCTCGTCGCCTGTGAGGAGCATTATCATACGGTCAACACCAGGCGCCATACCTGCGTGGGGCGGAGCGCCGTACTGGAACGCATTGTAAAGAGCGCCGAACTTCTCGGCAACGTCCTGCTCTGTGTAGCCGGCAATCTCGAATGCCTTTATCATTATCTCAAGGTCGTGGTTTCTTACAGCACCACTTGAAAGCTCAACGCCGTTGCAGACAATATCGTACTGGTATGCGAGTATATCAAGCGGATTCTTTGTCATAAGCGCTTCAAGACCGCCCTGCGGCATTGAGAAGGGGTTATGCGTGAATATAGTCTTGCCTGTTTCCTCGTCCTCCTCGTACATCGGGAAGTCAACGATAAAGCACATTTCGTATCTGTCATAGTCAATCATATCCATACGCTTTGCGACTTCTGTACGGATCTGACCTGCAAACTTGGGCGCCATCTTCTTGTTGTCGGCTATGAAGTAAAGAACATCGCCCACTTCAAGAGCGCATCTGTTCTTAAGCTCTTCTCTTTGCTCGTCATTCAGGAACTTGTCGATAGGACCGAGATACTTGAAGCTCTCGTCTACCTTGACATATCCAAGACCCTTCATGCCGATTTCCTTAGCGAATGCTTCCATCTTTTCAAAGAAGCCCTTTGACTGACTTGCCATACCGGGAACTCTGATGCCTCTTACGCACTTGTTTGCGAAAGGCTTGAAGTCGCTGTCAACGAATAAGTCGGACAGCTCTGTTATAATAAGAGGGTTACGCAGGTCGGGCTTGTCTGTACCGTACTTCAGCATTGACTCGGCGTAGGGGATACGCTTGAAGGGTGCGGGAGATACGGGCTTACCGCCGAACTTTTCAAATACAGCGGATAAAACCTCTTCTGCGTTTGCAAAAACGTCTTCCTGTGTTGCAAATGCCATTTCAAAGTCAAGCTGATAGAATTCGCCGGGTGAACGGTCCGCTCTTGCGTCTTCATCACGGAAACAGGGTGCTATCTGGAAATACTTATCAAAGCCGGATACCATAAGCAGCTGCTTGAATATCTGCGGTGCCTGCGGCAGAGCGTAGAACTTTCCGTGGTGCTTACGGCTGGGGATAAGGTAATCTCTTGCTCCCTCGGGTGAGCTTGTTGAAAGGATGGGGGTCTGTATTTCAAGGAATCCCATCTCGGTCATCTTACTGCGTAAGAATGAGATGACCTGTGAACGCAGTACGATGTTGTTGTGCATTCTCTTGTTACGCAGATCGAGATAACGGTACTTTAAGCGTATATCTTCCTTTGTTTCTGTCGAGGTGGGAACTTCAAACGGAAGCTGTTCAACAGTTACCTTGCCCAGTACCTCAAGACTTTCGGCTACTATCTCGATAGTGCCTGTGGAAATCTTATCGTTGTAAGTACCCTCTGCTCTCTTTATTACCGTACCGCCTATTGTAACGGCACACTCCTTGTTTACGCCCTCCAGAAGACCCTCGTTCTTCTGGAATGTAATCTGCACATAGCCGTAATGGTCACGCAGATCTATAAACTTGATTCCTCCGTGGTCACGGATGTTCTCTACCCAGCCTGCAACACGAACGGTCTTGCCGATGTCGTTTTCGCTCAGCATTTCACAGGTGTGAGTGCGGTACTTGTTCTCTAAAAACATTTCTTTCTTGCCTTTCTTTCTTTATAATCAGCCCTTGAGCTTTTCTTCAAGCATTGCCTTTATACTTGCGGGTGAAGCCGCTCCCTTGAGTGCCTTGTTGCACTGTCCCATAAGGAAGCCGAACACCTTTGTTTCACCGCTTCTGTACTGCTCGACAGCCTTAGGATTAGCCTCCATTATGCCGTTTATCGTCTTTTCAAGCAGTGCGTTGTCTTCTTTTATCCACAGCTGCTGTTCTTCAGCGATAGTTTCGGGCTTCTTGCCTGTTTCAAGCATTTCACGAAGGATAATCTTACGGTTATCCTTTGATATTTTGCCGTTTTCGGCAAGCTCTATCAGCTTTGCTAAATCCTCTGCGGTAAATTTCATATTATCAAGATCAAGCTCACCGAGATTTATTCTTCTCATAAGCTCAACCACTATGAACGTGCCTATAGGCTTGGGGTTATTATATGCCTTCAGCGCATTTTCAAACAGGTCGCTGACACGCTTTGAATCTGTCAGCACCTTTGCGTCAGCCGCAGAAATGCCGTATTCGCCTGTGTAACGTGCCACTCTCTGCTCAGGCATTTCGGGAATGTCCGCCTTGATAGCCGCAAGCTCTTCTTCCGTGAAGATTATCGGCGGTATATCGGGGTCGGGGAAATAACGGTAATCGTGTGCATCCTCCTTGGAACGAAGCGAGCTTGTTTCGCCCGTAGCGTCATTGAAGTGAAGCGTTTCCTGTACTACTCTTTCACCGTTCTCGATAAGCTCTGTCTGGCGGTATATCTCATATTCGATGGCTCTTTGTATAGCCTTTGTGGAGTTAAGGTTCTTTACCTCTGTTCTTGTTCCGAGCTTGTCTGAATCCTTTTCGGCAAGCGAAATATTAACGTCACATCTCATTGAACCCTGTTCAAGCTTACCGTCGCATACACCTGCGTACTGGAGCATAAGTCTTATCTTCTCAAAGAACGCTATGACCTCGGCGGCTGAATGGAAATCAGGCTCGGTAACTATCTCGATAAGCGGAATTCCGCAACGGTTATAGTCTGCAAGGCTGACACGCTCGATGTCGTCGTGAACCAGCTTTCCTGCGTCCTCTTCAAGATGTATACGGTTTATTCTCATCGTCTTCTGCTCGCCGTCAACCGTTACGTCAACGTGGCCGCCCAGACACACGGGGCGGGGCATCTGCGAGATCTGATATGCTTTGGGCAGGTCGGGGTAGAAATAATTCTTTCTGTCCCACTTTGTAAAGCGTGATATTTCGCAGTTCATGATGTAGCCTGCTTTTATAATGTACTCAACAGCCTTTGAGTTGAGCACGGGGAGCGTTCCGGGAAGTCCGGAGCAGACAGGACAGCATCTTGAGTTAGGCTCGCCGCCGAACTCAGCCGAGCAGGTGCAGAACACCTTTGAGTTTGTGAGAAGCTCTGCGTGTATTTCAAGTCCTATGGTAGGATATAATTTCATATTGTTACCGTCCCTTCTTAAACCTCGCTGTAACGTCTTTCAAACGTCTTTTCAAAAGCGTCTGCCGTCTGTATCAGCGTAGCCTCGTCCCACTTTCTGCCGACAAGCGACATTCCTATGGGCATACCGTCTGCGTTATATCCGCAGGGTACGGAGATTGCCGGGAGCGATGCGATGTTTACCGTTACGGTGCATATATCTGCAAGATACATCTTTACAGGGTCAGTTTCCTGCTCGCCTATCTTATATGCTACAGTAGGAGCGGTAGGTGTCAGAATAACGTCCGCATTCTCGAATATCTCGTTATATTCCTTTATAATCTGCTGCTTTAATGCCAGCGCCTTTAAATAGTATGCGTCATAGTAACCGCTTGAAAGTGCGTAGTTACCGAGAAGTATACGGCGCTTTACCTCATCACCGAAGCCTCTTGTACGGCTGTCACGAATCATTTCGTCAAAGGTTCTGCCCTCGCCTCGAAGCCCATACTTGATGCCGTCAAAGCGTGAAAGGTTGGATGCCGCCTCGGCACTTGCCACAAGGTAGTAAGCCGATACAGCGTACTTAAGGCTCTTCATCGAGCAGTCAACGAGCGTTGCGCCCATTTCTTCGTATTTCTTAGCCGCCGCAAGAACCGCATTCTTCACTTCATCGTCTGTGCTGTCTGCAAAAAATTCCTTCGGAAGTGCTATCTTCATTCCCTTTATATCCTTGCCGACCTTGGCGTTGAAGTCCTCGGCGGGCTTGTTTGCGCTTGTTGCATCACGGCTGTCCTTGCCGCAGATAACGTTCAGTATCGTACCGCAGTCAACCGCACTGTTTGCGATAGGTCCTATCTGGTCAAGCGAGCTTGCGAATGCTACCAGACCGTAGCGTGATACTCTGCCGTAGGTTGGCTTAAGACCTGTAACGCCGCAGAAAGAGGCAGGCTGTCTTATAGAGCCGCCTGTGTCACTTCCGAGTGCCGCAGGTGCAAGTCCTGCAGATACTACAGCCGCAGAGCCGCCGCTTGAACCGCCGGGTACACGGGATAAGTCGAAGGGGTTTCTTGTCTTTGCGAATGCGCTTGTCTGTGTAGAGCCGCCCATTGCAAATTCGTCCATACTTGTTTTTCCGAGAAGCACATAATTCTCGGCCTTCAGCTTTTCTATTACGTTTGCATCATAAGGCGGAACAAAGTTTTCGAGCATTTTTGATGCACAGGTCGTTCTTATTCCGTCCGTGCAGATGTTATCCTTTATTGCAAGAGGTATACCGGTGAGTGCCTTTGCCTCGCCCTTGTCGATAATCTCCTGCGCCTTTTCCGCATTTTTCAGTGCCTCGTCTTCGGTCACTGTGATATATCCGAGTACATCGGAATCTTTAGCCTTTATGCTGTCTGAATATTCCTTGCAAAGCTCTGCGGCGCTTATCTGCTTTGTATCGAGCATTTCACGCAGAGAGCCGAGCGTCTGTTTTTTAAGCTCCATTTATTCTCTTATCCTTTCGGCTCGTTTATCAGTCTACCATCTTCGGAACTACATAGCAGTTTCCGCTGGGCTGTGTGTTGCTGAGCAGCTTCTCTGTGGGGAATGAGGGCTTTGCAACGTCTTTTCTTACCTCGTCATAGCTTATGCTGTTATTATCCTTGGTATCATCGTAAACTACGTCAAATTCCTTTACGGTGTCCATAAGCTCGATTATTGCGCTCATTTCGCCCATTACCTTTTCTTTACCCTCATCGGTATAATTGAGCTTACTCAGATTACACAGATGGTCAATGGTCTTTATATCCATTATGCCGTCATTCCTTTCCTGCGGGGCTTTTTCTGCCGTTTGTGGCAGAACCTACTGACCCATTATAGTTATACTTTAACTATTATACAACATTGCGAGTCTATTTGCAAGCGTTGGAGGGTAAAAAACTGTGTTAAAGTGAGATTTGAAAGTGTTGAGGCGGAGATTTTGATATACTATTGTAATTATATTACAATAAACGCCGCAGGCAAGCACGGACGCTTGCAACGGTCGCACAAAGTCGCTATGCAAGGACGCATAAAGACAGCCACACAAAGCCGTTGCACGATGCAACGGCACAAATGGCTGTCACCGCAGGACGCAGCGACCACAAACGACCGTAGGTGAACCACAATGAAACTTGTCAAGAATTTTGGAGAGATAAAAGAGTGAAAAACTGGTTTTTGATTGAATAATTTATTAACGAATAAAGTTTATCCGAATTGTTTTCCACAGACTATGCAAAGCACCGCTGTACGTTGCCTTTCTCGGACTTTTTTTAATCTGCGCCATAGGCGCTCCACAATTATTCATTATTCATTTTTCAATTTTCATTATTCATCAATAAACAGGAACTCCCCCGACTTATCATCGGGGGAGTTCCTGCTTATTGATCGAGGGGATGTATATAAACTTTCGTTGTACTTAGCCGGAGCGGTATCGCATCTGCGGTAACTGCGCCCCTATAATAGTACCGCCTGAGCGGTTATCAAGGCACTCGCCTTATCGCCGTCGGAAATCCTTTTCCTATGACTATGGCTAAATTATAACGCCTGTTTGTTAATTGAATAATAACTGAGGGTGAAAAAATTATGAAAAGGTGTGAAAAGCAGTATTATTCTCCTGAATACCCGTTTACGCAGGACAGTAACCATACTGCGTTTTAAATTTCTTGATACGATTACCGTATGTTTTGAGAAAGGTGTATTATATTTCGGGAGGGGCAAGCCACTCTCCCACAAATATGTCACATTATATCAGACATTTTTCTTTTAATGGCGACACTCAGATTGTTACGCTAAAATCCACAATTAAAACAGATATACTTTTTCCGACTTTTTTCATTTTCCCTATTGACAAATCGCCCGTGTCAGTATATACTGTATATATAACACATAAACAGTTGATGGTCTGTTATGTGACGTGAGCTTACGAATCTGAAAAGGAGGAGCTATGAAAATTCTTCTTAATTCCGATATTCCGATATACAAGCAGATTTCAGCCGATTTCAAGGAACGTATTATGAACGGCACGATTTCTGCCGGGGAATATCTTCCCTCGATAAGAGGACTTGCGAAAGAACTTAAAATCAGCGTAATAACCACTATGAAGGCGTACGAGGAACTTTGCTCGGAGGGGCTTGTCAGCGCAGTTCAGGGCAAGGGCTATATAGTCAACGCTCAGGACACGGGTATGATAAAGGAGCAGTATATGCGCCTTCTTGAACAGCATCTGCAGGATGCACTCGACTGTGCAAGGCTTGCGGGGCTATCCGTTGACGAGGTATGCGAGGTGCTGAAAACACTCGGCAGTATTGAATGATTCATCTAAAAGGAGATAATATGGAAGAGGTAATCAAGGTAAGTAATCTTACCAGAAAATATAAAGATTTTTCGCTGGGTCCTGTTGACCTTTCATTCCCGAAAGGCTTCGCAACGGCGCTTATCGGTGCTAACGGCGCAGGAAAAACAACACTTATGGATATAATCTGCGGAATTACCGCAAAGACAGTCGGCACAGTAACATATTTCGGAGAAACCGACAATGCCGACAGCGGCAATATCAAAGAGCGCATCGGCTACTGTGCATCACAGGCAATGTTCCCGGCTAACTGGAAGGTGAGGGATATTGCACTTTCTATGAGCCTTGCATTTGATAAATTCAGCAAGGACAGATTTTATTCACTTCTCGGTGAGCTTGGCGTTACCGATGAGAAAAACAGTAAAAAGCCTTTATCAAGTATGTCGGACGGTATGAAGATGAGAGTGTTCTTGGCATCAGCTTTTGCAAGAGATACCGATTTACTGGTGCTTGACGAGCCCGGCTCATCGCTCGATCCGCTTATGCGTGACAGGCTGTGCGACCGCTTCCGTGACTATATAGACAGCGGTAACGGCGAAAGGAGTATAATCTTCTCGACTCACAACATAGCTGATATGGAAAATGCCGCAGACTATGTAATATTTATGGATAACGGCAAGGTAGTCGAGCAGGGCTTCACGGAGGACTTGAAGGACAAGTATATTGCCCTCAGTGCAGAACCTGAAAGCCTTGATAAAATATCGCCGCTTCTGCTTTGTTCTTCTCATTCATCGTCCACAGCAACAGGTCTTGCCTTAGGCGAAAACAAGCTGAAACTCGAAGCACTGGGTGCTGTTACGGAACGTCCTACATTAAGCCAACTCAGCATTGACCTGATGAAAATAGCGGAAGAAAAACGCCTTGCTCTTAAAAAGGAGGCATAAGTATGATGAAATCGGTACGCTTATTCAATGCTAACACGCTGTTCAAGGTTTCCCTCATTATGATTGTTATGGTTGCGGCAATATATGTTATAGGCTTCTTAGTCGGCTCTGCCGCAGGAAAAAGCGACAGAGAAAACACAGGCGACAGCACAGAGGTCGCAGAGGAAAATGACGATATTGCATATTCCGCCCTTAACACAGTGTGCTGTGTTATCGGCTTTGCCGGTTCACTCTTAATAAACGGCAACGCTATAAATCTTTACTACAAGGTTGACGGCAGTAAATATGCAAGGACGATAAAGCACGGCGGAGAAAAGTTTTGCAAGTCGCTTGCAGGCTCTGTTGTAATCTCGTCCGTTACTGCGGTGGCAGTATCGCTCGTACTCGGAATTTTCACACTTGCGGGCGGTGAGCTTGAGCTTACAGATCTGCCTCCTATGATACTGTTTTCGCTCGGCGCATCGCTCCTGTCTGGCATTCTGATACGTCCTCTCGTATCTACAAAAAGCGCTAACTCAAGAAGCGTTCTTCTTCTGATAGCGTTGCTTGTCGCTATGTTTATTCTGTCATCAACAGCAGCAGCGGCGAGCCATATAAGCTACAGTGCCGCACTTACCATGAGTATTATATTAACAGCGGTCGGGGCGGTCGGAGCAGCTGTTTCAACAGTATCCGCCTGCCGTTACATCAAGGAAAACTGGCAGTTCTGAGGAGGGTATATGAAGATATGAAGAGTTTTCTTTTATCGCTTAGATTCGTTATAAAGCGTGTTTTCAGGCTTACTGCCATCAATATTGTGTGGCTCATATGCTTTGCCGCTGTCATTGTGGCGGTAACCGTTGGGATGGCGGTTGCGCCTGAAATAAGAGGCAGTGAAGATTATCCGTTTTATCTGACGACCGTACCGTTTATAACAGTGCTCCTATTTTTCGGCGTGTCATCGTTGTATTCGGATATTTATGTGAGCGTCTATATCCGCACAAGCAGGCTTTACAAGTGTCTGCGGACGAGGGCTGTGCAGGTATTTTTGCTGATGATGAGCGTTGCGGCTCAGATACCTGCGATTATTGTTACCGCTGTTGTGAACCCTTCCGCTCTGCCCGACTTTTTGCTTATATCGGCAATAATAATCGGCGTCAGTCTGCCGCTTGCATCGACTTATTTTCTTATGTGGATCGTCTTCTTCGGATATTCGATATTCAACCTGATAGCGGGCTTTTTCGGGGATCATTTTATGGTGAAGGGATTTAAGTTCCTGCCTACCGAGCTTTCCGACAGTCTGCCTGTTGCGGCATTGCTTGCAGTAGCGATACTGCTTGCAGGGCTTATAGCTTCATTTATCGTGTCGGATATTATTTTCCGCATAAGAAAGCGGCCTCGTGACAGACAGATGCCGAAGGGAGCGATGCAGGCGTGAGGGTAACACTTGTACAGATGTCTATGACGGACAGCATGAACGAAAACCTTGCAAAGTCGCTCTGCGCCTGCGATAAGGCAAAGGACAGCGACCTTATATTCTTCCCCGAAATACAGCTTTCGCCGTTCTTTCCGCAGTACGAAAAGAGAGATGTAAGTAAGTATCTTGTAACTATGGATTCGCCGTATGTTAAGGCGTTTATAGACAAGGCAAAGGAAATAAATTCCTGTATTGTGCCGAATATGTACATGAAAATTGATAATAAATGTTACGATTGTTGTGTTGTGACCACCGGTACAGATGTGGTACAAGAAGCAGCAAAAATGGTACACATCGCACAGGCAGAAAATTTTTACGAGCAGGATTACTACACTCCGTCCGACGACGGCTTCAAAGTTTTCGATACACCGCACGGAAAGGTAGGAATTGTCATTTGCTACGACCGTCATCTGCCAGAAAGCATACGCACCTGCGTGCTTATGGGCGCAGAACTGATAATCATTCCCACGGCAAACCTTACTTGCGAGCCTATGGAAATGTTCGAGTGGGAGGTAAGAGTTCAGGCAATGCAGAACAGCGTATTCATAGCTATGTGCAACCGTGTCGGCACGGAAGGGAAGCTTACCTTTGCGGGTGAATCGATAGTCTGCGACCCGAACGGCAACGTCATAGCAAAAGCAGGGGCGGAAGAAACGCTTCTTACCTGCGACATTGACCTTAGTGAAGCGGCAAGAACAAGAAATGCAAAGCCGTACTTTGCCACACGCAGAAAAGAATTCTATCTGTAATGTCTGCAAATGTCTGTTTTAATAAAAATAAACTTTTTCTACAAGCTGCATGCGTTGAGAAACACACGCAGACAAGGAAACCGCTCCGACAGGCGTACAAATGTACGTTGAGGAGCGGTTGACGCTGTAAGCAAAAATGCTTTCACCCAACCGTTTTTACGGCTGGGTGAAATTCTTCTTATTTATCGGATTTTTAGCTTGTGCCGGTTTGCTTTTCTGCATTTTTGCGGTGCGTGGGTTTATCGACAGTCTGAACGCTACACCTGTATATGAGGTGTGCCGTAATTGTTACTGTGCAATTTTATATGTTTTATCCTGAAACGTCACGCTCTGTTTGTCACCGCCGAGCTGCATCGGAATCACAAATTCAGTAGAATCGGAGCTATCCGACTGCAGAACGTTAAACCAAATCTCATTCGTATCCTTATCAAAACGATATGTATAAGCATCGTCAAGCCTTTCGGCAAGAGCCGTCTTATCTTCTATCATATCGCCGACAAGGTCTTTTGCGAGCGCTTCAAAATCATATCCGACAAATCTGAAGCTGTTATCCTCGTTAAAGCTGATATATTGCTTTGATTTGTCTGCGTCAAGATAGTAGTTTCCCTGCACCGCACACGGCTCGCCTGACTTATCGGATCCGCTCTTATCCGCACAGGCACATACGGAAATTGCGGTCATTGTGACAAGCATCAGTGCCGCCACAGCTTTTTTAAAACGGTTTTTAATTTTCATCGGTCGAATCGCTCCTTTTAATAGTATCGTTAATAGTATCGCATTCGGCTTTCAAGTAAAATACAGGCAAAATATCCCTGTAAAATAAATTATAGCATATCAGTTATTTTTTGTCAGCCGTCTGCATTTTGCCGTAAACCGCTCAAATGCGGAGTTGAATTTTCAGTCTGACTCTTGACAAATAAAGTAAGCTGTGTTATAATCCGCTTGTATCGGAAGTTCCGACATTCTAAATTCAAAATGAAAGGACCGAATGCAATGCGTACAAATTCCTGATAAGAGCAGAACGAAATACCCTTATAGCCCCTGCCGCCCTATATGATAAGACGGGCGATGAAACGGGCTTGGTTTCGTGTCTGCAATGCAGGAATGTATTGCTGTCGGTCTTGTATTATGCCCTTTTTCGCCGTGTGTTTATGCGAAGATCGGGATAGAAAGCCGTGGGAGCGTATGTTCCTGCGGCTTTTTTGATACAGAAAGGGGTATGATATTATGTCTATAATCAGTGTAAACAATTTAACCTATTACTATGACGGCTGTGATGAAGCCGTGTATGAGAATGTGTCATTCACGCTTGACACAACGTGGAAAATGGGGCTTATCGGCAGGAACGGACGTGGCAAGACCACACTTCTGAAGCTGTTGACTGGCGAGCTTGAAAACGGCGGTGCGGTAAACACAAAGGCAGAGTTTCTGTACTTTCCGTTTGACGTAGAGGATAAGAATATGACCGGCAGTGAGCTTATCGGGATAATCTGTCCTGAGGTGCAGGAGTGGGAGGTAATCCGTGAGCTGTCTTATATGGGTACGGACTGCGACATTCTGTACAGGCCGTTCAATACGCTGTCGGGCGGTGAACAGACAAGGCTTCTGCTGTGCCTGCTGTTTTTGCGTGACAATGCTTTCCTGCTGATAGACGAGCCTACCAACTGCCTTGACCTTGACGCAAGAGAAGCGATAGGCGATTATCTTAAAGCAAAGAGCGGATTTATACTCGTGTCGCACGATCGTGACCTGCTCGACAAATGCACCGACCACATACTGTCATTAAACCGCAGTGATACCGAAATAATAAACGGTAACTACAGCGTGTGGAAAGAAAATTTCGACCGTAAAGAAGCAAACGAACTTATGCGTGACAAGAAGCTGAAAAGTGAGATAGGGCATCTCAAAGCCGCCGCAGAACGCAGTAAAAAGTGGGCTGACACTGCGGAAAGCAGAAAGATAGGGATTGACCCGACGAAAACGGAGAAATCGCCTGACAGGAGAGCTGTCGAGGGCGCTAAGGCAAAAGCTATGATGAAACGTATGAAGGCGGTGGAAAGCCGCAGGCAGACAGCTATAGATGAAAAATCGGAGCTTCTGAAAAACCGTGAATACATTGATATGCTGAAAATACCGTCAATAAAGGCGAAATCGGCAACGGTGCTTTCGGTGCAGAATCTTGTGCCGTTCTATTACGATAACGGCAACGCTTTATGCGAGCCTGTTTCATTTACACTGTCTGACGGGGAAAGGCTGTGTCTGTCGGGCAAAAACGGCTGTGGAAAATCTACAATTCTTAAAATTATAGCCGGGGCGGATATAAGCTACAGCGGAAGTATAGCAAAAGCGCCCGGACTTAAAATATCGGTATTGCCGCAGGATACAAACGGGCTTTGCGGAACGCTTGACGAATTTTCGGAGCGGCTCGGTGTAGATGCCGAGCTAGTCCGTGCGATACTCGCAAAGCTCGGATTTTCACGCAGGGAGCTTATCGGCCGTACGGAAAATCTCAGTGCCGGACAGAAAAAGAAGGTGCTTATAGCGGGCAGTCTTGCTACGCCTGCTAATCTCTATATATGGGACGAACCGCTGAACTTCGTTGATATTATCTCAAGGATACAGCTTGAGCGGCTGCTAGGTGCGAATACGCCGACAATGCTTCTTGCAGAGCATGACAGATATTTCTGCGAAAATACGGGGACTAAGAGGCTGTATATAACAAAAGGATAGGTATATAAGTAACGGCTTGTAAACGCAGGCCGTTACACATTTTACAAACTCTTTAAATTCTTTTGGTGATTAATTTTCTCTGACGGTGTTATAATCGGCTTGTACACAAGAGGTATAAATGAACAAATGAAAGGACATCATCATGAGAAACATGAAAACAGGAAAGAAAGTAATGGCAGGCACACTCGCCGCTATTATGGTATCAAGTGCGGCTATGACAGCTTATGCCGCTACAGAGCACTGGAATGACGGTTCGCAGGGAGCTACGACCGAATGGACACAGTGGAAAACAGACTGGGAAACAGTCAAGAACGATTACGAAAAGGTTTCGGTAAACATAGGCGCAGACGAAACACAGCTTGGCTTTGCGTGGTACTCAAAGACTGTTGAACAGCCTAAGGTAAGAATCGCAAAGACAGAGGATATGAAGGACGCTACAGAGTTTACCGGCACACAGGTTTCAATAAACATTGAGGCTCTTGACGGTTATTTCTCAAACAAGGTAACCGTAAAGAATCTTGAAAAGGAAACGCAGTACTATTATCAGGTATTCAAGAACGGCGCATGGCAGAAGGCTGAAAGCGTAAAGACCGGCAACCCCGATTCATTCTCATTCCTTTATGTAGGTGACCCCCAGATCGGTGCATGTAAGAATCAGATAAGCAGTGAAAATGAAAAAATGAAGAATGAGATCGCCGCAAGAAACGACGCTTTCAACTGGAACAAGACACTTAATAACGCAATGGCGGCTCACCCCGAGGTCAGCTTTATGTTAAGTGCAGGCGACCAGGTAAACTACGCCGACAGAGAATATGAATATGCCGGTTATCTTAGTGCTTCCGCACTCGCATCATTACCCGTATCTACTACGATAGGCAACCACGACAGCGGATCATATCAGTATTCTTACCACTTCAACACACCTAACTCATTCGACCTTGACGATACAACTTACGCTCTCGGACACACAAACGCAGGCACAGATTACTACTACACATACGGCGACGCACTGTTCATCGTAATCGACACGAACAACTACAACTGCGCTACTCACAGAAATGTAATCGAAAAGGCAGTAAACGAAAACAAGGACAAGAAGTGGAGAATCGTAATGTTCCACCAGGATATTTACGGCTCGGGTCTTGACCACTCAGACTCTGACGGTATAATCTTAAGAACACAGCTTACTCCTATCTTTGACGAGTTCGACATTGACGTAGCTTTACAGGGTCACGATCACACATATTCAAGAAGCTATCAGTTAAGCGGTGACGGTAAAGAACATACGGCATTCGACAAAAGCAATGCCTATGGCGAGGATTATCTTACTCAGAACAACTGCTACACGATAAACTCAGACCTTGTTACCGGCACGATAGTTGACCCTGAGGGTACGGTATATATGGAGGCTAACTCATCAACAGGTTCAAAGTTCTATGAGCTTATCCCCGCACAGCAGGATTACATAGCTGAAAGAAGCCAGACCTGGACACCCAGCTACTCGGTAATCAATATGACGGAAACCGCAGTAACAATCACAACCTATGACGCAGATACAAACAAGGTGCTTGAAGGCTCATCTGCATACACAATTGTAAAGAAGGCTGATACAACCGCACTGAATGAGGCTGTCGAAGCCGCAAAGAAACAGCTTGAGGCTGACAAGTACACAGACGAAAGCGTTGCCAAGGTAAATGAGGCTATCAAGAATGCCGAAACGATCATCGCAGACGATCAGTCTACAAGCGACAAGATTGCAGAAGCTACAGCTTATCTCAACGAAGCGGTTGCCGCTCTTAAAGTAAAGCCCGAAGAACCCGCAGATGACGATACAAGCTCAGATGTAAGCAAGCCTGACGACACAAGCAAGCCCGACGACACAAGCAAGCCCGATGACACAAGCAAGCCCGATGACACAAGCAAGCCCGATGACACAAGCAAGCCTGACGACACAAGCAAACCTGACGACAACATCACAAACCCCAACACAGGTAATATGGTATCGGTTGCTCCCCTTGCCGCTCTCTCGGTACTCAGCGCAATCGCTCTGGCAGGTATGGTAGTACCCGAGGCTATCAAGAATAAGAAATCTTCCAAGTAAACACATAAAATAACGGAAGTCCCCACTGTGTAAAAGCGGTGGGGATAACCGTATTCAGAAAGATATGATAAAGATGAATAAGCTGAATTTGACAAAAGGAAAAATCGTAGGATATATAATAGCGCTTGTCGGTATTGCATTAAGTGCGGTGCTTATTGTATTGCTCAACTCATTTGACAAGGTGGAGCTTGTATCGACATACAACAGGACATTTGAAAAAGCGACCGTAACAAAAATCACCAAGGATAACCTTGAAGAGGACGGCGAGCGGTACGGCAATCAGGAGGTAGTTCTAAAGATAAAGACGGGAAGCTATGCAGGCAAGGAGCTGAGTGCGATAAGCCCTAACGGAAATCTTTTCGGTGCGCCGTGTACGGTAGGTCTTGACGTAGTAGCCATAGTCAGCGCCAATGACGGCGGAGAGCCTGTCGTGACTGTTTACAGCCGTGACAGAGAATATGTTGTATATGCCTTTGTTGCGCTGTTTGTGATTATGTTGTGGCTGGTGGGCGGTAAAAAAGGCATAAAATCTGCGGTATGTCTTGCTCTTACATTCGTGCTGACGATTTTCGTTTACTTTCCGCTTGTATACAGAGGCTTTTCGCCGTTCTGGGCGGCGGCTGTTATATGCGTCCTGTCTACCGTCATAACGATATTCTTTGTTGCGGGAGCGAATGTGAAATCTGTCAGTGCTATCGCAGGAACGGCATTCGGAGTGTTGGTGGCAGGCGTGCTGGCTCTGATATTCGGTCAACTTGCCGGAATCAGCGGTTATAATGTATCCGAAGTAGAAAGTCTGCTGTTTATCGGGCAGAATATACCTATAAATATAGGTGGACTTCTGTTCTCGGGTATTCTCATATCAACGCTCGGCGCAGTAATGGACGTGGGAATGTCGCTTGCGTCAACTATAGATGAGATACACGAAAAGAAGCCGGAGCTCAGCGTATCGGAGCTTTTCAGGAGCGGTATAAATGTCGGCAGGGATATGATGGGTACAATGTCCAACACGCTGATACTTGCGTTTGTCGGAGGCTCGATAGTCACGCTGATGATCGACTACTGCTACGATCTTTCCTACTATCAGCTTATAAACTCGAACAATATCTGTATAGAGATAATGCAGGGATTATCGGGTACTATAGGAATTGTGCTGACGGTGCCGTTTACATCGCTGCTTACGGCGGTTTTGATAAAGAAGTATCATAAGAAGAAGGAACAGACAAAGGACAGCGGTTGAGGAGAATAAGAAAAAGCCACAGGGAATGCTCTCTGTGGCTTTGATTTATTTATGGACGTTTACGCTTTTTTCTCGCTTGTCTGTCTGAACATCATATTTATAACTCCCGTCTTTGCGAGGGCGAACATGAGGACGGACGCTATGAGCGCACCGCCTACCGTGCTTACGCCGAAGGGGATAACGTAGGTGAATAAAGCCGCCTCTTTGCCCATTACAAATGTGGCAATGGGGAAAGCCGCCATAGCGCCGAGAATACCTGTGCCGATTATCTCACCGAGGAAAGCTATCGGAACACGCTTAGCAAACGACCATTTCGGGAAAATGTATCTGAAAGCAAGTCCGCAGCAGAGTGCGCCTACCATACTTCCGGGGAAAGCAAGCAGTGTGCCTGTACCCATTATAAGTCTTATAAGCGATGTAACAAATGCCATTCCCACAGCGTACCACGGTCCGAGCAGTGTGCCTGCTATCACGTTTACCATATGCTGAATGGGGAAACACTTTGACGCTCCTATCGGGATCGAAAATCCGCTCAGCACTACCGCTAATGCGATGAGAACGCCTGAAATTGCGAGTTTCTGAATACTTACCTTTTTATTCATACAAAATACCTCTTTTCTTTTGTCCGTCAAAAAAGCTCCCACACTGTCTGCGGGAGCCGATGTTTTTATGCGCACTAAAACAACCGTTCCCTACGTTGGCATTATCCAAATCAGGTTCAAAGGTCGGAATTGCAATTCCCTCTCAGCCCGTTCACGAGCTCCCTTGCTTTATAGATGTAAAAATCGTATAGGATCTGTCTGACAGACACAGTATATAACACATTTGCGGCGGTGTCAATGCTGTTTTTGAGATACCATTGTAATGTCTATGTCAAAATATTCCATTTGTAACATACAAGTGCAAATCGGCATAAATTGTACTGTAAAGCCGAAAAATCACGAATGAAAGGAGTATTCCGAGAATGGATAAGAACGATATTTTCTGTGAAAACGCAGAAACGATGAACGCAAAAAAGAAACCCGGATATGCGTATGCGCCGTTCCAGAGGCTCGGCAAGCTGTACGACCCCGAAACGGCAATGAGAGCGGGAACTATATTTCCTGAGCTTAATATCACGATAGACGAATACGAGAGGGGGCTTTATAATGGCGTATAATCTGTCATCGAGAGCGTCACAGCTTCTGCGCAAGCTGTCTGCCGCAGATTTCTATGCGCAGGACTTAAAGCTGTTTCTTGATACTCACCCCAATGATACAAGAGCGCTTGAGCTGTACCGTGAGGCTGTGAAGCAGGCGGACGCTTGCAGATGTGCGTTTGAGAATGAATTCTATCCGCTCAGAGCGTCCTCTGCCGGTACGGACTGTAACTGGGACTGGCTCAGCGGTCAGTGGATATTATAAGGAGGACGTATGTTTATATTTGAAAAGAGGACGCAGGTGCCTGTCGTTATCAAAAACCGCAATCCTAAGCTTGCAAGCTACATTCTTTCTCAATACGGCGGACCTGACGGAGAGCTTGGCGCAGCGCTGAGATATCTGTCACAGCGGTTTTCCCAGACTGACAAGAGAGCAATTGCAATACTGACCGATATAGGCACGGAAGAACTATCTCATCTGGAAATGATAGGGTCAATAGTTTCTCAGCTGACAACGGGAGAGGGCGCAAAAAGTTTTGACAGATACGGTGTAGGCGCATATTATATGGATCATGCAAATGCGGTGTATCCCGCAAATGCGGGAGGAGTACCGTTTACAGCGGCATATACGCAGAGCAAAGCAGATCCGCTTGCCGATCTGCACGAGGATCTTGCGGCAGAACAGAAAGCAAGGGCAACATACGACAATATACTAAGAGTATGTGACGATCCCGATGTGTCTAATGTTATCAGATTCCTGCGTGAACGTGAGGTAGTGCATTTCCAGCGGTTCGGAGAGATACTTGATATATTACAGGATCAGATAAAATAAAGCCGCACGCCGCCGTAATGCCGACGATTTTATTTGAACTGATTTTAAAATGATATATAAAAAACTGTTCGCAGAGCCTGAAAAAGGCTCTGCGAACAGTTTTTTTGTTATTATGAGTTTATCAACGTTTACAATCGGCCGATTATTCTATTCCGAGGGTTTCCTTTATTGTTCTTACCGCTTTTTCGGCGCAGATCTCATGAGTTTTTTCGCTGGGGTGCCAGTCTGCGGCAATACCGTTTTTGTTTTCGTCCTGCATTGAGAGGGTGAAGAATTTAACCTTGGTATCGCCTGTTTCTTCCGAGTACTGCTCACATACATTCTTGATGTTTTTCAGCAGGGAGTTACCCATAACGCCGTATGTGCAGAATATGTATGCGTCGGGATTATGAGAGCGTACCTGCTTCAAGAATTCCTTATAACCCTCTTCAAACTCAGCTCGTGTAACGTCGTTTGCAGCATAGTTCATATCGTTCGTGCCAAGGTTTATAACAACTATATCAGGTTTGTAATTGTCAAAATCCCATTTGAGAGAGGCAACCTCAAGGCTGTTCGCAAACTTGTTGTACGAAAAGCCCAGTTTATCATAGTACTGAGGTATTGTCTGCTCCGACTTTTTCTTGCCGTCATCGGTGTAACCCGAAATGATGCCGTAGCCGCTTATAGATACCATACTGTAATCAGCGTTGAGCGCCTTTGCAGTCTTGTATGCGTATGCCTTTGTCACATCTTCGGTTGAGGTCTTGAAGTGGTGTTCCTTATCCTCGTCGTCAACACCGTATCCGCAGGTGATCGAGTCGCCGATGAACTCTATCTTGAGATCTTTTGCTTTCGCAGGTTCGATTTTTTCGCCGTCGGCAAGCTTTATCGGCTTTATTCCGAATGTCGACATTGCGCATTCTGACAGCTTGATTATCTGAACGTCTACGCTCTTTTCAGTGTCGCTTTCAAAGGCGGTATATGTCTTTTCCTTTTCGTTTAGCATATCGTCGATAACACGTTCGCCGTCAATATAAATTGCAACGCGTGCGTAATTTTCTTCGTTTCCTGCGGTTGAGGCGTTGTCACCGACTATGGTGATATCAAGCTTCTTTCCGGTGTAGGTAAACTCTGCGCCTGAACCCGAAAATGCAGTCCAAAGCGTATCGTCATTGAGATATGTCCTTCCGACAAGCTTTGCTGTATCTGCCGTAAGTACGACCGACTGACCTTCCTGTACGTCTGATGATGCCGATGATGTCACTTCAGCAGAAGATATTGCCGAGCTTTCGGCAGTTGATGTTGTGCTGTTCATACTTTCCTCCGTCTTGCTGTTTGCACAGCCCGATAACATACCGAGCAATATTGATGCGCAACAAAGCGCGGAAATAGTTCTTTTATTCATATTTTTCCTTTCTTGTTTCCGGTAGCTTCTGCTGAAAACAGCTGAATTAATTTGTTATAAGTATAACACATCCGAGTATATCAAATCAAGTGATAAATCACACATATCCGATATTATCCGATTTTTTTGACAGAAAGGGCAAGCGCTTTTGTTTCTTCCTTGCTCAGACCCTCTGCCGAAAGCTCGAATATATAATCGCCGTTGTCCCACATAAGGTTCTGTACGCCGTTTGCCGACACATAATATAAAGCGGTATAATTGCCAAGATCGGTTTTCTCCGGAGGAATCTGTACATCGCCAAGTCCGATCTGCAATGAATCAGCCATAGTCTTTGTAAACTGATTATAGCAGACTGTCTTTCCGCTGTCGTCGGTATATACTACCCAGTAGTCCAGATCGCTGTCGCTTATGACTTCTTTTTTATAACCGCTGAGATCGGCTGTTATCCTGTATTTGTCGAGAATTTCCGTAGGTGAGCTTTCGGGGTCGCTTACATCAAAGGCGTATTCGTTGTTACCGATGCCTCTCAGCCTGAAAGTATCCCAGTATTGCAGCAGAACCACACCGCCTGTGCCGAGCGCAACGGTAGCGATAATTATTGCAATTGCCAACAGACGTACTCTGGTACGGCGCTTGTATATGGTGTTTTCTCTGTTTTTTCGCTTTAAATATGCCCGTATCAGCTTGTGCATTTTTCTGTCGAAGCTACGGCTCATTCTGTAGTCGGGAAGAGCCTCAAACACGGATAGCTCAGAAAGATAATCGCTTTTCAGAGCCGCACTTAAAATTTCTTTGTTTGTCATAATGTTGTACCCTTTTTTGAAAGCAGAATCTTTCTTATTCTTGATAAGTACACATGAATGGTGTTGACTTCGATATCAAGCATCTGTGAAATATTTTCTGTAGGAAGTTTCTGGACATAGTAGAGAAATGCTATACTCTTCAGCCGCGGAGGAAGTTGCTTCATATTTTTTATGACCTGCTCATAGGCAATGTCAGTTTCTTCGTTATCATCGGGGATATCCTCCACAGAATCGCCGATTGCCAGTGTGTTGTTTATGTTGTATTTTCTGAGTTTGTCGACACAGATGTTTTTTGTTATGACTGTGATATAGGATTTTGTCTTTCTGGAATACGGGTTTCCTATCTTGTCAAGGTTGTTTATAATGCGTATGAATGAATCCTGCACGGCATCTTCGGCGTCTTCCCGTTTGCCGAGCATTGACATACTTATATTGTACATAAATTGTTTATACGAATTATAAAGTTGCGTCACAAGTTCTTTTTCGGTCGGTGTATCGACCATAGAAATATAAGCTGACAGCAAAGCATTCCTCCGAAATTTAAAGTGTAATTATAAAATAATTTTAACACTTGTAAAGAAAAAAGTCAAACCATTATATGGGATATAGCGCATCTGCACTGAATTTAAGGTGAAACAACACGGCGTATAAATAACAAAAATCCGCTACCCGGTCGGCGGCGGATTTTTGTATTGATAAAGTTAAGTTGCAGTGGCACATTGCTACCGCCGCTCTGAAAGCTGAGCTAACAGTCTGACTTTCAGAACGGCGAATTTGCGGCGGGTCACACCCGACACTATTTCAGGTATTTGCCGACATCAACGGTTGGAGCGGTGGTTTCGGAGGTGGGATTGCCGGAGCAGTCAAGCACATATCCGCCGACAGATACACCGACTATTTTTCCGCTTGCGTCAAGCGTCAGAGTATAACTGTTTTTGTCAGTTGTACCGTTCAGAGTAAGACTGTCATTGTTTTGTCTTGCTGTGATGTCTTCCGATGTCCCTGCGTTGTCGATACAGTCGGTAAGAAGCTCCGCCACGGTGGCAAATTGCGGTGAATTTTCACTGTACTGATACTCTATGCCGTCAAGGCTGTACTTTACGGTCGTGCCGTCATCTGTTACCGTAAGCCCCTTTACACTGTCGGGAGAGGTGAAGCTGACGGTCCATACCTTGTTGTTACGTTCGAGGTTTACCTCGGCGGAGATATCCTCGCAGGTAAGTCTGCCACTGAGCGTTATATTACCGCTGAGGTCGGGAACTTCCGCCCTATCCGCCGCTTTGCAGGAAGCGCATATAAGACAGGCTGAAAGCACCACAGGAATAATAAGTCTTCTTTTCATGATATGTCATCCTTTTCGTAAGATAGGACAACATACCGCATTCAGGCTATTCCGTAAAATTCACGCAGAATATACGGATACAGCGCAGGTAACTCCGACGGCAAAATTCCGCTCATGCTTCTGTCGCGTGCCGCATACTGTGCGGACAGTCCGAAAAGATATGCGCCCAGCCGCACGGCATTCTTTATTTCAATACCCTGTGCCAGCAGTCCGCCTATCGTTCCGGCAAGCGTATCTCCGCTTCCGCCTTTTGCCAAAGCCGCATTACCGCTCATATTAACGGCTGTGAAGCCGTCAGGGGCGGCATATACCGAATATGCGTCCTTAAGCAGAATATGTACGCCGTACTTTTTTGCAAAATTCTTTGCCGCAGTTAGCTTGTTGCGCAGGATATATGCGGTATCAAGTCCGCTGAGGCGGCTGAACTCCTTTATATGAGGAGTGAGTATGAGCCTGCCGGTGTTGTCCCTCAGCTCATTTATATGCGGGGCAAGAGAATTTATGCCGTCTGCATCTATGACTATGGGGCAGGAAGTATTTTCGATAAGACTTCTGAGCAGGCGGTAGGTTTCATCACTGTTTCCGACGCCGCAACCGAAAAGTATCGCCGAGGCGGTCTGTGCGTTTTTGCACAGCTTGTCGGCGCAGTCGGAAGTAAGCGTTTTATTGCCGAGCGGCAGATAGATGCACTCGTGCAGGGTATTCGCAACGCTTGATGTGACCTCGCTCACCGAGGCAAGCGTAACAAGCCCCGAGCCCGTTCGCAGAGCGGCGTTGGTGGACATCCACGCCGCTCCGACACAGCTCTCACTGCCGGAAACGTTCAGCAGTCTGCCGAATGTTCCCTTATGCGTTATGCGACTGCGGTTGACAAAAAAAGACGCTAAAGAATCGCCGTTCAGCTCTGCGTCATACTCTGTGAAGCAGCTTTCGGAAATTCCTATATCAAGCAGAACAATATCGCCTGAGTATTCACTGCAAGGAACGTAAAGCTGACCGGTCTTTACTGCTCCGAGGGCAAACGTCATATCGGCACGGAAAGAATATTTATCGGCACTGCCGTCATTTGCATTACAGCCTGAGGCGATATCTGCGGAAAAGCGCAGAGCCGCACTCTCGTTGCAGTATGAGAATAGCCGCCTTATATCGGGGTGAAGCTCGCCGTGAAACCCTGTGCCGTATACACAGTCTGCAATGACGCCGCAGGAAGCTATTTCAGACAGAACTTTTTCCGGTTCGTCGGGGTAGCTTAAAACGTTTTCGTAATCGGTGCGGTATTCTTCATAGCATTCTTTGGCAAGGTCGGTCTTTGGAGCTGAACCTGTCATAATTATAACCGGTGTGAAGCCGCGTTTACGCAGGTTATGGGCAAGCGCAAATCCGTCGCCGCCGTTGTTTCCGCTTCCGACAAGCACAGCTGTGTGGCAGGGCTTTGCTATACGGGAGATATGAAGAGCGACCGCAGATCCGACATTACGCATAAGTACGGCGCAGGACATGCCTTTTTCCTCGCACATTGCTTCGGCTTTTTTCATCCCAGCGGGAGTTACTACGAATTGTTTTGACATACAGATTTCCTTTCAGAAAATGGCAGGTGAGAATATGCCTACCTGCCATTGTGATATACCGGCTGTCTGTGCCGGTATCAGATTCAGTTGTTTTTGTTATCGTCATTTTTATCTTCGGACTTTTTATCCTTGACGAATATCTTTTTGATATTCTTGAGTTCGTGCTTTTCCTTTGCTTTTTTCATATACGGGGGATGAGGGAAATACACCGGCTCGTTTGTTTCTGCATCAATATGATGAATGTCGCGGTAATCGTTGGAATCGGACGGCAGATCTTTGCTTTCAAGACGGTTTTTAACCCTGTTCTTTGTAAAGCTGTAAACAACGGCGAACAGCGGTATACCGATGATAAGTCCGACAAAGCCGAACAATCCCTGACCGACAAGCATACCGAAGATGACCCAGAAGCTCGAAAGTCCGGTCGAGTCGCCGATAATCTTCGGGGCGAGAACGTTACCGTCAACGTTCTGGATTATTACGACCATAATGGTGAAGTAGATACACTGGATAGGGTCAACTAGGACGAGCAGGAGCATACACGGAATGTAGCCTATGAACGGTCCGAAATAGGGGATGATGCAGAATATACCCATAACAACGCCGCAGAGTACGGCATAGGGCATATTGAAGATGCTCATAAGCAGTACATAGACCATACCGATAATAAAGCTGTCGAGTATCTTGCCTGTGATAAACTGACCGAAGGACTTATTTACCTCACGGGTGCTGTTGATAATCTTTGTAGCGACCTTAGGCTTGAATATGCAGTAGAGGATTTTTTTGAACTGAGCGGCGAAAAGCTCCTTGCTGTTGAGAAAGTATATGGCAATAACGAAGCCGAGCAGGAGGTTCATAAACACGCTGATTATGTTCATGACGTTGGACGAAATCAGATTCCATATATTGTTCATCTGAGGGAGAAGCTCGGTTGACAGCCAGTTGTTGAGCATATCGGAAATGCCGCCTGTGAACTGGAGGACATAAGCCTCTACCTCGGGGTAGTTTCTGAGGGTCTGCGATACCCAGTCGCTGACCTGTGTGACATAGGTAGGCATATTGTTTACGAGCATAGTGATAGTGTCGATAAGCTGAGGGAGCAGTACCCAGATTATGCCTGTGAGTATAAGCAGGGCAAGAATCATAGTTATAGCCACGCTCATAACTCTTGCGACCTTGCGGACGGGGAAAGTCTTGGGCGGTGGTTCTTCACCGGGGTGTTCACGCTCGAATTTTTCACGCTTTTTGTCCTGTATGGTATAGAACAATCTGCGTAGGCACGGCTTTTCGATGAAAGTCGCTATCGGGCATAGAATATATGCTATAACAAAGCCGTATAGGACGGGGGTCAGTATAGACAGGAACGAGAAGATGCCGTCGAGTATTTCTTTAATCTGTGACAGACCGAGGAAGAACACGATAGCGGCGGCGATAACGAGGAATGCGGTCACTCCCCAGTAGAGATATTTTTTATCCCATTTGAAGTTCATTACATCACACCTTTATATTGATATGGAAGTTACTGCTTTTATTATAGAATTATCGGCGGAAGTTGTCAAGGGTATGCGGGCGAAAGCGTAAATTGTGAATGCGGATATCGGAAAATAAAACCGGAACAGTTCACAGTTAGATAAATTCGTCAATTTTCGCAGTGCCGGCGAGCTTATTTTTGCACTATAAAAGACTTGACAAGCGGTGGGTATAAAGGTATAATTAAATTAATAGTAAGCGTCTGCTGTAGACAATTTAAACCTGTCAATGATCCACAGTAGACTTAATTTTTATCGCATATACGGAATACTCTGAGGCAAGCAGTCTTTTAAGCAACAAGCGGTTAAAGTTCGTTTGCCTCAAAGCTATTCCGGAGTGCGTAGCACTTAAGTGCAAGGAAAGGAAAGGTAAAATTATGGCTTTTATTTACTCTGAGCCCTCACACACATTCGGCGAGTATCTGCTCGTACCGGGCTATTCATCATCAAAGTGCATACCTGCAAACGTATCACTGCGTACACCCGTTGTTAAGTTCAAAAAGGGCGAGGAAAGCTCTATTTATATGAACATTCCTCTGGTATCGGCTATCATGCAGTCTGTATCCGATGATAAGATGGCGGTTGCTCTTGCCAAAGAGGGCGGCATTTCTTTCATTTACGGTTCGCAGTCGATTGAGGACGAGGCGGCAATGGTAGCAAGAGTAAAGAGCTACAAGGCAGGCTATGTAAAGAGCGACTCTAACCTTGCTCCCGATATGACGCTTGCCGATGTGCTTGAGCTTAAGGCTAAGACAGGTCACTCGACAATGCCCGTTACAAGCGACGGTACAGAAAGCGGCAAGCTTTTAGGTATCGTAACAAGCCGTGACTACAGAGTATCAAGAATGACTACAGATACAAAGGTATCTACATTCATGACCCCTCTCGAAAAGCTCATCACTGCTCCTGCAAGCACAACGCTCAAGGAAGCAAACGATATAATCTGGGAACATAAACTCAATTCGCTTCCTATAGTTGATGATAACGGCGTTCTTATGTACTTCGTATTCAGAAAGGACTATGAGCAGCATAAGGAAAACAAGAACGAGCTTCTCGACAGCAAGAAGCGTTATATAGTAGGCGCAGGTATCAACACAAGAGATTACGCAGAGCGTGTTCCGGCTCTCGTTAACGCAGGTGCGGACGTTCTGTGTATCGACAGCTCCGAGGGCTACTCTGAGTGGCAGAAGCTGACTATCGACTGGATCCGTGCAAACTACGGCGACAGCGTAAAGGTCGGCGCAGGCAACGTTGTTGATAAGGAAGGCTTCCGCTTCCTCGCAGATTGCGGCGCAGACTTCATCAAGGTCGGCATCGGCGGCGGCTCTATCTGCATTACCCGTGAGCAGAAGGGTATAGGTAGAGGTCAGGCTACAGCACTTATCGAGGTATGTGAGGAGCGTGACAGATACTTTGAGGAAACAGGTATTTATGTTCCTGTTTGCTCGGACGGCGGTATCGTTCACGATTATCATATGACGCTTGCTCTTGCTATGGGCGCTGACTTTATGATGCTCGGCAGATACTTCTCACGTTTCGATGAATCTCCCACAAACAAGCTGTTCGTTAACGGCAGCTATGTTAAGGAATACTGGGGCGAAGGCTCTAACCGTGCAAGAAACTGGCAGAGATACGATATGGGCGGCGACAAGAAGCTCTCGTTTGAAGAGGGTGTTGACAGCTATGTTCCTTACGCAGGCAGCTTAAAGGACAACGTTACGCGTTCACTGTCAAAGGTACGTTCAACAATGTGCAACTGCGGTTGCCTTAATATCCCCGACTTCCAGAAGAACGCCAAGCTCACTCTCGTTTCTTCTACAAGTATCGTTGAGGGTGGCTCACACGACGTTATCCTCAAGGAAAACCGTGGTGCTCGCAGCGAATAAGCACCGAAGCGGTGCGTCAAATTCGCCGTTCTGAAAGTTGGCGATTTGTTGCACTTTCGTTACCTGCGGTGATAATATGCCACTGCGTACTCAGATATAATTAAAAGGATACTGCAAACGCCTTAAGCTTGTGGTATCCTTTTTGCATATAAGCAATAAATCTCATTACAGCGCATTTCCCTTAAGGCGGTATTTCAGACATATCGCTAATACCGCTAAAAACAGTTTCAGTGCTTACTGGGTATTAATAATTTCGTGAGTGCATCTGTGCAACTGCGCCAACATTAACCCTTCAAAAAACGCTACTAACCTGAGATATATGTACTAAAACTGCGGACGTGTAGCGTTAAGCGTTCCTGAACTTACAGGATATACGATGTTCGGGTGGTTATCCGAGTTTAGCCAACACCCTAGCGGGGTACGGGTGTGGGTAAGGAAAGAGGGAGCCACGAGGGAGAAAACCTAAGGGTATAGGGCTAAGTCTTGCTTTCGCAAGCACTCGGACGTTTCGCTCCGCTACACTGGGCTGCCAAGTCCAACGGAGCTTTAGCGGAGTGCACGAGCCTTGCGTAAGTAAGGCTCAGTCTCTCCCCTAGTCCCTTTGGTTGTCTCCCGCGTGAATAGTAGCAACGTTATCACACAGAATAGCGAACCCGAGAAGTGCTATCCCACAAATAGCACTGTCGGTAGCTTGCTATCGTGGTCTAAGATGAATGATATAACAGAAGCACATTATACAAAATACTCTTTCTACAAGCTGACAGCCACAGCTTTTGCCGTGGCTGTTTGTTTATAGCATCAAAAAACCGCCGTGAAACTCCACAGCGGTTTTTTATGCTTATTTATTTTTATAAATCGGACTTTCAAGCCTTGACGCAAACTCCGATTCGGGCAGAGGCTTATCGAAATAGTAACCCTGTATAATGTTACAGCCCATATCCTTGAGGTTTTCTACTATCGTCTTATCTTCAACACCCTCGCATACGGTAGTCATACTGAGTTCTTTCGCCATATGAAGAACATTCTCAAGTACAACCTGTCCTCTTGTATCGTCATTTGAGCCGGCAAGCGACTTGTCAAGCTTCAGTATATCAAAGTCAAGGTCTTTCAGCAGGGCAAGCGAAGAATAGCCTGTTCCGAAGTCGTCCATTGAAACCATAAGTCCGTAGCTCTTGAGGTCGATTATTGCCTGCTTTATGGCATTGAAATCATCGGTGTACGCTGTTTCTGTAAACTCAACTTCAAGGAAGTGGGGTTCAATGTCGTAACGGTTGATAACATTCATTATCTTTTCTGCAAGGTGAGGAAAACGCAGGTGAATCTTTGAGAAATTTACCGATACGGGAACTATGCTTTTTCCGCTTTCCTGCCATTTTTTTATCATAGCACAGGTGTGTTCAAGTACGAACATATCAAGCTTCATTATAAGACCTGTACGTTCTGCTATCGGGATAAAGTCGGCAGGGGAGATAACCTTACCGTCACGGTTCCACCTGATAAGCGCTTCAGCGCCTACAAGCGTCCTTGTATCAATGCGTACCTTAGGCTGGTAGTAAACTATAAATTCGCCGTCGGCAAGCGCCTGCGGCATATTGCTTTCAAGCAGTGTGAGCTGTTGCTCCTTGGTGATCGTATCAAGGTCGTAATAAACGTAATCCGTATCTGTACGGCGCTTAGCAACATCTATACAGGTTTCTGCACGGGCAAGTATTGTATCTATATCGTCTGTGCTTCCGTCAAGTTCAACTATGCCTGCACGAAGGGCTATCTCATAAACCGTCTTTTCTTTTCCGTAGAAGAAGTTTACCGGTATCTTTGCAAAGCTCTTGAGATGGTTTTTCAGGTGAGCCTTCTTCACCATAAGGCAGAAGTTGTCGCTGCCTGAACGGCTACAGAGCTCATCGCTATACATCATCTTGTTGAGCGCTTTTGCGTACTTTGTGATTATCTCGGTGGTAGCCTGATAGCCAAAAATGGTATTCAGCGTATTACAGCCCTTGATATTGGCTCTTATCACCGCATAATCCGTAAGTATACCGTTTTCCTTAACTTCTTCGATAAATGCACGGAAACCTTTGGAGTTCGGGATTCCGCTGTCGCGGTCGATGTGGTCTATAAGCTTTTCAACGTGAATGTTGAGGGTGCAGGTACAGATTATTGTGAGAATATTGGCAATATGCTCAAAAAGCTGTTCCTGCTCGGCACTCAGTGTTGTAAAATCAACATCGGTGTAGAACTCGTAGGTATAACTACAGCTTGCGTTTTCACGATCGTATTTTTTGTTGTAGAGGGGAAAAATCTCGGTGTCTTTGTAAACAAGCGTTTCGCTGACTCTGCCGCCGTAGTTGAGCGTGCGTACTATTCTTGATATACGCATTGCTTTCGCCGCCGGTGCAAATTCAGTTATCTGCTGAAGATCATCGTATCGTTTTGTTGCGAATGCATCAATAGTATCGGACAGATACCTTCTGACATCGTCAAACATATTCCCGCCTCCTTTTCTTATTTCCATTTTCCATATAAGTTAATTTTATCACATTTCTGAACTGTCTGCAAGCGGAAAAGCAGGCAAAAGGTCAAAAAAAGCTCATAATTTCAAAATAAGCGCAGAGTGTACAAAACCGCTTCCTAAAAGCTGTGCATTATCACAAGTAAGCTGTGTTTTATAATCGTTTACAGCGCTGGTTCATACTGTATTTATGTGAGATTTAAGTAAAATTTGTATTTTAGCTTACAACTTAATATTGATTAATTTATCATAAGTGATGTAGTTAACAAAGAATTTATGCGATAAAATGCAGATTAATCGTAAAAATCAGAAAATACCACTTGAAAACCTACTAAAAATATGGTATTATAGTATTTAACGAAGAACAGATCGCAAACAGTTCAGATAAACATGACCGAGAAAGGACTACAATATGAAGATATCGACAAAAGGACGTTATGTATTAAGAATGCTCATTGATCTTGCGGAGCACCAGGGCGACGGTTATATCCCTTTGAAAGAAATAGCTCAGCGACAGGGAATATCAAAGAAATATCTGGAGCAGATCGTGCCGATGCTGAACAAATCGGATATTCTGCGCACCAACCGTGGATTTCAGGGCGGTTACAGACTGGCAAAATCGCCTGAAAAGTACACGGTAGGCGACATATTAAGACTTACAGAGGGTTCGCTTGCGCCGGTTGCGTGTCTTGACAGCGGAGTTGTCGAATGTGACAGAAGCGAGCGTTGTGCGACAATATCACTGTGGCAGGGACTTTATAAGGTTATAAACGAGTATCTTGACAGTGTTACATTACAAGATCTTATAGATAACGATAAGGAAAATGCTGCTGATGATTATGTGATATAAGGCAGGTGCTTTTTATAGCCGTGGTGTTATGCCACGGCTTTTTGTGATGAATAGCGGTATGACAGAGAAAAGCAAAAACGGCAGGCACATTTTAACCGTGCCTGCCGTCTTATTTTTATCTATATCACGCTGTCAAACCGAATTGTAAAGCCAAATAATCGCTATACACGGCAACCCGCTTCACACGATTTTCTGTTTTACTCTGTGCCTGACAAATCATACGTTTTAACTGCCACAAACCGCATTGCTATGCGATTTGCAGTGCGTTCAGCTCCGCCGTTTTGCTATCGCACGAAACGCACCGACTATTCCAAAGGCGGAACTTGACGCGGCTCACAGCCACCCGATTATCTACTGACCATCGCTTTGTTTATTCCCGCCGGTAACGGAAGTTGAGCCAAGCTCTATCCGTCAGAACGGCGGAATTTGGAGCGGCTCACAGCCGCAAAACGGCAGATACGCTTTCGCATACCTGCCGTAATTCGCTTATGAAATTTATGCTACCGTTTATTCCCGCCGCCAAGCTATCCTGCGGATAGCTCCGACAATTCCAAAGGCGGAATTTGGAGCGGCTCACAGCCGCCAGCCACCTTAGATCATGCTTTCCTGCCAGCAGTCAGGCGCTGTAAGACCGAGCATCTTAACGATGGTGGGAGCTACGTTTGCCAGACCGTACTTGGTGGGAACGCCGGGAGCGTACTTTGTATCGTCCTTTATAGTGTACTTGACTTCCTTATCATAGATGATGAAAGGAACGGGGTTGAGCGAGTGAGCTGTTCTTACCTGAACCTCACCCTTCTTGTTCTTTTCGAGCATCTCGTCTGCGTTGCCGTGATCGGCGGTTACAACGAGCGTAACACCGTACTCATCGCAAACTTTGATAAGTCTTGAAAGGCCGAGGTCAACCGCTTCAACACCGATTATTGTTGAGTCGAGACTGCCTGTGTGTCCGACCATATCGCCGTTGGGGTAGTTGCAACGGATAAAGTCATACTTCTTGCTCTTTATTACTTCGATAAGATCGTCTGTTATCTCAGCGGACTTCATCCACGGACGCTGATCGAATGAAACGTTGTCGGAGGGAATTTCCTTGTATGTTTCAAGCTCTTCGCTGAACTTATCGCTCTTATTGCCGTTCCAGAAGTAAGTTACGTGGCCGTACTTCTGTGTTTCGGATACGGCATATTCGTTAAGGCCTGCGGCAACGAGTACCTCTGTGAGAGTGTTTGTAATCTCGGGAGGATTTACAAGGAAGCGTGCAGGAAGCTTTAAGTCGCCGTCATACTGCAGCATACCTGCGAAGCATACGTCGGGCTTTGCGCCTCTGTCAAATGCAGTGAAGTCGTCATCGTCGAATGCCATTGAAAGTTCGATAGCACGGTCGCCTCTGAAGTTGAAGAGGATAACACTGTCCTTGTCAACTATCTTGCCTACAGGCTCGCCGTTCTCAGCGATTACGAATGCAGGGAGATCCTGGTCGATGATGCCATCGTTTTCCTTACGGTAGGTTTCAACAGCTTCCATAGCTGATGCAAACTGTCTGCCCTCGCCCTTAACGTGAGTCTTCCAGCCAAGCTCAACCATAGGCCAGTCAGCCTGGTAGCGATCCATAGTAACCTTCATACGTCCGCCGCCGCTTGCTATCTTACCGTCAAAAGCGCCGTCCGCATTAAGTTCCTTGAGGAAGCTCTCAAGCTGTTCAATATATATCGGAGCAGAAGTAGCGGGTACATCTCTGCCATCGAGCAGAATGTGTACTCTTGCCTTTTTGATGCCCTCGTTCTTGGCTTCTGTCAGCATCTTGAACAGGTGCTTGATATTTGAGTGAACGTTACCGTCCGATAAAAGACCGATGAAATGCAGGGTGCTGTTGTTAGCCTTGCAGTTGTCAACGAGTTCTTTCCAAGCCTCAGACTGATACATCTTTCCGCTTTCGATAGATTCGTTAACAAGCTTTGCGCCCTGTGAGTAAATCTGACCGCAGCCGAGTGCGTTGTGACCTACCTCTGAGTTGCCCATATCATCATCTGTAGGCAGACCTACAGCGTCACCGTGAGCCTTTAAACGAGTGTTGGGGCATTCTCTTAAAAGTCTGTCAAGAGTAGGAGTATTGGCGAGTGTAACTGCATCGCCAAGACCTGTCTTTGAAAAGCCTACGCCGTCCATAACAACGAGTAAAACGGGTTTTGCCATTTGTTTAGTCGTCCTTTCGTAAATATCCGATTTTTGATTAGCCGTTTACAGCAGCCTTGATGATAGTTGTGAAATCAGCAGCCTTGAGTGAAGCGCCGCCGATAAGACCGCCGTCAACGTTTGTCTTTGAGAGCAGTTCTTCAGCGTTCTTTGCGTTCATAGAGCCGCCGTACTGGATTGTGATTGTTTCTGCAACATCTGCACCGTAGAGCTTAGCGAGTGTAGCACGGATGAAAGCACAAACCTCTTCAGCCTGATCTGCTGTAGCTGTCTTGCCTGTACCGATAGCCCAAACGGGTTCGTAAGCGATTATGCACTTCTTGAGGTCGTCTGCGGAGATGCCGAAGAAATCAAGCTTTATCTGACGTGCGATAACTTCTTCCGTAATGTTGCATTCACGCTCCCAGAGAAGCTCGCCTACGCATACGATGGGCTTTAAGCCTGCTTCAAGAGCAGCCTTTGTTCTCTTGTTTACTGTTTCGTCTGTTTCAGCAAAGTACTGACGGCGCTCGGAGTGACCGAGTACAACATATTCAACACCCATTTCAGCGAGCATATCAGCTGAAATTTCGCCTGTGAAAGCGCCGCTCTTTTCAAAGTGGCAGTTCTCAGCGCCGATCTTTATGTTTGTGCCTGCTGTTACAGCGAGAGCTGTTTCAAGGTTTGTAAAGGGAACGCAGGCTACGACCTCAACGTCCTTTACATCGGCAACCATAGGCTTTAATTCTTCTAAAAGAGCCTTAGCCTCGGGTCTTGTCTTATTCATCTTCCAGTTACCTGCGATAACTGCTTTTCTTACTGTCTTTTTCATGATACAGTGTTCCTTTCGTTTTTTATTATAAATTGCTTATTACACAACAATAAGGGCGGAGAATATCCGCCCTCGTTATTTTTACTTGTCCTGAATGCAAGCGATACCGGGAAGTACCTTACCTTCGAGGTATTCAAGAGAAGCGCCGCCGCCTGTTGAGATGTGGCTCATCTTGTCTGCATAACCGAGGTTGATAGCAGCTGTAGCCGAGTCGCCGCCGCCGATGATTGTTGTAGCGTCTGCCTCTGCAAGAGCTTCGCAGACAGCAACTGTACCCTTCTTTAATACGGGGTTCTCAAATACGCCCATAGGACCGTTCCATACAACTGTCTTAGCTGACTTAGCTGCATCAGCGAACAGAGCCATTGTCTTAGGACCGATGTCAAGGCCCATCATATCAGCAGGAATCTTGTCAGCGTCAACAACGCTTACTTCGATCTCAGCGTCGATAGGATCGGGGAAGTTCTTTGCAATTGTTGTATCAATGGGGAGAAGGAGCTTCTTGCCGAGCTTTTCAGCCTTTTCAATCATTTCCTTGCAGTAGTCGATCTTCTCGTTGTCAACGAGTGATGTACCTACTTCATAGCCCTTAGCCTTTAAGAATGTGTAAGCCATACCGCCGCCGATGATAAGTGTGTCGCACTTTTCGAGGAGGTTTGATATAACATTCAGCTTGTCTGCAACCTTAGCACCGCCGAGGATAGCAACGAAAGGTCTTACGGGGTTTTCAACAGCGTTGCCTAAGAACTCGATTTCCTTGTTCATAAGGTAGCCTACTGCTGTTTCCTTAACAAACTTTGTAACGCCAGCTGTAGAAGCGTGCGCTCTGTGTGCAGAACCGAAAGCGTCCATTACGAATACATCGTCGTCAACGAGATCGGCAAGCTCCTTAGCAAATGCTTCACCGTTCTTTGTTTCTTCAGCACCGCGGAAACGTGTGTTTTCAAGAACAACTATCTCGCCGTCCTTCATTTCTGCAACTGCCTTCTTAGCGTTCTCGCCTACTACTGTATCGTCCTTAGCGAAAACAACCTTTGTATTAACGAGCTCTGCAAGTCTTTCTGCAGCAGCCTTAAGAGAGAACTTGTCCTCGGGACCGTTCTTCGGCTTGCCGAGATGTGAACAAAGAACTATCTTTGCACCGTTCTCAACTAACTTATTGATTGTGGGAAGTGCGGCCTGGATTCTGTTGTCGTTTGTGATCTTGCCGTCCTTCATAGGTACGTTGAAGTCTACACGAACAAGGACTTTTCTGCCCTTTACCTGTAAATCTTCTACATTCTTCTTGTTTAATTTGCTCATGGTAATGATCCTTTCGCTTTTACTTTATTTGTATGAGGCTGTCCTCAAGAAATACAAATTCCACGCATATTTTTATACTTCTGCGCTCATATTTTATTTTACCAAAAAAGCGGATAAAATGCAAGTACTTTTTATAAAGAAATGCACAGTTGATAAAAACACACGGCAGGAGTGTTTACCCGCCGTGCGTCTGATTACTTATGATAGTTAGTTATGTGGATCACCGTCCGTATGACAGTTAATATCCTTTGTTGTTATGATAGCTGTTATCTGCCCATATCCTGTCCCTGAACATACTGTACGGATAAGAGGCTTCAAAGGTTATGCCGTCATCGGAAATGTTGTAAACGCAAACGGGGTAATTATCACCGATACGGTTATCGCTGATGTCGCTTTCTTTAATTATGACGGCAGAGCCGGAATAGAGCAGGAATCCGTGCTGTACCACTGCGCCGTCACCGCTTGGATCTTCTGTCCATGTGGGTATCATACCGTTTTTATCCGTATTGAAATAGTCGTCTCCGTATGCCGGATCATAGGCGGCGAATCTGCTTGTCAGAGGAGTATTGTTTTTGAGAAAATATCTGTCGACAGAATCAAGGTAATAAACAGTAAACCTTTCATTTGCTATCGGCTTGCCGTTCTTGTCCTTGACGCCGAATTTGGTATTTTCTCCGAGTACGTATACCTCCGCTGAATCATTATAATTCGTGTTTGCCGCAAGTGCGGTAACAGATTTTGCACCGGTCGCCTTTTTGATATATTCGCAGAAGCTTTCCTTGACGTATATCCTGTAATAATCGGACTTTCCGCCGAGCGGGTGGTGTTTGCAGAGAAGAACGTTCTGCTTTATTTCTTCCCGTGTAAGTTCTTTACCGCATATATTTACTCTTGTATCTGAATCCGGCAGGTAATAAATCTTCCTGAATTTGCGGTCGTCGGACGCTATATCTTTCAGATAGTTTCCGTCAGCCTTGAAATAAGTATCTTCACTGCCGCATATACGGTATTTTTCATTTTCAAATGTAATGCTGTCGTCAAAAACCATAGCAAGCTTATCGGATTCCGGCAGAGGTTCTTCTTCTCTTACCGGCTCAACAACCTTTATTTTGTCCTTTGCAACCGTTCCGTTGTTAAGATCGATATTTATTATACCGTTGCTGTTGCTTTCCGTTACACGGAATGTGGCATATCCGCTGTCGCTTGTCGCACAGATCCACGGACCGGCAATAATGTATGTGCCGCATTCTATGCTGTCAAATGTGTGATCGCTTCCGTCAGTGTTGAACATAGGATATTCGCTCATCTTGTCCGAGGTGTATTCAAGAATGTCGGAGTTGTTTATAAATTCATTGCTGACCTTGAGATAATACAGATACCCTCTCTGAAGATACGATTCATCGCCTGTCATTCTGAGCGTCACATTTGTTGCTGTGCCTGTCGGTTCGGGAGCGGGCTTGGCAGTTGTTGTTGTCTTAGTAGTTGTTGCGGTTGTCTGCGGTGTGGTTGAAGTTGCGGGAGCCGTGGTTGAAGTAGTTGTTTTGACTGTTGTCACAGCCTTGGTTGCTTCCGGCTTTGATAAGCTGTCACTGTCACCCACCACAGAGGTTATATCAATGGTTTTTGCGTCTGATTCTATTTCACTTGCCATTCCGCAATTGTACATAAAATTATCGGAGAATGCGTTTACGTCCATAAAAATCGTGTTATACACCTCGACAATTATACGAAGCTTTCCGTCAACATATTTCATGGGTACATATCTGAGTTCAAACGTTTTGCTGTCATTATCGCCGTCTTTTGCGGTAAGCGATAACAGTATCAAAGAATTATGGCTTTCATCGGTATAAACAGCCGCACAATACTGTGTATACGCTGAGTAGGGTTCTGTTATCGGAAGCTCTTTGCCGATATTTATACCGAAATTCGATTTTATGTTATTTTTATCCGCCGGCTGAATGTAATCGGGGCAGTAATTATAAAAATCTTCTGTGAAATTATCTGAGTGATTTCCCGTATATACCTGTGATACGGTGTTTATAAATTCCTCTGAGGTGTCAAAACCGAAATACGCTTTGTCGGCATAATAAAAACGTTCGTTTTCATAATAACCCGTGCCGACAAAGCAGTTGGCACTGTTGTTTTTGAAGCTTTCAATTTCCTGCACACTCATATCCGAGGATATGCCTACCGCCGCATTGCTGTTGGGAAGAACGATATATTTGTTTGTGATGTCAATTGCATTATCGAACAGGTCAAGCATTTCACTCTGAACCTGCTTATCCGTGCAGAAAAGACTGTCAAAATCATCAGCCGCATTGATTTGTGCAGTATCTATGGTGGGTGTATTATCTACCGGATGATAAGTTATTTTTCCGAGTTGTGCCCAGAATGCCTTGTCATCAACGAAAGTCATTCCGCTCTTTTCGGAATGCACACTTGTGTTTTCCGCAGGAATTATTACGCTGTCAGCCTTACTGTTTTCGCTTCTGCTTGCGGCACTGTTGTCGCCTATTGATACGTTTATAGGTCCGCCCTGATTATTAAGCATTGCAAAGTGAATGCCTACAGCCGCCGTTCCTACGGTAATTACAGCCGCCGCGGCAGTAGCAACATAGCGCTTTATCTGCCTTTTGAAATCTGCGGCAGGCTTAGCCTCGTTTATAAGGCGGTCAAGTCCGTTCTTTTTCTGCTCGGGCGTTGCGTTTATCTCATCAAGTGCCTGTTTTACTGTCATATTATTCAACGCTCCTTTCATCGCCGAGGACATTTCTCAACAGCTCACGCGCCTTTTGCAGTCTTGAACGTACAGCGGACGGCGAGATATGAAGCATATGTCCTATTTCATCGCTCGAGTATCCGTCATAATAAAACAGATACACGGGTATTTTGAGATTGTCGGGAAGATCCGAAAGCGCATAAAGAAGTTCTTTTGCCTCACTGCTTATACCGCTGTCGGGAATGTTGTCCGACAGCGGCTCATTTTTTCTGCTTGCGGCTTTCAGCATATTTTTACATATGTTTGAAGCCACACGGATAAGCCATGCTTTTTCGTGCTTCTCGCTTTCAAATCGTTTTCCTGTTTCGATAGCCTTAAGAAAGGTGTTATGTACCGCGTCCTCCGAGTCGTGGGCGTTTTTCAGATACATAAAGCTCACTCTGTACAGCGTGTCGTAATTACGCAGATACAGCTCTCTTATGCTCTCGGAAGAATAATCTGACGTCATAAATCGTTCCCCCTGAGTTTTTTCTCTCTTAACCTATAATACAACTGAGAGGGGTGTTTTGTCTATCGGAAAATAAAAAATTTGCAAAATCGTATAATATCATAAATAAGATGGTATTCAGACATATTGCCGGCACCGCTGAAAACAGCTCCCGTACCGTCAAGGTGTTAATAATTTCGTGAGTAAATCGGTGAATGAGAGATTGTTAGCGGAGGTGATTGCAGAAGCGAAAAAGCGAACAGCAAGCGATCCCTCAGTCTTGGCGGCAGATAAGGTATGCGTAATATGAACAGTGTAAGTATCGCTGAATATGATCGTATTTGAAACGAGAGAGCTTTGCCGCAAGCCAGCTCCCTTTAGCAAGGGAGCCAAGATTAGTGAGGCGTTTGGCGGAGCGTGCGGTTATTTATCAAATTGTTATAGCTGATAAAAAAATGCGGCAGTACAATAAATACATTGCCGGCACCGCTGAAAACAGCTCCCGTACCGTCAAGGTGTTAATAATTTCGTGAGTATATCGGTACAACTGCACAAACATTAACCTTTCAAAAAACGCTACTAACCTAAGATATATGTACTAAAATTGCGGACGTGTAGCGTTAAGCGTTCCTGAACTTACAGGATGTACTATGTTCGGGTGGTTATCCGAGTTTAGCCAACACCCTAGCGGGGTGTGGGTGTGGGTAAGGAAAGAGGGAGCGCGAGGGAGAGAACCTAAGGGACAGGGAGAGGGCTGCTAAGTCCCTTGCCCTGTTCCCTTTGGTGCTTTCCCTCGTTCATAGTAGCAACGTTATTAAACAGAATAGCGAACCCGAGAAGTGCTGTCCGACAAAAAGCAGTATCGGGAGCTTGTTATCACAATAAAAATATCAAACATTTCCGTCAAGCTGAAAACAGAACCCCTAACATAACAAAAAGGACGGGTAAAAACCCGTCCTTTGAAAAAGCGTATATAGCGCGGAACTTACTTGAGTTCGATCTTAGCGCCAGCCTCTTCGAGCTTAGCCTTGATTTCCTCAGCTTCAGCCTTAGAAGCGCCTTCCTTGATAGCCTTAGGAGCAGCTTCAACGAGCTCCTTAGCTTCCTTAAGACCAAGACCGCAAACGTCCTTAACTGCCTTGATAACAGCCATCTTAGCATCACCGAATGATGCGAGAACTACGTCAAATTCTGTCTTTTCTTCAGCTGCTGCTGCGCCGCCTGCTGCGGGGCCTGCTACTGAAACTGCTGCTGCAGATACACCGAATTCTTCTTCGAGAGCCTTAACGAGCTCGTTGAGCTCTAATACTGATAAGCCCTTTACTTCTTCAATCATAGCTAAAATTTTCTCTGAAGCCATTTTAATTATCCTCCGTTAATATGTTTTCATTGTTTGTGTTACGGCAGTGCTTATGCAACAGCCGCTTTTGTCCGAACAGAAATTATTCTGCTGATTCGGACTGCTTCTTCTCGATCTCGCTTACAGCGATAGCAAGCTTCTGGATAGGGGACTGAAGCATAAATACCAGCTGTGCAAGCAGTGTTTCCTTTGTAGGAAGCTTTGCGTATGCAACAACTTCGTCCTTGCTGATGCCCTTGCCGTCAACGAAGCCCTTCTTTATTGAGAATGAGCCGTCGCTTGCTTCTTCCTGCTTGAACAGGATCTTAGGAGCAGTTACGATGTCTTCCTCTGCGAGTGCGAGAGCTGTTGTTCCTTCGAGAACATCATCAATACCCTCAACGCCTGCCATCTCAGCTGCACGCTTTAAAAGAGTGTTCTTGACTACGAAGTAGTCGATACCTGCCTCACGAAGTTCCTTTCTCAGAACTGTGTCATCGGCAACTGTGATACCGCTGTAATCAACGAGCACACCGCAAGCGGACTTCTTGAGCTTTTCAGCGAGTTCAGCAACGTAATTCTGCTTTACCTGTAAAACTTTCTCACTAGGCATATTGTTTTCTCCTTTCGTGATTTACTGTTCGTAAAAAGGAAAAACATTTAACAAAAATGCCCTCCTCTGTAAGACAGAAAAGGGCAGAAAATTCAGTATTCTTCCCATTCCTCGGCAGGCGAGCATGAACTCGTTAGCGGTAAACCGACCTGCTGTCTTTAGAACAGCGAAGTTATTATATCATATTAAAATGGGGTTGTCAAGTGGTTTGACGCAATTTTTTTAGTCTGTCAGCACATTTGAATATATCACTCTTTTTCGGGGCGTTACATTGCACCTTGCGAAAAGATCGCTTACAGTCACAAATGTATAGCCCTGCTTTTTAAGCTCCGGGATTATCGTGTCAAGCGCCTGTACCGTGCGGAAATTGCCCTCCATATCGTGCAGAAGTATTATCATACCGTTACACGCCTGTTCGATTATACGCTTACTGCGTTCTTCTGCGGATATTTCATCAAGCCAGTCCTCCGCACCGTTTCCGCAGATAAATGTCAGCGGTATATCGTCATACATACTGTCGCAAAGTGCGATATACGGCGGACGGAAAAATTTCGGGGCGATACCGCCTGTTATCTGCTTTATCTTGTCGTTCGTGTATTCAATTTCTGCTTTTATTTCTTCGCTTGTCTGCTGAGGCATTGCACTGTGCGTCCTGCTGTGGTTGCATAGCTCACAGCCATAGTCAAAGCATTCACGGGCTACCTTTGCGCTTTCCTCGTTTATGTTGTTGCCGACAAGGAAAAAGCTGCCCGTAACGTTATGCTTTTTCAGCATTTCAAGCACCTGCGGGGTTGTGACGGTGTTCGGACCGTCGTCAAAAGTAAGAGCTATGTATTTAGTATCCATCTGTTTTACTCCTTTTATTGTTTTTGGGGATAGATCACATTTACAAGGCGGAACAATGACAGCGAGAAAACAATATTTGTTACGCTGTTACAGAAGTAATATCCCATGAAATTAGTACCCTCGACCGAACCGTAAAATACGAAAACACTCGAGAAGTATATAAGACCCGTAATAAGATATATCGCAGGACATATCATAGCGGCTTTTCTGCTCATTGTACCTCGTACAAGCTGTATCATAACTATCGAGTCCAGAAGAAGAAATATATCCATAACAAGATACAGCGTTACATTATATTCTCCGCCGGAAACAAAGCCGTTTTCCGATATGAATGATAAGTCATACACAAGGCTCGGCGTTATTCCGATAATACACATCAGCGGAATAATGCGGAACATTTTTTGCGAATCTTTGTAATAGTATACTGCCGCCGACACCGAAAACCATATGTACATTATAAGAGTTGCCGGGATCGAAGCTGTGTATGCGGCGCAGGTGACGCAGCCTGCCGAAATTATATGCGGCATATAGTCGATTACTTCAAATATGCCCTGCACTGCCACAAGAAGCGACAGTACCAGGAGCGCCGCAGCGTGGGCAAGCAGGAGAGCATCGTTCTTTTCAGAGTATGTTTTATTGCTTAGCATATGTGTCCTCCGATGCTGTGTTTTCATTTATATCAACAAGGCACTTTTTCCGCCATTTGCCGCCCTTATATCTGATAAGACACATTACAGCTGTCAGCACCCATGTAAGACAGGTCGTTGTCCATACAGCCCACATTCCCACTCCGGGTATATTAACAAGTATTGCCGCAAAGCCTATTCTGCCTATTACCTCGGCAAGTCCGTTCAGGAATGCAAATCCTACATCGCCCGCACCGTTTAAAAGTCCTCTTGTCGTGTGGATAAAGCCCAGCGGAACATAGAAGCAGGCAGACAGCAAAAGTGCTTTTGCGCCTATATCTATAACCTGTTCTTCGGTAACGAAGAAGCCGACTATGTATCTGCTTGTAAAAGCAAACACACCGAGCATCAGCAAGCCGAAAGCTGCCGATATAAGCATTGAACGGTGATAGCCTTTCACCACCCTGTCGGGTTTTGCCGCTCCGACATTCTGACCCGCAAAGGTCGAAAGCGCCGTGCCGAGCGAATTGAAGGGCTGTTGTATAAGCTGTTCTACACGCATTGTCGCAGTGTATGCGGCAACTACTATATCTCCGAATGAGTTTGCGGTCTTCTGAAGTGAAATCATCGACACGGAAACAAGCGCATTCTGCAAAGCTATGGGAGTACCCGTTTTCATACAACGTACAAACTGCTCCCTGCGAAGCCTGAGATGCTCTCTTTTCAGCCGGAAATATTCGTTTTTCTTTACCGCAAACAAAATACTTCCGACAGCGGAAACTCCCTGTGCGATAACTGTAGCGAGCGCCGCACCGACTACCCCCATACCGAATACCATTACAAAAAGCAGGTCAAGTCCGACATTCAGTATACTTGCGACAATAAGAAAATACAGCGGAGTTTTTGAATCCCCGAGCGCACGAAGCACCGAGTTTATCCAGTTGTAGCCTGCTACCGCAATCGTTCCGGCACAGGCAGTACGCATATAGTCCGCAGCGTTTGCGAGTATGTTCTGCGGAGTGTCGAGCATCTGCAAAAGAAGATGCGCAAAGGCTACTGAAATAATCGTCAGCCCCAGCCCTACAAAGCCGAGCGCATAAGCCGAGTTTGCGATAAAACGCTTTACATCGTCGTGCCGTCCCGCTCCGAAGCTCTGCGCTATCAGTATTCCCGCACCTGCCGAAAGGCCGTTGCACAGCGTGTAAAACAGGAAAGTTATCGAGCCTGTCGCACCGACCGCCGCCAGTGCCTCGTGACCGAGATAACGTCCGACTATTACCGAATCGACTATATTATAAAACTGCTGGAACAGATTTCCCGCAAGCAAGGGCAGAGTGAACATAAGTATGTGCTTAAGCTCACTTCCCTGCGTCATATTTCTTACATATTTGTTCATATATTCTACCGTACAACATTGTTTCGTTTTGTTCGGGCAAAGCCCATAGATATAGAGATTATAACCCTTTTTTACGGTACTGTCAATAATGCATCGTGCTTAATATATTGTAACTGTGTACAAATAAGGACGGGGAATACTGTCGGAATGACGAAAAATGTAACGTCGGGAATTGTCGCACCGCCGTGAATATTGACAAACGGTGCGAAATATGACATAATTATCTTGGATAAGTATCAGGTAAACAAAACAGCTGAGATAATCCGAAAGGAAAAGCAAATGAAATTAACAAAACGGATAATCGCCGGTTTTCTGTCGGCGCTGTTCATATTATGTTCCGTGTCGCTTCCGGTTGCGGCGGCGGCTGACCCGTACACCTGGGACGGCACCTCCGTGCTTGCGGCGGACAGAACCTATTACATAAAAAGCAATATAACACTCGGCAAAAGCCTTACTGTACCGGCAGGTACTGTGATGGTACTGCTCAGCGGAACATCCGTTACCGTGCCATACGGTATTACCCTTGATATAAAGGGCAGACTTGTTGCGGATAACGGCGCATCGCTTATAATAAACGGCACGCTCAATACCTACGGCGGTTCTGCTCTGGATATTGACGGTACGATGTCTGCGAGCGGAAGATCTGCGGTTTCGCTGTCGGGCGTTACGCTGCTTTCCGATACGGCACAGACGGCATTCGCAGGAACTCTTGATGTGAATTCGGAATTTACCTCTTACGGCGAGATAGGTGTGACAGGCACTGCACGCTTCAATGCAAAAAGCTATATCGGCGGAAAGCTGGAGATAAGAAACAATGCGCAGGTCATAAACACAGGCGCTATGACGCTCGGAAACGACTGTTCATATACACTGAAGGGTATGTTCACCAACAGCAAAAACGGCAGTGTCACCGACAACCGCAGAGCTTATGACAACTCGGCAATGTCTGTCGAAACTATATCGCTGTATACAACAGACGCACTGACGGGAATTGACGTTTCGTGGGCGCAGGGCGACACGATAGACTGGGCAAAGGTGAAAAGATCGGGCATCGACTTTGCAATGATACGTTCAAGCCGTGGCAGGATAAGCGACGATTACCCTATGACAAGCGATACATATTTCCACGAAAACATGAAAGGCGCTATGCAAAACGGCATTCCTGCCGGAGTGTATCACTACTGCTATGCCGAAACGGTCGAAGAAGCGAGAGATGAGGCTAAATTCGTACTCAGCCTTATTTCCGGCTATGAGATAAGCTACCCCGTAGTATTTGATATAGAGGATCCGTGGTATGTAAAGAACGGCTATTCAAAGCAGACGCTCACCGCAATGACGGAAGCGTTCTGCGAGGAGATAGCAAACGCAGGCTATCTGCCTGTCGTATATTCCTACGCTTCGTTTTTCAACAGCTACCTTGATATGACGGCGCTTTCAAAGTATCCCGTGTGGGTAGCTCACGTTAACACCGACAAACCTGCATACAGCGGAACATATTTTATGTGGCAGTATTCGTGGAAGGGGAGTATCAGAGGAATCGACGGCGATGTTGATATGGATCATTGCTATGTTGACTTTGATGCGTATACAAGGAAGTTCGGGCTGAATGGGAGAAAGTAAGTTCGGATAACGGATATAAAAGTATCGGCGGCCCGGTAACACTACCGAGCCGCCGCTCTATATTGCTTTATATAACCGCTTAATCTGCGTTTTTGTTTGTCATTGCCGATTCAGGTTCAACCGGCAAAGCAACATTCTTCTGCCAGTATCCGTACTTCTTCCTCTTTACGATAAGGAACATCAGCGACAGCAGGAAAGCGAAAAATTCCGCCACAACATTCGCCATCCATATACCGTCAACGCCGAAAATAAGGGGCAGTATAAGGATGCTCGAAACCTGAAATATAAGCGTTCTAATAAATGACACAGCCGCAGAGATAGCGCCGTTTCCGAGTGCGGTGAAGAACGATGAGGTGAATATATTGAAGCCTGCAAGTAAAAAGCACAGCGAGAATATTCTGAAAGCGTGACGTGTCTGCTCGTAAAGCTCTGCGTCATAGCCGACAAATATCTTTGCGAGAGGGCTTGCAAGCACCGCCGACAATGCGACAAGCGTAACTCCCGCTATTGCCGCAAAGCAAAGGCTCTTTTTGAGCATATTGTTCAGTTCATAACGGTTCTGCGCTCCGTAGTTGAAGCCTATCACGGGCGCACAACCGATAGAATAGCCGACAAATATCGCTATGAAAATAAACTGCACATACATCATTACGCCAAAGGTCGAAACGCCGTTTTCGCCTATGTATTTCATAAGCTGGAAGTTGTAGATTATACTTACGACCGATGAGGAAATGCTCGACATAAGCTCCGATGAACCGTTCGCACAGGCACGCAGGAGCGGTCTTATCTCAAGCCTTGTCTTAGTAAGACGCAGTATGCTTGAGTTCGGACGGAGAAAGTAGATAAGAGGGAATATTCCGCCGACACATTCGCTGATGCCCGTAGCAAATGCCGCGCCTGCAACGCCAAAGCCCATAAGACCTACAAATACAGCGTCAAGTATGATATTCGTACAGCCTGCCATAATAGTTGAAATAAGTCCGAGCTTCGGCTTCTCGGCGGCGATGAAAAAGCTCTGAAATACGTTCTGGAGCATAAAAGCCGTTGTAAAGGAGATTACTATTCTGCCGTAAAGCACACAGTCGCCCAGCATTTCGGGAGTTGCGCCGAAGAACACCGCAACGTTTTCGGTAAAGATAAGACCGAATGTTGTGAGTACCGCACCGAGTATCACCGTCAGCATTATCATCATCGTGAAATAGCGTTTTGCCGTCTTTTCATCACCCTCACCGAGCTTCTGAGAAACAAGCGCCGTTCCGCCAGTGCCGACCATAAAGCCCACACCGCCGAGTATCATTACAAACGGCATTATAAGATTGATAGATGCGAAAGAGGTCTTGCCGGCAAAATTAGATATGAAAAAGCCGTCAACCACGCCGTATATGGATATGAACACCATCATAGCCACCGACGGAAGTACAAACCTGAAAAGCCGTCCGGCAGTAAAGTGATCCGATAGTTTTATCTTGCTCATTTTCCCTTTGTTCTCCTTTTGTATCTTTATATTTTTGCCGTCTGACTTTTAAGAAGTACGCTGTACAGCTTCATAAGCGCAGTCATATTCTCGGTTTCTTCATCTGTCATATTGCCGAGTGCGGCGCATTCTGCCTCTATCACCTTATCTACCGTCTGTTCGCACAGCTTTGTTCCGCTTTTTGTAAGGCTGATATTCTTTGTGTGCGCACCTGCCGGAGTAAGCGTTATATACCCCTCGCTTTCGAGCTTTTTCAGTGCGGAGTTTACCGTCTGCTTAGGCTGATACAGCACGGTGCAGACATCGCTCTGCGTTATGTTGCCCGGTTCCATACGCAGTGTGTACAGCGTCCAGAAAGCCGCTTCCGAAAACCCGTAGCGCTTTGCTATATTCCGGTAGCAATCATCTATTGATTTCAGTACATTATTATATTCATACAGTTTTTTTCTGTTGCTTTTGTTATCCAAGCTGATTCTCCTTGTCGGCAAATGTTTAAGTCCGAAATCGGACTGAGAGATATTATAATCCGATTTCGGACTGATGTCAAGTGTTTTTGTGTAAAAATTGCTTTTGTCAGTCTTCGGATATAATTTCCGTATAATTATTGCAGATAATAGAATAGGGATATACGCATTGAACAACTGTTCGTTGTATCGGTAAAGTATGTTTATTTTTTCGCAAACTGTATTATATTCTCTGCTTTACCGGAAGCGGCATAAAAATAATTCACAAAAGTTCATTTTTGTATCGGTTTGATATTGACTTTAGGCTCGAATTGTGTCAAAATAATTATATTGGTGTAATTCGGCGTTTTTCTGCAAAGAAGCGGTAAAACGCCTTATTGTTGCAAAGCGGAAAGGCGAGAAAAGTAATTGAAATACGATGTAGTAATTGTAGGAGCGGGACCTGCGGGAATATTCACCGCAATTGAAATGGTCAGAAACGGCTCAGACAAAAAAATTCTGATAATAGAAAAGGGTGCTTCGGTAGAAAAAAGGAGCTGTCCTAAGGCAAAAACAAAGCACTGTATGAACTGTAAGCCCTACTGCCATATCACAACGGGCTTTTCGGGTGCAGGCGCATTCTCGGACGGCAAGCTGTCGCTGTCGTGTGAGGTCGGTGGAACGCTCCCCGAGCTTATCGGTGAGGAGCTTGCACAGGAAACCATCGACTACACAGACAAGATATATCTTGAATTCGGTGCGGATAAGCACGTTGAGGGCGTAAGCGACCCCGACAAGATACGAGATATAAGGAAGAAAGCCATAAACGCAAACCTGAAGCTGGTTGACTGTCCTATCCGTCACTTAGGAACGGAAATGGCGCACGAGCTTTATTTCAAGATAGAAAAATATCTTATCGAAAGCGGAGTTGAGGTGCTGTTCGGCAAGAACTGCGAGGATATTATAATAGAAGACGGCGTATGTAAGGGTGTTATCATTTCAAATGCCCGTGACGGCGGCGAACAGGAAACCATATACGGCGACGAGATAGTAGTCGCAACAGGCCGTAAGGGTGCAGACTGGCTCGAAAAGACCTGCGAGGCTCATAATGTTGAGCATACACCGGGTACTGTTGACATCGGCGTAAGAGTGGAAGTCAGAAACGAGGTAATGGAGGAGATAAACGCCGTCCTTTACGAGTCAAAGCTCATCGGCTATCCACTGCCGTTTAAGAACAAGGTTCGTACATTCTGCCAGAACCCCGGCGGATTTGTGAGTCAGGAGAACTACGACAACGATTTAGCTGTTGTAAACGGTCATTCGTACAAGGAACTGAAGAGCAACAACACAAACCTTGCTATACTTTGCTCACACAATTTCAGCGTACCGTTCAACCAGCCTATCGAATATGCTAAGAAGGTCGGCGAGCTTACCAATATGCTCGGTAACGGACATATACTTGTACAGCGTTACGGAGATATCCTCGACGGTAAGCGTACATGGCCCAAGGAGCTTAATTTCTCCAACGTAAGACCTACCCTGCCCGATGCGGTTGCAGGCGACATCACGGCGGCTATGCCTTACCGTACAATGACGAACATTATCAATTTCATAAAGGCTGTGGATATGGTCGTTCCCGGTTTTGCAAGCCGTGAAACGCTTTTATATTCACCCGAGCTTAAATTCTACAGCAACCGTATAAAGATGGACGAGCATTTCAACACGAACGTAAAGGGACTGCATTGCTTAGGCGACTCAAGCGGCTGGACAAGAGGACTTATGATGGCGTCTGTAATGGGCGTACTTATGGGACGTGAATTACTGAAATAAACGGAGGAAAAGTAAAATGCAGTTACTGGAAGAACGCATAAACAAGGACGGTATAGTAAAAGAGGGAAACGTACTCAAGGTCGACAGCTTTCTCAATCATCAGATGGATATTGAGCTTTACAATGAGATCGGCAAGGAGTTCCGCAGACTGTTCCCCGACAAGAGCATAAACAAGATACTGACTATAGAAGCGTCGGGCATCGGCATTGCGTGCGTTACGGCGCAGTATTTCGGATGTCCTGTCGTATTTGCGAAGAAGGCGCAGAGCGTAAACATAGACGGCGAGGTTTATTCGACCTCTATCGAGAGCTTTACGCACAAGCGTACATATAACGTAATAGTCAGCAAGAAGTTCCTGTCGCCCGATGACAACGTGCTTATAATCGACGACTTCCTTGCAAACGGCTGTGCTTTACTCGGTCTTATCGACATAGTAAAGGGTGCAGGCGCAAGTATAGCAGGCGCAGGTATCGTTATAGAAAAGGGCTTCCAGAAGGGCGGAGAGCTTGTCCGCTCGAAAGGCATCAGGGTTGAATCGCTCGCAATAGTTGACTCGATGAGCGTTGACGGCGGCTGTATTTTCAGACACTGAGCATAATAACCGTATTTAGCGGCAAAGTGCCGTTAATATATCTTTTACTGTTTTAATAGGGAGGAAAAACATGAAAAAGAAACTTATCGCCATTTTACTGGCGGCAACCTGCGCACTTACAGCAGGACTCACAGGCTGCTCCGGCAATGCCGCAACAAGCGGTACGGATGAAAGCAAGACTTCCGATGCACAGAGCACAGGCGACAGCTCTAAGGAAAGCGCAGGTGACAGCTCTAAGGAAAGCACAGGCGACAACACATCGAAGAATGATGTTGTAGCAGGCTTTGTTTACATCGGCAAGATCAACGACGGCGGTTACACACAGGCTCACGATGCAGGCAGACTTGCAGTTGAGGCTATGGGCGTAAAGACCTACTACGTTGAGGACGTACCCGAAACCGTTGCTGACACAAAGGAAGCTATCCAGACGCTTATCGATGAAGGCTGCAACCTCATCTACTCTAACTCTTTCGGCTTTATGGAAGGTACAGACCAGATGGCTAAGGAGCACCCCGAGATCAAGTTTGCTCACTGCTCAGGCTATATGAGAGAAGACAATATGTCAACCTACTTCGGTAAGGTATATCAGGCTCGTTACCTTGCAGGTATCGTTGCAGGTATGAAGACACAGAAGAACTACATCGGTTATGTTGCCGCTAAGGGTATCCCCGAGGTTATCCGCGGTATCAACGCATTCACACTCGGTGTACAGTCTGTAAACCCCGATGCTAAGGTAGAAGTAGTATTCACAGATACATGGTATGACCCCACCGTTGAAAAGCAGGCAGCACTTGAGCTTCTCAACAAGGGTGTTGACATAATCGCTCAGCACCAGGATACAACAGCTCCTCAGGTTGCCGCTGAAGAAAAGGGTGCATACTGCATCGGCTACAACTTCCCCACATCAGACGCTGCTCCCAAGGCTTACCTCACAGCCGCTTGCTTCGACTGGAAGACATTCTATACAGACGATGTACAGAAGGCTATTGACGGTACATGGACAAGCCGTGCATACTGGGAAGGTCTTGCCGCTAACATGACATACCTTGACAAGCTGACAGACCTCTGCGCAGAAGGCACACAGGAAAAGGTAGATGCGGCTAAGAAGGCTATCATTGACGGCACACTCGAACCCTTCACAGGTCCTCTTTACGATCAGGACGGCAACAAGAAGGTTGAAGACGGCGTTAAGATGACAGACGACGAGATCTGGAACATGAACTGGTTTGTAAAAGGCGTAACAGGTACTATCCCCGCATAATCTACAGGTTACAGAATCTTAAGACTATTAAAGACAATACGAGCAGTCCTCAGCGGCTGCCCGATTTGTCTTTTTAAAGCACCGGAATATCTGCGATGTTTTAAAAAGACAAATCGCTATTTTCAAGGAGGTTATATGGCAGACCCTTATATAAAACTTGAACACATAACCAAATCGTTTGACTCGGTATACGCAAACAAGGATATTTCCGTTGACGTATACAAGGGCGAGATACTTGCCCTGCTCGGCGAAAACGGTTCGGGCAAGAGTACCCTTGTAAATATGCTCAGTGGCATATATACACCCGACAGCGGTACTATCTCGATTGACGGTAAAAAGATGCACTTCGGTTCTCCCGGTGACGCTATAAAGGCAGGCATCGGTATGGTACACCAGCACTTCAAGTTAGTCGATGTAATGACCGCCGCAGAAAACGTGGTAATGGGTCATATAAAGCATTTTGTCACATCGAAAAAGCGTATGGCTCACCATGTGAACAAGCTGAACGAGAAATACGGCCTTAACGTTACCCCCGACAAGAAGATATACAATATGTCTGTCAGCGAAAAACAGGCTGTAGAGATAATGAAGGTGTTCTACAGAGGTGCAAACGTTCTTATCCTTGACGAGCCTACAGCGGTGCTTACCCCGCAGGAGATAACCGCACTGTTTGCTATTCTCAGAAAGATGAAGGAGCAGGGCTGTACGATAATCATTATCACTCATAAGATGGCGGAGGTTATGGATATTTCCGACCGTGTTACCGTTTTGCGTAAGGGCGAATGTATCGGTACGGTAAAGACGAGTGAAACGACCCCTCAGCAGCTTACCGAGATGATGGTCGGCAAGGCGGTAACTCTTGAAATAGAGCGTCCGCAGTGCTGTGACTATAACGCAAAGCCGATGCTTTCCGTAAAAAATCTCACGAAGAAAAACACAGACGGCGTAAACGTGCTTGATAACGTGAACTTTGACGTATACGGCGGTGAGATACTCGGTGTCGCAGGTATAGCAGGAAGCGGTCAGAAGGAGCTTTGCGAGATAATCGCAGGTCTTGACAAAATGACCGACGGCGATATTGAGTTTGACGGCGACAGCATAAAGGGACTCGATCCCAGAGCGATAATCCGCAAGGGCATCAGTATGAGCTTTGTTCCCGAGGACAGACTCGGTATGGGTCTTGTGGCAGGAATGAGCATAACGAACAACGTTATCTTAAAGTCCTATAATCATAATCCCGGCCCGTTCATAGACAGCAAGTTTGCAAAGAAGCTCGCAGAGCAGATCGTACACGATTTTGATATTTACACCCCGTCGGTAAACTACACAGTAAAGAAGCTGTCCGGCGGTAATATACAGAAGGTGCTTCTCGGCAGAGAAATATGGCTCTCGCCCAAGGTGCTTATAACCGCTTATCCCGTAAGAGGTCTTGATATAGGTGCGTCATACAATATATATCATATGTTAAACGAGCAGAAGAAAAAAGGCGTCGCCGTGCTGTTCATAGGCGAGGATCTTGACGTGCTGAAAAGCATTTCCGACAGACTTATGGTAATACACGACGGTGAGATAATCGACATAGTAGACCCCACGACCGTCACTAAGGAAGACATAGGTCTTATGATGGTGGGCGATCATATCAACAAGGGAGAGGAGAAGGCCGTATGAGCATGATACAGATTTCAAAGCGTCAGAAAGGCACATCAAAGCTCGTTGACGTTCTTATAAGAATAGGCGCTATCGTGCTGTCGCTGATATTTATCGGCATTGTTCTTGCCATAATGGGTTATGATCCTTTCAAGGTTTTCGGCAAAATAATACAGACCCCGTTCAAGCGTTTCAAGGACGTTATGAACAAAACGATAATGCTTACCACTCTTTCGCTCGGCATAGCGATAGCGTTCAGAATGAAGTTCTGGAATATCGGCGCTGAGGGTCAGTTCTATATGGGTGCATTCGGTGCGGCATCAATGGCTTTTATGTGTCCCGATCTGCCGCCTATATTCCTTTTATCGCTTATGTGCGTTGCAGGCTTTGTCTGCGGCGGCATATGGGCGCTTATCCCTGCGGTCATCAAAGCTAAGTTCGGTGCGAGCGAAACGCTTGTAACGCTGATGATGAACTATATTGCGATAGCCTTTATAAGCTACCTTCAATACGGTCCGTGGAAAGACCCTGCGGCACTCGGTGCGGCAAAGGTGCCTAACTTCTCGGAAAATGCGGTACTGCCCGATGTATTCGGCATTCACGCAGGCTGGATAATAATGCTGGTACTCGTAATTATTATGACGATATTGCTCCGCTACACAAAGCTCGGCTATCAGATAGACGTTATCGGTGAAAGCGAAACCACCGCAAAATATGCCGGTATGAATACGGTTAAAATACTGGTGATTGCAGTTCTTATCTCCGGCGGTCTTTGCGGAATGGCAGGCTTTATGCAGTCGAGCGCCGTTGAGAAGTCGATAACCGATTCAATGTCGGCAGGTCTTGGTTTTACTGCGGTAATCACCGCCTGGCTTGCAAAGCTGAAGCCGCCCATTATCGTGGTTGCGTCGTTTATGTTCTCGATACTTCTCCAGAGCGGAAGCTCACTTCAGGTAATGAAGATACCCTCGTCCATTACGGAAATAATGCAGGGTGTCATCATATTCTTCGTTCTTGCGTGTGAGTTCTTTATAAACTATAAAATATCGCTTCGCAAGCATACCGCAGTAAAGGAGGCTGAATAATGGAGATTCTTCATCAGATAGGTCTGTTTTTACAGACTGCCATTCAGACAGGTACTCCGATACTGTTTGCCATTGTCGGCGGTATACTTTGTGAAAAGGTAGGCCATATGAACCTCGGTGTCGAGGGTATGATGCTTATGGGTGCGTCGCTCGGCTTCACAGTTGCGTGCACTACGGGAAATCCTCTGCTCGCTATGCTGGCGGCAGGTGCTGCGGGTGCGGCAGGCGCGCTTATATATGCCTTTATAACCGTCACGCTCAGAGGAAACCAGGTCGTTACCGGTCTTGTGCTGACCATATTCGGCACAGGCGTTTCCGGTCTTATAGGCGGCTGGGTATCAAGCGAACAGATACCCCAGTCGGTAAGCTCGGCATTCCGACCTGTTGAAATACCTGTTCTCAGCAATATCCCGATACTCGGAGAGGCTGTTTTCTCGCAGGATATATATGTATGGCTCGGACTTGTCATAGCTGTGCTTGCGTATTTCTACCTCAACAAGACAAAACTCGGACTTTATATAAGGGCGATTGGCGAAAATCCCGGTGCGGCTGACGCTTCAGGCATAAATGTTACGCTCCATAAGTATATAAATATTTTGCTCGGCGGTTTCCTTTGCGGACTCGGCGGTGCTTATCTGTCAACCGCATTCCTGACAACCTGGCAGGATAACGTTACGGCAGGCGCAGGCTGGATAGCCGTTGCTCTTATCATATTCAGCACATGGAATCCGCTCAAGGCGATATTCGCCGCCTACCTTTTCGGTATGCTGAGAGGTTTAAACTACAAGATGCAGGGCTGGGAGATACAGATACCCTCGCAGTTTTTAACAATGCTCCCTTACATCGCCACTATTATAGTGCTGATTTTCATAGCAATGAGAAAGAAGAAAGAGAATCAGCCTCCTAAGGCGCTCGGTGAAGCGTACTTCAGGGAAGAAAGATAAATAAAAAGCCGGCTTTATCCGAACAGGGTAAGGTCGGCTTTTAATGAAAGGAAATATGAAACGATTTTACGAAGCTGCTGAAAAGCGCATAAAGCTGGTCAATCTGCGTATGCTCACTATTGTCATACTGATATTCATTATTGCATTTCTCGGAATATTCGGCTCATATACCGCTGTACTGAACAATGCAAATTCTCTCGGCAAAAATCTGGTAGAAAGCTATGCCTCGGAAGAAGAGAAAAACATATCTGTGTATACGACAATCATTGAACTCGGAATGATACAGATAAACGACATGGTAAACGCAAACGTATCCGAGGATCGTATGCTGAATGCTATAAAAACGTTTTTCAAACAGGCTAAATCCTCCACAAAAGACGAAGATTTGTTATGTTATGTTATTCTGAACGGCAGACTTATAGCATCCGATGATGTAGAGGACATTGAAAATTACAACTATCAAAAGCAGGAATGGTACAAAAGAGCTCTCAATGCAAACGGCGAGGTTGTTTTCACAAACTCATATCTTACCGAAAAAGACAGGTCTAATGTCGTTACTATTTCTGCGGCAAATCAGAAAACCGGAAATGCGGTAATAATCGACCTCACCGATGAAAACCTTGATACCGATCACGCAGATATAGATTTACCGGAGCGAAGCGCTTTCTATGTCTTTAACCGGTACGGCGAAACAGTATACACAAAGACCCCTTTCAACGCCGATAAGGACACGATCAACAAATACTCCGAGAGCCTTTATCTCAGAATGAAGGACGGCGATCATAAGAACAACGACAATATGATTGACTTTGAGGGCGAAAAACGTGCATTTTACTATACAAGACTTGAAAACGGCTGGTCTGTTGCCGTGACTGTTCCTTATGCAGTTCTTACCGCAGAAATAAACTGGATGATACTAATGTACATAGTGCTATTTGCGGCGTTACTTATAATTGCAATTATTATGTGGCTGAGAGAAAACAGATTCACAAGGCAGACGCTCCGTGCAACCGATACTATCCGTGCGCTGTGCAACTCATTCTTTGCCATCTATCGTATAGATATGCAAAACGGCACTTATGCAATGATAAAAGGCACAGACGATATTAAGAAAATACTGCCCGCTACCGGTAGTTATGATAATCTTATGAAAGCAATCTGTTCTTTTATGGATAAGGATACGGCACAGGAAATGGATTGTGCATTTTCACTTGAAAAAGTCAGGGACAGCATTGAAAAGCGTACAGAAAATTACGGCGGCAGTTTTGTAAGAGAGATCAACGGCGTAAAGAAATGGATAAGCGTAAACCTGTTTCTTGACGATGACGTGAACAGCAAAAAGGCTGTAATCGCATTCCATGTTATTGATGAGGAAAAGAAGCGTCAGCTGCAACATATCAAACTGCTTGAGGGCGCACTGAGGGAAGCCGAGAGCAGCAAGAGTTCACAGGAGCGGTTCTTTGCGTCAATGAGCCACGAGCTCAGAACTCCGATCAATATAATTCTCGGAATGAACGAGCTTGCCGCCGATCCTGCCTGCCCTGAGGAAAAACGCCTTGATTATTATAAAAAGACGGAAACCACGGGCAGAAGAATGCTGGAGCTTGTAAATAAGATACTTGATGTTTCACGTCTTGAATCAGGACAGTCACCGCTTGAAATTAAGCATTTCGACCTTGAAAAGGAAATCACCTCGATGATGCAGCCTATGGCGGAACGTGCCGAAAACGAGGAGAAGCATTTCGTACTTGATATTGATATTGAAAACAGCAAGGTTATAGGCGACCCGCTTAAATTATCACAGATACTGATAAACCTTGTCGGAAATGCGCTCAAATACACAAACCGCAACGATACGATAAGCGTAAGTGTAAAGCAGGCAGGTGAAAACAATTACAACTATGTTTTCACTGTCAGAGATACAGGTATAGGAATATCCGAAAAGTTCCTGCCGAAGCTGTTTGATCCGTATAGTCAGGGCGCTCAGTTCGGCACGGGAAGATATAACGGCACCGGGCTTGGCATGGCGATAGTCAAAAACCTTGTCAGCCAGAAGAACGGCACTATCGATGTCGAAAGCAAAGTCGGAGAGGGTACGGTGTTCACCGTAACGCTTCCGCTGAAGCCTGACAAGGAAGAAAATGCGGCGACAGATATCAAAAAGTCTGTCGACAGGGATATACTAAAAGGTATGAATATCATGCTGGTTGACGACAACGAGCTTAATCGTGAAATAATGTACGATATGCTCAGTGCCTGCGGTGCAACGGTGATTCAGGCTTGCGACGGCAAGGAAGCCGTGGATAAGTTTACACAGTCCAGGGAAGGCAATATCGACCTTATTCTTATGGATATGAATATGCCGGTCATGAACGGTTGCGAGGCGGCAAAGGCAATAAGAAGCCTTGACCGCAAAGACGCAAAAAGTGTATTTATTATTGCTCTTACCGCAAACGCTTTTGCGGAAGATGTCAGCAAAACCGTAAAGGCAGGTATGAATGCACACCTTGCAAAACCCGCAAACATTGATTTGCTCTGCAAAACGCTTGCAAGGCTCGCAGAAGAGAAGAGATAAACAAGAAGGGATACAGCATAACGCTGTATCCCTTCTTTTATAAAAAACAAACTGCGGTTTCAACTGCCGCAGTTATCATTTGAAATTATCGGGATAAGTCAGAAAAAACGACCTTGCACGGTTTCTCTTATATGCCTTAAGACATAGCTCGTAGCTCAGTTGCCTTACCTCAAAGTTCGAGAATCTTCCGTTTTTTATGAGTGTAGTACCTACAGTCATAGCGCTTCTTTTATCTTCATATCTTGAAGCATATTCGGGACAGTACACGGCGGCTGTACCTGCTGAAACGTACTTAATTTCGCCGTTGCCATCAGTTATTTCAAGTACATATGACATATACGCCCACCTCTCATTATAATGCTTCTTATAAAATTATAATTTAAAGTCGGGCGCATTTCAATAACGATTTAAAAATAAAATCAGAAAATGTAATATTATGTTAATATTTTTGTCGAATTTATTGAAACAGGCCGAATTTTATCCTCAGCCGACAGCATTTCTTAAGAAGCGCCTCGCCGATTATCAAGATAAATATAACAGTCGAAACTGCGTGGATAAGGTCGAACGGTATTCCGGAGATGATGTATGCGGTAATAGTCTGCAAGTTTATATCTGTCGTGTAGGTAAGAACGCTTGATATATTCATTATTCCGCCGTAAATAACGAGGACTGACAGGAAGGAGTAGATACAAAGGGCGAGCGTGCTGCGCTTTTTTGAGAAGATGATACCTGCAAAAAAGCCAAGCAGACCCATTGCAAACATCTGCCACGGCGTCCACATACCCTGCCCGAACAGCATATTCGATACCAGCATGGAAACCGCACCGACAAGAAAGCCTGCCTGCGCACCGAGCGCCGTTCCGCTTATGATAACGATTGCGGCAACAGGCTTGAACTGCGGAAACATAAAGAAAAGCTCCCTTCCTGCGACAGCCGCCGCAGAAAGCACGGCAAGCACCGCTATATCCTTTGCGGACGGCTTCTTTTTTTCAAAGCTGATAAAGAAAGCGGCAAGGCACTCGACAAGCACGGCAAGAATTATCAGCAGATGCTTTCTTGTGCCGTTAGGGATAAAAAGTGTGCCGAGTATCACTGTGAAAGGAATAAAAACGGCGGTTATAACCCATGCGACAATATCGGACGGCGTTACTTTTTTTGCGGTTACGGGCGGCTTAGCCATTGTGTTTTTCGGGGCGACGCCGATTATAAGCATGATCATCGGGACACACAGCAACGCATATTGCAGCCAGAACGGCTCTGACGGTATCTCAAAAGGGAATATGCCGGTACCGGCTAAAAGCATAAAAGCAAATCCGACACTGCCGAGCGAAAGCATTACCTTTCGGAAAATCGGCAGCTTTTTGCGTTTTTTGCGTTGCGGTACTGCTGTGTCGGGCTTATCGCCTTTTATGCCGTGAAAACGTCCGGAGAGATCGCCGTAGTTTTCAGCCCTTCCTCCGAGAGAAGCTATAAGCCCTGCGACAGTGTAAACATTATCGCATACGTTTTTGGCGATTTTCGCACTGTCTGTAGTGAAAAACGAGGAATCGGCGAAGAACTGTGACGGCGGCAGAGATACGCTTATTTCACCGTCAAAAAGCAGGGCGCATATATCCGCCGTTTCAGCGCAGAAATCCATATCGTGACTGACAATCACAATCGTTTTCCCGTCTGCTTTAAGCTGTTTCAATAATGCCGAGAACATCTGCTTATATACTGCGTCCGCCGCCTTAGTCGGCTCATCGAGAAGAAGTATATCCGCACCGTAGGAAACGAGCTTTGCGAGCGCCGCCTTCTGCCTTTCACCGCCGGATAAGTCAAACGGGTGACGTGACAGCAGAAGCGTAAGATTAAATGCGGCGGCTATTTCATCGGCATTTCCGGCAAATTCTTCTCTGAGCGTTTCCTTATTGAAAAGCAGTGTAGGGTCCTGCGGAAGAAAACCTATCTTTCCGCCGTTTATCGTTATTTTTCCGCTGTTTTGCTTGAGCGTACCGCAGATAAGGCTTAGTAGGGTCGATTTTCCTGCGCCGTTTCCGCCCACTATTGCGGTTATGCTCCCTTGCTTTATGTCAAGCGAAAGGTTTCTTATAATATCTCTTTTGCTGTTCTTATAGCCGAAAGACAGATTTTTAACGGATATACAACTTTCTTCCGACAGCGTATCGTCTGCGGCGGCAGGTGATACGAGCCTGTGATTTTCACCGTAGGACGTATACCAGTCCTTAGCGGAGGGAACGTCAAGCAGTGGAAGAACATTGCTGACAGATGCGCTTGCTCTTACTCCTGCCGGCATTTCAAAAAGCATAGGGTGATTATTTTCTGACAGATGCTCTGTAAGAGAGCTTGCGTCGCCGTCGTGACACACCTTGCCGTTGTCGAGCATAACCACACGCTTTGCAACGGACAAAAGACCGCCGAGCTGATGCTCGGCAACAATCACGGTCGTACCAAGCTCCTTGTTTATTCTCACAAGCAGTGAAATAAACTGCGTGGATGCGATAGGGTCAAGCTGTGACAGCGGCTCGTCAAGGAGCAGTACATCGGGGTTCATAGCCATTACAGACGCTAAGTTGATCATTTGCTTCTGACCGCCCGAGAGCTTGTCGCAGTCGCAGTACAGCAAGTCCTCTATGCCGAAGAACAAAGCGGTCTGGGAAACCTGCGAGCGTATTTCGTTTTGTGAAAGTCCTATGCTTTCCGCACCGAAGGCAAGCTCGTGCCAAACCTTGTCGCAGACGATCTGCTCGTCGGTAAACTGCGTGACAAAGCCGGCAAAATGACCGCCGAAAGAAATTTTTCCTTTTTGTGTTCCTGCGTCGGCAGGCGCTTTCATAAGATTTAAAAGGGTGGATTTTCCGCTTCCCGAGCTGCCGCAGAGTATTACGAATTCTCCTTTGTTTATTTTAAGCGAAATATCTGAGAGTGCGTTCATATCCGAGCCGGGATAGGAATATGACAGATTTGAAATATTATAAAGTTCCATTTCTTTCCCTCCGTTTAAATCGTGAATAAAGCTCGGCTACAACAGGCATCGCACAGAGTATGAGCCAGAAAATATCCGCAGAAATATCGAAAGCAGTCAGCGGCAGGACAAATTCGGGGTAGTAGAGGTAATAGGCTTTACCGCTTGCAAAAAGAATAATAATTGCGGCTGTGCATATCACGGTCACAGACAATATAATAAAGTCGGACGGCGCAAAACGGAATATGCTGTAGGCTGTACGTTTTGCCGTACCGTAACCTCTGTATTTCATAGATCGGGCGGTATATGCACTGTGCTCAAGGGTATCCGTTACCGCAACGGAGAGAACGTGAACACCGCTTCTGATACGGCTTCTAAAGTTGCCCTCGTATATATCGTTTCCCACAAAGCGCTGTGCCGCCGCCGCTTGCTTTGCCCGTCTTGCAAACATAGGCACAGAACGCAGCGTCATTGATAACAGCAAAGCGAGTGACGGCAGTGCTTTTCCGAGAAGATATACCGTTTTATCGCTTGTCATACACTTGTTAAGTCCGATAAACCACATAACGAGTGATATTGTCATAGCGCCTGTAAACAGCGAAAAAATAAGCGTTTCAAGCGTGATACTGTTGCCGCTCGGCAACTTTGCAAGCACGGTTATGCCTCTGTTTGAAAACAGAAGATTTATAACTGCCGCAAGCAGTGCCATAGGCAGCATTACAAAAAGCGTTCTTGCGGCGGTTTTACCGTTCAGTAAAAAAGCAAAAACGGCAGAGCAGACAAGAGCCTCCGCCATAAAGACGGGGCTTTGCACTATTGCGGTTATCAGTATCACCGACAGAAAATACATTGCCGCAGTGACAGGGTGTGTTCTCTCCATTTTTCCTCCGATTATTTAAGGTCGTTGCCAAGCTCACAGGTGTAGCGGAACGCTATTTCATCGTTGCTTGCGGGCTTGTACGATGAACAGCCGTAGTTCGGGAAAATGCCGTTTACACTGTACATCCAGCCTGAGCCTTGTCCGCAGTCAAATTCATAAAGGTTGTTGATGCCCTCGATATAGTATGAGCTGAACGCAGGGGTGTAGCTTGCTTCCATCTGAATACTGTTTTCGTCACAGATACGGCGGAGTATATCGTATACGCTTTCACCGTTGTCAAATCCGACTGTTCCGCTGAATATCACGGCATCATCGGGAATGTACTTTTCAAGTCCTTTTTTCAGTTTATCCTTGTTATTGAGTATGGTTTTGCATTCTATAACGAATGTGCAGGTGTTGTCATATTTCTTTATCGGATTGTCGGCAGGCTTCGGAGTTGTCGCCTTAGCGGTGGCTTTGGTCGTGGATTTAATGGTAGTTGTGGCTTTTGCGGTAGCCTTTGCAGTGCTTGTTACCGTGATTGGTTTTTCGGTTGCTTTGGAAGTTTCGGCGGTAGTTGCAGGCACGGTTGTTGCATAAGCGGTTGTTGCGGTCGTTTCTGCTTTTTGATTGCTTGCGGTCGTCTGAGATGTGGTTTGTGAAGCGGTAGTTTGTGAAGATGTGTCCGTAACGGTTGTTACAGGCGGAGACTGAGAATTAACAGTTGTTTTTGGAGTTGTTGCGATTAGGCTTTGGGCGGTTGTAAACGATGATGCTTCGGGCAATAAGTATGACGTGCCGCTGTTTTCAGCAGTATCTTTTCCTGCCACAGCAGAAACTATCGCTATGATTATCACGGCGATCAGAGCCAGCCCAAGACCGAGTATATATTTATATTTATCAAAAATAGCTTTCATTTTTTCTCCGTGAAATATCAGTTATGTAAAAATTGTTCCGCACCTATTTTATCACAAAAACAGGTACGGAACAAGCATTTACATAATAGTTTTACTTATTTGCGCTTTTTCTTTGAAACAAGCATAACTGCGCCTGAGATGAGAACTGCCATACCGCCTGTTACAAGTACGCCTGTACCGGGATTTATGGGATCGTTTTTATCTTCGGGCTTGCCTGAGCAGTCGCCGGGGAGTATCGGCTCATCGGGAGTACCTGAGCTGTTGCCGGGTGTTACAGGCTCATCGGGATTTGCCGGTTCATCGGGAGTTGCGGGCTCATTCTTTACCGACATATCGTAAAGTGAAGAGTCGTCCTTTGAAAGCTCATAAGCTGTAAGAGCGAGCGCCGCCTGCTCGGTAGCCATATAGTTTTCCTCGCCGCCGAGTGTGTGGCTGTAGCCGTTTTCTGTAGCGTAGCTTTCAAGTGCGTCGATAAGCGTAATGCCGTCAACGATGAATCTTGAATCTGTAAGCGGGTCGATGCCGAGAGCGGCAAGAGCGATAAGTACCTGCGAGGTGCTTTCACTGCCGTTTGCATATCTTGCGTTCTCGTCAAGAGATTCTGCAAGGAACTCAAGACCGCTGTCTATAGCCGCATTTACCTTCTCGTCAGCCGCATAGGGAGCGAGTGCCTGTATAGCCATAGCCGTAAGGTCAACATCTGCGGTATCGCCTGCGAGCGCCCAGCCCTTGCCCGTCATATTGTCAACGATATAAGTTATAAGCTCATCGTGCGTCTTTGCACTGTAATCTGTAGTATCGAATGCTATAAGCGAGAATATAACCGCATTGATACCCTGCGATGTGATATAGTCCATATCGTCAAGACCACTCAGCAGGTTATGACCTGCGATGTCTGCGGAATTTTTTCCGATTGAGGACAGAGCGATTATAACTCTTGCGTTCTCTGTAGGCTTTCTGTCTGAAAGTCTGTCTGAACCGTTAGCCTTTACTGCTTCACAAAGCTCGCTGTAGTATTTTGCCGCCTTGTCGGCAGAGAGCTTTCCTGCTCTTGCGAGTGCGATAACCGACCATTCACCGCCGATAGACTGAACGGGGTAGATATCGTTATCCGCAAGAGTACCGAGAACAGTGCTGAAGTGTTCTTCGCTCTTTGTGCCTGCCTGCTTTATCGTGTCGATAACGGCAAATCTTTCTGTTGCCTTGTCAAGAGTATCCGAATTTGTGACCTTATCTCTTAAACGCTCGGGAACTGCCGAGTAAGCGTCCTTTGCCTTTTCGATCTTATCCTTGCTGTCAGCGGTTACCTTGCCGATTGCGTCTATTGCCTTTATCGCATTGCTTACAACGTCAGCCTCAGCCTTAGCGAGAGCTTCTTCTGCGGCTGTTAAGGTTTCGTAGTTTCCTACAAGTGTCTTTGCGTTGTCGCTGAGCTTGTCATAAGCCGCTCTTGCTGCTGTGATGTCGTCATAACTGTCGAGCGTTACATCGCCTATAGCGTCAATAAGCTCTTCGACCTGCTCAGCCGCTACTATATCATCGGGAACGAGCTTAAGGTAAGCGTATACGGGCTGTTTTTCACCGTTCTGAACGATTATTCTGACAACCTTTATTTCAGACTGATTAAGTGCGATCTTTGCCGCTGTATCTGATGCTACACGCTGATTGTTGATATAAATGTTATCATCGTCAGCGCCGGATACGGAAACGTTCACGCTTTCCTCGATACCTGTGCTTATCTCGTAAACACCGTTATCATCGGGAGTGATTTCCTTTATTGTCTTGCCGTTTGCGTCTGTTAAGACTATTTTTCCGGGAAGCGCTGTCGTGCCGACCTCTTGCTCGTTTGCAGTTGTTCTTACAACATAAGAAACCTCTGTCGATTTCTCGTTGAATATGCCTGCCCAGATGTTGCTTGCTGTCTGTATCTTTATATAGTGAACGCCGTTTTTGAATGTAACGGGGTTGCCGTTTTCATCTACCGCCCACTTTAAGTCGAAACCGTTTGATTCGGCATTTTCGCTGTATGCGTTTACATTAGCGCCTATCGTGCCGTTCTTGAAGTAGTCAACATAGCCGAACCTTGTCGTGCCTACAAAGGAAGCTGTAGAGCTGTCGCCCTGTATGCTGCCCTGAACGCCGGGGATAACAACGCCTCTGAGTGTGACAGTATCGCCCTTTGCAAGATCGTTCATATAGTAAACGCTGGGTGAAACCCATCTGCCTGTCTGTTTTGAGCCGTCGTTTGAGTTGCCCTGATTGTCTGTCCAGCTTGTTTTACCGTCGGCTGTCTTTTTGTATGTCACTTCGTAATCGGTGATGGTTGTATCTTCAAAATGCTCACTTCCTGCGAGTGCATACCATGTTTTGCCGTCCTCAGAAACATACACCTGACCGCTTTCAGCCGCACTTCCGCCGCTTACAAAGCTGTTGCCGTAAGCGTAGAAGTCAAGACCGTAGGGGTTTGAGGGGTCGTCTGTTACGGGGTTTTCATAGTAATATGTGATATAACCGCCGAAGTTACCGAGTGATTTTATAGTGCCTGCGAGCGTCTGCTCGGGACCTACACCGTAGGAAACGTTGGTGTACTGGCTGTTGATGCAAAGATAATCAACTACCTTGTCGGGTACGTCATACTTGCTTCTCTTTGTAGCCTTGACAGTATAGCTTTCTGAAAGAGTGCCGTCTGTTACCGTTACAGTAGTGTTTGCGCTCTTGGTAACAAGACTGTAAACGCCGTTTTCATCTGCTGTTGCGGCTTCGCCACCTATCGTAACTGTGCAACCGTCGGCAACCTTGAAATATACTGTGGGGAATTCTGCGTCATTTGCTATAACTATATTATAGCTGAGAAGTGACGGGTCGAATGCGGGATACATATCGCCGTGTTCGCTTTTAAGTTCTGTAAAGTGTACGTTCTTTATAGAAACGTCAGCCTTTACGAGCTTTATTTTGTAGCTTGTTATCTTGTCTGCGTCATCAAACTTGTCTGTAAGATAATCGCCGTCTGAAACCGCATCTATTGATACTGTAACAGTGCCGTCCTTGCCGAAGGAATATGCGGGAGTTGTTTCGCCGCTTTTAAGCTCTGTGTATTCGCCGTCAGCCTTCGCTCTGAAATGAACGTTTGCGGTTTTGCCCTTGAGAGTAAGCGCAACGCTGTCGGTGCCTCCCAAAACATAGGCTGTGTAGCTGTGGCATTCTGCGTTTGTGCCGGTCGTATCGGTCACATTGCCGTTTTCGTCATTTCTGAAAACCGTTCCTTCTGCAAAGCCGTTGTACTTTGTCGCATACAGCTCTCTGCCGGCAGGAACAAGCGTGATGCCGCTTGTGCTTGCGATTTCCGCAGTGTAGTCATAGGGACGTGTTATGTTGAACACATACTGCGTCTTTATGCTCTCATCGTCAATGTAGCAAAGCTCTAAAATCAGCTTAGTCAAGCCGAAAGGAATATTAGAAATGCTGTTGAAGCTGCCGGACTTGATCTCGTTTCTCTGTGCAACTCCGTTTATATCGGTGTATACCGCATAGCACTTCAGCAGGTCCTTGTTGAACTTAGTTCCGCTGTTGATATAGAAAGATGATGTGCTGTAAGACTTTATCTTTACATCGTATTCGAGCTTTTCGGGGTCGAAAGCGTCATTGTCCCAGCCGTCAAGTGAGAAAGCCGAAAGTGCAAAGCTGTCAAAACGTGCGGCGGGTCTTGCGCCCTCCTTTATTGTTACCTTATAAGTGCTTGCTGTTGCACCCTCGCCTACCGTAACGGTGATAACATCGCCGTCCTTTATTTCAGTAGGCTTTGTAAGGCCCAGCGTCTTGTCGCCGATCTTGCTTACTGTCTTGAAGTTCTTGTTCAGTGCGGTAGGACGGAAATTGATGCTCTTTGTGCCGAAAGGAACTGTAAGAGTATAATTATAGGTCTTTGCACTGAATTCGGGGGAAAGTGTGCCGTAATCGCTGCTTATCGCTTTAAGCGATGTATCAGTTCCGCTCCAGTCACTGCCGAGGTCAGCGCCCCAGTTCATAGTGTACTGCATACGGAGCTCGTCACCGCTTGTGAGCTTGCCGTTAGCAACGGTATAGGCTGTGAAGCCCTCGTTTGTAAACCAGTCGTTGAGCGTACCCATCCAGCCGCTCATTGAGCCGCCGTCAAACGCCGCAAGGCCTGCAATCTCGCTTATGTAGCCATCGTCTGCGCCCTTCTGAGTAAAGCCGGAACTTTCGATAGCGTCCTTTATGCAGGTCATTGCGCTTGAGGTCTTGTCAAGCGATACCCACTTGTCGATCTTGGTGCCTGTCCATGCAGGAGCCTCACCGCCGCTGACTGCTTGCGTAAACGTTGTGTTTTCTACAATAACACGAACGCTTCCGAGGTCATCATCGGCAAATACAGTAAAGCTCACCTGCGGTACTGACAGCAGTGCCAGTGAAAGTGCCAGCAGTAAAGCTGTCACTTTTGCTGTAAATTTCTTTACATTTGTCATAGTTTTACCTTCCTTTATTCTTTTTTTGCCGTAAGGCTTAACCGTCTAATCTGCGTTTTGCCGCTTTTCTTCTTTGTCTGGAGCGTTCACGCTTTTCACGGCTTTTCTCCTTTGCTGAAACCGCCGGAGGCTCTTTCAGCCCTGCGGCTTCAAGCGCCCTTGTCCACGGACCCAGCTTCTGCTTTATAAAGCAGACTTCGCTTGGAGTAAAATCGGAGCGTTTGGGCAGAGTGCCAAGCTGTTCATACTTTTTGCAAAGCATAGCGACAGCCTTGTTCATTTTTTCGTCCGCCATAACGTCACCTCCGTAAACAAATACGAAAAACGGCAATAAAAAATGCCTTCACCCAAAAAAGTGAAAGCACAACTGATCTTTTAGCACAGCAAACATAAGCCATACGGATATGCCAAAAAAAACATAAGGGTACAGCCTTAGCTGAAGATCGGCTGTACTTCTTCCTCGTCCAAGAGACAATGCCGAAAAATACGGGGGTATTCTGACTTGTGAGCATAGGCTCAGATACAGTAATGACGGTTGCTCCGGATTCTCACCGGATTCCCTATTACCTACCGGGCAAAAAGCCTTTCGTACCGTATTTTCGATATTCGGTTAAGGATAAGTATAGCATAAAGGGGGAAGAAATGCAAGAGGGGAAGAAGTATTATGAAAATAAAAAACGAGGTGCGTTGGCACCTCGTTTTGCTTTATCATATTATTTATCTTATCAGAACGCAATTCTGTCCTCGATGTACTTCTTTACATCTGCGATAGGCATTCTTTCCTGCTTCATAGAGTCACGTTCACGGACTGTTACGCAGCCGTCCTCAACACTGTCGAAGTCGTATGTGATGCAGAAGGGAGTACCGATCTCGTCCTGTCTTCTGTATCTCTTGCCGATAGCGCCTGCATCGTCATAGTCAACGCAGAAGTACTTTGAAAGCTCGTCTGCGATCTCGCCTGCCTTGTCGGCAAGCTTCTTTGACAGGGGCAGAACTGCCGCCTTGACGGGAGCTAAGTAGGGGTGGAAGTGCATAACGTTTCTTGTTGTTCCGTCCTCAAGCTGTTCTTCGTCATAAGCTTCTGTGATAACTGCAAGGAACAGACGCTCAACACCGAGCGAGGGTTCGATAACATAAGGAACGTACTTCTCGTTTGTTTCGGGATCGAAGTATTCCATCTTCTGACCGCTTGTCTTGATGTGCTGTGTAAGGTCGTAGTCGGTTCTGTCCGCAACGCCCCAAAGCTCGCCCCAGCCGAACGGGAACAGATATTCAAAGTCGGTTGTAGCCTTTGAGTAGAAGCAAAGCTCTTCCTGATCGTGATCACGCAGTCTTAAGTTTTCTTCGTTTATGCCGAGGGACAGAAGCCACTTCTTGCAGTAGTCCTTCCAGAAATAGAACCAGTCAAGGTCTGTGCCGGGCTTGCAGAAGAATTCAAGTTCCATCTGCTCGAACTCTCTTACACGGAAGATAAAGTTGCCGGGAGTGATCTCGTTTCTGAACGACTTACCTACCTGTGCAACACCGAAGGGTACTTTTTTACGGGTAGTACGCTGGATATTCATAAAGTTTACGAATATACCCTGCGCTGTTTCGGGACGGAGGTAAAGCTCGCTCTTAGAGTCCTCTGTAACGCCCTGGAATGTCTTGAACATAAGGTTGAACTGTCTTATGTCTGTGAAATCAGCCTTGCCGCAGTTGGGGCAGGTGATGCCTTTTTCACGGATATAATCCATCATCTGCTCGTTTGACCAGCCTGCACAGTTTGTGCCGTCAAAGTCCTCGATAAGATTGTCCGCTCTGTGACGTGTCTTACAAGCCTTGCAATCCATAAGGGGATCGGAAAATCCGCCGATATGACCCGATGCTACCCATGTCTGAGGGTTCATGAGGATAGCGCTGTCAAGACCTACGTTGTACTTGCACTCCTGTATGAATTTTTTACGCCATGCGGACTTGATGTTGTTCTTCAGCTCAACGCCGAGAGGTCCGAAATCCCATGTGTTTGCAAGTCCTCCGTATATCTCACTGCCGGGATATATAAAGCCTCTGCCCTTACAGAGAGCGACCAGCTTATCCATGGTTTTTTCTGTGTTTTTCATGTGCGAAATTTCCTTTCATGTTTTGCGTTTAAAAGCAGTGCACGGCAACGTATCTGCGCTGTCGTGCTTGTCTGCCATATAATTGAATACGGTTGAAATACCGTTTTAATACGATGAACTTTTAATCCCGACCGTTTTGCTGTACAGAAAGGTCGGAACTTACAGTGCCTTACAGCTTTTCAATCCAGCCCATTTCATCGGGAATCTTGCCGTACTGCATACCTGTCATTGTGTCGTAAAGACGCTGAGAGATAGGTCCTATCTTGTTGTCGTTGATAAGCATAACCTTATCGCCCCACTTTAAGTGACCTACAGGTGAGATAACAGCGGCTGTACCTGTACCGAATACTTCATTCAGCTTGCCTGCATCGTAAGCGTCTGCGATTTCCTGTATTGTGATTCTCTTTTCGCTTACCTTAAGGCCCCACTTCTTGCACAGCTCTATAGATGACTTTCTTGTGATACCCGAAAGGATAGAGCCCTGAAGTGCGGGAGTAACAACCTCGCCGTCGATTACGAAGAAGATGTTCATTGCGCCTACTTCTTCAATGTACTTACGCTCAACACCGTCAAGCCACAGTACCTGTGAGTAGTTCTGCTTGTGAGCCTCGTCCTGACCGATGAGCGATGCGGCATAGTTACCGCCTGTCTTTGTAAAGCCCATACCGCCTCTTACTGCACGGACATAGTTTGTTTCAACATAGATATTAACGGGATCAAGACCCGAAGCGTAATATGCGCCTGAGGGTGACATGATTATCATAAAGTAATACTTGTCGCCGGGACGAACGCCGAGGAACGGATCTGCGGCGAATATGAACGGACGTATGTAAAGCGAAGCACCGTCTGTATGAGGTACCCAGTCCGCATCTATCTTTACAAGCTCGTGGAGAGCCTGTAAGCAGTCGTCAACGTTTAACTGAGGGATAACAAGACGCTCAGCGGAGATGTTCATTCTCTTGAAGTTTTCTTCCGGACGGAAGAACTGAATGCTGCCGTCGGGAGTTCTGTATGCCTTCATACCCTCGAAGATTTCCTGTCCGTAGTGAAGAACCATAGCGGCAGGTGAAATAGAAATATCCCCGTAAGGAACTATTCTTGCGTCATGCCAGCCCTTGCCCGTGTCATATTCCATAACGAACATATGATCGGTAAAGATGTGACCGAAACCGAGCTTTGTTTCGTCAACGGGCTTTGCCTTAGGTGTTTTAGTTTTCTCAATTTTGATTTCCATTGTAAAAACATTCCTTCCTGAAAGCGAGTTTATCGCTGTGATTTCCGCCATAGCGGCAGCTCGTCTGCCTTATGCAAGCGAAATACCGTTTCCTTTCAGCATCTTTATGATGAAAATACAGGAAAATTATGTATGCTTGCAGTACCGACTGATTGTACAAAGAAAATTATAGCACTATTCGCCGAAAAGTTCAATATGTTTTTTGCACATTTTGCATTTTTTAAGCGGATTTCTTTCATCGACAGGCACTGCTTTCATTATGCCGAAAATAAATCGGTCCGATACCGTTTTGATGGCTTCGGACCGATTGTGATATTTCAGGTTACTGCTGGTTTGACATTTCGTAAGATTCGATCATCTTTTTTACCATCTGACCGCCGATTGAACCTGCCTGCTTTGAAGTAAGGTCGCCATTGTAACCGTTATCCTTAAGGGGTACGCCTACTTCGTTTGCGGCCTGCATCTTGATGCTGCTTAATGCTGCCTTGTTCTTTTTATTGGTACTAGCCATTGTTGTTTTCCTCCGTAATTTTTTGCAGGTCCTTTTTGACCTTGCAACATTATTATGTTCGGAGAAATTTTAAATATAAGATGAAATTTATGGTGATTAGATTACGTTTTTCCTGTCGCTTATTATAACTCCGTCTGATATCTCGATTATTCTTTTACAGCGTGACGCGATATCCTTGTCATGAGTTACTATAATTACGGTTTTACCCTCGCGGCTGAGCGTTTCAAAAATACGCATTATCTCATCGGCTGTATCGCTGTCAAGAGCGCCTGTGGGTTCGTCCGCAAGTATGATCTCAGGCTCGTTTACTATAGCTCTTGCAATAGCGGTTCTTTGCTTCTGACCGCCCGAAAGCTTGAATACGGGGGTCGATATCTTATCGGACAGCCCTACCTTCTGCAAAACAAGCCTTACCGCTTTTTCTTTGTCGATCTGTTTTTTTGAATATATCAGAGGTATGCGCACGTTTTGCTTTACCGTGTATTTTTCGACCAGTGCAAAGTCCTGTATTACAAAGCCGATAACGGCATTGCGAAGCCCGGCTTGCTGTTTTTCTCCGACAGAAGATACATTTTTGCCGTTTATAGCGTATTCGCCGTCTGTTGGCTTATCAAGCAGTCCGAGAATATTGAGCAGGGTGGATTTTCCGCTTCCGCTTTTTCCGATTATTGCGACAAGCTCTCCGCTGTTTATATCAAAGCTTACGCCTTTCAGCGCTTTGACCTCAGCCTCGCCCGACGAGAAATTTCTTGTGAGATTTTTTACGCTTATCATAGCTTTTCCTCCTTCACGGCGATTATAAGTGACTTCTTTTTCAGTGTTGTTACAACAGGTATAAGAGAAATAATTACGGAGATTATTCCGGTAATAATTATCGCAATAGTTGCTGTCAACGTATGCAGGATTACAGCCATTATCATGCCGCTTAAAAATACCACGAAAAATGCACCTGCCCCGACCCTTAGAATGATATCGTTTATTGTAGCGCCGCATATGACGTGTATAAGAAGCTCGGATATATTTTTTCTGACATATGTGAGCATCGTTTCGATAAGGCTCAGAAGACATAGCACAAGTATTATCGCCCCGATTATGATCATAATCATGCTGTTTTGTAAAAATGTATCGGAGCGCTGTTTTATCATATCGTTTATTGAAATGAAATTATAGCCGTAAATGCCGAGCTCTGCGGCTTTTTCGTTGATCGCCGAAAGAGCGTTTTTATTTTCCGCGAAAATAAGCTGTGTGGGGTAATCAATACCGTTTTCTTTAAGAAATTCCGTGCTCATTATCGGCATATATACTGCCGTGTCAACAGATGTTGCCTCCATATCGCCGGACGATATCATATATGTATATTGTCCGGGCTTCAGAATGCCGACTATTTCGTATTTGTCGAGATATTTATCTCCTACAGAATATCCGTCTGCGGCTGTGCTTCCGACTACAACGGGAATGTTTTTGCCGTCACCGCCGTATTCGTCATCAGAGAACAGCCTGCCCTGTTCGACCGTTATATTGTAATAATCGAAAAAAGCGGAAGTTACTCCGTACACATCATAAATATCTCCCGATATGTTATCGCCGTATACAAGACTATCAAGATATGCAAAGTCTACGGTTTTGTAGTTTTCGCCTATGTAATATGAAAGCTCGTTTGTTTCGCCCGAAATTGCCATTGTGATCTCATCGTCCGTTTTTGATTTAACATAATAATTATCGTTGCGGCTGTCATACGAAATATCCTGAGCGGCAGTGCCGTTTCCTGCCTTCGATAAAAAATCACAGCCAGAGCTAACAACATAGAATACAAGCAGAAGCTGACAGAATATCAACAGATAGAGGGGAAGGGAAGAGCGTATATCATTTATAATAAGTTGGATTTTTTCGTTACGCATATTATTCCCTCCTCAGGCTGTTTATCATTTTTCCGCTGTATTTTACGCTTTGTCTGTAAGCGGTTACTATATTTACAGCCGTAAGTATAACTGCGATAAGCAAGCCGTATGAAAGACGAATGCTACCGAGGTAGAAGGTGACCTGCGGAATGAGCGATATAATAAATGTCAGCATAAAACCGACTGACATTCCTGCCACATCGGCAATAACGGCGTATAAGAATATCAGCTTTCGTATGTCGTCACTGTCAGCACCGCATATCCTGCGTGCGACCATTTCTGACTGCTTTGAGTCGAGCCACGCCGACATAAATACCCCGGAGCTTAGTATAAGGCAGATACCTGTAAGAGCTACTATTACAACGGTCACAGCAGACAAGCCCTTAGTGCCGCCTGCCGCAGTTTTAACGTCCGACTGAACATTTACAGAGCAGCTTATCGTATCGCGGTCAGTTTCTATGTCGTTTCTTATATTATTTGCAATGTATGCCGTACCTTCACCGCAGTCGGCGATAAGAGTTATATTCTGAAATATTACCGTGCTTTTTGCGACCCCGGCGAAATTTGTCGTATAGGCGTTTAATGAGTTTGCGCCGGAATAAATATCCGTTCCGATGACCTCGTGATCGGAAGAAAACAGATTTATAGTCTGCTTACCGCCGATATCCATAGTCTGCGTCAGCTTCTGAGTCGAAACAACGGCCTTTGGAGTATCGCTCCTGATATCATCGCTATTCATAAGTGCATACGACAGGTCGCTGTCCGAATAATTGAACAGCGCATAGCCTTTGCCGGACGCGTTGATAAGCATAGCTCCTCTTGCTTTGTTTTTTGCGAGGATATCCGCAATATCACTGTAGGAAAGAGCGTTATCGCTGTAGTTATCCTGAGTGATCTCAAGCAATACGGCATCGTCCGAAAAACGGTCGGTGATATCCGAAGAGCTGATATTGAAGAATAATGATAAGAGAATAGTACAGAGAGTCAGAACGGCGGAGTAGAATACTGTTATCATTCCGCTTTTGTTGAACAGTTGCCGCATTTATTGTCCTTTCGCAGTGGGATTGATATTGATTACATAATATCACACACAGAAAGATATGTCAAGAAATCCATATTTGTATTGAAAACAAAGCCTGTATATGCTAAAATATAGTTATCATATTACAGGAGGAGCATTTATGCCTACAGAACTTGACACAATGAAGCATGCCAAGGAATACATAGATAAGCTTGCAAACGGGATTGATCCGTTTACGGACAAGCCTGTGCCCGATGACGACATTGTAAATAACGTGAAGCTGTCGCGCTGCTTTTTCTACATTTCGGGGATACTTGAAAAGGTTATCGAAAATGGTGGGGAAGTAACGGCGGAAAAGACCGTTGAAGTCATAAAGCCGCAGAAACGCGGTGCGGTGGTAATAACCGATGAAGCAAGAACAAGGTTCAAGTGCTTTATAAATGAAGTATCGTTGTCTACGTTCACCGATATGATAAACAAGCACCTTGACAGTGACGTTTCGGTCAGGCTTAAAGGCTCTGCAATCGCCGACTGGCTGACTGTAATCGGTATGTTGGCAGAAGAAACACTGCCTAACGGCAGACTTAAAAGAGTGCCGACCGACAGCGGAATGTCCGAGGGCATACGTCTTAACGAATATTTCACTCCGGGCGGTTTCCCGAGATATGCAATTATGATCTCACCGTCCGCACAGCAGTTTATTCTTGACAACATAGACGCTATAGCGGAAATGAACGGCTTGCCGAGAGAAAAACGTAACAGACTGCCGTTTGTTGTGACAGATGAAATGCGTGGAAAACTCACCGCAACGGAAAAACCGTTATCGGCAACTGATATCACGCAGAATATCAATTCTTTTGTTGACGAAGAAAAGTCGGGCACGCTCAAAGCAGGCTCGGTTTCAAAATGGCTCGAGGAACAGGGTATACTTGAAAACACCGAGCTTCCGAGCGGCAGAAGAACAAGACTTCCTACCGAAGCAGGACTAAAGCTCGGAATAGAAACAAGACAACGCACATCACAGCGTGGCGAAGAGTATACGGCGGTTATCTATTCAAAGCAGGCACAGGAATATATCTACAGCCATATTGATGAGATTACAGAATATAACAACAAGTGAAGCAAAAGCAAAAAGTCACCGTACCCCGGGGAATGGGTACGGTGACTTTTAAATTTGTGATTTAATCGTGATCAATTACCGAAATTGTAAGAGGTGTTGTAACTGAAAGCACTTTCATATTCGGCTCTGCTGTCGGTAACGGGTACGATAATCTGAACGTCGTCATCAACCTTTTCGGCTTTTCCGCCGTTATAGATGTATAATTCGCCCGTATAACTGCTTGTACTGTAGTCGTAAAGGAACACTACCGCGCCGTCCGGAAGAACGGAATATAGCGATACATCGTCTTTTATCTTTACGCTGTCACCGGAGCCTTTGCACTTGAGTGTAGCTTTACTGCTTGATGAACTGTAGTCGGTCGCATAATAAAGAGTTCCGTCCTGATAGAATATGTTTGCGTAATTGTACACATCATTATCTACCAGCGTGTCATCTATATAAAGATCCATAGAATCCGTACTTCCGGTACCCTTCATATAAACAATGTGACCGTCTGATGTAATCATCTTCAGCTGGGCAACATCTTCACAGATTTTAACACCTTCGGATATTGTATCGCCGGAAATGTCAGCCTTATATAAGTCTTTGCTCTGCGAAGAATCGCTTGCACTGCCTACCGTATAATAAACTGTTTTTCCGTCTTCGGAAATCGTAAATCCTTCTATAAAGCTGTCGCTGAGTTCAAGAATCTTATCTTCTCTGGCTATGTACACAGTAGAAGAATTATCTGTTGTTGACGAGCTGTAGGAGGTGTCATTTAACCTTGACTCAATATCATAGACACTGTTTATCTGGGAAAGTTTTAATTTTGTACCGTCATTGTTGTCGCTTACGGCTGAACGCTTATATGCCATAACGGGAGTGCTGTAATTTTTCGACTTGCCCAGACGAGCGAGGCATCCCTTGCCGTAATTGTCGTCAATGAGCTTTTCTTCGCTGCCGTTATAGTAGTAGAGCGGATATTTTGTGAATTCGGCGCTTCCCTCGTTTATCTGTTTTCTCAGCTCGTCACGGGAGAGCTTTGCGCTGTACTCATCTCTGTCGTTTTGGTATTTCTCGTAAGCGTTCTGATATTCTTCGTATGACTTCTCATATGCCGCATCTATTTCTTCAACTTTTTTATTGTACTCTTCTACGGCTTTTTCGTACTGCTTTTCATCTTTGAAATCGAAAGAGAACGGATAGTCGGGATAATCGCCCCTTGTGGGGTATTCGGGCTCTACAGGCTCGCTCATCTTTGAGTCGGAGTCTGCCAGGTCGTCAATTACAACATCTGAGTATTTTATTGTGATCTTGCTTTCCTTAGTATAATAAATCTTGCCTGAATCGGGGAAAATCGCCAGATTGCTGTAAAAACCGGATATGAGTTTTTCTTTTTCTTCACTGCCTGCGGATTTTTTGTAATAAGAATCATCCTTGCTGTAATAGAAAACCGTGTAGTCGCTGTTACAGTCCCAGGATGATACATCGCTGTCGATCTTTTCTTTATCGGAATTTCCGTTGACAAAATACAACGATTCGTCATATGTCAGGAATACTATTTTGTTCAGTGACTCGTCACATCTGTATGTACCGACGTTTGATGAGATTTTTTCTTTTTCGTCCTTGGCAACATTGTATCTGTACAGATCGTTTGAATCGGTGTATAAAACAACATTGTCACCGTTTGCATCAATTTCAAAGCTTGACACAGACGAGGCTATTTTTGTAGGCTCCGATTTCTTGTCGGTTGTGACATTCCAGTACAAACCATTGTCATCGGCATAGAATATGCGTGTTCCGTTGCTGTTCAGCTTGTAGTCCTTCAGGCGTATATCATCGTATGAACTACCCAAACGTTCTGTGACTTCGTGACCTTCTGCACTGCCCGAAGTCGCATATATTGTGTTGTCCTTGACATACAGGTAGTTCTGCTTTGAACCGCCGTTCAGCAGGAATGAAGCCGCTATAGCCGCAACGACGACCGTCAGGAGCACTATAGCTACTATCAGCAGAATCTTTTTACCTTTACCGGACGATTTTGCAGCAGGTGTATTTGCCGTATATGCCGCCTGTGGCTGAGCATACTGAGGTTGAGTATACTGTGGCGTCTGCTGATACTGATCGTACTGCTGTTGTGCATATTGCTGATCCTGTGCGTACTGATAATTTTGTTGAGGCTGGGCATATTGCTGATCCTGAGTGTATTGATAGTTTTGCTGCGGCTGAGCGTATTGCTGAGGTTGCTGCTCATAAAGCGGTGCTCCGCATGTATCGCAGAACTGATTCCCGTCAGGCAGCTGTCTGCCACAATTTTTACAGATAATCATTCTTTCTTCTCCTTGTTTCCGGCTGTAAGCAGTTATCTGCCTTACCGTTATTTTATACAATTATACACATAGCGACATTTATTGTCAATGCTAAAAGCAAATATTGCATTTATTTAGCAAAAATAGCACATTTCCCGACATAATCAGACGAAACTTTACTTATTTTTCTATGTGCAGATATTTATTTTGATATACTGTTCATCTTCCTGAAAAGAATACAAAAATTGTTTGATATTTTTCGCTCTATGGGCGGAATAATAACAATATCGGATATGATCCGATGCTTTGAAAGGAGAAGTTGATGGAAATAAAATGCGATGAATCGTTACAGAAGCGTCCCGGTACGGGTTACGCCGACACCGCAAGGATAATGAGAAGAGCGCTCAGCGTAATGGCTCTGAGGAGCTCTGACTTTGACCCGAACGGAAGCTACACGGGCGTATGCGACAATATTTATGAAAAGCCCGTGCAGGACGCCGACGATTTATAATTAAAACTTGAAATAAACCTTCCGTTGTGGTATGATTAAACTATCCATTATCATAACGGAAGGTGATTTTTTGTCACTGTCGGAACAGAACAGAAAACAGATAAAAATAATAACACTGAGCGAACTAAACCGCCGTGCGGAAGATACGGATAAATTCATCGAAACGTCGGAAAAACAATACGCAGATAAGATATCTGCCGCCGCAGAAAGCATAGCGCAGTGTCATAAGCAAAAGCCGCTTGTACTGCTGTCAGGACCTTCGGGCTCAGGTAAGACCACGACTGCCTATCGCATAGCCGATCGCCTTATTGCTAAGGGTATAAAGGCTGTCGTTATATCTATGGATGATTATTTCGTTCCGGGCGTGATACAGCCGGATGAAAACGGCAGGGTAGATCTTGAAGCGCCGGCGAGAGTAGACGGCGAGCTTCTGAAAAAGGACCTGCGTACATTGGCTTCGGGTGGAGAGGTACAGCTTCCCAAGTTCAATTTTACCGACAATTCAAGGCGACAGGGAAACAAGATACGCTGTGACGGAAATACAGTCGTAATAATCGAGGGTATACACGCTCTGAACCCCGATGTTACAGGAAAAATGCACGACAGTGCAACATTTATCTATGTCAGCGTCCGCACCAGAATAGCAGACGAAAAAGGAGAACTTCTTCACCCGTCGAAAATACGTCTTATCCGCAGACTGTCCCGCGACAAGCTTTTCAGAGGCAGGGATTATCACAGGACAATAGAGCAGTTCCCGAGCGTTCAGCGCGGCGAGAGCCTTTATATAATGCCGTATAAGCACCTTGCCGATTTCGATATAGATACATTCTTCCCGTATGAGCTTTCGGTATACCGCAGTGTGCTTGCGAAGCTCTGCGACAACGATTTTGAAGAATGTATCCGACAGGTCAACCGCTACAGCGAATTGCCCAGATTCCTGTCGCTGATAAAAGAGGTTCCGCCGGAGGCAGTCCCCGAAAATTCGCTTATAAAGGAATTTATAGGCTGATATAAGGCTTTGCGCAGAGCCGTCCGAACGTATCGGATGGCAGGCAATGAAATTTTTTCTTTATCATCACGTTTCGCAGGTGTATCCAACCTGCGAAACATTGCCTCGGCTATTGCTTCGCCTTGTGCAAAATCACAAATCCAACCTCAAAACTTGGTTGTTTTTGACTAAAAGTGCAACTTATCTATTTACTTTTTTGTGGATATGGTGTATAATAAATATCAGGTCAAAATTAGAATGGCAACGGAAGGTGTGTATTATGGCAGCTTACAATGCAAATGATACCGGCATACTGCTTGAAAGCGGTACTAACGAGCTGGAACTTTTGGAATTCAATATATGCGGAAATTCCTATGGCATAAATATTGCCAAGGTGCGTGAAATAATGATGGAGCAGGAGCTTGTTCCGATGCCCCAGGCGCCGGCTGAGATCGAGGGCGTGTTTATGCCCCGTGACAAGCTTATCACTGTTATAGATCTGCATAAAGTTCTCGGTACCGAGAAACCCGCAAACGCAAGAGGTCTTTTTATAATCTGCGAGTTCAACGGCATGGATATAGGTTTTCATGTTACCGCAGTACAGGGTATTCAGCGTATAGGCTGGACAGCTATAGATAAGCCTCCGCAGGTTTCGGGCGATTCAACATCGGGCATTGCAACGGGTATTGCCAAGGTAAACGGCAAGATACTTGTTATATTGGACTTTGAGAAGATAGTAAGCGATATAAACAAGGCGGCAGGACTCGATCTCAATGGTGCCGAAAATGCAAAGGCTACGGCAGTGACAGCTGAAAAGCATATCGTAATAGTCGAGGATTCGCAGTTCCTCAACAAGATGATAGTAAACAGCCTCTCGGATATAGGCTTTAAGGAGATCCGCTCTTTCCCGAACGGTAAAGAGGCATGGGACTACATTTCACAGTTTTCAAATTACAACGGCGATGTTACCGAATGTGTAGCCGCTGTAATTACAGATATTGAGATGCCGCAGATGGACGGACATCATCTCACAAAGCTCATAAAATCCGACCCTACACTGAAGAAGATTCCTGTATTCCTGTTCTCTTCGCTTATAAATGAGCAGATGTATCAGAAGGGACTTTCCGTAGGTGCGGATGAACAGTTCTCGAAGCCTCAGATCGGTATGCTTATCGAGCGGCTGCTTCAGATACTGAGCTGATAATTTTTTGCTTATTCGCTGTTTGCCTATTGCTACCGGCGACAGTTGAATATCTGATTTTCATTTTTATTCCTTACTTAAGTTTGTTTCGTTTTATTTGAATTTCACCGGCAGAATGAAAGTTCTGCCGTCATTTTTTGTTCTTTGGCTTTATAAGCTTGAAGTTTAAACGAATATGTGATAATATATTAAGGCAACACCACACAGAATTTTACGGTATTGCCTTAAAATATACGGAAAGGAATGTCGTTTTTGAGAATAGTATCTCTGTCAGACGATGAAACAGCCGGTTCAAAGCTGTTCAACGAACACGGGATCTGCCTGTACATCGAACACGGTGACAACAGAATACTTTTCGGCACAGGCGCATCAGCGCTGTTTTTAAGCAATGCCGAACGGCTCGGCGTACCCGCCGACAAGTCGGATACTGTTATATTACCGCTGAACAGCGATGATATCACGGGTGGCGTCGAAACGGCAGTCCGTAAAAATAAAGACCTGCGCATTTTCATAAGAGAAGATGCGGCGACAGATTGCGCTAAAAAGGAAAAACTTCTGCGTGTAAGGAACGGACTTCCGCAGTCGTTCTACAAAAGCGATAAATATAATATTTTCCGATTTGAGCGTTTCACGGAAATCTGTAAGGATTTTTATCTTGTCGCTGTAGATAAGAAAGAAAAGTCCGCCGAAACCGACAGGCATTATTATATAAAGAAAAAAGGTTTCTATGTTGCCGACGATTTTTCGGAAGAATGCTTTGCGGTATGCTTCCCGAAAAGAAGACGTGACGGTTTTGTTATCCTGACAGGCGGAGCATATACAGGCATTGCCGGTATCGTAAATACGGCAAAACGGCTCTGGAACGCACCGGTTTTGTCGGTTGTCGGCTGTTTCGGTTATACAAATCAGTCAGGTAAACTGATCTCATCACAAGGCAATATAACACGTGCGGCAGAGGAACTTTTAAAACTGCGTACAGGAAGCATTTACACCTGCCACAACACCGGCAGAAAAGGTTATGATATAATGAAAGATATACTCGGCGACAGGCTGCAGTACCTGCGTGCCGGAGAGGAGTTGAATTTTTAATGAACGTACTGGTAGTTGGTTGCGGAAAGGTAGGCTCGCGTCTTGCAAATACGCTCTGCGAAGAGGGTATTGACGTTTCGATAATCGCAAGGACATCGGCAGAGGCGGATAAAATGCTCGACCCTGATTTCAAAGGCAGTCTGTTATGCGGCGTGCCGATAGATCAGGATAATCTGAAAAAGGCAGGAATTGAAAGCTGCGACGTTGTCTGCGCCGTAACCGACGATGATAATACCAATATAATGGTGTCTCAGCTTGCAAAAGAGGTTTACGGTGTAAAGAAAGTTATCAGCCGTATCCTTGACCCTGAAAGAGGAGATATTTTTGCTCATTTCGGACTTGAAACCGTCTGCCCTACAAAGCTTACGGTTGAAGCCATTTGTTCTGCAATCAAGCCTATGCTTGAAGAAAAGTATGTAAGTTTCGGCTCACACATGGTGCGTTTCACAACAATGGAAATACCTAAGGAGTTTATCGGTATGACTCCCGTTGACATAGAATACGAGGAGAACGAAACTCTGTATGCGATAATCAGGGCGGACAGCACTATGGAGATAGTGGATAATTATAACATCATTATGCGAGAGGGCGACAAGCTGATATTCTCAAAGGCTATATGACAGATGAAAGTAAAAGAAAGGATTTAAAAAATGCACTCGCTTATAATAGGCGGCGGAAAGATAGGCTACTATCTTACCAAGGTTCTTATTGAAAAGGGATACGATGTATCTGTTGTTGAAAAGGAAAAGGACGCTTGTCAGAAGTTTGCAAACGACCTTAACATAACAGTCATAAGAGGTGACGGTACGAGCGTTTCTGTGCTCGAACAAGCAGGCGTTGCCGATGCTGACAGCGTAATTGCCGTAACGGGACGTGACGAGGACAACCTTGTTGCCTGTCAGCTTGCAAAAAGGCTCTATCAGGTGAAAAAGACGATAGCCAAGGTCAACAACCCTAAAAACGTTGACGCGCTGAAAAAACTCGGCGTTGATATCGTTGTAAGCTCGACCGATAACATCACAGGTCAGCTTGAGCGAGAGATAGACAGCGGTAAGATAAAGGAGCTTCTTCCGCTCGGCGCAGGTAAGGCGGGCGTGTTTGAGATAGTGCTTGATGATACGTTCGCACTTCAGAATGTTCCGCTTATGGAAATGGATATACCGCTGACGCTCAATATTATTTCTATTATCCGCAATGAAACCGAACTGATAATCCCAAGAGGTCACACCACTCTTGAGATAGGCGACAAGCTGATGATATTGTCAAAAATTAAGGATAAAAACGACATTTTAAAGGCGTTTAAGATAAAGGCGTGACGTGTATGTAACACGCATTTTGTCAATTATCAGTAAATAAATCCTTAACAGGAAAAATTTTATTGTGAAATTGCATAAAATCGGCAATTGATTTTAGTGCAATTTCACTTTATTATTTACAAAATATTTTATTCAGCCTTGAATAAGGATAATGTATGTTGTATAATTAGACTGTAAGAAAATCGGACCGGAAGAAAGGGAAAAATTTATATGACTTCACCGTTTACAGAAAATGAAATAACCCGTAAGCTGACGGAGGTACTGGAATACGACTTCAGAGTATCACCCGCAGAAGCAACGCACACTCAGATCTACAAGGCTTTATCAAAGATAGTTGTAAACTACCTTAAGGAAAAGCGCTCAATGTTCATGACCGACTGCAACTCAAAGGGCAGAAAGCAGGTCTACTATCTTTCAATGGAATTCCTTATGGGACGTTCATTAAAGACAAACCTCTACAACCTCGGTATGCAGGACGAAGTAGCAAAGGCACTCAAGAAGCTCGATGTAAAGATTGAGCATATATACGAAGAAGAGCCCGATGCAGGACTCGGTAATGGCGGTCTGGGAAGACTTGCAGCCTGCTATCTTGACGGACTGGCAACCTGTGCATTTCCCGCAACAGGCTATTCTATCCTTTACGAATACGGTATTTTCAAGCAGAGGATCATCGACGGTTGGCAGACGGAGCTTCCCGATGAATGGTTACCCGGCGGCAGAGCATGGCTCGTACCCGTACCCGACCAGGCTATCGAAGTTCACTTTGACGGTGAGATCCACGAGAAGTGGGAGCAGAACTACCACAGCGTAAACCACGTTAACTATAAGACGGTAAACGCTGTTCCTTATGATATGTATGTGTCAGGTTACGACAGCAAGGGCGTATCAAAGCTCCGTCTTTGGAGTGCAGAGAGTATGTCGTTCGATATGAATATGTTCAATCAGGGCGATTACGCAAAGGCTATCGGTGCAAATAATATCGCACATTCACTTACAAAGGTACTTTACCCCAATGATAACCACCTTGAAGGTAAGGCGCTCCGTCTGCGTCAGCAGTACTTCATGAGCGCTGCATCTATAGGCGATATCGTAATGCGTCATATGAACGTTTACGGTACTCTTGAAAATCTGCACGAAAAGGTAGCTATCCATATAAACGATACACACCCCACACTTGCAATCCCCGAGCTTATGAGAATACTGCTCGATGACTGCGGTTATGAATGGGATAAAGCGTGGAACATCATCACAAATACATTTGCTTATACAAACCACACTGTTATGGCAGAAGCGCTTGAAACATGGGATGTTGACCTTATGCAGAGAATACTCCCCAGAATCTACGCTATTATAGTTGAGATAAACAACCGTTATTGCGCTCATCTTATGGAAGTAACAAACGGCGACAGCGAAAAGGTTACAAGAATGTCTATAATTCTTGACAACCGTGTAAAGATGGCTAACCTCTGCTGTGCTGCAAGCAGCTCGGTAAACGGCGTTTCTAAGCTCCACTCCGAAATCATCAAGGACAGCGTATTCCATGATCAGTACACTGTTACTCCCGATGCCTTCAAGAACGTTACAAACGGTATCGCATACCGCCGTTGGTTACTTGCAAGCAATCAGGGACTTACGAACCTCCTTACCGAGTGCATAGGCGACGGCTTCAAGAAGGATGCGTCAAAGCTTGCAGACTTCAAGAAGTTTGCGGATGACAAGGCGGTTCTTGATAAATTAGCCGCTGTAAAGCTGGCTAACAAGCAGGCTTTCGCAAAGTATGTATACAATACAACAGGCACTAAGCTCAACTGCAACGGTATTTTCGATGTACAGGTAAAGCGTCTGCACGAATACAAGCGTCAGCAGCTTAACGCTATGAACATTATCGCAGATTACCTTTATCTGCTCAACAACCCTGATGCCGACTTTGTTCCCAAGACATATATATTTGCGTCAAAGGCAGCGCCCGGCTACTATATGGCTAAGCAGATAATCAAGATGATCTGGTGCATAGGCGAAGAGCTCAAGAAGAACCCCAAGCTTAATGAAAAGCTCGCTGTTGTATTCCTTGAAGATTACAAGGTAACACTTTCGGAGATACTTATGCCGGCAAGCGAAATTTCAGAGCAGATCTCCCTCGCAGGCACAGAGGCTTCCGGTACAGGTAATATGAAGCTTATGCTCAATGGTGCTCTTACAATGGGTACTTATGACGGTGCAAACGTTGAGATCCACGGTGCCGTAGGCGATGATAACATCTTCATCTTCGGTATGTCGACACCTGAAGTAAATCAGCTCAAGGCTGAGGGCTATAACCCCGAAAAGATATACAACTCACACGCTGTTATCAAGAGCGTACTCGAAAAGATGTACAAGGGCATCAACGGCGCTACATTTGAAGAAGTTGCAAACTCACTGCGTCACGCAGACAGATATATGTGCTTTGCTGATTTTGACAGCTACAGAGGAATGCAGGCCAAGGCAAGCGAAACTTATAAGGATAAGTATCAGTGGAACAAGATGTCCCTTACAAATATCGCTTCCTCAGGTATCTTCTCTGCTGACCGTGCCGTTACAGATTATGCGCGTGACATCTGGAAGTTATTTTGATCAATAAACCGACATACAGCAAAAAGTCCGTTGTAATCAACGGACTTTTTCGGGTATTTAAAACCCGATTAAAACCCCTCCGATTTTAATCCGAAAGGAATGTTTTTAATGGATACTCCGATATTCGACTGCTTTGATCTGAACTACAAGAGCCCGTTCGGAGCGATAAGACAGTTTCAGCCCAGCACGTTTTCTCTGCGTTTTCCTAAGGAATGGCACGTTACAGACCCTACTCTCGTAATGTTCCGTCCGGGTGAAAAAGAACGTTTTGTACCGCTCGAGATAACCGACAGCACAACAGACTGCAACGTGTTCACCTGTAACTTCAACCCTCAGCACATCGGACTGCATCATTATTATTTTTCGCTGATGATAGACGGCAACCGAAGATATGTGAAGCGCAGCGGAGCGAGAACAGGCGTTCTTGATAACGGCGAGCTGTTCCAGCTTACCGTCTTTGATAAGGATATGGCGGCTCCCGATTGGATAAAGGGCGGCATTATGTATCAGATATTCCCCGACAGATTCTGCCGCAGCGGCGAAAAGCACGAAAATGTGCCCTCGGACAGAATAGTGCATGAAAACTGGGAGGATACGCCTTTCTTCCGCCCCGACGATAAGGGCATAATCCGCAACAACGACTACTTTGCAGGCGACCTTAAGGGTATAGAAAGTAAGCTTGCTTATCTTGAAAGCTTAGGCGTTACCTGTTTATATCTGAACCCTATTTTTGAATCCCACGAAAATCACCGTTATTCAACCGCCTGTTATGAGCATATCGACCCTATGCTCGGTACAGACGAGGATTTTGAGCATCTGTGCAAGGAAGCCAAAACGCACGGCATAGATATTATCCTTGACGGTGTATTCTCGCATACAGGCGCAGACAGTATCTATTTCAACAAGTTCGGCAGATACGGAGATCACGAGGGCGCATACAGAGATCCCGACAGCAAATATAAAAACTGGTACTGCTTCTCACGCTATCCTTTCGATTATGAATCGTGGTGGGGCATTACAACTCTGCCTAATGTAAATGAGAACAACCCTGACTACACCGCATACATCTGCGGCGATAACGGTATATTACAGCGTTGGATAGACAAGGGTGCAAGAGGCTGGCGACTTGACGTTGCCGATGAGCTTCCCGATGAATTCCTTGACAATCTCAATAAGGCTGTAAAAGCCAAGGGCGACGATAAGGTCATCTACGGCGAGGTATGGGAGGATGCGTCCAACAAGGAGAGCTACGGTGTCCGCAGACGTTATCTCATAGGCGGTCAGCTTGACAGCGTTATGAACTATCCTTTCAAGGAAGCTATCATAAACTACTGCAAGTACGGCGATGCAAGAGGCTTTGAGGACGGAGTTATGACGATACTTGAGCATTACCCCAAGCCCAGTGCCGATATGCTGATGAACTTCCTGTCAACTCACGATACAGAGCGTATTTTGACAAGACTTGCCGGCGAGGATGTAGGCTGGCACGACAGAGAATGGCAGGCTGAACGCTATCTTTCTCCGGAACAGTACGTTTACGGTCTTTCATTGCTTAAATGCGCTATGGTACTTCAATTCTTCCTGCCGGGTGTGCCGTGCATATATTACGGCGATGAAGCAGGACTTGAGGGCTACAAGGATCCGTTCAACAGACGTTGCTATCCGTGGGGTAAGGAAAATCTTGATATGATAGACTTCACAAAACAGCTTGCCGTGATAAGAAAGTCAAGCAAGGCGTTCGCTCAGGGTGAAATGAAGTTTTTAAGCTGTACGCCTGAAGAATGTGTATTTGCAAGGATTGACAAGCTCAACCGCGAGGCAGCCGTTATATTCCTGAACAAGTCGAAATATCCTAAGACGTTTAAGCTTGACGACTATATGAAAGGCGAATACACCGACCCGAAATTCCTCAGAAAGCCCCACGAGAGCGAAGAAAAGACGATAAAGCTGTCGCCGTTTGATTACGGTGTGCTTGTATGCAGTATATAAATATTTGCTTGTTTTTTTACACACGATAGTGTATAATCTACTTGTAACTCAAGTGACTGTCTGCCATATGGCAGAACGGAAAGGAAAATAGAGATGGGAAAAGCATTGATAATAGGTGCCGGCGGCGTTGCCGGAGTAGTAGTTCATAAGTGCTGTCAGAACAGCGAGGTTTTCACTGAGATCTGCATTGCCAGCCGCACAAAGTCAAAGTGCGACGCACTGAAAAAGCAGGTTGAAGAAAAAGGCACAAAGACTAAGGTGACGACTGCACAGGTAGACGCAGACAGCGTTCCTCAGCTCGTTGAGCTTATAAATAAGGAAAAGCCCGACATAGTAATAAACGTTGCGCTCCCTTATCAGGATCTTACAATAATGGACGCCTGCCTTGAAACAAAGACAGACTATGTTGATACTGCAAACTATGAGCATCCCGACACGGCAAAGTTTGAGTATAAGTATCAGTGGGCATACAGAGAGAAGTTTGAAAAGGCAGGAATAACCGCACTTCTCGGAAGCGGATTCGATCCCGGTGTAACCGGTGTATTCTGCGCCTATGCCCAGAAGCATTACTTTGACGAGATCAATTATATTGATATTCTCGACTGCAACGGCGGCGACCACGGTTACCCGTTTGCGACAAACTTCAACCCCGAGATAAATATCCGTGAGGTATCCGCAAAGGGCAGCTACATCGAGGACGGCAAGTGGGTAGAAACCGAGCCTATGGAGATAAAGAGAGAGTACGACTTTGAGCAGGTCGGCAAGAAGGATATGTACCTTCTGCACCACGAGGAGCTTGAATCGCTTGCACTCAATATCAAGGGTATCAAGCGTATCCGTTTCTTTATGACATTCGGACAGAGCTACCTCACACATCTGAAGTGCCTTGAAAATGTCGGTATGACATCTATCAAGCCCATTATGTACGAGGGCAGAGAGATAGTACCGCTCCAGTTCCTTAAGGCAGTTTTACCCGACCCTGCATCGCTCGGTCCGAGAACAGTCGGCAAGACCAATATCGGCTGTATCTGCATAGGCAAGAAGGACGGCAAGGAAGTACACTACAAGGTTTACAACTGCTGTGACCATCAGGAATGCTACAAGGAGGTCGGCTCGCAGGCTATCAGCTACACGACCGGCGTTCCCGCTATGATAGGAGCAATGATGGTAATGACAGGCAAGTGGAAGAAGCCCGGCGTCTACAACATCGAGGAATTCGATCCCGATCCGTTTATGGACGCACTGAACAAGTGGGGACTTCCGTGGCACGAAACATTTGATCCTGAGCTTGTAGATTGAGTTAATTTCAGAATATAGTAAAACAGCCCACTGTGTAAAATCAGTGGGCTGTTTTTGTCAGTTCAGCACGGCTATTTTTGTTTTGTTAAGCCTGATCATAAAGATAACGGAAACAAGAGCGGAGATAGCTTCTGCTATCGGGAACACCCACCACATAAGCATATCCGGCGCACCGCCGAGAACAAGCAGCGAAAATCCCCACGCTACAGGCAGTACAAGCACAAGCTGTCTTAAGAGCGATACTATGAGCGATTGCAAACCGCCGTCGATCGCTTGAAATATGCCCTGAAATGCGATATTCATTCCTGCAAATACAAAGCTTATTGTAATAATGTGCATTGCGTCTGTACATAGCCTGAGTGAGTTGCCCGAAAGCGAGAACATCTCGCCGAGAGGTACGGCGAAAATTTCAATAAGTATTGTGCCGAGCGCCATTATTATAAGCGTGTAGAGCATTCCGTACTTTACGCCGTCTTTGATACGGACCTTGTCTGCCATTCCGTGAGCGTAGGATATAACAGGAGTTATTGCGTCACGCATACCGAAAGCGGCAAACAGGAAGAACTGCTGTACCTTGTAGTAAAGTCCGTAGGCGGTGACAGCGCCCACGCTTACCGAGCCTAAGATTACGTTCATACTGTAGGTCATTATCGACATAAGCGCCTGTGCGATTATAGCCGGAAGCCCTATAGAGTATATACCTTTGATAATTTTCATATCGGGTCTTTTGTAACGCAGTTTTTTTACTATTTCCGTGTTGAATTTGATGTGAAAGATAAGAGCGGTGACAAGAGAAACTATCTGACCGATAACCGTTGCGAGAGCCGCACCTTTTACTTTCATTTCCGGAAAACCGAGAAGACCGTATATCATTATCGGGTCGAGTATTATGTTGGTGACAGCGCCTGCTATCTGGGCTATCGTCGAAAAAAGCGACCTGCCCGTTGCCTGCAACAGCTTTTCATATATCGAAAAGAATGTGATGCCGAATGACATTGTACAGCATATCGTAAGGTAATCGACCGCCATTCCCGCTATTTCCCCGTCCTGCGTCTGCGTGCGGATGTAAGGCTCAACACCGAACAGCCCGACAAGCAGAAAAACAACATATATTATAAGCGCAAGAAATTCCGCATTGCCGGAGGTTAGGCTCGCTTTTTCCTTATCGCTTTGTCCGAGAGATTTTGAAAGAAGAGCATTTGCTCCAACACCTGTGCCTATACCTACTGCCACCATAAGCATCTGCATAGGAAAGGCAAGCGTCAGAGCGTTGAATGCCGCCTCGCCGCCTGTCTGCATATTCGTTACAAATGCGCTGTCAACTATGTTGTAGACCGCCTGCAATACCATTGAGAGTATCACGGGAAGCCCCGTTTTGAGCAACAGCTTTCTTACAGGCTCTGTCCCGAGCCTGTTTACTTTTTTCTGTTCCATATTTATATTCCTTTCTTTTGGCAAAAAAATAAAGCGTAAATCCGTGTCCGGATTTACGCTTTCGCTACTCGACTGTATTTATTTTAACATTTTGATTTCGTTTTTGTCAAGCCGACAGAAAAATTTCGGCGTTTTTATAATTCTGCGGCGGTAAAAACGAGGCTGATTTGTCCGAAATTTCACCGCCTTATATGAATATGATAAGCGGCAAAATGACGGTTATTTCCCTGCGCCCCAGTATTTCCTGTCAAGACTTCTGAAATTTACCGCCGAGGATATATCCTGCCGCCTTATTATCTCGCTTCCTGCAAGGTCAGCACAGGTGCGTGCGACCTTAAGTATCCTGTCATATGCCCTTGCCGACAGCCCCATTTTATCAAAGCAGTCGGAGAGCATCTTCTTTGCGTTTTCGTCCATAGGACACATTTCATGAAGATATGCAGGAGGTATCTTGGAGTTCGAGCGTATTTCCGTACCCGCAAAACGCTTTTGCTGTATTTCTCTTGCTTTCATTATACGTTCAAGCACGGCACTGCTCGGCTCGCCCCTTTTCGCACTGCTTATTTCCTCGTAAGATAACTGCGGCATTTCCACCTGTATATCTATTCTGTCAAGAACAGGACGGCTTATTTTGCCGAGATAATTCTGTATCATATTCTGAGAGCAGGTGCATTTCCCCTTCGGGTTGCCGAAGTTTCCGCAAGGGCAGGGGTTCATTGCGGCAACAAGCATAATATCGCACGGGTAGGACACCGACCCTTGCGCTCTTGATATGGTTATAACTCCGTCCTCAAGCGGTTGCCTGAGCGTTTCGAGCGTCCTGCGGTCAAACTCCGGCAGCTCGTCAAGAAATAACACTCCGTTATGTGCGAGTGATATTTCACCCGGGCGTGGGATACTTCCGCCGCCGATAAGACCGACTGCCGAGGCGGTATGTGATACGCTTCTGAACGGACGTACCGTGACTATCGGCTTTTCACGGTCGAGCATACCCGCTATTGAGTGTATTCCTGTTGTTTCAATGCTTTCGTCAAAGGTCATCGGAGGAAGGATAGACGGTATACGCTTTGCTATCATGCTTTTTCCCGTGCCGGGAGGACCTATGAGAAGTACGTTGTGGAAGCCTGCGGCGGCTACCTCCAGAGCGTGACGGGCGAGTGCCTGACCCTTTACATCGGATAAGTCCTCCGTTTCAAACATCTCTGCGGACGGAACGTAGGGAGGTTCGGGCGATATACGCTTCTTTCCTGTGAAATGGTTTATAAGATCGGAAATATGGCTTATGCCGTATACGGACAGACCCTCGACAACGGACGCTTCCTTAGCGTTTTCGGCAGGGAGAAACAGCCGTTTTATACCGCATTTCTTGGCTTCTATCGCCATGCTGATAATTCCGCCCGTGAAAACAAGCGAGCCTCCGAGCGAAACCTCTCCGATAAAGGCGCAGTCCGATAAATCGTCGTTTATTATATTGTTTACCGCAAGAATGGCGGCGATTATTGTGAAGTCGTACAGCGAGCCGCATTTGCGTACATCCGCCGGAGCTAAGTTGACCGTCAGTTTCTGACCGCTTATCGCTATGCCGATACCTGAAAGAGCGCCTTTTATACGCATTTTGCTTTCCTGTACCGCAAGGTCGCCCAGACCTACTATATCGAATGACGGCTGACCTCTTGAGGATATTATTTCAGCGGTGACTTTAAAGGCATTCATACCGAAAAGTCCCATACCGTTTACCTGAGAATACATATTTACACCCGTTTCATATCATTTTAAGTGATTGCTATGTAATGATTATACAACGTTTTAGGTATATTTTCAACAAAAACGGGAATTTTTGATTCCAAAAAATTTTATAATATTTTTACGATTTTATTTGCATTTACGGCGGAAAAATGTTATACTGTTGGTGAATGGAATTTTAGGTTAGCCACAGCTATATTTACCTAATTTTTAAATACAGCAAACTGTGCTACCGTTTTATACAGAAAGGACAGACTATTATGGCAAACACTACAGAGCTTTATAACGAATGGCTTGAAAAAGCAGTCAAGGATCCCGATTTAAAGACAGAGCTTGAGAGCGTAAAGGGCAAGGACGAAGAAATAAACGACCGTTTCTACCGTGATCTTGAATTCGGTACGGGCGGTCTGAGAGGCGTTATCGGCGCAGGTACAAACAGAATGAACGTTTATACCGTAGGTAAGGCTACTCAGGGTCTTGCAAACTACCTCAAGAACACAGGCAAGAGCGATCTTAAGGTTGCTGTTGCATACGACAGCAGAATAAAGTCTGACGTATTCGCAAAGCACGCTGCTTCTATCTTTGCCGCAAACGGCATTACAGCAAACATCTACACAGAGCTTATGCCCACACCTATGCTTTCTTGGGCTGTAAGAGCGCTCGGCTGTGATGCAGGTATCATTGTTACCGCAAGCCACAACCCCGCAAAGTACAACGGTTACAAGGTTTACGGAAGCGACGGCTGTCAGGTTACTCTTGAAGCCGCTGAAAAGATTCTCGGCGAGATTGAGAAGCTCAATATCTTCGCAGACGTAAAGAGCGGCGACTTTGAGCAGTTCGTAAACGAAGGAAAAATAAAGTACATCGGTCAGGATGTTATTGACGAATATATTGCAAACGTTAAAAAGCAGTCCATCCACCCCGAGCTTTGCGCAAAGAGCGGACTTAAGGTCGTTTATACTCCTCTTAACGGTGCAGGCAACAAGCCCGTCCGCCGTATCTTAAAGGAAATCGGCATAAACAACGTTGTAGTTGTTAAGGAACAGGAAATGCCCGACGGCAACTTTACTACCTGCCCCTATCCCAACCCCGAGATAAAGGAAGCTCTGCATTTAGGTCTTGAGCTTTGCAAGACAGAAAAGCCCGACTTACTGCTTGCTACCGACCCCGACAGCGACCGTGTAGGTATCGCAGTTCCCGACGGCGACAACTACGTTCTGTTCACAGGTAACGAGGTAGGCGCAATGCTGCTCGAATATATCTGCAAGGAGCGTACAGCCGCAGGTACAATGCCCGCAAACCCCGTTGCAGTAAAGACTATAGTTACTACCGATCTTGTAAAGGCTATCGCCGCTAAGTACGGCGTAGAGCTCAGAGAAGTCCTCACAGGCTTCAAGTTCATCGGTGAGCAGATAGGTTTCTTAGAGGCAAAGGGCGAGGAAAACAGATATATCTTCGGTTTTGAAGAGAGCTACGGCTACCTTGCAGGCTCTTATGTAAGAGATAAGGATGCTGTTGTAGCATCTATGCTTATCTGCGAGATGGCGGCATTCTATCGTTCACAGGGTATTTCTCTTGTACAGGCAAGAGCAAAGATGTACAGCGACTACGGCTTCTACTGCAACAAGCTTGATACCTTCACATTCGAGGGCGAAACAGGTATGAAGAAGATGAACGCTATTATGGATACTCTCAGAAACGAAAAGCTTGACGCTGTTGCAGGTCTTAAGGTTATCGGCAAGGCTGACTACAAGCTCAGCGTAAAGACAGATTACGAAAGCGGCAAGACAGAAGAGCTGACGCTCCCCAAGTCAAACGTTATCACATTCTACCTTGAGGATAACGCAAGCGTAGTAATAAGACCCTCCGGTACTGAACCTAAAATCAAGCTCTACTACACAACAGTAGGCACAAGCATTGAAGATGCGGCTGAAAAGCAGGTTAAGCTCTCGGCAGATTTCACAAAGATAGTAGGCTGAACAAGCTGTTAATACACAAGTTTCAGAAAATTTTGAAAAAACTATTGCAAAACAGTTTTGTATATGTTATAATAGTAACCTAAGCGTGAAAGCGCAGTATTCTGAAATCATGGCGAAAGCTGTAATTTAGATCAATTCTAAAGGTCAGGAGGTGACAGCATGAAAGAAGGTATCCACCCTAACTACCAGCCCACCACTATCAAGTGTGCTTGCGGCGAGGTTATCGAAACAAGATCAACCAAGCAGGATATAAAGGTTGAAATCTGCTCGAAGTGCCACCCTTTCTTTACAGGAAAGCAGAAGTTGGTTGACACAGGCGGACGTGTTGACAAGTTCAAGAAGAAGTACAATCTTGACAAGTAATGAAAAAAGAGGACTGTTGCATTTGCACAGTCCTTTTTACTTTATCGTGAAAACTGAAGCGCAGTCAAAAAGACTGCGCTTCAGTTTTATACAGCTTATTGTTTTTTCTCTTTCCTGAACACAAACACCTTGCTGAAAACATAATTCAGCACCAGTACAACAATGTTTGAGAACACCTTAGCACAGAACTCATAAAGCCCGTTCTCGATGCCCGGAAGATTTACAAGCAGGAACATTATTATAAGGTCGACAAACAGCGTGAACAGTCTTGCCGCATAGAATGACAGCGCCTGCAGGACATTTTTCGCAAAGCCCTTTACCTTGCTTTGAAATACCCATATCCTGTTCGTGATATACGCAAATGTCACAGACACTATCCACGATATGATGTTGGGCAATACCGTTGAAGAATCCCCTCCGCTGAAATTGAGCCTGTACGTCCATTTTAAAAACAGAGGTACGCTTTCTTCGCTCGGGAATATACAGCGGATTATAAAGTATGTCACTATCGACACAAGCGTTGTAAGCGCCCCGAAGATAATATACATTATTATCTCACGGTATCTTGTGAAAAGCTCCTTCCACTGTGAAGGGTGCAGAGCCATTTTAAATATTTCCTTTATCTTGTCCAATTACATATCCGCCATTTCGTCAAAATCTTCGCTGTGCAGATTGTCATCGCCCATATCGCCGTGACCGTGCAGGTTTGCACCGACCATATCTCTGCCTCTTACCATATACTTGTCACGCTCCAGCTTTACCGCCTCGTCAAGAATCTTCTTTACCTCTCTCGGATTTTTGACGGATTTAAGCTCCTTGTTCGGAGTATCGCAATCCCTTGACGTTACTACGATAGTACCGCATCCTACCATTCTCTGACCCAGTGACAGCTTCATAGTCTTGTCGACTATCTTGTAAAGCTCGATCTCGTCCTCCTTGATATTGAGAAATCCCACCTTCGTATATAATACGCTTGACGTAAGTATATATCTTGTAAATGAGATAGGCATACCCATTATGCACTTTTTGCCGGTCCACAGAATATCGCCGTAATCACGCTCGAGCTTTTTCATATTAGCCATAACATTTTTTCCTTTCACTTACCAGAGCTTGTTTTCGTGCGGACATCGGCTGACAGCATAAGCCGCCCTCATCTCCACAAAACAACCGCACTTACTGCACATACCGTTTATAAGGCAGTCGCACTCCGTACATATTTCAAGACGTTTTTTGTACAGCGCTTCATCAGCTTTTTTCTCATCGGGAATAAGTTCTATATTCTCTTTGATATTCTGAAACGCCTCGGCACTCATACGGCTCAGCAGACATCTTTTGCAGACGTTCATGAAAGAATTATCTCAGCAACACTGCAAGGCGGAAGCGTGAATGTTATTCCGCTGTCGCTCTTTGTTACCTTGTCAAATTCCGTGATCGTAACGTTTTCCGGCTCGTCAAAGGTGTTGTGAGCATTGCTCTCTGCGCTCAGTATCCTTGCTCTTACAGAGTCAAAACTGAATCCGCATATATCCGCTTCGATCGTCCTGCATTCCGTAAGCGAGCAGTTTGAAACCGTTAAAGTCATTTCGTTGTCGCTGTTTACCGATACGCTCTGCGAAATAACGGGAAGATTATATCCCTCCTGCTTTTCGTCCGCTATACTGCTGTAGCACAGCTCTGCGTTCTGATGGTTCTTGTACAGGTCGAACACATGATATGTAGGTGTCAGTATCATTCTCTCGCCTTCCGTAAGGATAAGCGCCTGAAGAACGTTCACCGCCTGCGCAAGATTAGCCATAGAGACCCTGTCACAGTGGCTGTTGAAAATGTTCAGATTGATCGATGCCACCATAGCGTCACGCATCGTATTCTGCTGGAATAAAAATCCCGGATTAGTGCCTTCCTCTACATTATACCACGTTCCCCACTCATCTACAACCAGTTTTATGTTATTTTCGGGATTATTTACATTAAGAATATCGCAGTGACGCTTTACAAGAGTTTCCATATACCACGTTTTTTCAAGCGTTATGTAATATTCCTCGTCGGTAAATCCGGTAGCGTTGCCCTTATCTTCCCATTTTCCCGTAGGCACAGTATAGTAGTGCAGGCTCACCGCATTAGTGTGACACGGCTTGATATTTTCTGTTATAACCTTCGTCCAGTTATAATCATCCGCACTCGGTCCGCACGCCACTTTATAAAGATGATTGTCGCCGTAGTTTCTGCAATACGTCTGATACTGCTTGTAAAGTGCGGAATACTGCTCAGGCGACATATTTCCTCCGCAGCCCCAGCTCTCGTTTCCGACTCCGAGATATTTCAGCTTCCACGGCTTTTCCCTGCCGTTCTTCTTTCTTAATTGCGTCATAGGCGAATCGCAGTCCGAGGTGATATATTCTATCCACTCTGACATTTCCTGCACAGTACCCGAGCCGAGATTGCCCGACAGATACGGCTCACAGCCTACCATCTCGCAGAAATCGAAGAATTCGTGCGTGCCGAAGCTGTTGTCCTCGGTCACTCCGCCCCAGTGGGTATTTATCATCTTCTTGCGCTGTGACTTTTCTCCGATTCCGTCCTTCCAGTGATACTCGTCCGCAAAGCATCCGCCCGGCCAGCGCAGGACAGGCATCTTAATATTCTTAAAAGCCTCGACTATATCGTTTCTGATGCCTCTCGTGTTCGGAATACTGCTGTCCTCCCCGACATATATACCGTTGTATATACATCTGCCCAGATGCTCCGAAAAATGACCGTAGATCTCCGGGTTTATATGCCCCTTTCTGTCACTTCCGTTTATGTACATTTTTGTGCTCATAACTTTTTCCTTTCTTGATGTTTTATGCAAAGCCTGTTTACGACACATCTTGCCGTATGTACCGATTTTAGCATAATAACGGCATTTAATCAATAACTTTTTGTGCAAATTCCCGCAATTTAATATATTATCTCGGTTGACAGAACAACCGTTAAGCTATATAATATTATAGAAAACAGCATAGAAAAAGAGGTATTTTATGAGTTATAAAGCACTTATTTTCGACCTTGACGGTACGCTTTTGAATACGATTGACGATCTGGGCGACAGCGCAAATCACATTTTGTGCAAATTAGGATTTCCTACCCACACGATAGACGAATACAAATATTTTGTCGGAAACGGCATACCTAAGCTGATAGAGCGCTGCCTGCCGCCCGACAGGCAGGAGTATAAGGAGCAGGCGCTCGCTATGTTTATGGAGTATTATTCCGCTCACAGCGAGGATAAGACCGCCCCCTATGACGGCATACCCGAGCTTTTACGTTCCGCCCGTGAAAAAGGTATGAAACTCGGCGTCATAACCAACAAGGCGCACGATATAGCACAGCAGGTCGTTCCGCATTTTTTAGGCGGCGGTGTGTTCGATTATATAAGAGGACTTGACGACAGGATAAAGGCGAAGCCCTGCCCCGACGGTGCGCTTGATGTAGCTGAAAAGCTGGGCGTACAGCCCTGCGAGGTGCTGTACATAGGTGACAGCGGAGTAGATATGCAAACCGCCGTAAATGCAGGCTTCACCTCCTGCGGAGTTTTGTGGGGCTTTCGCACCGAAAAGGAGCTTCGTGACAACGGCGCAAAGTATATCGCCCGTAAGCCCGCAGACATTCTTGAAATAATGAGCAAGTGAGGAAAGTATGAGAAAACAGTTTCTTGAGATAGGTAAGATAGTAGCGACACAAGGGCTTGGCGGCGAAGTCAGAGTACAGTATTACTGCGACAGTGCCGATGTAATATGCAGCTTTGACAGGCTGTTTTTGGGAAAGGACAAGCAGGAGCTTGAGGTCGAAAAGGCACGTCCCCATAAAACTCTCGCCGTGCTTAAACTCGGCGGTATAGATAATGTTGACGAGGCTAAGACGATAGTCGGCAAAATGCTGTATATGGATCGTGACGATGTGGAACTGCCCGAGGGCGTAAACTTCATTCAGGACCTTATCGGCCTAGAAGTCCGTGACGCAGATACGGGCAAGGTTTACGGCAAGGTCACCGACATATACCAGCACGGTGCGGCGGACGTATACGAGCTTAAGACCCCCGATGGCAAGGAACTGATGTTCCCTGCAATTCCTGAGGTTCTGCTCGAAAAGAATATAGATGACGGCTATCTTGTTATAAGACCGCTTGACGGCTTGTTTGACGAAGAATAAACGGAGAACCTATGATAAGGATTGATATAGCTACCCTTTTTCCCGATATGTGCGAATCGTACCTGTCGGAAAGCATAGTCGGCAGAGGAAGAAAAGCAGGTCATATAGATATACATTGTCACAATATCCGTGACTATGCCGGAAACAAGCACAACCGTGTCGATGACAAGGCTTACGGCGGCGGCACGGGTATGGTCATGCAGGCACAGCCTATATATGACTGCATAACCGCAATAAAGCAGGAGTCGGATACTTCTCCCCGTGTGATATATATGTCGCCGCAGGGCAGAGTGCTGACGCAGGATATTGTGAAAGAGCTTGCCGCAGAGGACAGCCTTATAATACTTTGCGGACATTATGAAGGTGTTGACCAGAGAGTGCTTGACGAGCTGAATGCGGAGGAGATCTCGGTAGGAGATTACGTTCTGACCGGCGGCGAGCTTCCTGCGCTTATACTGACCGATGCGATAGCTAGACTTCAGGACGGAGTGCTTCCCAACAGCGATGCCTACAGCATAGAGAGCCATTATAACGGTTTACTCGAACACCCACAGTACACCCGTCCGGAGATATGGCACGACAGAGCCGTTCCCGCTGTTCTGCTGACAGGTGCGCACGATGCCGTTGCAAAATGGCAGGAAGAAACCGCCCTTGAGGTTACCCGCAGAAAACGTCCGGATATGCTGTATGACCACCGTGTGAACGGCGAACCTTACGCAAGATATATCCGTGTGTTCGTGCCGCATAAAGAACGTGAATACGATATAGTCGCCTTTATGAAGATGATATTTCACAGGCGCATTCTCACAAACCGTGAGCAGAAGATATTAAAGCGTTTGATGCCCGTGCTTGATTCACTGCCGACACCGCCCGAATGCGAAGAAAACAGCCGTATATGGCTGAATGCAAAAAACGCAGGACGTATTCTCGATATGTACGCTCCGCTTTTTGATATGCTGAGAGAGCACGGCATAGATTACCGCATAGAGTACAGTGACACCCCCGACGGAAAGCCCGTTGCCGAAAACGATAATTTCACCGTGTTCGCTTAAAACCGCATATAACAAATGCCGATGAAAACTCATCGGCATTATTTTTAATCCTTGCAAAGCACACCGCAATTATTCATTATTCATTGACCCGACAATTTCCCCTATCTCTTTCCAATTATGCACACGTCTGATATTCTTGTGCTCCAACCCCCGGTTGTAAGGTGCGTCAAACAGCAATACCTGTATGCCGTTATCGGCTAAGAACGTTGACACTTTCGGGTTATCGTCGATCATTATATCAATTTTGTATTCTCTGCACCCTCTCAGCTTGTCCCCGTTTGAATCCTTTTCGGTGCAGAAATAAGTACCGTCAAAATTGTAATTGTTTTTCCGTATCCAGTCGGTGTACAGCTTCTTGCTGTAAAGTCCGAGCGGATTTTTGTATGCCGCAAAACGTCTTGCGGTTATCTGATACACCCCGTGACCGTTTTTCTTGAAGTTTTCTATAACACTCAGCGAATTTTCCTGTGGATGCGCATTTTTACAGTATGATAAGAAATAACGGACGCCAAACATAGCCTCGCTCAGCTTTGAACAACCGAAAACCTCGGTAGCCCTGTATCCCGACGGATTATCCGGTTCACGCCTGAACCACTTCTTGCCGTATTCGATTATAAATTCGGACAGGTCGGTGAGTACGCCGTCGCAGTCAACACCTATGTTCATTCCGTTCTCCTTAAAGCTTGATATATTTCCATTATACTATCAAACAGACTGTTTGTCAAACAGGTTGTCAGAATAAAAACATATGTGTTCAGTCGTTGATGTAATTCAGGTACGCAGGAAATTTCACAGTGCTGACCTTACCCATATATTCCGCACGGTATTTGTTTTTTGGGTCCGGGTGAGCTTTCCGAGCGGCGTTATCCTGCAATCTCCGCCGTTCATTACGTCCCAGTCCCTGTACCCCATCTTGTAGCGTTTGAGATAATAATATGCCGTTCTTACTTCCGCCGATTCGGTGGCAATATCAGTCAGTATCCCGTCCTTTTCTTTCATTGCCACAAAAGTTGCCGCAAGCTTGTAGTGCGTCGCCGACAATGGGCAGTGCGGCGGCAGAAGAATTTGCCTCTATCGGTATCATTATATTACAGCCCTTTGTGAATTTCATCTTGTAGCAACAGCCCGTTTCATTGTATCAAACTGCGCTCTTTTGACTATGTAGGCGAATATAGTTATAATTCCGCCGAAAATCATCAGGTAGACAAGTCCCTCGTTACCTGTAACACCGGCTGCAACCGCAGCCCCGATAAAGCCAAGCGAAATTGCGGAAGCAATTACCGTTATGTGCGTTTTCTTCGGAACATCGTCGTTCATTCCATAAAGCCTGCACTTTGATATTAACGCTTCCTCTCCGCCGGGATAATTCGCTGTATATTCCTCGTAGGTCATAGTTGCTCCTTGATTTGTGATTTTTTAGCTATAATAGCACCGAACAAACAAAACAGCTACCGTGAATATATAAAAACAGAGTAAAATTATACTAAAGTCAAACGGGAATTTATCGATCAACACAAAAAATCACCGTCTTATGACAGCGGTTTTCCTGCTAATTGAATAAAATACATCTTTGTGTAACCTCGCCGTATCGCTACCGATTGCCAATTGCAAACATTTCCGAAGGAGGAATTTGGAACGGCACATTGCCGCAATAAAAAAGCAGTCATCGCTAACCGCTATGACTGCTTATATTCAATTTATTGATTTGTGTGCCCTGCCGTTTTGCTACCGCTTGCAGATTGCAAACACTTTTAAAGGCAGAACTTGGAGCGGCACATTGCCGCCCGCCGTATCGCTACCGATTGCCAATTGCAAACGCCATAAAAGGCGGAATTGTCAGCGGCGACTCGCCGCCCGCTAGTCCTCTAGACCCTTGAGCGCCTGGAATTCTTCCTTCTTGATCCTTATCTTGCCGTCCTTGAGAAGTTTTACATCCTCTCTCTTGAATGCCGTAGCGGCGGCATCCGGATTCTTGTCAAGCTTTACCTTGAGCACGCCTGTCAGTAGATTAGCGTCCTCGACAATACCTCTGCCCTCGGCGGTTTCAACAAGCGCACCGACCTTGGGAGTTATCGCAAGAAGTTCCTCATAGCAGTTCTGCTCATACTTAAGACAGCACATAAGCCGTCCGCAAGTGCCTGAGATCTTTGTCGGATTAAGCGACAGCGACTGCTCCTTTGCCATCTTTATCGATACAGGCTGGAACTCTCCGAGAAAAGTCTTACAGCAGAACGGTCTTCCGCAAATGCCCAGTCCGCCGAGCATCTTTGCCTCGTCACGAACACCTATCTGACGTAACTCTATTCTTGTGCGGTAAACCGATGCCAGATCTTTTACAAGCTCTCTGAAGTCAACCCTGTTTTCGGCGGTAAAGTAGAACAGTATCTTGCTTCCGTCGAATGTGCAGTCTATATCGATCGGCTTCATATCAAGCTTGTGATCGGCTATCTTCTGAGTGAAGACTTTCATGATCTCCTGCTCTTTTTCACGGTTTTTCTTCTGCGTTTCCAGATCCTTTTCCGTTGCAATGCGGATTATGCTTTTGAGAGGCTGTACGACCTTGCTGTCCTCAACCTTGCGGTTTGCGATAACGACCTCACCGCACTCCACACCTCTTGCTGTTTCCACTATAACGTGACTTCCACACTCAATTTTATTGCCGGCGGGAGAGAAGTAATATATCTTTCCGACATCTTTGAATCTGACGCCTATAATTTCAGTCATTTATATTCCTTTCATAACAGGTGGACTATTCAAGTACACCAAACAGCTTTGCCGGCATATATGCCTGCATCAGCTTTACATTTATATTCGTTCCGTCAAGAAGCGCAAGTTCTGAAAGCACTTCATAAAGACGGTAAAGCCTTGCTTTCGTAAGCGTTCTGAGCGGTGCGACCTGCGATGAATTTTCACCTGTTTCAAGCTCGCGCAGAGTTTGCGTAACACGCTCATACAGTATGGTAGTGACAGAGGAAAGCTCCTCTCTTGCCGTACAGCCCGATAAGACTGCGGCTGCTGAATATTCGTCCCTGCGCTCCAGCGCATCGATCAGCTTTTCCGCTGTGTCATAAAGCTTTATACGTTTTTCGTCGGACAGTATGCCGAGTATCCTGCCGGGATTTGTCCCGTACAGCTCAGCCGACTGTTTAGCCTTGTCACCGTCGCATCCGTTATATTCAAGGCAGGCAACACACTCGTCCTGCGTCATTTCCGAAACGGGAATCGTCACAAGTCTTGACATTATCGTTTCCAGAATTGCCGAGGTGTTCGAGCAGGTGAAGATATAGCGGTTGTGCCTTGACGGCTCTTCAATAGCTTTCAGCAGTACGTTCTGCTGTTCTTCCGTCATTTCCTCGCAATCCTCATAGATAAAGACCCTGGTATCGCAGTCGTTCGGAAGAGTAGAGGCAAAGCGTACATTGTCACGCACGCTGTCCTTTGTGTACTTTTCTCCCTTTGCGTATATAACATCTGCGTGTTCGCCCGAAATGATGTTACGGCAATTCCGGCATTTACCGCATGGCATATTGTTTTCGGGTGCGGAACACAGGTACAGCATAGCGCACCACTTTGCGAGAGTACGCTTGCCAAGTCCCTTTTCACCGGTAAGCATTATTCCGTGAGGAAGTCGGTCGTTCTCCGACATTTCAGACAGCAGAGCTATTTCACGCTGTTTTCCGAACAGTTTTATGCTGTCAATATCGCCCGGCATCAGACTTTCTCAAATCTCTCAATGTTGGTTACGAAGATAGTTGCGCCGCCGACAAATACTTCAACAGGGAAGCTTGTGTAACTGCCGACACCGTAAGACGCCGCAGATGGAACAAACTGTTTTCTCTTGTGTGAGTGATCCTTGATTATAGAGATTATCTCATCTATCTTATCGTCCTCTGAGCATATAAGAAACGTGGTGTTGCCCGACATTAAAAAACCGCCGGTGGATGCAAGCTTAGTTGCCTGAAAACCTGCCTGAGTAAGCGATGAAGAAACCGAATGAGCATCATCATTATTTACAATCGCATATATAAGTTTCATAAAGATTACCGTCCTTTCTGTACCGGGTTATCCTTGTAAGTTTGATTTTTCAGAATAATTATATCACATTTTCGCCTTAAAGTAAAGGTAATACCGCAAATCAGGGACAAATTACGAATTTATATGATCTGTGGCGTTTATGCTATATTTTTGCGGCACATTATACTACAATCGAAATATCACTTACGCCTTTGTCACGGAGCGTCCTTGCCGCATCTATCGTTATCGTTTCGCCCGGCATTATCAGCGGTATTCCCGGAGGGCAAGGAGCCGCCGCCGTAGCGCAGATCTTGCCCACCGACATCATAACGGGAAGTTTCACCTTTCCGGAAAAGAATGCTTTTGACGGCGAGCAGGCGGTATGGGTCCTGATATGTATCGGAGGGGACGGCAGGTTTCTTACAAATATCGATTTTGGAGTGTTCGCTGTAAGAACCGTCTTTATCGTTTCGATATCCACGTCCGTGGTTGCGCTTCCGAACAGCATTACACAGCGGTATTCGTCCGCATATTCGCACTCTATGTCAAAATCTCTCAGCATATCAGCCATGGCAAAGCCGGTCGAATGTACCGCTGCACAGTCGAATGTTATCCTCATATAATCGCTCGGCGACAGTATATATCCAATATCCGCACAGTGCTGTTTCAGTGCAGTTATCTTGTTGCAGATTTCCGCTATGTGAAACGGTTTGTCGGCAATTGTCCTGTTGCATCTGTCCAGGCTGTCAAGGATAAGATAGCTCGGACTTGAGGTTGCTGTAAGCGCCATTGCTTCTTTTGCAATAGAACAGTATTTTTCGTTTGCTATATGCAGATATGCGCCGCCCGTCAGCACGGGTAATGTCTTGTGGGCGCTGTCCGCACACATATCAGCACCGAGCGTCATAGGGTGCAGATCTACCGGTGCAAATTTAAGATATGCGCCGTGTGCGTTGTCAACCAGCAAAGGTATACAGTGAGAATGGCATACCTCTGCTATTGCTGAAATATCGCTCATTCCACCGTAATAATCTATTGAATTTATGAACACTGCAAGCGTTCTTGAATTGATTTTAGCCTCTATGCTTTCAGGGGTAACTGCGGCACTGAGATATTCTTCGGGGTATACCCATGACGGAGTAAGTCCAAGCAGAACGCAGGAGTTTATAAAGCTGCGGTGCGAATATCTCCCTGCTATAATATGATCTTTGCCGTTTCCTCTCAGCTTTGCAAGAGTAAGCATCGTCTGTATTGCAAGCGTACTTCCCGAGCAGGAGTACAGCGTCCTTTTACTTCCGAACAGCCTTGACGCGTTTTTTTCGCTTTGTGCTATTATCCCTTTTCCGCCGTTCGTATCTGTGTCATAAAGACTGTCTGCACCGTCGATTTCGGTAATATCAAGCGGATTTTCCATTCCTTTATGCCCCGGCATATAACAGCGTATCGTATGACTTTTGCTGTTCTTTACAAGAAAATCGTGGATCGGCGTTGGCATTTCTTCGACAAAATCTGAAATTTCCATATATTCTCCTTCTTCATGCGTTCTGTTCTTTTCCTGTTTGGATAAGCAAATATCCCATATCAGTTATTATTCTATCATATCCTGACGATATTTTCAATTTTTTTGCGATAAAAAACAGAAAAAAGGTTGAAATATTCCGGAAATTTAATTATAATTATAATCAGCAGTAATTATATTAGTGAAAGCTCCGATGAAAAATCGGTATCGGCAAAAATCGAAATGCCGAAAACCTAAAAATCAAAAGATAAGTAAACCTGCACGGGTTTACGAAATTTATGACACGATTTGTTATATTTTTAATGAAAGGGAGTAAATTTAATGCCGGCACCTAAAAGAAGAGGCAGACCGAGAAAAGAAGAATCTGCCGCAAAAAATACAAGCGAAAATAAAAAGACCACAGCTAAATCAGGCACAGCAAAGAAAACTACGGCAAAGAAGCCGTCAGCATCTGCTAAAAAGACACTGAAACCGCAGGGAGATACGGTTTTTGCGCTTGATATAGGCACAAGGACGGTCGTAGGCGTACTGGGTTTTATGGACGGCGAAACCTTCCATGTGACCGATACCGAGAGCGTTCCGCACCTGAAGCGCGCTATGATAGACGGACAGGTCGAGGATATAGAGCAGGTCGCAAAGGTTGCAAGGACTGTAAAGGAAATGCTTGAACAGCGCAACGGCATCAGGCTTACAGAGGTGTCGGTTGCCGCCGCAGGACGTGCGCTCAAAACCTACCGTGTGTCGATGGATTTTGACGTTTCGGATAAGAACACTATCACAGCGGATATGGTACGTACCATGGAATGCGAAACGATACAGAAGGCGCAAAGCGGGATCGACGAGAAGTTCCGTGATGAAGAAGCGGTTTTCTATTGCGTCGGTCATTCGGTAGTCCATTATTATCTTGACGATTATGCAATGGCAAACCTTGAAGGGCACAAAGGCGACAAGGTGACGATAGACCTTATCGGTGCATTCCTGCCCGAGGTTGTTGTAGAGGGTTTATATGCCGTAACCGACAGGACCGGGCTTAAGGTAAAGAGTATGACGCTTGAGCCTATAGCTGCTATGAACGTGATAATCCCGCCCGAAATAAGACTTATCAACATTGCGCTTGTTGATATCGGCGCAGGTACATCGGATATTGCGGTTGCTCGTGACGGAGCTATAGTTGCCTATGCAATGGCGACAGTTGCAGGCGATGAGATAAGCGAGGATATAGTAAGGAAATTCTTTGTTGACTTCAATATGGCTGAGAACATGAAGATACAGGCGAGCAGCGATACGGACAGCATTACATATCGTGATATATTCGGCAGGGAGCAGACTATATCAAAGGCGGATTTCTTCGAGAAATGCAGTCCGTCTGTAGACAGCCTTGCGGATGTGATAAGTCAGACGGTGTGCGACGCAAACGGTCAGAGCCCTGCCGCAATGTTCCTTATAGGCGGCGGAAGTATGGCTAACGGACTTACCGACGCACTCGCTGAGAAGCTTGGGATTGACCCGGGCAGAGTAGCGGTCGGCGGTCAGGAATTTATGAAAAACGTTGATGTAGGCGGCAGAAAGCTGGGTCCGGAATATGTAACCCCTGTCGGCATTGCAGTGACAGCCTGCACGAATATGGCGTACGACTTTTCAACTGTGACGCTCAACGGCGAACAGGTAAGAGTATTCGATACAAAGTCGCTGAGCGTGTTTGAACTGCTCGGCTCGGCAGGTTTCAGAACTTCTCAGATAATGGGACACAGCGGAGCAGGGCTTAAGTTCACTCTTAACGGCGAAACGAAGATAATCAAAGGCACTGCATTCACACCTGCGATAATCACGGTCAACGGCAAACCTGCCGCACTTACAACAAAGATAAAACAGGGTGATGATATCACTCTTGTTCCTGCGGTAAACGGCGAAAATGCGCACGCATTTATCCGCGATTATACAGATGATCTGACTAAAGTCGGAGTCATATTCTGCGGTGAAAATGCGGTTGCGGGAAAGCGTGCATATGTAAGCGGCAAGGAAGTCGGCGGGGACTATGAGATACAGCCGCTTGACAATATTGAAATACATGATGCAAGAACGCTCGGAGCGTTTCTTATGCAGTACGGCGGAGATACCGATACGGCGCAGGTGTATGTAAACGGACAGGTCCGGTCTGAGAACTATATACTGAAAAACGGCGATATACTCGGGTTTGAAAAAGGTACGGCAGCATCGGCTGTCCCGGTGACAGAAGCCGACGAAAACACATATACGGCAGTTCAGACTGAGCCGGCAGAAGAACAGGGCAACTTTGTATCAATAATATTCAACGGCGTTCCGACCGATCTTCCCGAAAAGGAAAGTAAGACGCCTTATATGCTTATCGACCTGTTTGAAAGAGCGGATATCGATATTGAAAATCCCACACGCAGACTTGTACTCAGCGTAAACGGCAGCAGTGCGAAGTTCACGGACAAGATACAGTCGGGCGACATAGTGGTTATCAAGCAGGAGGACTGACTTGCACATTAAGAAAACAACGGCGGTGCGCACGCTTGCGACGATGCTTGCGGCAGTGACGCTTGCAGGCTGTACTGAGATAGATTACACGGACATTTCTTCTGCACAGGGTGAGGGAACTACAGCGGTGCAGGAAAGCTCTGTACCCGAGGCGAATATTGTCACGGAGGGCACCACAAAGGAATATAAGCTGAATAAATCGGCGTTCAGTTATACGCTTGAAGCCGAGAAAATACCCGATACCAAACTTATATCCGACAGCAAGAAATACAGCGGTGACGGATATATAACTGTCGGTGCGTATACGCAGGCGTCGTTTGAGCTTGATGTTTCTTCAACTCAGTTCTATGATATTTCGATAAGCGCACTGTCGAAAGAGGGCGGAAGCATAACGCTGACGATCGACGGCGAAAAGCAGATCAACAGTGAGAACGGAGTTTATAAGCGTATAAACGGCGAGCTGTACGGCGCATACAATGTGGTGCAGAGCGATACGTTTGAAAAAATTTCGCTGTGTCCGGTGTATCTTACGCAGGGAAAGCATAAGGTGACGCTACAGACGGTCAAAAATACCGTTTCTATTGACAAGATAACGGTAAAGAATACCGAAAGGGCAAGCGATAAGCGGTACAGCGATGCAGGAACGTGGATATCCGGGAAAGACGTGAATACCGAGCGTATAGCTCTTATGGATTATTTCAAGAGAATATACGGCAAGAAAACGCTTACCGCACAGAATGTCACACCGAACACTAACACCGAGATAGACGCTATAGTCAGAAACACAGGACGTTTTCCTGCAATAAGGGTCAGCGACCTGAGATATTATACGGCCAGCGGTTCAAAGCTTGTGAAGAGCAATATCGATATACAGCTTGCACAGGAGTGGGCGAAGAACGGCGGCATAGTATCCTATACCTGGTACTGGTATACTCCGGTAGGCAAGACAACGTTCTACCTTGACGAGAGCAGTTTTGATGTTGGCTCGGTGATTAGTGACTATGAGGATCTCGCAGTAATGAATGAAGAGTCGCTGGCACTTCTTCTTAAAGATGAAACAATATCCGAGGAATGCTATGCTGTGCTGTCGGATATGGACGCTGTGGCAAAACAGCTTTCTGTGCTCAAGGACAGCGGCGTTACTGTGCTGTTTACGCCTCTGCCGACCGACAATGCCGGCTGGTACTGGTGGGAGAAGAACAGCAAGACGTATAAATGGCTGTGGCAGACAATGCACAGGCGGTTTGACGAGCTTTACGGATTGTCAAATCTGTTGTGGGTATATACTGCGGATGTTGATCCGCAGATGTTCCCCGGTGACGATTATGTCGATATAATCGGCTGTGATGTGTATGATAATACCGATACGGCACATCTTGCGGCTATGTACGCTACTGACACACTTTCGCTAAACAAGCGTATGCTTGCACTCACGGAATGTGCGAAAGCTCCCGACCCCGATATAATGGCAAGGGACAATGCGGTGTGGTTGTGGGCGGCACCGTGGAACGGCAAGTATCTTATCAACGAGAAAGGCGAGCTCACAGGCGACTATATGTCGGTAGACGAGCTTAAGAAGTTTTATAATCACGAGGCGACTGTTACCAGAGATGAGATAAATACTGAAACGGAATAATAAAAATAAACCGACCCGGTATCAAAGCCGGGTCGGTTTTATATCTCTGTCTATTAGCCTCTTGTGTTGTAGTCCTGAGCAATAAGTACAGACGCTTTTGCAAGCTTATGTATATAAACCAGCGGACCTATAAGAATAAGCGATCCAAGAACATTCCACAGCCAGTAATCAACTGCGCCGAACGAATAAGGAATGCCTCTTCTTGTCAGCTCGTTGCCCATACGGGACGAAAGGTTGTGGAACCATACTATATCCGCTATGCCGAATGTTATCGGTCCTACCAGGAAGAACAAAAGGCAGAAGTGCATTGTCTTCTTGCCGTCAAAACGGCTTGCTACCAGATTTATATCCTCTGAAATTCCTGAAAAGAAAACCAACGGATAAATTCCGAATGTAATGATACCGAGCAATATGAATTTCAGCAGTCCTCTGTGCGTGTTGAGCTGTCTTGCGGGACCGTACTGATACGGCTGACTGTATTGCTGATTGTATACCTGCTGATATTGTTGTTGGTTGTACGTCTGCTGATACTGCTGTTGGTCGTACTGATTATATGCCTGTTGATCCTGCTGTGGCTGATCATACTGCTGAGGATAGTTGCTTTGTGTGTCCATAATAATTTCCTCCTGAACCTTTTTGTTGCTTTTATTATAGTAACATATCAGGCGCCATATGTCAACATAAAATGTTAAGTTTTAAAACGATTCAATGTCTGTTATTGTTACTCTGTAAAAAACATTTGTTTGTTTTTTCAACAGCTTGAAGAGATAATATAAAACGGTTGACAGTATGCAAAAGCGGTGATATAATATGAATAATGCGCAACTAGCGTTACAGAAAAATCCATATCACGAGGTGATATTATGCCACCCAGGGCAAAATATACAAGAGAAGAGATAACCGAAATAGCGCTCGGAATAGTTGCCGAGAGCGGTGTTGAATCACTGAATGCAAGAAGTCTTGCAGAGGCTATGGGAACATCGACACGCCCTATCTTTACAGCGTTCAGAAATATGGATGAGCTTGAACAGTGCGTCCGTGAATCGGCTATGGAAGTGTTCGGACTGTATGCGGAAAAGGAAACTCCGGATATGCCGGCATTCAAGCAGGTCGGCATTCAGATGATTACTTTTGCAAAGGAAAAGCCGAAGCTGTTCAGACTTCTTTTTATGAAGGAACAGGATCATACTTTCAATTTCGAGGAAATGTTTTCCTCTATGCTTGGCGTTACAGCTGACAAGTGCATTGAGTATATAATGAACGATTACTCGCTTTCAAAAGAGGACGCTATGACTTTATTCAGGCACGTCTGGATATTTACCTACGGTATAGGTGTATTGCTTTCATCCAACATCTGTCTGTTCAGCGAAAATGAGATTTCGGATATGCTGAGCGTTCAGTTCAGAAGTATGCTGATTATGATAAAATCCTCCCATGCGGCAAAGTAAGACCCGATATACATCCCGATCTGTTTTATGGCAGGTCGGGAATTTTTTTATCCCTTTTTCCAAACAGTTTTCAATCCATACATAAATAATGTGGCAAACGGTGGTTTAATATACTTGAAAAACGAACATTGCAATGTGTTTTCAAGCGGTTTTCAAAGCTCTTTTCCAAGTCTTTTTGCGTGGAAAAAGGCAGAAGAAAAGATACGCTGTGCAGTAGTATAATTAAAAATAATACATTCAATTACAGTTTCTGCGGGAGTTGCTATGGATAAGAATAACAAATCGGAATCGCTTAACGGCGTATACGGGACGATATGTGAGATTATCGGCTTTGAAAATACCGTTAAGCTGTACACTCAGATGAAAGGCAGTCAGATAAATTTCCCCACACGGCTTTATTCTAAGGAATATGTCGCACTGGAGGCTGAAAAAACCTATGACGGCACATCTGATTCGCTTAATAAGATAGCCACTGAGTACAACTATTCGGAGAGGACTATAAGAAAACTTCTGAAAAAGAAAAACAAGGAGGAATAAGTATGGAACAGAAAAAAATGAACAAGAGCAACATAATCGTACTGGGTGTCGTTATTGCAGTAATAGCCGCCGCACTGGTTGCCTATTTTGTAATAAGCGGTCAGAAAGGGGACGGCAGTCCGACTGTCAGTGCAACAATGGAGCTGAACACCGTAAACATTTACGGTGCCTGGTACAAGAAAGCAGGCGACAGCACATACGAGCTGAGATTCAAGGACAACAAGGAGCTGTCATATAAGCAGACGGCGGCAGACGGCACGGTCACGGCACAATCCGACGAGGGTACATACGATATTGCGGACGGAAAGCTGATACTTACAATAGTTGCAGGCGGTCAGACCTACAGCGACACCTGCATAGCAAACGTAAACGAAAAGCAGATGTCGCTCGTGACTGAGGCAAACGGCAGCGGGCTTTTCGGCGGTATCTACGACAAGGACGGAGCGGATTATTCCGTACCCGATGTTTCCGATGAAGAACCTTCTGAAGTGCCGGAAGCTACAACGACCGCTCCGCAGACAACAGCGGTGGCAACAGCACAGACAACACCCGAAACTACAGTGCAGACAACACCTGCACCGGAAACAACACCTGCCGAAACACAACCAGAAGTTCCTGCAACTGTTACTGACGGAACAATAGCGCTTCCGGACAATATACAGTATTATTTTGACAACGATTTTGCCGACGTATGGGGAATTACAGCCAGCATTTATACCGGGTATTATGCCTGCTACGAAAAAGACGGTCTTGATATCTACTATTGCAGGAAAGACTATATTGACGGACACCCGGTTATAGGACGAGGCAAGGCTATTATGGTTGAGTGTCCTATAATATCTTTCTTTACGGATTTTGACGGTTATGTAACATATGGAGCTTTCAGCAATTATCTGTATGAAAACTACGGCGATTATATAACACTCAGAGATGACGGTACATTCGGTTTATATGATGACGGAAAATATGTTATATACTTCAATTTTGATTCAGATGCTGAAATATCTTCTTCAACGCTTATCGGCAGTGGAAACATAGTAATATGTGAGAAAGAGGAATATTACAGAGAAGGACTTTAATTCGGGAGGGACGTTATTATGATAATGAACAAGGAATTTATACTTAAAAATCTTATGGGAATTATATGTGCTGTGATAATTCTTGCACTGTTTCTTCCCTTTATGTCGGTCAAGGCGGAGGTTTCTGTCGGAGGATTCGGCGGCGGAAGCGCCGATCAGTCGATGAACGGCTTTTCGCTTGTGACGGGCGGCGGATTTTTCGGCTTTGCGTTTATACTTTGTCTTGCGGCAGTGGCGGCAAGCTGTTATATCCCGCAGTTAAAGCCGTTCAGAAAGATTATATCCGCTATAGGCTCGGTGGCAGGTATCGTCTGCCTGTTCATAGCGCCCGGTTCTGCGGCATCGGCAGTGAATGCGGCGGCAGGCGGAGCGACCGCAGGCACGGGAGTATCCGCAAAGGTAGAGCTTAACTATCTGATAGGCTTCTGGATAATACTTATTCTTATGCTCGCCCTTATAGCGATGTCGGTAATACAGTTCTTAGGACTTAAGGGCAACAAGGTGTTTGACGCAGTAAACTCAGCCGAAGATGAAAACGGCACTGCGGGCGTATCTCTGCCGTCAATAAACGCTGACGGAATAAAGTCTGCGATAGGTTCAGTGAATGCCGACAGCATAAAGAATATGGCACATAATGCCGCAGGAAGCATCGCAGGTGCGGCAGAAAATCTCAAGGACAAAGCGTCGCAGGCGGCGGCAAATATGCAGAATCATTCAAGCACAGCGTCTGCAAAGAAGGAAGATCCGCAGGCTGTAATGGATCAGATAAAACAGCTTCACGAAATGAAAGAAAACGGTATACTTACGGAAGAAGAATTTGCAGAAAAGAAGAAGGAGTTCCTTGAACGGCTGTAAGCGATTGAATTCCTGACATGAATAGTGTATAATTATATATATACTATGATATACACAAACGGAGGAACGGCAATGGGAAAAACGTCAAACTGCCTTAAAATGCTGCAGATCTTAAGCTCTGGCAGAGTGTATAAAGGTCAGGAGCTTGCGGAAATCCTTGAAACAAACGTCCGTAATATAGCCGAGTACCGCACAGAGCTTGAAATGGCAGGTTATTATATAGAGGGTATCCCCGGCAAATACGGCGGATATCGTCTGATAACGCAGAGCGTGATTCCTACGGTAAGGCTCAATGAAGCTGAACAGCGTGCGTTATCCTCCGGAGCGGAATATCTTAAGAGCCGCAACGATTTTCCTTACTCAAGCGATTATGAAAAAGCGATGGGAAAGGTCTTTGCGGCGGTAAAGCACGAACAGCCGCAGGAAATATCCGTTGCCAACCGTTTTCCGCTTGCCGTTGACGAGCAGGAGCTTAGCAGACGGTATGATACGGTGGCGCAGTGCATCGCTCACAGAAAAGAGCTTGAGATGGATTATCTGTCGCTGTCAAACAAGGTGTCGCACCGCCGCTTCGATCCGTATAAGCTGTTTATGTATAACAATGCGTGGTTTGGGCTGGGGTATGATAAAAAGTCATACGAGATCCGCTATTTCAAGCTGAGCCGTATTCAGTCGATGGCTGTCACGGAAAACCGCTTTACAGTTCTTGCGACATACAAGGAAAGCGACTATCTTGACGATTTCGGTATGAAAAAAAACGGCGAATGGTATGAGATAGTTATGCTGCTGCACGGCAGATATGCGATGCTTGCCCGTGAACGTATCTACGGCAGAGATCAGACAGTTACGCCGATAGACGAAGATACAACAGAGCTTCGTTGCACAATGCAGAACGAGGAGAATATCATGTGCTTTGTGATGGGGTTCGGAAGTCACTGTGAGGTCGTTTCACCGCAGTGGTTGAAAGACAGGGTGAAAGGCGAGGCGGAGAATATATTAAAGCAAAGTACACAGTAATCCATATTATGCAAAAAATCACCCGATGCTAAAATGCATCGGGTGATTCAGTCTGTCGATAAACCCACGCACCGCCAAAAATACAGATAAATAATTTGACGCAAAATTAAAATAGGATAAGTAATAGAATTTCGCACAGCCGTAAAAAACGGCTGTGCGAAAGCATTTTTGCTTATAGCGTCAATCGCCCCTCAACGTACCTTTGTACGCTTATCGGGGCGATTTCCTTGTATGCGTGTGTTTTTCGACGTCTGCATCGTGCCGAAAAATACTTTTTCGACACGATGAGCACCCTTTGAAAACAAAAGGTGCTGTCGCTTTATTTGTTATGCTTTTTCAATCGGTATCCATATCTCCGAGTAGGTATCCTCAGGCTTGTCTGCGGGCGGAGTATACATTTCAAGGTTGTAATATCCGCTCAGCTTATAGCCCTTAAGATTAGGAAGCCATTCGCTCCATATCTTTGTGTTAAGGCTTTGCAAAGCGTTTGGTAATGCGCCTTTGCAGGGAAATACAGCCCACGTTCCGGCAGGAAAGGTATACGTTTCGCAACCGTCGGGAATGTCCTTCCACGGAAGATAAGCGTCCGCTATCATATAAGTGAATGTTTTCTCGTCGCAATATATACACGCTCCGAAATCTCCTCGGATTTTTTCACCGCCGCCGTTTTTATAATGCTCGTCCCAGAGCGTTGGGATAACATTATAGGATATTGAAGTGTCGTTTTCAATAGGTGTTGTCACGCCTACAACGGTAAATGCAGGCTTTTCGGTAATTCTGTAATCAATCATAGTTCCGCCCTCCAGTGTAAGTTTAAGCTTTATAGGTGCAAAGGAGCGCAGTACAGTGCCGTGTTCCTTTGCGGCGGAAGGGGTAATTCCGTGAAACTTAGTGAACGCACGGGCAAAGCTGTCGGGCGAGTCGTATCCGTATTTTAACGCAACGTCAATAACCTTTGCGTTTCCTTGCGACAGCTCCTCGCCGGCAAGAGAAAGCCGCCTGTATCGGATATATTCGCCTATTGTGAAGCCGCACAGCACACAGAATATCTTCTGAAAGTAAAACGTTGAAACAAACGCTTTTTCAGCCGCCTTTTCAATGTTAATTTCGCCGTCCAGATTATTTTCAATGTAGCTTACTGCCTCGCCTATTCCTGCGGTCCAGTCGTTCATGCTTATCGCCCCTTTCCATGATTGAATTATATCACGGTATTCCTGATATTACCCGACATTTATTGCAATTATCGGCAGGATGTTAAAAAACAGCCCCGCTATGAAACAGGGCTGTTTTTTTAAATCGGTTCTTTTACCTCGTCAGTTTTACCCAGCAAAGTATTTTTCAGATATTTCTCTGCCTCCTGCACCGGCATAGGCTTTGCATAAAGATAACCCTGAGCCGTGTCACAGCCGCAGTTTTCCAAAAACTGCGCCTGATCGTCTGTTTCAACACCCTCCGCAATAAGCCCCAGACCAACGTCCTTAGACATTGAGATGGTGTGCATTATTATCTTCTTTCCACGTTCATTTGACATATGCGTTGAGAAGAATTCACGGTCGAGCTTCAGCACGTCGAATCTTGTATCCTGAAGCGTGTTCAGTGAGGAGTAGCCCGAGCCGAAGTCGTCCATAAGGAGGGTAAATCCGTGCTCTTTTATTTTCTCTGTCATACGCAGGGTTTCATCATTTTCTATGCTTTCGGTTATTTCAAGCTCAAGTAAGTGCTTTGGCAGTCTGTATTTGTCAATCAGCCCGTCAAGGACATCGAGAAATGATTCATCGTCAAGGTTTGCGCGGGAAACATTGACAGAGATCGGAAGCGGAGTGAAATGTCTGTCTATCCAGTCACGCAGTACCATGCAGGCGCATTCCCATACATAAGCGTCCAGCTTTGTGATAAATCCGTTTTCTTCAAACAGCGGTATGAAACTGTCGGGATATATCATTCCGCACTCGGGACTCTGCCACCTTACAAGCGCTTCATAGCCGATAGCTTCGCCGCTTGATATGCTGAACTTAGGCTGCAGATAGATGATAAATTCGTTGTTTTCTAAAGCCTTTTTCATATGCGATTCGACAAACTTACGTTCTTTTATCGCCTTCTGCATATTCTTGTTATAGAATGCAACGCTTTCAAGAGCGTTTTTCTTGATAGATTGTCTTGCCATAGCGGCACAGTCGCACATCGTTCTGACAGATATACTGCGGTCGTCTATCTGATATATGCCGAATACAAATTCATAGCTGTATTCGCGGAAGCCCTTGAGATTGAGTTGCAGTTCCGATATGGTCTTTAAAATGTCGTCTTTATCCGTGTATGGTGTAAGCAACATAAATACATCGCCGCTCATCCTTGCGCTCAGTCTGGGATTGCTGCAATAGTTGTTCAGCTGACGTGTCAGGAAATGGAGCATTTCTGTTCCTGCGTCTTCACCGTAATTTTCGTTTATCAGCTTGAAACGCTTCACGTCAAACTGTATAAGCGCAAATTTTGTATCCGGGTATGCGTTAAGGCGCTGTGATATCATATCGTGGAACATTATCGGATTATCGGTCGTTGTGTAATAATCCTGTATTTCGAGGTTCATTATTTCATCGGTTTCAAGCGTTCTGATGTAGCCTGCAACTTCTTCCATTTTTCCGTTTTTGCCGGCAAGATAAACATCGATACGGTACCAGACAGGCGTTGCACCTTCAATTTCACACAGCCGTATATTCACGCTAAGCGATTTCTTTGTTATACCGTCGTTGAAAGATTTTTTTATCTTATGGCAGAAGCTGTCAAACAGTAGCTTGTCATCGGGATATATTGCGCCGCTGAGCCAAATTGCACGTAGCGGTCCGACAGAAGACGAAAGCAGGCATTTCGGCGTACATTTGTTCTCCATCACATACCACTTGAAATCTATATAGCTAATATAGAAGTAGGTGCACTTGTCAAAATCGGCAAAAATCTCGTGCATTCGCTGAACATAGTCCTGCACGGCAGATTTTACTTCATGCCGGATCTGCTGTGCTTCCATTGCAGGGACAAGTCTTGCCTTTTTAAGGCGTTTCTGCTCATACATAAGGTGGTCTGTATTGCGCATAAGCTCATTGATATCATCAATGCCGGTCACAGTGCCGTATGATCCGCCCACGCTTATCGACACCTCATACGGCTTTCCTGCACTGCGGTTGAATTTGTCGATTTCCGTCTGGATCTCAGCGATCAGCTGTGACAGCTCACGCTGTTTATCGGTGTTGTACGGTACGGTAAGTATAAATTCATCACCGCCGAAACGCGCGCAGATACCGTTTTTTCCACAACCTGCTTTTATGGCGTTTGCAACGGCGCTTATAGCAATGTCACCCTCCGAGTGACCGTATGTATCATTGATTTCTTTAAGTCGATCCATATCGCACGATACAAGAATAACGTTACATTCTTTGTTTCCGTGCATAATAAGCTCGCTTACACGTTCAAAATATCCTCTGCGGTTGTATATACCGGTAAGCGGGTCTATGGAATGCGTCAGTGACAGCTCGTTGTTTGCTCTTCTCAGAAGATATTCTATACGGAAATTTTCCAATGCCTGATTTATCGAGCCGACAAGTCGCTGTACATAGTAGAAACCGCCGGGATATACAAGCAGATCATCGGCTACAGCCGCATAATATCCTATGACCTGTTCCTGGAAGTGAAGCGGCATAAATATAATTGTACGGTATCTTTTCAGCATTTCACCCAGGTTTGGCGTTATGTTCTTGGTAAGATACGGAATGTTATATTGATACTGCTCCCACGTTCTTATTACATAGGCAGTCATTTTTTCGGTAAATACGCTGTGATACGCTTTTGGTATCACGGGGGAGTTATCCGTCAGAAAGTCATCGTTAAGGCAGAGTGCGGAACGGTAATTGAAATATTTGCCCATTGCCTTTGTAAGCTCACCTATTTCGTTGCAGTTGACCGTATGGGTGTACAACGAAGCCATTTTACTCTCGGCGTCTGACAGCGCAAGGTCGTATTCGTTCATACGTCTAAGCTTTTCGTTTGTGTATGAATTGTCAAACTCGCGGCATCCGCAACTCTGACCGTGAATAAACGCAAAATGTATATGCTTTTCTGTCGGCTCTTCGTTACCTTTAAGGTAACCGTAAGCGGTATCTGCAACGGTTTTTGCAAGTTCATCCGCATCCATGATTGATGTTGTAAGACGCGTAGTCGAGTAAAGGCGCTCCTGATAGATTGAGTCAAAACCGGTAACTATTATATCATCGGGCACTTTTATGCCGTGAGCCTCGAACGTCTTCATCGCCGCTATCGCCATACTGTCATTGGCGCATATAACAGCCTGCGGCAATTTTCTTCCTGAGGCGATCATAGTATTTATCACATTTTCGGTCGGAGTTTCCCAGAAGTCTCCGTAACCCAGCATAGTCTTTTCGTCAAAGGCCATATTGTGACGGCTGAGCACGGTTTTAAACGATTCTATTCTTTCGTCTGAAAAAGAATTGCCTTTGATCCCTGCCATAAAGAACAGGTCATCGCAGTTATGTACTGTTATGACGTGTTCGATGACTTTTTCAAGTGAGTCGCCGTAATCATAAGTAATATTCGTGCAGTTGTTGTACTTGCCGTCAAGAATAATTACAGGAACTTCAGCTGCCTGCGCATATCTGATTATAGTATCGCATACCCAGTTGCTCTTTATGGTTTCCGGCATAAGGATAAGAACGTCAAGCATATTTAAATTCAGAAGGTGATATACGCTTGCCTCACCCTTTGAATAAGGCGTGTCATTGTACATATTCGTGAACGCATTGAATATCATTACCTTGAAGCCTCTTTTGCCCAGAGCATCGGATACAACCTTGGTAATATGTGCTGTATGGTCTTCCTGAATTCCTGCAAGGCAGATGCCGGCTACAGCGTATTTATGAAATTTTCCGGTGAACAAGCTACTCACCTTCCTTTTTGTCAAACTGTATAACATAGCAAGTGATAATATAGTTTAATTGTACCATAAAATAGAATTAAAGTCAAGATAATAGTAGAAGTTGCACAAAAATGCATAAAAACGATGCACCGTAAATACGATGCATCGTTTTGTATTATCAATATTTTCTTACGTTCTGCACCGCCATCATAACAAGCGCCGCCACAGTGTTGTAAAGTGTTATTACGCTTGGAGTAAGCAGTGACATCTGTCTTAACAGTACCATTATCAGTACCAGCAGAAGTCCGAGCGCCGATGTACCCAGCATAACCGCCTTTGATACCGAGAAGTCACGGACAAGGCTCTTTGCCGCCATAACACCTCTTGCAAATGATGTGAAAGTGCCGCAACATGAGAGTCCGCCGTTTCCGCGTGAGGTGTACTTTGTGCTTTCGCTGTATTCTTCATGGGCTTCATGAGGGAGCACTTTTATAAGCGAAGCGTCAAGCTCAAACAGGTCTGCAAGATTTTCTACTGTTACCAGCGAGTCGGTAGTATGCACAAGCACGGTTATTCCTCTGGACTGAAGCTCGCTGAGAGTGGCACGGATCTCTGGGTTTGCGGTCATGCCGACTACAAACATCGCAACTATCTCTCCGCTTACCGCAAGGTAGACCGGTTCAAGCCCCTCAGGGCAGTACTTGCGTTCGTTCTTTTTGTTGGGAAGGTCTATGCTGTGGGTTTCCATAAGTGCTCTGCCGCCAAGCATTACACGCTTTGTGCCTATCCAACCGGTAACGCCGCAATTATCTTCATAAATACAGTTGTCGACCTTTTTCAAAAGATCCTTGTTACCGAGCGTCATATCATAGAACGGATATGAAAGTATTCCGTCGGTATGTATTGCAAGGCTTGCCGCCATAAGTATTGCTTCGTCAACACTTGTCTTTACAACAGAGTTTTTCTTCTGCCAGCGCTTGAGCTTCTTTACCTGTACGCTTCCAGCAGGGAAGAGCGCCTTTGCGTCAACCATAACGGTATTTACGTCTGAAAACTCTACAGCCGCATCATATCCCAGAAGAGCGGCGTTGCATTCGCTCAGCTTCTTTGAAGCGCGTGCGAGCGGTCTGTTTACAACGAGCAGAAGTGAGAACGGCGCCACGACCGATATGGTTGCCACTGCCGCTGAAATTGCCCAGTATAAAGGATTTTCTGCACCGCTTGTTGAAAATTCGCTTCCGAACGGATTTAAAAACGCGAGTACGCCGGCTACAAGACCTGCCGCTACAGACGCAACTATAAGCTTGACCGACATTCTGTCGGCTTCATCGTCACAGTAGCTTGATTTGAGAAAATCTGTCAGGAATTCGGTCTTTCGCATTGCCGCAATTACGGGAAGGCGGTCGCCGACCGCTCTTGTGAGAGCTGAAACACGTTCTTCTCCGTCTATTACCTCAGCGTAATATTTCTGACTGTCGCCCGATACAAATTTGAAGTTGCGCTTTGCACGGGATATCATATATATCTTGCCGATAGTGTTGAACATAAGTCCTACAAGCGCCGTTGACAGATATATGAACGAATGACCTAGCTTGAATGTCTGTACATCGACAAGCGCAATAACACCTCCGATAAGAGCAAGCACCGAAGTCAGCGCACATACGGAGTCGCAGTCCGCTTTACCTGTGAACAGCTTTATTGCGCCGTTGCTGATAGCGGTCGAGCATATCGCAAATCCGAGTACACCGAGTACCAGATAAATGTATATCAATGAGTTGACATCGCCGGTCGTTCCGTTTATGAAGTTGAAACTTGCGCCGAGTCCGAGCTTTGCAAACAGATTAAAGTCGTTGAGCGCACTTATTATAACGCTTATGGCTGTAATTACGGTCAGCAGTCCGAGCCTTATTCTAAGTCCCTTGTGGCTTGCGCAAAGGTCAGCCCATATCTGTCCGGTGCTGTCATAATCCTCAAATTCTTCTTCCTGTGCAGGCTCTTCTTCCTGTTCGGGTGTGTCGTCTTCAAGAACAAAATCCTTGAGCTTGTGCTTTTTTGCTGCCGCAAGTTCAGCCTGCTTTTCTTCTTCTACAACAGGGTTTTCGGTAGGAATAGCGCCGGTCGCTTCTATGATCTGTTTCTGATAATCTATATTCAGCGGGTGCTGAAGCGTCTGCTTGCCGCCGTTTATCGTATTCAGTGTTATTGTACGGTGAGCTCTGACGTTTTCCTTTCTCTGCTGAGCAAGGTTCTTGTTGAGCTTTTCGATAAGGTTATCGGTAGTTTTCTTGCCACGATATTCCTTTACCGTTTCTTCGTCGTTTTCTTCATCGTCCGATGCGCTTTCGTTTGCAATTTTCATATCGGCGGTTTCGCTTATCTTTTCGGCAAGAGCTGTCTTCTGCGGAGCTATCGCCTTTAAGTCATCGCCTGCGATACCCTGCGTGTTTCCCGCATACATATTGCTGAGTTCCGCTACGGAAACAAGCTCTTTCTCCTTTACCTGCTCGTTGACTTTTTCCTTTACTTCAAGCGGATTCACAAGTGCCAGCATATCGTCCGGATTCGTGTTTTCACGTTCCTTTTCCAGCATCATTCTGCGCTTTTCTTCATCGCTTACGATATCTTTTTTTATTTCGTGTACAGGCTCCGGCGGTTCGGACGGCTTTACCGGGGTTGGCTTTTCGGCTTCTGCCGCCGCCTTTGCGTTTGCCGTGTGCTCGTCAATGTCTATTTCGCTGCTTTCATCGGATACCATAAAGTGATCCGTTTCACTCAGTACCTTGTCAACATCGCTTTTTTCGCCTGTTATTTCGTCAATGTCGGCATTGGTATCTGAAGCGTCGGAAATTGCCGGTCCGTTTATGTATTCGGCGTCAACTTTTTCAGTGTTTCCGTCTTCTTCACGAATGTATACCCCGTCGTCGGTGCCGTCAAGACCCTCTATAATTGCCGTAGCGGTTATATCGCTGTGCCTTGGCGGTATATCGCCGTTGTCCTTATCGGCTGTAATATTATCGGCGGATGAAGAACCGCTCTTTTTTGCGTCAAGCTCCGCTAAAATATCGTCAATTGAATAATCAGCCATATCAAGCGTCCTTTCTCATATTTATATTATCGGGATTATCTGTACTTTACGACCTCGTACATCAGTATGCCTGCGCATACGGAAGCATTGAGAGAATTTACCTTTCCGAACATCGGCAGGGATAATACAACGTCGCAGTTTTCCCTTACAAGCTTTCCGAGCCCGAAGCCCTCACTTCCTATTACAAGAGCTACCGGACCGGAAAGGTCAGCCTTGTCTATCGGAGTGCCGTCTGCCTCTGCACCGTATACCCATACTCCGTGCTTTTTCAGCGTCTTTATGGTGTCGACAAGGTTTGATACTCTTGCTATGTTTACCCAGGCGGCGGCACCGGCAGAGGTCTTGAAAACTGTCGGATTAACCGTTGCACTGCGTCTTTTCGGAATGATAACGCCGTCGGCACCCGACGCTTCTGCGGTACGGATTATAGCGCCCAGATTATGCGGATCCTGTATCTCGTCACATATTATAATGAACGGCGGTTTACCCTTGCTTTCGGCACTTGCGAGTATATCTTCAACAGTACAGTATGTCACAGCGGAAAGGCAAGCCGCAACGCCGCCGTGCTTGTCACCGCACATAGCCTTAAGCTTGTCCTCGCCGACATCTTTGATTACTATACCTTGCTTTTTCGCAAGAGCTATTATTTTGTTCATGCCCTGTGAGTTTTTCAGCAGATATACCGTGTCTACCGACCTTTCGGCTTTGAGCGCTTCGGTCACAGCGTTTTTACCGTATATTATTTCCTCGTTTGAAGTTGATTCCATTGTTTTACCTCTCGTATCTGCATACAGATATGCAGATTAAGTATATCATAAACCGCCTGTTATTGCAAGCGAAATAAGGCTCAGAGGGCATCTTTCACAATTTTTTCACGTTATGGGCATATCAGAGCGGAGCCGTTTGGCAAGACGAGGTCGGATAAGGCTTGCTGTAACAGAGGTCTGTACAGATGATTCTGTTAAACAGTCTGTACACGAAACAGCCGGGAAAATATTTTTTCTGCCACTTGACAAATATAAAAACAGTGCTATAATATATTTTAGCACTCAGACACATAGAGTGCTAAAATAGGCATCGGAAACCGATTGTTATGTATAACAGTACCTTGCAGACAGAAAAGTTACGATTATTCCCGCCGTATAACCGGCGGAATCATAGAAAGGATATGATTTTTATGGCAAAAAAGGCATTCAAGGCAGAATCAAAGCGTTTGCTTGACATGATGATCAATTCAATTTATACTCACAAGGAGATATTCCTGCGTGAGCTTATTTCAAATGCAAGCGATGCGCTTGACAAGCTGTATTTCAAGTCATTGACGGAGAATCTCGGCATAGAGAGAAAAGACCTCGGCATAGACCTTGCGGTTGACAAGGACAACCGTCTTATAACAATTACCGATAACGGTATCGGTATGACAAAGGACGAGCTTGAAAATAATCTCGGTGTTATTGCAAACAGCGGTTCTTTCAAGTTCAAGAACGACAATACAGACACAGACAAGGACGATATAAACGTTATCGGTCAGTTCGGTGTAGGCTTCTACTCTGCGTTTATGGTAGCGTCTGAGGTTACTGTCGAATCCAAGGCTTACGGCAGTGAGCAGGCTTACAAGTGGTATTCACAGGGCGTAGACGGTTATACGATCACCGAGTGCGACAAAGAAGATGTCGGCACAAAGATAACCCTTAAGATAAAGGAAAACACAGAAGAAGAGGAGTATGACGAGTATCTTCAGGACTACAAGCTCCGTATGATAGTAAAGAAGTATTCCGATTATATCCGTTATCCTATCAGAATGGAAGTAAGCCATCAGCACCTCAAGGAAGGCACTGAGAACGAGTATGAAACGCACACCGAGATAGAAACTCTCAACAGTATGGTGCCTATCTGGAACAAGAGCAAGTCGGAGCTTAAAGACGAGGACTATAATCAGTTCTACAAGGAAAAGTTCTTCGACTATGACGATCCTATCGCACATATCCACACAAAGGCAGAGGGTACAGCAACATATAACGCACTGATGTACATTCCGTCAAAAGCTCCCTTCGACTACTATTCAAAGGACTATGAAAAGGGCTTACAGCTTTATTCAAACGGCGTTCTTATAATGGATAAATGCCCAGATCTGCTCCCCGATTATTTCAGCTTTGTAAAGGGTCTTGTTGACTCTGCGGATCTGTCGCTTAATATCTCCCGTGAGATGCTGCAGCACGACAGACAGCTTAAGATAATCGAAAAGAGCCTTGAGCGTTCTATCAAGAACGAGCTTACAAAGATGCTCCGCAACGACCGTGAGAGATACGAAAAGTTCTGGAAGGTATTTGGACTTCAGATTAAGTTCGGTGTATACAACGGCTTCGGCGCAGGCAAGGAATTGCTTAAGGATCTGCTGCTGTTCTATTCTTCATACGAAAAGAAGCTGGTAACTCTTGAAGAGTATGTTTCAAGAATGAAGGAAGATCAGAAATATATTTACTTTGCAAGCGGTGAAACGGTCGATAAGATAGACAAGCTCCCTCAGACCGAGCTTGTAAAGGATAAAGGCTACGAGATACTTTATCTTATCGACAGCGTTGACGAGTTTGCTTTACAGATGATGGTCGACTATAACGAAAAGCAGTTCAAGTCAGTATCCGCAGGCGACCTTGACCTTGAAACTCCCGAAGAAAAGGAAGAATTGAAGGCTAAGGCTGAGGAAAGCAAGGATATGTTTGCTTTCATGAAGGATTCTCTCGGCGGTAAGGTAAAGGATGTAAGACTGTCAAAGATACTGAAGTCCCATGCGGTATGCCTGACCAGTGACGGCCTGCTTTCAATAGAGATGGAGAAGGTGCTCAGCCAGATGCCCGCAGAGCATGACGCAAAGGCTGAAAAGGTGCTGGAGATCAATGCAGAGCATCCTATCTATGAAACGCTGAAAAAGCTGTATGAAACGGATAAGGACAAGCTGAAAACATACAGCGAGATTCTGTACGATCAGGCGCTTCTTATTGAGGGTATGCCTATAGAAGACCCCGTTGAGTACAGCAACAAGATATGCTCGCTTATGGTATGATAATTATATCAAAAATATCGTAAGCTAAAAACGGTAACAAAAACGCTCCGACAGGTGTTCGCCTGTCGGAGCGTTTTCAGCTTATGTCAATAGATTTTCGGAAGCGATCCGAGAGTTAATGAATATTTGCTTGCGTACATTTTCTTTATGACCGATTTTTCGGTGTATTTTTCACTGTAATTACTGCCGTTAACGGTAAACTCGTTTCCCCATGTCATGAACCAGCACCACAGTGCGTTTATGTTCACGGCGGAATCTATATCAAAGATACAGCCGTTTTCGGTGAGAGCCGTTATCTTTGTTTTACTGCCGTAGTTTATCGCCTGTTTGAAACGGCTTACCTGAGGATCGTAAACGTGATTTCCGGGATAGATGTCCTCGCCTACAATATCAACATATTCGTCACCCGGATACCAGTCGGCACTCTGACCGTTATAGACCCAGATAAGATTGTTACAGCCGTATGTATTTGTCAGCTCTTTATAAAGGTATTTCCACAGCTTTTTGTAAGCGTCGGGACCTTGTGCGCCCCACCAGAACCAACCGCCGGAAGCTTCGTGCAGGGGTCGCCATATAACCGGTACGCCTGCTTTTTCAAGACGCTTTAACTGCTTGGCTATTTCCTTGATATCACGGTCAAGCAGTTTCTTTCCTTTTGCGTCCTGACCGTTCATTACTTTTGCTATATCGAATTTGCTGTTCTGTGTATAGAATCCGCCCCACCAGCCGTCAGAACTGTTGGCGGTGCTGTAAAGGTATTCGGTCGGAGCGTTCCAGTGCCAGCAGAATGTGACGATTCCGCCTTTTTTATGGAACTCAATAGCTTTGTCAACGGCTGATGAAGATGTGCCGAGTGCCGTTCTTGACGGAGTGTAGTCCATCATATCAAGTCCGAGCAGGGCGGGGTAGTCGCCGGTAAGATTTTTTATCGCTTTGAATTCGTTGCCGTTTATTCCGCCGTCACACTGCTGACCTGTGATTACATATTTTCCGTAGCTGTCCTTAAGGAAACTGTACAGCTTCTTTGTGTTTGCGGTGGAGTTCTTGTTGACAAGAGATGATGTGACGTTATAGGTGCTGTTGCTTATTTTTGCACCCGTCTTTACTGTTATTTTATCAAGCTCTATCCAGCCCCATGACTCTTTGACGGTAAGAGTGTGACTTCCTTTTTTGAGAGTTACGGCGCATACTGTATAGTCGGAGAAATTATCCGGTTTGCTTACGAAAGTGCCTACTTTTTTACCGTCTGCGTAAAGGTCATTTTCTTTGTATGGTCCGATAGCCTTTGAGCGTATCACTATATCATAAACCGCATCAGCAGGAACGGTTATACTGATCTGACAGTATGAGCTGTCACTTTCAAATTTACCTACCGACTTTCCGCCGGATGCGTTGCTGTCGGATATGACGGACATATCGTTTGACAGCTTTCCGTTTTCTGCTTCATAGGTTTGCGAAAAGCTCAGCGGCTTGTCACTTGTATGATTCACGGTTGTGGTAGTTGTTGTGGTAGGCTTTTTCGTTGTAGTCGTTGCGGCGGGCTTTTTGGTGGTATCGGCGGCGGTTGCAGACGCAGGCTTGTTTGTTGCTGAACCTGCGCTGTTTGCAGGCTTGCTTGTTGCAGCGCCTGTGCTGTTTGCAGGCTTGCTTGATGTAGCGGCAGAAGAACTGCTTTCCTGCTTGTTTGTCGAAGGCTTTGACGTTTCAGAAGAAGCATCGGACGAGTTGTTTTGTTTGTCTGAACTGTCAGCCGATGAACTGTTTTGTTTGTCTGAACTGTCAGCCGATGAGCTGTCTTGCTTGTCTGAGCTGTCCGATGACGAACTGTTCTGCTTGTCGGAGCTTGTTTTATCAGAAGCGTCTGACGAAGTATCCGAAGACGAACCGCTGTCGGAGGAGGTATCCTGCGATACGGTTTCTGCGGAAGACACTGCCGAAGCTGTCGATGAACTGTCGGCTGACAATGTGCCGTTATCGGCGCTGCAACCGCAGGCGGATATGATAAGTGCCGCACACAGTATAAGGGAGATGATACGTTTTTTCATTTTTCTTTTCCTTTTCCATTTCCGTTTGCCTGCCGTAAACGTGATAAGACAGGACTTGTATTCGATTACGCTAAGATTATACTATACAAATACGCAAAAGTCACGCCCAAATTTTTCTTATTTTGCATTCCGTGATTATGAACAATTGGAACGGTCGCAATTTATCACATATTCACAAAATAGCAGAACAAGTCTTGCAAAATTAACTTAAATGGTGCATAATACTTGTGTAAAGGTTTACATGAAAATTAAGCAAGCATGCTTTAATAAGAAAGGAACAAGGAATGAAGTACAGAAAAATAACAGCGGTCATACTTGCAGTCGCAACGGCGATATGTGCCGCAGGCTGTAACGGAAACGATAATTCGGGAACATCGTCAAGCGGTGACGTGACCTCATCGGGCAGTGGTGACAGCAGTATGACAAGCGATAATACAACATCGGGCGGCAATTCGGGAACACCGCAGGCGCAGTTTACATTCAGCCAGGTTGCTATGGGCGGCGGCGGATTTGTAAGCGGCGTATTTGCAACAAGCGAGGAGGGCTTGTATTATGCCCGTACAGATGTAGGCGGCTCATATCGCTACAACAAGGATACGCAGAAGTGGGAAGCAATGTCGTATGATATCAGCGAGGAAGACAGAGGTCTGCTCGGTATAGACGGTCTGGCATTCGGAGAAAAAGATCCTAACAGGGTTTATATGCTTGCGGGAACGGAATATTTCAGCAACGGACTTACCTGTCTGTTATACTCAGATGATTACGGAAAGACATGGAACCGTACCGACCTTACAGAAATGATAAAGGCTCACGGCAACGGCATGGGCAGAGGTAACGGCGAGCGTATCGCAGTTGACCCCAAGAACAGTGACATTGTTTATGTCGGCGGCAGGACAGGCGGTATGATAAAGTCCACTGACGGCGGTAAGACGTTCACAGCGCTTGATATGGGCACAAATACATCTACATCAAACGGCAACGGCATATGCAGTATCATAATCGATCCGAAGTCGGGCGATGACAGTGCCTGCACTACGATATATGCGGCTATATCCAGAACTCAGGAGGATAACCTTTACAAGTCTACCGACGGCGGCGCTACATGGAATCCTGTAGCAGATGCGCCAAAGGGTTTTTTTACGCAGAGAATGAAGTATAACGGCGATGGCAAGATAGCTATTACCTATGCGAGTGCGGAAGGTCCGTGGAATAACAACAGAACGAGCGGCGGCATAAGACTGCTTGATATGTCGAATGATACATTTACGGATATCACACCTGTAAAGAAGTCATACGGTGATATAGTTATCGATCCTGCAAATCCCGACAGAATGGTTGCCTGCACGGAGAACATATACGTTCCGCAGCCAAACGGTCAGTTCGGCGATGAATTCTATGTTACTACGGACGGCGGTAAGAACTGGACGCTTCTCAACGAAAAAATGAAGATGAGTGATGGCGGAGTAGAGTGGATCTCGACCGCATCTATGCACTGGTGCAGTTCTATGGCTATCGACCCCAACAACACGAACAAGATAATGGTGGTATCGGGTAACGGTGTGTTCACCTGCGATAATATATGGGATGAAAGCCCCGAATTCTACTTCTTCTCAAAGGGCATAGAAGAAACTGTTCCGTATGATATAATCAGCATACCGGGAGGTAAGCTGGTAAGCGTTATAGGCGACTATGACGGCTTTGTACAGGATAACGCCGAAGAATACGGTATGGTACACAACAGCGTTGCAGGCTCAATGACCGGTCTTGCGGTAGCGGCAAAGGCTACCGACACATGGGTAAAGTGCGGCGGCGATGAGGAAAAGCCCGGCTTCTGGTACACCACTGACGCGGGTAAGACATGGAACAATGTGAAGTACTCGCCTTTTGAGAACAAGAAGATCGCATACGGCGGTTATGTAGGCGTTTCGGCTGACGGCAAGAGATTCTTCTGGGCACCCGGAAACGACAGCAACATCTACTATTCTGACGATCAGGGTAAGACCTGGACAAAGAGCGAGGGCGGAGTAGGCTCAAAGAAGATCATCTGCGATCCTGTAAACCCCGATTATGTATATGCCGCAAGCGGCGGTGCGTTCTTCTACAGCGAGGATGGCGGAAAGACGTTTACTCAGAACATGACGCTTTCTGTATTCACTGCGGCAAGACCTGTGGTCGCACCCGGCAAGGAGGGCGTTGTGTACTATCCTTCAATGGGACTTCAGGTATCAACGGACAACGGTAAAACATTCACAAGAATGGATTCTTTAGCCGCTTGTCTGGCGGTAGGTCTTGGCAAGGGCAAGACGGACAGCGATCCTTATACCATATTCGTATGGGGCAAGCCCACAAACGATGATTCCATAGGCCTTTACTGGTCTGAGGACGAGGGCAAGACATGGAGCAAGGTAAACGATGATCAGCATCAGTTCGGCGGTCCCGGCAACGGATTCTTTGTTGTAGGCGATATGAACAAATACGGCAGAGTTTATATGAGTACTGTCGGTCTGGGCGTTGTTTACGGAGATCTTGTGCAGTAAGCAGGATAAAAAGATAAAATATAAGCGGAGCAGATTTTCACCTGCTCCGCTTTTGTTATCGGTTATTTACTTTGCAGTCTTGCACGGATTCTTGCAAAGAGTGATTTTCGAGGCTCTTTATAAAGCTTCTGAGCCTGTTCGGCTTCATCGTAGGCACGGTCGTAGAACAGCTTATGCACCTCGATGCGTTCATCGCCGGGCATAGGTTTTTTATGACGGTATATTCCGTCACTGCCCTGAACACGAGCCTTGACATTATCCTTAAGCATTGTGTCGAATATATCAACAACCTTATCGGAAATAACCTTGTCCCTTAGCGGTACGGCAACCTCTACACGGCGCTCGGTGTTTCTTGTCATAAAGTCGGCAGATGAAATATATACCTTTCTGCGCTCGCCCTTGCCGAATATATAGATACGGCTGTGTTCAAGAAAACGTCCTACTATCGAAATTACCGATATATTTTCGGTATATCCCGGAACGCCTGCGATAAGACAGCAGATACCTCTGATAACAAGCTCGATCTTTACGCCGTGACAGCTTGCTTCTATCAGCTTGTCTATAATATCCTTGTCGGTGAGTGAGTTCATCTTAAGACCGATGTAACCGTTATTTCCGTAGGTTATCTCATTGTCTATCATCTCTACTATGCGTGATTTAAGGCACTTTGGGGCAACCAGAAGTGTAGTACTGCTTTCAACTGTTGCGCCGAGTGACAGTGCATTGAACACAGTGCTTGCGTCCGCACCTATGTCCTTATCCGATGTCATCAGCGTAAGGTCGGTGTAAAGACGTGAGGTTTTCTCGTTATAGTTACCCGTGCCTATCTGAGTATAATATCTGATGTTGCTTCCCTGCTTGCGTGTTATCAGTAGCAGCTTTGAGTGTACCTTCAGAGCGTCAAGACCGTAAATAATCTTTACGCCTGCTTCTTCCATCTTTTTGCTCCAGCCGATGTTGTTCTCCTCATCAAACCTTGCACGCAGTTCTACAAGTGCCATTACCTGCTTACCGTTCTCTGCGGCTCTTATGAGTGCGCTTACTATTTCGCTGTTTCTTGCAACACGGTAAAGCGTTATCTTGATGGAAGAAACATAAGGATCGTCTGCCGCTTCATCAAGCAGTCGCAGGAAGTTCTTGAACTTGTTGTAGGGGTACGACAGAAGTATATCGTGCTGGGAAAGCTGTGTGAACATACTTTCGTAGGGGTTTACCATTATAGAGTTCTGAGGTGAAACGTGGCAGTAGAACAACTCTTTTCTGTTTTCAAGCTTTTCTTCAAGAGCCGACATAAATCCGAAATCAAGCGGACAGCTCTGCATAAACGAAAAGCTGTCGGACAACTCAAGATATTCGAGCATACGTTTTACAAGCTCGGGGGAAGCGTCGTATGAGAACTCGGCTCTTACGGGCATGAGCTTTTTTCTCTTGCGGCAAAGCTCTTCCATTACGTTTCTGAAATCCATATCGTGGTCGTAAAGCGCCTCGTTTGCGTCAATGTCGGCATTTCTTGTAACACGCATTATACAGCGGTTTTCAACGTAAAAATTCGGGAACAGCATATCTATATAGTGCAGGATAACATCTTCCGCAAGCACATAGCGGAGCTTTTCGCCCGGCAGGAAAATGACACGGGGAAAGTCCTTGTCACAATCTGCGCTCATTATGCCGACAAGCTGTTTTTTCTTTTCCTCGTTTTTGCTTCTGAGCAGAGTGCCGATATAGATCGCTCTGTTCTTCAAAAACGGGAACGGGTGATTCTTGTCTATAATGCTCGGAGAAAGCAAGGGGAGAATTTCTCTTTCGAAATACAGCCTTAAGAACAGCTTATCGTCACCCTTAAGGTCGGCAGGCTTTTTAAGCTCGGCGTACTCGCTGAGCTTTGCTGTGACTTCAGAAAAGGCACAGTCCTTGACATACAGCAGATCTCTGACTCTGCGTGCGATTTCTTTAAGCTGTATTGCGGCAGTCATACCTGTCTTGTTCTCGCACTTTTTAGGCTCGACCAGATCCTGGTCGTAAAGCGAGCCGACACGCACCATGAAAAATTCGTCAAGGTTGCTTGTGAATATGGATATGAATCTCATTCGCTCAAAGAGCGGAACATTTATGTCCTGCGCTTCTTCAAGTACACGCTGATTAAACTTCAGCCAGGATAATTCTCGGTTGTCGTATACATTGGTGTCTGTCATAATTACCTCTTTGTTTTAGGATTGTAAAGGGAGTGTAAAATATCCCGTAATATGAATATAACCGCCCGCTTTCACGGGCAGTTATTTTACGTTTCTTTACTTGTTTGCCTGCTCAAGCGACGCTCTTATAAAGTCCTTGAATAAGGGGTGTGCTCTGTTTGGACGTGACTTGAACTCGGGGTGGAACTGAACTGCCACGAACCAGGGGTGAACATCTCTTGAAAGCTCAACTATTTCAACGAGCTTTCCGTCGGGCGACTGACCTGCGATAACAAGACCGCTTTCGGTAAGCTGTTTACGGAATACGTTGTTGAACTCATAGCGGTGGCGGTGTCTTTCGTAAATAAGCTCATCGCCGTAAACCTCGCGTGAGATCGTGCCGGCTTCAAGCTTGCAGGGATATAGACCAAGACGCATTGTACCGCCCATATCAACATCCTTCTGGTCGGGCATAAGGTCGATGACGTTCTGGTCGCCGTCCTTGAATTCGCTTGAATTTGCTTCTGTAAGACCTGCAACGTGACGTGCAAATTCGATTGTAGCCATGTGCATACCGAGACAAAGTCCGAGATATGGCTTCTTGTGTTCTCTGGCGTAACGTACAGCTTCAATCTTGCCCTCGATACCTCTGTCGCCGAAACCTCCGGGAACCAATATACCGTCGCAGTCGTGCAGAAGCTCGTCTGCCGTTTCGGGAGTTACTTCTTCGGAGTTGATGAGTTTTATTTCAACGTGAGATTCGTTTTCAAAACCGGCATGACGCAGAGATTCCATAACGGAAAGGTATGCGTCGGGAAGGGCAACATACTTTCCGACAAGACCGATAACGGTGTTCTTTGTGGCATTGTACTGACGCTGAACCATATCTTCCCATTCCTTTAAATCGGGAACACGGGGATCAAGTCCGAGATGCTCGCATACAACCTTTGCAAGACCTTCCTTTTCAAGCATAAGCGGTACTTCGTAAAGAGAAGGAGCTGTGAGGTTCTGTATAACGTCCTGCTTACGGACATTACAGAAGCTTGCTATCTTCTCGGTCATATCCTGAGGAATTTCCATTTCACTTCTGCAAACGAGAATATCGGGCTGGATACCGAGGGAAAGGAGTTCCTTTACACTGTGTTGTGTGGGCTTTGTCTTCATCTCGTTACTGCCGGTGATGAAAGGCAGGAGTGTAACGTGGATATATACAACGTTTTCTCTTCCAACATCTGAAACTACCTGACGGATAGCCTCAAGGAAGGGTGTGCTCTCGATATCGCCTACCGTACCGCCGATCTCGGTGATGACAACATCGGCTGTTGTTTCGGCAGAGTTTGCAACTCTGTATATTCTTGACTTGATCTCGTTTGTGATATGGGGGATAACCTGAACCGTGCCGCCGAGGTAATCGCCGCGACGTTCCTTATTAAGAACCGTCCAGTATATCTTACCTGTTGTAACATTGCTGTACTTTGAAAGGTTCTCGTCGATGAAACGCTCATAGTGTCCGAGGTCGAGGTCGGTTTCCGCACCGTCGTCCGTAACGAAAACTTCACCGTGCTGATAAGGGCTCATTGTGCCCGGGTCGACATTAATATATGGGTCAAACTTCTGGATTGTAACCTTGTAGCCCCTCATTTTTAGCAGTCTTCCGAGCGAAGCCGCTGTAATACCTTTTCCGAGTCCCGACACAACGCCGCCGGTGACGAATACATACTTTGTAGCCATTATTTTGTTCCTTCCCTGAGCTTTCAACGCCCGTCGTATTGATTTTATATGTCAATTTGAAAAATAAACACTACTCACTATTATACTAAATCCGTTTTGCTTTTTCAAGTGCTTTTATCGGATTTGAAGTTGCTTTGCTGTGTACAAAATAAACAAATAACCTTTCAGGTATTTGTGCATATCGTTTAATTTTGAAAAAGTGTAGAAAATTTATGTGAAAAATGCTAAAATTAAAATAAGCATCCCTATAGTGTTTTTTAAATTTTGACCATAAAAGGACAATAAAATCCTTGATTTTCTATATCAGGAAAAAGATGCACAAATCCCTTTGTTTAAAGGAAAGGAAAGTAAAAAATGAAAAAGACCTTTATGCGTGTTGCGGCAGTTGCTGTGATATGTGCGATCACCGGCTCGGCATCGGGCTGTTACTTCTTCCCTGAGGAAGAAAAGCTTCTCGATCCACCCGTGCTGAAAGTGGAAGATGTTACTTATTCGACCTATAAGGCGGTCAAGAAAACTATTGTAAATAAGGCGAGCGCTACAGGCTACTGTGTGTCGGAAGTACAGCAGGATTGTTCGTTTACGGAGCGTGACGGAACTCTGAAGACGATATATGTCAAAGCAGGCGACACGGTAAAGAAAGGCGACCTTATTGCCGAGTACAATACGGGCGATCTTGAATATGAGATACGTTCGCAGGAGCTGAAAGTTCAGCAGGCGCAGAATACATACGGCTCAAGCGGTGCAGAGAACGACCGCTTACAGCTTGAAATAGAAAAGAATACACTGGCACAGCTGCAGAACGAATATGACACTTCAAAGCTGTATGCGCCTTGCGACGGACTTGTAAGCTTCACGGAACGTATGAACGCAGGTACAAAGGTGCAGTCATACAAGGTAATTGCAACTATAATCGATCCCGATAAGATATATGTCAAGGCTGCTGTAAATGACGACAAGAAGTTTACAAAGGATCAGGAAGTAACAATAACGATAGAAGAAGAGGAATACAAGGGCAAAGTAGTAAAGACCCCGACCGAGGCAAAGGAACAGGGCGACGAGGACACCGGTTCGATATATGTTGAGTTCAGCGGCAACGTTCCCAGCTTTACCAAGGTAGGTACTGTAGCGGATGTAAGCTATATAAAAGAACAGGCGGAAGACGCAATCGTCATACCGAAATACCTTGTAAAGACCCTTTCGGGCAAGAACTATGTGCAGGTGTACAAGGACGGCGTCAAGACTGAGGTTGACGTTGAAACCGGAATAAGCAACGCTACGGAGATCCAGATAACATCGGGACTTTCCGAGGGTGACGAGGTCGTTGTAAAGTAAAACGGCGTATTCACCGGCATTTACCTTAGGAAGGAATAAAACAGATGTTTACTCTACTGTGGCGCAAGATGCGCAATACAAAATGGATGGTACTCTGCCTGTTTATCGGCTTTTTGCTTGCGGCAGGTATGATGAGCACTATACCTATATACATGGACGCGTCCTTACAGCGTATGCTGATAAAGGATATGGAACAGTACCAGATTGACAACAACAAGTATCCCGGTCTTTATTCCGTAACAAAGACGCTCCAGCTGACTACCGATACGAATACCCAGCAGGCGACGATCGATGATATCGTGTCAAAGTCGGATTCGAGGATAAACGCTATAGGAATAGCGTCGGAAAACACAAAGACAACGCTTATAGACGACTGCCTTTATATCGTAAACGGCGAACGTAACGGTGCGGAGCTTTCGACCAGACTTAAACTTATAGGTATGACTGACAGTCTTGACCATATGAAGCTTATAAGAGGCGAGCTGCCCTCAAAGACTGCCGTTGACGGAGTTTATGAAGGACTTGCATCGGAAGACGCACTGAAAACGCTCGGAATAAATGTCGGCAATACATATAAAGTCGTATCGCTTGCGGCAGGCGTTGAGCCTTATTATGTGAAGATCACGGGCGTATATGAGCAGAAAACCGACAACGACAGCTACTGGGCAGAAACGCTCGACAGCTATCTCAACGCGATATTCGTTGACTATGATATGGTCAGAAACGACCTTATGCCCGCGGGAAGATTTAACGCGGTAAATATCGCGCGCAGATATTCGCTCGACTACCATACTCTTGATATGAACAGGATAGCGGCTGTTACGGCGGAGCTTGAAAAGGATACAACATTCTATCAGGAAGCTGGTTATGCGCATGAATTCAATGTTGCGGATATAATCGGCAACTATACCGAGCGCGCGGAAAAGCTTACCCGTATACTGTGGATACTTCAGATACCGGCTATGGTAATGCTGGCGTTCTATCTGTTTATGGTATCTCAGCTCAATGTTGACAGAGAGCGTAATGAGATCGCAGTGTTCAAGAGCCGTGGCGCAAGCTCATGGCAGATATTCGGAATGTATGCCGCAGAGTCGGGAATACTCGGTATTGTAACGCTTGTGGTTGCACCCTTTATAGGACTTATTCTGTGTCAGTTCCTTGGTGTATCAAACGGATTTTTAGAGTTCGTAAACCGCACGGGAATTGCCGCAAAGATAACAGGTATCAGCGTGCTGTACGCACTGCTTGCGGTAGTGGTATTCTTCCTTACTACGATGATACCGATCATTCCTGCGTCAAAGCTTACTATCGTACAGTACAAGCAGAGCAGGACAAAGGTCGTAAAGATGTCGCTGTGGGAAAAGTGCGGTGTTGATATCGTACTTCTTGCAGTATCATTCGGATTCCTTTACTTCTACACAACCAACATTACAAATTCTATAGCTGAGGGAACATTTGAGGCAACAGGCGAGCTTGATCCGCTGCTGTTCATATTCTCAACGCTTATGATACTGGGCTTCGGTCTGCTGTTTATCCGTATCTACCCCTATCTTTTAAGACTTGTATATTATGTACTGCGTCCTTTCTGGACACCCTCACAGTATATGGCTATAACCACCGTGTGCCGTTCGCAGGGCGGCAAGGAACGTTTTCTTATGCTGTTCCTTGTAATGACATTCTCGTTTGGTCTTTTCTCGGCAAACACGGCAAGAGCTATAAACAACAACATAAGCGACAGGATCTATTATGAAAACGGAGCTGATGTGGTGCTGACCGAATATGCGCTTTCAACATCAGATGAAGGCGGATCGAGCACTTATGTTGAAACCGACTTTTCACGTTACGAGGCGCTTGACGGCGTGGATGTCGCTACAAGAGTGCTGGTAAATGACAACGTAAAGCTGAGAATTGCAAACAAGAATGTTGCAGATCTTACGCTTATGGCTATTGAGCCTGATAAATTTGCACAGACGGCGTGGTTCAGAAATGATCTTCTGCCTATTCACTGGTGGAACTATTGTAACGCTCTTGTAGAGAGCCGTTCGGGCGTGATCATTTCAAGTGGACTTGCCGAAAAGGCTAATGTTTCGCAGGGTGATGTAATATCGCTCAAGTGGGGCGGAAACGACAGCCTTGATACCACAGTAATGGCAATAGTTGACTATTGGCCGGGACTTAACCCCAATGAGTGCGACTTTGCGGTAATGAACTATAATTATGTAAGAGCGAGAACCGAGCTTGAACCGTATCAGATATGGCTCAAGATGAAGGACGGAGCAACAAGCGAAGCCCTTTACAAGAGCATTGAGGACGGAATGCTCCCGCTTGAGAACATAAAGGACAGCTCGCAGATGCTGATAAGTGAAAAGACCGACCCGTCACTCCAGGGTATGAACGGTGCGCTGACGCTCGGTTTTATAATCATAATGGTAATGACTATAATCGGCTTCCTTATCTACTGGATACTGTCCATAAAGGGCAGGACGCTGCAGTTCGGTATTTTAAGGGCTATGGGCGTTTCATTCGGTGAAATAATAGGAATACTGGGATATGAACAGCTTCTGGTATCGGGTGTTTCGATAATCTGTGCATTTATCATAGGCGGAGTTACAAGCGACCTGTTTGTACCGCTGTTCCAGTATATGTATAACGTAAAAGAGCAGATACCGCCGTACAGAGTAGCGGCAATGCAGGCAGACTACATTAAGATGTATATACTTATTGCGATAATGCTACTCGGTGGATTTGCGATACTCGGTGCTATTATCAGAAAGATAAATATCAATAAGGCACTGAAGCTCGGCGAGGATTAATGCCTGTATAAAGGAGGAGTGTTTTTGGAGCTTGCTCTGGGAATATTCAAAAAAACACGTTTTCTGTTTGCGCTGATAGCAGCTGCGGCGGCAGGTGTCGGAATAGCAATGAACAACGACAAGGCTTATGTTGTGTGCATAATTTTCATTGCGCTGACCATCGCTTCGGACGCAACCGTAATGGTGCTGAGCAGAAAGCTGAATATCCCGATAAAGTACCGTGAGAATTATTTCAGATTCGGCAAGAACAAAAAGGATAAGAAATAATGCAGAAGATACTGGGATATATAAGAAAAGCAGTACAGGATTTCGACCTTATACAAAAGGGCGACAAAATCGCAGTGGGAGTATCCGGCGGCAAGGACAGCCTTGTTCTGCTCGCCGGACTTGCGCAAATGAGAAGGTTTGCGGAGTTCGATTATGACATAACAGCTGTCACTATTGACCCCGGTTTCAACGGCGTGCCGAATAACTATGAGGCAGTGGCAAGGCTTTGCGAAAAGCTGGACGTGCCTTTCAGCCTTGTTCATACGCAGATAGGCGAGATAGTATTCGACATAAGAAAAGAGCCTAATCCGTGTTCGCTTTGTGCGAATATGAGAAGAGGTGCGCTCCATGATGCGGCAAAGGCGGCAGGCTGTAATAAGCTTGCTCTCGGGCATCACAATGACGATGTTATTGAAACATTTATAATGAATCTTTTCAATGAGGGCAGAATAGGGTGTTTTTCGCCTAAAACGCACCTTGACCGTAAGGATATAACCGTTATACGTCCGCTTGTACTTGCTCCCGAATCACAGATAATATCTGCCTGCAACCGTAATAATCTTGAGGTCGTAAAGTCGGTATGTCCTGCGGACAAGACAACGACAAGGCAGAAAACGAAAGAGTTTTTAAGGGATATGGAGCATAAGGACAAGGGCTTCAAGCTCAGGATGTTCACGGCACTCAGAAAGAGCGGTGTGGACGGCTGGGGATACCCCGATAAATAAACAACAAGAGGTGACCGTACTTGGCTGTTAAAAGACAGACGCTGAATATACCCGAACAGGCATTGCAGGTGCTTAAACTGCTTGAGCGTGCGGGAAATAAAGCGTATTTTGTCGGACAGTGTGTAGCTGAACTGCTGAGAGGCGGCTCGCCTATGGATTATGATATTATCACTACGGCGGACTTTAGCGAAATGTTGTATGTGTTCCGTGATATGCGTATCGTATCACAGAACGAGGATATGAGCAGTGTTATGGTTTCATCGCTGGGACTTGTCATACAGGTGTCAAGCTATTGCGGCAAAATAAAGGACGGAAAAGCAGTCTATACCGACAATTACATTTTCGACCTTGTTCACCGTGATTTTTCTGCATTTGCAATCGCATACCATCCAAGAAAAGGATTCAGAGATCCGTTTGACGGTATGCCGTGCATAAAGGACGGAGTGATAACTCTGAAAGCAATAGGCGAATATCCTGTTGTGATGTGGCACGAAAATGATCTTGACGAAAACGAGCTGACGCTTAAACTCGAACCCAAGTCGAGCCTTGTTACAAACCCGTTCAATATGCTGACAGCGCTTGAACTGCTCGGCGGAGAGAATTATGAGATCGACAGCGTTACGGCAGACGCAATAAAGGCAAATGCACATCTGCTGTGTGAAGCGGACAGGCGTGAACTGTTCAGACGTTTTACAAAGGTGCTTATGACGCGGAATATTTCTGCGGTTATGACACGCTTTCCGGAGGTGTTTGCGGCAATCGAGCCGGAGCTTCTCAAAACGCAAAGATATAAGGAAAGATATTACGACTGTACACTCTGGGAACATATTTCAAAGAGCGTTGAGTTTGCACCGCCGCAGGCGGATTTAAGGTATGCAATGTTGTTTCATAATGTCGGTATTCCCGACTGCAAATGCCGTGATTCTCACGGTAATACCTTTTTTTACGGGCACGGCGAATATGGCAGGATAACGGCGGAAAATTTCTTCGAGAAGTATAAAGCTGACATTAAGCTGAGAAGTGACACCGATATGCTGATCGAATCACACGATGTTGCTTTTACAGAGGACAGGGTAGCGCTTAAACGCCTGCTCTGCGAATATTCACATGACGAGCTGAAAAAACTGCTCAAACTGCGGATAGCCGATGATACGGCAAAGCCGACGGTGCACGAGGGTGTTATAGCAATGTACCGCAGGACGGTGACAATGCTTGACGACATTATAGCGTCGGGCGAATGCTATAGCGTGTCACAGCTTGCCGTAAAGGAAAACGATCTTATCATGCACCGTCTTGTCGCAAATAAAGCACAGGCGAGGGTTGTTATAAATTCGCTGTATGAGGCGGTACTGGCTGAACCTTCTCTGAACTTTGCTCCGATACTGCTTGATATGGTGAGAAAAAGTGTACGCCGCTGAAAAAGGTACGCTTACGAAAGGATTGATGTTATGCAGAACTGTTGCCTCTGGATAGGCGGAGTAAAGGTATCCGACCTTGACGGTATCAGGGACAATTTCAATATAACCGATGTTAAAGGCTATTATCTCGGCGGCAGACTTGCCGACTGGCTAAGGCTCGGAGGCTATGATAACGAAGCGGCAAGAATTGATAACATCGACAGAAACGGCGACGTGGACAAGGCACTTGAGGATATATTCACAGGAACAAATGAAGAAGCCGAATGCGAAAATAACAGCGGTGAGTACGGCGGTTATCATTTCAAAACGGTGACACCTCCGTTTTTAAAGCGTGAAGCAGGAACAGTTGTTTTATCGGCAGACGGTTCGTTCAGATTTCCGGTTATGACGGGAAGCGGTTCGTTTGTCGGTTCTTTTACGTCATCTTCTTTTGTAGGTTCGTTCGGTTCTTATAAGCATCAATATGAATACGAATATGAGTACGGCTCGGGTAAAACGAGTTTTGGCTCGTTCAATATCGGCAGTTTTGATATAACAAGTTTTCTTTCGGGCAGTTTTTCCTATGATGAGCTGTGCGATGGCGGAAGCTTCACACCGAAAGCGCTTATGCTTTTCTTCTCATCCGAACCGCTTAACCGCTACGGATACGGGATACATCTTATATGAACGGATTTCATTCATTTTCATCGGCGGCATTTTTTGCCAAGAATCCGGGTAAGAAGCTCACTATGAGCCTTCCCGACATATACTGCACAGTGATTTCGGCTTTGCAATGGCGCAAGAATGGTAACAGTATAACTATGCTTACCGACAGCGCAGGAGCAGAGCTTTTTTCCGCTCTCGGCATAAACGATATATGGAATGATATAAAGGTTGTTATACCCGATGATCTTGACGGGATAGACCCTGTTATGTTCTGGGCAGGGGGAAAGCTGATCGCTTTACAACAGTTTCCTGCTCCATGCGCTATGATAGATACGGATTTCATAGTATGGGAAGATCCGCCGTTTGAGGATAAGATAATAGCGGCGCATGAAGAGGATCTTATACCGTCCGTCTACCCCGATGTTTCATCGTTCAGGCTGAAAGGCAAGGTGCTTGACGAGGGACTTGATTATACAACGTTACCGCTCAATACGGCGTTTTTGTATATTCCCGATGAGGATTTCAAGCAGTATTACACATCACGCTCCATAGCGTTTATGAAGTCGGCGGTGTACGGCGGAGATTATCTTACATATATGGTTTTCGCGGAACAGAGATTGCTCCCTATGCTTGCGAAAAGATGCGGTATTGAATATACAACGCTTCTTGACAAGGACAGGCTTTTTTTGCCGCAGAATAAGTTTACTCACCTTTGGGGCGCAAAGCAGAAAATGCGTGACGACAAGACACAGCTTGACAAGTTCTGTGAACGTTGCAGGCAGAGAATAAGAAAATCGTACCCGGAGTATGGGTATATAGTTGATAATATTGAGAATAGCCGCAGGTAAGGAAAAAGCTTATCTGCGGCTATTGAGTCTTGACAAAATATCTGATATTTTCGTGTAAAAAAGCCGTGCATTGCCGAAGTTCTGTAATGCACGGCTGCCTTGTTTATTGGCTGTTATTTTCAAAGGTCGGCGTACCCTTTGCGTAGCTTCCGTCACGCTGTCTTACAAGTGATTCGTTCTCGTCACAATCGATTATTGCGACCCTGCCGAGAATTTCTCCGCTTTCGTTGCTGAGTATCAGCGTTTCGCCTGTTTTAAGGCTGAAATTCGTCTGCATTTTCATCAGCGTATTTTCAGACTTGTTGTTCTTGCATACTATCGTGAGCGTTGAATGAGGCTTTACGTTGACAGTGGGTATCTTGTAGCGGTTAAGCATATCTTCCTTATCCGTAAGATAAAGGCCTCTTGTAGATACGTCGTTGTCGTTGGGGTTGTAAAGCTCTATCCAGTCGGCGTCTCCGCCTGTGTAGACCTCGCTTATATACAGCAGATCGCCTGTAGACGATGTTTTTTCACTGCGTGCGTTTATAGTAATCTTGCCCTTTTTAGCCATTGAGCTGTCAATAGTTATCTCACGGTCGGTATAGGTCTTGCCGTTTATCTCCCAGCTTGTGAAGGTGTAGCCGGACATATCCTCGGCTGTCAGCTTTACCTTGTAGGGCGTGAAATATTCGGCTGTTGCCGTATTTGCGTCCTTGACGGTCTGAATATTCATAGTGACCTTAAGACCCTTTGCACCGTTCAGCTTTACCTTGTATGTATCGTCCTTGTCTATTCCGAAATTACGGCAGATATCGCTGAGAATGATATTTGCACGCTTGTCGGCAAACTCTCTTATTTCATTTCTGCTGTTTTCAAACGTACCCTCGTTTGCCCACGTTGACGTGATACCCTTGTTCAGGGCGTACAGCTGCTCCTTGTCGCTGTCTGCAAGCTTCTGCTCAAGCGTTGCAAGAATATTTTCGGTGCTGAATGCACCGCCTATAAGGTCGCAGAGGTTGTTCGCCAGCTTTTCACGCATATCCGCACGCTCCATAAGTGCGGTTATAAGCACTGAGCCGCCTGCGGGGTGAGTGCCGTTTAAAATCTTGGTCAACGTCTTGTTTGCGTATCCGTCCGAATAAAGTCCCCAGGCAAATTCTGCATCGTAGAAGAAATATCTCCACTTGCCGTCCTGATACTTGCTTGTTACCTCTTCACCCTCGGACGCAACATAGCGCCACACTTTATAGTTGTTTCCGGGCCAGTCACGGTTGTCGATAAATAACTGCATTGCAAGGTAGTGCATATAGTTGTCTATGTCCACCATAGAGCAGAACTGGTCGAATTTCTTGTCGTCGGTAAGTCCGCTCTTTGCAAGCTCAAGGACCTTGTTATAATCGTCTGCCGCACCTTCTGCGTTTTCATCGACTATCTCGCCCTCGGCTTTTCCTACCACCTGGTAGTTATCCTTTGTGCCGCCGTAGCGTTCTTCAAGATATGCACGGCTGAAATTCTGATGGAGCCATGCAAAACCGTAATACTTTCCGTTGAGGAATACTGCCGCAGGGGCGGTCGACTGCGCATCAAGGTAGCCTGACTGCTTCGCAAGCGACATCGAAAGCTCATCACGCACACCTGCAAATTCACGGTCGTTTGCGCCGTTACGCAATACTATGCGGTCTATCTTTGTGAGTATTGCACCGCTTTCATCGGTAGCGTCGCTGAAGAACGGGTAGCCGAATTTACCCTTGTCCGGGGTATACATAGTTCTTGCTATAAGCTTCCACGATTTCTGGTCAACTGCGGCAGAATATGCGCCTGCAACTCTTGCGCCTGCCTGCTGTGAAACAAGAAGCTCTCCGCTGCTTGAAAAAGCCTCGACATACATAGGTCTTTCGCCATCCATACCTTCCTGATTCCAGTTTGCAGGGTCGTTTGGCGTGATTTCGCTTTTTCCGTCATACTCGTTTGCTATCCAGTCGTCACGGATCTTTCCCGCTACAGCGATGCCTTTTTCATAATCGTACAGATTCACATCGTCTGTAGACAGCACGAATACATAAGTTCCGTCCTCAAAACGTTCAGCCACATCATCGCCTGTAACATAGCTTTTGGTGAACACTTCGGAAGTGCCGTCCTCGCTTACCGCAATAGCTTTTATGGTTTTGGCTGTGACGTCTTTACCGCTCCGCACCTTTATCGGTGAAGAGTATGCCGATGATTTTTCGGTGGGTGTACTGCCGTCCGTTGTGTAATAGATCCTGGCATTCTTGTCCTTTGCCGTAAGCTCAACGGTTATATCCTCGCTGAAAAAGCTTTCTTCGGGGGAAAAGGCAATATCCGTTTTCTGCTTTACCTCGCCGTCATCGTCCTTTGCTATGGGCTGAAGTGGGGTGAGCACCTCAGGAAGCCCGCTGTCTGATGACAGAAATGTATTATAGGTTATTGCGGCGGCTGTGCCGACAGCAACTACTGCGGCGAGCAGACCCACGCGTTTTAATGTTCCGCTTTGAATAAACATGGTTTCTCCGTTCAGATTAAGGTTTAGCGGCGCACTGCGCCTGTATAGATTCTATTGTATCAGAAAAACTTGTTAAAATCAACGATAATTATTGGAATTTAATCAGAAAATCTGTAGAAATTGAATTGCAGAATCGCATTAACATATTCCGGATGTATCTTTCATAAACTGGTAAAAAGAAAACAAAACGAGGAAGGATCGGTATTTCAAATGACGGAATTTTTACCTGAGGGAAGAAGGCTTGCGGACAGAGAGAACACGATAGCGCTGCAATCGGCAAAAACGCTTATGCAGTCGGCGGTGTCGGGGGCTATACTTGAAGCGCCGTGTACCGTATGCGACGCCGAGCATAATATGCACGTCGACCTTGGCTGTATGAAGGGAATAATCCCCCGCAGTGAGGGTGCAATAGGCATAGAAAGCGGTGCAACACGGGATATAGCGCTTATATCAAGAGTGGGAAAGCCTGTCTGCTTCAAGATAACGAAGATAGACGAAACCGGCAGTGAGCCTGTGGCGATCCTGTCAAGAAAAGCGGCGCAGGAGGAGGCGGACAAGGAATATGTATCAAAGCTTACTCCCGGTGATATTATAGGAGCGAGGGTAACGCATCTTGAACAGTTTGGCTGCTTTGTGGATATAGGCTGCGGCATTGCGTCAATGATACCGATTGACGCTATTTCAGTGTCGAGGATAGTTCATCCTGCGGACAGATTTTCGGTAGGCTACGATATTTTTGCGGTGGTCAAGGGCAGAGATGAGGGACATATCTGCCTTACTCACAAGGAGCTTCTCGGAACGTGGCAACAGAATGCCGAGCGCTTTGCGGTAGGTGAAACCGTTCCGGGCATTGTAAGGTCGATAGAGGACTACGGGATTTTTATAGAGCTTGCGCCGAATCTCGCAGGGCTGGCGGAGCTTAAAAGCGGAATAAAGGTGGGAGATTGCGCTTGCGTGTATATCAAGGCAATTATACCCGAAAAAATGAAAATCAAGCTGATAATAGTAAACTGCTGCGATGACGGCTGTGTTCCGCTTGAAGCGCCGTATTTCATTACGGAGGGGCATATTGACCGGTGGGTGTATTCCACTCCCGGTGCGCCGAAGTACATAGTTACGGATTTCAGCGAATAGCGGTGCGGCAATGTGCCGCCTCAGATTTGCCGTTCTGACGGATTAATCTTGGCTCAACCTCCGCTACCGGCGGTAAAATATGTTGGACTTTTGCAAAAAAAGAAGACGTTGAGAAACACACGCAGACAAGGAAACAGCCCCGACAGGCGTACAAAGGTACGTTGAGGGGCGGTTGACGCAGTAAGCAAAAATGCTTTCGCACAGCCGTTTTTTATGGCTGTGCGAAATTCTTTTACTTATCCTATTTTAATTTTGTGTCAAATGATTTATCTGCATTTTTGCGGTGCGTGGGTTTATCGACAGTCTGGAGCCGTTGCGGTATTTCGTAACGGCTTTTGGCTCATTCTCTTTTCATCTTTAAAAGCGGCACAAATTCGTATTCTGTGATTTTTTCGCCGGTAAGGCTGAATCCGTTGCGGCGATAAAAATCTATTCCACGCTTGTTGTATTCAAGCACCCACAGCTCATTGACGGCAAAATTGTTGATAGCGTAACCGAGAAGCACTGCGCCTATGCCCTGATTCTGAAAAAGCGGCTCTACATACAGCTTTTCGACCTCATTGCCCGAAATGCGTATAATGCCTTTTATTACACCGTCGTCATAGACAAATGTGTTTTTAAGTGCGGCTGAGCCTGCGGAATATTCCTTGGCAGTGTCAAGGACGTTCAGTTCACCGAAGTAAAAGGCGTCATTTCTGAAAAACGGGTAGAAATTTACCCTGTAATTTGTGACGATTATTTCTGCGATGCGTGAAGCATCGGACTCGGTAGCGGGGCGTATATGTGTCATTTCTGTTCTCCGTTGGATTCAAATAATTGTTTTATTGATTTTGAATTTTCGTTTGGCTTGTTTAATTGTTTTATTACTTGTTTATAAAAGAACTTAACATCCAGATCGTTTAAAATGTATCGTACTTGATTGTTTTCTAAAGCAATTTGCAACAGTGTGTTTATTTCATCCTGTTCCCAAAGATCAACTTTGATTTCCGATAGTTCTTTGATAATTGTATGTGTAGTGGAAAAAGAACAGCTTCCATTTAACGAAACGATTAAATCAAGCTTTTTACGTTTGTTTTCTTGATCAATCTTATCATTATCGCATGAGTTTTGTTCTTCTTTACATTTATAGTGGATTTCTTCCAGCAATTCATTGGCAACAGTTTTATTGATGATTGCTTTTATCAAATGATCCAGTTGCGAATTTTCTGTGTAATCAGCAGGAGCATAATATTTGATACGTTTATCATGCAGCATTTTATGCACTTTAGTTTTGTCAAAAGTATCATTATTGAATACGCCGATTGAATGACCGCCATAAGAATTCACTAATTTCATGCAAGGTATATCGGTATCGCTGTCGCCTATATATACAATATTTCTAAAAGGAACTCTGATATCTTCAGGCGCAAAGAAGTCATTTACACCTGAATCGTTGACATCTAATATACCTTTTTCAATTCGAAAAAGAAACTGCGTTTTGTTAGTATAATTAATAACTTGGGCAGGCCATATCGGAACATTTCTGTCATCAAACATAAACGAGCTGGCGTATATTTTTTCAAAAGAGCCTTCTTTTGCTACTTCTGTTCCTTCAATCATTTCTTTTAAGCCGGACGAAATGATGTAATGTTCAACTATCACTCCGTTTTTTTCGCCGTAATCTTTTATACGTTTAAACCATGTATCAACACCGGGAAATAATTTTACTTCTGAGCCGTATTTTTGCAGGCTTTCCTTTGTTAGCACAATTTTTCCTCTGGCTTCACGAACCATCATGAACATATATGCTAAATTCGTGTCCATTTCATTATCTTCGGCAAGTTTATTAGATTCTTGCCAAAACGATGCAACATCTTCTTTGTAAACTGATTGAATATAGCCTTGTGCTTGCATATCATCAGGTGAAAGTGTTTTATCAAAATCGTAACAAATTGCTAAAACAGGCTTGTTTTCTTTTGCTTTTCTTTTTCTTGATGGTTCCATATTTTTATCCTCCTGTGAAAATATAATAAGTATATGTGCGCTTATAATAACTAAAATATAATGCAATTATATATTATATACTCCTGTTGTGAAATTGTCAATAGGTATAACTAAAGCCGTTGCGGTGTTCCGTAACGGCTTTATTGTTATATGCTGATTACTTTATATCAAGCGCTGATTTAAGCTCGTCAACCTTGTTTGTCTTTTCCCATGCAACGTCAAGGTCTGTACGTCCCATGTGACCGTAAGCGGCAAGAGGTCTGTACTTTGTATTTCTTAAATTCAGTGAGCTGATTATCGCACTGGGGCGAAGGTCGAACACCTTGCTTACTGCGGCTGAAATTTCGCTGTCGGGCTTTATGCCTGTGCCGAATGTATCAACAAAGACAGATACGGGCTGTGCAACGCCGATAGCATACGCAAGCTCGACCTCGCAACGCTTTGCTATGCCTGCGGCTACAATGTTCTTAGCAACGTGTCTTGCGGCATAAGCGGCTGAACGGTCAACCTTTGTGGGATCTTTTCCCGAGAATGCGCCGCCGCCGTGTCTGCCGACACCGCCGTATGTATCTACTATTATCTTTCTGCCCGTAAGACCGCTGTCGCCCTGAGGACCGCCTACTACAAAGCGTCCAGTGGGATTTATCAGCATCTTTGTGTTCTCGTCAAGCAGAGAAGCGGGAACGGTAGTCTTTATGACCTTTTCGATAATATCGGCTCTGAGCTGTTCCTGCGTAACGTCAGCCTTGTGCTGTGATGAAACAACGACAGTGTCAATTCTTGAGGGAGTGCCGTTCTCATTATATTCGACCGTTACCTGTGTCTTTCCGTCGGGGAGAAGATAGGGTATCTCGCCTGACTTTCTTACCGCCGTGAGCTTCTTTGAAAGTGCGTGAGCAAGGGAAATCGTAAGGGGCATAAGCTCCTCGGTTTCATCACACGCATAGCCGAACATCATACCCTGATCGCCTGCGCCTGTGTCAAATTCGTTCTTATCTCTGCCCTCAAGAGCGTTGTCAACGCCCATAGCTATATCGGGGCTCTGCTTGTCAAGCGTAGTGAGTATAGCACAGGTCTTGTAGTCAAAGCCGTAGTCGCTGTTATCGTAGCCTGTTTCCTTTATGACATCTCTTGCTATTGCAGGAATGTCAACGTTTGCCGTTGTTGTAATCTCGCCCATAATCAGAACCATACCTGTTGTGGCACAGGTCTCGCAGGCTACACGGGCGTTCTTATCCTGCGCTAATATCGCATCAAGCACACCGTCTGAGATCCTGTCGCAGATCTTGTCGGGGTGACCCTCTGTTACGCTTTCGGAAGTGAATAAGTATTTTGCCATTGATTTTTCCTTTCATATTGCGGTTTTAAACCGTATCCCATACGCACATACCTGCGTAAAACTGCATTAAAAAAAGCCCCTTTCGGAGCTTGCTGACTGCCTGCTCCTCATCTTTCGGTCACAGCCCTTGCCGTGCCGTAGGAATTAGCACCATTTTTCGCAAAGAAAGCTAAAGCGAAACGGTTGCTGGGTTTACGGAGCCTGACTCCCGATCTGCATTTTAATGCAGAAAATGTAAACCGCTCTTGATAAGGGATTTTTCCGTTTGATATTGTAGCACACGTTAAGACGTTTGTCAAGTAAATTGATAATTATTTTTACATTTGATATTTTTCTTTGTTCGCGCGGCAGGCGGAAAAATTAAAATCCTGTTAAAAATGTTGAATTACACTATAATAAATGCTATAATAAAAATGATTAAAAAAATTTCGGAACAGAAGAAAATGCTGTATGGACAGAAAGGAACTACAATGAGTTTTGTTACGCTGAGCGATATCACAAAGCAGTACCGTATGGGCGATATAATAATCAACGCAAACGATAAGGTAAGCTTTGACATTGAAAAGGGCGAATTTGCAATAATCGTAGGGCCGAGCGGTTCGGGCAAGACTACGGTGCTTAATATACTCGGCGGTATGGATACCGCTACATCGGGCAGTTTTTATGTAGACGGAAGTAAGATAAGCGGTTACAGCAGAAAAGAGCTTATCGACTATAGAAGATACGATATAGGCTTTATATTCCAGTTCTATAATCTCATCCCGAACCTTACGGCAAAGGAGAATATCGAGCTGTCTACTCAGACGGTAAAGGACTATATCCCTGCTGTAGAGATACTTGAAAAGGTCGGACTTACCGACAGAATAAACAACTTCCCGGCTCAGCTTTCGGGCGGTGAACAGCAGAGAGTGGCTATAGCGAGAGCGCTTGCGAAAAAGCCCAAGCTGTTGCTGTGCGACGAGCCTACGGGTGCGCTTGATTACAACACCGGCAAGATGATACTGAAATTACTTCAGGACACCTGCCGCAGTGAAAATATGACTGTCATACTTGTGACGCATAACACGGCAATATGCCCTATGGCCGACAGAGTTATACACATGAAAAGCAGTAAGGTGAGCGAAATAGTTGTAAACGAGCATCCGACACCCGTTGAAGAAATAGAGTGGTAAGCGGGGAAAGGGAACGGATATGAAAAATGCAATGCTGAAAAATGCGTTTGCCGAGATGAAGAAAACCAAAAGCCGTTTTCTGTCTATATTCGGTATAATCGCTATCGGCACGGGATTTTTTGCGGGGCTTCTGCAGAGCGCTCCTGCTATGAAGATTTCGTCGGATCATTATTACGACAGAACATCACTGTCGGATATCAGGCTGGTATCTACATACGGATTTGACGATAACGATATAGACGCTTTGAAAAAAGGGCTTCCGGATATTGATATTTATCCCGGATATTTCACGGACGCATACGTCAACACGGATTCGGGCGAAAAGAAAGTCGCAAGGGTATATTCTCTTGACAAAACCGGCGAAAACAATCCGTACAGTTCTTTGCAGATAGTTGACGGCAGACTTCCCGAAAAAGAAAACGAGTGCGTTATCGACAGCGGTAAACTGCTTGCTCATTATAAAGTCGGGGACAAGCTGGCACTGTGCGGCGATGAAGATACGGATATAGACGGAACTTTGTCGGTCAAGGAATTTACTATAGTGGGAAAATTCGCATCGCCTATGTATATATCCGACGTCGAGCGTGGAAACACGACCATAGGAAGCGGTTCAGTCTATATGATCTGTTATATACCGGAAAGCTGTTTTAAGACAGAGGTATATACTCAGGTCATGATAAACTCGGATGAACTAAAGCAATACAACTGCTACAGCGATAAATATGAGGACGCCCGTGACGCTCTTGAAAAGAAGATACAGAAAATAGCGGACGTAAGAGAAGAGGAACGTTTTGACGAAATAGCAGGTGACGCAAAGAAAGAGCTTGACGACGGGCAGAAAGAGCTTGATAAGAAAAAAAGTGAAGCATACGCAGAAATAGAGAAAAACGAAACCAAGCTGTCTGACGCAAAAAAACAGCTTGACGAAGCAAAGCCTCAGCTTGAAAGCGGCAAGAAGACGCTTGATGAATCGAAAAAACAGCTTGACGAGGCTAAAAAAGAGCTTGATACAAACGGAGCTACTCTGACGGCAACCAAGACGGCGCTTGACGATACCAAGAAAAAGCTGGACGAAACAAAGGCTCAGCTTGAAAGCGGCAAGAAAACGCTTGACGAAAGCTATATACAGCTTGTTACGGCTAAAATACAGCTTGAAAACGCAGACTCACAGTTGAAGTCGAGCAAGGCTCAGCTTGACGACGCAAATTCAAAGATATTAAGTCAGCAGGCAATTATAAATACGAGCCGTGAAACGCTGGAGGATTCCTACAAGAAGGGTAATATCACCAAAGAGGCTTATGATTCCGGAGTTAAGCTGCTCGACAGCTCGCAGGCGGAGCTTGACAAGCAGAAGAAACAGTATGAAAGCGGACTTGAGCAGTATAATGACGGGCTTAAGCAATATAATGACGGAAAACTGCAATATGAGATAGGATATGCAAAGTATGAGGACGGCAAGAAACAGTATGATGACGGCTATTCTCAGTATACAAGCGGACTGGCACAGTACGAAAGTGCAAAGGCGCAATATGACGCAGGTAAGGCACAGTATGACGCAGGATATGCACAGTATGTTTCAGGCAAGGCAAAGTATGACAGCGGTAAAGCTGAATACGACAAGAACTATGCCGATTACGAAAAGGGTCTGAAGGAGTATAACGAGGGCAAGACGGCTCTTGAAACGGCAAAAACCGATGCGGACAAGCAGTTTGCCGATGCTCAGAAGAAGATAGACGACGGCAGGGAAAAGCTCGAAAAGACGAGCAGACCGGAGTGGTATCTGTTTACCCGTGATGATAATCCGGGATACAGTGAATACGGTCAGAACTCCGAAAGAATAGGCAATATCGCTATGGTGTTCCCGCTGTTCTTTGTAATGGTGGCGGCGCTTGTATGTCTTACCACAATGACACGAATGGTAGAGGAAGAGCGTACTCAGATCGGAACGCTCAAGGCGCTTGGCTATAAAAACGGCGCTATTATATTCAAATATCTGCTTTATGCGCTGACAGCGGCAACGGCGGGCGCTGTATCGGGTATGCTTGTGGGAATGAAGATATTTCCGGCAATCATTATCACCGCATACGGAATGATGTACGTTATCCCCGATATTCTTCTGCCGTATGATTATATACTTATGATGTGTACCACAGGGGTGGCTGTACTGCTTACTGCGGTCACGGTCTATTTCTCGTGCGGCGGCATACTTCATGACTGCCCTGCGGCGCTTATGCGGCCGAAAACGCCCAAGAGCGGTAAGAAGATACTGCTTGAACGCATAGGCTTTATATGGAACAGGCTTTCGTTCAGCTATAAGGTAACGATGCGTAATATATTCCGCTATAAGAGAAGAATGCTTATGACGATAGTGGGCATTGCAGGCTGTACAGCGCTTGTACTGACGGGATTCGGTGTGTATGACAGCGTAAACGATATTCTGCAAAAGCAGTTCGGCGAGATAAGCAATTATACCGGTATTACTGCTTATGACAATACAGTGACCGACGAACAAACGGCAAAGATAGAAAAGATGCTTGAGCGTTATGACTGTGAGGGTAACAAGATATATCAGAAGCAGATAACGGTTTATAACGGTAAGAAAAATACCGAGGCATACATTTTCGGCGGAGCGGACAACGAAACCATCGCACAGTTTGTAACGGTAAAGGACAGACGGACGGGCGAGCAGTACAAGGTGACCGACGACGGAGTTATAATAAATGAGAAGCTTGCGACACTTCTCGGCGGTGTGCAAAAGGGCGATACAATAACGCTTGCACTTGCCGACACGAAAAGAGTTACGGCAACGGTAACGGAGATATGCGAGAACTATGCGCATCACTATGTGTATATCACGGAAAAGCTGTACAAGGAGCTTAGCGGAGAGGAAGGACTGCCGTATAACTGCTTCTTCTTCAACTCGGAGGACGGTGACGATATGACCGAAAGCGACAGGGACGAGCTTGCGCAGGAGCTTATGAAGATAGACGGAGTTATGGGAGTGAGCTTCAAGACAAGCGTTGCGGGAACATTCAGTTCTATGCTCAATTCACTGCTTTTTGTAATAGTGGTTCTTATAGTGAGTGCAGGTGCGCTTGCGTTTATAGTGCTTTATAATCTTACGAACATCAATATAAACGAGCGTATAAGAGAGATCGCATCGCTAAAGGTGCTTGGCTTCTATGATAAGGAAGTGTCAATGTATGTGTTCAGGGAAACGGTGATACTTACCCTTATAGGAACATTGACGGGTATGGTATTCGGAAGATTCCTTGTTGACTTTGTTGTAAAGACGGCTGAAATTGATATGGTTATGTTCGGCAGAACGGTGCATCCGATGAGCTTTGTATTTTCGGGTCTTATAACGATATGCTTTGCCGTGATAGTAATGCTGTTTATGCACAGACGGCTTATGAAGGTCAATATGGTTGAGGCACTCAAGAGTGTTGAATAATAATTTCGGCAATAGCCGGGAGGTTGGTAATATATGAAACTTGGAAAAGCGATTGCGGCGGCAATAGGCACAGCGGCGGCAGTAGGTGCGGCAGTCTATGCCAAAAGAAGGCTTGACGAAACACAGACTCCGCTTAAAAAGCAGAAGAGTGTTACTGCATGGAAAAGCGGCGGCAAGGTACAGTACAAAGAGGTAATAAGAAAACCTGTAAGCGAGGGTGAGCAGACGAATATACTGAAAAGCAGGATCGACAAGGCTACACGGCAGTATGAACAGCTTGCGGACAGGAATAACGACACAGAAAGCGAACCTGCTGATAACACTGAAAATGAACAGGAAATTGCTCCTGTGAATTTCACATTTGTTCAGTCGGAAGAGGACGGCAATACAGGGGTCAGCTTTGACCGTGTGTTTAACCATTTCAACCGATTGGAAAAGCCGTTTGATGAAGAAAGCAAAACTGTTGATAATGCCGATAATAATATAGTTGATACTATAACGGAAAATCAGACAGCTGTTGCAGAATCTGTCGCTCCGACAGAAGCTGTCGATGAAACAAAAACGGATGTTGCAACCGATGATGAATATGAAGCTGCCGCTATATCCGCTGTTATGACTATGCAGGAAGAGCAGGAAAGCAAAGCTGAGCAGATGAAGCTTGAAAAGGGAATAATGACGCCTGACCCGATTGCAAATGCAGTCCGTGAGCTTGCCGATATACAGCCTGTTACAGATGATGTGAGCAATGTAAGCGTTGAAAGAATGTCGGTTGACGAGAGCATTTTTGATCTTTCGGCAAGCGAGCCGGTTGAAGAAGCGGCAAAAGAGTTTGAAGAGATAGCGGAACAGACAGAAGAACAGCCTGAAATAGCCGAAGAAACAGCAGAATCGGCAAGCGCGCTTGAAGAAGAATTTGCACAGGCAAAGGCTGAGAATGTTCCGGTAAGCGAGCCTGTTGAAGAAGCAGTCAAGGCATTTGAAGAAATGTCCGAACAGGCGGAAGAACAGCCTGAAATAGCCGAAGAAACGGCAGAATCGGCAAGCACGCTTGAAGAAGAATTTGCACAGGCAAAGGCTGAGAATGTTCCGGTAAGCGAGCCTGTTGAAGAAGCAGTCAAGGCATTTGAAGAAATGTCCGAACAGGCGGAAGAACAGCCTGAAATAGCCGGAGAAACGGCAGAATCGGCAAGCACGCTTGAAGAAGAATTTGCACAGGCAATGGCTGAGAATATTCCTGAAAGCGAGCCTGTTGAAGAAGCAGTCAAGGCATTTGAAGAAATGTCCGAACAGGCGGAAGAACAGCCTGAAATAGCCGGAGAAACGGCAGAATCGGCAAGCACGCTTGAAGAAGAATTTGCACAGGCAATGGCTGAGAATATTCCTGAAAGCGAGCCTGTTGAAGAAGCAGTCAAGGCATTTGAAGAAATGTCCGAACAGGCGGAAGAACAGCCTGAAATAGCCGGAGAAACGGCAGAATCGGCAAGCACGCTTGAAGAAGAATTTGCACAGGCAATGGCTGAGAATATTCCTGAAAGCGAGCCTGTTGAAGAAGCAGTTAAGGCATTTGAGGAGATTGCAGAACCTGTAGCTGTCGAAATTGCCGAAAGCCAAGCGGAAGATATGCTTTTTGAAAATATCGATGACGATTTAAGCGATGATATGGCATCTGTACGTACAGCCGAATCGGTTGACGATGCCGTAAAAGAATTCAGCGACCTTATAGGTGAGCCGGAAGCCGCAAGGAGTATGATCAATGCTGATGCGGAATATGATGACGACCTTGAGCAGACGGGAGATATTCCGGCGGAAGAGAACAGCACAGCCGAAGAACAGCCTGTAATTCAGACAGTACCTGAGGCGCAGACGGAAAAGACGAGAACTATGGATTTCTTTGACCTTCCCGATGAGGCATATGCGCCTGTACAGACTGCCGAAGAAAAGCACGATGACAATGTCGCCGAGGTTGAGGATCTGTTCGGTGATCTGCTTGCAGATGATGAGCCTGTTGAAAAGAAAACATTCACCGATCCGTCGGAAGTGTTCTCGATGTTTGATACGGCAGACGCAGGTCAGGACGATTTTGACAAGTATAACGACGAAAAGATAGAAGAGGAAAACGAAAAGAAAAAAACTTCAGACGCAAAGAAGTACATAGCTCAGGACATTGCGGATAATATCGCGTCGTTTGCACAGCTGCTTGAACCGCTGAACGCCATAAAGGAAAATAAGATACGCAGTAAAAGCGGCATACTGTTCGACTGGGAAATGAGGATACAGTCGCTGATAGGCGATCTGCCTATAAAGACTTACTGGAGAAATAATTTCCGCAATTATGAGATATGGACCGATGAAAAGTGCATGGAAAAGGCAGGAGAGCTTCTGGCAATGCTTGAGCTTGTCGGCATAGTCCGTGACAAGGCAAAGGAAGTGGTTATCGATAAGGATACGCTCGATTTCTATTCGGCACAGAGCGAGCATCTGAACAATGACTTTCACATAGGCGAAACGGTAGTAGTTACACGTCCGTGCTGGAGAATAAACGGCAAGCCCGCAAGAAAGGGTGAAATTGCAAAGAAAGCGCCGTTTGCGGAGTTCAGCCGTAAGAAGGTTTCGCCGCTTGAAACGATGCTGAGAGAAAACAGCTGTTCTGACGGAGATGTTAATATTCCGGTTACCGATGACAATTTCTGTACATACGACCGTGATATACCTTATGTAAAGCAGGCAATTTCCGAAGGCTTCTGCAAGTGTGCGGTAAGACGTATGGAGGACGGCGGTGCGCTGGCTTTCTTCTACGAAGTTATCGCCGAGGGAGAAAACGAACATTATTCGCCCTGCACACTGAGATTTGAAGTCAATATTGACAAGAACGCAAAGGTTGTGGGCAGATTCAGAAGTGAGAAGGTGTAAAATATAAAAGTGTCGGAACTGCTTTAAAGGCAACCGACGGATATTTTGCGCAAGGGATCGTTACGGCAAATGTATCTATAAGCATTTTTTGCAAACGAAACGTACTTTGGAAATGAGAAAGGGTACACCTTGTTTATACCTTTTCAAAAGCAATTAATGAGCATACGGATTATTATAACAATGACGTTGATGCCTCCTGCTGAAAGCAGGGGGCATTTATGTGTTTCGCCGCAGTTAAATACGTTCGGATTTTCGGGCATATACTAAAAAACTAGTATTTTTTTCTTTAGATATTGAGAAAAATGTCAAAAAATTGTATATTTTTTTAAAAACCTATTGACATTTCGCAATTAATATAATATACTATTTAGTGAAATATTATTTAGGCGTTAAAGATATATATAAGTAACAGATTTAAATGCTTTTTTGAATAACAGCTATTTTACCATTGTAAAATGACTACAATCTCATTATAATTTTGTTTTGTTATTTGAATTATCATTTGTTAAACGGTAGATGAAGTCAACAAACCACAGTATAAACGGTTTGCGGATTTTTATTATCTGTAAAAAGTTATTTATGCAAGAAAGAAAGGGAAAAACTATGAAAAAGTTTTTGAGTAAATTATTAATAGACTTGATTATTTGTTCCATTTTTGCAACTTCATTTGTTGTTTCTGCATGTGCGCAATCTGTTAACGATAATGTCTTTTTCACTTTTTCTAATGAAAACTTCTATGAATTTATTCCAGATGAAGCAAACAAGTTTGCTATACAAATTTATAATGAAATGACATTATATGCGAAAGATTATAGAACTTCATTCAATTTGTCAACTGATGATTTTTATAATATAAAACTTGGAGAACCATTTTGCATTTTCGATGTTGATCAAATTTCTCAACAAGCAGTATTTTATTATCCTATTCTTAATGGAGTTAACCAGTATATCTTATTGTTGACTGTGATTGATACTAACCATTCGTTACAGGCCAGCTTAGATAATGAACTGGTTAATGCCCTAAATAAAATCGACTATCTCTATACAGATTATGTTTTCTATAAGACGAATAATGAACTCATTGCTCAAAGTCAGACAGATGTTATTTTTTTGAATGCACAAACTTGTGACAATCCGTATAGTGCTACGAATTATGAAAGTATTCACGAGAATCTGATTTTGTCATTAAAAAATTTCAAGGAGTATAATGTTGAGGAAAATCTGTTAAATTCCGACACATTACAACTAGAAACATATTCTGCTGCCTTTTCTAGTGTTGTTAATGATAGTGATTATAAAGAAAAAATGTTAAAATTGCATAATGCAAAAGGTCAAGGAAATTATAGTAGATGTTGGGCGGCATCTGTTGCAACAATAATTAACTATCTCAGAGGAACTAATGTATCTGCTGCAAAAATATGTGATGTTATGAATATTGACTATGATGCTGGCGTATCTATATATGATAAACAGAATGCTCTTATAAAATACGGGATATTTTATAGTAAATTAAGAAATCGTACTTTAAGTTGGACTGAAATAAAAAAGAATATTGATAATAAAAATCCTGTTGCAATGTCTGCAGTTGCAACTAATGCATGGCATGCTGTTACTTTGGTCGGATACAGAAGTTTTAAGGTTAATCAATATGTTGCTATTTGGGACTCTGCATCTAATGGGAATAATGGAGCGACAAAGGTTATATATTACTCAGGCGCGAATACCACATTTCAATCTAGCGCATCAGGACCTATTTTTACATGGATATATTCATTGTCACAGTATTAAGGATGGGGTTATATATGAAATTATTAAAAAAACGCACAATAATACTTGCCTTGACGCTTGCAGCAGTTTTTATGCTTATCGGTTGCTCCAACACCGCACAACCACAGATCAGTGGAAAATTACTTTTTGAAATTGATAACTGTGATAGTATTGAGCTGCAAATAGGCTCGTCGGAATACAAAGCAAAAAAACAAAAAGAAATTGATAATATATCAGCTCTTATGACATCGCTGACGTTAAAAAAAGTCAACATTGATGACCTTGAGGGAGGAATATCGGTTATTGTGAACACTCCTGATAAAAAAGCGGTAATCAATGTTTGCGGTAAAAATATCCTTTATAACAATCAGTGGTACGAAGCGACCGAGGATATTAGCGATCGGCTTCGACAATTCTTTGATTGACAACATTCAGATTATTGAAAAGTCAATGCAGGGCGTATAACAACGCTGCGCATTGACTTTTTTAGTTTGCCGCAGACGACGAATACCTGTAAAGTCCAGACAGTTTGACAGATAATTGCGAGGGATTTTTAATGCGAGTGCTTATGCCGTAATGATTCGATAAAATCTCTTAGTTTTATATCCCGCCGAAAATAAAAAGCGGGTGCTTTTATCGCCTAAAGCTCACGTCTTATGAAAAGAATGATTTTTAACAGTAAAGCTTAAGCCTTTGCTTCGGAAAGTGTGCGCAGTGCGGAAAATGAACGGTTTTCTCCCGAAGAACGCATAAAATCAAGGGGCTTTTTCTATATAATATATAAATATAAAGAGCCAAAGAGCCGAAAAAGGAAACGTCATTTCCCTTGACATATTTGCAGGCGAAGAATGAAAGCTTCACAGCGGGTTATTGCAGTGCCTTTTCTGATGAAATTTACTCTGTTTTTAGTTTATTAGCCTAAAAATTAAGTAAAAAATTTTAACAAAAACTATTGCAATTAAAAAAAGATTATGATATACTTAATACAAAGAGCGATTAACGCTTCTTAACGGAAATATGACATTATCAAGGAGAATCAAGTATGAACGTAAAAGTTATCAACGGTACATCATTACCGAACATCCCTTGGCAGGATCGTCCCGCAGGCTGTAAGGATGTTATCTGGCGTGCAGACAACAACCCCATAATCCCCCGTGACCTTCTTCCTACCAGCAACTCTATCTTCAACAGCGCAGTTGTTCCTTTCGAGAGCGAAAAGGGCAAGTTCGCAGGTGTTTTCCGTGTTGACGACAAGGAAAGAAATATGGCTATCCACGCAGGCTTCTCTGAGGACGGCGTACACTGGAACATCAACGAAGAAAAGGTTGAATGGATAAACGACGATCCCGAAACTGCAGAAGCTAACCCCTGGCAGTACGGCTACGACCCCAGATGCGTATGGATCGAGGACAGATTCTGGATTACATGGTGCAACGCATACGGCTGGAAGCCTACAATCGGTGTGGGCTGGACAAAGGACTTCAAGGAGTTCCACCAGTGCGAGAACGCATTCCTTCCCTTTAACAGAAACGGTGTTCTGTTCCCCCGTAAGATAAACGGCAAGTACGTTATGTTCAGCCGTCCTTCAGACAGCGGTCACACACCTTTCGGCGATATGTACCTTTCACAGTCGCCCGATATGAAGTACTGGGGCGAGCACAGACACGTTATGGCTCCTCTGAAGGGCTGGGAATCACTCAAGATCGGTGCAGGTCCTATCCCGATAGAAACAAGCGAAGGCTGGCTGGTATTCTACCACGGCGTTCTCCAGAGTTGCAACGGTTATGTATACAGCTTCTCAGCTGCTATTCTCGACATCGACAAGCCCTGGAAGGTTAAGTATCGTTGCGCTGAGTACCTTCTCAACCCCAAAGAGTATTATGAGTGCGTAGGCGACGTTCAGAACGTTACATTCCCCTGCGCAGCACTCTGCGACGCTGATACAGGCAGAATCGCTATCTACTACGGTTGCGCTGATACCTGCGTAAGTATGGCATTCACAACTGTTGACGAGGTTGTAGACTACGTTAAGAAGCACAGCAGTGTCTGATTGACCGACAAAGCATAAAACTATCCCCTCCGCAAAAGCGGAGGGGATTTTTGCGTTTATATGCGGCTTGAGTCCTGCGGATTATATACCGAGCATTGCTTTTTCTTCGGCGGTGAGTTTTGAAGCGTATACGGAATACCCTTCTTCGCCGTAGCTGTTCAGAACTATATCCATAACCTCACGGAAAATGTACAGCCTTGCTTTTTCGGAATTTAAAAACAGCTTTTTGTCAAGCGTTTCGCCGCCAACCGTGTGACAGCATACATAAAATATAAATTCACGTTTCGCCGTTATCGTGAAATGTTCGCAGCAGCAATTACCCGTGAACGAATAAACCGGCGGAATATCAAGCTCCCGGAAACGTTCTTCGAGAGCCTTTAATTTTTTCGGGACACTTTTATGCTTGGCAGGATTATCTGTACCGTAAATTTCACGAGACATACTTCTGTCTGAAATATGCTCTTTGTAAATCTGAATGATGACACAGACAAGCGCCATAACCGCTATGACTGAGCCGATTATCAGCAGTACAGCGCCTATCGGTGAATCGGTTATCCTTGAGCCGTTCATATTATACCTCAATGATTGTTAATGCGTGTTTGTGCCTGTGGTACTTGTGCCGTTATGCACAGGAACAGTGTAATCCTGCGGCTGAATAGGTGCGCCGCAGTGAGGGCAGGCGTTGCAGCTGCCTACGGTATAAACGCCTCCGCAGTATTCGCAGGATGCCTGCTTCATTACGACAGATTGCGGCTGCGGTGCAGTCTGCTGAGGAGGAGCATAGTAGCCGTCAAGAGGCACTTCCTTTGCTCCCTTGTATTTATTTGCGTTAGGTCGGAAGAATACCATAAAGAATGCGTGTATGCAGACGAACAGGAGCATAAACAGTCCTATTCCGAAGGTTTCGCCCTCAAATCTGAACTTCATTACGGTAGGAGTAAGTGCGTTGAAGCTGTCAGTGATAGCGTCATTTACCTTTGTTCCCTCGACAAGCAGCCTCTTGTGCAGATCGTTTGTAAAATCGTATGCTACGGATGAAGTAATGATACTGTCGGTATCATCACCCTGCATACCCTCCCAGTACCAGTTGTTGAATTCATCATCGGGATCTTTCGGCTGAGAATACACTATCAGCCAGTGCTTTTCGTCATAGAACCGGTTTACATAAAGCTCATAAGCGTACTTCTCAAGGTCGGTATAGTTATCCTCCCAGTCGGAGTTGTACACAGTCATTACCGCAGGAGAAATACCCGTTGTGTTGAAGAAATCCTCAAGTGCGTCACTGAGCTTTGTTGTATCTCCGAGTACGTTAGCGTCGTCCTGTATAACTATCTGCGAGTTATAATCAACCTTCAGCTTTTCGGGTATGCCGAAAGACGTAGATATCATCAAGAACGCCGCCAGAACAAACGGTACATAGAATATGAGCATTAAAAATCTCAGCTTGCTCGGACCTTTTGATAAATCGGTATCCGAGTAGACGTAGTTCGGAACGCCGTTTCTGTAGTAGACGAATCTTCTTGCACCGGGGAAGTATGTACGGCTGGTTCTTATTCTGCTTGAGCCGCCTCCCGATGATGAACGGTGTGACGAGCTGTGCGATGAGGAGTGGTGGCTTCCGCCCCCGTGAGAGCCTCCGCCCGATGAGTGTGGCATATTATACCTTCTTTCGTGTAACTTTTGATATTATTCTACCATAAATTAACCGTCAAATCAAGATATAAAGCTATTCAGAGTGACGGCTGAAAACTGTAAAGCGTTAAAAATCAAATGTAAAGTCGCTGTATAGTTTGGCTTTGCTATGCGGAATATGCGACTTTACAAAAACTTTACCGACTTTATACCATTCCTTGCTTTAATGTAAAGCCCGTTGCGACTATAATATGAAATGTAGTCGGGAGGGAAACCGAACGGCAGATAAAAAATGTACATAAACATTATGGAGTATCAGGAAAACTCCGAGGGGTATGACCCTTAAGAAAGGAAACAACATGAACAAGAAGTTAATATCACTTATCGCAGGCGTAGCAATAGTTGCTGCAGCAACAGGCTGTTCCCAAACTGCAACAAGCAGCGTAGCAGGCACAGATTCATCTGCGGCAGGCACATCTGCAAGCGAAGCATCAGCTACAGAAGAGCTCAGCGGCACACTGTCAATGAACGGCTCTACATCAATGGAAAAGGTAATCAAGGCTGTTAACGGCGCATTTATGGAAAAGAACAAGGGCGTAACAGTTAACTTAAACCTCACAGGTTCGGGTACAGGTATCCAGGAAGCCTCAGAGGGCAAGTGCGACATCGGTAACTCGTCAAGAAAGCTCAAGGATGAAGAAGCTGAAAAGCTTGACGCTACAGTAGTAGGACTTGACGGTATCGCTCTTGTAGTAAACCCCGTAAACAAGCTCGAAGACATCTCACTTGAAGATCTCGCAAAGGTATATTCCGGCGAGATTACAAACTGGAAGGAACTTGGCGGAGATGACAAGGCTATCGTAGTTATCGGCCGTGAGGACGGTTCCGGTACAAGAGACGGTTTCGAGTCTATCGTAATGGGCGACAAGGAACCGAAGTACGCACAGGAACTTGAGTCTACAGGTTCAGTTATCAACGCAGTTGCAACAACAGACGGTGCTATCGGTTACGCTTCACTTGCAAACGTTGACGAAACAGTAAAAGCGCTTAAGGTCGGCGGCGTTGAAGCTACAGAAGAAAATGTAAAGAGCGGCGCTTACGAGGTACAAAGACCCTTCATCTGCGCAACACTCAAGGGTTCCGATAACAAGCTTGTTAAGGCTTACCTTGACTTTATTCTCTCAGAAGAAGGTCAGGCACTCGTACTTGCACAGGGTGCAGTTCCCATAAAGTAAAAAACAAGTCGATAATTCCTATACAGTAAGCACTTTTCCGGTAGCAATCCGTTACCGGAATTTGCTGTATAAGTATGTATAGCCCTGAAAGGATGGTTTACTTGGAAAAGACAAGCGGCGCAGCAGTTGCGGTAGGCTCGGTCGGAAAGCAGAGATCTGCTATAAGAAGTAAAAAATCGGGATTCACAAACGTTACAGAGCGTGTAATGAAGTACATATTTACCGTGTGTGGGATCACAGCGGTAGCGTGCGTCCTGATGATAACAATTTATATGATAATATCGGGTGCTCCCGCCATAGGAAAAATCGGATTGACCGATTTTCTGTTCGGCGACACATGGTACGCAAAAAAAGAACAGTTCGGTATCCTCCCGCTGATTCTCACGTCGGTATTCGGTACTCTCGGTGCAATAGTGATCGGTGTTCCGATAGGACTTCTCACAGCGGTGTTCATGTCCGAGCTTGCACCTAAGGCTATGAAGAACGTAGTAAAGCCTGCGGTCGAGCTTCTTGCGGGTATCCCGTCGGTTATATACGGTTTGCTCGGCGCAAATCTTGTAAAGCCGCTTATGTACGCACTGGAGGAGGTCATTTATGCTAATGATCCTACACATCAGTTCACAGGCGGCGCAAACCTTGCAAGTGCAATAATCGTACTTGCTATAATGATACTCCCCACTATCATAAACATTTCGGAGAACGCAATATCCGCCGTTCCTTCCGAATACAGAGAGGCAAGCTACGGACTGGGAGCTACCAAGATACAGACTATCTTCAAGGTAGTTATCCCCGCCGCAAAGTCGGGTATTGCGTCCGGTGTCGTTCTCGGTGTCGGCAGAGCGATAGGTGAGGCTATGGCTATTATCCTTGTTGCAGGCAACAGTGCAAATATGCCGGAGCTGTTCTCATCGGTAAAATTCCTCACAACAGGTATCGTTGCCGAATTCCCGTATTCGAGCGGACTTCACAGAGAGGCGCTCTTTGCGATAGGACTTGTGCTGTTCGTGTTCATTATGATAATAAATCTGATACTCAACGGTATACTCAAAAAGGGCGGCAAAAAGGAAAAAGCGGCAAAGGCCGCAGGAAAGGCGTGATAGATTATGGCGAAAACTATGGCAAAAGCAGTTACAAATTCTCTTACTAAAAAGCGCAGAAGAGTAAGCGACATAGTGCTGAAGGCTCTGATTTTTCTTTCGTCCGGCATAGTCGTTGCGCTGACGCTCGGTATGATTATATACATAGCCGTAAAAGGCACAGATGGAATGAGCCTGAACTTCCTTACAACTCCGGCGTTCTCATATCCTTATGAAAACTACGGCGTACTCGGTAATATAATCAATACGCTTTATCTTGTAGTGATTACGCTTATCATCGCAACGCCTGTCGGCGTAGGTGCGGCAATATATCTTACCGAATATGCAAAGCAGGGCAGACTTACAAGAATAATCGAATTCACTACCGAAACGCTTGCAGGTATCCCCTCAATTATATACGGACTTTTCGGCAGTGTGTTCTTCTACAATATCTTCAAGGTAAACTACTCACTGCTTACAGGTGCGCTGACATTGTCAATAATGGTACTGCCCACCATAATCCGCACCACGCAGGAGGCGATAAAGACCGTTCCTATGGGATACAGAGAGGGTGCTGTCGGACTTGGCGCACCCAAGTGGCATACTATAAGAACCGTTGTTCTTCCAAGCTGTATAGACGGTATACTGACCTCAGTAATTCTGTCCATAGGCAGAATAGTAGGCGAGTCTGCGGCACTTATCTTCACGGCAGGTATTGCCGCTGAGGTAGGTATAAATTCGCTCGGCGATATTTTCGGCAAGGTGATGAATCAGGGCGGCTCGCTCACTGTTCAGCTTTACCAGTACGCACAGCGTGGCGGTGCCGAAATGAAGTACGCATTCTCTACAGCGCTTGTACTGCTTGTAACAGTGCTTATAATCAACATATGCGCAAAGCTGGTCGCTTACAGAATAAGAAAGAAACGCTCGGTATAATGCCGTAAAAAGAAAAGAGGATAAACAATGTCAGATATAATCGTACCTCAGAGCGATGTAAAGCTCTGTACAAGAAATGTGAATCTATATTACGGTGAAAACCATGCGCTGAAGGACATAAACCTTGATATAAAGACAAATAAGATAACCGCCTTCATCGGTCCTTCGGGCTGCGGCAAATCTACATATCTGAAAAGCCTTAACCGTATGAACGATCTGGTACCGGATTGTAAGATAACAGGTCAGTTCCTGCTTGACGGCGAGGACATCTACGCTGACGGCGTTGACACAAACGTACTGCGCCGCAGGATAGGAATGGTGTTCCAGAAGCCCAACCCCTTCCCGATGAGCATTTACGATAACATAGCATACGGACCGAGAGTACACGGTATAAAGAGCAAGGCAAAGCTTGACAGGATAGTCGAGGAGAGCCTTATCGGTGCGGCTGTTTTTGACGAGGTAAAGGACAGACTTCATAAATCCGCACTCAGTCTTTCGGGCGGTCAGCAGCAGAGAATCTGTATCGCAAGAGCTATCGCCGTTCAGCCTGAGGTCATTCTTATGGACGAACCTACATCGGCGCTCGACCCTGTATCAACGCTTAAAATCGAGGAGCTTATGAACACGCTCAAGGAAAAGTACACGGTAGCTATTGTAACTCACAATATGCAGCAGGCAACGAGAATTTCGGATTACACAGCCTTCTTCCTTGTAGGAGAAATGGTCGAGTACGCACCGACAGAAGAACTGTTCTCACGTCCTAAGGATAAGCGAACAGAAGATTATATCACAGGACGTTTCGGTTGATTTTATACGTTATGTGTGATATTATATTAGAAAGGGCAAACAGAAATGAGAGAAACATTTGAACATAAGCTCGGAAAGCTGAATAACGACCTTATCCGTATGGGCGGAATGATAGAGGAGGCGATAGCTTCAGCTATCACAGCACTGCGTGACAGCGATGCTGTTCTTGCAAAAAAGGTAGTAGACGGCGACAGAGCGGTAGATGAGGAAGAAAAGAACATCGAGAGCCAGTGCCTGTCCATAATACTTCGTGAACAGCCTGTCGCAAGAGATCTCCGTAAGGTTTCTGCGGCGCTCAAAATGGTGACTGATATGGAGCGTATAGCCGACAATGCCGCAGATATTGCGGAGATCAGCCTTACCGCAGACGTATCCGCTATTATGCACATAGTAAAAGAGATACAGACTATGAGCGAAAAGGTAATAATAATGGTTTCACACTCTATAGATTCATTCGTAACAACCGATATGGAACTTGCGAATGAAACGATAAAGGCTGACGATGAGGTAGACGAGCTGTTCGTTTCTATAAGAAACCGTATAGTAGAGCTTATAAAGAGCGAGCATTGCAGCGGTGATGTTGCGGTTGACGCCCTTATGATAGTAAAATATCTTGAAAGAATAGCCGACCATGCGGTAAATATCTGCGAGTGGGTGGAGTTCTTCAAGACGGGAGAATACAAGAATACCCGTATTATATAAACTTTGGAGGCTGATACAATGGCTGAACGTATCTATATAACTGAGGACGATGACAGTATAAGAGAGCTTGTGACGGTCGCTCTTTCGGCTTATTCATACGAGGTGGAGAGCTTTGTCAGTGCGGAGGATTGCCTTGCCGCAACCGAAAAGCAGGTGCCGGATATATTCCTGTTCGATATAATGCTGCCGGGTATGGACGGTGTGCAGGCGGTGAAGATTCTTCGTGAAAACGAGCAGACAAAGAATACGCCGATACTTATGCTGACAGCAAAATCAGCCGAGATAGACAAGGTGTTCGGGCTTGAAAACGGCGCAGACGATTATCTCACAAAGCCGTTCGGCATTATGGAACTTGCCGCAAGAATAAAGGCACTGTTAAGACGTGCAGGCAGAGGTTCATCAGATAGTGCTTCCGATAAGATTGCGGCAGGCGGCATAACGGTAAACACATCTCTCAGAGAGGTGAGCCGTGACGGCAGACCGATAGAGCTTACGCTGAAGGAATACGAGCTTCTTTTGTATCTTATTAAGAACAGGGCGAGAGTAGTCAGCCGTGAGGAGCTTCTCACGAAAGTGTGGGGCATAGATTTTGTCGGTGAAACAAGAACGCTCGATATGCACATAGGAACGCTCAGAAAAAAACTCAGCGATGATGCCGAGAACGCTCATCTTATCAAAACGGTAAGAGGAGTAGGCTACAGATTTATAGGAGAATAACAGGAGGACGTACAGATGAAAAAAGCGCTTATAGTACGTTTTCTTATAGTAATTGCGATAGTTATGTCGGTGTGCGTTGTATCTGCTACCGCACTTCTTTCAAGCACGGAGCAGAACGTCAGAAAAAGCGATATGCTGACTTCTCTCGGACTTATCCGTGTGATATATGAGGACGAAGCCGACCACGACTATGACCTTGCAAACAGATTAAGTTCACTTGTCGGCAACGCCAGAGTGAGCTTTATCAATAAGGACGGAACTGTATTTGTAGATACCTATATCGACGGTGAGCCGGACGATGACCACAGCACCCGTGAGGAGATAAAGCAGGCAGAGCTTACAGGAAGCGGAGTAGCCGTAAGATATTCAAAGACGCTTGGCAAAAATCAGATCTATGCCGCTATGAAGGTTAAGGACGACGATATAATCAGAATAAGCTACAATATAAACAGCTATATGGATTTTGCGTCAATGTTCATAGCGCCTATGCTGATAGCTGCCGCAATAGGCATAATAGCGGGGCTTATAGCGGTCAGCAGCGTTGCCCGCCAGATAATGAAGCCGATAAACAGCATATCAAAGGCTATGAGCGGCATGAAATATGTCGGTGACGAAAAAATCTCTGCGGAACTTGACGAGATACCCTCGCACAAATACCCGGAACTTGATGAATTTGTCACAATGTTCAATTTTATGCGGAAAAGCATACAGGATAATATGAAGACGCTTGAAAACGAGCGTGAAAAGGAACGCTTCATACTCGAAAGCTTGCAGGACGGTGTAATTCTTTACGATAACGATTTGTCCGTCATATCAATCAACCGTGCCGGTCTTAAGCTGCTTGGTGCTTCTGATGAAAGCGGCGCTTCAACCGTACCCGAGCTTGCAAGAAAGCCCGAGATAATCAGCGGAGCGGAAAAAGCGGCAAATGAGGACAGAACGGTAACTATAGAAAGCACCGTTGACGGCAGGATCTTGCTCGTGCAGGTATTCCCCGTATCCAAAAGCGGAATAGATGCAATGCACGGCGGACTTATGGTTATCCGTGACGTTACCGACAAGCGTATGTCCGAACAGCTCAAAGCCGACTTCTTTGCAAATGCCGGCCACGAGCTGAAAACGCCTCTCACGGCAATTTCGGGATTTGCCGAGCTTCTTGAAAACGGACTTGTGCCTAAGGATAAGAAGGATTATTACATCGGAAAAATTCTTACCGAGGCAAAGAGAATGTCAACCATAATCAGCGATATCCTTGAAATATCCTCGCTTGAAAACAAGACGACAGCCGAGGAAGTGACCGACTGTAAGCTGTCTGAGATATGCTCAGCGGTAAAGGAATGTCTGGAGCCTGCGGCTTCTGCCAGAAATGTCACGATAGAACTGTCAGGCGACAGCTTTACCGTCCGTGCCGCATACAAGCACATATATGAGCTTGTCGAAAACATAGTCAGCAACGCCATAAAGTACAACAAGGACGGCGGCAGGGTTGAGATAACGCTTCACGATGTGGGCGAGATAGGCTGTATCTATGTAAGGGATAACGGCATAGGCATCCCTAAGGAGTCGCTTAACCGTGTATTTGAGCGTTTCTACAGAGTGGATAAGGGCAGAAGCACCAAAGAGGGCAGTACCGGACTCGGTCTTTCCATAGTAAAGCATATCGTCAACTGCTACGGCGGTACGGTGACGCTTGACAGCGAGCTTGGCAAGGGAACGCTTGTCTGCGTGAGACTGCCTATTGCAAAGAATATTTCGGAGTAACGGCATATTTGATTTTTCGCTTGACACAGCGTTGCATTTATGATACACTAAGCATATAGTAAAACATAAGTGCAAAGACCGTGTATGGCAAGAGTACCCGGAAAATGAAGTCTTACAGAGAGCTGTGTCAGGTGAAAGACGGCAGACGGATTTACGGCGAAGTGCGGCTGTACGGATTTTTTTATCCGGGTCGGCAGAGGGAAAATTTCAAGTATCTCTGTTCGTCTTGTCTGCGTTAAAGACATAAAGGGAGTGTAAGCTCCGAAGCGAAGTGGAACCGTGGTATAAACCGCCTTCGTCTGCAAAGCAGACGGAGGCTTTTTTATTTTCGGAGAAGGGTAGGAAACATATGTTCGATAAAATAAAAGCGGATATAAAATCGGTCAGAGAACGAGATCCTGCCGTAAAGAGCGATCTTGAGGTGTTTTTCCTGTATCCCAGCTTCAAGGCTGTAAGGGCATACCGCAGGGCGCATAAATGGTACCTTAAAAAGCATTATTTCATTGCAAGGTGGATATCACAGCGTGCTTTGCGAAAAACGGGTATAGAGATACACCCCGGCGCAACGATAGGAAAGGGCTTGTTCATCGACCACGGAAGCGGCGTTGTAATAGGCGAAACTACCGAGATAGGCGACTACTGCACGCTTTATCAGAACGTAACGCTCGGCGGTACGGGTAAAGATACCGGTAAACGTCACCCCACGCTCGGCAACAATGTAATGGTTGGCTCAGGAGCAAGGGTTCTCGGTCCTTTCAAGGTGGGCGATAACGCAAAGATAGCCGCAAATGCCGTTGTGCTGTCGGAGGTACCGCCTAACTCAACTGCGGTCGGCGTTCCTGCAAGGATAGTCCGCCGTGACGGTCAGAGGGTAAATGCCTGCGACCTTGACCAGATACACATTCCCGACCCTGTGGCACAGCAGATATGTGCCTTGCAGAGCAGGCTTGAAACAATGCAGAGCGAGATAGATCTGCTCAGAGAAGAACTTAAAGAAAACAATATTAAATAAAAGCGAGGATAAGAAAATGCAGTTATATAATTCACTGTCACACAAAAAGGAAGAATTCGTGCCGAATGTCGAGGGCAAGGTAAATATGTACACCTGCGGACCTACCGTGTACCACTTTGCACACATAGGAAATCTGCGCAGCTACATTATGGAGGATGTGCTTGAAAAGTACCTGCGCTATGTCGGCTATGATGTAAAGCGTGTAATGAACATTACCGATGTAGGACATCTGACAAGCGACGGCGACACGGGCGATGACAAGATGCTGAAGGGTGCAAAGCGTGAGCATAAGACAGTTATGGAGATAGCAAAGTACTACACAGACGCTTTCTTCGAGGACTGCACGAAGCTGAATATCAAGCGTCCCGACGTTGTAGAGCCTGCAACGCACTGCATCGCAGATTTCATCAAGGTAATTTCTTCCCTTATCGAAAAGGGCTACGCTTACGAAGCAGGCGGAAATATCTATTTTGATACCTCCAAACTTGAAAAGTATTATGTTTTCAACGATTTCAAGGAGGAGGATCTTGCAGTTGGTGTCCGTGAAGGCGTTGAGGAGGACGGCAACAAAAGAAACAAGGCCGACTTCGTTCTGTGGTTCACAAAGTCAAAGTTTGACGATCAGGAACTCAAGTGGGAAAGCCCGTGGGGAGTAGGCTACCCCGGCTGGCATATCGAGTGCAGCTGCATAAGTATGAAGCATCTCGGTGAATATCTTGACATTCACTGCGGCGGCATTGACAACGCATTCCCCCACCACACAAATGAGATAGCACAGAGCGAGGCTTATCTCGGTCATAAGTGGTGCAACTACTGGTTCCACGTTCACCACCTTAATACAAACAGCGGCAAGATGAGCAAGTCGAAGGGTGAATTCCTTACGGTATCCCTGCTTGAGAGCAAGGGCTACGACCCCGTGATATACCGTTTCTTCTGCCTGCTGTCGCACTACAGAAAGTCGCTCGTATTCTCTTATGAGAATCTTGACAACGCAAAGGGCGCATACGAAAAGCTGGTTGCTAAGATAGCACAGCTTTTAAAGGCGGAGCAGGGCGAGGTTGACAAGGCGGCTTACGATAAGCTCCGTGAGGGCTTCACCGCCGCTATGGACAACGATATAAACACATCGCTTGCAATCACTGCGCTGTATGACGTATTAAAGGCTGACACAACACCCGCAACAAAGCTGGCGCTTATCGCCGACTTTGACAAGGTGCTTTCACTATCGCTTATCGAAAAGGCAAAGGCGGTAAACGAGAAGCCTGCCGATACAGCCGAGGAGCTTCCTGCCGAAATTCTTGAGCTTGCCGAGCAGAGAAAGCAGGCACGAAAGGATAAGAACTTCGCACTTGCCGATGAGCTTAGAGATAAGATAACCGCAATGGGCTACACCGTCGAGGAAACAAGACAGGGAACGGTTATAAAGAAGAAGTAAGATAATTAAAACGGGAGGTTGTGCCTCCTGTTTCAGCTTGTAGCTTTAGTGAAAGTTACAAAACAAAGGCACCGGTCGCCCGGTGCCTTTTGCTGTTGTTCGTTTATAAAACTGTTCTTAACTCAGTTCTGCTGCATTAAAGCTCTGTAAGGTTCGAGGTATGATTCTACAGTTCCGAAGTAAGAATCACGGAGACTTGTGTAGGATTCACCGAGCTTGAAAGGTCCGCCGAGGACGCAACCTGCGCCTTCGCTGTCACCCTGCTGGAGCATTGTTGTAAGGTCTGTCGAGAAACCGAAGCAGTCGTCAAAGAGGAATGTGAACTTGTCGGTTGTTGTGTCCTTAAGATCTGAATAGATCTGATACAGATCTTCAGACATTGCCGAGTGCGTCTTGTTTACTCTTCGTGCAGCACCACAGCTGGGGCATTTTTCTATAGTCTTGTCTGCCGTTGAAACGCCGCATTCGGGGCATTTGGGATAATAGAGCTTTTCAGCGGTAGCTTCTGCCTTGGCTGTAGCTATTTTCTCGGGATCAATTTCATTAAGACGGCAGATTTCCATATACTTGAGAGCTGCCTTTATGTTCTTTGCGCCTGCGGGTACGAGGTAGCCGAATGTATCTGTATTCATGTAATATGCGTCTGCCTGATCATCTCTGGGGATCGGAACGAATCTGATATCCTGATCCTTAGCTGCAGCCTGAGCTGATGTCCAGCCCCAGTCAAGACCGAACTCTGCGAACAGTGTCTTTGTATCTGAAAGGCAGGTGCTGGGATCTGCATATTCCGCATTTACCATGCCCTGTTTAGCAAGGTCTGCGAGGAAGTCCTGACATCTCTGAACGTTAGCGTCCTTCATGTTGTTGATGATCTGCTTGTTAGGACCGTCAACATCGATAAGCGTTGTACCTGTCGAAACTATGAAAGGCATTGCAACGAAGCCTGTGGGCATTACACCGTAATACTTATCACCGATGTTGCACCATTCGGTCATTATATCCTTCCATGCTGTCCATGTCCACTTGCCTTCCTTGTAAAGCTCCAGCGGGTCTGTCTTGATACCTTCGTCGTCAAGAGCAGTCTGGTTGTATATAAGTACAACGCCGGGATTTACACGGTAAGGCAGATAGTAGTGCTTGCCGCCGTAGTTGAAGTTTTCAATCATATCCTTCATACCCGACCATGTATCGCTGTCAAAGTCAACATAATCATCAAGTGATGTATAAAGGTTGTTTGCTACACCGTGGGGGTATGACTGCCACTCGTAACGTACCATATCGGGAGAGTCTGATGAAGCAACGAGCTGAGCGAGCTTTGTGAAGTATTCGGCCGAGCTTGTTGAAATATATTCTACAGTATAGCCCTCATCTGCAAACTTATCTACGATTTCTTTGTCATCTGTGTTAAGATCATAGTAGCCGAGCCACTTTAGTGTAGTACCGTTTGAAGGTGCTTCTACAACACTGCCGCCGTTGTTGCTTGCAGAAGAATTGTCCGTTGAATTATTGTCCGTACCTGAAGTACTGCTGTTTGCCGTTGAGCTTGTATTGCCTGAAGCATTACCGCTGTCAGCCGAACCGCTTGTTGTGCTTGAACCGTTGCAGGCAGAAAGCATAGATGTTGCCATAGCCGCTGTAACCGCACAAGCGAGTATTCTCTTTGAGAGTTTCATTTTAGTCCTCCTTTAAGTTGTTCTTGGTGTATTCGTTTACATCAAGATATTTATATTATAACCGAAATCACATTAAATTTCAATTCACTATTTCTACAGTTTATTATGCTTTGTTTTAGCAAAATTGCACAAACGAAATGGGGAATATATGTGAATAATTAATCAAAAAGATGTAAAATTAAGTAGATTCATTAAGTTTATTTAAGCTATCAACTTAAATAAAAGCGGAAATGTAAGCTCAAATTTATGCCTGCAAATGGGGGAAATGTGCATTTCAACGGCTTTAATATGCACAATTTGTTATCTGGCGAATTATTTGCGGTACTGTGACGCAAAAAAGAGTTATAAGTTAATATCGTATGATTTATACAGTCGTTGTACTTGATATAAATAAAGGCTGACGCATAATCACGTCAGCCTTTTCTGCATTTAATTTTATGTCGCTCAGTTCTTGCTAAGATATTCGTCAATGCTCTGAGCCGCCTGCTTACCTGCACCCATAGCGAGTATTACCGTAGCCGCACCTGTAACTGCGTCACCGCCGGCATAAACACCCTCACGGGTCGTCTGCATTGTGTCTTCGTTAACAACAAGACAACCTCTCTTGTTGGTGTCAAGACCGGGAGTTGTGCTTCTGATAAGGGGGTTGGGAGATGTACCGATTGACATGATGACCGTGTCAACGGGAAGTTCAAAGTTGCTTCCTTCCTTAGCGATAGGCTTACGTCTGCCGCTTGCGTCAGGCTCGCCGAGTTCCATCTCAATGCACTCCATAGCTCTTACTCTGCCGTTCTCATCACCGAGTATCTTGACAGGGTTGTTGAGGTTCTTGAAGATGATGCCCTCTTCCATAGCGTGATGTACTTCTTCCTTACGGGCAGGCATTTCTTCCATGCCTCTGCGGTATACTATGTATACATTTTCAGCGCCAAGACGCTTTGCGCATCTTGCGGCGTCCATAGCAACGTTACCGCCGCCGACAACCGCTACCGACTTGCTCTTGATGATAGGCGTATCATAATCTTCAAGATAAGCCTTCATAAGATTTGTTCTTGTGAGGTACTCGTTAGCTGAGTAAACACCGATGAGATCCTCGCCCTCGATACCCATGAATGAGGGAAGACCTGCACCCGAGCCGATGAAGATAGCCTTGTAGCCCATCTCGAACAGCTCATCAACAGACAGAACACGGCCGATGACCATATTTGTCTTTACTTCAACACCGAGATCCTGAAGATTTTCTACTTCCTTCTTAACTATAGCCTTGGGAAGTCTGAATTCGGGGATACCGTAAACCAGAACACCACCTGCTGTATGGAATGCTTCAAATACTGTTACTTCGTAACCCTTCTTTGCAAGGTCGCCTGCACAGGTAAGACCTGAAGGGCCTGCACCTACAACTGCAACCTTCTTGCCGTTCGACTGGGGCTTAACAGCCTTTGCATCGCTGTGCTTCATGTGATAGTCTGCACAGAAACGCTCAAGACGTCCGATCGAAACGCTCTCGCCCTTGATACCTCTTACGCACTTGCCCTCGCACTGATTTTCCTGAGGACAAACACGGCCGCTGATTGCGGGGAGGCTGTTTGTGCTTGTGATTATCTCGTACGCTTCTTCAAACTTGCCCTCTGCAACCTTCGCTACAAATTCGGGTATTCTTACGTTAACGGGGCAACCGCTTACGCAGGGCTTGTTCTTACAGTTAAGGCAACGTGATGCTTCTTCCATTGCCATTTCTTCTGTATATCCCATTGCAACTTCGAGGAAGTTCTTGTTTCTTACGTTAGGGTCCTGTTCGGGCATAGGAACCTTAGTTAATGACATATTAGGCATTTTCTTATCGTCCTTTCCTTACTGCTCAGCCTTGTAAAGTCTGCAGTGTTCTCTGTCGTGAGCTTCTTTTTCCTTGTATGTCGAGTTACGCTTCATCAGCTCGTCAAAGTTTACTAAATGACCGTCAAAGTCAGGGCCGTCAACACACGCAAACTTGATTTTTCCGCCGACATTTACACGGCAGCCGCCGCACATACCTGTACCGTCGATCATAATAGGATTGAGTGATACAAGCGTCTTAATGCCGTAAGGACGGGTAACCTCACAGACAAACTTCATCATAGGCACAGGACCTATCGCAACAACGAGATCGTACTTGTTGCCTGCGTCAATAAGGCTCTGGAGCTTGTTTGTAACAAAGCCCTTTTCGCCGTATGAGCCGTCATCTGTCGTGATATAGAAGTTTGTGCTTGCCTTCTTGAATTCGTCCTCAAGGATAACTATATCCTTGTTTCTGAAGCCGGCGATAACATCGACCTCAACACCCTCGTTGAATAACTGCTTTGCAGAAGGATAAGCGATAGCGTTACCTACGCCGCCGCCGATAACACATACCTTCTTTGCACCCTCAAAGTCTGTTGCCTTGCCGAGAGGACCTACAAAGTCGAGCAGTGCATCGCCCTCCTTGAGCTGTGATAAAAGCATAGTAGTCTGACCAACTATCTGGAATATGATGGTAATAGTACCCTTTTCTCTGTCATAGTCTGAAATGGTAAGAGGTATTCTCTCGCCCTTTTCGTCAACACGCAGAATGATGAACTGACCTGCCAACGCCTTCTTCGCAATGAAGGGAGCGTCTACCTCCATCAGTACAACGTTTTCGTTGAGCTGACGTCTTTTGAGTATTTTATACATTGAAAAAACCTTTCCTTTCGTTATATATGGGAGCATCTGTAAAAATACAGACGCTTCAGATCGCCACACATAAGTATAGCAGATTGGCGGAAAAAATTCAAGCGTTTTCGATATTTATATATTGAATAGCGTCATTACTTAAAGTAATGATAAAAATCGACCCGTTACGGCAAAAACTCTTTAAATACCCGATTTTCTGCGGTTTGAGCGGCCTTGCGGCTTATACGGCATATATCGACCTTTTTCTCGTTGACAAAAACTGCATTATGAGATATAATTATAATGTTATTGTAAAATTGGGTTAAATGTGTAAAGACTGAAAAATGTCTTTATTCAAATCCGGGAGGCTTAATGAAAAAGAAAAAATCGAATAAGCTGAATCTTATTATTTGTGCAATTGCATTCGTATTCATGATCTTCTATGTGTATTTTGTGGACGGATTTGATAATCTTGTCAATTCAATTCAGAAGATAAATGTCGGATTCCTGTTAATAGCGATGGGTCTTATGATAGTATACTGGCTGCTGGAGGCGCTCGGCGTTCATGCGGCGCTGAGGGCTACATACCCTAAGGCAAAGTTCAGCAGAACATTTATGACGACACTGCTCGGTCAGTATTTCAACTGTATCACTCCGTCGTCAACGGGCGGTCAGCCTATGCAGGTGTATTACTTCACGAAGTTCGGCGTTCCTATGTCACACGCAATGACATCTCTGCTGAGCAAATTCATAATGTATCAGTTTGTGCTGACAGGCTATTCCGCTGTGGTGCTTATAGCCCGTTTCAATAATTTTTCTACCGACTACGCACCGCTTATGGCGCTTGTAATTCTTGGATTTATTATAAATACTATCGTAATAATACTGCTTTTTATGCTGGCGTTTTTCAAGAAGCCCGTAAAGAAGATGGCTGTATGGGCTGTAAAACTGCTTGCAAAGATACACATTTTCAAGTTCCGCTTTATAAAGAGCGAGGAAGACAAGATAAAGAAAATCAGATCCGTAGAAGAAATTGTAGACGAATATCATGATAATTTCGTGTTCATCAAGAAAAAACCGTGGCTTATCATAAGACTTATCATTTATAATGTAATTCAGCTCACGGCTTACTTCTCAATCTCATATGTAATTTATCTCGGCTTCGGACTTTCGGGTACGGATTATCTGACGATTATTTCCTGTCAGGCATTCGTTCTGATGATTTCGGGTTTTATGCCCCTGCCGGGTGCGCTCGGTGCGGCGGAGGGAAGCTATACGCTGTTCTTCAGTAATATATTCATCGGCTCGGACGGCACGAAATATGTCGGTATCTCAACATTTATATGGAGATTCTTAACGTTCTATCTTCCGATAATCGCAGGACTTATATTATCCACGTTTGTGGGAAAGTTTATGAATGTCGAAGCCCCCGACAAGTCAACAATCAAGCTTACCGAAGAAGAGCTTAAAGGTGACCCGATAGACTGATTGCTTAAAATTTACAAAATAATCTTACGGCAGAGGGTGTATGCTTTCTGCCGTTTGCTGTATCTTGAGCGCAAAGTGAAACAAGCCGAAAACGGCTCTATGAAGCCAATGCAACCGCAAATTTACATGAAAATATTCAAAAGCAACATGAAGTTTATAGACCTTATACGCTGATTATGCTAATATGACGACAGACAGAAAAGCTGTCGGAAAGGATATGTATATATGAGCTTAGGAACAAATATTCAGTTTTACAGAAAGCAAAAAAATATGACGCAGGAGGATCTGGCAGAGTTTATGAACGTGTCACGTCAGACTGTGTCAAAGTGGGAATCTGACACTGCGTTTCCCGAAACTGATAAGCTTATCACACTGAGCGATTACTTCGGTTGCACGCTTGACGAACTGATCAAGGGCAGTGCAGAAGAAAACTTTACGGAAGATGCCGCAGGATATGATAAGGAAATGAACAGCTTTACAAGGGCTATCTGTCTTGGTACCGCAACTGTGCTTGCAGGTGTTACCACACTGCTTTTTACGGTAGTTCTGGGACTTGATGAAACCATAGCTGCGGCGATATTCATGCTGTTTGTGACAGTTGGCACGGCGATATTTATAGTAAGCGGCATACGACACGACAACTATGTCAAGGAAAATCCCAATATCAAGCCGTTTTACAGCGTAGAGCAGATAAAGGCATTCAGAAATAAATTGCCCGCTTTTATCGCCGGCGGTACGGTGCTTGTACTGTTCGGCGTAATTGCATTGATGGTAATGCAGAGCTTTGTCGACAAGGTTGTACCTGATGTTATGACCGAGGAAAGCTTTGATGCGCTGTGCGCGGCGGTTCTGCTTTTATGTGTTACCGTTGCCGCGCCTATGTTTATATATGGCGGTATGCAGTATGCAAAGTATGATATTGAAGAGTACAACAAGGAAAATAACCCCGACAAGCCGTTCGCGGACAGACTTATGTCGGCTATATCCGGCGGCATAATGCTTGCGGCGACTATTGTGCTTTTTATAATGGGATTTTGTTTTGATAACTGGGAATTGTGCTGGATAGGTTATCCGATAGGCGGTGTTCTTATAGGGATTGTAAACTGTATATTCGGCGCTGTAAAAAAATAAGCAGATACTTGCATAATTTTTGTGAATATGGTACAATTAAAGAGCGATAACTGTTACAGTTCTTACAGCAACAGCTATCGTAATAAATAATTTGAGGAATTTTCACTGTGAACCCTTTATTGATTGTACTGTATGTTTTACTCGGACTTCTTGCGGTATATGCCGTACTGTTCCTTATTGCGGTACTCCGTGCCGTATTTATGAAGAAAGAATTTGCGGACGATAAGCCGTTCGATCCGTATAAGGACGGTATAGACTGCGACACCCACGCAGAACATCTGTCGAAGATTATACAAGTACCTACCGTAAGTATCCGTGGCAGAAACGACAACACCGAGATTTATAAATTCCACGACCTGCTCGAACAGCAGTACCCGAATATCCACAGGGTATGCGAGCGTGTCGATATTGACGGAGCGTTGCTGTTTATATGGAGAGGCAAGGATAAGAACCGCAACCCGATATGCCTTATGTCGCATCAGGACGTTGTTCCTGCCGACAGCGAAAAGTGGAAGTACAACGCTTTTTTGGGCAAGATAGCCGAGGGCAAGATATGGGGCAGAGGTACGGTCGATACTAAGGGCGCATTATGCGCCATACTCGAAAGCATAGAGGAGCTTATAAAAGAGGGCTTCACCCCCGTGTGCGATGTCTATGTCGGAAGCTCCAACAATGAGGAAATAACCGGTGACGGCGCAGTAAAGACGGTCGAATATCTTTATGAAAAGGGCATACATTTCGATTTGGTTATGGACGAGGGCGGCTCTGTAATGTCATACGAGGACAGCGTCAAGGGCAGAATGGTAGCCCACAACGCTATGATAGGCATACTCGAAAAGGGCAGAGCCAACATAAAGTTCACCGCAAGGAGCAGGGGCGGTCACGCAAGCGTTCCGTTCAACAATAATCCGTTTGCAAAGCTGTCAAAGCTGATGTATATAATCGAACACAGAAACCCGTTCAAGAAAAGGATAACCCACCCCGCAAGAGTGCAGTATCACGCTATGGCGCCGTATATGCACCACTTCAGACACCGCCTGCTGTACGGAAATTTGTGGCTTTTCGCCCCGATAGCACCATACATAATGCACAGGATAGGCGGCCCTGCGGGAGCGGTCGTAAAGACCACCTGCATATTCACTATGGCAGAGGGAAGCAAGGGTGCAAACGTGATTCCCGAAAAAGCAAGCGTTACCGCAAACTGTCGCTTTATGGTGCATGAGCCTTTACCTCAGTCCTATAAAAAGCTCGGAAAGCTGTGCCACAAGCTCGGCATTTCTATGGAAATGCTGGCAGGCTTTGACGTTCCACCCGTTGCGGATATGAACTGCTATGCGTATAAGTATGTCAACAAGAGGATAAAGGAAACCTTCGGCGATATCCCGAGAATACCTTATATAATGCTTGCAGGCACCGACTCACGTCACTATACGAAGATATGCGACTGCGTACTGAGATTCGTTCCGCTTATGATGACGGGCGCACAGCTTAACAGCGCACACGCAATTAACGAAAACCTCAGCGTAGAATCGCTTGAACGAGGAATAGTTTTCTATCACGATTTCATAAAAAATTACGGCTCAGAGCTGTAATGCGGACATAACCGTGTCCGAAATCTCTGAAAGATAATATGGCGGCGGATAGTTCCGCCGCTTCAGTCTGTCGATAAACCTTTGTGTTTTCTGAAAATGGGGTCGCAGGGGCGTAGCCCCAAGGCATGTCGCAGGGACGCCAGCCCCGTATTCACCCACCCCGGCACGGACGCCGGGCGTGTATGCCCAAAGGCTCTATGCAAGGACGCATACAAGTGGTCGAACAAAGTCGGTGCAGGACGCACCGACAACAAACGACCACGATTGCACAGATGCAGAGCCAATAAAGCATACACAGCCTTTCACTGGGGAAAGGGGTTTTCGGCAAGGATGCCGAAATAAGGACACACCAAGCTTTGCACGATGCAAAGCCATCAGAGTGTCCTAAAGGGGATAGGGATAATTAATCAGAAGTTTATTTCAAAAACAGACTTTTCCTACAACCTATTGCGGCGGATCGCTCCGCCGCTTTTCCTTACTCACTCGGCATTTTTGACGAAAAAACACCGCCCGAATTGCAAAAGTCATTGACAATACCCAAATTAGATAGTATAATAATATAGTACGCAGGCGAAATTCGCCATAGCGGAATTCGGAAACACGGTAATTCACCGTAATATAACATGGAGGCTTTTGGTAATGAGAGTTTACAACTTTAGCGCAGGTCCTGCGGTACTTCCCGAAGAGGTACTTAAAGAAGCAGCAGATGAAATGCTTGACTACAAAGGAACGGGTATGTCCGTTATGGAGATGTCCCACCGCTCAAAGGCATTTGATGCAATTATAAAGGAAGCAGAAAAGGATATCCGTGACCTTATGAATATCCCCGACAACTACAAGGTACTGTTCTTACAGGGCGGTGCGTCACAGCAGTTCGCCGCAGTTCCCATGAACCTTATGAAGAACGGCAAAGCTGCTTACATAATCACAGGCCAGTGGGCTAAGAAGGCATATCAGGAGGCACAGAAGTACGGCGAGGCTGTAGCTGTTGCATCATCGGCAGATAAGACATTCTCTTATATCCCCGATTGCTCGGATCTTGATATCCCCGAAGATGCAGACTATGTTTACATCTGCGAAAACAATACTATCTACGGCACAAAGTTCTGGCAGTTACCCAACACAAAGGGTAAGGATCTTGTAGCCGATGTATCTTCCTGCTTCTTATCAGAGCCTGTAGACGTAACAAAGTACGGCGTTATCTACGGCGGCGTTCAGAAGAACATTGGTCCTGCCGGTGTTGTTATCGCTATAATCCGTGAAGACCTCATCAGAGATGACGTTAACCCCGCAACTCCCACAATGCTCAAGTGGAAGACGCAGGCTGATGCCGATTCTCTTTACAATACACCTCCCTGCTACGGTATCTATATCTGCGGCAAGGTATTCAAGTGGATAAAGAAGATGGGCGGCCTTGAGGCTATGAAGGCTCACAATGAGAAGAAGGCAAAGATCCTTTACGATTTCCTCGATCAGTCCAAGCTGTTCAAGGGTACGGTAGAGAAGAAGGATCGTTCGCTGATGAACGTACCTTTCATAACAGGCAACGAGGAGCTTGACGCAAAGTTCGTAAAGGAAGCTACAGCAGCAGGCTTTGTAAACCTCAAGGGTCACAGAACCGTAGGCGGTATGAGAGCTTCTATCTACAACGCTATGCCTATCGAGGGTGTTGAAAAGATCGTTGAGTTCATGAAGAAGTTTGAAGCCGAAAACGCTTGATTATAACCGTATAGGTACAGGAGGATATACCAATGTACAACGTAAAGACATTAAATAAGATTGCCGCTTGCGGTACAGACCTTCTTGACAGAAGCAAGTACACTGTAGGCGACGATATAGACAATCCGCAGGCAATACTCGTTCGTTCCGCATCTATGCACGAAATGGAGCTTGGCGATGATTTACTCGCTATCGCAAGAGCCGGTGCAGGCGTAAACAATATTCCCGTTGACAAGTGCAGTGAAAAGGGTATCGTAGTATTCAATACTCCCGGTGCCAACGCAAACGCAGTAAAGGAGCTTGTAATACTCGGTCTGCTCATCAGCAGCCGTAAGGTAACAGCCGCTATCGACTGGGCAAAGACCTTAAAGGGCAAGGGCGACGAAGTAGGCAAGCTTGTTGAAAAAGGCAAGAGCCAGTTCGTAGGTCCTGAGATAAAGGGCAAGAAGCTCGGTGTCATAGGTCTTGGCGCAATCGGCGCATTAGTTGCAAACGCAGCCGCTGAGCTGGGTATGGAAGTTATAGGTGCAGACCCGTTCCTTTCTGTACAGGGCGCTCTCAATCTTTCAAATAAGGTTAAGTATGTAAAGAGCAACAAGGAGATATTTGAAACCTGCGACTACATCACAGTACACGTTCCGCTTACTCCCGAAACAAAGGATATGATAAACGCAGACGTTATCAAGACAATGAAGAAGAACGTCCGCATTATGAATTTCGCAAGAGGCGGTCTTGTTAACGAGGACGCAGTTGTTGAAGCTCTCGCAAACGGCGGTATGGCGGCTTATGTTACCGACTTCCCCGGCGACAAGATACTCGGTGTTGACGGTGTTGTTGCACTTCCTCACCTCGGAGCTTCCACTCCCGAAAGTGAAGATAACTGCGCTGTTATGGCTGCAAACGAAATCAAGGATTATCTTGAGAACGGCAACATTGTAAACAGCGTAAACCTCCCCAACGTTTCAATGTCAATGACAGGTGACGCTAAGATTTGCGTTATCCACAAGAATGTTGAAGGCCTTATCGCAAAGATTACAACCTGCATCACTGAGGCAGGTATGAACATTGAGAACATGGAGAGCAAGTCAAAGAAGGACTATGCTTATACGGTTCTTGACGTTAAGGGCAATGCAGACAGCGTAGCCGACAAGATAAGAGCAGGAGAAGCTGTGATTTCTGTAAGAGTTATCAAGTAATCAGAAACAATCAAATAAACTATGAACCGCCGTGTTTCGCACGGCGGTTCAGTCTGTCAAAAAACCTATTGTTATTATAGCTGCACTGTGAAATGCATCGCCAACCCTTCCAAAACCGCACTATCCTTTGCTTCGCACTAAACTTGCCTCCCTTGTCAAAGGGAGGGGATTGACGGCAAGACACAAACTGTTGCTTTATTGCGTTTTACTTGAGATACCCCCGCCTTTTTGATTTATCAAACTTTTCTGCCGTCAAGACGTAGGGATTGCCACACCAACCCCTCCAAAACCGCACTATCCCTCGAAAAGCACTATCACCCTTGCCTTTTAATGAACGCTTTGCCAGTTTCGCAAAATGTAGCAAATCGCCAACACCCTTGCCTTTTAATGAACGCTCTGTTTGTTTTGCGTCCTGCAAAACTTTGGGCGTTCAACTTCGGGCATCCATGCCCGCCCTCGAAAAAGGGGAGGTGGCACGGCTGGTAAAAGTTTAGGCTTTTATCAATACAAAGTTCAGAAAATCTGTCCTTAATATCTCTCAAATAAATCCGAGCCGTGACGGTGGGGATTGTATTCCAAAAGCACCATCATTACGCTGTTACCCTCTGACATTTAAAAGGGTGAGGTTCTGTTGCTTGGCTTGACCGAGCCAACTATGGTGGGGGATTGTAATTGCTTAGAAGTTTGTTTCAAAAACAGACTTTTTCTACAGTCTGGAACCGCCGTGTTTCGCACGGCGGTTTTATACTTATGTACAGAATACACAAAATCCCGCCGATAATTTCGGCTATAATTTAACGCTTGCTACCTTGCAACGCAAGGTACATTGTGTTATACTTAGTACAACGAAACAGAAAGGAGCGTTGTATGAATCCACAACTTAAAAGAGGAACGCTGGAACTGTGCGTACTGGCTCTGCTGTCAGACCGTGATTGCTACGGTTATGAGCTTGTAAATGCAATTTCAGAGAGCATCCATATCACAGAGGGAACAATTTATCCGCTTATGAAACGGCTTAAAGACGAGGGGTGCATCACCTCCTATCTTGTAGAATCAAGCGAGGGTCCTTCAAGAAAGTATTATTCGCTGACCGACATCGGCAGAAAGAAGCTGTCGGTACAGATAAGCGAATGGTCGGATTTCTATAAGTCCGTCAATAAGATACTCGGTATTGATTGAAGAAAGGAATCGAATTATGACTTACAACACTAAAGCAGAGTTTATGGCGGCTCTGAAATCACAGGCTGAGAAATATTCATTATCGTTCGGGGAAATGGCAGAGGATTTTGAACGTCATTTCTCGGAGGGAGAGGAAAACGGCGAAACCGAAAGCGAGATATGCGCAAAGCTTGGCAATCCCGTTGAGATAGTAAAGGAGTATGTCGGGGAGAATTCGGAAAATGTACAAAGCAGTAATAGCAACGTGAAGAATATCACTGCCGGGGTAAATCGTGTTGACAGCAATACAGGCAAGATCAGCGGCGGAATGATAACAGGCGTTATACTGCTTGATCTGTTTGTACTTGACTGGGCATTGCCTACGTTGGCATCACTTGTTATAGTTTATATTGCGGTAGCGTTTGCTTTTATTGTTTCCGGTGTGGTAAGTATCATTTCCGTTATGCTACCGTTTGTTTCTGACAGTGTTACGGCACTTCTGTTCGGCGGAATGTTCAATGTATTTGCAGGAATGGTTATCCTTGGACTCGGCGGAATTATGGCGGCGTTCACGCCAAACGTTATAAAAGGTTTTGCAGGTGCGATAAAAGCGGTAGCAAGACTTCATGTAAGAACGTTTGCAGGCAGAAAGGCAGGTTTCTGATGAAAAAGATAATACTGATAATATCAGCCGCTTTGCTGGCATTAGGAATTTTGGGCTGTGCAGTTACGGCATTGCCGACATTGCTTGAAGGAGAGAAGTATATGAATAACATAATCGACAAAAATTCAGAAAAGCAGGAGTTTACTTTTACAGATGCCTTTTCAGGACTTGATATAAGCGTACTCAGTGCAAATGCAAATATTTCATACAACAGCGGTAACGAGGTAAAGGTAAGCTATGTTACGGTGGATAAAAACAAGAAAATAGAATGTAATATCACTGACGGTACGCTTAACATTAAAGAAAAATCAGGATTTTCATTCTTCTCACTCTTTACACTTGCAAGCGTTCCGACAAAGATAGAAATATCTTTTCCCGAAAGCTACAGAGATAACGGTACGCTTGAAAATGCAGATGTAACGGTAGCTTCAGGCTCGCTGTCGGGAGATATGCCGCATACTGAAAAAAGTACAAAAATTCAGTTATACAGCGGTAAGATAAATTCAAGTGTTGCCACAGAAAATTTTGATATTAATGTATCATCGGGATTGGCTGATATATCTTCAAGAACTCATAAACACACAAATGTAAATGTATCGGTACTCAGCGGTAAGATTACACTTGACGGATTCATAAGCGAAAAGAGCAAATACAGTCTTACCTCCGGTAAAATCGCTTCACTGAATGCAGGCGGCGGTGAACTGTACGCAAATGTTACATCGGGTTCGCTTACGCTTGGCTGTGCAGAAAAGATTACAGGCATAGATGCAAAAGTAGCAAGCGGAAAAGCGCATATCTCCGTACCAAAGGACACAGGGGCACGGGTAGCATACAGCGTTGCTTCGGGTTCGATAAAAATAGGTCTTGACGGAAGAAATGAAAAACTTACTGGAAGCGGCAGTATTTCATACGGAAATGCCGAAGCAAATGTTAATGTCAACGTTGCAAGCGGAAGCTTTATTCTTGATACATACACACTTTCGGAATGATTCTAAAGGTTACAAACCGGTAACAAAACAGTTACAGTTTTGTCATAAATATTGACTTACCTTTTTTTGCATGATATATTGAAATCAGGAAAAAAGAACATATCTTACAGATGATATACTATCTGATTCAACCTCGACAGACAGGAGGATCAAATGAAGATTGCAAAAAACATAAGTTTAGGTATCGGGATGCAAGTATTGGTGCTGCTAATGCATATACTTATTCATTTTATGGACGTTATGAACGGCAATTTTGGTGACATCCAAGACATCCAAATAGCTTGCTCATTCGTTGCGGTAATACTTATAACGTATCTGGCGGTTCTTTGTTTTGATTTGCCCGTATACGTAATATTCTGCGGTGCGGTTATTACATTTCTGTTTGTCTTGATATTTGAAAACGAGGGGGTGTATTTATTGTACTATCTCCATAGTGGAAGTTCCCAATTTTTTAATCCCGATGTTTATACCGATGCGGTAATTATAGTATTAGAAATGCTTGTTGTACAATTGCCGTCTTTCGCTCTGGCGAAATTAACAAGATTAGTCTGCAAAAAACAAAACTAAACTGTAGTGTTCCGGTATAGGAGACTTCATGAAACATAATTTTACAAGCAGAAAGATTATCGGTTCTTTGTTTTTCCCGATATTAATATGTCTGATATTCGGAACTTCTTTTGTCATTTTTTCTATTGGCAAAGAATTAAACGCTTTAAGGCTAGGCTGTTTGTTCAGCGCTTTACTTGGCGGATTTCTTCCGATAGTAATTACGCTGATTACCAAAACCGATACAAGCTTTTATCTTAAAGACAGGGCTATCGTGTCGGCAATTTCTTTAGTTTTTATCTTTATTGCTTGTCTTCTGAACGAACTGTTGGATTCTATCTATTATGCATGGTGTGCTATTTTCTTGTTCGTTATTTTATCAACATTTTATTTTCTGCGAAAGTGCAGAACGGGTTTAGAACGGTTAATTGTCATTATTTCAAATCCGATTTTGTATATAGCGGTGTGTCTGATATGCTTCGGTTATGATTTAACTGTATTGCTTGATTAATAATGTATATACGGGTTATACAATTATATCTGTTATGCGGCTGATGCCTTTTAGGGCTGTCAGCCGCTTTTCTGTATAATGAAAGCCCTCATTCGTCGCAGGTAAATCTTCGGCAGTTGATGCGCTTGCCGAACAGCCAAAAAAGGTTACAAACCGGTAACAAAATAGTTACAGTTTTGTCATAAATATTGACTTGCAGTTTTTATGTGATATACTAAAATCAGGAAAGAAAATACACCTTACACTACATCAATGAAACGTAAAACTATGAAAGGACTGAAAATTATGACAAAACTATTAAAAACAATCACGACAATAGCTGCACTTGCAACTACATTAATCACGGTAAGCATTTATGCGTCCGCTCAATCGCCCGTTGACAACGGCAGTAATGCAAGAGCAGAAATGGCACAGAACGGACTTATTGCAGGGCAGACAGCGAAAAGCAACGCATTCCCCGGCTGGATAGTGTTAAGCACAGCAGGTGCGGCAGTCCTTGTAGGAGGAATTATTGCAGGCTCGGTTATCAGTAACAGAAAGTCGAAGGATGATAAGCAGTAAGGCGATAATGTAATATGATAATGTGGATAATGCGGACAGTCGGAAGGCTGTCCGTTTTTTGTACCTTTTCATCTTGAAACTTGCCGCAAAATATGATAAAATCAACTTAACAGTACGGCAGACCGGATTTCAAGGAGTAATTTATGGAAAGATATAAGGATAAACAATTATCAGCTTACGAGAGAGCGGCGGCACTTGCCGATACGCTGAGTACGGAGGAACAGGCACAGCAGCTGAAATATGACGCACCTGCCATAGAAAAGGCAGGACTTCCGTCTTATAACTGGTGGAACGAGGGGCTTCACGGCGTTGCAAGGGCAGGAACGGCTACGGTTTTTCCGCAGGCTATCGCACTTGCGGCGGCTTTCGACAAGGATATGATGTATCGTGTCGGTGAGGTGATTTCCACAGAAGCAAGGGCAATGTACAACAGCGCCGCAAAACACGGCGATACCGACATATATAAAGGTCTTACATTATGGGCGCCGAATATAAATATATTCCGTGACCCACGCTGGGGCAGAGGGCATGAAACCTACGGCGAGGATCCGTACCTGACTTCAAGGCTCGGTGTGAACTTCGTAAAGGGCATACAGGGAGAAGAAGAATACCTCAGAGCCGCCGCCTGCGCAAAGCATTTTGCGGTACACAGCGGTCCGGAGTCGCTCCGCCACGAGTTTGACGCAAGGGTAAGCGAGAAGGATATGGAAGAAACCTATCTGCCTGCATTCAAGGCGCTTGTAAAAGAGGGCGGAGTCGAAGGTGTTATGGGTGCATATAACAGGGTGAACGGCGAGCCTTCGTGCGCATCTGAAAAGCTGATGGGAAAACTGCATGAATGGGGCTTCGACGGTTATTTTGTGTCGGATTGCTGGGCTATAAGGGATTTTCATACTACACACAAAATCACCGATACAGCACCGCAGTCTGCGGCAATGGCACTGAAGGCAGGTTGTGACGTTAACTGCGGAAACACATATCTGCATATTCTGGCGGCGCTTGAAGAAGGGCTTATAACAAAGCAGGATATACGCACTGCCTGCATTCACGCATTACGGACAAGAATAAGGCTCGGACAGCTTGACGATAACGAGTTTGATGACCTGCCGTTTGATATTATCGCCTGTGACGGCAATAAAGCGTTATCGCTTGAAGCGGCGGAGAAATCAATGGTGCTTTTGCATAATGACGGCATACTTCCGCTTGACAAAAGCAGGATAAGCTCGATAGCCGTAATAGGACCTAATGCGGACAGCCGTGCGGCATTGCTCGGAAACTATAACGGTACGCCCGACAGAAGCGTTACGTTCCTTGAGGGAATACAGGACGCATTTGACGGCAGGGTATATTATGCGGAGGGCTGTCAGCTTTTCCGTGACAGAACGCAGGGTCTTGCACTGCCCGGCGACAGATATGCCGAGGCGGTTGCGGCGTGCGAGGCGGCAGATGTCACTGTTGTATGTGTGGGACTTGACGCTACTCTTGAGGGCGAGGAGGGCGACACAGGAAATGAGTTTGCATCGGGGGATAAGCCGGATCTCAGATTGCCTGAGGTTCAGCGTGTTCTTCTGCAGAAGCTGAAAGACACGGGAAAGCCGCTTATAATAGTTCTTGCGGCAGGAAGCAGTGTGAATACCGAATGCGAGGGCAACGCCCTTATAAATGCGTGGTATCCGGGTCAGTACGGCGGAAAGGCGCTTGCAGAGATACTTTTCGGGGAGGTTTCACCGTCCGGTAAGCTCCCGGTCACTTTCTACAAATCGGCGGATATGTTACCCGATTTCACCGACTATTCAATGAAGAACAGGACATATCGCTTCTGTGACGATGAAAGCAACGTGCTTTATCCTTTCGGCTACGGACTTACCTATTCGCACTTTGAATGCGGCGATATTTCGTACAAGGACAATACGCTTGCCGTTAATGTTACCAATACGGGAAGCAGAAGTGCGGAGGACGTTCTGCAGGTCTATATAAAGAGCGAAAACGGAGTGAAAAATCACAGCCTTTGCGCATTTGAACGTGTTTCTCTGTTTGACGGGGAAAGTAGGACGATAAGCGTCAATATTCCCGAAAGTGCATTTGAAACGGTTGACGATAACGGCATAAGAGCGGTAAGAAACGGCAGATATACGCTTTACGCAGGCTTCACACAGCCGACGCATCTAAGCGAGAAGCTGTACGGCGGAAGGTGCGTATCGGTCGAAGTAAGCATATAAAATAATGACGGCGGAAAAGCTTTTGCTTTTCCGCCGTATTTCAATATCTGAATCCTCCGATGAACGAAAGCGTTTGTGCGGCTGTCTGCGAGCCTTTACTCATAGCCGTTTCTATATTTTTGTCAGCAAGATAGCTTGCTATAAAGCCTGCCTGATAGCTGTCGCCGCAACCGGTGGTATCTGTTACTTCGGATACCTCAGCGGCGGCACAATGATAAGCCGTGCCTTTTGAAAAGGCGGTGCTTCCGTTTTCTCCGAGCGTTACGATAAAGACCGTGTCGGGATATTTTGAGGAAAGCTGTTTCGCTTTTTCAAGCGTAGGTTCATCTCCGCTTATAAACAAAAGCGATATGCAGTCAAGGTATTTTTCTATCGTGTCAAAATCCCTGCAAATATCAAAATCAACGCTCAGCGGAAAACGCTTTTCACGGCAGCAGTCTATTACATCGTTGAAATTCGGTCCGGAAAAGGTGGTATGCACCATATCCGACGAATGCAATAATTCCCTGTCAGACGCAGACAGGGCAAAGCTTGAGAACACTCCGCCGTTCCACGAATCGTCTTTATAATAACGGTCGCCGTCGGGGGTAAGGTAGGTGCGGTTCGAGGCGGTATCTCCGTTTTCTGTTCTGATATGGGTTTTGTCGATGTTGAAATCTTTTATGCTGTCAAGGACGGTTTTACCGTAGCTGTCATTTCCAACAGCGCCGATTATATAGACCTTCGCATCTGTAAGCCGTGATATTGTTGCGGCGAAATTAAGCGATTCGCCTCCGGGCATTATCGTATTGTCGAATATGTCGACGCACATACAGGTAAGAGTTGTTATTATCATAATGATCGCTCCTTGTCGGTTATGAGTATATATTACCGCTAAATCGGTTTGCAGTCAAGTATTTATAAGAAATTTTCAGATTTTACTTGACAAAGCGGCTCTCTTTGTGTATAATATATCAGGTGGCTGTAAACCAAAACAGCATTACACCGCTTGAAACGGCACAACAAAAAGGTTTGCGGGATTTACGGCTTGTAAGCCGGCAGTGAATCGCTTAAGTCTGTATGACTGTTACCGTGAATACGGACGAACAAAGGAGCATACGAAGGACGCAAGAAAATCGGAGCGTGGGTAAATCTGTATGACTGTTAACGGAAATACGGACGGACAAAGGAGCGGCAAAATGTCAAAGAATATCGAAAACGCAATACTGCTCGATACCTACGGCAGTATGCTTACCGAAAAGCAATATGATACGCTCAGCCTTTACTATGACGAGGATCTGTCACTTTCCGAGATTGCCGAGAATATGGGTATCACAAGACAGGGCGTTCACAAGTGCATACGCACAGCGGAAGAATATCTCACTCAGCTTGAGGAAACGCTCGGATTTGCGCAAAAGTACCGCAATGTCTGTGATTTATGCGACAAGCTGACAGCTCTTACGGATGAGAATGTCGGCAGTGCCGATGAAAAAGAGAAAATGAAATCTATTATAGAAGATATAAAGAATGCGATATAAAGAGGAGGTTGGCTGATGGCATTTGAAGGACTTTCGGACAAGCTCGGAAAAGTATTCAGCAAGCTGAAAAATCACGGTAAGCTGAATGAAAAAGATGTAAAGGAAGCTATGCGTGAGGTCAAGATGGCATTGCTTGAAGCGGATGTCAGCTTCCCTGTAGTAAAGGACTTCGTTGCAAAGGTAAGTGAACGTGCTGTAGGCAGTGAGGTAATGAACAGCCTTACTCCCGCACAGCAGGTAATAGATATAGTACATGATGAGCTGATACAGCTTATGGGTACTGATACGGCAAGGATTGATTTTCCCTCTAAGCCTCCGTGCGTTATTATGATGTGCGGTTTGCAGGGTGCAGGTAAAACTACTCATACCGCAAAGCTTGCAAAGTATCTTAAAAAGCAGAACAGAAGACCGCTTTTAGTTGCCTGCGATATTTACCGTCCTGCCGCTATCGATCAGTTGAAGGTAGTCGGTGCTTCGGTTGACGCTCATGTATTTGAGATGGGACAGACAAATCCCGTGAAGATAGCGAGAGAGTCGATAAAATACGCAAAGGACAACGGTTTTGATGTTGTTATCCTTGATACCGCAGGCCGTCTGCATATAGATGAAGACCTGATGAACGAGCTTAAGGATATAAAGGCTGAGGTTCAGCCGAATGAGATATTGCTCGTTGTTGACTCTATGACAGGTCAGGACGCTGTAAACGTTGCAAAATCGTTCAACGATATGCTTGACATTACAGGCGTTATCCTTACAAAGCTGGACGGCGATACACGAGGCGGTGCGGCTCTGTCCGTTCTCTCGGTTACAGGCAAGCCGATAAAGTTTGCAGGTGTCGGTGAGAAGACAGACGACCTTGAGCAGTTCCATCCCAACCGTATGGCTGACAGAATACTCGGTATGGGTGATGTACTTTCACTCATCGAAAAGGCGAAGGTCACGGTAGACGAGAAGGAAACGCAAAAGCTTGCAAAGCGTCTGCAGGAAAACAAGTTCGATATGAACGATCTGTACGCACAGTTTGAACAGATTGAGAAGATGGGCAGCATCTCATCTCTTATAAAGATGATTCCCGGTGTTGCGGGAAAGGTCAAGGAAGAGGATATAGACGAGCGCAGAATGTACCGCACTAAGGCTATAATTTCTTCAATGACAAAAAAAGAGCGCGAAAAGCCCTCAATTATCGATGCCAAGCGTAAGCGCAGAATTGCGGCAGGCAGCGGTACAAAGGTCGAAGATGTAAATCAGCTTCTCAAACAGTTTGACGGTATGCAGAAGATGATGAAGCAGATGGGACTTAAGGGTGGTAAAAAGCGTAAATTCCCGAAGTTCCCCATGGGCGGCATGGGAGGAATGAACGGCATGGGCGGCTTCCCGATGTAAGTTTGCTATGTAAATACAGGTAATTCATGGTGTTTGACAATACACTTTGATTATAAAAACTAAAACTTTAAATTTTTTATGAGGTGAACAAAATGGTAAAGATCAGATTAAGACGTATGGGCGCTAAGAAGGCTCCTTTCTACAGAGTTGTAGTTGCAGATTCACGTTACCCCAGAGACGGACGTTTCATTGAGGAAATCGGTTACTACGATCCTACAAAGGAACCCTCTGTTGTATCTATCGACAAGGAAAAGGCTGACAAGTGGCTCGCTAACGGCGCTCAGCCCACAGATACAGTTAAGAAGCTCCTTAAGATTGCTGCTGAAAAGTAATCGCTGTTTCTGAAAGGAAAATAAAATGGAAAAATTGCTTATCGCTATGGTGGAAGACCTTGTAGATGACAAGTCCGCCATCCGGGTAACAGTTGACGAGCCTAAAGAGGACGGAACTGTTGTTTATCATCTGCACGTTGCTCCCGATGATATGGGACGTGTAATAGGCAAGCAGGGAAGAATAGCTAAGGCTATCCGTACCATTATGCGTGCAGGAGCAGTAAGATACAACCAGAAGGTTATGGTTGAGATCGACTGACGCACATCTGAATTGAACGTAAAACCCCGACTTTTGAAAGGTCGGGGTTTCGTTTATTAACTGAATGTTAACTTTACTGATTTTTGCTACTGAGGATTATCCGTATTCGACATTTTTCACAAAAAATCTATTCACTTCGGCAAACGGCAACTTATTTAATTGACTTTAATTAACAGATATTATATAATAAAATCGGAGTATAGGATATTGTGGCGGAAAATGCAATATCCAAAGACAGAATTTTAAACAGAACAGCATCATAATATTGATTATAAATCGGAGAATAATATGGAACATTTCGGAATTGAATATTGGCTATTTACGTTCTGTATATATTGTATGGCAGGCTGGGTGCAGGAATCGACTATCGAGTCGCTGTATCATAGACGGCCGATAAACAGAGGCTTTCTCAGAGGTCCCTATATTCCTATATACGGTGTCGGCGGACTGCTTCTTCTGTTTATCTGTCATCCGTTCAGAGATAACGGATTTCAGGTTTTCTTTGTGGCTCTTATTGCCTGCACGGCGCTTGAATACTTCACGGGCTGGCTTATGGAAACCATGTTCGGTAAGCAGTTCTGGGATTACAGTATGTTCAGGATAACCTATAAAAACAGAATATCGTTGGTGTCCTCGCTTTTCTGGGGAGTAATGGGATTGTTCGTGACGTATGTTGTTTCGGACATTACATTGTATGTGCTTAACAATCTGCCGTATCGGTTTATATGTATTGCAGGTACGGTCATTTCGCTGGTTATGGCGATTGATTTTCTCGGCACGGCAAGAAAGCAGATTGATGTTGATAAGCTGAGAAGCACATTCAGCATAAGCAACATAAGCTCTCATATTATGCGCTTTGATGTGATTGCGTCACGCATTCCGGGCATAAAAGCAAGAACCGGTGAAAAAAAAGAAGAGGATTCTGCCGAGTATAACGGCGATGATGAGAATGATGACTGATAAGAATACGTTCGTACTTACAGACGATGACCGCAGATTTATAAAGACAGCAAGAAAGATTCTTGCAAACGAAAAGGTACAGCAGATGAAACAGTATGTTCAGCACGGCGATGTTTCCACCTATGAGCATTGCCTTATGGTCTGCCTGTATGCTTATATGTATGCAAAGAGGCTTAAGCTGAAGATAAATATCGAGGCGCTTGTAAAGGGCGCGCTTCTGCACGATTTTTTCCTATATGACTGGCACAAGGGTGCATTCACAAGGGACGGGCTGCACGGATTTTCACATCCCGTGACCGCTGAGCGCAACGCAAGGAACACATTTCCTCTGACGGTAAAAGAGCGTGGGATAATAATTAATCATATGTGGCCGCTGACATTGACCAGACTTCCTAGAAGCAAGGAAGCGTGGCTGGTATGCTGGGCGGATAAGTATTGCTCGCTTAAAGAAACATTGCTTAAAAAGCCGTATTGAAATGAATGTTAAAGCCTGCACGAACAAAAATCGTTCCGTGCAGGCTTGTGTTTTATACAATTTATTTCACAGTAAAATATTTCTGCGTGTGGCTCCGTTTGGATTTCGGTTCTGCTAAGGCGAGTATACCGTCATCGACCAGAGGGTCTACATAACGTTTTATACAATATGACACAGATGCCATTCTGAGATATTCGGCAATTTCCTTTTTTGATCTTGGGGTAACGCAGAAATCAAAACGCCAAGGATACATCCACCAATAGCATTGTTAAGCGAGGCTCCAAGGAACAATCCTGCAACTCCACACAAAATAGATACAACTGTTCTAAACTTGTTCATATTCGCCCTACATTAAATATCCTGATTCTTCTGCTTGTTACGCTTCTTGTTACACAACGAACCTAAGAGCATACCGATTGCAGAAATTATTGCACCGGCTACAATCATTCCCCAATCCGGTGCATTCAGCTTGTCAAAAGCAATGTTGTTTGCCATTTTAAATGTTCCGTATTCAGCCAGCATATACATCACTCCGAAGAAAAGGGTGAATGCCCATTTTCCTTTTTTCCAAAAGTCATTTTTGCCGATAACAATGGACACAACGAATGTAGTTACAGGAAGAATAATCCAAAGGAACATCAAACTATAACCCATAGCATCACTTCCGCTTGTAAAGAACCAGAACACAATCATGGCAATCGCCCATACAAGCATATAAGATAGGATGGTAATAATTTTGTTTCTGTTAGCGTTGCTTTTTACAACATTTGTACTTTCTTCGAGATAATCATAATAGGTCTTCATTTTTTGCTCTCCCTTCAATAAATAGTCAAGAGAGACTTCGTAGCAATCGCTCATTTTAATGACACTTATGATATCCGGATAGGATTTTTCATTTTCCCAATTTGAGATGGTCTGACGACTCACTCCCAATATTTCGGCAACCTGTTCCTGTGTCAGCTTCTTTTCAAGTCTGGCTGCCTTGATTTTACTTCCAATATCATGCTCCATGCCATGACACCTCCCTTGCACTTTTATTATAGGATAACCACCGCTTGTAGTCTACCAAACGGCTTTGACATCGCAGAAAATACGTGTCAAAATGCTTTTACATTTGCTTTTTTATTACTTCTTCGCCTTTTCCTCTAATTCAAGCAGATACCTGTCATAGTCCGCCATGAACAATCTGTCTTGAATAACACGATACTTCTCAAATTCTGTTTCAGCTTTGGACTTGGCAATCTCCGCTGTGATTTTTCCGGCATCCTGCAAAACTTCTCTGTCATCCGCCATCAGGAATAAATCCGGGCGTTTGCTCCAATCTTCCATCGTCACTGGGATATGTCGTTCTGCACGGTCTTCTAAATTGTAACATAAAAAATTAAAAAGTCAACGTTAATTATCAAAATAATATAAAATTATATATTAAAAATTAGTACCAAAAGTTAAAATCAAAGCCTGCACATTTCAATCTGTGCAGGCTTTTTTTCACATTTCGTCTATAACTTCCGCAATCTCCGGCTCGGTGATCTGCTTAGCGTAATCATTATCGCCAAAGCACATAACATCGCCGATTTCCTTTTGGAATACCATTCTGAGCTTGCCGTCACGAACCTTCTTATCCGTATACAGCTTTCTGACCAGTGCGGTTTTGTCGATGTAATCGGGAATCGCAATGGGGAGCTTTGCACGTTCACACAGCTTTATTACACGGCTGACATTTTCGTGAGAAATATAACCGTATTTCTCACCGAGCTTCGCCTGTGCGATAAGTCCTATTGATACCGCCTCGCCGTGCAGCAGCTTGTAGTCGCTGACCGTTTCTATCGCTCTGCCGACAGTGTGACCGAGGTTAAGCACCTCACGCAGTCCCGATTCACGCTCGTCCTTCATTACAACTTTATACTTCACGGCGCAGTTATGCTCCGCTATGTATTCGCAGGCGTCCTTGTCGTTAACAAGTATCTTTTCAATGTTCTTTTCAAGATAATCGAACATTTCGCCGTCTGCAAGGCAGGCGTGTTTTATTGTTTCGGCAAGTCCGCTTGAAAGCTGTCTTTCCGGCAGTGTTTTCCACGTTTCAATATCAAGATATACCTTTTCGGGCTGGTTGAAAAGGCCGATAAGGTTGGTCGCAAGGGGAGTGTCAACCGCAGTCTTTCCGCCTACCGATGCGTCTGCGGCGGCGAGAAGAGTAGTGGCATAATTGATAAAAGGTACGCCTCTGCCAAATGTGCCTGCAACAAAGCCTGCAAGGTCGCTTACAACACCGCCTCCGACCGCAATTACACAGCAGTCACGGCGATAGCCCTTTTCAAGCATAGAGTCCTCGACATACTCTTTCATCGCTCTGGTTTTTGACTTTTCTCCTTCGGGTATCACAAACATATCGGCACTGTAGCCCGCCGAAATGAGTTTTTCGTATATCCCTTTCGCATAAAGCGGCTCGACAATGCTGTCGGTCACAACGGCAAACTTCATTATTCTGCCGCAAAGTCCGTTATTTATATCGCTTATCAGCGTGTCGGAAAGACCTCTGCCGATTTCTATATCGTATGAGTCGTCTACTATCTTTTTAAGCTCACAGAAAAATTTCATTGTTTGTTATTCCTCTTAGATATCCTTGTGGTCGCCTGATATTCTGTCACTTCTGAGCTGTCCGCAGGCGGCGGATAGCTCTGTGCCGAATTCTTTTCTTCGGGTAACGTTTATCCTGTTCTTTTTAAGCTCGTCATAAAATGCCGTAATGTTTTCCTTACTGCTCCTTTTAAACTCGCTGTCAGGGGACGGATTGTACGGTATAAGATTTACAAACAGCCGTGCATTTCCGATAAGCGCCGCTAACTGACGTGCGTTCTCTCTGCTGTCGTTTATGCCGTCAAGCAGTATATATTCAAGCAGAACCTTGCGGTTTGTACGTTCGACATAGTATTTAGCCGATTCTATGACTTGTGAGATACTATACCTGCGGTTTACCGGCATAAGCCTGTTTCTTATCTCGTCATCCGGTGCGTGCAGGCTTACCGCAAGATTACACGGCTCTTTTCGCTCTGCAAATAATTTCATCTTGTCGCACAGTCCACAGGTCGATACGGTAATATGCTTTGTTCCTGTTTCGATACCACCCGGAACAGTTACTATATCGAGAAAATCGCAAAGTGCGTCATAGTTGTCAAACGGCTCGCCTATACCCATCACGGTTATATTACTGATCGTTATATTTTGATGTTTTTCGACAGTGAGTATCTGACTTACCATTTCTCCGGCGGTAAGGTCACGCTGTTTTCTGAGCCTTCCGCTGCAACAGAATTTGCAGCCCATATTGCATCCGCTCTGCGTTGAGATACAGATACTGTTGCCGAACTTCTGTCGCATCAGCACCGTTTCGACCCTGCACCCGTCCGATAACTCAAAAAGATACTTAGAAGTATCTACAGATTGTAATATTTCGTCGATTTTCAACTTTCCGAAGAAATATTTGTCGGATAAAAATGCTTTTATATCGGCTGATGTAAGCGTCATTTCGTCGAAATCTGCCGCTCTGCGCTTATATATGTCACGGAAAATGTTGGCGCATTGAGTAGCTCTGAAGCCGTTTTCGGTCAGCAGTTTCTCCGCTTGTTCATAAGTCAGCGAATATATGTCCGTCATTGGCTGTCGCCTGTTTCGGCTTCTTCCGCAAGTGATTCCTGCTCGATGTCCTCGATTATTTCACGGATTTCTTCTACGCCCTCGCCGTTCATAGCAGAAAATTCTATCATATGAATGTCCTCGGCACAGGGTATCTCATTCATAAGCGATTCTCTGCGTGCGGCACGTTCCTTCTTTGACAGCTTATCGGCTTTCGTCAGCACAACAACAAACGGTATCCCGTTGTCGATAAGGAAGTTTATCATCATTACATCGTCCGCTGTGGGAGAATGTCTGAAATCAACGAGCTGGAACACGAGCGTCAGGTTTCTGTCATCGGCAAGATAGCCCTCGACAAGCCCTGCCCAGCGCTGTTTTTCGGATTTTGATACCTTTGCATAGCCATAGCCGGGCAGATCCGCAAAATAGATATTGTCAACCGAATAGAAGTTGATAGTCACAGTCTTGCCCGGCATTGAGCTTACACGGGCAAGCGACTTTCTGTTCAGTATCTTGTTTATCAGGGAGGATTTTCCTACGTTGCTCCTGCCCGAAAAGGCAATCTCGGCTTTTTCCGATTTCGGAATCTGGCTGAAAAGCCCGTAGGACGTATAAAATTCTGCCTTGTTAAAATTCATATTATATTTCCTTTACGGCATTCTTGCCCGGCTTTCTTGAAGCACGGGGCTTTGCTGACGGGAGTTTTTCATTGCTTTTCTTTGCGGCGGTAACATTAGGCTTTACAAGTGCTGTGTTAAGCACCGTGTCAATGTTTTCCGCAAGTACAAAGCTCATATTGCTCAGTATAACGTCATCAAGCTCCTTCATATCGGCCTTGTTCTCATCGGGTATGACCACTGTCTTGATACCGGCGGAATATGCCGCCATAGTCTTTTCACGCAGACCGCCTATCGGAAGCACCTTGCCACGAAGCGTTATTTCGCCTGTCATCGCAACATCTCTGCGTACAGGGATACCCGACAGAGCGGATACCAGAGCGGTTGTCATAGTAACGCCCGCAGAAGGTCCGTCCTTGGGAACAGCACCTTCGGGAGCGTGAATATGAATGTCCTTGTTCTTATAGAAATCGGGGTCGATCTCATACTTGCGGGAGAGCGAGCGTGTAAGGCTGACTGCAATCTTTGCGGATTCCTTCATTACATCGCCCAGTGAGCCTGTAAGCTCAATCTTGCCCGTACCCTCCATTACAAGCACCTCAAGCGGTAAAAGAGTACCGCCGACAGAAGTCCACGCAAGACCGTTCACAGCGCCGATTTCATCCTGCTTTGAAATAGTTTCGCCCGTATATTTTCTTGCACCGAGATAGCCTTCAATATCCTTAGCCTTGATATTGATTTTCTCAGCCTCGCCCGATGCAAGCTTTTTAAGCGTCATACGGCAGATTTTAGCTATGTTTCTTTCCAGCTTTCTTACGCCTGCCTCTTTGGTGTAAAAGTCGATTATCGAGTATATTGCATCGTTTGCAAAACGAACCTGCGGCTTTATGCCGTGCTTTTTAAGCTGTTTCGGAACAAGATGCTCCTTTGCAATATGGAACTTTTCTTCTCTTGTATAGCTGCCAAGCTCGATAACGTCCATTCTGTCGAGCAGGGGAGCGGGGATAGTATCAAGCGTGTTTGCGGTTGTAATGAACAGTACCTCGCTTAAATCTATCGGTATTTCAAGATAGTGATCCCTGAACGCTACGTTCTGCTCACTGTCAAGAACCTCAAGCATAGCGCTTGCAGGGTCGCCCTTATAGTCAGTGCCCATCTTGTCTATCTCATCGAACAGGATAACGGGGTTCATTGACTTTGCCTGCTTTAACGCATTGACAATTCTACCGGGCATCGCACCTATGTATGTCTTTCTGTGACCTCTTATATCAGCCTCGTCACGCACACCGCCGAGCGAAACTCTTGCATATTTTCTGCCGAGAGCAGTCGCGATTGATTTAGCGACAGAAGTCTTACCTACTCCGGGAGGACCGACAAGGCAGATTATCTGACCTTTCTTGTCTGCGTCCTTCCACTGATTGAGTGCAACTATTTCAAGTATACGCTCTTTTACCTTCTTCATGCCGTAATGGTCGCGGTCGAGCTGTTTTTCAGCCTTTGCAATGTCAGTCTTTCCGTGTGTGTACACGTTCCACGGCATATCAAGCACTGTGTCGAGATATGTTCTGACAACAGCTGCCTCCTGCGAGCCGGGAGAAAGGTGCATCAGCTTTTCACACTCTTTTATCAGCTTTTCTTCGGTATCCTCGTCAAAACCGCACTCTTCAATCCTGTCCATATATTCAAACGCTTCAGATTGCGGATCGTCGAATTCACCGAGCTGACGGGAAATAGCTCTCATCTGTTCACGCAGATAGAATTCACGCTGGTTCTTGTCAAGTGCTTCCTTGACTTCCTCGTTGATATCCTGTTCAAGACGTACAATGTCAACCTCTTTTGCAAGGAACTTTACAAGCAGTTCGGCACGCTTGCGCAATGACAGGCAGGATAGAAGAGCCTGCTTGTCTTCAACTCGTAAATATACGTTGAAAACGATAAGATCGATAAGTCTTGACAGATCCTTTTCTCCGATTATACCACGGTACAGTTCGATAGGCATTCTGGGAGACATTTCGCTGTACTGCTTGAATTCAGTGTTGATTGAACGCACAAATGCTGTCTTCTCAGCTGATGTAAGCGTATCGCTGAGTTTAGGCAAAGGAGTTATATCAGCGATGAGATATGGCTCTTCCTGCGTGATACCGCAGAGCTTTGCGGTATAAAGTCCCTGTACAAGCACACGTCTTGCGCCGTCGGGTGTATTCAGTGTCTGTCTTATCTCGGCAACCACACCTGTTTTGTAAAGATTATCCGCCGCAACCTCGTCAACGTCCTCATTGATCTGTGTTACAAGGAATATCTTTCTATCGTTGTTTTCTATTGCTTCCTCAACGGCGCTTATCGAGCGTTCTCTTGCTACGTCAAAGTGCAGTATCATTTCCGGGAATATTACAAGTCCACGGAGCGCAAGTGCCGGTATTGTTATATGTTGATTATTCATATTCGTCTGTCCTTTCCTTTTGTTCTATATAAATAAGTCTAAACATTTCTGTTGCTCACTACCCATATTATGCTGTTTTGTATTGCAAATGTCAATACATTATTATACTATATCCGTCGGAAATTTGCAAGTAGTAGCCGGCTGTAAATAAAAACCGCCGTACATCTCTGTACGGCGGTCAGACTGTTGATAAACCTATATAATTTTTGAAAATGGGGTTTGGGGCGTAGCCCCAATGCGTGTTGTCAGTCGTTGGTGTCGCTGCATCGTGCAGCGACTGTGTGCGACTGACTGCAAGCGTCCTTGCTTGGTGAGGGCGGCAGCCCCACACTCAGCCCCTTCCCGAGGGGAAGGGGTTTGGGGATAGGGATAGAGAATTTGCTCTATTTTTGTAAATACAGACTTTTTCTACAAACTGAACCGCCGTACATCTCTGTACGGCGGTCGTGTTGTAATATCCTTTTTTGAAAAACAGTAGGATTACTTGCTGAACTTAGCGTCTGCAATTTCATCCATAGACTTGCCTGCATCATCATTCCATGCATACAGCTTACGGATTTCCTTACCAACCTGCTCAAGCTGCTGTTCGCTTTCGATACGTCTTACGGCATTGAAGTGTGAACGACCCATCTTGTTCTCCATGATCCAGTTGCGAGCGAATGTACCGTCCTGGATTTCGCCGAGAACCTTCTTCATTTCCTTCTTTGTTTCGTCTGTGATAAGTCTCTTACCAACCTCGTAGTCACCGAACTCGGCTGTATCTGAGATAGAATATCTCATCATCTGGAAACCGCCCTTGTAGATAAGGTCAACGATGAGCTTCATCTCGTGGATGCACTCAAAGTAAGCGTTCTGAGGATCGTAGCCTGCTTCAACAAGAGTTTCAAAGCCTGCCTTCATTAAGGCTGTAACACCGCCGCAGAGAACGCACTGTTCGCCGAAGAGGTCTGTTTCTGTTTCCATCTTGAATGTTGTCATAAGTACGCCGGCTCTTGAACCACCGATACCTGCGGCATAAGCAAGGCCTGTGTCAAGCGCTCTGCCTGTAGCGTCCTGGTGAACTGCAACTAAGCAGGGAACGCCTCTGCCGATTGTATACTCTGAACGTACTGTGTGACCCGGTCCCTTAGGAGCGACCATGATAACGTCAACGTCTTTGGGAGGTACGATCTGACCAAAGTGGATGTTGAAGCCGTGAGCAAATGCAAGTGTCTTGCCTGCTGTAAGGTTAGGCTCGATGCTCTGCTTGTAAAGGTCAGCCTGTCTTTCATCGTTGATAAGGATCATGATGATGTCAGCCTTAGCTGCTGCCTCTGCCGCTGTGTATACTTCAAAACCTGCAGCCTCAGCCTTAGCCCATGACTTTGAGCCGTTGTAAAGACCGATGATTACCTTAACGCCGCTGTCCTTTAAGTTAAGAGCGTGAGCGTGTCCCTGGCTGCCGTAACCGATTATTGCAACTGTCTTGCCGTCAAGCAGAGAAAGGTTGCAGTCTTCCTGATGATAAAGTTTTGCCATTTTAAAGATCTCCTTTAAATTTGTTTTCGGAGTTTTGCCTCCGTGTATTAAAGCGTGGCTTTTACAGCTTCATAGAAGCCCCGCCTTTTTGCATTGCTATAGAGCCTGTACGGACGGTTTCCTTTATTCCGTACGGACGTAAAAGCTCCTCGAACGTTTTTATACGGGGAACGCTGTCGGATAATTCAAGCGTCATCGTATTTACCGTTATATCGGAAATTTTTGCCTTTGCTATCTCGGCGAGCGAGATAAGCTCAGCCCTCTGTGACGGCTGGCAGGCTACCTTTATAAGTACAAGCTCTCTTGATAAAAGTTCCTCCGCAGGCAGATGACGTACTTTTATAACGTCAATCAGCTTGTTGAGCTGTTTTTCAATCTGCTCCAAGGTATATGCCGTTCCGTCTGCGATAATTGTGATACGGGAGATTTTCTCGTCCTCTGTAATACCTACCGCAAGGCTGTCTATATTGAAACCTCGTCTTGCGAAAAGTCCCGCAACTCTTGCGAGAACGCCTGCGTGGTTTTCTACAAGTATTGATATAGTATGCTTCATAGGCTCACCCTTTACAGTATAGTCTTTTCATTTTCGGCTACTCTGACTTCAAGCAGATAACAGCCCTCTGACGAGAGCATCTCGTCAATCGCCTTGTCCGCATCGGCTATATCGGTAATTCTTTTTGCAGGTATGCCGTAGCTGTCTGCGAGCTTTATGAAGTCGGGACTGCCGTCAAGGAAAACCGCTGTCAGTCTGTTGTCGTAACCGTTTGTCTGAAGCTCTCTTACCATACCCAGACGATTGTTTGTCATAACGATTACCTTTACCGCAATGTTATGCTGTATCATCGTTGCAAGTTCCATAAACTGCATCTGGAAACTACCGTCGCCGCATATTGCGACAACCTCGCTGTCCGGGCGTGCCGCCTTTGCACCGAGTGCTGCAGGAACGGAATAGCCCATTGTTCCCATACCGCCCGATGTTATGAATCTTCCGTTTTTAAGACCGATATTGTTGACGGTCCATATCTGATTCTGCCCAACATCGGCGCTTACAACTGAATTGTCGGGGAGCTTCTGTCCGAGAAGCCGTATAAATGACTTGGGATTTACACAACCCTCCGGTTCTTCTTCAATCGGCTTGTCCTGCGTTTTCCTGATCTCACTCAGTTCCTGTTTCCAGTCATAATGATCGTAATTCTTCACACATTCAAGCAGCTGCTCGAGTATAATCTTTACATCGCCTACAACGGGTATCGTTGCGGCAAGGTTCTTGCCTATTTCCGCAGGGTCAACATCAATGTGTATTACCGTTGCGCCCTCAAGTCTGCTTATTGCGGTGACCGCTCTGTCGCCTACTCTCGCACCGAGAAGTATCAGCAGGTCGCAGTTGTTGATAGCGTAGTTCGCACTCTTTACGCCGTGCATACCTATCATTCCGTAGAACAAAGGATTGTCCGCAGGAACACTGCTCATACCCATCATCGTATTGACAACGGGTATATCCGTCATCTGCATGAACTCTCTCAGCAGATTTACCGCACCTGCGGTAAAGATACCTCCGCCCGCACAGATAAGAGGCTTTTTGCTCTTTTCTATGGCGGCAACGGCACGCTTTATCTGAAGCTTGTTTCCCTGAATACTGGGCTTGTACGAGCGGATATCCACCGTTTCCGGATATTCAAAATCTATTACTGCCTTCTGAACGTCAAAAGGCATATCTATAAGCACAGGTCCCGGTCTGCCGGAGCCTGCGATGTAAAATGCGTTTTTGAAGATGACCGGCATTTCCGCAGGGTCTTTGACAAGATAGCTGTGCTTTACGAAAGGCTCAGCCGCACCTGTTATATCTGCCTCCTGGAAAACGTCACGTCCTATCTGTTCACAGCTTACCTGTCCTGTGATAAGCACCATAGGTATGCTGTCCATATGGGCGGTAGCGATCGCCGTGATAAGGTTTGTCGCACCCGGTCCCGATGTTGCTATAGCAACGGCAGGCTTTCCGGTCATACGGGCATAACCGCTTGCGGCGTGTCCGCCGTTTACCTCGTGGCGTACAAGCACATGGCGTATATCCGAGCTTATAAGCTCGTCATAAAACGGACATATAGCCGCACCCGGATAACCGAATACAGTAGTTATACCTTCCGCTTCGAGAGCCTTTACCATAGCTCTTGCAACCGTCATTTTTTCTGACGCCATCTATCGACCTACCCCTTTTTTGCTGTTAGTAAAATGCCATATTTTCATATAGCAAAGCCGCACGTTAAATTTTCGTGCTTATCAATAATTATAACCGCTTTATAAATAAAAGTCAAGATTTCTTTGCATATAAATAGTTGCCTTGACGGCGGTTTTCAGTTTATTTTCACTAAATTTCCGTGCTTCGGAATGATTGTCGTATTATGTGTTCATAACAGACTGTAAAAAAATGCTGTAAAGCTTAAAATTAAGTATTTTTCTGCCGATAAATAAACAGAGTATTTGTGCCCTGGAAGCGTTTTGCTTTACACGGGCGGAAAAGAGGCTTAAAATGGCGTTTGAACATCTGTGCGGTCAGGTGATGACTGACAGTAACGGGACTACTTATATAATATCCGATACATTTTCTGTAATATATCCGGGCGATGCACACCCTGATGTATATGAGTGGAGTGATGTTGCATCGGTCAGGATAGATAAGGGAAATATAACAATAACGGCTGGGAAGCAGACATATCATATACCAGACCGTGCATTTTCGGGACGTTCGCAGTTTACGGCGGCAAAAACAATAATACTTTCCGAAATATCCGGCAGTGATACCGAATGTGACACGCCTGTAGAGATACTCCCCGATAAACGGTTCTTCTCAAATTATGATATACCCGATTCGGCTGTATTTGCAAAGGGCGAGTACAACCCGAAAGAAATACGTTCGTCATTGCTGTCGCTTGTCATAGGCAAGGTAGGCAAATTCCTGTGGTGCATAGCGCTTGTGGCAGGTGTGCTTGCAGCGGTGCTGTTCCAGATGCTTATAGGCTTTGCTGAGGATACCTGGTGGTATCTCGCAATGGGAACGTTCTTCTGTGCCGTGGGTGCAGTGGTTATAGCGTATCTTATAATGGTGACGGTGACTAAGCTGAAATATTCGGCAATGATAAAGAGCTGTACCGACAGCGACGAAACTGTCATGTTTGCAATATGTCCGGCAGGAATATCGGCGGCGGAAGACGGCGTATACAGTCCCCATGAAATAATCCGCTTCGGAATGAATGACAACTATGTGGAAACATCTTCTATGTTCATCGTGACAAGAAGAAAAGTTCCGCTTGTATGGATACCGAAAGCACTTTTTGACGGCGATGCACTTGACAAGATAGAACAATACCTTGCGCTCGGAACGCAGGATAAGTAAGCGAAAGGGGCAAAGGTAAAAATATGAGTGAAAAGATACCTCAGGTAGTATGTGAGCATATCAATATTGATGACAGCGAGGTGCTGGTTTTTTCGGTAAAGGACGGTTTTGCCAAGATAGGTATATGCCGTATGAATTCCGAGTATGATAAGTATTGCCTGTATTCCCATGACGCTCCGGTGATAGTTATAAGCGGCGGTATGGACGATGATGACGCAGACAAAGTTATCAGCGAGTACGGAAGCGCATCGGGCGGCTCGATAATCTCCGAGAGCATTGAAGGTGCATACGCCAAGCTTGCGGCTGGCGGTTCACCGGAGTATGCGCTTGAGCAGTTTATGCGTCTGCTTCCTGACGGACTTTATGCCGTCACATACGTTGAAACCTATCCGACAGCAGGAGAGAGTATGTTCTTCTGGTCGGGTTACGGCGTGTCAAAGCAACTGAGAAACAGCAGCAGAAACATAAGGGTAATAGGCGATAAGGCGTACAGTGCACCGTTTCTTATACCGACTGAAAAACCATCGGCATATGATCCGTCGCTTATCAAAAAAGCTTCTGCCGAGGGACTGAGAAACGGCGATCTGTTCGGTATTTCACTGCATTTTTCCGGACTTTATTCGGTATTGCTGAAAGGACACTATGCGGCTTGTGCGGCGGCAATAGAGGGCAAACCGTTCTATACGGTACAGATACAGCCACTGAGGGAAATCTGGAAGATAACCGATGAGAACGGTGAAAAGAAGTCGATAGGGTTTTCTTCCGCTTCTTTCCGTGTTCCGTTTGAATCGCTGACAAAAGAACAGCTGCGTATCGGGCTTACATCAAGAAAATACGTTACACCTGATACTTATGACACTATCAAGCAGAAACTCGGTGTAGTGCCGAAATCGGGACAAAAGCGCCTGCCAAAACAGCTTGACGCTTTCTCTGAGCGCTATCCCGATTCGGATATGGTAGCGTGTGCACAGGGTGTTGACGAGCTCACAAAGCCGATGCTTGACGCATTGCTTACAGGTCAGACCGAACTGGACGGCAAGGTCATAATTTCGGAGAACTATTATAACAGCGTTACCGCTGCATGCAACTATCTGCGTTACCACAGCAAGGATGATTTTATCGACTTTGCACTCAACGTTATGAGAAATCCCGAGCTTTCCGCAACGTATACCTATGTTGCGTCCTGCCTTGCAAAGGTACACGATGAAAGGATAAATCAGTTCTTCACCGAGGTCAAGAATTCGGGCGATGCGGGATATTCAAAGATAATCGGCACAGCCCGCTCATATATCGATAATTATGATAAGTATGTTGAAGTGTCGTCGGAGGACTTCTTCAACTCTCTTCCCGAACCTAAAAAGGGCAGAGAGCGCAAGGATATAATACATCTTACCGGCAATACAAAAAGTTCCGACCTGCTCAGCGGAGAAACAGCAAAATTGATGGCGGCACATCTTGCTTCTATGGTGGACGCAAAGAAAGAGTAATTGCCATTCCGATACAAAAACAAAGGGTACTGTGATTTTTTCACAGTACCTTCAGCTGTATATTCATAACGTTAATATCCGCCGATACCGTAACCTGAGATAATCGGAAACAGTCAGAACGGCGAATTTGGTGCGGCACATTGCCGCAAAGGCGGAACTTGTGACGGCTTACAGCCGCAAAATAAAAAGGGTACTGCTTTATTACAGCACCCTTTATTTGCATAATTATTATGTTCATATCCGCCGATACCGTAGCCTGAGATAATCGGAAACAGTCAGAACGGCGAATTTGGTGCGGCGCATTGCCGCCCGCTTACTTGAAGTAACGGTTTAAAAGACCCTCAAATGCCTTGCCGTGTCTTGCCTCGTCCTTAGCCATCTCGTGAACTGTGTCGTGGATAGCGTCAAGATTTAACTGCTTTGCTCTCTTTGCAAGGTCGAGCTTGCCCTGTGTAGCGCCATGCTCTGCGGCAACTCTCTTTTCGAGGTTTTCCTTAGTCGATGCACTTACAACATCGCCTAAAAGCTCTGCAAACTTTGCTGCGTGTTCAGCCTCTTCCCAAGCTGCCTTTTCGTAGTAAAGACCTACCTCGGGGTAACCTTCTCTGTGAGCGGCTCTTGCCATAGCAAGATACATACCTACCTCTGTGCATTCGCCCTCGAAGTTTGCCTTTAAACCTGCAAGAATCTCTTCATCCTCAACTGCCTTTGCAATGCCTACCTTGTGCTCGTCTGCAAATACAAGCTTTTCGCTTTCCTTAAGCTCTGTGAACTTGCTGCCGGGAACCTTGCACTGGGGGCAGAACTCGGGAGGTGTATCTCCCTCATGAACGTAACCGCATACCGGACATACCCACTTTTTCATAGTAAATTACCTATCCTTTCATAGTAATAAAATCTTAATTTTATTATTGTTGTTAGTAAAATCAGTAACGCTTACTGATTTGTTGATTTTATTATAACCGATACTTCGGCATTTGTCAAGAGGTTTTTGAAAATTTTTTGTAAAAATTAGGTTAGTTATGACTTACTCGGGACGGCTTGGGAGGAGAATTACCGTTTTCAGCCGATTAAATACCGTTTGTGCCTTTTCGTTGCAATTGCCGAGAAAAACGATTATAATTAAATGTGAGAATATGGTTATAATTCCGGTCAAGAGAAAAGGAGAGCTTATGAGAAAAACAAGCGAAAAGATTTTACGGACACTGCTTGCGGTATCGGTACTTGCAACGGCTGTGCTTTCGAGCGGCTGCCTTGACGATGAGGAGGAGATTTCCGACAGCACGGCAAGCGACAACAGGCAGACGAGTGACGGCGGCAATGCGGAAAGCAGTGAAGGCAGTGAAGGCAGTGAAGGCAGTGATAATAAATATGAGGGAAGTGTTACGGGCAGTCGTGCGTCAAAGCTGACGTTCAGCGGTTCGGACGGGATAAGCATTGCAAGAAAACAGCGTGAAGCCGAAAAGCCTATGGGCGAGGACGGCACACAGACGGTCTTTGTATATATGTGCGGAAGCGACCTTGAAAGCGAGAACGGGCTTGCAAGCGGCGACATTGAGGAAATGATCGCAGGGTCACAAAGCGAGAACGTGAAGTTCGTCATTCAGACGGGCGGTGCGGGAGCGTGGGCGGATACATACGGCATCTCTGCCGAAAAGACACAGCGTTATGTTGTAACGGGCGGAGAAATAAGCCTTATTGAAGAAAAAGAGTCTGTCAATATGGGCAAGGAGGATGTGCTTGTCGATTTTTTAAGCTGGGGTATAGAAAACTATGCGGCGGCTAAAATGGGGGTTATCTTCTGGAATCACGGCGGAGGAAGTATAAGCGGCGTGTGCTTTGACGAGCTTAACGAGAATGATTCGCTGTCGCTTGAGGAGATAGACACTGCGCTTACCTCAATATACGATAAGATGACGGATAAGTTTGCGTTCATCGGCTTTGACGCTTGCCTTATGGCAACGGTCGAAACGGCGAATATGCTTGTTCCGCACGCAGACTATATGTTTGCATCGGAAGAAACAGAACCCGGCTACGGCTGGGATTATACCGAGATAGCAGGCTTTATGGAAAGTAATCCGACAGCGGATACAGCCGAACTCGGAAAGACGGTCGCTGACAGCTTTATGGCATCGTGCGAAGCTATCGGCGCAGGCGGCGAGGCTACGCTTTCGATAACGGATCTCAGCCGAATAGACGAGCTTGTAAAGGCGGTGAATGACGCCGCCGAGGAAATGAACGATATTTCTTCCGACCCTGCACTGCTTGCAGATGCGGTAAGAAGCATCTATAACGTTAGAGCATACGGCAGTAACAACGATACAGAGGGATATACCAACATGGTGGATCTCGGCTCTATGATAGCGGCTACGGTATCGGGCGACAAGGCGGACAAGGTTATGTCGGCACTTGAAAAGGCGGTAGTGTATAACATCTACGGCGAGGACAAGGACGGCTCAACGGGGCTTTCGACCTACTATCCGTTCGGCGTTTCAGGCTCTAACGAGCTTGCCACATTCGGCAAGGTGTGCGTAAGCCCGTACTATATGACGTTTGTTGACAGAATCGCATACGGCGCACAAAACGGCAGTACGGACGGGTACAGCGGTGAAAATACATGGCTTGCTGACGGTGCGGTGTACTGGAGCGACGGTGATTATTCCGACTATGAAAGCAACTGGGAGCATTACAATAATCAGAACGCCAATATGGATTTCTGCGGCGATAAGAGCAGTGTGCAGATAGATGTCGGACCTGTGCTTGACGACGAGGGAACGTTCTACTTCAATGTTACGGACGATACAATAAATAATCTTGCAAGTGTCAATTGCTCGGTTTACCGTGTGGACGAGGAAACGGGGGAGCTTATCGAATTCGGCGTTGACCAGAGTACAGAGGTGGATTTCTCTTCGGGACTTGTTGAAGATACTTTCAGCGGTCAGTGGTATATGATCGAGAATAATCTTATCCCTATGTTCATAGTGGAGAAGAACGGAAACAGCTCGGTATACACATCTCCCGTAAAGCTCAACGGCAAGGAAACAAATCTGCGTATAGCTATGACGCAGGACGGCAATGCGTATGACATAACGGTACTCGGAACATGGGACGGCGTAAACGAAAACGGCGAGTCGGCAAGGAGTGTTGTTCCGCTTAAAGAGGGAGATGTCATAGTGCCGATATTCAACACCTACGACAGCGAGGGTAACTTTGCAGGCAAAGCCGAGGGTGATGAATGCACCTACAGCGGCGACAATATGATAGAGTTTGTCGATCTGCCTGCAGGCGACTACAGATACAGTTTTGTTATAAACGATATTTACGGAAACGTGTGCTATACCGGCTTCACGGTGTTTACGACCGACGATGACGGGAATGTGTTCTTTACGCCGGAAGAGTAGTAAAAGCAGCAAGCTGTATCGATCACGCATTTTTCCTTTACAAAAAAACTAAGAGGAGAACCCCTATGCCAAACCGGATCATCACAGATATTTCAGATTATATCTTTGTGTCAGGAGAACCTCAAAAGGTCGATGCGATTTTTCTGCCGGGCGGCTCACACCCCGAACAGCCCGAATATGCCGCAGAATTATACCGACAAGGTTTGACTGATTGGATAGTCCCGTCAGGAGGAATAAGCGTTAAAGAGGAAAAATGGCACGGCGTCCGCTCAAAAGCGGAAATTTATAGTGGCGATTACCGGTCAGACTGCGAGTTTTTTACAGATGTACTCGTAAAAAACGGCGTTCCGCAGACTGCGATCATTGAAGAAAGCAAGTCGGGGCATACCCGTGATAACGCATTTCTCTCTCGTAAAGCCGTTGATGAAAAGGGCATAATGATAAAAAGCGGTATAATTGTTTGTAAAGCCTTTCATGCTCGCCGATGCTTAATGCTGTATCAAATGGCTTTCCCGAATGTTGATATGACTGTCTGCCCCGTACATTGCTATAACATCACCAAAGAAAACTGGTATACGACCGAAAAAGGAACCGATCGAGTGCTCGGTGAGCTTGCACGGTGCGGAAATCAGTTTGTCGGCGATCTCAAGACTTATCTTGATCTGATATGAAAATACTGTGCTGCCTTCAGTAAAAACAGCAAGCCGTATCAAGTTTCGGCTTTCTCGTTTGTGATAAAATGAATACAGTCGAAAAGGCGGAAGAAGCTGTACGGGAGAAAAACAGATGAACGGGATAAACGAATGGTATATGAATATTCAGAATATTGTTGACGACATCGACAGATGCATCAAAAGCGGCGAGGACGAGCGGTTGACGCTCGGCAGGCTTTCGCAGACGCTTGGCTACTCGGAATACTATGTTTCAAGGAAATTCAGCGAAATATCGGGAATGAAGCTCAGGGATTATATGAGATACCGCAGACTTGCTTTTGCGCTGAGGGAACTGAGAGATACCGACAAGGGCATACTTGATATTGCGCTTGACTACGGCTTTACATCTCACGAGGCGTTCACAAGGGCATTCAAAGCGGCATACGGAATTACTCCGAGCACTTACCGCTTACACCCTGTGCCTGTAATTCTCCGCACGGCTATAAGACCTTTCGACTGCTATCTTTTAGGTATAGGAGGAACAGGTATGGCACAGACAAACAGTGATATTAAGGTGTATTTCGTAACGATACCGGCTCATAAATTCCTGCATATCAGAAACTATGAGAGTATCGGGTATTACGACTTCTGGGAAAAGCAGAGTCACATTCCCGGACAGGATTGTGCAACTATATGCGGACTGCTTGACAGTATCAAGGGCAAGCTCGACGATATGGGCGGCGATGAGGCAAACAGCGGAAGCGGTCAGGTCATGGCATTCATTAATGAGCCTGAGGGAAGAATATGCAGCTGGGGCATTCCGCTGGCTGAGGCTTACGGTGTAAGGCTTCCTGCCGACTACAGCGGAGAGATACCAAGGCAGATGCAGATTATGGATGTGCCTGAGGGCGAGTATATCGCATTTGAACACGGACCGTTCGACTTTCAGACCGAAAACAGTGCGGTTGAAGCAAAGATAGAACAGGCTATGAAGGACTTTGATTATGAAAAGTCGGGCTATGAACTTGACAAAACGCAGGGCAGAGTGTTCTACTTCTATCACGACTGCAAGAGATACTGGAAGTATATAAGGCCTGTGAGGAAAACCTGATAAACGGAAAACCGCCTTTTAATCGGGGCGGTTCTTCGGATTATGCAGGGCGATGCACTTGACACCGACTTGATTTTGTGTTATATTATAGATACAAAAAGAGGGAAACGACAGACGGTCGCTCCCAAAATTAAGGCATGAAATAACCGTTAAGTTGGTAGCTTGGGCGGTTATTTCTTTTTATTTGTAAAATTTATAACAAAAGAAATGATGCTGAATATCATAACGGTAAATCCCGTTAGGAAAATACCAATCTGAATTAAGTTGTCCAGAGTTATGTACACAGCTTCACCTCCTTTCAAAGCACTTTCGCACTTCGGGAGATGAATTGACCGCCTATCGTCCAAGGTTTCCCTCGTGAATATTTTAGCATATTATCGGGGGGAATGCAACTTGTCCGGACTTGACACCGGCTTGATTTTATGTTATATTATAGATACAAAAAGAGGGAAACGACAGACGGTCGCTCCCTAAGTTGGTAAAAAATAACCGCCTTCAGTTTGCGATATAGGGGCGGTTATTTCTTTTTATTAAAAGAAATGATTGTGAATATCATAACTGTGAAAGCAGTAAGAAATATTCCTATCTGTGTTAAATCACTTAGCGTTATGTACACAGCTTCACCTCCTTTCAAAGCGCTTTCGCACTTCGGGAGATGAATTGACCGCCTATCGTCCAAGGTTTCCCTCGTGAATATTTTAGCATATTATCGGGAGAAATGCAACTTGTCCGGACTTGACACCGGCTTGATTTTGTGTTATATTATAGATACAAAAAGAGGGAAACGACAGACGGTCGCTCCCTGATTACGATGAATAACCGCACACAGTTTGGAGAGACATGGGCGGTTATTTCTTTTTGTTAAAAGAAATGATTGTGAATATCATAACTGTGAAAGCAGTGAGAAATATTCCTATCTGTGTTAAATCACTTAGCGTTATGTACACAGCTTCACCTCCTTTCAAAGCGCTTTCGCACTTCGGGAGATGAATTGACCGCCTATCGTCCAAGGTTTCCCTCGTGAATATTTTAGCATATTATCGGGGAGAATGCAACTTCATAAACAGCCGCTCCCAAGATTGAGTAAAAATCAACCGCCTTTTAATCGGGGCGGTTTTTCTTGTTTTCTACACACGGTGTAAAAATATCGGCAAGCAGTCGTATTTTTCGTCAAAGCACTTGATTTTTCGGGCGGTTTGGTTTAAAATAATAATGATATTGCGTTCAGCAAAAATAAATTCAGAAAGGTATCTTATTTAAATGAAAATTCTGGTAGTAAATGCCGGCAGTTCATCACTGAAGTATCAGCTTATAGATATGAAGGATGAGTCGGTCATAGCAAAGGGAAATTGCGAGCGTATCGGTATAGACGGAAAGATCACTCACAAGACGTTTGACGGCAGGGAATATGTAGAGGAATGTTCGTTCCCCACTCACACAGAGGCTTTTGAAAAGCTGGTTGAGGTAATGACAAAGGGCGATGCCGCTGTTATCAAGGATATGAGCGAGATAGGCGCTGTAGGTCACAGAATAGTGCAGGGCGCTGAGGTATTCACAAAGACAACAATCGTAACAGACGAGGTTATAGATCAGATAGACGGTCTTGCAGACCTTGCTCCCGTACATAACCACGCACACGCACTTGCGCTGAGAGCCTGCAAGAAGGTTATACCCGAAACAACTCCTCAGGTAGTAGTATTCGATACGGCGTTCCACCAGACAATGCCTCCCAAGGCTTATATGTTCGGTATGCCTTATGAGTGCTATGAGCAGTTCCATGTAAGAAAGTACGGCTTCCACGGAACATCACACCGCTTTGTATCAATGAAGTACGGCGAGGTCACAGGCAAGAGCCTTGAAGGTCTTAACATCGTATCTTGCCACCTCGGCAACGGTTCATCCATAACAGCTATCAAGGACGGAAAGTCTGTAGATACATCAATGGGCTTTACTCCTCTTGACGGTATCATCATGGGTACACGCTCGGGCAGTGTTGACCCCTCGGCTGTTGAATTTGTACAGAACAAGCTGGGCTTCACTCCCGCACAGATGAGCGACTATCTCAACAAGAAGTCGGGCTTCCTCGGACTCTCGGGTCAGTTCAGCGACAACAGAGATATTACAAGTGCCGCACAGCACGGCGACAAGCGTTCACAGCTTGTTACAGATATGCTGACATACGAGATAAAGAAGTACATCGGTTCTTACACAGCCGCTATGAACGGTCTTGATGTTGTTATCTTCACAGGCGGTATCGGCGAGAACGCTCCGGAAGTCAGAAAGGGCGTATGCGAGAATATGGAATATCTCGGCATCAAGCTTGACAACTCTGTAAACGACGGCTTAAAGGGCAAGCTCACAAAGATCTCTGCTCCCGACAGCAAGGTTGAGGTATGGGTAATTCCTACAAACGAGGAGCTTCTTATCGCCCGTGATACACTTGAAATCACAGGTCTTGACAAGAATGCGTAAGTGAAGCGACAGATATAGGCGATTTCCCCGCTCCCGAGGTTTCGGGGGCGGGGTTTTTATGCAAAAAATGGGGATGGGTATTGCAAAAAGTGCGGAAAAGTGGTAATATTGAAGTATAAAAATTGCGATAACGGATAAAATAGCGGAAATAAAAATTGCGATAAAGCATAAAAACGCTTTTATAAAAAAATGCGATTATTCTTGAAATCGGCAAAATAAAAAATGCGAAAAAAGGAGAAAGCCTATGTTCAAGCGGAAGATATACGACAAAATGTTACAGTGGAAAAATGAATCGGGCGGCAATACTGCTCTGCTTGTAGAGGGTGCAAGGCGTATCGGAAAATCTACAGTCGTTGAGGAGTTTGCGAAGAACGAATATGAAAGCTATATACTTGTTGATTTTGCTACAGCGTCGAAAGAGGTCAGAGAGCTTTTTGACGATGTTTCCGATCTGAATTATCTTTTTTTGCAGCTTCAGCTTCAGTACAGGAAGGATCTGCACGAACGAAGGTCGGTTATCATATTTGACGAAGTTCAGCTATGCCCTATGGCACGGCAGGCTATAAAAACACTTGTCAAAGATCACAGATATGACTATATAGAAACGGGTTCGCTGATTTCGATAAAGAAAAATGTCAGAGATATAGTAATCCCGAGTGAAGAAAGAAAAATCAGTATGTACCCTATGGACTATGAGGAATTTCTGTGGGCGCTCGGTGATGAAACGACATTTTCTTTACTAAGACAATGCTTTGAAAAAAATATTCCGCTCGGGGACGCAGTACACCGTAAACAGCTAAAGCAGTTCAGACTATATATGCTTGTCGGTGGAATGCCTAAGGTGGTCAGCACTTATATTGAAAGCAATAATTTCAGAAAAGTTGATGAAATTAAGCGTGATATACTAAATCTTTATGAGGCGGATTTTGCAAAAATAGATCAGACGGGCAGGCTCTCGATGCTGTTTGATGCAATACCGGCACAGCTTAATAAGAATGTAGCCAGATTTCAGCCGGGCACAGTAATCGGTAAAGAGCAATCGGACAAAATTCTGGAGCTTATAGCCGAGCTTAAGGATTCAAAGACTGTCCTTGTTTCTTATAATGTAAATGACCCGAACACAGGAATGTCAAGCACTAAGGATTTATCCCGTTTTAAACTATTCCTTAGTGACACGGGGCTGTTTGTAACGCTTATGTTCAAGGATAAGGATTTTACTGAAAATGATATATATCAGAAAGTCCTCAGTGATAAGCTGAGCGTCAATCTCGGATATTTATATGAAAATGCGGTCGCACAGTGTATTGCAAGTAACGGTGACGAATTATTCTATCATACAATTATGAATGAAGAAACAAGGCATAATTATGAGGTTGATTTCCTGCTTGCAAGGAAAAACAAGATAGTGCCGATAGAGGTAAAATCATCGGGTTATAAAACGCATAGATCTCTTGATGTATTTACCGAAAAATATTCCGGGCGGATACTGAACAGATACATTGTGTATACAAAGGATATGTGCAAGGAACAGGACATTTTATGTGTTCCGGTTTATATGGCAATGTTTATATAATTGAATATGTGAAAGGCTGTAATTATGGAAGTCAGAAAAGCGGAGATAAAAGACCTTGACATTGTGGTTCAAATGAAAATGGATATGTTCAAAGAGGTAGGTTCAGTAACGTTGCTTCAGGAGAACGCCGAGAGTAAAATATACGCAAAATACAAAGAACTGTACTCACAGGAAAAATGCTGTCACTATCTCGTATATGAAAACAGCAAGGCGGTTGCGTGCGGCGGCGCTGTGATAAAGGAAGATGTGCCGTTCTGCTTTTTCAAAACTCCGATGTATGGATATGTCATTGATGTATATTGCGTTCCCGAAAAGAGAAGAAACGGATATGCTTCTCTTATAATGAAAAAACTTATCGAATGGCTTAAAGGCAAGGGAGTTCACAATGTACGGCTGAAACCGTCGGCTGTCGGACGGCGGCTGTATGAAAAAATCGGATTCAGCGACAGCGGAGAAATGGAAATGTGGATTTAAAATATTACGGAGTGTAATATGCGGCACGAAGATAAAACGCTGTTTTTGACATAAAATGGTCTGCTTTGAAAATTACGGGATTTTTGGTTGACTGCCGGATTGAAATCGGTTATAATATAATTAGCGATAACTAACCTTAAAACAGGAGCGAAAAAACCATGCAGAAAGTAAGTAATATGACAAAGGAAGAGCTGGCGCATTACGGAACGCTTATCGGCGAAGCATTCGCCGCAGAGGGCGACGGTATTGCCACAACTGCGCCCCGTGACGATATTATAAAGGCGTTTGAGATAATGACGGAGTATTTCTACAATTCGGGGGTTTTGTACACTACGTCCGACAATCACGAGGGGTTTCTTGCGTATTGGCGCAAAAGCACTAAAATAAAGCTGAAGCTTGCGTTGCATATGGTCGGGAGAATGCTCAGGGAGATGTCATTTCGCAGTGTGAGAATAGTGGCAGGTTCAAGTGAGGAGCTTTATGCCAAAGTCTACAAAAAGGAAAAGGATTATGTAGCGGTGTCGATGGTGGTAGTTCTGCGTGAATATCAGGGAAAAGGATATATGAAAAAGATACTGGAACACCCTTTTTCCGAAGCGGCAAGGGAGGGTATACCCTGCGTGCTTGATACCGACACTGAGCTTAAGGCAGCTAAATACACTAAGTGCGGAATGAAGAATACAGCTAAAAAGCAACTGAAATCCGGTCAGTATCTGTATACTATGGAGTACAGGGAAGATTGACGGGTTCGGATAGCATATTGAATATAGATTTTTTCCGTTCCGGGTTACCGGGGCGGAATTTTTGGTTGACCGAAGAAATTAAATCGAGTATAATAAATTCATATAAGAATAAACAGCAAGGAGAAAACAGATGTCTCGGCTGACAATAACTCTTGTGCGATAGATACGCATAATGATAACAAGATAACGAGGCATCTTATTGAGAAAAACGGATTTGCAAAATGCGGTATCATTTATGTTGCTGACGGTTCACCCCGTATTGCGTATGAAAAAACAGATCATATAATGAACGATGATAATGCAGAATGGTACTCATAAGAGGAAACGATGAAATATAAATCAAAAAACAAAATAGATTACAGGATGGTAATAAACAGCAGAGAGATAGCGGTTATCGGGCTTGTATGCACACTTTTTTTCGGCGTTGTGACGGTAGCTGCGGCAATAAGCGGTGCAGGTGTGGCCGTCTGTATCGTATTCGGCGTATTTGTCATGCTTGGCGTTATACTTGTCCTTACTGTAAACCAGAGGGTAGATTACACCGACAAGGACTTTACTTATCGGGATATGCTGAGGATAACACACAGGTATGAATATTCACAAGTGAAGAAAATACGTTACGGCAGAAATCTGATTATCACTGTCGGCAAAAGGCTTATATTGATAGATGAAAATGCTTTCAATATTGACGGCTTTGCAAAGGAACTGATACAGCGTTCGGAAAATGCCGAGGTCATAAGCTCTGAAAAATCAAAGCTGTTCCGTGGTAATATCCGCCACCCCGGAGAGTTTATTCTTGTTGATATTATTGTTATGGCGGCACCTGTATTTTTGCTCGTTGCTGCGTTGTTTGCAACCCCAGATATAATGCCCGATGAAATAACAATATATACGGGAAGAATTACGGAATATCACTTTGACAAAAGCGATAACAGCGGCAGATTTATAATTACGGTATCGGATAGAGCCGGTGAGAAGCGGACGTTTGCGACCGGATTTATAGAAGATAATTCGCAGGAATATAAAGATATTGAGATAAACATAGCAAAGAACAGGGAGTTTGAGATAGGTTACATTGATAAAGAAAACGACGAAGAAACCGATATACGCCTGTTTTCCTGCGGCAACACCTGTTATGTTTCGCTTGACGATGTAAACAGTGTAAACGACGAAAACCGCAAGACCTTATTCGTTTTATCGGGAGTTTACTTTGTTTTTGCGATATTGTATGTTGCTGCATCGACTTATATAATGAGCAATGCGGACAGATACCCCCGACTTATAAAGCTGTTTGTGCAAGAGGATCATATCATAAGCAAAGACGGCAATAAGAAAAACCGATTATAAAATTGCAGGTTATCCGATTTGTTTTTTACAAAGATTGACACCCACAAATTTACGGCGGTTTTAAGCTGTAAACGCTTGACAACAGAGCCGAAATAATGTACCATTAAAGTATCTTAAAACGTAAATCCGTCCGTGTGACAGGCTTACGGGCGAAAAGGAAGTAACAATGGAAAAGAAGAAAAAATCTTATCTGAGCAAAGCGGTGTTCGGATTGCTTATCGTGGCTTTTACGGTATGCTGTATTATTGCCGCACCGATAACCGAAGCCAAAGGTACGCTGTGGTCGCTGTTTCCGCCGGTCATAGCGATAGGACTTGCACTTATCACAAAGGAAGTGTATTCCTCGCTGTTTGTCGGAATATTGTCGGGAGGAATAATCTATGCGGCGGCATCGGGAACGGGATTTGAGGGAACGTTCAAGGCGGTCGTGCAGGACGGTCTTATAACAAATCTTTCAAACGCATACAATGTCGGAATACTGGTGTTCCTTGTTGTACTGGGAATAATCGTTGTACTGATGAACAAGGCGGGCGGCAGCCGTGCCTACGGTGAATGGGCGGCGGCTCATATCAAGGGCAGACGGGGAGCTGCACTGTCAACGTTTTTCCTCGGTGTGCTGATATTCGTTGACGATTATTTTAACTGTCTGACTGTAGGCTCGGTAATGAGGCCGATAACCGACAAGCACAACATATCACGTTCAAAGCTCGCTTATCTTATAGATTCGACAGCCGCACCTATCTGCATTATCGCACCTATCTCATCGTGGGCGGCGGCGGTAAGCGGTACGGTCGAGGGCGTAAACGGAATATCGCTGTTCATAAACACTATCCCGTATAATCTGTACGCATTTTTAACGATACTTATGGTAATATTCATATCGGCGAGCGATACGGATTACGGACCGATGAAAATACACGAGGATAACGCAAAGAACGGTGATATTTTCACAACGCAAAACAATACTTATGAGCAGGACGCACAGCCGGTGACCGAGCGTGGCAGGGTTATTGACCTTATACTTCCGGTTGCTGTGCTTATCGTGTTCTGCGTTGTGGGTATGATTTATACCGGCGGTTTTTTCTCCGGTACGGATTTTGTGACGGCATTTGCAAACTGCGATGCGGCCTACGGTCTGTCGCTCGGCTCTATCTCGGCGCTGATAGTTATAATCGCATATTATATGTTCCGCCGTGTGCTGAAGTTCAACGAATGTATGGATTCTATTGCCGCAGGATTCAAGCAGATGGTGCCTGCGATACTCATACTGACTTTTGCGTGGACGCTTAAAACGATGACGAACCACCTTGAAGCAGGCGCTTTTGTTTCGGGAGTGGTACAGAGTGCAACGGCGCTTAGCGTGCTTCTGCCTGTAATACTGTTCGTGGTGGCTATCGGGCTTGCTTTTGCAACGGGTACATCGTGGGGAACGTTCGGCATACTTATCCCTATCGTTACGAGCGTGTTTGAGGCGGAGCTTGCGAATGTTGCGCAGACGGGAGAAATTCCGTCAATGGTCATCATCTGCATTTCAGCCTGCCTTGCGGGTGCGGTGTGCGGCGACCACTGTTCGCCTATCTCGGACACCACCATTATGGCATCGACAGGTGCACAGTGCGACCACGTCAATCACGTTTCGACACAGCTGCCGTATGCGCTGACAGTTGCGGCGGTGTGCGTTGTCGGCTATCTGCTGTCGGGCTTTGTGCATAACGTATTCATAGTGCTTGGCTTCTCGGTGGCTCTTATGCTGGCGGTGCTGTTTGGAATAAGATTTTTTGTAAAGAGAAAAGAAGGCAGAGGCTGAGAAATGGCAACATCGCAGGAATATATAGAGTTCGTATGTGAACAGCTTGTCGGTATCGAAAACGTGCGGTATAAAAAGATGTTCGGCGAATATATGGTTTATGTTAACGATAAGCCTGTCCTGCTTGTCTGCGACAATACGGTATATGTTAAAAAGCTCCCCGAAATCGAAGAACTTATGTCGGGCGCTGAGTGCGGTGTGCCGTATGACAGTGCAAAGGAGCATTATATACTTGATATAGAGGACAGGGAGCTTGCGGCAAAGGCGGTCGAAATTCTCGAACGGATAACACCTGTGCCGAAAAAGAAAGCCAAGAAGAAATAATATTGAAATCCGCTTGTCACACAGCAGGCGGATTTGTTTATTTCCTATATTGACACAAATGAGTTAGTCATGTATAATCAAATTCGGAATAAATAAAAAGGAGGAGAAAATATGCTGATACTTAAACTGGTTATAGAAATTCTTATCCTGTGGGTATGGTTTGCGCTTTTTATGCTTGCGCTTGTCGGCAGAAAAGGGCCTGTAGGCGGAATTATATTCTATCCGAAGGTAATGCAGGACAGAGCTATAGAAATGGGACTTACGACCGCAAAGAAAATAAAGCAACGTACTGTCATTTCAATGACCCTGCTTCTGATAGGAGATCTGATATTCCCGATAGCTATGATACTCTTTATAAACGGCGCAAGAGGCTATTTCGAATGTGCGTGGCAGTATTACGTCCTGTTCTACGGAATGGAGTTCTTCGACTGGTTCTTTGTTGATTATCTGTGGGTAGCAAAGTCGAAATGGTGGATAATCCCCGGCACAGAGGATCTGCTCGACACATGGCACGATCCTAAGTACAAGTCAACAAAAATGCTGAAACTGCTTATAATGACAGTACCCGTTGCGGCTTTGGCAGGACTTATCGCATGGGCAATAGGACTGGCATTGTAAAAGTGTCGGCATCTGCAACAGTGTATAACCGGGTTAGATTGAACTAACAACGTGCCGCGGGCATAGTTTTAATTTGCAGGATATGGCATATTACAAAAACCGCTGTGGTGGCACAGCGGTTTTTGTGTTTCAGATTAAAGTCCGAGTGAACTTACCCAGTCGGTCACATCGCTTTCAGCCGCCGATGAGGAAAATCTAATACCTTCCTGCCATGTACCGCCGTTTGCAGATTTTGCAAGCTCGGACGCACTGCTTCCGAGTCCCGATGATGCAGAGGTGCAGAAGGGTATAACGGTCTTGCCGTTAAAGTCGTTGGCTTTTACAAAGCTTGTCGTGACCCATGACGCTTCGCCCCACCAGATAGGATATCCTACGAATACCGTGTCATAATCCGACCAGTTTTCTGGTGTCGCATTGCTCAGCTCTACCGTTCTGTCGGCTGAGTCGTGCTCCTTGCATACGCGGCTGTCGCTGTTGTTGTAGTTTAAGTCCTCCGATGTGTAGGGCGTTGCGGGGGTTATCTCAAAAACATCTCCGCCTGTCGCTGTGGCAATGTGCTCAGCCACAGTTTTTGTACTGCCTGTGGCGGAGTAGTATGCCACAAGTACTTTTTTACCGTCAGTACTGTTGTCTGTATTGTCTGCTGTGCTGTCCGAAGAAACCTCTTTAGAGCTATCGGAAGATACGTCGATGTTGTCGGTGGAGCTTTCGGTGCTGTTATCGGCGGAGGAGCTTGCAGTATCCGATGAACCACTTTGTGCGGCAGAGCCGCTGTCTGCCGAAGACGTATTTGTATCGGCGCAGGCGCAGAGTGAAAGCGCACCCGCGAGAATGAATGATGTAAGTATCAGTTTTTTCATCTTTTTCTCCTGTTATTTAATATTTTTTATCCAGCTTTCAAGCTTTGATTTATCGGTCATGAGCTTTGCACCATTGAAGTGCAGATCAAGACCGTTTTTTACATTTGTGCCATTGCATTCAGTGGCGATATCCTTTAATGTGTGACCGAGCCAGCCACCGTTTGTTGCGAACGGATAAATTGTCTTTCCCGAAAGGTCATTGCTTTCGATGAATGTTTTTACCGCAGGCGCGAATGTGTACCACCATACAGGTGTGCCGAGTATTATAGTGTCGTACTGCGACAGGTCAACGTTTATCGGCTTTATCGGGGGCTTGTAGCCGTTTCTTATCTCGTTCTGACCCTGATCGACAACGGCATTGTAATCGCCCTCGTAAGGCGTGACTGTATCAATGACAGCAGTGTCGGCATTTAACTCTTTTGCTATATGAGCGGCTATATTTTTGGTGTTTCCTGTATAGGAATAATATACGACAAGTGTTTTCATATTACTTTTCCTCGGAATAAATTTCCTTGGCGTAATTGAAAGCTGCCCATGCCTTGGGCCAGCCTGCATAGAACGCAATATGTGTTATGGCTTCTGCCATTTCTTCTGACGTAACGCCGTTTTCTTTTGCGTGCATGATGTGATATTTGAGCGAGCTGTCGAGGATACCGCTTCCCATAAGAGCGGCTACTGTTACAAGACTTCTGTCACGGGCTGAGAGTTTGTCCTCTCTTGACCAAACTTCACCGAATAATACATCATCGTTAAGCTCTGCAAATTTCGGTGCAAATTCGCCGAGTGCATCTCTTCCTGCTGTTTGCTTTTTCATAAATGAGATTCTCCTTTATTTAAATTACAGTGCATTGTATTCTTTGTCCGAAACCTGTTCGCACCATTCGTTTGAGCATTCCTCGCCGGGCATTTCAACCGCAATATGTGAAAACCAGCTGTCCTTCTTTGCGCCGTGCCAGTGCTTTACGCCCTCGGGGATAACGATGACCGTACCGGGTGCAAGGCTTACTGCGGCCTTGCCGTATTCCTGATACCAGCCCTCGCCTGCGGTGCAGATAAGTAGCTGACCGCCGCCCTTTTTAGCGTGGTGGATATGCCAGTTATTGCGGCATCCCGGCTCAAAGGTTACATTTGCGAGGAATAATCCGTCCTCTGCCTTTGTCAGGGGATTTAAAAAAGAATCCCCGATAAAATATTTTGCGTAAGCTGTGTTAGCTGTACCTGTGCCGAATACGTTGAGTTTTTCAAATTCTTCTTTTGATAATGTTTTCATTTGTGATTCCTCCTGTTTTTTACTGCTTTCTTTCGCTGTGGCTATATTGTACAACCTGGAGTTTACTCCATGTCAAGGGGGTAGAAATAACTTTCACAGAATTATTACAATCGACAAATCGGTGGGGGAACGAGCAAATTCGCAGATAATCCCGACAATATGCATTTTTTCTTGACTATAAGCATTAATTAGTGTAAAATAAAACTGTATGTAACTATAAAACGGGAATGAATCCGGAGGGTATAATTTATGCTTTTACATCAGGTAAAGCTGCCGCACTTCAAACATTCCGCCGAGAGTGAAACAGTAACGCTCCCACTGCCCGACAAGGTAGTGATAAGTATGGCTCAGCATCTCGGCGCACCGTGTACCCCGACAGTAAAGGTCGGCGACAAGGTGAAGATAGGCGATGTGATAGGCAGCAGTGAAGCGGCTATGTCCGCACCCGTTCACAGCAGTATATCGGGAACGGTAACGGCAATAACCGATGTCCTGCATATATCGGGCAGGAATATGCAGTCGGTCGTTATTGAGAATGACGGCCTCGAAGAAGTCAGCGACAGCGTCTGTCCGCCTACTGTAGAAAACAGGGAGCAGTTTTTACAGGCGGTAAGAAACAGCGGCTCCATAGGTCTTGGCGGCGCAGGCTTTCCTACCTCGCTGAAGCTCGGCTTTGACCCCAAAGAAAAACAGCCTGATTTCCTTATTATAAACGGTGCGGAGTGCGAGCCTTACATAACCTCCGACTACCGTTGCTTTATGGAGGAGGGCGAGGACGTTCTTGAGGGTGTTTTGCTTATGCTGAAATATCTCGGTATACCGAAGTGCATTATCGGCATTGAAAAGAATAAGCCGAAGGCAATCGAGAAAATGACAAGGCTTTGCGAAAAGCACGACAACATCACAGTAAAGGCGCTTAAGTCAAGCTATCCGCAGGGTGCTGAGAAAACGCTTATTTTCAGCACGACAGGCAGAGTGGTAAAGGAAGGTACACTGCCTCTTGCAAGCGGCTGTATAGTGGTCAATTCCTCCACTGCGGCATTTATCGCACAGTATATAAGAACAGGTATGCCGCTCGTAAAAAGAAGAATAACCGTTGACGGAAATATTGTGAAGAAGCCGTCAAACTTCATTGTTCCCGTCGGAATGTCGATAGGCGAGATAGTGTATTATGCCGAGCTTTCCGACAAGCCCGACAGAATAATACTCGGCGGACCTATGATGGGTGCGTGTGCATTCGAGCCCGACTATCCGCTTTCCAAAACAAACAACGCAGTGCTTATGTTCGCAGACAGCCCCGTGTATGAGCCGTCCGAGTGCATACGCTGCGGCAAGTGCGTAAAAGCCTGCAGTATGAATCTTCTGCCGACAGAGCTTGAACACGCATTTGATATGAGGGACGCAAGGCAACTTGAAAAGCTGAAGGTAAACCTCTGCGTCAACTGCGGCGCTTGCAGCTTTGTCTGTCCGGCAAAGCGTAACCTTGCGGAAAAGAATCAGCTTGCAAAGGCATTTCTGCGTGAGCAGTCAACAAGGAAAGGAAAGTAAGGGTATAATATATGTCTAAACTTATAATAGAGCCGTCACCACACATAAAGTCGGGTGTTACGACTCAGAAGATAATGCTGAGCGTTATTATAGCACTGCTCCCCGCACTTGTTGCGTCTGTGTGGATCTTTGGACTGAGAGCGCTCATAATGACAGTAATATGCTGCACGTCCTGCGTGATTTTCGAGTGGGCTTGCAGAAAGATAATGAAAAGAAGCAACACGATAAGCGATCTGTCCGCTGTGGTAACAGGTATGCTCCTTGCGTTCAACCTGCCCGTCACATTGCCTTTTTATATGGCAATAATCGGTTGCTTTGTAGCAATAGTAATAGTAAAGCAGTTCTTCGGCGGTATCGGTCAGAACTTTGCAAACCCTGCAATAACCGGCAGAATAGTGCTTATGTTGTCGTTCACGTCCTATATGACGACATGGGCAGAGCCGTTCTATTACCGTAATGCAGGAGAGATAGTAACTACATCGACACCTCTTGTAAGCGAAACTCCCGTTTCGCTCGCTGACCTGTTCTTCGGAACAACAGGTGGCTGTATCGGCGAAACCTGCGCTTTTGCACTGCTTATAGGCGGAATTTTCTTAGTGGCTGTCCGTGTAATATCGCCAGTAACTCCTCTGTGCTTCATCGGTACGGTGTTCGTGCTGTCGATATTCTCAAGCGGAAGCCTTGAGGGTGCGTTAGCGTCCGTTCTTTCGGGCGGACTTCTGCTCGGTGCAATATTCATGGCTACCGACTATGCGACTACCCCCATCACCACAAAGGGCAGGATAATCTTCGGCATCGGCTGCGGACTTGTGACTATGCTCATACGTTGCTTTGGCAGTATGCCTGAGGGCGTATCGTACTCGATACTGCTTATGAATATCCTTTCTCCGCTTATCGACCGCTTCACAGTGCCAAAGGCATTCGGTGCGGCAAGTAAGCAGAAAGGCGGTAAGAAATGAACGTACTGAAAAAAATCAAGCCCGTGCTTGTATTGTCAATTATCTGTACTCTTATCTGCGCACTGCTGATAGTTACATATAATCTGACTTATGTAGATACGTCAGGTGTACTGACGGATAATCTGAAAGCAGGCTGTATCGCCGCAGACGGCGAGGGCGAATATGCGCTTATCACCGATAAGGCGGCGACAAATCTGGACGGTGAAGAGTTTGATAATATCGTAAAGATAGTAAAGAACAAGACAAAAGGCACGTTCCTTTTTGAAACCGTTGTTGACGGCTATGCCGCAGACAGCATCGACGCAGTAATAGCGATAGACAAAAACGGCGCAGTAAGCGGTATAAGCATAATCGCACTCGGCGAAACTCCGGGTCTTGGCTCAAAAATAAACGACGATGCATTCCTGCAGAGGTTCTACGGCGTGAAGTCGGATATTTCGATAGTCAAGTCAGAGCCGAAAAACGAAAACGAGGTACAGGGAATTACAGGCTCGACGTTTTCTTCAAAAGGTATGGCGAAGGCTGTAAATCTTGCCGTAAAGGCGTACTCGGTAATGGATAAGGAGGTACAGCCGAATGAGTAATCTGAAGGAATTTACCAAAGGACTTATAAAAGAAAATCCGAACATGGTAATGCTGCTCGGTATGTGTCCCACGCTCGCCATTACAACAATGGCGGCAAACGGTGTAGGAATGGGACTTTCCACAACGTTTGTACTTGTATGTTCAAATATAGTTATCTCTCTGCTTAAAAAAGTGATTCCCGACACGGTAAGACTTCCTGCATATATAGTTATAGTAGCAGGCTTTGTAACATTTGTAAGCCTTATATTACAGGCATTCGCCCCCGATATTTATTCGAGCCTTGGTATGTACCTGAGCCTTATCACAGTTAACTGTATCATTCTCGGCAGAGCGGAAATGTTCGCATCTAAAAACAAGGTCATTCCGTCGATAATGGACGGTCTTGGAATGGGACTCGGCTTTACGCTGACACTTGTGCTTGTAGGCTCTGTCCGTGAGATATTCGGTTCGGGTCAGTGGTTCGGAATTACCGTAATGCCTGAATTTATAGAGCCTATGACGCTGTTCATTCTCCCCGCAGGCGGATTCTTTGTACTCGGTGCCGTTATAGCCGTTGTAAACCGCCTTATGAAGAAAAAGCCCCGTGAGATCGGCTGTCACAACTGCCCCAACGCAGAGGGCTGCCCCGGTGCCTGTGACAAGGCAAACAGTAACGGAGGTGAGCAGTAATGGAAATCGCAAAAAATCTGATGATAATACTGCTGACAGGCATTCTGACCGAGAACTTCGTATTATCAAAATTCCTCGGTATCTGCCCCTTCTTAGGCGTTTCAAAGAAACTCGACAGCTCAATAGGCATGGGTGCGGCGGTTACATTCGTAATGGTCTGCGCAAGCCTTGTTACCTATCCTATTTACTACGGTATACTTGTTCCGCTCGGAATAGAGTATATGAATACGATAGCGTTTATCCTTGTAATCGCCGTATTCGTTCAGCTTGTTGAAATGGTGCTGAAAAAATATATGCCGCCGCTTTATAAGTCGCTCGGCGTGTATCTTCCGCTTATCACCACAAACTGTGCTGTACTCGGTGTTACACTGCTCAACCTTACAAAAGACTACGACCTTTTGGAGAGCGTTGTAAACTCGTTCGGTGCGGGTCTTGGCTTTATGATAGCTATGATAATATTCTCAGGTGTACGTTCAAGACTTGAACGCTGTGACATACCTAAGGCACTTCAGGGTGCGCCGATAACGCTTATGGCGGCTTCGATAGTATCGCTTGCTTTCATAGGCTTCGGCGGCGTAGTTGACGGAATTTTCGGCGGTTAAGCGAAAGGAAAGACGATGAAAGAATATATTTTACCTATACTTATATTTCTCGGCTTCGGCGCACTTTCGGGTATATTACTGCTGATAGCGTCAAAGGTGCTGGCTGTAAAGACAGATGAAACCGAGGCAAAGATAACCGAGGCACTTCCCGGTGCAAACTGCGGCGGATGCGGTTATTCGGGCTGTGCAGGTTATGCCGCCGCCGTAGCTCATGACGGCGCTCCGACTAACCTGTGTAAGCCCGGCGGAGCGGATGTTATGAAGAAGATAAACGCAATAATGGGTACCGAGGGCGGAGAATTTATCCGTGAGGTAGCTTATGTGCGTTGCAACGGCTGCGAAAAAGCAACTAAGGACAGATTTACATTCACAGGAACAAAGTCCTGCGCCGCTGTTGAGAAATTCTACAACGGTAAGGGCGAATGCCGCTTCGGCTGTGACGGCTACGGCGACTGCGCAGCGGTTTGCGGTAATGACGCAATTACGATTGCTGACGGCGTTGCGGTGGTCGACCCTGCTAAGTGCGGCGGTTGCGGAAAGTGCGTTACCGCCTGTCCGAATCACCTTATATTCTTAAGAAAAGAAACAAGCACAGTAGCTCTGCGTTGCTCGTCAAAGGACAGCGGCAAGGTCACAAGAACGGTATGTACCAATGGTTGTATCGGTTGTAGGATATGCGAGAAAAAATGTCCTCACGGTGCGGTTATCGTTGCGGATAACCACGCTGTTATAGACTATGACAAATGTACCTCGTGCGGCACCTGTGTATCAGCCTGTCCGAGAAAGTGCCTTGTCAATATAACCTGCACACATTCCGATAAGGCGGAGCAGGCGGACAAATAATCCGATTATTTCAGGCAAACGAAAGGAAACCTACAAGAGATGTCAAAAGCAAAAAGAAAGAACAGCTCATACAAGAATGAACCTAAGAAACCCGTGATAAACAGCCGCAGTGACAGAATACGCTATGCGAACACTAAGCTGTATGACTGCCCGCTGTCAATAACATGGTTTCGCATATTCAAGACCGTGATAACGGTACTGCAGGCTGTTATGTCGGGCTACTCGGCTATAGTATGCATTGTGTCGGTATTTGCGTCATTCAGCGATGAAGTGCAAAAACAGGCAAATGCCGCCGCAATACCCGGCTTTATTGCATACAATATCGTAATGTCGGTACTGCTTGCGGCTGTTGTTCCTCTTTGCGTCATAATGTTCAGACAGCTTTCCGAGCTGACGCAAAAATCTTACGGTTTCCTTAAATTTTTCCTCATCTATACTTCTGCGGTAAACGCTGTAAGCACTTCGGCAAGCGAGCTTTTCAGAGTTGCACTGTTCAGCGGTGTTAAAGACTATGATGTCAGCATAACAAATATACTTTTCGCAATTTTCTCAGTAGTATTTATGGCAGTATGGCTCATTCTGAATTTAAAATATTTCAAAAACAGAAGGAGCCTTTTCAGTGATTGAAAGGAAGTAACAAAATGGATGCAGACGCAAAAAAGAATGAACGTGAATTAAGAAAATACCATGTAAAGTTCAGAATGGATTATTATCCGTTGCCGCTGAGGTGGTTTAAATTTTTCCGCTATGTGTCAATGATACTCAATATCATCAACTGCATATCTGGTATAATCGGTTATATTCTTATAGCCGCCACAATTAACAATCCCGAAGCCATCGAAAAGATACAGGTTGCCTTTGCCGAAATATCCGGAACGTCCGGAATGAATATAGAATTATTCACGGTAATCGCCGTAGCGGATTTTCTGGTAACGGTCTATCTTCTTGTGCTGTGTGTGCTTGTGTTCAAAAGAATGGGTACGCTTGCAGTGTCGGGATATAATCTGATAGTCACATTTCTGATTTCTGTTCCTGTTATAAACGGCGTGCGACAGCTTATGTCAGGGTGCCTTAATGTTATGGTCAATCCGGAGGTTTATACATTCGGCGGCACTGTCAGAAATATAATAGTGAGCGTTGTATTTTCGGGCGTCGCATCACTGCTTAATTACATTTATTTCAGAAAGCGTAAGAGCCTGTTTACAGACCACCTCGAAATTGACGATTTTGAAATCGACAACGGAAGCGTTCAGCTTCAGCACTATGACGAATGCCCGTTCTGCCACGCAAAGATAAACGGCAATTCGTCCTTCTGTGAGCATTGCGGAAGAAATTTCACCGAACCGGCGGATAACGGTGAGGATAATTCCCGGAAGGAATAAAAAATAATGAAAGTTACAGAGTTGTTTTCACTCGGAGCAAATGAAATTAAAAACCGTCTGCCTATGGCAACTGCGGCAAAGTTTTCTACTCAGAAGATAGAGGGCAGAAGCGGCAAAAGTCTGCTTACCGCCTGCATATCACGATATAATTGCCGTATCATTCCGATAGCGGCAATCATAATGATAATATGCACGTTTATGTCGGTCATATTCGAGAATGTGATCACCGACGGCGGCTCGGCTGAGATTGCAGGAGAGGTACTGATACTGTTTACAGCAGTGTGCGGTGTAGGATTCGGATTTTATTTCAGCGGAAAATACCCGTCATATTACCCTTATGTATTCTGGGGACTTTATTTGATTTCATACTGTATAAAGGTCACAGGCTGTATTTCCGGGGCGGCGGGACTTTCACAGACGGCGGTAACTATAATGGTGTTTGCCGCAGTACCTGTGTTTGCACCTGCTACATCGGCGTTCTTCCTCGGAATAATCCCGGTGTGGTATACGATACTCTGTTGTGTGAACAACGTTTCGGGTTATTATCCGTTTACCGTGTGGGGAATGGCATTACTCGGCTTTTTCATCTCCTGCTCGGTGTACAGCCTTTACACCGCCAGAATGATAAACTCAAAGCGTATAAAGGACGACAGGCAGAGAATGAAAATGTCGGCGGTCATGGACAGCCGTACCGATCTATACAACAGGGCATACGGAATAGAAAAGGCAACCGAGCTTTTAAGGACGGGAAACAGCGTTGCACTGCTTCTTGTTGATATAGATAACTTTGCAGAGTACAACAGGCTTTACGGTACAGAAAAGTCGGACGAGGTGTTGTCGAATGTGGCAAACTGCGTAAAGATAATATCAAAATCAAGAACCGATATCACCTGCCGTTATGAAAGCGATAAGATACTTGTGTGTCTGCCGGTAAATACTGACAAGGAAGCAATAGTACTCAGCGAAGAGATAAGAAGCGCCATAAGGGATATGAAGATACCTTTTCCCCAGGCACGGCGCTATCACAGTATAACCGTTACGGTCAGTGCCGCAAGGGGCATGCCGGGTGATACATATGACGATATATATGAAAGGGCTATGCGTTCACAGAATGTTGCAAAGCGTATAGGGGGAAACTGTATAGCGTTCAAGGAGCATACGTTCAGACCCGATGGGGAGAAGTGATAATAAAATAGGGTTGTGACGCAACCTGAAAAAGAAAAAGTGAGTTGAAGCGCAAAGAATAGTGCGCACGGCTCACTTTTTTGTATATCACTCCTATTATACCGTTTTAGTAATTAACATTGATAGCAGGCTACCGATATTGCTATTTGTGGGATAGCACTTCTCGGGTTCGCTATTCTGTGTAATAACGTTGCTACTATGAACGAGGGAAAGCACCAAAGGGAACAGGGCAAGGGACTTAGCAGCCCCTCTCCCTGTCCCTTAGGTTCTCTCCCTCGTGCTCCCTCTTTCCTTACCCACACCCCCACCCCGCTAGGGTGTTGGATAAACTCGTAGAACCTCCCGAATATCGTATATCCTGTAGGTTCTGGAACGCTTAACGCTACACGTCCGCAGTTTTAGTACATATATCTTAGGTTAGTAGCGTTTTTTTTGAAGGGTTAATGTTAGTGCAGTTGCACCGATACTCTCACGAAATTATTAACATCTTATCGGCACGGAAAATATTTTCAGCATAGTTGGTGATATATTTATTGTTTTGGTATTTTATAAGATGTTGCATTATAATTTTAACGGAATTTTGATAAACTGAGAAGCTGTGATGAAATTTTGGCATTTCATCACAGCTTCATTTTTATGTCCGTGCGAATACGGCAAAGTCGACTGCCGCAGGGTCGCAGTTTTCTATTGTATGATATATTTCCGTAAGCGTCGAGCCTGTGGTAGTAACATCGTCAATTACAAGAATGTGTTTGCCTTTAAGGGCGTTCTCATCGGTAACGGCAAAGCAACCCTTAAGATTTACAAGACGCTTTTCTCTGCCAAGGGATTTCTGCTGGGCTGTCTTTTTGATTTTGGCGACTGCGCTTACTGTCGGTATACCTGTAAGCTCGGTTATCTCACGGCATATCTTTTCTGTATGGCAGTAGCCTTTTTTCACTTTGTCGCTGTGGTATATCGGCACAGGGAGAAGAACATCGGGCAATGTGTCGTAGCTTTCCGTGATCTTTCGCATAAGCGTGTACGCCATAAAGCTGAGCTTGCTTCCGTCACGGTTCCGCTTTGCTCCTAAAACTATATGTTCTGCACTGCCGCTATATCTGCATACGCTGATAAGCCTGCCGCCGCAGAGGGCTTCTTCTTTGTTGCTGTATTGAAATTTGTCAGCACAGTCATTGCAGATATAATCCATTCTTCCTATGACTTTGTTGCACACAGGACAGCGGTTTGGAAAGAAGAAATCAAGCAGTATCCTTTTAAGCTCGTATTTATTCATCATCATTTTCGTCTATAAACGGATTGCGTATCTTTGTCGGTTTTATTATGCCGTCAAGCAGACGCTTGGCAGTGCTCCTGCTTACCGCGCTGTCCGAACGTCTGCGTCTGTCGGAGCCCGGTATATCCTCGCTGTCTGTAAGGTCGTCAATGCTCGGTGTGTCAAGTTTTATCACAGGTGCGGCATGGTCGGGCACTCTGTGCTTTGGCTTGGGCAATTCTGTTACGGCAGGCTTTTCTGCCTTTTCGGATACCTCTGGGACAGGTGATGACGGGAGTATGTCAAAGTCATCGGTTGTCAGGCGTTCGCCGTCACTGCGTATTTCGGGGTACAGTTCTGTAAGGCCATCGGATTGATCTGACTGCGTTGTTTCAATCGTGTGTCTGTACATATTTGCGGCATAGTTGCTCTTCGGGGTAGCTGTTTTTCTGATGCTGTAATCGGCTTTTGCAAATTCGCCCGCAAAGCCTGTATCTATGGCAGAGCTGTTTTCTTTGCCGAAAGAGGAGTTTTCATATGCGTTGCTGTCGGGCGCACGGTTTTCGTCCGGATGCGGTACGCTTGTTTCCGGCTCGTCAGAAGAAGAACCAAAGCTGAAAATGTCGTCAAGCGGCTTGAAGTCGTGGTCGGCCGTGACCTTTTCAAGCTTTGATATTTCTTCATCAAATGCGCCGTCAAACGGATTGTCGAATACGGTTACGTCAAGACTTTCAGCTTCCTCCGCCTTCATAACGTGAACCGGCTGTTTTGGCACGGCGTCAGTTATAGGCTCCGGAGGCTGTGACGACATTCTTTCCTGTTCACGTTCGAGCAATTCACGCTCCTGTTCCTGCTTTCTGCGGCGCTTCTCCTGCTCGTAAAGTACACTGCGGTCAACACGTTCAAATACGAACGGCTTTACTTCCGGTTGCTTCTGAGCATTGTTCTGTTTGTCGTCAGATGCCTGTTCCGGCTGCTTTTCTGCGGGAGGCTCAGGCGGTTTCACAGGTGCAAAATGCAGGTCGTGAGAGTAGTTTTCAAACTCCCGGAACTCCGCAACGCTCAGCGTATTATGCAGAATACTTTCCTTTATTGCCATAAAGCTCTGATACCATTCGGCAAAATCGCGCTGTGTCAGGTCAACGTTTATGCGCTTTGACATATATGTGTACAGCTCTTTTGTCATGTCCTCGAGCTGTCTTATCTCATCTGCCGTTCTCGGCGGGGTGGTAGTGCTCAGTTCAAGACAGGTTCTGCCGCCCGGCTGTGCCTTATCACAGTAATCGTAATCATAGTCCTTGTCACGCAGGTAATATTCGCCGCAACGTGCACAGCGCTGTAATATTCCTCCGCTTTCAAGCAAAAGGTCGATTTCAAGGTCGATGACCGCTTTAAAGCTGTCGGAAACATATACCTTTTTCGGCAGAGAACGCATTGTTGTTATGATAGTGTTCAGCACCGAATCAGGCTTTTCGGGAATATAATTCTTTACCTTTGCAAATACGTCCATTGCCTCGCTGTCTGAGTGCATCGGAGAAAAAGGACGGTGTACCATATCGTCATAGTCGATATCGGGCAGTGCCGAGCCTGCTATAGCTTTTGAGATATTGGAGGTTATGAACGGCGCTGACGGCAGTCTGCCGACCGTATATACCTTTGCTGCTGTGAAGCACTCGGTGGGGTAGCCCATCTCGTTTGCGGCTACGCTGAAGGTAAGGTCGAAGTAATCACGTTTTGCATAAGCCTGCTCAAGGGTCGCTTTTTCGCCGAATACAAAATCTATCTTTTTCTTAGCATAATCCTGAAGCTGAAGAAGGCTCACCCAACGGTTTACCGCTTTGTTGTGGCGGTATTCGGTAAGCCTTGTGAAGATAAGTTTTTCAAAAGGATTTTTCGCATTTATCAGTTCATTCCATAGTGATGATATGCCAAGCCCCTTTTCTCTGCAAAGGTATTCGATAAAAAGATCCTGTACGACTTTTTCGTAAATGCCGTGGATATTCGCTTCTACATATTTGTGGCACGCGCCAAGGGAGTTACGAAGTGCGACTATATCTTCAAGACGGTATTCGCCGTTTGTCATACAGCGCTTGCAGTAATCCGTACAACGTTTGATAAAGCCTGAAAAGTCATAGTCCGCAAACTTAAGGACAGACTGCGGATAGTTAAGCGTATATATTTCACTTGAATTTATGCCTGTCAGGTTTACTGTACGTCTGATGCTCATATCCGCATATCCTTTCCTTTTATTCCAATCAATAATTTTCCTCTTCGGCTGTATCGTCTGCAACTGCGTCAAAGTTGAATTCGCGTTTTCTTCCGTCAACATAGAGAGTATGTTTGTCTTTCCATGTCACATCGGCAGGCTTGTTGTAGTCGGAAGTGATTATATGAAGTCCGTTCATGGCGTTTCTGCACTCAAGGAACGGAAGGCTGATATCTCTGTCTGCCTGTTCAAGATAGAATGATACAGAACGGCTTGCGTCGCTCTCAGGGTCAACATAGAGTACTATTCTGTACTGCTTGTCGGGAGAGTAGCGGTAGCTTGTGCTTCTTCTTGAAAGATCAACGTCCATAAGGGTGATATTGCCGAACAGCATCTTGAATGTGAGGTATACAAGTATTCCGACGACATACATTATAAGGTAGATAGTGCCGAGGACTATCTTTGTGGTTTCGCCCATTCCCGAAAGGAAGAAGATAAGTACGCTTACAACTATAGGAGGTACAGCCGCAAACCAGTTGCCGAATCCAAACAGCAGTATTGCAAAGGCGATAAACGGCGATATTATTGCAACGATTCTTGTTATTATCTGCTTTCTTGTGAACAGCATAATTCCGAAGAATATCAGGTTTATGAAAATGTACAGAGTTACGAGCGCACCCTGATGAGTCGGCTCAAGGTAATAGCACATCATCAGCCATGCCACAAATCCGAGAAATACCGGGTAGCCGAGCGACAGCACGGACACACCGAGTTTAAACCATCTATTTGTTAAAAAGTTGATTACTTTTTCCATTTGCTTTCCTTTCAGTTTTGCAAAATGCAAACGTTTGTTTTACAGCATTACTTATTATATTTTATACTAAATCGCAGTAAATTTCAAGACTTATTTCGATATAGGAAGGTTTTTTAGGGTATAAAGCGAGTTTTGTATGTAGTTATTTGCTGAAAACAAAGGCGGTAACCTAAAGAGTTTCGGAAAAATGTGAAAAAACTCGCCGAAAACGTCGGAATTTTGTGAAAATACAGCTGAAAATCTGCGGAATTTTGTGAACAAGCATCCGCAAACCAGCATAAATAAAAGACCCGACAGGGTTTAGCCCGTCGGGTCGGATTTGTTCTGGCGTTTGGTTACATTTTTATGCTATCGACCATGCGCTTCCTTTAAGCTGTTTATCAACCATGTCGGTATAGATCCCGCCGTTTTTGTAAAGCTCATCGGGTGCGCCCTGCTCGGCTACGGTACCGCCTGCCAGCACTACTATCTTATCTGCGCCTGCAACGGTTCTCATGCGGTGGGCGATGACAAGAACGGTTTTATCCTTGATAAGACGGGATAAGGCTGACTGGATAAGCGTTTCGTTCTCAACATCAAGAGAAGCGGTGGCTTCATCAAGCAGGACTATAGGTGAATTTTTAAGGAATGCTCTTGCAATGGAGATACGCTGACGTTCGCCGCCTGAAAGCTCACAGCCGTTTTCGCCGATCATACTGTTCCACTTTTCGGGGAGCTTTTCCGCAAATTCATCGCAGTTGGCAAGCTTTGCGGCGGCAATCACCTCTTCGTCGGTTGCGTCCTTTCTGCCTATGCGGATATTTTCAAGTATCGTATTGTTGAAAAGCGTTACGTCCTGGAATACGATAGAATAGAGCGAAAGCAGAGTTTCAGGGTCTATCTTTGATACGTCCATTCCGCCGACTGTGACCTTACCTGTGTCAGAATCCCAGAAACGTGCGGCAAGTCTTGAAACGGTCGTTTTACCGCCGCCGGACGGTCCGACAAGAGCGGTGACTTCGCCCTGCTTTGCGGTAAAGCTTACATTGTGCAGTATATTTTCGCCGTCCTTATATGAGAAGCTAACGTTATCAAAGCATATATCACAGCCGTTGTTGGTAAGCTTGTCAGTACCTGTCTGCTCATCGTGAAGAAGTATTTCGTTCATTCTTGCTATATTCGTATCTGCACTGATTACTGCGGCAAGGTTCTGTAAAGCCGCCTGTAACGGTTCGTAAAGACGTGACGCTACCAGTAAGAACATGAAGAATGTAAGCAGATTGATACCGCCTGATGAAATCAGTATACCGCCGACAAGGGCTACAGTACCTATACCGAGTTTAAGTATGGTGCACGATGAAGTAACGAATGACGCAGTTGTGAACTCTGCTGTAGTCGCACAGTGTTCTACCGCTTTTATCTTTTTGGTTACGCCTTTGAGGTAATCTTTCTCGGCGTTGTTTGCCTTAAGGTCGGTGATGGTTTCGATGCACTCCTGTATCCCGTCGGCACAGTCAAGCTTTGCTTTCATATTCTTGCGGGCGGCATTTTTCTGTATCTTCTTTGACGAGATCATTATGATAAACGAAACCGGCACTACCCAGAATGCCGCAAGAGCCATTCTCCAGTCAAATATAAACAGTGAAAGCGCTATAAGTACGGTTGATATTATCGAGCCGACAAGTTCGGGGATAAAGTGCGAAAATGCCGTTTCAAGGAAGGCACAGTCTGCCATGAACGCCGAGCTTAAATCGGCAAGGTCACGCTTTGCAAAGAATGAAAGAGGAAGCTTTCTCAGTTTTTCTGCAAGCGATATTCTTCTTACTCCGCTTTCTATATATGTCGCAAAGTATGTGCAGTTATACTGCAACAATGCTGCGAATGCGATAAACGCAAGACAAAGCACTATTCCTGTTATATAGAACCAAATTCTCTCTCCAGTAATCGTTCCTGCCATAAGGTCGTTTACCATAAAATAAAGCAGTGCGACAGGTGGCATAAACGACAGGTTCTGTAACACGCAGGCAAGACAGCCTTTTACAAGATCCTTTGCACCCTGTTTTGAAAGCGCATATTTTCTCATAAGTTTCTCTATCATACGTTTGCCTCCTTTACCTTCCAGTCGGCTGAGGTTTCATATTCGCCGAGCATTTTTGCAAACAGTCCGCCGCCTGAGGTAAGTTCATTTGCAGTACCGCTCTCGGCAATCTTTCCGTCGCTAAGAACGAATATTTCGTCTGCACCGAGTACGGTTGTAAGTCTATGCGCTATCATAATAACTGTTCTGCCCTCGGACAGTTTGCTCATAGCCTGCTGTACTCTGACCTCATTATCCGGGTCGGCGAATGCGGTCGCTTCGTCCATTATTACTATCGGTGCGTTTTTCAGCATTACTCTGGCTATGGCTATTCTCTGCTGTTCACCGCCTGAAAGATATATGCCGTCAGTGCCTATAACCGTGTTTTCTCTTTCGGGGAGCTTTTCGATTATATCAATGCACTGTGCGTTTTCAAGCGCCGCCATAACTTCATCGTGAGAGGCTGTGGGTCTGCCCATAAGTACGTTTTCATAGATAGTGCCCTTTATAAGCCTGCTGTTCTGGAACACAAAAGAAACAGTGTCCATGAGGGTATCCTTCGGGATATCCTTAACGTTTCTGCCGCCGACCAGAACGTCGCCCTTATCTGCGTCGAAAAAACGTACTGCAAGCTCGGCGAGTGTTGTCTTACCGCTGCCGGACGGTCCGACAAAGGCAGCTGTCTGTCCCGGCTCGACTTTAAGCGAAACGTCTTTTATTACATCATTCTTCTTATCGTATGAGAATGTTACATTTTTGAATTCTACCGAGCTGTCGGCAGGGGTAACTCCTGCGCCCTCTGGCAGAGGGTTTTCGCCGAGAATGGTATCGATTCTGCTGAATGCATCGGCAACTATCATTTCGTTTTCGCTTGACATCATTATCTTTGTAAGCGTTGTCGCAATGATAGGTGTGAATATAATGTAGAATATCAGGTTGAGCAGGAATGTGCCGTCAACTCCGCCTTGCGTGAATATGATGCCCGCCAGGATAAGAAGTGCAAATATGCCGTTAATGGCGGTGGTGTAGACTATCATAGGTATGCGGAGCTGCTTTGTATATGCGATTACCCATTCACCGTAAAGGTCTATAGACGTTTTGAACTTCTTGAACGAGAATACAGTCTGACCGAATGTTTTTACAACCGGAATACCTCTTATGTATTCAACCGCTTCGTTTGACATATCGTCAAGGGCGTTCTGGTATTCTTTCATCTTTCTCTGCATTTCTTTACCCGTCATACTCATCATTATAAAGAATGAAAGAGCAACGGGGATAAGACTGATAAGACCGAGCCTCCAGTCAAATATGAACAGAAAAGCCAGCATTACAACAGGTGTTGCTATCGAGCCTGCCTTGTCGGGGAGCTGGTGGGCAAGATATGTTTCGGTTGCGGCGGGCGCTTCGGTTACTGTTTTTCTGAGCTTACCGCTGCCTATCTTTTCAATAGTGCCTATCGGAAGCTTTGTTATATGGGTGATCGTTTCAATGCGTAAATTGGTCGCAACCCGGAATGCTCCCAGATGCGAGCACATAAGAGCGCAGATATAAACCAGCATTGAACCGATGCCCCAGATCACAGCCGCCCAGCCGTTTGCGGCAATATCGGTTGCCTTGGAAAAATCGGGGTTTACTTCGATCACCTGCTTTATGATAAGCCAAAGGTGAACGAAAGGCATTAAAGCCATTGCCGCACTTATTGCAGAGAATATCCATGAAAGATACAGCAGTATCTTTCGGCTTCCTGCGTAAGACAGCAGTCGCGAAAGGTTTGATTGCTTCTTCAAAATTGATCCCTCCGGAAAAACAAAGTATGTTAGGATAAACTAACCGTTTACCGTAATTAAACGCATAAAAGCAAAGCCCTTATGCGTATTACTTATAAAGTCAATCGGTCTGTCCCATTATTTTGAGCCAGCCTGCAGTGTAGAAATCACGCATTTCCATAAGATAGGTTTCAGCCTCGTTATAAGGCACATCATGTATGATAAGCTCAAAAAAAGTGTTTATCATACCGGTCGCTATGATATGCTCAAGACGCGGGTCGATATGCTTCATACAATAACCTGCCTCTTCTGCGGTCTGCTGATAGGCGTGTGTCGCCTCGACCTCCATTGCCGCCATTTCGTCGACCATTGAAGAATAACTTGTTCCGTCACTGCGGGTGAGGATAATGCGCATTTCATCTATATGCTCATAGCAGTAATCCAGAATGTCATGCAGGCAGTCGCCGGAAGCCTGTCCTACACGGGTACGCTGGATATCGGCGGGGAGACCCTGAAACTCAGTCTGAGTTTTGATATATCTGTTCATAACGGTTTCATAATGGGGTTTGACAATAGCGTCAAACAAACCTGCTTTATCTCCGAAACGTACATAGATCGAGTTAGTACTTGTGCCGGCGTTTTTCGCTATGGTACGCAACGAAGCGTCCTTGAAGCCTTTCTCGAGAAATTCTGCTTTCGCACATTCTATCAGCTTGTCGTATACGCCCTCTATCTGCTTTGCCATAACTTCACCACCATTAATAACAGTGTTTCATAACGCTGTTATGATTTTATCACAAAAAAATACGGTTGTCAATAGGTTAACATGAAAAAAATACAGCCGCGGGTTTTCCGCGGCTGTGCTTTAGTTGTTGTTTATATCGGGAAATTATTTCAGGAAGCCCTCTATGATCTTTTCTTCAGCTTCTTCTCTTGTAAGTCCGAGAGAGCAGAGCTTCAATATCTGTTCGCCGGCGATTTTGCCGATTGCAGCCTCGTGGATAAGCTGAGCGTCAACATTTGCGGCGTTAAGCGCAGGCTGAGCGTCAACCTTGCCGTTATCTGCAAGAATCGCATCGCACGCAGAGTGACCTGTACAACGATTGTTGCCCTCTACTACCGAATAGAAGGCCTGATGAGAATTTCCTCTTGCGACAGAACGTGAAACAAGGTCTGCACCGCTGTCCTCGCCGTTGAGCTCAACGTGGAACTTTGTGGTTGCCTGCTCGTCACCGTCAGTCATTATACGCTCACGGACGACTATCTTTGCACCCTTGCCGAGTACTGCCGAGGTGCTTCTTGTTGTGCTGTCAACTCCGCGGAGCTGAACCGTATCCATTTCAAGATATGAATCCTCGCCGAGAACGCAGTCGGTAACGGGGTCGATTTTCTTAAGTCCCGTGCCTTTTCCTGTACCGATATGCTTTTCCTTATAAAGTACCTTTGAGCCTTTTTCAAGGAAGAAGCGGTGTATGCCGTTGTGGCGTGCTTGTTCTTCGCCGTCGTTGTGTACGCCGCAGCCTGCTACGATAACAACATCGGCGCCCTCGCCGATATAGAAGTCGTTATACACAAGGTCGTCTACGTCGCTGTGGGTAACGCAGGCGGGAATATAAACCGTTTCACCGACAGTAAAGGGCTTTACACGGATATTTATTCCGGGCTTGTCGTCCTTTGATTCGATGGTGATATTTTCTGATGATTTTCTTCCTGCGCATTTGCTGTCCTCACGGATATTGTATGCACCGTTGAAGCCGGTAACTTCATCATAATCGGAAATGATCTTCAGCATTTCGGCTGTTGTACCGTTGAAATTTACGTCCATTATATTGCTCACTGACAACCGCCTCCGTTTCTCTGTGGACATCTGCACGCATATTCTCCGCCCAGAAGCCTCGGGAGTATCTCTTCTCTCGATCCTGCAGTGCGTACTGCACCATCCGCTACTACAACAATTTCATCGGCGATCGAAAGAATACGCTCCTGATGTGAAATAATAACAAGTGAGCCTGTCGTACCGTTTCTTATTTCTTCAAACGTTTCTACAAGTCTTGCGAAGCTCCACAGGTCGATTCCTGCCTCAGGTTCGTCAAAAACCGAAAGCTTTGCATTTCGTGCGAGTACGGTTGCAATTTCGATGCGCTTTGCCTCACCGCCCGATAAGGCACCGCTCATCTCTCTGTCAATGTATTCATCGGCGCACAGTCCGACCTTGCCGAGCAGAGCGCATAACTCATTGTGACCGAGCTTTCCGCCGGCTGCAAGCTCCAGAAGATCTCTTACGGTCAGTCCCTTGAAACGCACAGGCTGTTGGAAAGCATAAGCTACGCCAAGCTTTGCCCTGCCGGTGATATCTGTGTCGGTGATATCCGTACCGTCAAGTATAATCCTGCCTGATGTCGGCTTTTCAACGCCTGCGATCAGCTTTGCAAGCGAAGTTTTACCGCCGCCGTTCGGCCCTGTGATAACCGTAAGTCTGCTGTCAAGCTTACAGCTTATGCCTTTTATAATAGGTTCTCCGCTTGGAAGCTGCCATTTTACGTCCTTGAATTCCAGCAAAGTATTTACCCCTTTCATATTTTATCATATTATCGTACCACAATAGTGCGGCTATGTCAAGAGATGTCGTCTATTGAATTTTTCCCGGTTTTGTGATAAAATATTATGATATAATTTCGGAAAGGGCGGTATATGGGCATGAAAGTTTCCATCATTGATAACAGTCTGTGTGATTCATCATTTGTAAAGGAAGTAAGACCTGAGGAGATACAGGCTTATATGAACTCACTGCACGAATTCGGGGTTTCATATATTGAGATGGTCACGGATACTTTTATTATGCTTCCACCCGCAAGCGATATGTCAAAGGTTATTCTCCGCATGACATCGGTCAGAGATCTGTTGTATATAAATTCGTTCAATTTTGCCTATGTGGTTGTGCCTGCACAGTTTACCGACCTTGTTACAAAGATAGAAAGACCCGTCATATCAGAGATCTGTCTGCACGGCGGGGATGTTATGAGAGCTATGGAGATATTTGAAAAGAATTTCGAGCTTGATAATGTTTCAATGGTGCGCTTTGTTGATGATTTCAGAGAAACGCCGCAGGAAATGGCGATGCTGATAAGAGAGTACCGTGACAAGTATTTCCGCCCTATAGATATCTGTCCGACAAACAAGTATACAAATGCAGTGAACGAGGCGGTAGCGGCGGTTATCGCAAAGACGGACTGCCTTACTATGCGGTTCGGCGGATATGATAAATATGCCGAGCTTCAGGACTATACGATTTCGCTTGCGACGCTGTTCGGCGTAGCGCCGTCGCCGCAGATGGTAATGGCACTGTACAAGTGCGGTTGCCTGTATGGAATGATATACGGCAGACGTGCGGAAAGTTTGCTTGACTCTCTGAGAGCGGGACAGATTTCTCCGCATTATGTTCAGAATGTTGACAGATACAAGCCTGCAAAGCCGAATGAGCGCACAACACTCAGCTCTTATGTCCGTCCGCCTGACAGGGAAGAAAGCAAAGGCGGAAAACTGCTTTACAAGAAGCTGCGCAGTATGATGGTTGACGCAAAGACGGCAGAGGAGCTTGAAGAAGAAATAGATGAGTTTTGTACACAACTTTATAATAAGCGCGATAATAAAAAATCATAAAAAGACTATATGAATAAAAAATTCATGAAAATCACAGTCTATATAGTGTAATATGACGAAAAATCCGACGCGGTAAAAAAGTACTTTTAATTTTTCCGCAGATATGCTATAATAAAGCTATGCTGTGTCGGTATGCTTTGATGTAATTTGCCGGTATGGTACTCTATTAAAATTTCAAGCCGTTTTACGGCATTTCTATAATTTCTTTACATATTTTATCGAATCGAGGAAGTGTGACTTTTGGAAAAGTTTATTATAAAAGGCGGTACTCCGCTTAAAGGCGAAGTACAGATAAGCGGTGCCAAGAATGCGGCAGTCGCTATAATACCTGCGGCAATACTGGCGGCAGACAAGTGTGTGCTTGAAAATGTTCCGTCAATAAGCGACGTTGAGGTGGCGCTTGAGATACTCTCAAGTATGGGTGCTGAGATAAAAAGGCTCAGCAAGTCAAAGATAGAGGTCGATACCTCAAGAATAACAGATGGCACAGTGCCCTATGATCTTGCACGTTCAACAAGAGGAAGCAGTTACTTTCTGGGTGCACTGCTCGGCAGATTCAAAAAGGCTAGCGTTCCGCTTCCCGGCGGTTGCGACTTGGGAAGCAGACCTATCGATCAGCATATCAAGTGTTTTGAGGCGCTTGGCGCTAAGGCTGATATCAAGCACGGAATAGTAGATCTTTCAGCGGACAAGCTGATCGGTACACAGATATATTTTGATAAAGTTACAGTCGGCGGAACGATAAACGCACTCCTTGCCTGTGCACAGGCAGAGGGACTGACGATAATCGAAAATGCCGCCAAGGAGCCTCATATTGTCGACCTTGCGAATTTTCTCAATTCAATGGGTGCGGATATAATGGGCGCAGGCACGGATGTTATTAAGGTAAAGGGAGTGTCAAAGCTCCACGGAACAGAATATTCGGTTATTCCCGATCAGATAGAAGCGGGAACATTTATGGTAGCCGCAGCGGCGACCTGCGGTGATATTACACTTAAAAACGTAATACCTAAGCACCTTGAGCCTATCACGGCAAAGCTCCGCAAGATAGGCGTATATGTTGAAATTGAAGATGAAACCGACAATGTAAGAGTAGTCGGCAGACCTCATTATGAGGGAACTGATATAAAGACATCGCCCCACCCCGGCTTTCCGACCGATATGCAGCCTCAGATGACGACCCTGCTTGCTATGGCAAACGGCACAAGTATGGTGACAGAAAGTATATTCGATACACGTTTCAAGTATGTCGATGAGCTTCGCAGAATGGGTGCGGATATTACCGTTGACAGCAGAGTAGCGGTAGTAAGAGGCGTTGATCACCTTACAGGCGCTCCCGTAAAGGCAAGCGACTTAAGAGCGGGTGCGGCGCTTATCATAGCCGGACTTGCGGCTCAGGGAACAACAGAGATAGAAGATATCCACCATATTGAGCGTGGATATGAAAATATGGAAATCAAGCTGAGGGAGCTCGGCGCCGATATAGTAAAGCGCTATTATCCCGATGACGAAAAGATGAGAAAGGCTCTCTGATGGCACGAGTTGTTCCTGTATGCTCTTCGAGTAAGGGCAACAGCGTTTTTGTCGGTGACAGCACTTCAGGCGTTCTGATCGACGCAGGGTGCAGTTTCAAGGCACTGAAAGACGGACTGGCATTGTGCGGCATTCCGTTTGAGGCAGTAAAGGCAGTACTCGTTACACATGAGCATATCGACCATACAAAAGCGCTCGGGCAGATAACCAAAAGAACAAAGGTTCCTGTTTATGCGTCCTACGGTACATCGGAAAGACTGTTCAAGGATAATCTGGTCGAACAGTCGGCAGTAATACATCCGCTTTCGGAAATAAAGAGTGTGCCGGTCGATATGGATATCGGTTTTTTCCACACACCGCACGATGCGGCTGAGAGCGTGGGATATACGCTGAAGTTCAGGGATTGTAAAGTGGCGTGCTGCACCGATCTCGGATATGTAACAGACGAGGTAAGGGACAATCTGATGGGCAGTGATACGGTTTATATTGAAGCTAATTATGATCCTAAGCTTCTTAATGTAAATCCGAAATATCCGCCGTATCTGAAAACCAGAATATCGGGAGATCACGGGCACCTTTCAAATATGAGTTCCGCTGAATTTTGCAGTGAGCTTGTCAAAAAGGGTGCAAGACGGTTGATACTCGGTCATTTAAGCCAGGAAAACAATACTCCGAAAATTGCATATGACGCAGTAGAACTTAAGCTCAACAGCTGCGGTATGAAATGCGGAGTTGATTATACACTTGATGTTGCGCCTGTCGTGACACAGGGAAAATACATAGTTATATAACAGATATGCACTGCATTTCCTGCTTGGTAGTAACTTTGCAGTTGTGCTGTGCTTTATTTTTTTATTATGAAAGGAACAATTTATGACAGTATACCTAATACTTATGTTACTGGTTGTCGCACTCGCCTATCCGCTTATTGAACATAAGCCGAGCGTCGGCAAAAAGCTGTGCTATGTACTTGTGACATTTGCCGCAATGTATTTTATCAGCATTTTCAGATACGGACTCGGAAATGACTACTATTCGTATATTTACATTTTCAGAAATATAAAGGATGCGTCCGGGCTTGCAATATTCAACCTCGGATATGAACCGGCGTTCACATTGATAACTAAACTCATATCGCTGTTTACCGCAGATGTAAATGTAATGTATGCGATATATGCCTTGCTTATCCTTGTGCCGACAGCCTATGCTATATTCCGCTACAGTGAAAATATCTGGATGTCGACAATGATGTTCATTTCACTTACATTCTTCTATTGCTCACTCAGCTTTATCCGCCAGTCTATAGCATTTGCAATTATTCTGTGCGCATATAAGTTTATGAAAGAGCGCAATCACTTTATGGTATTGCTGTCCATTTTCATTGCCTGCCTGTTCCACAGTACGGTTATAATAATGATACCCGTATATCTTATTGCGGCTTTTATAAAGCCTACAAAGATAACTATACCGGTATACGGCGTACTTACAGCGCTTGTGTATTTCCTTTCCTGGCCGATACTCAGGCTGGCGGTACTGATATTGCCGCAGTATAAGGGATATCTGGAACTCAATTTTATAACAGACGGTTACAGCCCCATTTATCTGATAGTACCCGCAATTATTGCGGCGCTTGCTATTGTTGCGCATTTCACCGGATACGGAAAGGCATACCCGAAAGAGTCTGCTCTCTTTACAAACTTTGCTGTATTCAATTTCATTATCTGGTTTATTGCGACAAAGCACTTTGTTATTGAACGATTCTCAATGTACCTTTACATTATGATGATAATGTTCATACCGTCGATCGCAAGATACTATTTCAACTGTGCAAAGGTCTATATGGCAAGAAGAAACAACCCCGATGCGGTTGTTGAATTTGATAAGACCGTTGATGAAGTTATAAAAGAAAAGAAAAAGCTAAAGTCCGGTCATGCGGTTTCTTCGGAAAGTGATGCAAAACAGTCAGAAGAAAAATCGGACATAGACGCTGAAAAACAGCGTATACTCGATGAAATAATGGCAGAAGACGGAGAAGACACCGTTGCCGAAAAACACAGCGAGGATAACGACCCGCTCAGAGAAAAGAAAGCAAGATCTTCATTCGGCGGAACATTTATACCGGATGAAAGCTATCTTCCCGAGAAAAGAAAGTTCAAAGAATATAAAAACGGATTTGTACAGTTCATATCACGCCCTGTAACAATATTTGCGCTGTTTATGGCTATTGTAGTAGGCGCTGACCTGTGGTATAACTATTTCGGACTTACGGTGACAAAAAAAGGCTTCCACGGTGTAATGCCATATAAGAGCATAGTTCCCGCTTACACCGAACTTATGCTTTCGACAGAAGCTGAGGATAATAAGAACACTCTTCTCAGAAGTGAAGATAACTTCCTCAATTATATGTACAGACTTAAGGAAAACGAAAATTACACTGTACTTATTTCCGCAAGAGGCGATACAGTCAGCGGACTTAACGACGGTGCAAGAGAGGCACTCAGGCAGCTGGGACTTACTCAGCTTGCGGACGCACAGAAGGCTAATCGCTATATTGCAATAATTGAGGGCGGCAAGGTCGTGAAGGAGGAAATCTCCACAAGCGAGGATATCAGCACCGGAGAGTTCAGAATCCTTGGATACAAGACAAATATGAAGAGTACCATGAAAACTTCTGCTATTAAAGTCGGAAACAAGGACTTTTCGCTTAACGGACGCGGTATGAATATAGTGGTGCTTGACAATACGACAAAGAATATTGTTGATAAGGTTCGTTTCAAGACATATTACGTTATGCTTACGGCAACAAGATAAGGCGGCAATCCTATGAGAATGAGAAGAAAAAAGTACCTCGATGAGCGACTTGAGGCTTGCAGTGACGTAAACCTCGGATGGCTTGTTGATTATGCCGCTGAGCAGAGAGGCGAAACACAGCAGAGAACGCTTGACGTCCGTGAAATATTCGGTAACGACAATCCGGTACATCTGGAGGTCGGTTGCGGAAAGGGCGGTTTTGCTGTTGAAGCGGCTAAGCGTAACCCTGATATTAATTTTATTGCGGTAGAAATGGCAAGAAACGTTATAGTCAGCGCTATGGAGCTTGCAATAAATGAAAATCTGCCTAATCTCAAATTTCTTATGGGTAAGGCTGAATATCTTGAAAAATTCTTCCCCGAAAATTCGGTAGAACGCATTTATCTTAATTTCAGCTGTCCTTATCCTAAGGAAACATACAAAAAACACCGCCTTACACATCCCGTATTTCTTGAGATATATAAGCACATACTTATACCGGGCGGTGAGATACACCAGAAAACCGATAATATGAAGCTGTTTGAGTTTTCAATAGAGAATCTGTCGCAGTGTGGCTTCAAGCTGAAGAATGTCAGCCTTGATCTGCATAACAGCGGATTTGAAGGAAATATTGTGACGGAGTATGAGAAGAGATTTTCCGAGCAGGGCTTTCCGATATATCGTCTTGAGGCTGTAAATCCGACAAAATAGGCTTTACTTTTCGTAAAAAATGGTATATACTGAGTATAAGAAAACGGGATTTTCCGGAAAGGATGTTTAGTATGAATAAAGCAATGATATTTTTCGGTATTGCGGCGGCAGTCGGTACGGGTTATATTTTAGCTAAGAAATATATAGATAAAAATCCGGAGGCTGTAGCGGCTGTGAAGGAAAACTGCAGTGATAAGCTCCACAAGGCTTCGGTCTACTGCACGGGCGCAGTAAAGACGGGCAGTGAAAAGCTCACAAAGAGCGTGAACGAGATTGTATCGGCAGGCAGGGAAAAGAGCGCAGAGCTTATGAAGAAGGCGGCTACAACAGGTACGGCTTTCAAAAACGAGATAAACAATCTCAAGGATATGGTAGTGTCGATAAACAGCGGAGTTGATGTTGATATTTCCGATGTTGACGATGATGCGGACAAGAAGAGTTTTTCCTTTACCGAGGACGGAGTGGAGGGCGAGATAATAGAATCTCCCGAAGAAGGCTCGGAGGCATTATAAAATCCGATAAAGCACAATGAAGTGTCACGGCGGTATTGCTGTGGCACTTTTGCTTTTAATATGTTTTTAAGGAAGTGCAGAGTGATGGCAGATATAGAAATAAGGACGGCAACACCCGATGATGCAGAAGAACTGCTCGGAATATACAAGTACTACGTTGAGAACACGGCTATTACCTATGAGATTGATGCGCCCACAGCGGATGATTTCAGAGGAAGAATTGAAAAGACGCTGAAAAAGTATCCGTACATAGCGGCAGAGTGTGACGGAAGGATAATTGGATATGCCTATGCCGGAGTGTTGAAGGACAGGGCGGCTTACGACCACTCGGCTGAAACATCGATATATGTTGATGTGAACGAAAAACGTCACGGTACGGGCACACTTTTATATAACGAACTTGAAAAAAGACTTGTTTCCATCGGCATAAAGAACGCCTATGCGTGCATTGCTTGCCCCGAAAAGGACGACGAATATCTAAATCACGACAGCATCAAGTTCCACGAAAAGCTCGGGTATACGCTTGTGGGAACGTTTCATAAATGTGCCGAAAAATTCGGCAGGGATTATGATATGGTGTGGATGGAGAAGATTATAGGTAAGCATGATTGATAATTGCTGATTGCAGGATATAAAAAGAGCCTTGCGGATTTGCATACCGCAAGGCTCTTTACTTATAAGGTCATATTCCGCAACAGCTATCGCAGTGATCTTCCTTGATCTCGCCTACAAAAGGTGTGGGGTCAATGCCCTGTCTTGTGTAATAGTCTGCAATTGCCGCCTTGATAGCCTGCTCGGCAAGAACAGAGCAGTGGAGCTTTGCCGGCGGCAGACCGTCAAGCGCTTCTACAACAGCTTTATTGGTCAGCTTCAAAGCTTCTGATAAGGGCTTGCCTTTTATCATCTCGGTAGCGATCGAGCTTGTGGCGATTGCCGCACCGCAACCGAATGTCTTGAACTTTACATCTTTTATTGTGTTGTCCTCAATCTTAAGGTACATTTTCATTATATCGCCGCACTTTGCGTTGCCTACTTCACCTACGCCGTTTGCATCTTCAATCTCGCCTACGTTTCTGGGGTTGGCGTAGTGATCCATTACCTTTTCAGAATAAATCATCAGTAATACTTCCTTTCAAATATAGTGTATGCTTACTTTATCTTGAATGTTTCACCCTTGATTATATGATCCCACAGAGGCGACATACTTCTGAGCTTGTCTACAATAACGGGGAGAACTTCAATAAGCTTATCAACCTCTTCCTCGGTCGTGTACTCTGACATTGAGATACGCAGTGAGCCGTGGGCTACTTCGTGGGGAAGACCTATGCTCAGAAGAACGTGCGAGGGATCAAGTGAACCTGAAGTGCAGGCTGAACCGCTTGAAGCGGCAATGCCTTGCAGGTCAAGCTGGAGCAGTAAGCTCTCGCCCTCTACGCCCTCAAACGAGAAGTTGAGGTTACTCGGCATACGCTTTTCTCTGTCGCCGTTCAGGTGAACACGGTCGATCTTCATTATCTCGCTGTAGATCTTGTCGCTGAACTTCTTAAGCTTCTCATTCTTTGTGTCAACGCCGTTTACTGCGTCTGTTATCGCAACGCCAAGACCTACTATGGCAGGAACGTTTTCTGTTCCGGCACGTCTGCCTCTTTCCTGAGCGCCTCCGTCAATGAACGGGGGAAGACGGTACTTCTTGTTGACATAAAGAACACCGCAACCCTTCTGGGCGTGTATCTTATGCCCGCTGAGGGAAAGCATATCTATGTTCTGCTCTTTTACGTTGATGTGAACGTTACCGATAGCCTGAACTGCGTCGGTATGGAATATTACGCCTTTCTCCTTGCACAGTGCGCCGATCTCGGGGATAGGCTGAATGGTACCGATCTCGTTATTGGCGTACATTATTGTGACAAGTGCGGTGTCGGGGCGGATAGCGTTTGCTACGTCCTTAACCTTTACTATACCGTTTGAGTAAACGGGGAGGTATGTTACCTCGAAGCCCTCTTTCTTGAGAGCGTCAAGTGTATGCAGAACTGCGTGGTGTTCAAATACAGAAGTGATTATATGCTTCTTGCCTTTCTGAGCCATCATCTTTGCTGTGCTTTTTATCGCCCAGTTATCGCTCTCACTGCCGCAACTTGTGAAATAAACTTCGTTGTCCTCACAGCCGAGCGCCTGTGCGACCTGATGTCTTGCCTTGTTTACGGCGATTGCGGAATTTCTTCCGAGTGTGTAGATAGAGGAGGGATTGCCATATTCCTCTTTAAGATAAGGCAGCATAGCGTTAAGAACGTTATCACTTACCTTAGTGGTAGCCGCATTGTCAAGATATATCGTTGTTTTCAGCATTTATACTACCGATCCTTTCTTTTGACTCTTTATGCTAAATGCCGTATTCCGCACTGTAAAGCAGTATGGTAAATACGACCGATTTAGTCCGATTTATATTATACACCTTATTGTCTACAAAAGCAATAGGTTTTATTAAAATTTTTCCGAAAAATATCGGCAGTGGGAAAATTCTCACTGCCGATAAGTCAGTTATTCAAGGTTTTCTGCGACAAACCGTGAGGTTTATTCGATAGCAATAACATTATCCGTTTCGACCTGAGGCACAGCTTTAGGAACAGATACCTTCAGGATACCGTCCTCAAACTTAGCGCTTACGTCCTTAGCCTGTACGCCGTCGCCTACATAGAAGCTTCTGCTGCACTGACCCTCATAACGCTCACGTCTGATATACTTGCCGTCCTTCTTCTCCTTTTCGTCCTTTTCAAGGCCCTTGGAGGCGCTGATCGTAAGATAACCGCCGTCAAGTTTCAGCGATACATCTTCTTTCTTGAAGCCCGGCAGATCGATATCAAGCTCATAGCTGTTTTCGGTTTCACGGACATCTGTTTTCATCACGTTCTTTGCGTGCTTGCCGTAAAGCGGATCGTTCTTACCGCCGAATACCGACGGCATATAGAAGTCATCATTAAAGAAATTGTCAAATAAGTTTTCATTGAAAATTGCGGGTAACATAAGTCATTTCTCCTTCCATATATCGGACGGTCGGTTTATTATCCGACCGTGTAACTGCTATGTGTGTGCCTGCTGTCGTTTATTCGATAGCGATAACATTATCCGTTTCGACCTGAGGTGCGGCTTTAGGAACAGATACCTTCAGGATACCGTCCTCAAACTTAGCGCTTACGTCCTTAGCCTGTACGCCGTCGCCTACATAGAAGCTTCTGCTGCACTGACCCTCATAACGCTCACGTCTGATATACTTGCCGTCCTTCTTCTCCTTTTCGTCCTTTTCAAGGCCCTTGGAGGCGCTGATCGTAAGATAACCGCCGTCAAGTTTCAGCGATACATCTTCTTTCTTGAAGCCCGGCAGATCGATATCAAGCTCATAGCTGTTTTCGGTTTCACGGACATCTGTTTTCATCACGTTCTTTGCGTGCTTGCCGTAAAGCGGATCGTTCTTACCGCCGAATACCGACGGCATATAGAAGTCATCATTAAAGAAATTGTCAAATAAGTTTTCATTGAAAATTGCGGGTAACATATGTCATTCCTCCATTCATTACTAAGCGGTCTGTGCTTTTAAACGCAGTGCCGATCATTTGCTGCCCTTGTACCTTCCGGAGACCCTCTCTCTTTCTTTGTACAACTACATTATAGCACACTTTTTGGCACTGTCAATAGGAGAGTGCTAATTTTCACAAAATCTTCTTAAAAGTATGACAAATTTGACATTTGAGAGTGCAAACACGAAAAATAATTGCGTATTTTGTGTGCTTTTATGCATAAAATAACGTCCCGCTATAAGAAAATAATCCTACAGCGGGACGTGTGAATGTTAATATTATTGCATTGTACGTTCCTGCTCATGATAATCGGGGTCGTTTATCGTAACCGAATTTATCACAGTGTTGTTAAGATTGGTTATGCCGTTTTTAAAACCGACATCTACAGAATAAACGCCTGAGAGCGACGTGATATCTATATTGCTTCCTGAAGCGTACAGCGTACCTTTTCCTTCTGAACTGCCTATGCCTGCAACCTGTTCACCCTCAAGGTGAATATTAAAGTCCGAGTCAGAAATGTTAAGGTCGCATTCTGTCTTGCGGCAGCCTACAGCTGAACCGCGCATTGATTTCATAAGTAAATCGAGTGAAGCGTTACGGATATCTATCTTTGAGGGGGTATCGCTGTCGAGCGCTGAAAGTGCACCGATACAGCCTGCACGTTCGCCGAGGGATCTGAGCATAAGCTTTGTGCCGTTTATCTTTATATCTACATATCCGCAGAGCGAACCGAGTGCTACCGAATTATCGCCCGAACAGCTTATGTCAACGGTTGCGTTGCCTGTTTCAATGCCGCAACTGCCGTCGTATGAGCCGGCGCCTATGCAGTCCTTTCCGGCCGATGACATCCTGATATTTCCGCCGAGCAGTTTTATCGGCGTTTCGCATGATGACACTCCGCCGCCTATACATATGCCATGGTCGCCGTTTGCCTGCATTTCTATGCTGCCGGTCATATCTATCGTTATTTCACCGAAAGTATTGTTGTAACTGCTTCCTATACAACAGCCGTCATTTCGGTATGAGTCGATATAAAGAGTGCCGCCGCCTGTTATAGCGAGCTTTGCTGAGTCGGGTACAAGTATACCGTCATAGTTCAGAGTGTTCTGACCTCTGACTTCTATTGTTGCATCTGAATTTTCACCGATTCGTATACACTGGCGCATACCGCCCTTGATATTCATATTTTCAAGTATGATTTTGCATTTGGAACCGTTTTCGGTCTTTATTACAAAAGGCGCATTGTCACAGCCGTTTGCTGTAAGATGAACGGTTGCATTTTCCACTATAACACCTGTGTAATGGTCGGACAACATCTTTTCAATATCCAGTTCTTCGTCAGAGTTGTCGTTTACGGTATAGTATCTTGTGACCCTTATATCCGGACGGCGCATATTGAGCATTCTCATCTGTTCTGCTATGGTGATGGGAATATAGGAGACTATTTCTTTTTGCGGTCTTGCCGTGTAGAAGCCCTGTATGTAGTCAACTCCTCTGCGTATGGTAACGCTCATCTCGTCATAGGTTTCAACGCCTTCGGCCAGTACTTTTATATTGTTAAGTTTTGCAAACTCTATAATTCCCGTCAGGAAGTGCTGTTTCTTGATGTTCGTATTTATATCGGTTATTAGTGAGCGGTCAATCTTCAGTACATCGGGTTGAAGATTGAGAACTGCCGCAGTATTTGAATATCCGCTTCCGTAATCATCAATCGCTATCATACAGCCGTGTGACTTGAACAGCTGACGCAGATTTGCTATCTTTTCATCTGTAAGGTCTGCCTGCTCGGTGAATTCAATAACCAGTTGCGGCATTATGTCGCCGTATTTTTCACACAGCCTGTTGAAATCGTACTCGGTTATCATAAAATCGGGTACGGAATTTATAAATATCTTTTTTTCTCCGAATCGCGGGCGGTTCTTGCTAACTATTTCAAGAACATTCTCAAATGTAAGCCGCTCTATGTCATACAGTTTTCCGTGCTCGCGTGCAATACGGAGTATCTCAAGCGGCGAAGAACCTTTCGGACGCATAAGCGCCTCATAGGCATAAACAGAACCGTCAACGGTCGAAACTATCGGCTGAAAGCAGTAGCTGAAATCGTTGTCGTCTATAAGTCCGGTAAGCAGTTTAGAGTCTGAATAGCTGTTGCACTCCGTAATGTATTCTTCTGCCGAGAACTCTCTGTTGATGCTGCCCAATGCTTTGGCTCTGAAAAGCGCAAAGTCGGCGTAGTTTATCATCATATCAATAGTTGCCGCCTGCGTAGGATACCAGCAGTAGCCTACAGTTATCGTAAAAGCTTCACTGCGGGTTTCGATAGTATCGCCGAATTCGTCCATTAGCTTGCATCTGCGGACGGCATCGTACATTTTCTTTATGATATCGTTGATTTCATCCTTTGACATCTGGCGGAAGAATACAAGAAAGTCCTTATAACTTTTTACGCCGATTATAACATTCTCTGAGGTAAAACGCTTGAGCGCATTGGCGGCTGTAGCCACGCAAAGTGCTGTCTTGTCGTAATTCAACTCGCTGTCAACACGTTCTATACCGTTTATATGTATTGCCGCCATACAGCACTGTGCCGTACCGCTGATGCCGCTCAGCATACTGCGTACACGGCGGATGAAATAATCGCGGGTATACATTCCCGTCAGGGTATCATATTCTTTCATATCGTCTTTGTGTGAATGTGCCTCTACTATCTGGGTCACGTCCTGCACAAAACCGAGCATATAGTCGGTGTCGTAGACGATCTTTATTTTGATATAGCTTGTTTCACCGTCAGCGGTGTACATATATATGTTCTTGTAGCCTTCTATCTGGTTCTCGTTGAGGCTGTCAAGTAATGCAAAGAATTCTTCTTTATTCATATTGTCGCCGCTGATATGGAGCATAGCGGCGACGTTTTTGTCATAGTAAGCTTCATTAAGGTCATGAGGAAGCTTGAACACACCGATTGTAGGAAAGTTATCGAGAAATATATTCCAATCGTGGCGGCTGTTGCCGTCCTTATCAAAAAAGCTCATATAACATCCTCCAAAACACACAAATTACCAATGCTATTATACATTTTTTTACTACAAATGTCAATCCTGTTTCATCAATATGCACAAAATCAACAAAATTATGTTAATATTTTGTACATTTTAATGACATCGACTTAGAAAAGCAACATAGCGACAGGAAAGCGTTTCATAAGCTTGTTTTCTTGCAATTCTGCAAGTTAGCGAAATAAGGAAATAATTTGCTGTATAATCATAGTATGAGAAACTGTCGTTATAACTGCCTGTTATGGCGGTTATAGCGGCAATCTGAGGAAGGGTGGTATTTATATGGCATTTATTAAGAAGAAAACAAAACAACGATGCAAAACCATCCTGTCGATATTCCTGACGCTGACGCTGATAATGTCGGTGGTCACCTTTTCGGTATCTGCCGCAGAAGCGGCGGCGCTGTCGGTACAGCTGAAAACCGACAAGGAAGAATATACGGCAGACGAGGATATAGCATTAACGCTTGAGATCAGGAACAGCAGTACGGGAAGGCTTGTCGATATCGCTTACGATATTACGGCACCGGACGGCTATGAGCTTAAAAGCGGAAGTGTGAGCGGCGGCGAAACGGAGCTTCTTGCGGGAGGAACGCTGAAGTTTGACAGCGTGTATTCTGCGGAAACAAAGGGTCCGGACGATTCCAAAAAGCCGGACAATCCCGAAACGGGCGGCAGTATAAACCCTGTCATACCGCTTATAACGGCGGCTGTATGTGTTGCGGCATTGTTTATGCTTCACAGGAAGAAAGCTAAAAATCTTATTGCACTTATTCTTTGCATAACCTTATCTGCATCGGCTCTGCCGCTTGATGTTGCCGCAGACGAAATCAGCAAAGCTACGGCTGATATTGCAGACGTGACGGTTACAAAGGATATTACCGCAGGCGGTGCGAAAAAGACGTTTACCGCACGGGTAACGGCAGGAAAAACCGCCGACAGCGTAACTGTTACATATGATACGCTGGGCGGAAATGAGATAGACAGCCTGACGCTTGCCGCAGGGGAAACTATAGGCAGGCTCCCCGAAGCGATAAAGAAAAACGCTGTCAATAACGGCTGGTATCTTGATAAGGAGTGCGTGACGCCGTTCTATGAGGACGAGCCAGTAAACAGTGATATAACGCTTTATGCGGGATATGATGAGGATAAGATAAAGCCGGAAACGCCTGAATACAACGAGATAACCATATCGGATGCACCTGAGGACTTTTCATTCTCGCTTATCTCATCACAGATCATAACGGACGATAATTTGCAGGACGTTATCAGTATCGAAAATCAGTTCGGTGAAATGCCGCTGCTCAAAGTTGAAAATACAGGCAGCGGAGTATACACTGTAAAGCCTGTTATCAACTGGACGGAAGGCGGCGCATATGTGCTGAGCCTTATAGATAACGGGGTACGGTTTGACGGTATCAATTCCGACATTATGCCTGATGAGAAGATAAGAACCATTACGCTTTTTATCTACAGGGAAGAAACAAACAACGTAAAGCTTAAAGACGGCATAGTAACAATTCCGTCAGGACGTATCACAGAAGATGCAGACAGCGAACATATCCGTATAAAAAAAGAAGAGTTTGAAACGCTCGGAATTGAAAACGGTACGGTAATTTTCTCGGACAATGCGCAGGACAGTGAAAAGTCACGCTATATGAACGTTATATCGTATGAGCTTGTCGGAGATGAGTATGAGATACTTGTTGAAAGCAGTGACGTTGACGATATATATGATGAGCTTGACATCTATTTCAGTGAGAAGTACGTTGACAATGAGGTGCTTGCAGAGTCGGTAGATACCGAGGAGCTTGTTGCAAAACTGTATGACGGCGAGGGGACACAGCAGCTTACATATATGCTTGCCGCCGCCCTTTACGACAGCAAGACTGTAAATGAACTCGGCAACGGCAACGCACCGTTTGAGCTTATGTCCAACACCTATATGGACGGGGTGAACTGGAACGACAAGCAGATAAAGCTGAATGTAAAGGAGCTTCTTGAAGGGCTTACAATCAGCGCAAAGGTCGGTACGGCGAAGAACACTAATTTCAAATGTATAAACGGTTTCCCGAATGAGCAGGACTGGACGGCGCTCAACATTACATTCAGCTATGAAGCAACGCTTAAAAACAAGGTAAAGCTTGACGCAGAGGTTACGATAAGCGAGTATTTCATTATCGGAGTAGGCGGCTCTGTAAACTCTAAACGTGATTTCAACGCAAAATTCCTGCCGCTGTCACAGACAGACGTAACATTTAAAATACTTGTCAGCTCGGCTGACGAAGAAGATGACGGCAACGGAAATGATAAGCAGGAAGAAAACAAGAGAGATGTTTCTGTTGAGATAGAAGCTATTCTGAACGGCGAGGACAAGGACAGCAGTAATATAATCAAGGATGTACAGGAGATGCTTGACAGCAAGGGCGGAGCGATCAGACTGTGCGAGGTAAATCTGTTCAGCGCAACGTTTATGCCGATATTCCCGTTGTCTGTAAAGATGGAACTGAATTTTGTCGTTAACGTTTCGTTTGCGGCAGGTATAAGCATGGAAGCCTCCGTACTTCAGGCAAAGGGAATAGGAATACGCGGCAATATTAAAGATCCGTCATCAATAAACGTCTACAGATTTATTATGGCGGGCGACGACCGTTACATATTCGATATGTATGCATACGGTTATCTCGGAGTAGAAGCGGGAATAGAGGGTAAGGTATCTGTATCGCTGTTAGGTCTTAATGACCTCGGCAGTGTAGGCGCTGCTCTTGAAATAGGCGCTTATGCGGATCTTTACGGCTATCTCCATTACCATTCGCAGGATATGCGTATGAATAAGTATTACGCTTCTCCAAAGGAGAATTACTCCGACCTGCAAGGCGGAATATACTTCGAAATGGGCGTGTATATAAAAATCTCGATATTTGCGGAAAGCAAGCTGTTTAAGAAAAAGGCGGAGCTTGCAAAGCAGTTCAAATTCCCACTATTCAGCGTAGGCGACAAATATATCTATGCGGATAAGCCGACGCTTGAGGGCAATACTGACATAATACTGCGGGAAACGGATACGAATGTTTACGAGATAGACGGACTTATCCCTGCGCAAGGCACATATCTTGACATAACCACAGGAGATATTGTAACACGGCAGATGAGCAGCAGTGAGTTCAAGGCTGCCTGCTACAGCAAGTATTTCAAGGTAAGCAAGAGTGATGAGGGCAAGATAACGCTCACGGTATCTCCCGACGCTCCGAGCAGATATACAAGCGGCTTGCTTAGCTGTATACTGCGACTTTACTATACGGGCGGACAGAATCTGCTGTTCACGTCAGACACAGAAAAGCTGTACTATGATGCGGATAAGGGTACTTATGTAAGCAGAAAGTACATCGGTGACGTAAATGTATACTATTATCGCAATGGCGTAGACTTCCCGCTTGAGGATAAGGACAAGACAGCAACACTCAAGTTTGCGGTATCGGCTGACGGCAGGACGGAAATTGTCGATACGATAACTGTAAGCAAGGGCGGATATGTAAGCGGCTATTCGCTTGCGGTTTCGACCTACTGCGATAAAAACGGCTATATCTATGATAAGTCGCTGTTTGATACAGAGATACAGCCGTACTACTGGCTCAGCGATGATATGACCATTACGCTTAACACATACACTGCACAGAAGCTGTACTCTGTGGAATACTTTGACACAGAAAATGACAGATGGGTAAGCGAACTGTGGGCGGTAGATTATCTTGACGATATAAAAATGTTCGACAGATATAAACAGTCTGTGAACAGCGTTACTCATTTTGCAAGCTTCGGTATCGACAGAGCGGATGGTATGAGATACCAGATGTATATGAAGGACGCTCTGGCATACAGATACTATGACAGCAGTTACAGCGGCAGTGTACACGGCCTTGATACGACTAAGCCGCTTGCGGTGAACTACGGCAGTGAAGAAGATTTGCAGGCATTCAGGGTAGAATATGAAAAGCTGTACCCGACAGCCTACAGCATTATGCTCAAAGCAAACTATCTTGTAAGAAGATGCATAGTCGACATTTATAACGAGAGCGGTTATGCGGGTGCAAGATATGTTGAATACGGCACTGAGTTCAGAGTGCCGGATACATTTATCGACAACATCAACAGCAGTAAGGAAAACGAACTTATCGGCTGGGATATTGACGGTGACGGCAAGGCGGATATGGCTCCCGATGAAAAGATAACCGTTATGGGCGATATGAGGCTGAAGCCTGTGATGAAGCGAAAGCTGTACACGGTAACGGTAAGACTTGCGGATTATACCGAAAGAAAGTTTGATGTTATTTACGGCAAGCCTTTACCGCAGGAACTTGACCGGCTTATAAACAGCATTCCCGATAGTCCGAAGCCGGACAGCGAGGATTCGTTCTACGAGCCGTCATATGTGCTTATTAAGAGCGATGTCACGGTAGGCGGTTATACGGCAGGCGAAACTGTAAGGTACAACGGCAATATAAGCATAATGCCGGAAAGCAACGTGTACTTTGAAATAGTTCCTGCGAAGCTGTATCACTACATAACGCTTATCGCAAACGAGGGCGGCGGATTCAGGTATACCGATGAAAACGGTGCTGAAATAGAAACTGACAGGATAAGGACGGTTGTACAGGACGGTTACCGTTTTGCAACGGCACTTTACGGATATTCCGCATTCGCACCTGAGGACACATATACTACCGAATATCTGCTGTCGTATTTCGTGGACGCAGACGGAAACAGAATCGGCAGTAACGATAATGTGAAGAAGCCCGGTACCTACTATATGAAGTGGAACACCAACGACAGACGCTGTTATATAAACTATGACGTTTATATTTACAACGAGAACGGAGCTGAGGTTTCACACGAGGTAAAGTCCGAGTTTGACGGCTACAGGCCCGAATATGACGAGCTTTGTAAAAAGTATGATGCCGAAGTTGAGGCGCTTGCGCAGTATGATGACGAGTATTACACATATACTCTTAAGGAAGAGCCGATAAACGAAGAAAACACAACGATTGACGGCAAGACCTACAAGACTATAATTGTAAGGTGGAACAGAACGCCGAAGGAGTTTGATGTAACGTTTGACTATGACAACGGCACGGAGAACGAAACGGTAAAGATAAAGTACGGCTATCTGTATCGTGCAACGGTAGGTGCTTTAAAGGATGATAAGTACAACGATTATGAGCTTGTCGGATTTGACCTTGACGGTAACGGCACAGCGGATGTGATGCCGGGCGAATCGTTCAGGGTAACGGGCAATATGACGCTGAAGGCAATATGGAAAGCTACCGACAAAATCTACAGCGTGGTGTTCTATGCTATGAGCGGTAAGTTTGATGACGGTACAGTGCGTTATGAGATAACGGGTAAATACGGCGACGCAATCTCACTGTCGGATATTCCTGTACCGACAGGCACAGAGGGCTATGAGTTTGCAGGCTGGGATAATGCCGTTCCGACAACGTTCGGTAATGATGACGGTATTATAAAGACCGAAATCAAAGCAACATACAAGCTGAAAAAGATGACAATAACCTACCGTCTTGTAAATCTTGATACCAACAAGGTTTACGAAAGCTATAAAACAGCCGAATTTGACTACGGAACGGTGTTCACGGCTGATATGCTTGAGGCATCTCCTGATACAGACGGCTGTCTGTTCGGCGGCTGGCTTTATGAAAACGGCTATTCAGTCATCGGAAAAGAAATCAAGTCCGATATGACGCTGACGGGTACTATCACTCCTGTTTATGTCATCTACTCGCTTGACGGTGTTGAAAGCTCAAGGGAAAAGGCTAAAATCGGTGCTGAGGTCACAGTAAAGGAAAAAGCCGACGGTTATCTTGAGTGGACAACGGACGATGTGACGGTTGAGGGCGGAAAGTTCACGATGCCGTCGAAGAATGTATCGTTCACAGCCGAAAAGGATATGAGCGGTTATCTGACCGTTTCAGACGGCAGTGCAAGCACGATAATAGATACCGAAGGCAAGACGTTTATCAGCGGCAAGGCGAGCGGCTTTGAGTACGATACAGCTACCGGTATACTGACAGTGACCGGAAGCGGTCTTAAGCTGTCGGGTGTCGGAAAGAATATAATGCTGTATATTAAGCAAAGCGTTTCGGATATTACGTTTGAAAATCTTATGCTTACGGCAGGAGATATGAACGGCGTGAAGCCCGACGATTTCAGCAGCATAGGCGTAGGCGACGGATACGGCTCGGCTGACGCATATCTGATGTATGTAAGCTCGAACAGCCTTAAGGTGAACATAAACGGAAATGTTACGCTTTCTAAACGTAACACGGCGACTACAGAAAACCTGCTTGCGATATATCAGGCGCACCTTGACTATGACGATGTAACTCCTATGAGTATGGAGTTTATCGGCGGTGACAGCCCGAATCTCACAGTAACGGGAAATACCTACGCTATACAGAGTATGGGCAGTGTTGATTTCAGCGATATGACATTTACCGCAGCAGCCGAATATTACGGCGTACACGCTGAAACGATCCGCTTCGACAGATGCAGTATAATAACAACAGGTCTTGCGGGAACGGACATAAAATCGTCAACCGGCATATACAGCAATGATCTTTCGATCGTTGACTGCAGCTTAGACATAAGAACCGGAATATTCGGTGAAACGATCGATATTTCGGGTGCTACAGACGGAAAAGTTACATCCGGATATGGTGGGGCAGTTATGGTAAAGTGCAAGACAAAGGGCTGGTCGGAAACGGCAAGCGGACTGCTGACGGTGGCACTTGACAAGGGTCACTCCGTACTGTTTGCGGTATCGGCAGGAAATTCGGCAATTCAGGCGTTTGACTTTGAGGGAGGGGAAAACAAGGTAGTTTCCTATCCACAAACTACGGTGCCTGATAAAGAATTTGAGCTGACGAAGGATTTCTACTGGCTTCTTAAGGAGAAGAACGGTACGGCGCTTATAAATGAGATAACATTCTCGGGCAAATAATTACACAGCCCCCGACAGAGTTTTCTGTCGGGGGTTTGTTGCTTGCGATAACAGAGCAGCGGTCAATATCTGACGTTTCTTTGCCCGGCACTGTGAACCGACTTTCTTAATCAAGGCGGAATTGTCAGCGGCAACACGCAGTTTAAATGCTTTCTATATGCTCATCGTTTATCCCCGCCGCTGCACTGTACTCAGCAATACACTGTCGTTTTCAAAGGCGGAATTTGCCGCGCCCCACGGCGCTTGATTTTTGCGGTATTTATGGTATACTTATAACAGGGAATAACACAATAAACATATGAAACAGTACATTCTGCCAGAAAGGACTACTATGGGATTTCTTGTAATAGACGGCAACAGCATACTTAACCGTGCATTCTACGGTATCCGTGTGCTGACAAATTCAAGAGGTGTTGCCACAAATGCCGTAACAGGCTTTATGAACACTCTGCTTATGCTTGAAAAGGACGTTCAACCTGATATGATAGCGGTAGCTTTCGACCTTAAAGCGCCGACATTCCGCCATAAGATGTACGACGGCTATAAGGCAAACCGCAAGGGTATGCCCGAAGACCTCGCACAACAGCTTCCCTATACGAAAAAGATAATAAAAGCGATGGGAATAACCATTATCGAAAAAGAGGGCTTTGAAGCCGATGATATAATCGGAACTGTTTCAGCTACCTGTGCGGATAAGAAGATACCCTGTACAGTGTCAACAGGCGACCGTGACTCGTTCCAGCTTGTAAATGATTACGTTACCGTAAGACTCGCCAAAACTAAAGGCGATGTTTACTATACACCCGATGTAATAATGGAAGAATACGGCGTGACCCCAAAACAGATGATAGAAGTAAAGGCGCTTATGGGCGATTCGAGCGACAATATTCCGGGTGTTGCAGGCATCGGTGAAAAGACCGCCCTTTCGCTTATAAAGGAATTTGCAAGCGTGGACGGAGTTTATGAAAACATCGGCTCAACGCTTATCACAAAGGGTGTACGCGCAAAGCTCGAAAACGGCAAGGAAAGCTGTTATATGAGCAGACAGCTTGCCGAAATATGCCTTACCGCACCTATTGATACCGAGCTTTCGCATTATGTTCCGAAAGAACGTGACGATACCGAGCTTGCAAGATTGCTGTCTGAGCTTGAAATGTACAAGATGCTCCAGAAGCTGAAGCTGCACCCGACTTCCGCTCCGGCAGGCTCAAAAGAGGCTTTGGAAGAATCCGCCGCAAAGCAGATACCTTCAATGCCGAAGGGCGATATAATCATTACCGATGACGGAAAAGTTTATGCAGGCAGTGTCGGTGCAATGAACGGGTTGTCAGGCAATGAACTCAGGGTATACGCCGACAGCGACAGTACGAAGTACACCTTTGATATAAAGGATACGCTTACAGTTTCCGGACTTGAAAAGCTCAATAACAATAAATTTGATACAACTCTTGCGGCTTACCTTGCCGACCCCGATTCAAACGACTACAGTATGTCAAGGCTCTGCACTCAGTACGGAGTTCCGGAGGGAAACAGCATACAGGAAAAATCAATCACAGCGGCGGCGCTGAACGATATACTCAGCGATAAGATAAGCGAAACAGGCTCAGCCACCGTGCTTACCGATATCGAAATACCGCTCGCCACAGTTCTTGTCGCAATGGAACGTGAAGGCGTTAAGATCGACATTGACGGCATTAAGGCTTTCGGCAAAGAGGTTTCGACAAAGGCTGACAGGATAAGTAGCGAAATTTACGAGTATGCGGGTCATGAATTCAACATCGGTTCGCCAAAACAGCTCGGAAGCGTGCTTTTTGAAAAACTTGCATTGCCAAGCGCCAAGAAAACAAAAACGGGTTACTCGACAAACGCCGAGGTGCTTGAAAGCCTTATGGACAAGCACCCTATAGTTCCACTGATAACCGAATACCGTGCGCTTACAAAGCTGCAGAACACATACGTTACAGGACTGCTGAAGGTAGTCGGCGAGGACGGCAGGGTGCATTCCACGTTCAAGCAGACAGAAACAAGGACAGGAAGAATTTCAAGCGCCGAGCCGAACATTCAGAATATCCCCGTAAGAACTCCGCTTGGCAGGGAGATGAGAAGATTCTTCACCGCAAAGGACGGCTGCCTGCTTGTCGATGCCGACTATTCACAGATCGAACTGCGTGTGCTGGCTCATATTTCGGGCGACGAGATAATGAAGAAAGCGTTCCTTGACGGAGTGGATATTCATACAGTTACCGCATCTCAGGTGTTCAATCAGCCGATAGAGTGGGTAACACCGGACCTCAGAAGCAAGGCAAAAGCGGTCAACTTCGGCATAGTCTACGGAATAGGCGCATTCTCGCTGTCAAAGGACATCGGTGTTTCAGTGCCGAAAGCAAGCGAATATATCCGCTCCTATCTTTCCAAATATTCCGGCATAGCTCACTATATGGAGCAGACCGTTGCGAAGGCTAAGCGTGACGGCTATGTTGAAACTATGTTCGGCAGAAGAAGATATATTAAAGAGCTTGCCGCAAAGAATAAGAATCTGCAGGCTTTCGGCGAACGTGTTGCAAAGAACACCCCCATACAGGGTACAGCCGCCGATATCATAAAGATCGCAATGATAAAAGTTTACAACAGACTGAAAGAAAGCGGTCTTGACGCAAGGCTGATACTTCAGGTTCACGATGAACTTATAGTAGAGGCAAGAGAAGATTGTGCAGAAAAGGTAGCTGCACTTTTAAAGGAAGAAATGGAGAACGCCGTAAAACTCACCGTTCCTATGACGGTAGATGTAAATATTGGCAAAACGTGGTATGATACTCATTGAGAAAGATAACGGGAAAGATAGCAACAGTTCAGTGTTATGCCGTGATATCGGGGTTATTGAAAAAGAATGCTTTTCAGTGCCGTGGACGAGCCGCAGTATTGAATCGCAGGTGTTCGCAGAAGGCTCAATAAATGCCGTTATTCGTGATGAGAAAGCCGAAAACAAGCCGGTAGGCTTTATCTGCGGTCAGAGCGTATCGGACGAATGCGAGCTGTATCGCATTGCAGTGTTGCCCGAATACAGACATCAGTGCATCGCCACACAATTAATGGAATATTTCATTAATAAATGCAAAAGCAACGGCATAAAAAGCATTTTTCTTGAAGTCCGCTGTGACAATGAACCCGCAAAATATCTTTACGAAAAACACGGCTTCATCAAAGTCGGACGGCGCAAAAACTATTATACCGAGCCTGTCTGTGACGCACTGATATATAAGGCGGAACTATAACAATTGAAGATCATAAAAGCGACAGTTCCAATTTTATATGACAGTGAAAAAATGTAAACAATTTGAAGCATTCCCTATTGACAAAATTCGTATATTATGATAGAATAATCTATAGATATACAGTGAAACTATTAGGACGATTTTCGGAGGTCAGATGACGGAAGAGCTTAATATTTCTGATATGACCGACGAACAGCTCGTCGATCTGATAGTACAGGAGCACGGCGAACGATACGCCAACGAGCTTATAAAGCGCTACATACCGATTGTGCGCGTCAAAGCGGCTAAAATGGCAATGCGCTGTCCGTCAGCCGATAAGGACGATCTCTTTTCAGAGGGGCTTATGGGACTGCTTAAGGCAGTGCGGCTATATAGCGGAGAAAAGGGAGCATCATTTGCAACGTTTGCAAATCTGTGTACCGATTCGGCAATGAAAACCTGTATATCAAAAGCTATCAAGGATAATCCTGTTCTTAAAGACGAGGACTTTGACTTTGACCTGATACGTGACGATTCGCTTTCCACCGAGGACGCAGTCGTTGACAAGGTCGACGGTATACGGTTTATGAAACGTCTGTCAGGTGTACTTTCACAAAAAGAGATGGATGTTCTTGATATGTATCTCAAGCACTGCTCATACGAGCAGATAGCAAATGAACTCTCTATGAATGAAAAATCTGTAGATAACGCACTTCAGCGTGCAAAATCGAAGATAAGAAAAGCAATGGGGAAATAAGACTATCAGTCTTTTTCATATTATTACACGCAAAAAGCGTGAGAAATTTTAGAGGTATTTTACTATGTACGAAGACAAGACTCTCAAGTGCAAGGACTGCGGTGCAGATTTCGTATTCACAGCAGGCGAACAGGAGTTCTACGCTCAGAACGGCTTTACAAACGAGCCTAAGAGATGCAAGGCTTGCCGTGACGCCAAGAAGAACGGCGGAGCTAAGCGTGAAATGTTCACAGCTGTATGCGCAGGCTGCGGCGGCGAGGCTAAGGTTCCCTTCCAGCCCCGTGACGACAGACCCGTTTACTGCAGCGAGTGCTTCGCTAAGAGAAACGAGCACTGAATTTATCGGCAATACTAATCGGTTCGGGTTTTAAGTAGGCTATTCAGAGGAGTTTCGTACATTTTTCTATATTCCTGATAACAAAGCGAATAATTGCATTAATTGCATATAGTATTCAAGGTAAAAAGCAAAAGAGTCTTGCCGCAAGGCAAGGCTCTTTTTCCATTATATACCTCGCAAAAAAATTTTCATCCCCATCTTGACAACGCTTTAACACAGTGCTATAATAATCGCAAACAAAACATTTTAAACCGTTGAAGCGGAGATAACGGCAGTTACGACTTTACAGAGAACCCCGATAGCTGAGAAGGGGCAAGACACGGGTTGTCAAATGGACCGCTGAGGGTGCAGTCAAAAGCAATATGTTTAATATTGCCCAGTATTCTGCAACGTAGGGCATACGTCAGTTGCCGGGGATATGTAGGTATCCTGCAAAGCGCACGACCTCAAATCGTGAAATCAAGGTGGCACCGCGGATAATAGATTATTCGTCCTTGACAGAAAAGCTATTTTTCTGTCAAGGACTTTTTTGTTTTTGGCAGACAAAAAACGGAGGCAAAGAAAATGGAGTTTTTACCCACCCTTGAAAAAGCAAAGGAAATAGCGGCACAAAACAGATACAAGGTCATGCCTGTAAGCTGTGAGATTCTTGCCGATATATGTACGCCGATAGAGGCGATGAAGATACTTAAAAACGTATCAACTCATTGCTATATGCTTGAATCGGCTCAGGCAAACGAAAAGTGGGGTCGCTACACCTTTATGGGCTACGATCCGAAAATGGAGATCACCTGCATAGACGGCGAGCTTAAAGCAGGAAACATTACGGTACACACCGACAACCCGTCCACATACTTAAGGCAGATACTTGCTGAACACAAAAGCCCTAAGTTCGATTACCTTCCCTCCTTCACAGGCGGACTGGTCGGATATTTCGCTTATGATTTTCTCGGCTACAGCGAGCCGACCGTAAGAATAAAGACAATAGACACCGAAAGGTTCAAGGATATAGACCTTATGCTTTTCGACAAGGTCATAGCATTCGATAACGTAAAGCAGAAGATAGTGCTTATAGTGAACATTCCGCTTTCCGATGTAGAAGTCGGCTATAACAAGGCGATAATCGAGCTTAAGGCAATGGCGGAGCTATTGAGCCGCGGGGAAAAGAAAAACGAGCCTGCCGGCAGGCTTCTCGGCGAAGTTACTCCCTTGTTCGACAAAGCGCATTACTGCGGTATGGTAGAAAAGGCAAAGCATTATATAAAAGAGGGCGATATATTCCAGATAGTGCTTTCCAACAGGCTTTCAGCCGAGTTTGAGGGAAGCCTGCTGAATACCTACCGACAGCTTCGGACGATAAATCCCTCACCGTATATGTTCTATTTCTCGGGTACTGATGTCGAGGTCGCAGGCGCTTCTCCCGAAACGCTCGTAAAGCTCGAAAACGGCATACTCCACACCTTCCCCCTTGCAGGAACACGCCCAAGAGGAAAGACGGACGAAGAGGACAAGGCTCTTGAGAAAGATCTTCTGCAGGACAAAAAAGAGCTTGCCGAACACAATATGCTTGTAGATCTCGGCAGAAACGATCTCGGCAAAGTAAGCAAGTTCGGCACAGTACAGGTCGAAAAACTGCATTCCATAGAACGTTACTCGCACGTTATGCACATAGGCTCAACGGTAAGAGGTGAGATAAAAGACGATCTTGACGCACTGGACGCTATCTCGGCGGTGCTTCCCGCAGGAACGCTTTCGGGCGCACCGAAGATAAGAGCGTGTCAGCTTATCGGAGAGCTTGAAAACAACAAGCGCGGTATCTACGGCGGTGCGATAGGCTATATTGATTTCACAGGCAATATGGATACTTGCATAGCTATTAGAATTGCCTACAAGAAAAACGGCAAGGTGTTCATACGAAGCGGAGCAGGAATCGTTGCAGATTCCGTTCCCGAAAAGGAATATCAGGAATGTATAAACAAGGCGCAGGCGGTTGTAAACGCACTGAAAAAGGCTGAGGAGGCAGATATATGATACTTCTTATAGATAATTACGACAGCTTTTCATATAACCTTTATCAGCTTGTCGGCGAGATAAACCCCGACATTAAGGTTATCAGAAACGATGAAATGACGGTTGAAGAAATAAGACAGCTAAATCCCGACAGAATTATTCTGTCACCGGGTCCCGGCAGACCCGAAAACGCCGGTGTGATAATCGACGTTATAAAACAGCTCGGCAAGGATTTTAAGATACTCGGCGTGTGTCTGGGTCATCAGGCTATATGCTCGGCATACGGCGCAACGATAACCTACGCAAAGGAGCTTATGCACGGAAAGCAGTCGTACGTAACTTTTGACAAAAGCTCGCTTCTTTTTAAAGACTGCCCCGATAAAGCGCCCGTTGCACGTTATCATTCGCTTGCCGCAGACCCTGCGACAATGCCCGATTGCCTTAAGGTTACCGCAGTGACCGACGACGGCGAAATAATGGCGGTACAGCATAAGGATTATGACGTTTACGGAGTGCAGTTCCACCCCGAATCGATAATGACGCCCGACGGAAAACAGATGTTGAGAAATTTCATAAAGGAGGACTAAGACAATGATTAAGGAAGCAATAGTAAAGATAGTAAACAAGGAAGACCTTACTTACGATGAGGCTTATACAGTAATGAACGAGATAATGAGCGGTGAAACGACCCCCACCCAGAACGCCGCATTTCTTGCCGCTCTCTCGACAAAGAGCGCAAAGGCAGAAACAACAGATGAAATAGCAGGCTGTGCCGCCGCTATGCGTGACAATGCCACAAAGGTGGACACAGGAATGGATATATTCGAGATAGTCGGCACAGGCGGCGACAATGCGCAGAGCTTCAACATTTCCACGACCTCTGCACTTGTTGCGGCGGCAGGCGGAATGAAGGTAGCAAAGCACGGCAACAGAGCCGCATCTTCACTTTGCGGTACTGCGGACTGCCTTGAAGCGCTCGGTGTAAATATTCAGCAAAGCCCGAACCGCTGTATCGAGCTTTTAAAGGAAGCCGGAATGTGCTTCTTCTTCGCCCAGAAGTATCACACCTCAATGAAATATGTCGGTCCGATAAGAAAAGAACTCGGCTTCCGCACGGTATTCAACATCTTAGGCCCTCTCACGAATCCCGGAAGTCCCAAAATGCAGTTGCTCGGCGTATATGACGAATATCTTGTAGAACCTCTGGCACAGGTACTTATCAATCTCGGTGTAAAGCGTGGTATGGTCGTATACGGCAAGGACAGGCTCGATGAAATATCAATGAGCGCACCTACAGCGGTATGTGAATTTAAGGACGGCTGGTTCAAGTCATACACGATAGCCCCTGAGGATTTCGGATTTGAGCGTTGCACGAAAGACGACTTAAAAGGCGGCACGCCCGAAGAAAATGCAAAGATCACCCGTGAGATACTCGGCGGTGCAAAGGGTCACAAGAGAAACGCCGTTCTTATGAACGCAGGTGCGGCACTCTACATCGGCGGAAAAGCCGAAACATTAAAGGACGGTATCGCCCTTGCCGCTGAAATAATAGATTCGGGCAAGGCGCTTGAAACCCTTGATAAGCTGATAACAGTAAGCAATCGTCCCGAGGAGGAATAATGGCAACAATACTTGACGAGCTTGCCGATTACGCAAGGCTCAGAGTTGAAAAGGCAAAAGCGGTAAGATCCGCCGAAGAAGTAAAATCGCTCGCTCTTGCAATGCCGGAAGGCAACTTTGCTTTTGAGAAGACACTGAAAAAAGACGACATCGCTTTTATATGTGAGTGCAAGAAGGCTTCACCTTCAAAGGGCATTATCGCTGAGGATTTTCCGTATCTTGAAATAGCAAGACAGTACGAGGCGGCAGGTGCAGACTGCATATCCGTGCTTACCGAGCCGAAATGGTTTTTAGGTAGCGATGCTTATCTTGAGCGGATTGCAAAGACTGTGAATATCCCCTGTATAAGAAAGGATTTCACCGTTGACGAATATATGATATACGAAGCAAAGCTGCTCGGTGCATCGGCTGTACTTCTCATCTGCTCGATACTCCCCGAAGAAACGATAAAAAAATATATCGGGATATGCGACACGCTCGGACTTTCCGCACTCGTGGAAACGCACAACGAGGACGAAGTCAGAATGGCTGTCAGAGCCGGCGCAAGAGTTATCGGCGTAAACAACCGCAATCTCAAAGACTTCTCGGTCGATACCGAAAACAGCAGGAAGCTGCGCAGTATAATCCCCGACAGTGCGGTATTTGTTTCGGAGAGCGGAATACAAAATGCCGATGATATAAACGCTCTGCGTGAGATCGGCGCAGATGCCGTGCTTATCGGAGAAACGCTTATGCGTGCAAAAGACAAGACAGCAAAGCTCGCTAATCTGAAAGGTAAGATAATATGACAAAAATCAAGCTGTGCGGCCTGTCACGAAGGTGCGATATAGAATGTGTAAATGAGCTATGCCCCGATTATATCGGCTTTGTCTTTGCCAAAAAGAGCAAGAGATATGTTTCACCCGAAAAGGCAAAGGAGCTTAAATTCCTGCTTTCGCCCGATATAAAGGCGGTCGGCGTCTTTGTAGACGAACCGATTGAAAACATTGTAAAACTGCTGAGCGACAATATAATCGACCTTGCACAGCTTCACGGCAGTGAAGACGAGGAATATATCGCAAGGCTGAAAGCACTTACAGATAAGCCTGTAATAAAGGCATTCCGCATAAAAAGCGAAAACGATATTACAAGTGCTAAAAACTGCAAAGCGGATTTCATTCTTCTCGATTCGGGCGCAGGAACAGGCAGGAGCTTTAATTGGAACCTGCTCGAAAATATCGACAGACCGTATTTTCTTGCAGGCGGTCTTTACCCCGAGAATGTTGCAAATGCGATAGATAAGCTTTCGCCGTTTGCGGTAGACGTGAGCAGCGGAATAGAAACAGATAATTTTAAAGATAAAAATAAAATGACGGCATTCGTAAAAGCCGTAAGGAAGGAAGCAAACAATGACTAATCCAAAAGGACGCTTTGGCATACACGGCGGACAGTATATCCCCGAAACGCTGATGAATGCCGTAATAGAGCTTGAACAAGCCTATAATCACTACAAGAACGACCCGGAGTTCAACAGGGAGCTGACCGAGCTTTTAAACGATTATGCAGGCAGACCGTCAAGACTTTACTATGCAGAGAAGATGACAAAGGATCTCGGCGGCGCAAAGATATATTTAAAGCGTGAGGACTTAAACCACACAGGCTCGCACAAGATAAACAACGTTTTAGGTCAGGCGCTTCTTGCAAAGAAGATGGGCAAGACAAGACTTATCGCAGAAACAGGCGCAGGTCAGCACGGCGTTGCGACCGCCACAGCCGCCGCACTTATGGGTATGGAATGCGTAGTATTCATGGGCGAGGAGGATACGATAAGACAAGCGCTTAACGTATACCGTATGCGTCTGCTCGGCGCAGAAGTCATTCCCGTAAAGACAGGCACAGCGACCCTTAAAGACGCCGTATCGGAGGCTATGCGTGAGTGGACAAAGAGAATAGACGATACTCACTACTGCTTAGGCTCTGTAATGGGACCTCATCCATTTCCTACTATAGTGCGTGATTTTCAATCGGTTATCTCAAAAGAAATAAAGCAGCAGCTCAAAGAAAAAGAAGGCAGACTTCCCGATGCTGTCATTGCGTGTGTCGGCGGCGGCTCAAATGCGATAGGTACATTCTATCACTTCATAGAGGACAAGAGCGTAAGACTTATCGGCTGTGAAGCGGCAGGCAGAGGCATTGACACCTTTGAAACTGCGGCAACGGTAAACACAGGCTCGGTTGGTATATTCCACGGTATGAAGTCATATTTCTGCCAGGACAAGTACGGTCAGATAGCTCCCGTTTATTCTATCTCCGCAGGACTTGACTATCCCGGTATTGGTCCTGAGCACGCATATCTTCACGATACAGGCAGAGCAGAATATGTACCCGTCACGGACGATGAGGCGGTAAACGCATTCGAGTACCTTTCAAAGACGGAAGGAATAATCCCCGCAATAGAGTCAGCCCACGCTGTAGCCCACGCTATAAAGCTTGCTCCCACAATGGATAAGGACAAGATAATAGTTATAACGATTTCCGGCAGAGGCGACAAGGACTGCGCCGCAATAGCACGTTACAGAGGAGAGGATATATATGACTGAAACAGCAAAAGCATTTGAAAACGGAAAGGCATTTATCCCTTTCATAACCTGCGGCGACCCCGACCTTGAAACCACCGCAAAGATAGTAAGAGAAGCCGTTGCAAACGGAGCGGATTTAATAGAGCTTGGCATTCCCTTTTCCGACCCTACCGCCGAAGGCACCGTAATTCAGGGCGCAAATATCCGTGCGTTAAAGGGCGGAGTTACCACCGACAAGGTTTTCGACTTAGTCAGAGAGCTTAGAAAAGACGTTACAGTTCCTATGGTATTTATGACGTATTCAAACGTGGTGTTCTCCTACGGTGCGGATAAATTCATTTCGACCTGCAAGGAGATCGGTATAAACGGTCTTATTCTCCCCGACCTGCCTTATGAGGAAAAGGAAGAATTTCTGCCGCAGTGTAAAAAGTATGGCATTGACCTTATCCCGCTTATCGCCCCGACCTCCGAAAACCGCATCGCTATGATAGCAAAGGAAGCGGACGGATTTATCTATCTTGTATCGAGCCTCGGCGTTACCGGCACAAGAAGCGAGATAAGCACCGACCTTAAGTCTATCGTAGATGTGATAAGACAGAACACTTCCGTTCCCTGTGCTATAGGCTTCGGCATCTCAACGCCCGAGCAGGCGAAGAAAATGGCTGACATTGCAGACGGCGCTATTGTCGGCTCGGCTATCATCAAGATAATCGATCAGTACGGCAAAGATGCTCCGAAGTATGTCGGCGAATATGTAAAGAGCATGAAGGACGCTATAAGATAAGCTGTTTTTGAATATGATGTACGGACTGTGAAAAGCAGTCCGTATAATTCTATCTAAGAGCTTATTAAGCAAAAGCTTGATATCTTGTCAATAACGCAGTATAAAGACATATATAACTAACACCGATGAAAACATCTTCCGTGCCGATAAGTTGTTAATAATTTTGTGAGTTTATCAGTGCAACTGCGCTAACATTAACCTTTCAAAAAACGCTACTAACCTAAGATATATGTACTAAAACTGCGGACGTGTAGCGTTAAGCGTTCCTGAACTTACAGGATATACGATGTTCGGGTGGTTATCCGAGTTTAGCCAACACCCTAGCGGGGTACGGGTGTGGGTAAGGAAAGAGGGAGCCACGAGGGAGAAAACCTAAGGGTATAGGGCTAAGTCTTGCTTTCGCAAGCACTCGGACGTTTCGCTCCGCTACACTGGGCTGCCAAGTCCAACGGAGCTTTAGCGGAGTGCACGAGCCTTGCGTAAGTAAGGCTCAGTCTCTCCCCTAGTCCCTTTGGTGCTTTCCCTCGTTCATAGTAGCAACGTCATCAAATGGAATAGCGAACCCGAGAAGTGCTATCCTACAAACAGCACTATCGGTAGCCTGCTATCAATGTTAAATACTAAAACAGTATACAATAAGTACACTATACAAAAAAGCGAGCCGTGCGCACTATCTTTTGCGCTTTGGCTCACTTTTTCTTTTCAGGGTTGTATCACAACCCCATTTTTTGCACTTTTCTGTTTTCCTATGGACAAAACCAACCTCTGTAGTGTATTATATATAACAAGAGCAGTCCGTCATACTGTTTCGCCTTTACGAAAGGAGCATTATTATGAAATCATCCGAAAAACGCATTAAAACCCTACCGCTACTCATTGTATCATTATCCGTTATCGCTGTCGCAGTCGTGACAATTATTCTTTTGCTGTTCACAAACGGCGGTGATACCGCAGGTTCATCCGGTTATATTATGCCTGCAAAGCCTCGCTTTATTTACTCAAAGAACAATGTACTGTATATGTATGACGATGGCACGGCGAAATGTATAAGCGAGCTTCCGGCAGAAGATTATACACTGACAAATGACGGCAACAAATTATTTTATCTTTCCGACAACAGCCTATGGTGCGGTAATATTGAAAACGAAGAAATCAAAACCGAGAAAATAGCCGATGAGGTTGCCTTTTATACCGTAAACTCCGATGGCAGCAAGGCAATGTATTCCGCAAAAAACGGCGATGTTTTCTTATACTCAAATGGCAGCGAAGCCAAAAAGATCGGTACAAACTGCACCACCGAATATATGTCGCTGTATATGAGCGATAATGCCGATAAAGTTATGTATATAACAAAAAACGAGCAGTTGAAATACTGCGATGGTACAAACGGAAAAGTAATTTTTGTTGATTATGTAAACAGCTATACCATAAGATGTTCGGAAAATCTGTCAACGGTAATGTACGGGAAAACCGATTATACAACCGATTACCCCAGACAACAAGTTGTAGTATACAGTAACTTCGGGGAAAATAAAGAAGTATTCGGGGGATACGGAATTTTCAGTGCATATCCCGAAAAGAACATAATGTACTACACCGATTTTCGCAATGATCTATACTACTACGAAAACGGCAAGAGCGTAAAGATAAGGGATAGCGACAATTCGGGAATATCCGCCTCAGATGAACCCGTGCTTGTTTCAAGCGGCGGAAAAGGCTTTTTAGTTACCAAAAAAGATAAAACCGAAGAGATAGAATTCAGTCTTAAGGCAAGCTGTGTTTTGATTACTATGCGTGAGATCAGCGCTGACGGAAACACGCTTATCTTTACCGCAAGCGGGGACGGCGACTCAAAGATATACAGACTTGACCTTTCGGACGGCTCTGATAAAACTCCTGTGGCGATCGATGATGATACAGATGTAACACGGATAACGCTTACCGGCGACAAAAAGGTCGTATATTCAAAAACAGAGTACGGCTCACCGATGCGTAACATTTACGTTGACGGCAAGCTGATTTCGGAAAACGCCGACAGCGATAATATAACATATCTTGACGGCAGTTTTTACTATATCAAAAACACCTATGGCACGGACGAAGAAGAACCGACAAGTGTTCTCACGATAAATCAAGACGGCAAGGAAACAGCGATAAAAGATGATGTCAGCCGTTACTGCGTGCTTGATAAGGATAATATAACGATGATATGCGGTATGAAGCATAAAGACGACTTTCGCGGCGGAATGCTGTATCTTTATAAGGACGGCAAGATTGTAAAAATAGATGAAGAAGTAACTTCCGTCGAAACTGCGGTAAAGAGATATGACAAGATAGATCTTGACTATTACAGTATGCAGTAAACATACATAGTAAAAGCACCCCGGCACAGCGGGGTGCTTTTTATTATCATAGCATCGTTATGCAATTCGCCGGCAGACGTGCCATAGATCAGAGCGTGTATTTATCACCGTTATTCTTGATTTTACCGCCCGATACAGCTTTATCGACTGCAAACTCGACTGTAGAGGTCATCACCGTACCGAGCCTTGTGTAGCCGAATTTCTTTGCTGTTTCACGAATAAGGTCGGCTCTTGAAAGTCCTATCTGCTCCGAAAGCACCTCTGTCATTGCCGAAATTATTTCTTCGGACGGGATCTCGGTAAGCTCTCTTCTGTTGCCCTGAGCGTCTGCGGGACGGTAAATATCATAAGTATCGGGATCTTGCGTGCCAAGCCAGAAGAACGCATTTTCAGCGTCAACCGTGATACGCTTGTCGAGCGACTTGAACACGCCTGCAAGCACGGTATCAGTCCTATCGCCGCTCCTTGTTATGCCCCACGCTCCAAGCAGCTTATGTACAAGAGCGTTACGGCTTATCGGCGCTTCGGCGTTCATTATACGCAGTGCAAGCGACTGTATCTTTCCCGCATTCTGTGGCAGATAGAATTCATCGGACACACCCATAACAGGCAGTACGGCTGTTTCGTAAACCGCAGACTTACTCTGAACGGGCGCTTTTTCCACCGTTTCAAATACGGGAGCTTGCTTTGTCTTTACTTCTTCTACAGCCTTTTCTGCGGGGTGTTGTGCGTTTTCCGCCGCCTGCTTTATATCCTGCAATACCTTTGCACTGTCGTCAAGCCAGTCGAGCGTCCATACCCGCATAACGCTCCAGCCTAAGCCTTTCAGCACTCCCGGCTGTACCACAAATCTGTCCCTTGCGGTTGCGCTTCTGCGGCAGTTCTCGCCGTCAAGCATAATGCCGAGAATGTATGTTTCGGGGTTGTCCGGATCTATTATTCCTATATCCATTCTGAACTGCGAACAGCCTATGTTGCACTTTGTACTATAGCCCAGTGTTTCTATGCCCTTTGCTATATCATTTGCAAGGCTGTCGCTTGCGCTTGTCGTAATGTCGGTACGGCGTGCAATTACATTCGAGCCGCGCTCGGCAAATTCAAGGAAGCCCTTCAGTCCCGCAACGCCATCGGAGCGTGTTCTCGCAAGGTCTATCTGTTCGGGACGGAGAACGGAATAAACAACCATTTCCTTTCTGGCTCTTGAAATCGCAACGTTAAGTCTTCTCCAACCGCCGTCACGGTTAAGCGGTCCGAAATTCATCGACACCTTGCCGTTTTCATCGGGACCGTAACCTACCGAGAACAGTATTACGTCACGCTCGTCACCTTGCACATTTTCAAGATTCTTTATGAATACGGGTTCTTCGCACTTAGCGTCAAAGTCCGCAATATCGGGGTGCTCGGCGAATGCGTCAACCAGCATATCGTCTATTAAATTCTGCTGTACCGAGCTGAATGTTACAACACCTATACTTTCGTGACGTGTCTTTTCATCGCTCAGTCTGCGGATAATTTCGTTTACGATAGCTTCTGCCTCTGCTTTGTTCTGCTTTGTTTTGCCCTTGTCATAGAAGCCTTCGGGACGGATAAGCTTAACCTGCGATACAAGGTCGTTCGGCGATGGGAAAGTATAAAGCTTGTTGTCGTAATACTTCATATTGCTGTACGCAATAAGGCTCTCGTGACGTGAGCGGTAATGCCACTTGAGATACATCTGCGGCATAGAGATTGCAAGGCAGTCGTCAAGCAGGCTTTCAAGGTCTTCTATCTCGCTGTTGTCCTCATCTATGCGGTTGCTTGTAAAGAACGATGTAGGCGGTAACTGCTTGGGGTCGCCGACTATAACAACGTTTTCTCCTCTTGCTATAGTGCCTACAGCCTCGCTTGTAGGAAGCTGTGAGGCTTCATCGAATATCACAAGGTCGAACTTCGGGAATGACGGATCGATGTACTGAGCGACCGAGATCGGGCTCATAAGCATACACGGGCAGAGTTTTCTGAGTAGTGTGGGTATCTCATCAAACAGCTTTCTCAGCGGCATCATTCTGCCGTTGTTCTTGATAGCTTTTTTAAGTATGCCCATCTCGGACGATGCGGCGCTTGTGCCGTTTGACGCAGGAACATTTGCTGATAATCTTGCAACGAGCTCCTGTACGGTAAGACGCTGATATTCTTTTACCGTCTTTCTGTATTCCTCTGCAAGTGCGTCATACTGCTTACCGTTGAAGCCCGAAAGGCGTTCGTCTTCCGCAATCGTCATAAGCGCAAGCTGATAGTAAAGCTCGCAGTAATAAGCGGATCTTATATTATCCGCAGATATATTGCCGTTCTTGTATGCACGGCTTACAGACGACAGTCCCGCATCGCAAAGTTCCTTGTCGGCGGCATTGAAAGCCGCCTTATCCTTTACAAGTGAAATGTTGTCAGAAATTGCTCTGAACACGGAATTTATGCTTGTAAACCAGTCTGCATTGTCGTCAAATACGGCATTTATTGAATAGTCGGCGGTCAGTCTGTCGGCATTTTCGGTATAGCTTCTGACAACCGCAAGATTCTTTGCACATTCCGATATTTCCTGCGTTGAACGTTTCACAAAGCCGCTTATGATATGCTGTTTTTCGCTGTCGCTGAACTTATCTGAGCAGGCTATATTATTTACTGTTACGGTTTTCTGCAAAGCCTTCGACAGTTGTTCCCAGTCTGTTGCAACGCCGCTCAGTATTCCGCCCGGAATATTCAGCGTTGAAGAAATCTGTTGTATCTGTGCCGATTTTTCGGACAGCTCTGTAAGTCTGTCGTATACTGCACAAACATCGTTTTTTGTGAATGCGGCAGGGTTTTTGCTGTAGACTTTAAGCTCTTTATAAAGCTTATTCTGACCGAGCAGTTTCGGCAAAAACCACTTTGCCTCCGCCTGTTTCCACTGTACCCTTGCGCTTTCGGCAGGGTATGAGAATATCGACTTATCAAAGCTGTTTTCTATTTCGGCGCTGAGTGTGTTATATGCTTTTCCCGTTTCACAAAGGGAAGTCAGCTTAGAAACAGTTCCCTCAAAATCCGCCGTGCCGATCATATCGGATATTACGGGTACGTCCGTACAGCAGGAATCTATAAGCGCCGATACGGCATCCAGCTTGTCACGGCTGATGTTTCCGTCCAGTTTTACGGCAGACGCAATAAAATTCAGTGCATCGTCTGCTTTGCCGTATTCGTCAATAAGTCTGTCAAGGCTGTTTTTGAGATTGTCACGCAGTTCGATCGAATACTCACGTCCGCCGTATCTTAAAAGCCTGTGCTGTGCATACAGTCCGATAGCGGATATTGCAACAACATAGCGTGAAATGATATCCTCATAGTGCGCAAGCGTGCTTTCGTCTGCATTACGCAATGTTTCCCTGTCAATCTTGATTTTTCCCTTGTCGCCAAGGCACTGTTCGTACCGTTCAATAGCCGAATACAGCGACTGCCCGAAAGCCCTTTTTTCGTGCAGGGCTTCTATTATGTAGTTCAGTTTTGCTTTTTGCTGTGCCAGCTTTTCAGCTGTTGCGGCGTGTTGTTCCGGGGATTTTACCAGTGCGGTTTCAAGCGCTTTGTTGAGTTCGCCGAGTACAGTGGATTTATTTGTCTTGTTGGAATGAAGCTCAAGGCAGAACGGATCGAGCCCTATATTTGCAAGACGTTTTTGTACAACGCTGAGCGCCGCCATTTTCTCGGCAACGAACAATACGCTCTTGCCGTGATAAAGCGCATTGGCTATCATATTTGTGATAGTCTGCGATTTACCTGTTCCGGGAGGTCCGTGTAGTACAAAACTTCTGCCTGCCGACGCCGCCACAACCGCACTGAGCTGTGAAGAATCCGCATCAACCGGTACAGCTATGTCGGTAAGTGAGATCTTGCTGTCTATTTCGGTATCGGCAATAAAATCTCCTGTCAGCTCTTCGCTTGTTGCACCGTTCATGAGGCAGGAAACTACCTTGTTGTTTTTAAGCTCATCACTGCGGTTTCTTATATCGTTCCACATTACGAACTGTCCGAAGCTGAACAGACCGATAAAGCTGTTTTCAAGGATATTCCACGTTTTCTTGCCCATTATCGCCTGTCGTACAGTATTGAAAACAAGCGGCAGATCTATGCCGTGTTCGTCCTCGGGGAGCGGATCAAGCCCGTCTATATTTATGCCGTGATCCTGTCTTAAATACTCGATCATGGTTACGTTTATCTGAGCGTCTTCCTGACGGCTTCTGATAATATATCCCTTGTCACGGACATTTCTCACTATATCGACAGGAATAAGTACGAGCGGTGCATATCTCGGCTTTTCCGACATTTCACTTTCAAACCACCTGAGCAGTCCAAGCGATAAGAACAAGGTGTTTGAGCCGTTCTCCTCCATACTTACCTTTGCCGCACGGTACAGCTTTTTAAGGCTTTCCTCAAGCTCTGCGGCATCCATAAATGTTCTTATTCTTTTGTTTTTAAGCTCCTGCTCGGCAATATTCTTTACCAGATCCTTGTTTGTTTCTATCTCGAACGTCTTAATATCACGCATTGATACCGTCCACTCGGAGGGAGCTTCAAGAATGCGGAAATCCGTTCCGTCCGACAGCTTATCTTCAAGCAGTGAAAGATCAGACGCCATAATTTCTATGGTGCTTTTGTTCATTCTGAAATTGAGAAGTGAGTTTCTGAGTGAAAAGTCAAGCAGTTTTCTTTCCCATAGTTTCTGCTTTGTCATAGGCTCGTTACTGCCCTGTGCAACTTTTCCGTACAGCGATGTGTCAAGCTCGCTCGGCGCATTCATCCTGATACGCTTTGTGCTTTCGTTCTCAACGTTTTCCGAAGCGATCGCCTGTTCAAGCTTTAACGGTATAGGGCGTATTCCGCTGCCCCTTGTGCGTGCGATGTCAACAGCGCATATAAATTCACCCGGTTTATTAAAATGATCCTTGCCGTGTTTCAGCGCCGCATCAAAGTCTGTATTATCCTTTGTGATATCGGTACATTCGACAAGCAGTATTTCTTCTGCGCCTGTCACGATACGTTTTTCGATCGCCGATACATCGTCGGTCGCACAATCCGCAAAGGTTTCTTCCTCCAGATGGCAGCCGCAGAAAGCGTGACCGTTTATGAATAATATAAGGGGATTCAGTCCGACAGCTTCAAGGCATGACGCATACAGCACCGAAAGATCAAGACAAGTGCCCTGCTTTTGCTCAAGAACAGTATTTGCAAGGCGAACCTTCTGACCTATATATTCAAAGCTGGCAGGCGGCATATTGTATGCAATCTTCCTTGCGCAAAGCGCCGTATAGATTGATGCCATCTGCTGTTTTACAAAGTTCGGATTCTGCCGCTGATATGCGCTGAACGCAGTCGTGTCCGCCCACTTTTTAAGATATACAGACGCTTCCGATATGACTTTTGCGATTTCGGGGTGATTGGGCGTCACAAATGCCGCAATAAGCTCCGGGTCAAATGCAAGTCCGCTCCATTCGTTGAATGAAAGCAACTGAACCGGGACGTCCTTGTGATAAAGTTCGCTGTCGTCTTTTGTAAGTGAAAAGCTGACCGTACCGGATATGGCTTCTGTCAGAGAAAACAGTATTTCCGTGCTGAGGATTATCCTCAGCGGTGAAATCTCGACCGACTGTCCTGCGGGGACGGCATTTATGTCGTATGTGAATGTCTTTGCAAAGCCGGGATCAAAGGCGATAGTCAGCTTTACATCGCTTATATCTTCATCGCCCTCATTGCTGACGGTAAGATTTCTTATGAAAGGTATGAAATTTTGTTGCATTGCGAAATTGATTTTCGGTATCATATCGCAACCGAGTGTCAGAACTGCGCCCATGTAACACCATCCTTGAATTTTAAAAAGTTTCCGTTATTAACGGTATCAGTTAAATTATACTACTATATTCAAAACCTGTCAATCGTAGTACAGCGATTACGGGATAGAAAAGACGGCAGAGTGAATTTACGCATTTTTCACGGTTTACCGTAATGCTGTGCATTTTTTCGCTGATCATATAATATCCTGTTCCGACTGCATCGGCAATAAACCAGCCGATAGGTATAGCAATCCATATTCCCATAACTCCGATTGTAGACACGGGTGACAGAATATACGCCAGAAGCACTATTGTTCCGAGTGAAAGAATCGTCAGGACTACCGACATCAACGGTTTATTTACCGCTCTGTAGTAGCCGTAGAGCATAAACAGTATTCCTATGCCGATGTAGCACAGATCTTTATCGAGCGACAGACCTATAATCACGGATGTAAGGAAGGTTATGAGTGTATATGATGAGCCGACGGCGGCAAGTGCGTTGTCGCCGATATGTCTGCCGACTATCCATGTATCAGCGAGGTTGTAAAGCTGCTGCATTATATTTCCGAGCATAAGCGGCACTGCGAATGTCCATAGTCCGCCGGTTAACTGCCGACGGTAAGATCACGTTTTTTCATTATGTACTTCCTTTATATAAGCGGTGCGACAAATCCCCACACAACAGCAATCACAAGCGAGGGGAGCAGGTTTGCTACTCTTATCTGTTTTTTACGAATGAGGTTAAGTCCTACGCAAAAAATCAGGACATTGCCGACATAAGAAAGATAAGACAGTGCAAGGTCGGTCATAAAGCCTCCGGCAAATACAGCGATTATTGTTATGACGCCCTGAAAAATCGCTACCGGTACGGCAGAAAAGATACAGCCCTTGCCCTGAGAGGCAGTCATTACGCAGATAATCACTGCGTCAAGAATCGCTTTTGCGATAAGAACCGAGCAATCGCCGCTTACTCCGTCGTTTATCGAGCCTATCACTGCCATTGCACCTATACAGACAGTGCAGGAGGCGCTGACAAATGCCGATACAAATGAGTTGTCGCCTGTACTGTGGCTTTTGATTTTAAGCCATTCGCCGAACTTGTCCACAAGAGCGTTTATATTGATTATTTCACCGATAAGACCGCCTAAGGTAAGGCTTACTATCATCATTATCGTGCCGCCCGTTGACAGCTTGCCGCCTGACAGCGACAGCATATTCTGCATAACACCGCCGATGGCAAGCATCATTATTGCAACGGCATTGACCGACAGCAGAGTATCCTTTATTCTTTCGTTCAGCTTTTTACCGAACATCAGTCCGCATAGTCCGCCGAATATCAGCAGAGCGACATTTATTAAAGTGCCAAGTCCACGCATTTTTTTCCTCTTGATTCATTCAGATATTATCGCTACATATTATACAGCCGCATAAGCGGTATGTCAAGGAAACTCTTGACATACTGCTGTGGTTGAGTTATAATGTATTAGATTTCTAACAGTTTAAATCCTAATTTAAACTTACTGAGAGGTACTAATGGAAAATTCACTTCATCATTTACTGATGACCGACCACACCGCTTTTCGCAAGCGGATTTTTTCTGCTCTGAAAAACGAGGGGCTGACTTCGGGACAGCCGAAGGTGCTTGAATATCTTGCGGAGCATGACGGAGCGATGCAGAAGGATATTGCTGCCGCCTGCCGCATTGAGCCTGCAACGATGACTTCACTGCTTTGCGGTATGGAGAAAAAAGGTCTGATAATACGGTCTGCGCCGGACAGACGCTCGCTCAGCGTATATCTTACCGATAAGGGCAAGGCGCTTGTTCCACTTATAGAGCGGGAATTTGCAAGGATAGAGAGCGTAGCTACAAACGGATTTTCAGATGATGAGCGTGAAATGCTTATTTCACTGTTGTCAAGGATGCGTGAAAATCTTGGCTGAATCAAAGAACGAAGGAAAGACGAAGATGTCAAAGAAAGAAACCGCAAAGAGATATGTTTTATTTATAATAAGCCTGTTTTTCTCCGCACTCGGAGTGGCTTTTACAAAGCACGGAGAGCTGGGCGTGTCGCCGATCTCGTCTGTTGCGAATGTAATGAGTTATAAGCTTGATTTCTTCACGCTCGGTGTATGGCTTATAATCTGGAACTGCGTGCTGATACTCGGACAGATACTGATACTTCGTAAGAAGTTTCAGCCGATACAGCTTTTACAGATACCGCTGTCGTTCCTGTTCGGATATTTTACCGATTTCGGCTTGTGGCTCGTGGGCTTTATCCCTGCGGAAAACTACATAGTGCGCCTTATTATGGTAGTTATCGGAATTGTCATACTCGGTTTCGGAGTATCGCTGTCGGTTTCCGCGAATGTTATAATGAACTCGGGAGAGGCTTTTGTAAAGGCGATAGCAGATACGGCGAACAAGAATTTCGGTAATGTAAAGATAGTTTTTGATGTAAGCTGTGTGGTGCTTGCACTGATACTTTCACTGTTGTTTTTTGATTTTACGATAGTGGGAACAAGGGAGGGTACTGTTATTTCGGCGCTGTGTACCGGTCTTGCGGTGAAGCTGTTCCAAAGGCTGACGAATGAGCCTGTGAACAGACTTTTGAGTGATTGACGTATTGTAAAAAAAGGACAGACGTGGAGCGAGGGATAGTGCGGTTTTTGGAAGGGTTGGTTTTGGGCGAGGTTAGCTAACGACAAGAATATAAAAAAGCGGTCACAGCATATCACTGTAACCGCTTTTATTGATTATTGCTTTGTGCAACTTCCGCCGTTTTGCCGTCCTTTAAAGATATATTGCGTTATTAAAGGCGGAATTTGGGGCGGCACATTGCCGCAGGCGGAATTTGAAGTGCCGCATCGGCATCAACCTTCGTATTCGGAGAATTTGGGAGCGTTGGCTATTACGTCGGCTTCAAGAGCCTGCGGTAATTGCTCGTAGTGGTCGAACTGAGCGGTGAAATGACCTAAGCCTCTGGTTATCTGACGGATAACGGTCGCAAGGTCGGTTATCTCGGACTGGGGCATCTGAGCGTCAAGCTCGGTCATACCCTGTTCTTCCTCGCTGGGATTCATACCGAGAACAGTGCCTCTGCGCTTGTTGATGACCGTCATTATATCGCCTGTGCTTGCATCGTCAAGAATTACCTTTACAAGACAGATAGGCTCGAGTATGCAAGGCTGAGCTTCCGTAAGTCCCTGCTTGTATGCGATATGAGCCGCCATTTTGAACGCCTGCTCGGAGCTGTCTACAGGGTGGTATGAGCCGTCAAGCAGAGTAGCCTTCAAATTAACGACAGGATAGCCTGCCAGTACACCGTGTGCTGTCGATTCTGCAAGACCCTTTTCAACGGCAGGGAAATAGTTCTTCGGAACGCTTCCGCCGAAAACCTTTTCCTCAAATACAAGAGTATCGCTGTCGCAAGGCTCGAATTCAATCTTTACATGACCGTACTGACCGTGACCGCCCGACTGCTTCTTGTGCTTGCCTTCAGCCTGTACTTTTTTGCGGATAGATTCACGGTAGGCGATTATCGGGTCGGAAACTATTACATCCACGCCGAATTTAGCCTTCATCTTTGAAATTGCGGCGTCAAGGTGCTGTTCGCCAAGACCGCCTAATATACGCTGATGCGTTTCGTGGTTGTGGTCGTAGCTTAATGTCTTGTCTTCCTCGACCATACGCTTTATCGCATTGCTTATCTTGCCCTCGTCATTTTTATCCTTTGCAGAGATAGCCTTGAAGAAGCAGGGAACGGGGTATTTTTCTGCGGCGAATACCGTTTCGTCACCCGATGCGGTGAGTGTATCGCCTGTGTTCGCACTGAGCTTTGTTGCGGCTACTATGTCGCCTGCGTAGGCTTCAATCATATCCTCTGTTTTCTTGCCCTGCATACTCAGGAGCTTACCGGGCTTTTCAAGATTGCCTGTTGTGCGGTTTACGACCTCTGTTCCTGCGGCAAGAGTACCGTTGACTATCTTTATGTAGCTGAGCTTTCCGACAAATGGGTCGGCTACTGTCTTGAACACCTTTGCTTCAAGCGTGTCACGGCTTGCATACTGTACTTTTGAGCCGTCCTCGCAAAGCTCGCCGTCTGTTTCATCGGGGCTCGGGAGCATATATATTATGGTGTTGAGCATCATATCAATGCCTGCGAGAGTGTCGCCCGAACAGCATACAACAGGTGTGATGTAGCCCTTGTGTATACCGTCGTGAAGCCCCTTTACTATCTCGGCCTCGGTGAAGTCCTCGCCCTCGTTTTCAAAGTAGCGCATCATAAGCTCTTCGTCCGTTTCGGCTACAGCCTCAGCCATTGCGGCACGCAGACCTTTCAGACGGTTTTCCGACGCAGGCATGGGTACTTCGGTAGGTACGCCGTTGTCATAAGTATATGCCTTCATTTCAAGCAGGTTTATGTAGCTTTCAACGGTGCCGTACTTGTCAAAGGGAACTACTATGGGGCATATAGACGGACCAAACTGCGTTTTAAGCTCTTCAAGGCACTTGTAGAAGTTGCTGTTTTCTTCTTCCATACGGGTGACAACGAACATTGTCGTTTTGCCGTGTTTTACTGCCTCTCTGTATGCTTTTATAGTGCCGACCTGAACACCGTCCTTTGCGGGAAGCGCTATTACAACGCTTTCTGCGGCGCTGATTCCTTCATAAAGTCCTGCGGCAAAATCAAACTGACCGGGAGTATCGAGAATATTTATTTTAACGTCTTTCCACTGGCAGTAAGCAAGCGAAGTACCGAGTGAGATCTTTCTCTTTATCTCTTCGGGATCATAGTCGCAGACGCTGTTGCCGTCCGATACTTTGCCCATTCTCTCAATCTCGCCGCACTTGTAGAGCAGGCCTTCCGCTACGGATGTTTTACCGCTGCCGCCGTGTCCTGCGAGGGCTATGTTTCGTATGTTTTTGCAAGTGTAAGTTTTCATGGTTTTATCCTTTTATCCTTTCATCAAAAATTCGGATAAATACATTATATACGGATTTTGGAAAAAATACAAGGGATTTTTCGTGAAAACTGAAATACGAGTGTAGAAATATATTGCTTGTTTTTGTGCATAACGCACAAAACGTTTCTGCGATTATTAATGTTTCTTTACAATTGTGCAACACGGCAGTATAATTAATTTTAACAAAAGAAAAGAGGAACAGGATGAATATTACGGTAAGAGAATATAAAAGTACGGACGCACACGCTGCGGCAGAAATATGGAACGAGGTTGTGCGTGACGGAGTTGCATTTCCTCAGGAAAATGAAATGAGCGACACCGACGCGGACGAATTTTTCCGTTCACAGAGTTATACAGGTATAGCCTGTGACAAAAACGGAAAGATATATGGATTGTACATACTTCATCCGAACAATGTCGGCAGATGCGGTCATATCAGCAATGCAAGCTATGCTGTAAGCTCTTTTGCACGCAGAAAGGGCGTAGGCAGAGCGGTAGTCACCGATTGTATAAAAAAGGCTAAGGAGCTCGGCTTTAGAATTCTACAGTTCAATGCGGTGGTGGCAAGCAACACTGCGGCATTGGCACTGTATAAGTCGCTCGGATTTACACAGCTTGGTGTTATTCCTGACGGATTCAGGCTGAAAGACGGAAATTACGAGGACATTATTCCGCATTATATCAAGCTTTAATATATAGTACCATTATTATATGCCTACAGACAAAACCGCCGTTATCAAAGTTAGATACTCTGATAACGGCGGTATTTAATACCACTAACCTATTATTGCATATTACAAAAAGAACCGCATTTTATGCGGTTCTTTACTGGCTGGGGTGGAAGGATTTGAACCCTCGAAATGGCGGAGTCAGAGTCCGATGCCTTACCACTTGGCGACACCCCAATATTCGGTTTTGTTGCCGCTGTCGTGACAACGTAGATTATTATATCACAACAAAACTTTGATGTCAAGCGTTTTTTTAAACTTTTTTTACTTTTTCATGAAAAAGTATGTGCAATAAATACAAAAAGTATATTTCGCCTAGAATATCGCAATCTGTAATATGATTTACCGATCTTTTTGTTCCTGTCCTTTGTTTACTATGAAAATTCCAAGACTGATAAACACAAGTGCAATGAGTGCTTCAGGTCGGAATGCCTGCTGTGTCTCACCCAGCAGAAGCGCCGAGAGCAGTACTCCGCATACCGGGTTCATGAATCCGAACACTGCAATCTTTGATACGGGATTATATTTCAGTAGTGTGCTCCATATCGAATAGGCGCAGGCTGAAATAAAAGCAAGATAAAGGAGCATAAGCGTTGCGGGGGCGGGACTTCCGGAAATGCCCAGACTTCCGCCGGCAATCAATCCTATAACAGTCATTACAGCACCGCCGAACAGAAACTGCCAACCGCTGAGCATCATAGTGTCTGTATCAGCAGAAAAGCGCTTTATAAGCACCGATGACAGTGCGTATGCAACTGTGGAGATAAGGATAAATCCGTCGCCGGTAAGATTGAATCCGCTGAGCAGCGAGCTGTCGAGATTGATTACGATAATACCCGCAGTGCCGAATACACAGCCGGTTATCTTGAGCCATGTCAGCTTTTCCAGACGGAATATAAGCGATGATATCAGAATGCAGACGAACACGCTCATTCCCTCAATAACGGAGGACTTTACTCCGCTTGTGTTTGCAAGTCCGATATAGAAGAACAGATATTGCAGAATAGTCTGGAACAAGCTCAGTGAGATAACTTTCGGTACTTCACGGAGTTTGGGTATCATCGGTTTTTTGTGCATAATACTGCCGATTATGATAACCATAATTCCGGCTATGAAAAACCTTACTCCGGCAAATAGTATCAGCGATGCTGGGTTTGCCGTATCTACAGAGAACAATCCGTATCCTATCTTGACGCACGGAAATGCACTGCCCCACAGTGCAGAACAGAGCATTGCAAGCAACGCCGCAATATATGTTTTTCTGAGTGTATCCGCTTTCATAAAAACCTCGTATATAACAAAATCAAGCGGCACTGTCGCAGGCAGACAGTACCGCTTTATATTTTAACACCCGACAGCTCCGGGGTCAATACTGTTTATTAAGATAGTTGATTATTTGTTCAGCCGCATTGCAATTACGGAAATGTCGTCGCTTTTGTCTTCACCCGCATAAAATCTGGCAGTAGCAGCTACTTCTTTTGAAAATTCCTTTAAGTCGGGCTCCTTGTCCATTTCGCGGTAAAGCCACTTCTCGTTAAGTTCTGCGCCGTCGCTTGTTATTACTATCATGTCGCGGTTTCCTATCGTGAATGTCCTGCGATCGTAGACAGGTTCGTCCTTTACACCGACAGGCAGTCCTTTACAACCAAGCCGCATACAGCGGCTTCCGCACTTGATATAGGTATTTGCACTGCCTGCCTTATACAAGTCGGTTTTACCGCTGTACAGGTCGACAGCACATATCTCAAGCGTTGCAAAGCTCTCATCGGAGGACTTGCACATAAGGGAGGTATTGATCACGTTTATCGCTGCATCTATACCCACTCCCGCTTGCAGCAGTCTTATCAGCATACCGCAGGCAAAGGACGAATCCACACGCGCCCTGCTTCCGCTGCCCATGCCGTCTGACAAGACTACATAGGCAATGCCGCTCTTGTCAATGAAGCTGTCGTAATAGTCACCGCAGGCGGTGCCTTCGGTTTTACTGAGCTGGCATATCTCGATATCAAGCGTATAGGTAGTGCGGGAGAAAACGCTGAGCTTACAGCCGCCGCCCACACGGCTTATTGCTGGGAGGTCAAAATGTCGGCGGAAAGCGAGCGTCAGTGCTTCGCAGATATCCTGCTTTGATGCAAAAAAACCGGTATCGGAATAGGCTTCTACCGACATCCTGCCCTGTTCGCCGAGCTGAACGCTGACAGCATCGGCATCTTCACAGCCGAGCTTGTACAGTACGTTTATCGCAGTTTCATTATATTCGGGCTCAATGTCGCCGCTGTTTTCGATTTCATCCGATAACTGGGACAGGATCTGTTCTGTAGCCGATAACTGAGCGGTCAGAACAGACCTCATGCGTGCTATTCTCCTGCGTTCCGCTTCATTTTCGGACAATGTGGTGTAAAGCTTGTGTATTTTGTCGCATAACTGCTCCTTATGCGGACAACGCCCGGATAATGGTGCAGAAAATAGTTCCGGAGTGGGTTCTTCACCGCTTTTAACAGCATTTGTAAGTCTGGCAAACTGCTTTATACTGTCGCCGTATTCTTTTCCCCAGCATTGCATATTATATCTGCATTTTCTGCAAATGCTGTCACAGGCTGTATTATATACCCAGCTCATATCTCTCGGCTGAACGTTGTCAAGCTTTTCGGCAGTAAGTCCGACTGTGCGCCGTACCTCTGCAATTGCACCTTCTGCAAACTTAAGCCGTTTCGCAAACAATCTGCGTATACTGTTTTCGCCTGCGGTCAGTCTGACCATATCGGTCTGTTCAACGGTAAGCTTTGACGGGAGGAGCATAAAGACTGCCGACGACATAAAAATATCAGCCGCTATGGCAAGCTTTGAGTTGTCCATTGTAAAAAAGGCGGTGCAGATTGTAGCAGTCAGCACGAACGCTCCTGCTGCGCTTATCTTCTTTCCGCCGCAGAACATACCTGCGAGAGCCGCCGCAGGTGTAAGAGCCGCCGCAAGAAACGCATTGCCGTCCATACCTACCGATGTGCCCAGCGCACAGGCGGCGGCACACACCGCCCCCGCTCCGCTCCCGTACTTCATAGCGGCGCAAAGAGCCAGTCCCGATGCAAAGATAACACCGAAATTGAATACGCCTATGCTGTAGTGCGACAAAATCCCTGATACTATGGCACAGCCGCCGATAACGCAGATAAAGCTGAGAGGGTCGCTCCTGACAGTCACCTTTACAAGCTCACGCTTTGACGACAGACGCATAAGCCTGAGCGCCACGACTGCACCGCCGCCTGCCATAGCAGACAGGATAATGCAGTTCATAATATCGCTTACGGAGGACGAGGTTAGAAAGTTTGCGGCAAAAACAGAGCCTGCCGCAGTTATTGCCGATACCGCATCGGAAGCGGCGGTTTTTCTGCGGGAAACGATAAGGCGGATAGCGACCACCGACAGCAGTGCCGATGTGACGGTAACGCCGTCCGAATAATTGCCGCCCAGAATATAGCCTGCTACACTGCCGACAAAAGCGCTTATACAATCGATACCGCTCATCGCCGCCGCAAACGACGCCGCAAACGGCGACGGTTTTCCGAACACGGTACTCATGGAAATGACCGCCGCAATAAGCATTACCGTACCGCATCTTATCACCGACCGGTCGCGTATATGTACGTTGTTTTTTGTTACTGCCCTTGACATTGTAAACATCCTTTCGCAAATGCAGATATTCCCGATGCAAAACGAAAAAAGCGGGAATATCAATATGTTATTATTTTACAATTGGTATACGGCGCTTTTTGTCGCAGTAAGTAACAGTACTGCGCAAAGAAATACGGGAAATGTCGGGCAAAGTATTATACGGGCAGAAGCGATAGTATTCGTGGCAAAGGGATAATATACGACAATTTGTATACAAATTGCGTATGTTACGGTTTGTGTTTTTTGAAAGTCTGATCGGCAAAACAGGTGCGTCTTATATTTTATCGTATGGATGTGAATTATAACCAAATTCAGATCTGCAAATTTTGCTGTTTTATATGCTGATTTTGTCGGATGGGTTGAAAGACAGAAAAGAAAAATGTTATTATCAATACAGAATACAGAGAAATTGTGCGAACAGTGACAATTACGGAAAAAGAGTAAAAGGAGTAAATCAATGAATGGCAAGAGAGTTAAATCGGCGATAATGTCGGCGGTGATTCTGTCGGCGGTCGCCGTGAGCGGTTGCTCGGCTGATGGCGGAGTTTCACTCAACGAATCGTGCGTGAAAGCAGAATTATCTGCTTTTTTCAACACTTACGGCAAAGATGAAAGTGCCGAAACCGAAAGTCGGACATCTTCCGACAGCATATCTGTCTCAACAACCGAAAAGAAGCCTGAAACCACAGCGGTTACAACAAAGAAAGACAATATGACAAAAGCAGAATGGAAAGAAACAAAGTCTGAGGGTACAAAGTATGTGGCGGTTGGCTGTTACAGCAGAAAAAAAGCCATTCTCGGCTCTGAAACGGTAAAGCTGTATAACGTCAACGATAAGGTTACGGTGGTCGCTGTGACCGATACGGGTTATGCAAAGCTGAAAGACGGCACATTTATACATACAGATTATCTGTCGGACAGTAAGGTGACAGTCACGACCGCACCGACGACTACAACGACAAAGAAGCCTGCACAGCAGGATCCGGTACAGTCGCAGACTTCCGAAGAGTACTCGTGGGCGATAAATCCGAGTTATGCGTATGATGATGTGGCTGTAGTTAAACAGTTTGACACTCCGTGGGGAGAAGGAACTCTTGCGTCGTTTGTAAGAGAAAAAAACGGTGTATGTCAATACAATCCGGGAAAAGAATATAAAGGAATTTTTACGGCGACAGATACTTCAGGTAAATGTGGACTTATAGACATAAACGGAAAGACGATACTCGTTAGTAAATATGACAAAATCAATATTTCAAACTGGATGTACAGATATCATTATATTGAGGTCAGCTATCTGAAAGATAGCGATGGTGACTATGAATATTATAAGGATTATTGGTTAAACGAAAATTTAAATGAGGTAGAACCTTCATCGGGAATCGGAAGCGATCCGGGATCGGTTTATTACTATGATATAGATACCGGTCGAATTTATTTTGATGACTTGATGATGGGAAATAAAGAGTTGACCGGTGACGAACTTTCGGAAGTGTACAAACCGGTAGTTTCATCTGTAACTGCCGAGGGAGAGACAATACTATTATATGGAGAGAAAACGTTACAACACGATTTTTATACAGATAAGCCGGGAACGGGAAAGTATGGGCTTATATCAGGCGGTAAAATAACAGTACCAATGGAATATGACGGCTATTTTAAATCTGAAACAGCCGATATATTCAGCGATTGCAACAGAATAGTTTTCTGGAAAAATAACAAGATATACGTTTTCGACAAGAACGGAAAATGCTATTCAGGCGGTAAATATGACAAGACTGATAATGATAATCAGGAGCTTTACTATCTGAACGGCTATCTGCCTGTATGCAAAAGCGGCAAATGGGGACTTATAGATGTCAACGGAAATGAAGTTGTGAAGTGCCGGTTTGACGATATTTCATCGGTATATGACGGTAAGGCATGGGCTAAGCAAAACGGCAAGTGGGGATTAATCGAGCTTGCCTGAAATAAAGGAAGTATATTATGTTTAAGAAAGCAAAGAAAATCAGCGCGGCGGTTTTGTCGGCGGTTATGATGCTGACGGCTGTTGCTACACCACTGGGGATAAGTTGCCGTTTATCGGTGACAGTTCGTCTATTATTGCAGGAGCAGAAACTTATGGGTTATACTACCGTATACTTAACGGCGTAGGCGGTTTCAAGGCTAAATCCAAAACCAAGACTTCAATAACGCTCGGATGGAACAAGGGTACAACGGCGAGCGGCTACCAGTTACAGCAGTATAAGAACGGCAAGTGGGTAACTGTTTATACAGGCACAAAGGCTACCAATACAAGCTATACGGTAAAGAGCTTAAAGTCTAACACAAGCTACAAGTTTAGGATAAGAGCGTATAAGACTTACGGTTCATCAAAGCAGTATGGTTCATGGAGCAAGGAGCTTACGGTAAGGACGAAGAGGTAAAAGCGTTACAAATTAATAGTAAAGGACATCGGTCGGAAACGGTCGGTGTCCTTTTTGAATCAAATTTGCAAGAAAACAGGGTAGAGGACAAAAAGAATATTGTGTAACAAGCAAAAAATCCACCGCCCGAAAGCAGTGGATTTTCTTTATATTCGGTTTTTTTAAATCGCCAAATTCTGAATCCGCATTATCATATTGTAACCGCCGATAACGGAGGTTGCATATATCGCCGACATTCGGAACGGCGAATTTGAAGCGGCACATTGCCGCACCGCCGGTAACGGAGGTCACGCATATCGCCGACAATCGGAACGGCGAATTTACAGTGGCTTTCAGCCACCCGGCGCCTATTGGGTCATGCCGAGTTCTATTGCCTTGATGTTGGCGTCTATAAGATGGGCTTTCTTAGGCGGGATAACCTTTGCCATAGCCTTTTTAACCGTTTCCATCGTGGTAAATTTCGTTTCCTTAAGAAGCTTTCCGACAAGGATAATGTTTGCCATACCCTTCATATCATGCTCGTTTGCGAGAGCTGTTGCAGGTACATAATATACATTGATGTCCGTCCTGTCGCACTTTGCGTCAACAAGCGTACTGTCGATAATAACCGTACCGCCGGGTACAACAGAATCAATAAACTTATCGTAGCTCGGAGTGTTCATTACTATAAGTGTGTTCGGTGTGTCGACAAGGGGCGAGCCGATAGGGTCGTCGCTTATACATACAGAGCAGTTGCAGGTACCGCCGCGCATTTCGGGACCGTAGGAAGGAAGCCACGAAACCTCCTTGTTCTCATACAGTCCGAAGTATGCGAGCATTTTTCCCATAAACAGTATGCCCTGTCCGCCAAATCCGGCAAGAAGAATTTCGTTTGTCATCTTATCGCACCCTCCTTGAATACACCTAAAGGATAGTAAGGAATCATCTCTGTGCGGACTCTGTCAAGAGCCTCGATAGGCGTCTTGCCCCAGTTTGTAGGACAAGTTGAAAGAACCTCGATTATAGAGAAGCCCTGCTTGTTCTTCTGGAACTCAAATCCTTTTCTGATTGCCTTTTTGGCAATGTTTATATTCTTGGGGTCGATAACCGTTACACGTTCGGCAAGCGCAACACCGCTGAGCGTCGAAAGCATTTCGCATACTCTTACGGGGAAGCCCTCAACATCGGGATTTCTGCCGTAGGGGGTCGTCTGCGTTATCTGACCGGGAAGCGTCGTAGGTGCCATCTGACCGCCTGTCATACCGTAGGTCGTATTGTTGATAAAAATAACAGTGATATTTTCGCCTCTTGTAGCGGCGTGAACGATCTCAGCCGTACCGATAGCCGCAAGGTCGCCGTCACCCTGATATGTAAATACGAACTTATCGGGGTTAGCTCTCTTGATACCTGTAGCTACCGCAGGAGCACGTCCGTGCGAGGCTTCAAGCATATCGCATTCAAAATAATCATAGGCCATAACCGAGCATCCGACAGGACAAACACCGATAGTTTCGCCCTCGATACCCATTTCGTCAATTACTTCGGCTACAAGTCTGTGTACTATACCGTGAGTACAGCCGGGGCAATAGTGGGTGGTCACGTCTGCCAGAGCGTGAGGTCTTTTAAATTCAGGCATTAGTTCTTACCTCCCATTTCTCTTAACTTTTCAAGTATCTCTGCGGGCTTCGGGATAACGCCGCCTGTTCTTCCGTAGAACTCGACAGGCTTTGAGCAGTTGACAGCAAGCTTTACATCGTCTACCATCTGACCCATAGACATCTCCACGCAAAGAACATTCTTAGCATTCTTGCACGCTTCGGCAATTTCCTTTGCAGGATAAGGCCAGAGAGTTATCGGCCTTACTATGCCGACCTTAAGTCCCTCTTTTCTTGCCGCTTCGACTGCCGATTTTGCAAGTCTTGCAGTCGAGCCGTAAGCCACAACAACAGTATCTGCGTCCTCGCAGTAGTCGCTGACAGCCTCTGTATGCTTTGCTTTTAAGTCCTCATATCTTTCAAATCTTTCTCTTACATTATCCTCAAGCTGATCGGGTTTCAAATAAAGAGAGTTGATTATGTTGTGCTTTCTCTTGTTGCCGTGACCGCAAGCTGCCCACGGTTTCTTTGACGCATCGGACATCTTTATCTCGGTATCCTCAAAGGCAACAGGCTCCATCATCTGACCGAGAAGTCCGTCCGCAAGGATAACCGCCGGCATTCTGTACTCGTCGGCAAGGTCGAAAGCCTTAGTTACCGTATCCACCATCTCCTGCACGGACGCAGGTGCGAATACAATAGCGTGGAAGTCGCCGTGACCGAGTGCGTGTGTTATCTGCCAGTAATCCGCCTGTGACGGCTGGATACCGCCAAGACCGGGACCGCCTCTTTGTACGTCAATGATAACGCAGGGTAAATCAGAGCCTGCAATGTAGCTTATTCCCTCTGTTTTAAGTGAAATTCCGGGAGAAGAAGATGATGTCATACATCTGATACCGGAGCCTGCACAGCCGTAAACCATATTTATAGCCGCAACCTCCGACTCAGCCTGTAAGAATACACCGCCTACCTTGGGCATTCTCTTTGACAGATATGCCGAAATTTCCGTCTGAGGTGTTATCGGGTAACCGAAAAAGCATTTACAGCCGGCTCTAATAGCGGCTTCCGCAAGTGCCTCGTTACCTTTCATAAGACTCTTTTCAGCCATTGTCGTCACCTCCTACAGTGATAGCGCAGTCAGGGCACATCATAGCGCACAGCGCACAGGCGATGCAAGCATCGTCATCTGTACATACGGCTGTGTAGTAGCCCTTCTTGTTGAGCTTTTCCGTCTGTAAAGCGACTATTTTCTTCGGACAGGCTGTTGTGCACAGTCCGCAGCCTTTACAGCGGTCAAAATCCACTTTCATTTTTGCCATATTTCTTGACCTTTCCTTTCGCCTAAAGTTTTATTCGGCTTACCATTCAGTTTTAATCAGATTACGGTAAGGAAACAGCTTTATTGTCCGGCTTCATCGCCGAATTCTTCCCACAGCTTTTTTACATATACCTTTATAGGGTATGCCTTATCAATACCGTCAAGGTATTCGTCTTTTGCGGTTACAGCCACAAGCGGCAGTCCCGCCGCTTGACACACCTTGTCCGCATAGTCAACAGAGCGGTGAATTATTTCGCTGTCGGTTTCGCTGCCAAGGTTGGTGTTGTTTATTATACCTGTGCATTTCATACCCGATGCGTTTTCAATCTCATACATCAGCTGTAAAGCTTCTTCCGGCTCTTTTGTAAGATATCTGCAACGGTTGATAACATACAGCATCTGTGTGTCATATCTGTCGAATATGGGCTTGTACCGACCGAGAGCTTTGGCACCCTCATCGTCACCGCCTACATCTATAATTATATACCCGTCCCTGTCGGCGATACCGTTCATATCAAAGCCGAGAGCGGGTATGTCGAGATTTGAATTTGCATAGGTCGGAACGGTAAGGCTGATATCGTGCTTTCCGAACAGCTCCTTGAAATCGGCTGTCCTGAAATAAGGATTTACTATATCAAGGTCGACCACTGTGACCTTTTCGCCTTTTGCGGCAAGATCAAGCGCCATATTGACCGACACGTTGGTTTTGCCTGAGCCGTAATGACCTGTTATTATATTTATCTTTTTGAAGTTCATTTTTATCCTTTTCAATACACCGCTTTTTTACGGATGGTTCTATAAAAGTAATTATAACACTTTGAATCCGGTTTGTAAATAGGCAAATTTGGTAAGGTGCATAAAGCCGGGGCAGAGTATGACACCTGTATTAGGCAAAATACAGATTTCAGACATAGGACTAAACGGATTTGAGGACGAAATAATCAGCTTATTAAAATGTATGATTTGTTTGCGACAGTACTAAACCGACCGTCAACACTGTATGTGCACGTCTGCTCGGGCAAATTTCCGACGATCTTAATTTATCGGCGGTTTGCGTTGGATTATGATGTAAATAGGCAAAAATGAAAAATTGCACAAAATAATTTTAAAGTAGTTTTAGTAATTCGTTAAAAAATTTATATAAAACTCTTGACAAGTTATGAAAAGTGTGATACAATGTATTCACAGTCAGAAAAAGGCTGTTGAGATAGATAGTTTAGATGAAAGGAATGATCGTCAAAAATGAGCAAAAGCGTATACAGTCTGGTGTTGTCGGATGAGATAGTACGGGCGATTGACTCTCTGGCATACAGAATGAATACAAGCCGTTCGGCACTTATCGACAGGATACTTGCCGAGAAACTCTCAATGCAGACGCCCGAAATACGAATGCGTAACATAATGGAGAATATCAGCAGTTTTTTTGACGAAGAGATATTCCGCTTGCAGACTGCGGCAGGCGATGGGGGAATGCTTATAAAAAGCCCGCTGCCTTATAAATACAAGCCGACAATACGTTACGCCGTAGAACTTATGCGCGAGGGCAAATATCTCGGCAGACTGAAGGTAAGCTTCAGAACGCAGAACGTGACGTTGATGACGCTGATGAATGATTTCCTTACCTGCTTTGCAAGTATAGAACACCGTAATCTGGCACAGTTTGATGATATTGATGTAGTAATGCAGATAGATAAAGACAAGATGACGAGGATGTTAAACAAGCCTATTCTCAAGGATATGAGAAAGATCACCGATCCTAATCTCACAGCAGAGGCTATTGCGGACTATGTCAATTTTCTTGACAGAACGATCAAACTTTATTTTGAAAACGCAGACAACAGAAAGCAGGCGATAGCACTTGTCGACGCCGCATACAAAGAGCATATGAAAGCTGTTAAAATAATCGTATAACAGCCCGTTATGCCGCAGAATATAAGCATGGGCGTAAGCCCGAAGGAAAGGAAGATTTGATATGCTTAACACTAATAATCTGACACAGAAATCAATGGAAGCCATAAGCACAGCTCAGAGTATTGCTGTTTCGTATCAGAATATGAATATAGAACAACAGCACATTTTGCTTGCGTTGCTTCAGGCTGAGGACGGACTTATCCCTCAACTTATAAAAAAGATGGGTGCTGACGCTTCACAGCTGACAAGGCTTACCGAACAGAGCGCCGCAGGAATTCCGAAGGTAACGGGCAGCGGCAGAGATCCCGAAAAGGTGTATGTATCTCCCGATGTTGATAAGGCATTTACAGCCGCTGAAGAAAAAGCAAAGCAGATGAAGGACGAGTATATCTCGGTAGAGCATCTGTTCATAGGACTTCTTGAAAAGCCGAACTCACAGCTTAAGGACATTTTCGCAAAGTGCGGTATTACCGAAAAGGCATTCTTACAGGCACTTGAGCAGGTAAGGGGCAGTGTGCGTGTTACCGGACAGAATCCGGAGGAAACCTACGACGTGCTTAAAAAGTACGGTCAGGATTTAACAGAACTGGCACGGCAGAACAAGCTCGACCCAGTTATCGGCAGAGATACTGAGATAAGGAACGTTATCCGTATTCTCTCCCGTAAGACAAAGAACAACCCTGTGCTGATAGGCGAACCCGGTGTAGGTAAAACAGCTATCGCCGAAGGACTTGCACTGCGTATAGTGCGTGGAGATGTTCCCGAAAACTTAAAGGAGCGCCAGATATTCTCGCTTGATATGGGTGCGCTCGTTGCAGGTGCAAAGTACAGAGGCGAATTTGAGGAAAGACTTAAAGCGGTATTGCAGACCATAAAGAAATCCGAAGGTCAGATAATACTGTTCATAGATGAGCTTCATACCATAGTAGGCGCAGGCAAGACGGACGGCGCAATGGACGCAGGAAATCTGCTGAAACCTCTGCTTGCAAGAGGTGAGCTTCACTGCATAGGTGCGACAACGCTCAACGAGTACAGACAGTACATTGAAAAGGACGCCGCCCTCGAAAGACGTTTCCAGCCGGTAATGGTAAACGAGCCTACGGTAGAGGATACTATTTCTATATTGCGTGGCTTAAAGGAACGTTACGAGGTGTTCCACGGCGTAAAGATTCACGACTCGGCGCTTATCGCCGCCGCAACGCTTTCTGACAGATACATTTCGGACAGATTCCTGCCCGATAAGGCGATAGACCTTGTAGATGAAGCGTGTGCGCTCATCAAGACAGAAATGGAATCTATGCCGTCAGAGCTTGACGACATCCGCAGAAAGATAATGCAGCACGAGATAGAAGAAGCCGCTCTCAAAAAGGAAACCGACCGTATCTCCGTTGAGCATCTTGCCGAGGTACAGCAGGAGCTTGCCGAAATGCGTTCAAAGTTCAACGAGATGAAGGCAAAGTGGGAGAACGAGCGTAACGCCATCTCAAAGGTACAGAAACTGCGTGAGGAGATTGAAAGCACCAACAGCCTTATTGAGCAGGCTGAAAGAAGCTATGATCTGAATAAGGCGGCAGAGCTTAAATACGGTAAGCTCCCTCAGTTACAAAAAGAGCTGGAGGAAGAAGAAAAGCTGGCAGAGCAGTCAAAGTCTGCCTCTATGCTGCACGATAAGGTTACAGAGGAAGAAATTGCTAAGATTATCTGCCGCTGGACAGGTATCCCTGTTTCAAAGCTGATGGAGGGAGAGCGTGAAAAACTGCTCCATATGGAAGATATACTTCATAAGCGTGTAATAGGTCAGGACGAGGCTGTTGAAAAGGTAAGCGAGGCTATACTGCGTTCAAGGGCAGGCATCGCAAATCCCGATCAGCCTATAGGCTCGTTCCTGTTCTTAGGTCCTACCGGTGTTGGTAAGACAGAGCTTGCAAAGGCTCTTGCCGAGGCTCTGTTTGACGATGAACACAGCATGGTTCGTATTGATATGTCGGAATATATGGAGAAATTCAGCGTGAGCCGTCTTATCGGTGCGCCTCCAGGATATGTCGGATATGAGGAGGGCGGTCAGCTGACCGAGGCGGTAAGAAGAAAACCTTACTCGGTCGTACTTCTTGACGAGGTAGAAAAGGCTCACCCCGATGTATTCAATATCCTGTTACAGATTCTTGACGACGGCAGAATCACCGATTCTCAGGGCAGAACGGTAGACTTCAAGAATACTATTATCATTCTGACAAGTAACCTCGGCTCATCGTATATCCTTGACGGTATCAACGATAAAGGCGAGATTTCCGAAGAAGCTAAAAATGAGGTCAACAAATTGCTTAAAACACAGTTCAGACCCGAATTCCTCAACCGTCTTGATGAGATCGTGTTCTACAAGCCGCTCCGTAAGGACGAGATCTCCGGTATTGTCGATCTTATGCTCGGTGAGCTTAAGAAACGTCTTGCCGATAAGGAAGTAGGCTTTGCTATTACAGATGCTGCAAAGGACTATGTAATCGACAACGGCTTTGATCCGAACTACGGCGCAAGACCGCTCAAGAGATTCATACAGCGTAAGATAGAAACGCTTATCGCAAGAAAGCTGATAGCCGATGATGTAGCACCCGGCAGTACGCTGACGGTAGACTATAACGGCGAAAAGCTGATTTGCAGTGAGAGCTGATAAATGAATTACGGTCACGGGCAACAGTCCGTGACCGTATTTTTTGTACTATAAACAGTACAGCTTTAGCCGGAAATATAGACAAGCGGTTATCGGTGTGCTAAAATATATAGTGTAAGGAGTGATATTTTGAGAAAGAAAATAACAGCGGTGCTGACTGCGCTTGTAATGCTTACAGGCTGTTCGGCAAATGCTCCGGTTTCATCGGAAAACGCTTCATCCTCATCCGGCTTTTCGTCGGAAAATGCTTCATCCTCATCCGGTTTTTCGTCGGAAGTATCAGCTGAAGGCTCATCATACAGTGAAACGCAGAGCGTTACCCAAGAAAACGACAATGTAAATAACCTTGACAGCGATGAGATGAAGGTGCATTTTATTGATGTCGGACAGGGCGACAGCATTTTCATCGAACTGCCGAATACAAAGACGATGCTTATAGATGCGGCTGAAAAGGAATATGCGGACAGGATAACCAACTATATTTATTCCTGCGGATACAATACGCTTGATTATGTTGTCGCCACTCATCCGCACAGCGACCATATCGGCGGTATGGCTGACGTTATCGGTGCGTTTAATGTCGAAAACGTTATATTGAGTCCCGCAACGCACACAACAAAATCGTATACGAATATGCTTAAGGCGATAGACGACAGCGGTGCTAAGGTAAAAATCGGAGTAGCGGGAACGGAGATTTTCTCTGACGGCGATTTGTCGGCGGTTGTGATAGCGCCTGTTACAGAGGACTACAGCGACCTTAACAACTCGTCCGTTATGGTTATGCTGACATATGGAAATAACAAGTTCTTATTTACCGGCGACGCTGAAGAAGAGGAAGAATGTACGGTAACAGCCGATATTAAGTGTGATGTACTGAAGGTCGGTCATCACGGAAGCAGTACCTCGACAAGCATAGCTTTTCTGACAGCGGCAAGCCCCGAATATGCGGTCATATCCTGCGGAATGGGCAATTCATACGGACATCCGCATACTGAAACGATTGATAAGCTGAAAAAGGCGGGAATAAATATCTACCGCACCGATCTGCAGGGCGATATAATAATGACCTGTGACGGCGAAAAAATAACCGTGAATGCAGAGCCGAGTGCGGCAGGCGGTGCATCGTCCGGGGAGAGCAAATCCGAAACGACTAAATCGTCAACCACAACAAAAGTAACTACTACAACAGTAACAGAGAAACCTGCGGAAGAAAATCCCGTAAGCTATTCGTATGTGCTGAATACTAACACTATGAAGATACACCGTGCAGGCTGCTCATCGGTAAGTCAGATGAGCGAAGAGAATAAAGGCTATACAAATGATTATGACGGGGCGATAGCGCAAGGGTATGAGCCGTGTAAGAGGTGTATGCCGTGAGAGAAATCATATTAAAAGCCGCTTGACTTTTCATAGAAATATGCTATAATAACCTCGGACATAAAATCCGCCGATAGCGGATTTTGCCGTGCAAAAGCACGGCTTACGGCACACCGCTTGTCTGAGAATGTTTTTGCTTACGCAATAACAACCTCAGCCTGAAATCGTCAGAAGACGATTTCATCGCATGATATGCGGCTTGCTACGCAATGGCTGAGAACGTTTTAACATAAAAACTTTTGCCGATGGGCAAAAGACGACGTACCGCCGTGTCGGTTGACACCGACTTGATTTTATGTTATAACAACCTCAGACATAAAATCCGCTCATAGCGGATTTCGCCGTGCAAAAGCACGGCTTACGGCACACCGCTTGTCTGAGAACGTTGAAACACGATTTTGTTTTGCCCGATGGGCAAAATTTGCGGCATTTGCCGCTATGTGCCTTGACGGCACATTAAAATCGTGTTATAACAACCTCAGCCTGAAATCGTCAGCGGACGATTTCACCGCATGATATGCGGCTTGCTACGCAATGGCTGAGAACGTTTTAACATAAAAACTTTTGCCGATGGGCAAAAGACGGCGTACCGCCGTGTCGGTTGACACCGACTTGATTTTATGTTATAATATAAATAAAGAGGGAAACGACAGACGGTCACTCCCTGAGATAAGTTTAATAACCGCTCACAGTTTGCGACATGGGGCGGTTATTTCTTTTTGTTTATAAAGTTTATAACAAAAGAAATGATACTGAAGATCATAACGGTAAATCCCGTTAGGAAGAAACCGATCTGAATCAAGTTGTCCAGAGTTATGTACACAGCTTCACCTCCTTTCCAAGTGCTTAACGCACTTTCGGGAGATGAATTTGACCGCCTGACGTCCAAGGTTTCCCTCAACTGATATTTTAGCATAATATAGCAAAAAGTGCAATCCCCGACGATTTGAAAAGTTCGTCGGGGATTGAATTGCTATATGATCAGATCGGTATCTTCAAGACGTTTATTGAAGAACTTCATTATCCTTATACACGGTTTTCTCAGCACTATACCGATAAAGAGGGCTATTGCAACATAAATCAGCAGGTAGAGCAGGTCTTCTATGTAGCTTTGCGCATATACGCCTGCGACCGCTTCACGCATTGCGTTTATGCTGTATCTGAAGGGCAGATAGGGAAGAATGCTGCGGAAAAATTCGGGGAGAACTTCGGGAGGGAATGTACCGCCCGAGCCTGCAACCTGAAGTACAAGGATAATTACCGCAAGAGCTTTTCCTATTACGCTGAATGTGATCGTCAGCGAGTAGATGAGCAGTGAGAATACAATAGAAGATACAACGGCGGCGATGATGAACAACAGCGGGTCTTCACACTGTACTTTCAGGAACAAAAGGTCGCCGAGTGCGATTATTATCGCCTGAATTATTGATACCATAAGGTAGATCATATATCTGCCGAAATAAGCTTGTATCGGTCTTACATTACTGCCGAGCTTTTCGATGTCACGGCGGCTGATCTCTGCTTTCAGTACGGCGACAAGTACGATCGAGCCTACCCAGATAGCGAGTATTGTGTAGAACGGCGTCATGGCTGAGCCGTAATTTTCTACAGGATAAACCTTGACGGTGTTAATTTCAACGGGTGAGCTCATAAATTCGCCGAGAGATGACGGGTCACTTGAAACCTCTTCGATAAAAGCTATAAGTGCCTGATCGTTGCTTATATCATTGACCTTTTTCTGCATATCGGTGAGCTTATCCTTTGCGTTGCCGATTATTTTATCGAGGTCGGTAAGGCAGGATTTAAGGCTTGCAAGCGAGTTCTGAGCATCGGTGAGAGCCGTTTCGATATTCGGAACAGATGTTCCTGCGTCAGAAAGCAGTGCGGAAATTCCGTCAAGCGTCTTGAATACTTCATTTACGGCGGTATCGATCGATGATTTGACCGATGTATTCCAGGTGCTTCTGATACCGTCAAATTCGTCTGCCGCTTCTTTATTCAGCGCGTTTACGTCCTTTTCAAAGTTGTCGGGAGCGTGACCTGTACTGCTTATAGTATCAGCCCCGTTGTTCAGCTTGTCGATTATAGCGTTCTGCTTTTCTATATTGCGGTCTATCTTGTCGGTAAGAAGCGTTACTTTTACGCCGAGCTTATTGCCGACTGTTACTATATGCTCTCTGAGGTCTGTCAGCAGGTCGATCTTCTTCTGATTTATCTTGGAGATATTCCTTACCTTTTCCGCGGCGTTATCGGCGTTAGCGGCTATTTCTTCCGTAATGCCGGATATGTCGCTTTCAACCTCTGTGTAAAGAGCATCTATCGAGCTTAAGACCATATCGGTGCTTGCGGTTATCTGCTGTGAAACCGCCTGAACCGCTGTTATGCTGTCCTTGGCGGAAGATGTCAGTGTACCCGACTGAGCAAGAAGCTGTTCAAGATCCGGGATAGACTTTTTGGCGTTTGCAATCATTGTATCTGCACTGTCAAGTGTTGTGCTTATCAGCGAAATTGAGCTTTGGAAAGCGGAAAGATTGTCGATAACGTCGCCTATGGCTGATTTTATATTGTCTGTTATCTCGGTGAATTTCTTGTTGCCCTGCTCAGAGGTGTAGTTCAATATTCCTGCAAGCTCGGTGGTAATCGTGTCAATAAAGCTCTCGTTTACCTGGTTTTTTATCGCCTCTGCGCCTTTGTCGGTGATTTTCGGAGCGATAGCGTTTTTCTTTTCGTTGAGCGTGTAGGTTATCTGCGGACGTGTCAGCTTGCCCGAAAGTATGCTTGTGAAGCTCTCGCTGAAATTTTCGGGGATAACAACGCTGGCATAATATTCGCCTGTTACTACTCCGTTTTCCGCCTGCTGTTTATCTACGAACGTCCAGCACATCTGCGTGTTCTTTTTAAGATTATCCACTATCTGATTGCCGATGTTGATTTCCTTTGAAGCAAGCTTAGTGCCTTTATCGCAGTTTGCGACCGCAATCTTGATATTGCCTGTATTTGAGTACGGATCCCAGTTTGCCGCAATGTTGAACCATGCATACAGCGCCGGTAGTATACAAATACCTATCATTACCGCAAATGCCATAAGATTCGTGCGTATCTTTTTTATATCGCTTAAAAATATCCTGAATATTGTCTTCATTTGTTTTCCTGCTCCCTCATTTTCATTCCGGAAAGACGGCTGATGTCCTTTTTAGCCGATTCTATTGTGGTTTCTATGTTAGCCTTTGCGTTTTCAAGCTCAGTTTTTGCGTTGCTTATCGTCTTGTCGATATCGTTCTTCATCTTTTCAAGGTCGTCTTCCTTGTCGGTGTTTTTAATGCCGAGTATCTTTTCGTACTTGTAGCAACGGTAATCTATCCGTGTCATTACCGCAATACCCGAAATAATGAAGATTATCCACAGCGTCAAGAAGAATGTTTTGCTGTCAAGGCTGAACATCAGGGCGAGAAATACAACTGCACTGATGATAATGAGCAGTATCCCGACCTTGATACATTTTTCACGTTTTGCGTATTCTGCCTTGTATTCGTGCATAAGGCGCAGATATGCGTTATGCTCCTTGTCCTGCATTGTGGCAGGATCTTTTATAAGCCCGTCTATAAGATCAAGCTCGTCCGGCTCTTCCTCATGTTCCTCTTCAAAAAGGTCTATATCGGAAAACTTCGTTTTCTTTATCTGCTCTTTTTCCTTTTTATCTTTATTCTTCAAACCGACACCCCGCTTTTTAAGTGTATTTTCTCTTGCGATAACAACCTCAGCCTGAAATCGTCATAAGACGATTTCGCCGCATAAAAATGCGGCTTTGCTACGCAATGGCTGAGAACATTTTAACATAAAAACTTTTGCCAACAGGCAAAAGACGGCGTACCGCCGTGTCGGTTGACACCGACTTGTTTTATGTTATAATAACCTCGGACATAAAATCCGCCAATAGCGGATTTTGCCGTGCAAAAGCACGGCTTGCGGCTCACCGCTTGTCCGAGAACATTTTAACATAAAAACTTTTGCCAACAGGCAAAAGACGGCGTACCGCCGTGTCGGTTGACACCGACTTGTTTTATGTTATAATAACCTCGGACATAAAATCCGCCAATAGCGGATTTTGCCGTGCAAAAGCACGGCTTGCGGCTCACCGCTTGTCCGAGAACATTTTAACATAAAAACTTTTGCCAACAGGCAAAAGACGGCGTACCGCCGTGTCGGTTTACACCGACTTGTTTTATGTTATAATATGATTATACTATTAAAAAAGCGGTTTGTCTATTGACATTCTGACAAAAGCAGTACACTTAAATATGCGGAAATTGGGAGAAATAAGAGATTTCAGAGCGAAAAAGAAAAATTCTGAAATTGGAATTTATTTCGAGAAATTTTAAAAAAGTGCTGAAATGAGAATTTTTCTTGACATTTTGAATGTTTTGTGCTAATATGAGCATATAATATAATAGTACGGAACGATAAGAGGGTGATTTTTTTGGTTGAAAGAAAAGAATATCTTGAAAAGCTGAAGCTCTGGAAGGACGAACAGGTTATAAAGGTAGTGACGGGAATACGCAGGTGCGGAAAATCAACATTGCTTATGCAGTATCAGGACTATCTTAAACAGAGCGGAGTAGAAGCTGACAGAATAATTGCGATAAACTTTGAAGAACTGGAATACGAAGAACTGTGCGACTATAAAAAGCTGTATGAGTATATAAAGGCTCGGCTAAGCGTTGATAAAACGACTTACATTTTTCTTGACGAGATACAGAAAGTGCCGTATTTTGAAAAGGTGGTAGACAGTCTTTATGTAAAACAGGGAACTGATATTTATATCACCGGCTCAAACGCATATATGCTGTCGGGCGACCTTGCTACACTTCTCAGTGGTCGTTATGTGGAAATATCAATGCTTCCGCTGTCGTTTGCAGAGTATTTGCAGGTAAACAGCAAGGACAAGGACAGTGCATTTGCTGATTATATGAGATACGGCGGTATGCCTTTCATTGCTACTGCAGAAAAGACGGAAGAAAAGATAACCACCTATCTTGAGGGTATCTACAATACAGTTATCGTAAAGGATATTGAGGACAGGCAGAAGCGTAAGGAATGGGATAACAGCGATACAGGCAGGATAACGGATATATCGCTTCTTAAAACTATCGCAAAGTACCTTTCAAGCGTTATCGGAAGTCTTGTGACAGTAAGGAGCATTACAAATTATCTTGTTTCATCGGGACGGAAAATTTCTCCGAATACGGTGAGCGATTATGTTAATGCACTGACCGAATCATTCATATTCTACCCGGCGGAACGCTTTGACATTGTGGGAAAGCAACTGCTTAAAACCAACACGAAGTATTATATGGTTGACCTCGGCATACGAAATCTTATACTGCCTAAGAAAAGCTATGACCTTGGCTTTTCGGTTGAGAATGTAGTGTATTTCGAACTGCTCAGACGTGGGTACAAGGTGAGCGTGGGCAAGTACGGAAATACCGAGATAGATTTTGTCGCAGAGAGAAACGGAGAACTTGAGTATATTCAGGTAACTGCCGATATGACCGCTAAGGACACCTTCGACAGGGAACTTGCACCGCTTACAGCAGTAAAGGACAATTACCGCAAGAGAGTTCTGACACTTGATAAATTCACTGCCGGAAATTATGACGGCATTGAGGTGAAGAATGTTGTCGAGTGGCTGACGGATAAATGATAATTGAATAGGGAGAATAAAGCCGCCTGTCAGATAGAAATTCTTGTTGACAGATAGAAAATCCTGTGTTATACTAAGAAAAACAATGAATTTCTACTAAATATGCGGAAATCTAAAATTAAACGAGGCGATATTATGGATAATCTAAAAACAGAAGAAACAAAATTTACTTATAATTATAACAATTCAAAGTTGCTTAGAGTAATAGCCGGTGGATTGTTCATTATCTCTATTTCAATTCAATTAATCTATTTGGGTCTATCGTATATCGATATTTGGCACATTATCAGGTATGTTTCAATAGCGGTTATAGCAGTTTCGTGTTTCATGAATAACTATTACATTATGATAGTAGGTATGCTTTCACAAGCAATAGTATATTGCCAATTCATGATTTCATTTATAGAAGAAGTAGTGCAATACCCCGAAACCTATAACTTAACTAATATTGTTTCAGCCATACTTACTCAAGTTGGATTGATCATAGTTTTTCTAGGAATTTCTCTGTTTTGTGTATTTACATTAATAAAATCAGAAAAAGCAAAAAAAGTGTTCAAATACATCGGAATAATTCTGATAATATGCGTTGCCTTAATGGCAATACATGTAATCATTGATTTTATTGATTACATGATATCATACGCTTCATCTTCGTTTGCAGAAAATGTCATGTATTTTATATATAATTGTTCAGAATTTTCATATTTTGGCAGTATGATTATTTTGCTAATTTCTTTCACGACTTCTCAAAAAGAAATTACATTTCCTGCAAGCAGTACGGCTTACGGTAAGAGCTACAAATCCCTTGTACCTCACGTTCTGCTTTTGCTTTTCACCTGCGGTATTTATTATCTCGTGTGGATATATCGTACTACCGACAGCCTTAACGCCTGCAAGAACGAGGAATACCGTACTCCCGTAAACAAGCTGTTACTGTGTATGTTTGTTCCGTTCTATTCAATATACTGGACATATAAGAGCGCACACCGTATAGATACGCTCGGATATGAAAAAGGCATACAGGGCGATACTGCAACGCTGAGTCTTATATTGTCGCTGTTCGTTCCTATATTACCGCCTATACTTATGCAGAGCAAGCTGAATAGCGTAATAATGGCTGACAGTGTTTCTCCTGCTGTGGCAACAGCAATGCAATATGCAGCTGAACCTGTTGATAACGGTTATAATGACCTTGAAAAGCTGAAAGAGCTTTACGATAAAGGTGTAATCACCGAAGAAGAATTTACAGAGAAGAAAAAGCAGGTTCTGGGTATCTGACGATAGTATTAAAACCGTATGGCGACCAAACGCTCATACGGTTTTTGCTGTATTTATTCGCATAAGAACACAAAACTCCCCGCCAAAGTGCGGCGCTGATATAGCAGTATAATCCCAACTACTATATTAAGACCAAAACAGCGAGCTATGAAAATGAAAGACAGATACTTCCACAAGAGAGGTATCTGTCTTTTTACATAGAAGAAACGACTTCCGTTATTAGATTTAACTGGAACTAGTGGTCTGAACTAATTTATTCTTTATGATTTCCAGACTTTTAAAACCATTATGTTCAGATGAAAATCCTGATATAATTGCTTCCATCGTTTCGGAACTCCAGTAAATCGTTAGTTTTTTCTTTGTGCGAGTTATCGCTGTGTAAAATACACCTTTTGTTATTTTTTCGGTATTAACGCTCGGAATAACAACTTTTACAGAATCATATTCTAAGCCTTGTGCTTTATGAATCGAAACGGCATATGCTAACTGGAAAGGTATAATAGTCTTCTTAGCGTCTTCCTCGTCATCAATTTCATCTTCATCGAAAGCATATACAATAAGTTTAATCCGAGTTTTTTCATCAAGTGTGTCAATATACTCAATCTGGTCTGATTTACACTGTTGTTCAGTGATTATAGTTTCGACATCAATAATAAATGCTATTTGATCGTCTGTCTTTTCTATGTCTACAATAATTCCTTTAAGGTTATTATAGAGGTATGTGAAACGAGAGTTATCATTAAAAAGGATTTTGTCTCCCTTTTTAAACCTCCAGCTTTGCCATATTATAGCTTCTCCATTTGGATTTGCATTTTGGAAATAACTGTTTATATTATTTAACCCGAATTTCCCATCATAGTTTAAGCATAAAACAACTTCATCTTTAACATCAGAAGTAAAAATATCTGATCCTATTTCCTTTGAAAAGGGTCCGTCTATGACGAGTTTTTCGGTGATTCTAACATCATTGTTCCTTACTTCTTCCCATAGGCTCAGTAAGTTTTCTTCCTGAGTCCGCCAAGTATCAAGTAATTCAACGTTAGCTCCCTGTGTAGTTATGATATCTTTAGCATAATAAAACCAGTTACCAAAATCAATTGATTCGATTTGATTTACATCTCCCGCTAGCACAATTAATGAGTCTTCGCTAATCTTTTTCACAAATTTGAGCATTGTAAAATTATCAATTATACTACACTCATCAACAAATATAATATCGTAATCCGGCAGTTCAACTTTTCTTGTAAAGCTATCAAAACTTATGAATTCAGAACCATTACCAGGATTGTCAATGCGCCTTTTAAGATGTTGGATTGCGGTATGGGTTTTAGTGAGAAAGAGCTTCTTAGCCTTGGGCAAAAGACTTGAAATATAGTTAATGAGAGTTGTTTTACCTGTTCCGGCCGCACCATATATGAGAAGCAGCTTGGAATTCACAAAAGCATATTTTATTGCATTCTGTTTGGATACATCAACATTATCAAGAATAGACTTATTATCCTTGATGAACTTGGCGTTCAATTGCTTTTGTCCTTTAATTCCACTTTTTGAAAGGTCTAATAGTTTTTGCAGTATTTGTAATGTTGTGCTTTCATATGAAGCGATGGTAACATATTCTTGTTCATGCAGTATATTAAACCCTTGACGTGTTTCCCACGCATCTAAATACTCATTATATGTAGCTATATCCGTATCAGATGCGATTTCGCTAGAATTAAAATATATTTCACCAGAATTCTTGATTTTGTTCTTTAAAACCAGATATGGCGATATAGTTTTTAATTGTGCTGTCCCAGCTGCACTCATAATTTTTGCTATATTACCATTACTTGTCTTGCTTCCTGCATAATTAGCCAGATAAGGATTCTTTTCAAATGGGAAACACTTTTTGGCAAAATAAAATGGCGTTTTAGGCATAGGAGAATTAAATTGATTTGGTATAACATCAGACATTCGGTCTTCACGCATATTAATCAAAAGAAATCTTATGGTGTTCTTTCCGAACGTGACACATTCGCTAGAAAAATACATTCTTAATGTTTCAATTACCGTCTTGAAATAACAAGTTTTAGCATTTTTATAAATCCGATCAACTACGTCATTGAAGCTGATTTCTTTTAAATCGATAAGATCAAGCAAGGTTATGCCTGTGTTCGTTAAAAAAACCATCAGTTCAGAATATTCACCATAGTTCTTACTTATTTTTAAACTAATGTTTAGTATCCTTCCAAGTTTGTTTAAACAAGTAGGTGCAATGGATACTCTCCAGTTTGTGATGATTTTTATATTTGAAGCAATACCCCATAGATCAATCGGTGTGCCGGTATAGCCAATATTAATTGAATAACCAGTTGAAATATTCTGCTTTGAATAAACAGTTATTCTATTAAATTTAGTAGCATATTTATTGGCTAATTGCAAGGTGATTTCATAATAGCGTTCGGTGCCAACATAAAATGGTGTTTTCTTTTGAACATAAAAACGTGTGCTTTCCATAGAACGAGGTGATAAATCCGTAGATTCAATAGCTTTTGCAACTATGTTATAGTACTCGTTGTCAAGTTGATCTGTATTAAGTGGAAACATTTCAAGATTTTGCAAGATTGAAATCTTGTAAATATTATTGAAAAATTCTCTAATCTGCCACATGAAGTTATAGTATTTTAGCATCAATCTTTCAGATTGACCATCTTCCGGAATACGGCAATCAATATACTTCAATCCTCTTAAGAAGTTTGCAAGATACTTAGTCCTCAAATCGAGTTGAGCTTGTTCATATGCTAATTGAAGATTTGGCTTTGAGCATCCAAGATTATAAGAGTTTAGTAAAAGAGCCGCTCTACAAAGATCATATAATCTCGGTAGAATATCTTGTGAGACTTCATCTCTAGTTGCGCCAAGGCTTTCTATTGTATCAATACTTCTGACTATCGACCTATCACAAGCCATTACAATTCTTTTGATATCATCAAGATTAAGCTGAGTTGAACTAAGCTTATTTACAAATGAATGATGTTCAATTATACGATCAAGTTTTTTACAAAAATCAATTATACTTTCATCAGTATTATAAATTTCCTCTGAAGGGGCGAAATCAACCGTTATACTTCCTTGAGTGAAATTTATAGAGTTGATATAGTCTACAGACATATACTTCCAGAAAACACGCTCAGAGCCTCTTTCATCAGGATTAAGTACAATAAAGAGTATTCCTGGGTCTAAGGTAACATCCATAGCCATCGTTGCAGGAAAACCAAGACTTTGCAATGAATATTTGATTTTCCCATTATCCTCTCTGTATGAATGAGATCCTTTTATCTGAACAAAGAAATTTTGCTTAGGTCGTCTTGATACATCAGGATCTGCTACATATTCAAACGTTCCATCAGTATTAGGCCACTTATCATTAGATGCAAATAATGGGTTAATCCGCCCGTTTGAACGAAAAAAGAATTCTAATGTAGAGACAGCAGCTTCGTCTTCTGCTGATCTTTCAGTATGCGTTTTTATATGCTTTTCTATTAGTTCTTTGGGCTGCTCTAACATTTTTTACTCCTTTCTCTGCCTAAGGCAAACAATCGCATCATTCAACCGTATTATAATAATCTAGTCTTAAATCATTAAGTTCTTTTCGTACAGCCCGCCAATCCTTCATGTACAAATCCATATATGAAATAAAAACTGAATTATGTGTACGTTCCTTTAAATGGAGAAGTTCATGCAATATTACATACTCTAAACACTCGATTGGTTTCTGTGCAAGTTGTAAATTAAACCATAGTTTTTTCTTCTCTGTATTACAAGTTCCCCAGCGAGTTAACATATATTTGGTTTGCCAAGAATCACAGTATAGTTCAGTAAGCCTTTCCCACTTCGGAAGTAATCTTTCGATTTCCGCTTTTAGTAAGATACGGTACTGCTCTCGCACATAGTTTTCTCTTTGCTTTACTGTGCTTTCTTCACGCATAGAGAGTATTACCTTATCGCCTTTAATGTCAAATCCGTTCCTTTGTGAATCAGGCTGAAAAGATAGATAATATTGTTTTCCCCATATGAATAATGTTTCTCCGCTTACATACTGACGTTTAGTGCTTCTTGCCTGATGTTGAAACTTTTCAATCTGTTTTTTGATCCAAATAAGATTTGTTCGGGCATATATTTCTATTGCCTTATCATCAATAGATGCCGGAGCAGAGATAACGACGTGTCCATCAGGAGGCTTGACCTGAAGATGCATATTCTTGATATTCTTTTTATGGATATCAATAGGTATGCCAGAAATCATAATTGTCATATATTAGTATTCCTCCTGCTTTTCAATGATTTTAAATAATATTTCGACTTCAGAATCATCATTAAGAATAATGAATAAAGCTTTCTTTATTCTGTTTTCTTTTATAGGATCACCACGGAATCCGCTCATTTTACTGCTAAGAACAGCATTATGAAGTTTGATTGCTAATATTTCATTACCGTCAGTATTATCGTATATAGCTTGCAAAGCCTTACTTTTTCTTATGCTTTCAGGATAGTCTTCATTTTGTTCCGGATGTTCAACATTTTTAGCAAGTTTTATTTGTTCCTCAAGGAGTTCCTTATAAGAGATAACGCCTTGCTTTCTTTTTTGAATCAGCTCATCCAGTATTGCTGACATCTTTTCATAATACTTAGGGTTGACCGCAACTTTTTCTACCATTTTACGACGAATATTATTTTCAATTGCTTCAGCTGCTCCTTCTTTTTTATCTGAGGGGGCATCTTCTTCGGTCATGGTTTCTCCCTGTTCTGCTACGAAATCAAGTAGTGTTAGATCATCGAATTCACCGATTTTAACGCTATCTGAAGCTGTAATATAGTTGTCAATCAGTTTACGCATATCCGGCTCATAAGCTTTAAAATCCAAGAAGTCTCCGCTTTTATTTCCGATTGTCTGTTTCAGCTCAACATAGAATTTTACTTTTTCATCGTATGCAGATACTTCTTTGGCAGTATAAATATCAACCATGTATGGCTTGGCTTCTGCAAATGCACGAACTAAACCGCTTACAAGCTTATACAGCCTTTCTCTGAGACGAGAATAGATCTCATCAGTTTCTTCGCTCATGCCGGATTCTCCGCAGAAATAATGCATATACTGTAAATCGCCCTTTGGAGCTTCTACGCCTTCGCATAGTTCTTCCAACTGGTCATAGACTTCATTGAAATGCTTGATTGCTTCAGAACTTCTATCTTTGATAAGTCCATCAACATCTTCCGGATCATAGTTTTCAAATGCACCCGATGTATAGGTGTCCATCGCATTCTTTAAATCTCCGAAAAGTTGCTTATAATCAACAATATATCCAAATTCCTTTGTATCACCATCCAGTCTGTTAACACGGCAAATGGCTTGGAACAAACCGTGATCCTGCATACTTTTATCAATATACAGGTATGTACACGGCGGAGCATCAAATCCTGTGAGCAGCTTATCAACCACAATGAGCAGTTTCATGTTTGCAGGCTGGTTGATAAACTTATCTTTAACATCTTTTTCAAAGTCCTCGACTTTTTTCTGTATTGAAAGCTTTTCGGGAAGATTATCAGGATCAAGTCCTAACATACGGAGATATATCTCGTATTTTTCAAAAGTTTCAGTTTCATCATCAGCACTTACAGTATCAGTTCTCAGATCACCGGCTTGCGGAGTGTAAGAGGAGATAATCGCACACTTCTTGAAACCTCTCTGCTGGAAGATCTCATAATACTTACAAGCGGTATAGATCGAATCTGAAACGAGAATTGCATTTCCGTTTCCGTCCATTAGGCGGGGCTTCAAATCAAAATCCTGAATAATATCCCATGCCACACGTTCCAGTCTTGAACGTGAGCTATATATCTTTTGCATACTTGCCCATTTCTCTTTCAGCTTTGCTTTAGCTCTGCTTGAAAGAGAACGTGTTTTAACATCAAACCACTTGTCAACTCTGTCATGTGCACTGAGTTCCTGGGGGATATCCCTGTATTCATATCTCAGATCAAGTACAACACCGTCACGCACAGCTTCGTTATACTTATAGGTATGAATGTAAGTGCCAAACACTTCTATACTTGTTTTCTTATCCTTTTTCAGGAGCGGTGTTCCTGTAAATCCGATGAATATCGCATCCGGCATGATTGCCTGCATTGCTGCGTGGAGCTTGCCCGACTGCGTTCTGTGACACTCATCAACAAAGACGAATATCTTTCCTTTTGCTTTAAAGTCAGCAGGGAGCGACTTCTTCAACTCATCAATATACTTGTCATAATCGGATTCAGTAGCTTCTCCGCCACGACGAACAAATTTATGCACCAATGAACATAAGAGTGAACTGTCATAGGAATTCAGCTTACGGAGAAGATCATCACAGCTCTTGGTTCTGGTGATCTTTTCATCAACACCAATGTATGTCTTTTCAATCTGTTCATCCAGTTCATCACGGTCGGTGACGATAAGCACACGAGGGTTTTCTTCTTTACAATTGGCAAGGATCCATTTTGACAGCCATACCATTGTCAACGTTTTACCGCTGCCTTGAGTATGCCATAGAATACCGCCACGCTGTTTTGCTAATCTGTTCTGAGTACGTTTTATGCCGAAAAACTGATTATAGCGGCATACCTTCTTAATGCCCTTATCGAAAACTACAAAATTCTCAATGAGGTCTATAAAGCGTTTCTTATCGAACATCTGATACAGCTGCTGAAGCAGGAGGTTATCAATATGATCGCAGTATTCCATAATACGTGCATCTTCAGGATCACGCTCGTCTTCGTTTTCATGGAATCCGTCAGGCTTCCATTCCATATAGTATTTTTCGCCTGTCAGAATAGTGCCGTAACGCAGACCTTCTATTTCATTGGCTGCCATACAAAACTGCACTGTGGTAAAGAACGACGCAATAAAGCCGTCCTTCTGATTGGTAAGGTTCTGCCTGATACCATTTGATACGGACACGCTGCTCTTTTTCAGCTCTATAACTGCCATAGCGATGCCGTTGACGTAGATAACAAGGTCAGGTCTTTTCTCCTGACGGTCAATAACCGTTACTTCCTCGGCTATTGCAAAATCATTATTTGTAGGGTTATCAACATCAATGAAGTAAACCGTCTTAGGGGAGCTTTCGGGAGTTTCCTTGACCTTGGCACCGTATTTCAGCAGCGTATAGACCTTATGATTAGCATCATAAAGCCCATGTGTCATATCATCAGCAGCTTTTACAAGCTCGGCAACAGCACCGTCTATCAGCCTTTCGCTGTAACCGCTAAGGTGAAGGTACGCACGAAGTCGGTCTTCACGGATATTTTTATTTGCTCTGTCTTTCAGGTTGCCTATATATTTATAATCGAGGATATTTCTGTTCTTAAAGAAATCAATTACACGATTTTGCGTGGTTCTCTCGGTATCACCGATACTCATACGTACATTCCTCCTTAATGTGTTTGTTATTTCATGGAAAAAGTTTTCTGATCAATCCTGCTTTTATGCTTTTATATTTGTCACACTTACGCTGATGAAGGGTGATAAGGGTGTCGAGTTGAGAGAAGAAAGAGCCTATTTTGTCTTGTTCGTCTGCCGATGTAGGTAACATTACATCAACCTGTCCAATCTCGTCCTTGTTGATTTTCATAGGAATTGCCGTTTTAAGTGTTCTGTTAGAAAGTCCTTTTTGAACAAAATCGGATTGTATTGCACTGCTCAAAAAGAAAGGGTTAGTTTCTTTGTATTTAAGTAGGGCAAGGCTCACATAGTACGCTTTTACGTCATTATCGGTTACTACATTGGTTGTTCCTACATCTCCAATTCTTGTCATAAGAATATCATTTCTCTGAGGATACACCTTATAATCTCTTTTGAAATCTTCAATAGAAATAAACTTATTCGATTTCAGCGTTGCAATATTTTCGACTGATAAAAACATTACTCCGCTGGTCTGATAATTAGGCGTTTGATGTACGCCGTCATAAACCGTAACTATATCACCCAACTTACGCTGTTCCCAACCATCAGTAAATCCTCTGAACCTTATTTCAGGCTTATTAGCACCATTTTGGGGAAACATTTTTTTCAGCATCGCCGCTTTGAATTGAATCAACTTGTCATACTTACGCTGATGAAGGGTGATAATGGAGTCGAGGTTACGGAAATAGTCTCCAATCTTCTGTTGTTCTGATACACAAGGGAGTGTAATCGGAGTTTCTCCAAGTTGAGTAATTGTATAATGTGCGATTGTTCCTACATGAGAAACACTGTTGAGATAGTCCGTAAAAGTTGGTGAAAAGAAGAACGTATACACAAAATATGGGTCTAAGTTTTCATTGTTCTTTATCCATAGCAAGTCAGCGTCTTTTGTATACAAAGGCTCGTTATTTGGCACTATATAGGGCTTTCCTACAGAACCGCCACCAGTTACAAGCACATCTCCTTTTTCTAATTTGCCAGATACGGCTGATAGTTTTTCATATAATTCTTCTGAGATAAACGCCTTTTCATTTTCTGTTCCATTTAATGCAGCCATAACATCACTTGACCTATAAAATGGTACTCCGCTTGACTGCCATTCTTCTTTATGAACTCTTGAAGCAGACCTAATTTCAGTCAATTCTGAAAACTTACGCTGTTCCCAAGTGTCAGTAAATCCTTTGAATCTTATCGCCGGAGTTTTGTTATTATTCGACATTGTTTGAACCTCCGAGCAATTCTATTAACTCTGCAAAAGCTTTCATATCATAATCATCGCCTGTTAATTCACCAAGCATATCTGACAGTGATGATTCTGCTTCGTTTATCTGACTGTCAAGGTCTGTAAGTGTAAGCTCATATCTTTTTGAAAGCTCGGTGATACGCTCGGCAAGCTTATGAGAGATCGCTGTGTACAGATCAATTATTCCCTTGCCTATGGCATAATACCACTTCTTGTCTACAAGCAGCTCTTTTATCTCATCATCGGTAAGTGACGCATATCTCTCACGCGCCTTTTCATCAAGTGCCTTATCCATTTCTTTTATAAGCTTTGTAGACTCCTCAGACCTTTGTGCAAGCTCAAACGCTTTCTTTAACTCTTCATAGTCATCGGCGTATGCAGCAGGGACAGGGGCTTCTGCACGGGCAGCACTCAAAGCATTATTTATGGATGCTTTTGTTACAGTTCCTTTATCGGCATACGCAACTTTCAGCTCAGTGTGCTTGTCGATATACTGTGTATATTCCTTCTTTTTCATTGACGGAAGAAGATTCAGAAGCGTTACAAGGCTGTCAATAAGCGGAGTATGGACATTTTCCATGATCTTGTCGATTTTCTCCTGAATGTCCTTGCTCTTGACTTTTCCACTCTCTGCAAGTTCTGATAATGCCGAGTCTTCTGCCGATTCCTCGATCATTGCCATGAGTCTTGAATCGGTCTCTGCGACAATATCCATAAGGTCATCTATCGCCTTTTTCTCCTCGGGGAATAGCTCCGAGATCACTATTTCCTTCGGAATAAGCTTACCTTCCCAGCCTACCGCCTTTAATTCAGGGTTGCCGTCAGCATCGGTTTTCTTTGTCTCCTTCATGATGTTCTCGGTCTCTCTTGCAATTTCATAGCCCTTATCATCCGAGATTATCAAAGAAACATCATCGTTAAGCACTTCGTTCCAGTATGCAAGAAGTATCTGGTAAATATCATACTTGTTGATAAGCAAGATATCTTCAAATGCTTTCATTATATTCTCTGCCAACTCGGATATGAGAGTTTTGGCAGAAACGGAGCTATCAAGTTTTTTCAGCTTTGTATCTGCAAAAGATTTCCAGTCTGTAAATGCCTTGTCGATAAGATCCCCATATGCCGAGAATTCACCATTAGCATATATCGTTCTGCGAATATCGCTTTCTTCCACATTCAGCTTATAATAGCTAGCACTAAGCGAACTGAGCAACTCATCTTTCAGCGTCGGGAATGCATCCCAGTATTTACTCAGTGCATCTATATCCACAGCAGGGATACCGCCGTGAATATGAGCATAAATATCCTGAATATCCTCAGGCTCGGAAGAATCTATGTAACGGGAAATATTCAGGTTATAGCCATTCTTCTCTTTGATCTCCTTATTAGGAACAAAGCGAGCATATTTAGGATCATCTGTAATCTGCTCATTGAATGTAGTGACAATACGATAGATATCCTGTTCACGCAGTCTGTTCTTGTTTCCGTCCTTTACAAATCCCTTTCCTGCATCTATCATAAAGATTCCGGAACGATTTTCAGCCCCCTCTTTATCAATTATAATAATACAAGCAGGTATTCCCGTACCGTAAAACAGGTTAGGCGGCAGACTGATAATGCCTTTGATCCAGCCTTTATCAACGATAGCCTGACGAATAGTACCTTCGGCATTTCCACGGAACAAAACTCCGTGAGGAAGGATAACAGCAGCTTTTCCTGTAGATTTCAGTGTTTTTAATATGTGCATCAGCCATGCATAGTCACCGTTTTTCTCAGGTGGTCTATCTCCATAACCTGAGAATCTGCCGAACTCTTTCAAGCCGTCAGACCAGTTTTTGAGGGAAAAAGGCGGATTGGCAACAATATAATCAAATCGTTCCAGTTCGGAAGCATCTTCATTTTTGATAAACTGCGGATCAGAAAAAGTATTACCTGCCATGATCTTGATAGTAGCTTTATTATGAAGAACGGCATTCATTTTAGCAAGACCTGCCGTCGAGCTTTCTTTTTCCTGTCCATAACCTGATATCTCGAAAGGAACCTCTGCAAGTGCTCTGATAAGTAATGAACCACTACCACAAGCAGGATCACATACTGTGGCATCATGATCCGTACATTTATCTATGCCTATAACCTTTGCTAGAATGCGTGATACTTCTGCCGGGGTATAGAACTGCCCCTTACTTTTACCGCTTTCGGTGGCAAAGTTTCTCATAAGGTATTCATAAGCATCACCTATGATATCATCGCCGTCGGCTTTATTATTTGAGAAATCCAGTTCAGGTCGCTGGAAAATAGCGATAAGCTTTGTGAGTTTATCGACCATTTCCTGTCCTTTACCGATTTTTGCTTCGTCATTAAAATGAGCAATATCAATTACACCTTTTAAGCTATCATTTACTTCAGCAAGGCGAGCTATGATTTTATCTATACCTTCGCCAATATTCTTCTTGTTCTTGAGTGCAATAAAGTCATCAAAAGAACAGCCTATTCTTTTTTCGGGATCAGGATTGGGATCATGTTCTTTATCGAAAACGGTCAAATCTCCGTATTTCTGTCCCTTATACTTATCCGTTACATACTTCATAAACAAAAGGGTTAGTATGTAATCCTTATACTGTGATGCATCCATTCCTCCGCGCAGTGCATCACAACTTGCCCATAGTGAACTATATAATTCCGTTTTCTTAACCGCCATAATACGAATCTCCTTACAATTAAGTTGCTATATTTCTTACTCAATAGCACTTTTGCCACTCTTTACCCATGCATCAAGCTCCGAGCGTTTGAATTTCCACTGCTTACCGATTTTGTGGGCAGGGATATCTTTATTATTGCGAATCCAACTTCGGATAGTAACAGGCTTGATTCCTAAGTGTTCAGCTGCCTCTTCAAGGCTTATCCATTTTTCATTAACAGCGCTATTTTCCATTTTATCACCTCTTGTAGTAGATGAAACATATAATAATTCATTATAATTATACTATATCGGTTTGAAAATTTCAAGAGGTTTAGTGTTATTTCGTGATATTTATACTAAGTTTATGTATATGCATTGTGCATTTTTCTTGTCGTATAGAACGAGGCTCTCAGAATAACTCTGAGAGCCTCGTTTCGCATATTTAGATAAAAACGTAACATAAACCATATTCGGAAGCTACTATGAGCCATTTCCTTTCATCTGAGAGCCAACCGCCGTCATCATCAGAAAGGTTGATCTGAATCAACGTCCACCTTGACTGCAAACCTATTCTGGAAGTGTAGCTCCTCCACGATGATAACTACGGTATTATCGGGAGCCTTCCTGAGCGAGCTGACAAATGTTATCTGCCTACCTTTTGAGTAAAGGAAATTCACAGACTTAGCATTATCATCAAAGGCAATGCAGGTGAATGTATCCGTCTCGATGGTATCAATGCCATTTCGTTTTGGCTGATCTACGGCGATACTGAATTTGCAGTAGCTGTAATCTTCCTCAGTTACAAGGTTCAAATCAGTGGTTATTCGTCCTGTCATCATGATCTTGTTTAACATAGTCTACTCCTTTCAGTCTTCGTCAGAACACTAGTCATGTCCGTGCAGGAGCTGAATATATATACACTCAGCTCTGTCATGCTCCTTGCCCTCGGCGGTCATCATCATTTCAAGGAAATATGCCTTTGCTTGTTCGTAGTCCGTCCAGACTTCACGCTTGCCGTTGCAGACGGTTGTAATCTTTCGTGTTCTCGGCATTGCCAATTCAGGTGTTTTCAACATAGCTGTGTACCTCCATAAGTTTTATCGTGAATCCATTATATCCGATAAAACTACCGGAGTCCAGCTCTGTGGAAGGATTGTAATAATTCTTGTGAAAAGCGCAGCAAAAGTATGTTTTTCCCCAGTGCATTGCGCTGTGATGCTAATTGACTTTTTCGAGTATGTGTGCTATGATATTTGAAAAGAATTCTTGTAAATGCTAAATCAGCAGACATTTATGTATTGATTAGAAAGAATTATCGGAGGTTTTTATATGAGCAACACCGTTGATGTATATTTTTTATTTAAAATCATGCCAATTGAGTATATTGATAATTTTGCTAAAGGAAATTTCTATTTTTCGTGTTGTGGAAACTGGGTAGATATTGCTAAAAAAGGATTTGGAAAAGGACAAGGAGATAAATATGAAGGTGTATTTGCCAAATATAAAAGGAAGAACAGTAGAAAGCCAGTGAAGTATTATAAGACACTTTTTAAAAAAGATTTAAAAATCTAACAAGAAGGAGATTATGTATTATTAAGAAGAATATCTTCCTTATATATTCCAGCAATTTGTTTTTATAGTTTGGATAATAATACATCAATAGAGTTTTTCCCTGAAAAAGAAAAGGCTCGAATCGAGGAAATCATAAACAATTGTAGAGATGCAGAAGAAATAACTGTTGATAAATTCCCGCTTGGAATATCTGATAAATATTTGTCGGAGTTTTCTATCGACTCAGATAAAATAGATGCTGTAACGATACAGCCTCGAAAAGTATTGAACGAATTTAAAAATAAAGGATTATTCTATCAAAAAGTTACTTATATTGATATGGATACCGAATTCGACATATTTAAAGATAAGCTATATGAAAAATACGGTTTTAACTTTAATGATGCTATTGATAAACATATTGAGATATTTTTCAAGGATAAAGCAAATTATTCACATCAATGTGAATTAAGAGCGATTATTCTTGATGAACGATTAAAAAGTATAAAACGAGGAAAAACAATACATCTCGATAATCTTTCAAGTATCAGCGTAAGTGGAAAAGACGGAGCACCAGTCAATGCAACCGGTAAAGATTTCATATGCTATACCAAAAACGCAAGAGATTTATTTGGCAAAGTAGTTCTGAAAAAGCTGAATTAAACCATCCTAATATTGAAAAGATATTATTTGGATATTGTTCTTTTTAGCTTTGTTTATAAAGATTCTTTCTCCTCCCACTCCTCGATGTTTCTGCTGATGTTTTTATTATAAACCCGTGCGGAAGTCACGTCAATCCACGCTCCATAGAGTGGATTATTCGATGCATTTTTTCTGCTCAGATTCGGGGGATTGGGGGCATCCCTCAGCAAGCATTGTATGTCGTTTCTCACGAAACTTGTGGGAACGATATACCGTGCTTGCTGGATTGGTTTTTTCTCTCTTTTTTAGCATTCAGTTTTCAAGTTGTTTGTTTCATGATTCGGGGGCTTGGGGGATTATCCCTCAGCAAGCAATGCGAGGCGTTGTCACGGGTTTCCGTGGAAACGAATTGCCGTGCTTGCTGAGGTTGAATTTTGTCCCTTGGGGGCATCTCTGTTTCCGAGCCATCAGGCTCGGTATTTTTGCTCACTTGTGGTTCAAGGGATAGCATCAGTTCTTGTAAAAATCTCGGTCGGGGTCATAGGGGCAGAGCTCCTGTCAAGCTATGTATCGCAGCCTTCAATTTTCAAAATTGTAATGCGGGGATACCGAGCTTGCTGGTATAGACTCAGCTCATGCGGAGGTGGCTTTCACATTTTTATTCGACAACGCCTTTTTCTCTTCATAATATCAAATCTTAGTAATGCACAGTTAACATTTCATATATAAGCTTGTATAATAAAGGAAATAGACAAGCTGATAGCCACCCATGATATTCTAAGGAGGTAGTTTATGGCAAATCATACCGAGAGAAAAGGAGTCCACCATTGTGGAGAAATAGCAGAAGAATATCGATGGATGTTTAGGGAGCAACCAGTAAATGATATTGGCATTGATGCGCATATGGAATTTACAGATCCATCTGGTGCAGCAAAACAACTCCTTGCATTACAAATTAAAACTGGTTCGAGCTATTTTAAAGAAGAAAAAGACAACTGTATTGTTTTCAGAGATATTGATGAAAGACAATATAATTATTGGGCAACAAATTCTTTGCCTTGTATTGTTGTTTTGTATAATAATGACTCCGATAACAAAATTTGCATTTGGCAAAAGCTAACATCAGAAACGATCGAAAGAACTAAAGGCGGAAACGGAAAAGGCTTTTTTGTAAAAGTTCCATTAAATCAAGTCTTTTTGGATGACTCATCCAATCAACAGCTTCTTTCATTCTCTAATTTACCTGAACACATTACAAATTATAACTTTCTTTTGTCACAGAAGCAGTTCATGAGCATTATAAAAGATGGAGGCACAGTTAAGCTTCATTCAACAGAATGGGTTAATAAGTGTAGCGGAAGAGGAGAAACAGAATTAATCGTGGATGATGGAAATGAAGAAAAAACATATTCATATCCATATTGGTTTCCCTTTACTCCATATACTGAGGTGTTTCCTAAACTGTTTCCTTGGGCACATTTTTCGATTGACGAAGAGTTTTATGAAGAAGACGATTTAACTCTTTGGCGTGATCTTCACTGTCATTATGATAAGGAGATAGATGACTGGGTAGTTGTTGGAAAATCTTTTGAAGAATTTCGTAAAAGTTTACCTGCAATACGAGGTGTTGACCATTCTGGAGAAGTTGCAGAGTATATGCTAATACTTAGCCTAAATGATTTAGGAGAATCATTTTTAACTGTTGACGGCTATGTATCACAAATCCGACCTTATGCTGAAGCAAGACCAGAAGGAGATTAAAAATATGAAACATATAAAACTCAATGGTTTTTCGGATATAAGAAACACAATAGGTGAATATATTCTTGATCCGACTGAAAAGTATGTAATAACTCTCGAAAATGAAATAGAATTCCAAATGGCAACATTAAGTGCATTTCAAGTAATGGGAACGCCTCCTGCTCTGAAAAATTACCATGCTTGGCTATATGAAAATGGATTTAATATTGAAACTCCTAATCCAACAAATGAAGCAGTTGCACCATACTATGGCGTTAAACCACTTTGGAAAACCAATTATTCACAAGGAATAGTTGTAATGGCAGAGAATGAAAGCGATTATTACATTGTCATGGAATGCAGCGGTAAAAATGTAGGCTATAAGCATACAATGGTTATTCTTACAATGGGTGGTTGTATGTAAGAATAAATACTAAAGCACCTACACTTATGTAAATATTTGTTAGATGTTGAAGGTTAAAAGCAGTCTCACTTGAGGCTGCTTTTCATATTTCCAGTATAAATTGCACTGGGGAAAACTGAAATACAACCTAAAGTTCGTACGCAATGCGGCTGGACAATAGGCTTCATTACGCGCTATAATATTCATAGTCGCAAAATACTCGGTCGGCTGAAAGGATGACATACCGACCTTGCGGCTGCGTAGAGGGTAAGAGAAAGAAAGCGATGCCCTCACCAATGCGTAGATATATATAAGCAAAGGAAAGATCGCTATGAACAAAGAAAACAACGTGTCCGAGTACAAGATCGGACGAACAACTTACATCGTGAAGTTAGTATTCAACCCTGCTTCAAAGGAACGCCTTACGGATATTCTGCAAAGACTGATAGACCGTGAATGTGAAGAAATGCTCGGTGAATCCGGACAAGAACCTGAGAAGTAGGCTGTGTAATATTGGCATTTCGGCGCATTGCCATTGACGGTATATTGCGCTATAATGATAACATAGCTCGCTTTATCTGTCGGAAAGGAAGGTTAATATGACAGACAAGATAACAGCGTTGTATTGTCGTCTTTCGCAGGACGATATGTTACAGGGTGAGAGTAATAGTATCACCAATCAGAAGGCTATCCTCAAAAAGTATGCGGAGGATAGCGGTTTCAGCAATCTCGTTTACTACGTTGATGACGGAGTTTCGGGTACGACGTTTGAACGTGATGGCTTCAAGGCTATGATGGCAGATGTTGAAGCAGGCAAAGTGGGAACGGTCATCACCAAAGATCTGAGCAGACTCGGCAGAGACTACCTGAAAACCGGTGAGTACATTGAGATCATATTCCCTGACTATGATGTCCGCTATATCGCTATCAATGATAACGTGGATACTCTCAAGAGCGAGAATGAGCTGATGGCTTTAAAGAACATTTTTAATGACTGGTACGCCAGGGATACATCGAAGAAGATTCGTGCTGTATTCAAGGCAAAGGGTCAGTCGGGCAAACCGCTTTCTCTGCCTATTTACGGGTACAAGGCATCTGAGGAAGATAAGCACAAGTGGATCATTGATGATGAGCCTGCAGCGGTTGTCCGCAAAATATACAAGCTCTGTATCAGTGGCTATGGTCCGACTCAGATTGCCCGTAAGCTGACAGATGATGGTATTCCAAATCCAACGGCTTACGCTATATCGCAGGGAAGGAACCCGGCTAACAAGAATTCAAGGCTTGACCGCTGGTGTACTGAAACTGTCATTGACATTTTAGAGCACCCTGAATACATCGGTCATACGGTAAATTTCCGTACACGCCGCAAGTCCTACAAGAACAAGCGTAAGATTGAAAATCCAAAAGAAGACTGGCCCATCTTTGAGAATACCCATGAGCCTATCGTCACACAGCAGGAGTTTGAGCTTGTTCAGGAGATGCGTAAGAATAAGCGCAGAAATCAGAAGCAGGAAACTGTAAATCCGTTTTCGGGCATCTGTTTCTGTGCTGACTGCGGTAAAAAGCTATACCTGTGCCGTTCAAGAAGTCTTAGCGAAGATCAGGAACATCTGAAATGCTCCACTCATTCAGCTGATAAGGATAGATGTTCAGCCCATTATATCAGGACTGTTGTGCTGAAAGAGTTGGTTCTGAATGCACTGAACAAGCTCCTTGATAATGTCAAAGACAATGAAGCTGAGTTTGTGCAGACAGCCATGGACAACTCTGCGTCAAAGCATTCCTCTGATGTATTTAAGGCAAAGAAAGCTCTTAATCAAGCTGAAAAGCGTATCACTGAACTTGACAGGCTGTTTGTAAGGCTCTATGAGGACAATATTTCGGGTAAGATCTCTGACGAGCGTTTTGCTGTACTGTCCGCAGGATATGAGGACGAGCAGAAGAAGCTGAAAGCGAAAGCATCAGAACTTACTGCTTTTATTGAAACAGCAGAGCAGAAATGTGCTGATGTGAACTCCTTTATAAAGGTAGTGCAGAAGTATGAGCATATCACGGAGCTTACTCCCGAGATCATGCATGAACTTATCGAGAAGATAGTTGTTTACGCTCCTGAAAAGAGCGATGGGCATCGTACTCAGCAGATAGAGATACACTTCCGCTTTGATGTTGCTGTCGCTACGGCAATAGCTGACAGCAGAGAATACGAAAAAAAGAAAAAGGCTGCGTAACTGCGATGTTACGCAACCTTATCTTCAAATCACATAAACTGCTTTATGTGCGCCGCCCTAACACGGCGGGGAGTTTGCATTTATTATATTACCTTGTAACCCTTAGCCTAAAACAACCTCAACCTTGTGAGTGCCGTTTCCAAATACGGGGATAACATTGCTGTCAACAGCCTTGCCGTCAACTGTAACGGACTTAACGCCGTGGCAAACGTGATCGGGGTTCTTTACAGTGATCTCGTAGGTTGCACCTCTGAACAGTCTTGAAGCTGTGAAGCCGTCCCACTCGTGAGGAATTGAAGGATCAATCTTCAGACCGTTGTATTCGGGCTTGATACCTAAGATGTACTGAGATACTGCAACGAAGTTCCAAGCGGCTGTACCTGTGAGCCAGCTGTTCTTAGCTTCGCCGTGACGCTTGGCGTCCTTACCTGCAATCATCTGAGCATATACATAAGGCTCTGTGCGGTGCAGATCGGAGATATCCTCTCTGAATGCGGGAGCGATCTTTGAATAATACTCGAATGCCTTGTCACCTCTGCCTACTGCGGCTTCTGCACAGATTATCCAAGCGTTGTTGTGGCAGAAGATACCTGCGTTTTCCTTGTAACCGCCGGGATATGTGGAGATTTCGCCGTACTGGATGTAGTAGTGTGTGAATGCAGGGTTGTTAAGAACAAGACCGTGCTTTGAGTTAAGATACTTGTCTACGCTGTCAAGGGTCTGAATATCGTAGCCCTTGTCCTTGCCAAGACCTGCGAGAACGCACCAGCCCTGAGGCTCGATGAATATCTTGCCTTCTTCGCACTCGTGTGAGCCGACCTTCTTGCCGTAGTGGTCGTAAGCACGGAGGAACCATTCGCCGTCATAGCCGTATTCAAGGGTGTTCTTTCTCATCTTTTCGATCTCAGCCTGAGCCTTTTCAGCTTCTGCCGTGTCACCCTTCATCTTGCACATTTCAACGTACTCGGGAGCTATTGCACAGAACATACCTGCGATCATTACAGATTCTGCAACCTTGCTGTAGTAAGGAGGCTCTTTGAACATTTCCTTGTTGTTGTATGTCTGGAATGATTCGCCGGGCTTGTCTGAGAAGCAGGAGAGGTTAAGGCAGTCGTTCCAGTCGGCACGTCCGCTGAGAGGAAGTCCGTGAGGACCTACCTTCTTAACAACGTGGTAGAACGCTCTCTTCATATGGTCGAGCATTGTGTCTGCAAGCTCGTCACGGTTCTCATAAGGAACCTTCTCATCAAGGATAGAAACATCGCCTGTTTCCTTTATGTAAGCCGCAACTGCGAGAATCATCCACAGCGGGTCATCGTTGAAGTTGGAGCCAAGTTCGTGGTTACCCATCTTTGTAAGGGGCTGATACTGGTGGTAAGCACCACCGTCCTCAAGCATTGTAGCGGCAAGGTCGATAAGTCTTTCTCTTGCTCTTGCAGGGATCTGGTGTACGAAGCCGAGTAAGTCCTGGTTGGAGTCACGGAAGCCCATACCTCTGCCGATACCGCTCTCAAAGTAAGATGCGGAACGTGACATATTGAATGTAACCATGCACTGATACTGGTTCCAGATGTTAACCATTCTGTTGAGCTTTTCATCGGGAGAATCAACGCTGTACTGACCGAGCAGGCTGTTCCAGTGTTCCTTCAGCTCTGCGAGGAGCTTGTCAGCCTTTTCGGCAGTATCGCACATAGCCATCATAGCCTGTGCCTTAGCCTTGTTTACGATGTTCTTCTTTCTGTCGCCGCTTGTTATAATCGTGCTGTTCTCGTCAAGGTCGGGAGCAAACTTTTCTTCAAACTTGTTCTCAACATAGCCAAGGCAGAATACTAGATCCTTGCTTTCGCCGGGCTGGAGCTTGATTTCGATATAGTGAGAAGCAACGGGTGACCAGCCGTCAGCAACGGACATATTGGGTGCGCCTGCGAATACTGTCTGAGGAGCGTCAAAGCCGTTGTATAAGCCGAGGAAGCTCTCTCTGTCTGTATCGTAACCGTTGATAGGTGCATTTACAGAATAGAATGCGTAGTGATCACGTCTTTCCTTATATTCGGTCTTGTGGTAGATAACAGAGCCGTCAATTTCAACCTCACCTGTGTTGAAGTTTCTCTGGAAGTTTGTAGTATCATCGTTTGCGTCCCACAGACACCACTCAAGGAAGCTGAACAGCTTTAAGTTCTTTTCCTTATCGCTGTCGTTTTTGATTGTAACCTTCTGGATCTCTCCGTTGAAGTTCTGGGGAACGAAGAATGTAGCTGTGGCTGTAACGCCGTTTGATGAGCCTTTTATGATCGTGTAGCCCATACCGTGACGGCACTCGTAGCTGTCAAGTGTTGTCTTAACGGGCGACCAGCCGGGGTTCCATACATGACCGCCGTCGTTTATGTAGAAGTAACGTCCGCCCATATCAACGGGAACGTTGTTATAGCGGTAACGTGTAATTCTTCTCAGTCTTGCGTCCTTGTAGAAGCAGTAACCGCCTGCTGTGTTAGAGATCAGCGAGAAAAAGCCCTGTGTGCCGAGATAGTTTATCCACGGATAAGGGGTCTTGGGAGATGTAATGACATACTCTCTGTTCTTATCGTCAAAATAACCGAATTTCATAGAATCCTCCTAATGTTTTTGTTCCTGTAGCGAAAAAATTACAACGTTACAGAAACGTCTATGCTAATTATATCTTAAATGAATTTTTTTAGCAAGGGCTGTAATCGTTTTAAAAATAAAAATTTTTGTGAAAAGCAAAAATCCGCAATCTGCACAAAAAAACGGGCTGTGTTAGTGCATTGTGACGATTAGTTGCACTATATTGATATTTTGTTTTGGAGTTACTTTACAATATGGTGGAAAAATGATATAATATTTGTATTATAGGGAGGATTTTAATGATTATTTTAACTTTATCCCGATTTTTGATATGACGATTTTGACAACTTAGCCAAAGGACGTAATATGAAATACATTGAATACCGAGAAAAACGTGAGCATGGCACAAGGGAATTTCCGTATGCCTGCTACAGAGTGACAGAGAATTTTCCCCGTTATAATATGATACCGCACTGGCATAACGAGTGCGAGATTATCTATGTCAGGAGCGGATATTTCGAGCTTTTTCTTGACGGTCATACACACAGGATAGACGCAGGCTGCTGTTCGCTGATAATAGGCGGAAGTATGCACGGCGGTACGCCGAAGGACAACTGCAGATATGACTGTCTTGTGTTTGATATGGCAGCTTTACTTAAATCAAGTCAGATATGCACATTGCATCTTCAGCCGATAATCAACCACGAAAGACGGTTTATCACCTTCTTTTCCGCCGACAGCGAGCCTGCAAAGGACGCAAAGGCGGTTATAGACGCAATGCTTGAAAAAGAGCCGGGATATGAATTTACCGTACCCGGACGGCTTTTGTGTATGCTCGGTCACATTGTGGCAAGGCAGGAGCATTATCAGAGCGGAGAAACAGCGGCGAGCGATATAAAGAAGGTACGCCGTTTCAAGAATGTTATAAGCTATATCGAGCAGAATTACCGTAAGAACATAACGCTTGAGGAACTTGCGAACGAGTGCGGGATGAACAGGAATTATTTCTGCCGTGCGTTCAAGGAATATACGGGCAAGACACCTGTTGAATATCTCAATTATTTCCGTATCGAATCTGCCTGTGAACTTATCGCAAGTACCGATGAGAAGCTGATAGATATTGCGATGAAGTGCGGATTCAACGATTACAGCTATTTTATAAAGGTGTTCAAGAGCATGAAGGGCGTAACACCGAGAGATTATTGCAGGAGAAGCTTCTGATCTATGATGTATATACTTATAGCGTTGCTTTCCGCATTCTTTGCGGCTATAACAACGATACTGTGCAAGTGCGGACTGCGTGACGCCGACTCCGATGCGGCAACGGCACTGCGTACAACAATAGTGCTTGTGCTGTCGATAGCGGTCGTATGGATAACGGGAGAATGGCACGATCTTCCTAATGTAACGGGAATGACGCTGTTGTTTCTTATACTTTCGGGCTGTGCGACGGGCGGTTCGTGGCTGTGCTATTTCAAGGCTCTGAAAACGGGCGATGTGAACAGGGTCGCACCTATCGACAAATCCTCGACCGTACTTGCTATGCTGATGTCGTTTATTTTTCTCGGCGAACAGCTAACAGCTTATAAGATCATTGCAATGGTGCTTATCGGCATCGGAACGCTGATGATGAGCATACATACCGGAAAAAGAGGGTCAAAGGCAGGCAGGTGGATGATATTTGCGTGGATGTCCGCAATATTCGCCGCACTGACCTCGATTCTTGCAAAGATAGGCGTACAGAATGTCAATTCAAATCTCGGCACTGCCATAAGAACGGCGGTCGTGCTTGTTATGGCATGGATAGTCGTAGCGGCAAAGGGCAAGAAGAATGTTTTTTCGGGGCTTGGCGGTAAGGCGTTTGTGTTTATCGCACTCAGCGCCGTATCTACTGCGGCATCGTGGCTATGCTACTATTACGCACTGAAAATCGGTGATGCATCGGTAGTTGTTCCGATAGACAAGCTGAGTATACTCGCTGTCGTACTGTTCTCAAGGATATTCCTTAAGGAAAAGCTCACGGCGATGTCTTCTGCGGGGCTTGTGCTTATTGTCGCAGGTACGGTGTTTACGATACTTTGATTTTAACAGAATATGAAGAAAAGCGGAGCGTGGGTTTCACGTTCCGCTTTTTATGTTGCATTTTATATGGAATAGCCCAGTGCTTTTGTTTTAGTGATTTTCGGTTTGCCGAAAGCGTTAAGAGGGTGTGCGTAAGCACACGCCGGTAACGCAGGTTACGCAAACCGCAAACTGACAGAACGGCGAATTGACTGTGTCATTATGACACTGCTTTGGTAACGTCTACCCACTTCTCATATCCGGAATACTTTTCTATTTCGGGAATTGTAAGTTCAATTGCACTGTTGGAACTTCCGCAGGCAGGGAATACCGTTTCGTAGTTGTTCAGCGATTCGTCAAGGTAAACGGCTACTCCGTCATTTACAGCAAAAGGGCATACTCCGCCGACAGCATGACCGATAAGCTCTGTCGCCTGATCTGCGGTAAGCATTTTTGCCTTTGCACCGAATGTATGGCGGTACTTGGCATTGTCGATTTTTACATTGCCTGCCGTTACAACGAGTATCGGGCTGTCACCAAGCATAAACGATAAGGTCTTTGCTATTCTGCAAGGCTCGGTGTGAAGTGCGTGAGCGGCAAGTTCAACCGTTGCGCTCGACTCGGACAGCTCAATTATTCTGTCCTCTATGCCGTATGCCTTGAAATATTCCTTTACTTTTTCAAGCGACATTTTAGCTCTCTTTTCTTTCTGTTCTTTTTCTTTAATTTTCTGTATAAGGAAGCAGTGCATCAAGCAGCATATTTAAATTTGCGTATTGATGGGGGAATGCTCCGAAAGCCATTTTCGGCGCTATCTGTACTGTCGTCTTGTAATCCTTACCGTCCGTCATAAGCGTAAATTCAAGCTTGTACTGACCGATAAGGAGCTTCTTTATCTTAAGCCTCTTTATAGCGGTGAGCGGACACGAACCGCAGTTGCCGTCGCCTATAAAATCATAGCGTATCATCAGCAGTCTGCCCTTGTCGGTAACGGCTAAATAGCCGTATTCCATAGCGCTTCCCATAAAGGATTTATCGTTATATACGCAGTATACGGGGAACATTGCGGTTTCATCGGGATACAGCACCTTTACAAGCTGTGCGTGCATATCCGCTTCATCATATTTCAGCTTCATATTACTTGTTGCGAAGGTCGATTACACGCTTTGCCTTGCCCTCAAAACGTTCAATTGTCTTGGGCTCAACAAGTGTGACCTTTGTATCAATGCCGAGTACGGTCTTAAGATTGTGGTGGATATTTTTCTGTAAGTTGGACAGCGATTCAAGGCTTTCAAGCACGCTTCCGTCAACAAGCTCGCACTTTACCTCCAGCCTGTCACTGCTTCCCTCACGGGTAACAACAAGCTGATAGTGGGGAGCAATCTGCGGGATTGTCATTATAACGCTTTCGATCTGTGAGGGGAATACGTTTACGCCTCTGATCTTCAGCATATCATCGCTTCTGCCGGAGGGCTTGCTCATACGGGCGTGAGTTCTTCCACATTCGCACTTTTCGTAGGTGATAGAAGTAATATCCTTTGTGCGATAACGCAGAACAGGGATTGCTTCCTTTGAAAGTGTTGTTATAACAAGCTCGCCCTTTGAGCCTTCGGGGAGAACCTCGCCTGTTTCGGGGTTGATGATCTCGGGGAGGAAATGATCCTCGTTGAAGTGCATACCGCAACGCAGTGAACATTCGCCCGAAACACCCGGTCCCATAAGTTCGCTCATGCCGTAGTTGTCGGTTGCAAGCAGATGCAGATAATCTTCTATCTGCGCTCTCATTTCTGGAGTGCAGCCCTCTGAGCCGAAAAGACCGAGCCTCAGCTTGAGCTCATCTCTGCCGATACCCATTTCTTCTGCGACCTCGCCTATTCTCATAGCGTATGAGGGGGTAGCGACAAGTGCTGTTGTGCCGAAGTCCTTCATCAGCATAACCTGCTTTTCGGTGTTGCCAGATGAGCAGGGAACTACTGTAGCACCTATCTTTTCAAGGCCGTAATGCAGACCGAGTGCACCCGTGAAAAGTCCGTAGCCGAATGCAATCTGTACTATGTCTTCATCTGTAGCGCCTGCGGCTGTTACAAGTCTTGCAACGCAGTCAGACCACATATCAAGGTCATTCTTTGTGTAGCCTACAACGGTGGGCTTGCCGGTTGTACCCGACGAAGCGTGCAGACGTGTTACGTTTTTGAGCGGAGTTGCGAACATACCGAAAGGATAATTGTCACGGAAATCCGCCTTAGTGGTATACGGTATGTACTGTATGTCCGACAGCGCCTTTATTTTTGTGCAATCAAAGCCTGCCTCGTCAAATTTTCTCTTGTACAGCGGAACATTGTCATAACAGTATTTTGTTATGTGCTTCAGTTTTTCAAGCTGGAGCTTTTCAAGCTCGGCTCTCGGCATAGTTTCAATATCTTTCTGGAAAAAACTCATATTATAACCCTCTTTTTTATTCTTCGCTCTCGGTGTATGCACAGCTGAAACCTGTGAACTGTGCCGTACCTCCTACAGCGTATAATCCTGTCATTGTACCCGTGAAACCGCCCGAAACCTCGCTTGTCAGATATTTCACCTGACCGCTTCCGAGATGTGTTTCGGTGTCGCCGCATTTCACGAAGAAATTGTAATTATAATGGTCGGCTCTGACGATAAGCGTTGCGTTGTCGGCATTTACCGCAACTCTGTTCTGCTCGTGCTTTATTCCGCCGATGTTGAGCTTCAGTATTGCAAAAGTGCCGTCCGCCGTCTTTTTAAGCGCAATATCGTAATGCTCGTTCTCGCACATATACATTGTGACACCGCCCTCGCCGTTGCCGCAAAGGTTTACGTTGACACAAAGCTCCATATCAAAGTCACGCTGACGCATTGCGATAAAAGTAGGCGAATCCATATCGTCAAGCGTCAGATCGGTGCCGCAAAGCTCGTACTTGTCCGCCGACAGCTTATAGTTTTCGGGGTGGTACTTACGCAGATAACACCAGTCAACCGAAGGATCTGTATTGCCAAATGTGAATACCGGTAATTCGTTCTGAACGAAATCGCCTTTTATTTCATACTGTGCGTCTGTTGTGCCGTCAAGGCCTGCGAACAGCCTGCCGTTTTCGTCAAAGTGTGCAGGGGAGAGGAAAACCTCTCTGCCGAGGCTGTGGAAGGGCATCCATATACCCATCTGTCTGAAGCCGAGACTTAATATATGCCAGTCGCCGTTCTTGTCCTGTATCAGATCTCCGTGACCGATACCCTGTATTATGTACGGCGCTTTGTTGCGGTTAGTAAGTATGGGGTTGTTGTCGCCTGTGACATACTCGCCCCATATATCGTCCGATACGGCATATGTAATCATATGACCGTATTCTGTGCCGCCCTCTGCCGCCATAAGATAATATCTTCCGTTTATCTTATAAACGTGGGGGCTTTCAAGATAACGTCCGCCCGAACCTTTCCAGATAGACTTGCTGTGGGAGAGCTTTTTGCCCGTAGCAATGTCAATCTCGCACTGTACAACGCCGCCCTCGCCGTAGTCGTCCTGTCCGTTGCTTATGAAGAATGTTCTGCCGTCCTCAAAGTACAGCGACGGGTCGATACCGCCCTGATCGACTTCGATAGGGTCTGACCATTCGCCGTAGATGTCATCGGTATAAACATAGAAGTTCCTGTGGGTGGTGTCATTTGTAGTCACCATATAGAACCTTCCGTTGTTATAGCGGATAGTGGGAGCGAATACGCCGCCTGACGCAGGTATCTTGTCAAGCATTACCTGTTCGGGACGTGTCAGTACATAGCCTATCTGCTTCCAGTTTACAAGATTGTCGCTCTCAAAGAGGGCAACACCGGGGAAATACTGAAAGGTGCTTGTTACAAGATAATATTTTCCGTTTGCAAAACAGACGGAGGGGTCGGGGTAGAAGCCTTTCAGCACGGGGTTTTTGTATATCATGCTCAAATTCCTTTTTAAAAAGCTAAAATAAATTTATGCGTACTTTAATAGTATACCGCTTAAAAGTGCGAATGTCAAGTAAAAAGCTAATAAAGCGGTCATGTATTAGCTTTCTAAGAACGTGGTATATGTAACTCGCCTGTGCATTTGAACAAAGGAGTATAAATACACAAAAAAGCATTTATTATTTGTTGATTATGTGCAAATTTATTAGAATACCGTTGACAAATTAAAACAATTTTGCTACGATATAAATAAAGGTACATTTTAATTAAATAAATGGTAACTATTGATTACATTAATCAGAATTCTGCCGATTTTCAAATTAGCTAATTCAAAAGGAGTGATTCTATGAAAAAAACAACTTTGATATGCACTTTAATTCTTGTTTCTCTGCTCAGCGGCTGTGCCGGCAATAACGCCTCCCAACCGGTTTCATCGCAGGATACATCTGTTACGTCATCTGCATCGGAATCAACAACCGAAAGCATCACAACTCCCGAAACCTCTGTGCCTGAAGAAGACACTTCCGCTTATGAAGACGAAAAATTTACTGCAATAGGCGTGGTGGACAGTTCTGCAGAGGAAAGCAAACGTGATATAGCGTCATTTATCTACGACTACGGCAGTGAATATAAGACGCCCGGCAAAACCACAATTGACAAAATGTTCAGTGAGGCGCTCGGTGATAAAATCATTGACGATGAGCAGGTGCAAAAAGAGGTTGCCGATATTCTTGAAAAGTGTGGTAAGCTTGAAACCGAGCTTTACAATGCAGGTAACAAGATAAAGGATATGCCGGATATAACCGCTGTCCCAAAAGACGATTACGATAAGTGGTTTGAAAGTTCGGCACAGCCGACTGCGTTTACGTCTATGAAGGAATTTTATGAATCGGAAAAGTCGGTATATTCCGATATTACGACATTTGAACAGTTTGAAAAGGACTTTGACACATTCACATATCAGGACGGTAAATTCTGCGTGAAAGGAATTTCAATCGGCAGGTGCAATGAGACGGGATTGCACGGTCCGGCTTTAGAAAGTTTATCACAGCGTGAATGCCTTTATGATTGTGCCAAAGCCTATAAAGACGGTGATAACGTAAAATTGGCTTATATGGTGCTTAATTCTCAGACACCCGGTACAAGCTGTTATATGGTTTTCTCCGCCGACCTTACTAAAACCGACAGCGGTTACAGAATCGCCCGTAACGTTGACTGGAGCAAGGCATTCGGTAAAGGCGGCAAATAACTGCGTATAACTATTATAAGCTATAAACAAACAGAAAGCCCGGTATGGAAAAATCCGTACCGGGCTGATCTTATTCTGTTGTGCTCGGAATTAATACATTCCGCCCATACCGCCCATGCCGCCTGCGGGCATTGCGGGAGCAGGATTTTCTTCCTTCTTGTCGGCAACAAGGCTCTCTGTTGTAAGAACCATAGCTGCAACTGAAGCGGCGTTCTGTAAAGCTGAACGTGTTACCTTTGCAGGATCTACGATACCTGCGGCAATCATATCACCGTATACTTCGTTCTGAGCGTCAAAGCCGTAGCCTACCTTGCCTTCACGGCGGATAGTGTCGATGATGACAGAGCCTTCAAGACCTGCGTTAGCGGCAATCTGACGAACAGGCTCTTCAAGAGCACGGAGAACTATCTTAGCACCTGTCTTTTCGTCACCCTCAAGTGTTGCGATAAGAGCTTCTACAGCGGGCATAGCGTTGATAAGCGCTGTACCGCCGCCTGCTACGATACCTTCCTCTGCGCCTGCCTTAGCGGCTGCAAGAGCGTCTTCGATACGGAGCTTCTTTTCCTTCATTTCGATTTCTGTAGCGGCACCGACCTTGATAACAGCAACACCGCCTGCAAGCTTTGCAAGTCTTTCCTGGAGCTTTTCCTTGTCAAATTCGCTTGTTGTGTTTTCGATAGCGGCTCTTATCTGAGCGATTCTTGCCTGAATCTGCTCTGTTGAACCTGCGCCGTTTACAATCGTTGTGTTTTCCTTTGAAACTGTTACGCTCTTAGCACGGCCAAGCTGTTCGATAGTTGTATCCTTAAGTTCAAGACCGAGTTCGGATGTGATAACAGTACCGCCTGTAAGAATTGCGATATCCTGTAACATTTCCTTACGTCTGTCGCCGAAGCCGGGAGCCTTTACACCTACGCATACGAATGTACCACGCAGCTTGTTGAGGATAAGTGTTGTAAGAGCCTCGCCCTCGATGTCCTCAGCGATGATAAGCAGCTTCTTACCTGCCTGTACGACCTGTTCGAGTAAGGGCAGAACGTCCTGAATGTTGCTTATCTTCTTGTCTGTGATAAGGATGTAAGCATCGTCAAGGTTAGCTGTCATCTTATCTGTATCTGTTGCAAAGTAAGGTGAAATGTAGCCTCTGTCGAACTGCATACCTTCAACTACTTCGCTGTATGTTTCTGCTGTCTTGCCTTCTTCAAGAGTAACAACACCGTCTGTTGTAACCTTTTCCATAGCCTCTGCAATCAGCTTACCTACTGTTTCGTCACCCGATGAAACTGTAGCTACACGGGCAATGCCATCGCTGTTCTCGATAGCCTTTGAATTCTTCTTTATCTCTGCTACTGCCGAGTCAACTGCCTTTGAGATACCGCGCTTAACATCCATAGGGTTAGCGCCTGCGGCAATGTTCTTCATACCCTCTCTGATAAGAGCCTGAGCGAGCAGAGTAGCTGTTGTTGTACCGTCGCCTGCGGCGTCGTTTGTCTTTGTAGAAACTTCCTTAACGAGCTGTGCGCCCATGTTCTCAAAGGGATCTTCAAGTTCAATCTCCTTAGCGATAGTAACACCGTCGTTTGTAATCAGCGGAGCGCCGAACTTCTTGTCAAGCACTACGTTTCTGCCCTTAGGGCCGAGTGTAATCTTTACTGTGTTTGCGAGCTGGTCGATACCTGCCTGTAAAGCCTTGCGGGCTTCTTCACCGTATATAATCTGTTTAGCCATTGTGAATGTTCCTCACTTTCAATTATTCTACAACTGCGAGGATGTCTTCCTCACGGAGTATTGTGTATTCTTCGCCGTCAACCTTGACTTCTGTTCCTGAGTATTTGCTCATAAGAACCTTGTCGCCGACTTTAAGCTGTACGGGAACGAGCTTTCCGTCAACTGTCTTTCCGGGACCTACTGCTACTACTTCTGCTACCTGGGGCTTTTCCTGTGCGGCACTTGTAAGAATTATACCGCCCTTTGTTGTTTCTTCTGCTTCGAGCATCTTGATAACTACTCTGTCCGATAACGGTTTGATCGTCATTTTGAATGACCTCCTTGTTATATTTGCTGTCACTTTTTAACTGTGACGGTGCTTTTGATTTTCAAGTTGTTAGCACTCTTACGTTATGAGTGCTAACCGCTGATTATTATTGTAATCACTTTACGCATAAAAATCAAGGGGTAAAATGTGAAAAGTGATAATTTTGTTACATTAATATAAAAGTCGTTCGGATAATTGATAATTATTTATGCAGATTTACACATAAAATTGACGGAATTTTTGAAAAAGGTGTTGAAAAAAGGCGTGTGGGGCTGTATAATATAAATAGAAACAGGGTGATAAGGATTTATCGCTTTAATATTTAATATTGTGTACTTTACGGAGGCACTGAAATGTCAAAGAAGATTATAATAGCCTGCGACAACGAGCATATATGTGATTTTATTGAGAACTATGCCGAAAAAGAGGGCTTTACGGTAAAAACGATATGCGATATAAGCGAGGATACACAGCACGTTGTGCGTGAATGTCTTGTTGCGCACCCTGATATTATAATACTCGGCGGTTGCTATCTTGATGCAGAGCAGGAATGCCGCCATACATCGCTGATGGCTGATATCTATACGCTGAAGAATGACGGCGGCGAGCACGCTCTGTCGCTTCCTCTTGACATAGCACAATTGTCAAAGATATTTGAAAAGTACAATAAAAAGAAGACCGGAGAGTATGGTACACTCGTCATTGACAATGAACATAACTGCGTCAGAGTAGGTGACAAGGAATATCAGATCGGGCTCAACGAGCTTGAGATACTCCGCTCGTTTATAGCAAATCCGAACCGTGTGTTCAGCAAGGAACAGCTTGCTTATGAAGTATTCGGTCCTGACGCAAAGGGTAGTGACGCACTGGTCGAAGAATCGGTCAGTCTGCTGAAATCCAAACTTGACGGTTTATCTTCAAAATGGAGCATAAGGCTTATATGGGGTGTAGGGTATAAGTTCGAGGTGAATGAATAAGAAAAACGGGGAGCGTTTCCAAGTGAAATGCTCCCCGTTTTATTATCGGTAAATTATTAAATTATTCAAACAGCTTTTCAAACTCTGCAACACATTCCTGATTGTATGCTTCATAGTCAACGTTTATCGGCTTGATTTCGTTGTTATAAAGCATCTCAAGTCCTTTGTAAACGCCGTCCTCAGAATTTTCTACCAGTGTTCCGCCGTACTTGTTCATGAATGTTCTGGGTCCTGTAATATCTGTTGAAACAATCGGCAGACCGAGAATGTCCGCTTCGGCAAGAACAAGTCCGAAGCCCTCATATAACGAGCTTAATACAAATCCGTCGCAAGCCTTGATTATAGGATAAGGGTTGCTTACCGCAAGCAGAAGAATTACATTTTCGGAAAGACCCATTTCGTTTACTTTTGCGATAAGTGCTTCGTACTTCTTTGCTCTTGAGTTGCCGCCCATAATTATAAGATATATGCTGTTATCCTTCTGCCAGAGCTTATAGAAAGCGTCAATAAGTCTGTCGTGACCCTTTTCCGGTGAATAACGACCGACATTTATAAATTTCTTTGCGTCCGACTGCATTATCTCATAGAACTTTTCGGGTTCTACAGAACATTTTGTAGTTGGGTCAAGGGCTATAGGCTGTTCGCCTTTTTCGCAGATTGTCTTGTAGTCGATAGTGTTTTTTACAATGTCTATCTTCTTGCCTGCCCCTGCAAGTTCCTGAGTAGGTGCAACTATATCGTCGGTTACGGCTACAACCTTATCGTAGTTGTGATAAGCATATTCAAGAAGGTCTTTTCTCTGATTGCTTCTTGTCTTGATTTCGGCCAGCATATCATTATGCACCCATATTATATTTTTACCTTTGAACTGGCTGTAAAGAAGAATAATTTCATCTTCATAACCGCAGAACTGGACAGCAGCGTCAAATTTGGCATTGCCGTAAGAACGCAGGAAATTCTGTTCTATACGCTTGCCAAGTGATTTTATATACTGTTTTGTTGAGATCATGTGTTCCTTATACAGCTTGTTTACTGTCTTGTTTGCGGCTGTCAGATTGAAATATTCCGCTACAGCGAAGAAGCTTACCTTATCGCTGAATGTAGCAAGCTGTTCGCCGTGTCTTTTTGCTTTTCCCTGACAGAATGAAACATAATAGTTACGCTTGTCAAGGTCGATATTGTTCATAAGAGATCTGAGCGATGTGGTGATACCGTTCTTGTCAAGATTACCTGCATAGATCAGAACATTTTCCTTACCATTGTTCGGCACGGGCGCTACAGTAAGTCCCGTATCAATACCGAGGATAGTTCTGTCGCAAAGCTGTGCGGTTGCGTCAATGTTGTCCCATGTGCAGAAGGTCTTTACAAACTCTGTATCGTCATAGTTCTTTTCGCTCCTCAGCTCGTTTACAAGAGCGTCAAGATCAAATACCTGAGGGAAGGGCAGGTCGTCCATATCCATGTACATACCTCTGTCACAGAGATATTCGTCTTTATCATAAGGGAAAAGAACAACCTTTTTGCGTGTGCAGGCGTAATCAAAGAATACGCTTGAATAGTCGGTAACAAGAACGTCTGCAATGTTAAGGAAGTCGTATGTTTCATACTCTGCCGGGAAGTTCTTTATATGCCTTAGTTTGCTGACTTCAGCCGTGTTCTTGGCGTGCATTGCCATAGGGTGGATGTTGATATAGAATATCTCATCATCGGTAAGTCTTTTGTCAAGCTCGTAAAGGTAATACATAAGATATGCGTCGTTTTTGGATACGCCGACCTTGTCAACTGTACCTCTCCATGTAGGCATATATGCATATATCTTTTTATCCTTGAGTTCAAGTTCTTCTCTTATTGCGTTTTCGGCTTCTCTGTCAAAGAAAACGGTATTTCTGGGATAACCGCCGAGAATGTAGGAATTTGAAGAAATATTCTCAAGCATATAGTCCCTTATCATTACGTCTTTTGTAAAGATGTTGGGATAAAGCAGATAGTCTGCATTGACAAGGTTTTTCTGAACATTTCCGAAGAATACATCGTTATGCACCTTACGACCCATAGCTTTTAGAGGTGTGCCGTGCCATGTGTTTATATATACCTGTCCCTCTTTCTTTATCCAGTAGTTAGGGAAGGTAGCGTCGTTTATCAGATATTTTGCGCTTGCAAGCAGACGCATATAATCATCGGAAGCATAAACAATAATGTTTACATTTTCAAATCCGTAGTGTTCAAGAATAGCCTTAATGCTTTTTACATATCTTCCCCAAGATGAAAGGTAGACCGTATATCCGGCGTATTTTTCATCGGTCAGAAGATATTTCAGGATATAGAAAAGGTTACCGCTGATCTTTGTGGCGGTCTGCGATTCAAGCAGTATTACCTTCTCATCTATCGGTAACTGCTCATAATAGGTTATATACTTGTTTTTCGCTACCCAGTAAGGATCCTTGAATTTTTTGCGTACCTTATTGGCGTAGGTAAAGGGGTTGCTCATTTTAGTTCCTCCGTGAAATCAGGCGACTGTCTGTTTATCTTTATATTACTTGTCGCTAAGGTCGTGCTTTATCTGCGTAGTTGAAATTTCGGGTGTTCTGGGAAGATAAACTACCTCGCAGTATTCCTTGAGAAAATCAAACTTTCCTTTCCAGTCGTCACCCATTACGAATGTGTCAACGTGGTATTCCTTTACGTCGCTTATCTTCTGATCCCAGCAGGTCTCGGGGATAACAAGATCAACGTAGCGGATAGCTTCAAGAAGCTGCTTTCTTATCTCATAGCTGAAATAGCACTTCTTCTGCTTTTCGTTCCAGTTGAATTCATCTGTTGAAAGCACTACTATAAGATAATCGCCGAGTGCCTTTGCTCTTTTGAGCAGTTCGATGTGTCCGTAGTGGAGCAGGTCAAATGTTCCGTAGGTAATTACTCTTTTCATTATTTTTGTCCTTTCATATAAATCCTTATTCTGATACTTATATGTCACTTTCAACGCTTGTGAAGTGACCGCTTTTTTCATCATCTTCCGGCGGTTTCATATAGTCGCCGTACATATTGGTAAGAAGTCCGTCATATCCTTTGGGTGCGGGATATTCGCCGCTCTCAAACGGGAGCATTATCTTCTCCTCAAACCATTCGCTTTTATATGTTTCTCTCGGAAAGCCGTGCGCACCGCTTACTGTACACAGCTTTTTGCCCGAACAGAATATATTGAAGATACCGACAACAAAGTCACGCATCGCAATAACAAAACCTCTCGGCATCTTTATCATAAAGTGATAAAGCATACGCGCCGATTTTTTTGTATAGTCAAAGTCGAAATCCTTGTCCTGCTTTGCTATAAGCGCATAAGAAGTTGTGCTTACCCATTTGAACATAAACCGTGCAAGCTTGTCGTTCGTTGGACACTTGTCCACAGGAAATACATCAATATATATGCCCTTGTGAATATTGACGCCCTTGAGGAACGGATCGACAACCTCTGTATTGTCAAGCCTTATCTTGTCAAAGTGGAACGGGTAACCCTTGTCATTTTTCTTGTCCTGTAGAAAAAGTCCTTCGGGTAATGCTTTTTTGCATACGCCGTTCAGCTTTTTGAAATCCTTTCTGAGCATTACAACATCAATATCATCGTCCCACGGGATAAAGCCCTTGTGTCTTACCGCACCGAGAAGCGTTCCCGCTGTAATAAAATAGCGTAAATTGTTTTCCTTGCACATCCCGTCGAATTTTACGAGTATGTCAAGTTCCTTTGCTTTAAGGTCGGCAAGCTCTTTTTCTGAAAGCTGTTCTTCCAAGTTTTCACCACCGTGATAATTATTAGCCATTAAAACGGCAAAAATGAATTTATAATTTTTTTGTACAGTTGATGTAAAATAAAGATAAATTTTTGTCAATAAAAAACTGTTTATTGTGTAAATCAAACTCATATTATTATACAATGAAAACCGCATTTTGTCAATAATCAGAGCCGTTTTGACATTAGTCGTAATGCACAATAATAACGGCAACGATGTGTATTTGTTTTATCTGTTTATTATACGCTTCGATATAATGAATAAACATTTGCATAAGAAAACAGCTGCCATAAAGACAGCTGTAATAATCCGATCATACGCCCATTTTCTTATTGTATGCGGCACATACTTCTTTTGCCGTACCCTGCATTACGGGTACTCCGTGGTCGAGCCACAGCGCCTTGTCGCAAAGCTGTTCAATAGACTTCATGTTGTGCGAAACATACAGCAGGGTAGTGCCGTTTGAAAGCATATTCTGCATACGCTCCGAGCATTTCTTCTTGAAGCGGACATCGCCTACCGAGAGAATTTCGTCTGCGATAAGTATATCGGGCTGTACCGATGTAGCTATCGAGAAGCCGAGCCTTGCTTTCATACCCGATGAGAAATTCTTTACGGGCGAATCAAGAAAATCCTGAAGCTCGGAGAACTCAACTATTTCATCAAACTTTTCCTGTATAAAATCCTTTTTGTAGCCGAGAAGCGTTCCGTTGAGGAAAATATTCTCCCTTGCGGTCATATTGGGATCAATACCTGCGCCAAGTTCAATAAGTGCGGCAACAGAACCCTTTACATCTACAGTTCCCTTGTAGGGCTTGAGAATACGGCTGATTACTTTAAGAAGTGTGGATTTTCCTGCACCGTTTGTGCCGACAAGCCCCCACGCCTCGCCTTTTTTTACCTGAAGGTTGATATCCTTCAGTGCAATGAATTCCTGAAACATCAGTTCACGGCGGAGTAATCTCACTACATATTCTTTTATATTGTCAACTTTCATGTTCGCCTTATTGAAGCGGACTGTTACGTTGTTAACGTCTATGATATAATCTTCCAAACCGATACCTCCGTCAGATATACAGAATAAACTTGTCCTGCTTATCTCTGAAGATAACAGTACCAAGTACAAAGAAGAGTGCGGCATATGCAACACCGAGGATAATTGTTTTCATATCAGAGATGCAGCCTGTATAAGCGATATCTCTGAACTGTTTGATGTAGATATAAAGCGGATTGAGATTCTCAACTATGAACTTCAGCCAGTTCGGAAGAATGTCAACCGGATAGAATATAGCCGATGCATACATCCACGCCGTCGTAAACGCATTGTATATATATCTTGTGTCACGGAAGAAAACGTGCATCTGAGCGAGGAAGAATCCCATTCCGCAAGCGAATATATACGCTTCGAGCGTTATAAGAGGGAATAAAAGCATCGTCCAGTAGAAAGGCGAGCCTGTGAAGATAAGGACTATCAGCAGTGCGCCGAGCGACAGGACATAATCGACCATACAGCTTGTGACCTTTGCAAGCGGGAACATATATTTTGAAACATATGTCTTTTTCAGCAGAGCGGCGTTCGAGGTTATACCGTCCATCGCCTTGTTTGTTGCGCCGACGACGAAATCGTACATAGTTCTGCCGACAAGCAGATAAACAGGAAAGTTGGGTACGTTTCTGTCGAACAGTTTCGAGAATACAACGTACATTACGAGCATTATAAGCAACGGATTCAGTACGCTCCAGACGTATCCCAGTACACTGCGTCTGTATTTCAGCTTCAGATCTCGTGAAACGAGCTGGATGAGCAGATCCTTGTAATGTCTTACCTCAAGAAATCCGCCTGTTTTATCCTTGCGAACAAGTGTCATTTTTACCTCCGTCATTCAAAACTCTTGTTGTGTCTTACTTTGTTGTAGAGCTTTGAATTAAGGATTCTGTTGTATCCGTTAAGCCCTATATGCAGTCGGTTGAGTGTTTTTAGTATCTTGCAGTGCTTTCTGCTCATTTCATAGACAATATGATATTCTTTATCCATAAAGTCCATCATTTCGTCTGCTCTTTTCCTGCCTGCTTTTCTGTCTTTGTCGCAAAGCAGTGAAGTAACCAGAAAACTCAGCAGCAGAAGATGCGTTTTCTTTGCGCAATAAAGCGCCGCCGCACCCGTAAAGCTCTTGCCCTCTGCGGTCATACGCTTAAGCACGGTTTCGGTATGACCTATACGCTTAAGCTGATTTTCCGCAGAAACGCTTTGCGTCACATCGCCTATGCGGTATTCATATATGAAAAGATCGAGCGGCAGTATGCTTTTTGCCTTGCTGCAAGGGAATGTTGCATATTCGTGGTCTTCATAGAAAACCTTTTCGCTCATCTTAATGCCTTCGTTTTTGTAGAATGCCGTGCGGTAGGTTATGCCGTGGAACGTAAGGCTGCGGTCGAAGTTTTTCCACTGCGACATTACCTCGTCCATTGTGTATATTCTGTCAAACTGCGGCGGAAAGCAACGCCAGCTTTTTACTTCGCCGTTTGAAATGTTTATCGTATGATGTGGCGTCAGCACAACATCTGCGTCTGTATTTTCAAGCGCCTTTATAAACTGCGGAATATTCTCGGTAAGAAACCAGTCGTCTGCGTCCAGCACTTTCAGATATTTGCCGACAGCCTTTTCACTGCCGACATTTATACCGGAGCCGTGACCGCCGTTTTCCTTGTTTATAAGGCTTATCGAGGCGGGATATTTTTCAATATATTCTTCTGCGATTTTTTCGCATCCGTCTGTAGATCCGTCATTTACAACTATTATATCAAGCTTGTCCGTACATTCGCACAGGAGCGAATCAAGGCATTTTGCCAGAAACGGCTTGCTGTTGTAAGACGGAATAATTATACTCAGTATCTTTTCCATTAATTGTTACCTTTTTTCAGTTTATTAAGTCTGTTTTCCTTTATTCCTGCGAGCGTATATGAAAATGCCTTGAACATACTTATGTCCGTCAGCTGTTTTCTTTTGGCAAAAGCGTAATATGCGGCATAGAGAACGGACAAAGGAAGCCCCATTATATATCTTGTCGTGTTTCCTCGGTTTACAAAGAATTCCCTGTCGAAGCCCTTGAACCAAGTTGATTGCGTCTGAGCCACCGTTGCAAGCTCATAGGGGTAGTGATATATTTTCAGTCCTGCCTTACGGCACTGCGTCAGAAATCTGAATTCCTCCTCCGCACCGTTGCCTGAGCCTGCACCCATGTTTTCGTCAAACCGAATGCCTTTTGCGAGGAGTTTTTCACGTCTGAACGTTATCTGCCACGAGCTTACGCTCATAATATCCCTGTAGCCGAGTTTTTTTATGCTGTCACCCCATTTATGAGGTCTTTCTGACATATCGAATATGATAATATCCGCTTGCGGAAGACTGCTGTAAGCTTTCTGTACCGCTTCTTCGTACCCTTGCGAGAACACCTCGTCATCATCACAGATAATGCACACATCGGCAACGGATTTTGATATGGCGAGGTTACGGCTTTTAGTCAGCCCTCTTTCCTTTACCGAAAAGGTACGGACAAAAGCATCGCCGATATGTTCCTCCTTATATCTTTCCTCATCGCACTGATTTATTATAATCGTGTCTGAGGTGATATGAGAACGCTTTATCATTTCTTCGCTGTCGTTCAGAAACATACACGACAGAAGTATTTCGGTCTTGTTCAAAAGTTCAGCTCCTTAATTTCAAAATGCCATATCATACTTTTGCTGTAAGCCACATTTATCTTATTATACAACCGTTGCATAAAAAAGTCAATCGACATAATTTGATAGTATTTTGTCGCATAAACGCCTGATTATATGCGTTTTACATAAAAAGACCGCCGGAAAGGCGGTCTTTCAGACAGTCGATAAACCTCTTGATTATAAAAAAATGGGGTGTCGAGTGTTGCTTACTCTGCTGGTTTTGCATCGTGCAAAACTTTTGGCAAGCAACCAAAGCATCCTTGCTTTGGGGCGTAGCCCCCGACAGGGACTAGGGGCGGTAGCCCCAGTAAAATCCCCCTTTCCCGGGGAAAGGGGGCAGGGGGATAGGGATAATAAATCAGAAGTTAATTTCAAAAACAGACTTTTTCTACAAGCTGAAAGACCGCCGGAAAGGCGGTCTTGCTGTTTTATGTTACTCGTCGGTCTGGGGTTTATCCTTGCTGTAGTCATGCAGCATTCTTGTTCTTTTATGCGATTCCTTTTCAACGTACATCTTCGAGTCGGCTTTATTTATATAATAGTCTATATGGAGCTTTGAACCTTTCGGCAAAATACATCCGCCGAAGCTGCCGTGTACATTGTACGGCTTTTCGCTTGTCAGGTTGTATTCCGAAAGATATTCGTTGACCTTGTCGATATACGCATTCATCTCGTATTCGCCCTTTCCCTTGCCGAATACGACATATTCATCGCCGCCGAAGCGTGCACATATATCGTTTTCGTCTGCGGCAGACTTAAGTGCGTTTGCCATAGTGAGAATAGCGTTGTCGCCCTCGTTGTGTCCGAAGTTGTCGTTTATCAGCTTCAGATTGTCAAGATCCACCGAAATGACCATGCAGTCATCCTTAACTCCGCCCTCGGCATAATCGTTGTATATTCTGAAAAAGCCTCTGCGGTTGTACAGCGAGGTGAGCGGATCGGTGATATAGAGCATATCGATCTTCTTTGCGTATGCGTACAGCTCGTTCTGCCTGCGTACCGATTCTAAAAGCTGTGACATTGCCATAGTGAGATAGTTCAGCAAATAGTTCATGCTGCTCCACGGATAGAAATTGAACGCAAGGTATCCCAGTGTGTTATCCCTTATGTGAATAGGCGTGTACAAAATGACCTTGCTTTTGTCGGACATTTCGTAGAAGTCGGGGAGCATTTCAGAAGTGGGAAATTCGGTTTCGCTCTGCGGCTTTTTATCTGCGTATCTTGCTATGCACTTCATAGTATCGCAGTAGCCGTGTCTGTGTACGGGACAGTTGTCTTCGATATCGTCGATTGAATCGTTTACAAGCGAACTTTCCATAAAGTCCTTGCAGATACATATCCAGGAATTGCTGCACCATATTCTCGAAAGCGTCGCCGAAATATTCCTGCTTGCATCGTCAAATGTAGAGCAGTTTGCAAGCTCCTGTGCAATAGCCGCAGTTCTTATCGAAAAACGCCTTGTGTCATATAGTTCTTCAAACAGATCGTGCCTTTGCTTCGGCAGGAGATCAAGGGCGTTCTGCATATTCGTACAGCGGCAGGATATACCGTAAATTATGTTGGGCGGAGTTATGCCGAGCTTTGCAGGCTTCTTGCCTCTGAGAAGAAGATCAGCAACGATATTGGCGGCCTCCTCGCCGGCTTTGTCGGCGAGTATCTTTGCGGTCGTGATATATCCGTTGGCCTCGTCTGTACCGTCCATTCCGGTGACGGCAATTTCGCCCGGCATATCAAAGCCCAGCTCAGACAGCTTTATCATAACAGCCGATGCCATTGTATCGTTTGCACAGACAATTGCTCCGCAGTCAAGATTTCCGTCCTCGTTCATCTTTTCCACCTGCTGAATTGCAGGGGCACTCCACAGATTGCCGTAATATATTCTTGACGGCTCTATAGGTATGTTGTGGCTTTTGAGTGCGTCAAGAAAACCCTCCAGACGTTCGTCACTGGTAAAGTGGTTCTTGAATCCTCCCAGAAAATTCAGCTTTCTTATGCCGTGTCTTTCTATAAGATGATTTGTTATCATCTCTATCTGGCGACGGTAGTCGGGCATTATGCAGTAGCAGTTGGGGTAATCATACTGTTTTCCGATTGTCAGCACGGGTACGTTCTTTTCTACCGCACGTTCGATAGTATGCCGTATCACTTCTTCGCTGCTGCTCAGATAAAAAGGAGCAATGACAAGCATATCAATAATATCATAGTTAGGCAGATTGAAGATATTGGTCTGACCTATATTATGCGGCGCTCCATCGTAGAAGCAGGTACAGCAGTTGAAGATATGTACATTTATCAGATTATCGCCGAGTACTTTACAAAAGCCTTGTAAAAGCATTTTTCCGCCTTCAAGATCTCCGATACAGAAGGCAACATTTTTTCTGCCGCTTTTATTTTCCACAGATACGCCCTCCTCCTATGAATTAAAAAATACTGAAAGTTTCCTCAAATCAAAACGTATCACACAATGTTTTATCGGGGATATAATATGAATTCAGTATACCACATTTGTATGCAAAAATCAAGAAGATTCGCTGAAAAATGATTATATAAGACACAGTTTTCACTGCTTTGCACCGCCTCTGTCAATGCTTGTCTTTCGTTGCACAACGAATTTCGGCGGTACGCCTAAAATCACACAAATTTATTGCATTTTCCGCTGATATGTGATACAATAAATTCTATAAAATTGTATAAACTTCATCGAGGAGTGTTGAAATTGGAAAACGGTAACAAAAACAACAATAATTATAAAAGCAACAAGCCGTCAAAGGATAACAGACCGTCCTTCCCGAAAAGAGCGGTAATCACAGGCGGTATGCCTTACGGTAATAAACAGCTTCATTTCGGTCATGTCGGCGGTGTGTTCGTATTTGCGGATACCTACGCAAGATTCCTGCGTGACCGTATCGGTAAGGATAACGTAATTTTCGTATCGGGTACAGACTGCTACGGCTCGCCTATCGCAGAAAGCTACAGAAAGCTGAAGGAAAGCGGAGAGTTTGACGGTACTATTGAGGATTTTGTAAGGAAGAATCACGAGAGCCAGGAAAAAACGCTCAGAGATTACGATATAAGCCTCGACCTGTTCGGTGCGTCCGCACTGGATGAGCCTGCAAAGATACACAACGTAGTATCCGACAAATTTATCAGAAGGCTGTACGAAAACGGTCAGCTTGAAAAAATCACCACCTCGCAGTTCTATGACGAAAAGGCAGGCGTGTTCTTAAACGGCAGACAGGTAATAGGCAAATGCCCCGTTCTCGGCTGTCAGTCGGAAAAGGGCTATGCGGACGAGTGTGATCTCGGACATCAGTATATGCCGTCAAGCCTTATCGACCCCAAAAGTACGCTGACAGGCGAAACACCGGTAATGCGTGACGTTGTGAACTGGTACTTCCGTCTTACTGAGTACACAAAGCTGCTCGGCGAATATGTTGACAGAATAAAGAAGATGCCGAATGTCCGTTCTCTTGTTTCAAAGACTATCGGCGAGTTTCTTGAACCGCCCGTTGTTCATATCAAGAAAGAACTGCGTGAGGATTATGAGAAGATAAAGGATCTGCTTGCACATCATACGCTGACGGACGACCCGAAAAAGCCTTCGTTCACGATATGCTTCGACACGCTTGACGAGCGTGATGCGGCAACGGAGATCATGGCACATCACGGTCTGCGTTTCAGAACAGGCAAGACGCTTGTTCCGTTCAGACTTACAGGTAATATCGAGTGGGGCGTAAAGGCTCCCGACCTTGAGGATGAAAAGGGACTTACCGTATGGGTATGGCCCGAGTCGCTCTGGGCGCCTATCTCATTTACCTGCGCTTATCTCAAGAGCAAGGGTATTGATATGGAGCATTACAAGGATTACTGGTGCTCAAAGGATTCACAGGTATATCAGTTTATCGGCTCGGATAACATCTACTTCTACGGTGTTGCGGAAATGGCAATGTTCATGGCGCTGAAAAAGGGCGAGATAACCTCCGACCCTGAGGACGGCGAAATGCAGCTTCCTATCCTCGTTGCAAACAACCACATTCTGTTCCTTGACAAGAAAGCAAGCAGCAGCGGCTCGATAAAGCCTCCTATGGCGGCGGATCTGCTGAACTACTATACAGCCGAACAGCTCCGTATGCACTGGCTCGGACTGGGACTCGGCACAAGGAGCGTCAGCTTCCAGCCCAAGCCCTATAACCCCGATGCAAAGCCTGAGGACAACGACCCTGTTGTAAAGGAAGGCTTCCTGCTTTCAAACGTGTTCAACAGAGCTATACGTTCCTGCTTCTATTACGCTCAGAAGTATTTTGACGGCAAGATGCCCGTAGGCACACCCGATGCGGACGTTATCGCAGAGTGCGAAAAGGCTATTCTTGAATATGAGCGTTATATGTATAAGTTTGAGTTCCACCAGGTGACCTATGTGCTTGATTCGCTTGTAAGAAAGTCGAGCAAGGTATGGTCAAAGCTCAGCCGTGAGGCTGATGCGGCAGATGATAACGAGCTTCGTAAAAAGACGCTTATCAACGTGTTCCACTATATAAGAACAGCCGCACTCCTTCTGCACCCCCTCGCTCCCGAGGGTACGGAGATGCTCAGAGAGTATCTCGGATTCGGCGACGACTTCTGGAGTTGGGATCATGTGTTTGAAGGAATGGACTACTTCTGCAAGGGCGAAAGCGAGCATCAGCTTAAGTTCCTTGAGCCGAGAGTTGACTTCTTCAAAAAGCATCCATCACAGCTTGCAGGCAGTGAAGAAAATTAAATTATTGCATCAGTACCGCCGCCGTGAAAACACAGCGGCGGTACTTTGTAAAGGATTTTTTTATGAATATAAAAGACAGCAACATTGACAATGGCAAGGTGTTTGACTGGGGCAGAACGTCGCATGATTACGCTAAGTACCGTGATATATATCCCGATGAGTTTTACCGCAGAATAACTGACAGAGGACTTTGTGTGTCGGGACAGAGTGTGCTTGATATAGGAACGGGAACGGGTGTAATTCCCCGTAATATGCTACGCTTCGGTGCAAAGTGGACAGGTACGGATATATCACCCGAACAGATAGAACAGGCGAAACTGCTGTCGCAGGGTACGGATATAAAGTATTATGTCTCAGCCTCAGAAGAATTGTCGTTTCCTGACAATTCGTTCGATGTTATAACCGCTTGCCAGTGTTTCTGGTACTTTGACCACGAAAAACTTATTCCTGAGTTCAGACGTATGCTTAAAAGCGGCGGAAGCCTTGTTGTTCTCTATATGGCGTGGCTACCGTTTGAAGATAAGATTGCAGGTATGAGCGAGGAACTTGTACTGAAATATAATCCCGACTGGAGCGGCAAGGGCGAAACAATACACCCGATACATATACCGCAGTGCTATGATGCTTATTTTGACAATGTCTACAGCGAAGAATATCCTCTCGATGTGCATTTCACACGAGAGAGCTGGAATGGCAGAGTGAAAGCCTGTCGAGGCATAGGAGCATCATTGCCTGAAGAAGAGATAAATTCGTGGGAAAAAGAGCATATAAAACTCCTTAAAACAAATGCACCGCCCGAATTTGATATACGTCATTACGGTGCAATCGTACATTTAAGACTTAAAGATAAAGGATAAAAATATGGAAAAATTAGCGATAGCGATGAGCGGCGGAGTTGACAGCTCGGTGGCGCTTGTGCTGTTGAAGGATAAATATGATGTCAGCGGTTATACGCTGAAACTGCACGACAGCAGAGGAGCGGACGACAGCGGACTTTGCGGTTCGGCAAGCGACATCGAGGACGCAAAAACGATAGCGGCAAAATTCGGAGTACCTCATTATCTGCTTGATATGAGGGATTTGTTTTCCGATACGGTACAGAAAAGTTTCGTGCAGAGCTATCTTTCGGGAAGAACGCCTAACCCCTGCGTAGAGTGCAACGAAACCATAAAGTTCGGCGCACTGCTCGATGCAGTAAAAAACCGTGGTATAAACCACATTGCCACAGGTCATTATGTACGCAGTTGTTACGATGAAAAAAGCGGCAGATGGCTGCTCAAAAAGGCAATCAACGCAGACGGCACAAGCAACGCAAAGGATCAGTCATATGTGCTGTACCGATTAAGTCAGCAACAGCTTGCCGCAAGCGTTTTCCCTCTCGGTGAAATGACAAAGGACGAGATAAGGCATATTGCGGCAGACAGCGGACTTATCAACAGCGACAAGCCCGACAGTCAGGATATATGCTTTGTGCCGGACGGCGATTATGCCGGCTTTATCGAGCGTTATACGGGCAACGCCTACCCCGACGGCGATTTTCTCGATGAAAACGGCAACGTTATAGGCAGGCACAAGGGCGTTATATTTTACACGATAGGACAGAGGAGAGGAATAGGCACAGGATTTGGTAAACCGATGTATGTTATCGGAAAAAATGCCGATAATAATACCGTAACGCTCGGCAGTAACGAGCTTCTTTTTACCGATACGCTGTATGCAGATAATCTTAACTGGATAGCGTTTGAATATCCCGAAAGCGAGTTTAAATGCAAGGCAAAGACACGTTACAGACAGACCGAACAGCCGTGTACCGTATATCCGCAGGACAGAAATACGGTCAGGGTCGTGTTTGATGAAAAGATAAGAGCGGTAACTCCGGGACAGCACGTTGTGTTCTATGACGGCGATATAGTACTCGGCGGCGGTGTAATAATGTAGAATTGTGAAAGTTTGACAAAAAGCGAGTTCACTTTTCATCTAATTTACACAAAACTATTCTTTTAATTTCACGAACAAGCATTATTATATAACCACAGTCAGCGAGGAAACAGAAAAGCAAACAAGCTGACAGATTAAATTGCTATCTTCGATTTTCATATATATTTCCCCAAAGCAAAGGACTCCGGTGTAACAGCCGGAGTTCTTTGTTTTTTATGCGGTTGTCGCTACGGTGCTTTTTCTCTTTGGAATATTGAATTTTTTGTTTCTGCCTATTGACAAACCATCAGGTTCGTGTTATCATATAACTGTACTAAGGAGAATAGTACAGTTATTACGAAAGGCGGTGTGATATGTTTTCATTACGACTACAGGGCGGATTGCCTTTGTCAGAGCAGCTTGAGGCACGGATAGCCGAACTGATAATCAGCGGGGAAATGGCTGAAAACGAAAAACTGCCTGCTGTGCGTGAAGTTGCAAAGGAACTTACGATAAATCCGAATACTGTACAGAAAACCTACAGACAGCTTGAACAGAGGGGGCTTATATATTCTCTTCCGGGCAAAGGCAGTTATGTTGCAGAAAGATCGCAATATTCTTCAGCTGTGCTGAAAAAGGCGACGGAGGAATTCAGCCGCGCTGTAGGCGACGCGGTGAAATCCGGGCTTACTAAAGAGATAATGACGGCGGTGATAGACGCTGTTATAAATAAGGAGGGTGAAATATGATAAATGTTGATAATGTAACAAAACAATTCGGCGATTTCTATGCACTCAAGGATTGTACGATTAAAATAGGGAGCGGAAGCGCTTACGGATTGCTTGGCTCGAACGGAGCGGGAAAATCAACACTGCTGCGTATCCTTGCAGGAATATACAGACAGGACAGCGGAGAGGTAACGATAGACGAAAGCGCTGTATATGATAACGTTGCCGTGAAGCAGAGAATATTCTATGTCAGCGATGATGTTGAACAATATGCGAATATGACCCCCGATGATATGAAAAAAATGTATGAGATATTCTATCCGACTTTTTCAACAGAAAAGTTTGAAAAGCTTATGAAGGCTATTGATCTGCCGAAAGATAAGCGTATGTCAACGTTCTCAAAGGGTATGAAACGTCAGGCGGCGGTTATATGCGGACTTGCGGCATCGACCGATATACTTCTGCTTGATGAGGCTTTTGACGGACTTGACCCGACTATGAGGATAAACGTCAGAAAAATGCTTTTTGACGCTATGGCAGAAAATAACAGCACGGTTGTTATTTCATCGCATAATCTGACCGAGATTGAGGAGCTGTGCGACAGCGTAGGTCTTGTTCATAAGGGTAGGGTCGTATTCGATCGTGAGCTTGACAGCGTCAAGGGAGATCTTCACAAGATACAGGTATCGTTTGAAAACGAGATGAAAATAAATGATTTTCCTGAGATCGATATAATTTCAATGAACACCCTGGGAAGCGTACAGAGCTTTATTGTAAGGGGCGACAGCGAAGAGGCCTGCCGCATAATGCGTGAAAACGGCGCAAAATTCTGCGATGTGATACCGCTCACGCTCAATGAAATATTTATATATGAAATGGAGGGACTCGGATATGACTGCGGCGTGCTCGACGACTAAAAAGAACTTTTTTATAAGCTACTTATGCTACAAATTATTCAGAAACAAGAATCTGTTGATCATATCGGCACTTTTCAGTGTACTGTGCATACCGCTGTTCAGCGTATGTATGTCGATCTGCATAGAAATGGTAAATGCGACTATAAAAAACCAAAATTTTGATACATTGCATATTACAAAAATGTTCGGCGATATTGATATGATTATGTCGGCAGGATTTGTAATTGCTGTTGCTTCGGCGGCTGTGGTGCTCATTCTCGCTTTTGTGACAGTAAATTCAATGTTCAGTTATAATCTCAAAAAATGCGATGCGGATATGTATCTCAGTCTTCCGCTCACAACTACTCAGAGGTTTTTCAGTGATCTTGTGACCGGTGGCATTGTAAGCGTTCTTCCTATGGCAATATCAGGCGCAATCAGTGCTGTGATTATGGCAGTAACGGGAATCAGTGCAGACGAAGGTTTCACAACAACATATCTGAATACCCTTTCAAGCGGGGACTATGAAAGCGAAATCAGCATTGCAATGCAACAGATCTTCTCAAGGACAAATAATATTCTCTACAGAGAGCTGCCCCAAATTATAACATATGTATTTATTGCTATGACTGTCGTACTCGTTTTTACATACCTTTTCTGTGTGTTGATAAATTCGTTCACCGGAAAAATGTCCGACTATATCGTATACACGATAATAGCGATGGCGGCATTATCGGTGATAGTAACTACTATTGTCGGAACAGCAATTATGATGGTTACCGAAGCGGCATCGAGCGAGGAACTTTCTTCGGCGGTAATGTTTGCTTCCCCTGCGGGTATGATTTTTGCTTTTATTCTGTCTATCGTCAACTCATTTGGTGAAAATGTTTTTGTCATAAGTGAAAGCAAAGGAGTATACAGTGCGGTCAGAAACGATAATATAGATATATTCTGTACATTCAATACGCGAAACGTAATTATAATGATATTGGTATTTGCTGTACTTATTGTGCTTGCGTATGTTGTCACACGCTTAAGAAAAGCGGAAAAGACGGGTATGCATTTTGTCTTTGAGCTTCCGTATCATATCATATCACTGAGCATTGTGTGTGCGTTGCTCTGTATAGCTACAGGCACAAGCCCTGTGATGATTGATCCTACGTTATACATGACTTTTATTATATGTATTGTCATAAGCGCAATTGTTTATTTCTTCGCTGAAATTACCCATGGAAGAAAAATGAATAAATTATGGCAATCACTGCTCAGATATGTCGGTGCGATACTTGGTACATTGCTTCTTTGCACTGTTATAAGAAAAACCGATATTTTTGGACTGGAACGTTATGTTCCCTCAACCGACGGCATAAAGAGCGTAGAAATGTCAACAAAAAAGGCATTCAGTGATAACGGTAATTCGGACTACTACACGATAAATTTCAAAAATACCGATAACATACGTGCAATAACGAAATATCATTCTTTTATTGTCAATAACGGATGCGCACATCGCTACAGTGATTACGGCGTTGAGCCGGGAAAAGACCACTTTTATGTAAGATTGGTTTACAAGATGAAAGACGGCAGAATGATAACACGTTCTCTCAGAATTATCGTAGATCAGAAAGCATACGGCGAATACGCCAAGGCACTTTATGATATGCGATATGTTTTATCAAAGACGGACGAATACGCTGAGGAGATAAAAAGTGTCGGTGCAATGGCAGAGAAAATAGATTTCTATACAAGAAACGGTAATTCCTACGGCAGACTGCTTAATAATGATCTTAATGATAAGCTGATATCAGCCATAGAAAATGATTATAAATCAGGCAGAAATACCGGAAAGCTTGCGGCAGTAGTTGAAATAAAAGCTAATTCCGATATCAGTAAAAGTGTGAGCGTTGAAATCAGAGAGAACTGCTCCGAAACACTGGCATTGCTTAATGATGAAACAAATTCGGTTTCCTATAAAAAGGCACTGATAGATGATGCAAAGAAAGAACTGGAAAATTATCGCAAGAATAAAGAGAACGAGGATGATGACGACGGTTCTTACGCAAGAAATGCGTTATCTATGTATACGATATATGATACTGATACAAATCTTGATACATATGTATTATTGAATTATCCAAACATTCAAGTAAGCTCGGCTAAACATACGACTGTTACCTGTGAGTTTGCCGAAAGTGAAAGCGTTTCTGAGCTTGAAAAACTGTTTGTGATGTATGATTATTACACTGATGGCTTACTTGCAGACGCTGATTACCTGATCGTTGACAATTCGGAATTCCGTGATTCTTTCGGCGGCGCGTATATTGCTCCGCACGAAAACAGTAAGCGGGTTGCCGATCTGATATATTCAATCAGAAAGGAATACAATATTCCGATAGAACAGTAAGCTGTATATAAGATTCTCCTCATAATATATACTGACGCCCTGTACTGCATTATGCGGTGCAGGGCGTTCTGTGTGTTATAACCAAAATATGACGGTTAAATTAGTGCAATATTTCTATTGAGTGTTATTGCAAATGTGTGATAGAATTATATCAGAGGACAATTGAATATCTATATGCAAAATTTTATTATCTGATCAAAAACATTCCGCTTTACGCCAAAGGAGCTATTTATGAGAAATTCAAAGAAATTATCCGCAATTATTTTATCGGCAATTATGCTTGCGACGGGTTGTGCGGACAACACTGCACCCGGAGAAAGTACGGAAATAAAAGAAAATTCATCTGTTATTACAGAAAATAACGGAACAGGTGACAGCGGCAACTCAGAACCTGATACAAAGTCGGTCGTAAATGCCGTAAAGGATATCAGTGTCGATACCAAGGTGAAAATACTGTCGTGGTACAGCTTGAACGATAACGGTATAGCAAAAAATTATAAGGAGCTTTTCGGTGTGCCTGAAAATATTCCGCAGGGGTATGAGGAAAGCAATTCATGGGATAGCGGCAATGATACGGAAAGTTCGCCCGATGAAAAGCCGTTTGCCGAGATCCGCGTCACTTCTTATGCAGACAGATATTCTGACCTTGCTAAGCTTATACAGGCTGATGATTCACCGGACGCATTCCCCGCTGAGCTGTACGCAATGATGTATCTCAACTCCAATGACAAGAGCGACAAATATTTTGACGCTGTGGACGGTGTTATTGATTTCGGATTATCTGAGCTTGCGCCTTACAGCAAAATTCAGAACGATATAAGAATGTTTGATAAAAATTACTGCCCCATATATAATGTTTCTCCCTCATCGGTTTTATGGTACAGGAGCAGTGTTATTAAAAACGCAGGGCTTGAAGATCCGTGGGCGCTTTACGAAAAAGACGAATGGACGTGGAACAAATTCCTTGAAATGTGTGAAAAGTTCTCTGACGGCAAGCAATTGACAGAGGATATAGTTAAGTACGGTGGAAATATAAAATTCGGCATCGACGGTTACAATGTGCCGACTAATCTGCTTGCGACGACCGGAATACATCTTTTTGGTAATGACAACGGATTGTATATAGATAATTCAGGTACAGATAAGATGAAAGCGGCGATGGAGTTCCTGAGACAGTTTGACACGACACAGAAAAGTCTGCGTTATCCGAGAGATCTGTTGAACAACTGGGCTCCGAACTATCGTGAGTGGGCGAACGGCAACACGTTATTCTTTGAAGACGGTATATGGAGATACGAAGAAAAGCGGATAGAATACAAAGAAAAGGAAAACCGGGATGAAGATGAGATAAGCTTTGTTCCGTTCCCAAGATACGACGCAGAAAAAACATACAGCCAGAATATGAATACAACATCATTCCTGCTTCCAAAAGGCTCAAAAAATAAAGCCGGTTATCAGTCGCTTATATATACGGACATATATGCACGCAACGATACCCAAATGCAGAAAGCGTCAAGACAATATGACAAGACAGAGTACGGATGGAATGACAGACTGCTTGACAAAGCAGAAAAGATAAGTCAGCCTGACGCTTTCAATTGGGTATGCGACTACAGCAGTATTGCCTTATTTATAATAGGCAGCGGGTGCGGAGAAGATGTACCCGGTGCGTTGATCAAAAATACTTTTCTGACCGGAGTTAAATACGATGAGGTCCTTGAGAAATACGGATCTGTAAATTCCCGGGAGGCAGAAATGCTGAATACGCCGCCTGAAAAAAGCACAAATTGAAATTAATAATATTTTTTCTATAGTTAACATCAACACTACATCAAAGGAGCTATTTATGAAACATACAAAGAAACTATACGCAATTATCCTGTCGGCGGTAATGCTGACGACCGCCTGCGCGAGTAACGTGTCACCCGGAAAAAGCACGGAAATAAAAGACAGCGAACCCGCCGCTCCGCAGAATTCCGTAACAGACAACAGCAACGGCGGTAATACGGACACTATTCCCGAAAGTAAGTCGGTAAAAGACGTTATAGGGGATATCAAGGTCGATACAAAGGTGAAAATACTGTCGTGGTACGACCTTAATGATCAGAATGTAGCTAAAACGTACAAGGAGCTTTTCGGAGTGCCGGAAAATACGCCGATAGGGTACGAAGAAAGCGGCTCAAAGAATAGCAGCTCAGAAGGCAATGAAAAAGAAAAGCCGTTTGCTGATATACAAGTCACCAATTATGCAAGCAGATATATGGATCTTACAAGGCTTGTACAGTCGGACAATTCACCGGACTGTATACCGTTCCAGGAAAGCACATTTATAAGAATGCTGGGAAAAAAAGAAGAGCTGTTGCAGAATGTTGACGATGTTATAGACTTTGGTATCAAAGAGCTTGCTTTATATAAAAGTGAGAGCGATAAGCTTTCTTTCGAGGGAAAACATTATGTTCCGATTACGGATCTGTCGGTCGATCATATGATCTGGTACAAAACGTCCGTAATAGCCGAAAGCGGTCTTGACGACCCATGGGAGCTTTATCAAAAGGGCAAATGGACATGGGATAAATTTATGGAAATGTCAAAGCAATTCGCCGACAGCGAAAACGGAAAATATGCTTTCGACGGCTATCTGCATATAATATCCGATGCGTTCCTTTCCACGACGGGCGAAACCTTTATCACGCTTGACGATAACGGCAGATATAAAAATAACTGCAAAAACGATAAGATCTACGAATGTATGGATTATCTTCGTCGGTTTGCCCCATCGGTTGACGGTTTGCGTTATCCCAATGAACGCGAGAACGGCTGGAGCGCAAACGAGCACGAATGGGCAGAAGGAAATACCTTATTCTATATCGGCGATCAATATAATTATGAAACCCAATTTAGTTTATATAAGAAAAGAAACAAGTGGAGCGATGATGAAATAAAGATAGTTCCGATGCCCTCGCCGGATAAGGAGCAGACTGAATATCAGCCTATGAGCGCAGAGGGTTATCTGCTTATAAAAGGCGCAAAAAATACAGAGGGATATAAGTCGCTTGTTTACGCTTTTGCATATCATAACAATTATCGCAGTGATGAAGAGATGAAAGCATACAGAGAAGAGATGAAAAGCGAAAGCGGCTGGAGCGATATGCTTCTTGACAGAATTGACGAGATAAACACTCCCGGAAAATATCACACTGTATTTGAAATAAGCAATCCGGATAATGTTTATGACAATTGCTTTTACTCAACTCCCTACAGTGAATGTGTGGACAATTGCCTTGCGAACGGTTCTGCGTACAAGGCGTATCTCGAAAATAATCCGGATATAGTTGAATATTTCGATAGCCTGGTCGGAAGTGCAAACGGAGAAGAATAACCCGTCGCTTTTGTTTGGACTGCAATATGCCGAATAGTCGGCAGAAACGATCAATAAACATTTCACACTACATCAAAGGAGCTATTTATGAAACACACAAGGAAACTATCCGCAATTATCCTGTCAGCGGTAATGCTGACGACCGCCTGTGCAAATAATGTATCGCCCGGTGGCAGTACGGGAATAAAAGACAGTTCCTCTGACACTGCAAACAGTTCGGACGTTAAAGAAAGCAACGGCGGAAATACGGACACTGCTGCCGAAAGTAAGTCGGTAAAGGACGTTATAGGGGATATCAAGGTCGATACAAAGGTGAAATTTCTCGGCTGGTATGACCTTAATAACAGCAACATTGCCGATACATATAAGAAACTTTTCGGAGTGCCGCAAAAAAATCCCGAGGGCTACGAAACAGACCATTCGGGTAATGATACCGAACCTTTTATAGATGTTTACCTGAGCAGTTACGTTGACAGATATTATACACTGGCAAAGCTGATCGGATCCGGGGATTCTCCCGATGCTTTCCCTGCCGAGATATCAAGAATGCCTTGCTCTGTCGGAGCAGATAAGCTTTTTCAGCCTATAGGAGATATCATAGATTTTGAAACGGATGAGTTTGCACCTTACAGCAAGATACAACAATCGTTAAAATATGTCGGAAACGATTATGTGCCGATATTCAGCAGTACCCCGCGTTCGCTTCTGTGGTACAGGAGCAGTGTTGTAAAAGAATCCGGACTTGAAGACCCGTGGGAGCTTTACGAAAAGAACGAGTGGACGTGGAGCAAATTCCTCAGTATGTGCGAAAGCTTCAGCAGCAGCGAAAAGAAGAAATACGGCGTTGACGGATATTTTGTTGAACGCGGCATTCTCGCCACTACCGGAAAGGGAATTATCGATATAGAAGACAGTCTTCTTAAAAGCAATGCCGATGATGAGAAGATAATCTCCGTAATGGATTTTTTGCGTCAGTTTGCCACATCTCAGAAAAATCTACGATATCCCAAAGAAGAAGAAAATAACTGGTCACCAAGCTATTCCGAATGGGCAAACGGCAACACACTGTTTTATCAAGACGGTTTATGGAGATATGATGAAACCTGGCGGCTTTATAAGAAAAAGAATGAATGGAGCGATGATGAGATCAATTTCATTCCTTTCCCCCGTTGCGATGATGAACAGTCGTATTATCAGGAGTATAACTGTGCTCAAGATACTTATATGCTCCCGATAGGCTCAAAGAATACCGAAGGCTATAAGGCGCTTGTATATTCGGCGGCATACTTATATAACGACAGCTCCGCACAGACACGGCTCAGTGAGGAAAAGAAAACCGAATATGATTGGAATGACAGGCTTCTTGACAGAATGGATAAGATAAACAGCCCCGATGCTTTTGAGTGGGTAGTTGACTGCCGCGATTATTTCCGTGAAGTACCGCCTACCGCATCGACCGATGTCATTGTTGACATACTTTCAGAAAGCTCGTATGTGCACGGCAAGGACTACAGAACGTTTATTACCGAAGAAAGCCCGGATATTATTGAAGAGCTTGACAAAGCGACAGACAGAATCAATAAATCGGCAGAAAATATCGGAACTGAACAATAAAAACCATTTCACACTGCATTGTACGTCAAAATGCAAAATCTGAATAAGACCGGACCGACAGATTGCTTGACAGAATGGACAGGATGAACGATCCGGAAACATTTGTACCTGTTATAGAATTCAAGCAGATATGCGTCGATCCGAATCCTTTGTACTGTGGCGAAAGCTACATGCACGCAATGGAGGGTTGGTGCTATATGGACGGTCAGGATTACAAAAAGAATCTGGAGGATGAAGAAAAAGGGGAGTATGTGCCTGCCATTGAGGCGTATCTGGATGATCTGAATAGCAAAATAAGCTGAAATTTAGCTAATTAACCTAAATTACCATGCTTCGATTGTGCTATTTTCACAAAATTGTTTAGCTAAATTACTGCAAATTGTTTATTGACGGTGTGACAGCAATTTTGTTATAATAGTAATTGTAATAATACGCAAATCTGTACTCAGGTACAGAAAATCTACAGGAGGATTAAAGATGAGAAAATATACCAAGGCTATTGCAGGTGCATTAGCACTCGTATCTGCTGTAACAGCTTTTTCAGGTTGCACAGGCAGTTCGACAACAAGCGGTACAACAGCAGACAACAGCTCAGCGGCTGCTACAACAGGCGAAACACAGAAGCAGATGTCTGAGAACGAGGGCGTTCAGAGCGCAGTTAACAATGTTTCTGCCGGCGAAAATTATAAGGACATCAAGGTTGACACAAAGATCAAGTGGATGGCATGGTGGGACATTCAGGAGGCTTCCCCTGCAGTAGAGGTATTCAAGAAGCTCTACGGCACACCCGAAAACAAGCCTAAGGGCTATGAGAGCGTTGCTGATGAGAACGTATTCGTAAACGTCAAGGTTTCAAGCTATGCGGACAGATATACCAGCCTTTCAAAGCTCGTACAGTCAGACGATTCACCCGACTGCTTCCCCTTTGAGATCTGCAACTATCCCTACAGCATTTATCAGAACCTTTTCCAGCCCCTTGACGGTATCATTGATTTCACAACAGATGATTGGGCTGATTATAAAGAATCTATCGACAAGTTCAACTGGGGCGGCAAGAACTACTGCCCTATTATGAGTCTTGTTCCCACAAGCTTCCTGTGGTACAAAAAGTCAACTGTTGAAGAAGCAGGTCTTGACGATCCCTGGGAGCTTTATGAAAGTGGCAAGTGGACATGGGAAACATTCCTGACAATGGCAAGAAAGTTCTCAGATCCCGATAACGGCAAGTATGTACTTGACGGTTACAACCCCGAAAACAACTTTGTCTGCACGACAGGTACACCTCTTATCGCACTTGAAGGCGGTAAGCTTGTAAGTCACCTTAATGATGCTAACATCGAAAAGTGCCTTGATATGCTTCGTTCATTCGATAACACACAGGAACAGCTCCGTTACCCCAGAGATGTCGATAACAACTGGTCACCCAGCTATCCCGAGTGGGTAAACGGCAACACACTGTTCTTTGAAGACGGTACATGGAGATATGAGGAAACATGGAGACTGTACAAGAAGAAACAGAAGTGGGATGACGATGAGATCAACTTCGTTCCCTTCCCCCAGATGGACGGTTCTGATAAGTATTATCAGAGCATGAAGCAGGATTCTATAATGCTCGTTGCAGGTTCTAAGAACATAGACGGTTACAAGGCGTGGATCTATGCTAACTTAGTAGCTTCAAACGATCCCGAAATACAGAAGGCAGGCAGAGAGCAGTCCAAGGCTGAGTATGACTGGACAGATACACTGCTTGACAGACTTGATACAATGAAGGATCCCGCGACATTCACAGGCGTATTTGACTTCAAGAACGGTATCGGTTCAGATATTGCCGATGTGAGCAGTCAGGATAATCCTGTAGAACAGCTCACAAAGGGCCCGTACATGACAGGTGAATCTTATACATCTTTCCGTGAACAGTATCAGGGTCAGATAGACGCTCGTCTTGCAGAACTCAACAAGACTGTTGAATAATTCTTAAAATTAATAATAATGACGGCTCTGCTTTTGCAGAGCCGTTGCTTTTATCGCCGGTCAACGTATATAAAAATCCCGCCGCATTTCATTTTGCGGCGGGATCATCTGTATCTGACCGATTAAACCTTGCTTATATTATCTATCTTTTTGGAAGTTTCGGCAATCTTATCGCTGAGATCCTTTACTGTAGCAACGTTGGCTTCGATCTTGCCGACTGCAGTTGTGATTTCCTTGTCGATTGCAGAAATTGAAGCACGAACACTGCCGAGTACATCTTCAATACTGCGCGTCTGGTTGGATGTCTGTTCTGCGAGCTGACGCACTTCCTGTGCGATGACGTTGAAGCCTGCGCCTGCCTCGCCGACGTGCTTTGCCTCAATTGAAGCGTTGAATCCGAGTAACGTCATCTGTGTCGCAACATTCTGTATGTATTTTAAAATAGAGTCGGTCTGTGCAACAGCCTTTGCAGATTCTGCCGCTTTTTCACGCAACAGGTCAAACTCGGCGGATAAAGCCGCTATTGTTGTATTGACTTCTTCTACATTTGCATTGATATCCTTGTAGTCGTCCTGAACCTCATCGAACATTGCGTCCGTGTTCTTGTGTTCTTCCGTGATGCTGTACTTTTCGTATCCAACCTGTGAAAGTGCCTGAGCCATTTTGAAAAGAAGCTCTGCGGCGTTGTTTACTTTCTCTTCGGAAACTATCGGAACTTTTTTTACCGCCTCGACATATTCATCGGGGTCTACATCAATCTCCTTTGCTATGGCACGGAACTTGTCAAGGTCCGGCTCTTCCGTCAGCACCTGACCGCCAATAAGAGAGCCTATCTGCTCACCGTTTACAATAATCGGGGAAGCAAAGTCTACAAGTCCGCCGTGACAGTAGTAAACAGCCGGTCTTCCTGTTTTGCTTGCCTGTTCGCCGCCTTTAAGGTCGCAGAGATTGCAACGTTCACAACCTACACTTGATTTCCTGGTGTAATTCATACAGAAGTCCGTAGGACATGAAAGCTGGGTCACAGGACCGTTCTTGTCGGTTGCGAGAGCCGCCATGCCAGTTGCCTTTGCAAATGCGTCCTGCAAGGACTGTAACTGCGCTCTGTCTATAACATCAAGTAATGTAATCTCTTTGTTTGCCATATTAATGACACCTTCCCTTTTTCTATGTTGATACAAGACGGACAGCTCTTGAAATTAAGACTGTCTTTATATAGAATTATACTCTGTTTTAAATAAAAATGCAATACCATAAGTAACTGATTTTGTTAATTTGAACAATAGAAATTGAAATATTTAGTTATTATTTCCGATTTTTCTTTTTTCGGCAGGAACCGCGGTAAATTTTGCTTGATTTTGGACACAAAATATGCTATATTTTTAAATAGGAGTAAGAAACTATAAAAGAGCCACAGACTGTATTGTCAGAAGTGTGGCTGAAAGGCGGAAAAAACATGAAGATCCTATATGCGGCAAGTGAGGCTCAGCCCGTAGCGGCTTCCGGCGGACTTGCAGATGTTGCCGGCTCGCTTCCTAAGGCGCTTGTCGAAGAAGGCCACGAGGCTTGCGTGGTAGTACCTCTGTATGTAAATACAATTAAACAGCAGTGGCGTGATCAGATGACCTATATTACAAATTTTTCTGTACCGGTAGGTTGGAGAAATCAGTACTGCGGACTGTTCACAGCAAAGATAAACAACGTTACATATTATTTCCTTGATAACGAGTATTATTTCAAGCGTGATTTCGGACTTTACGGCTATTATGACGATGCCGAAAGATATGCGTTCTTCTCACGCGCTGTTCTTGAAATGCTCAGGGTTATCGACTTCAAGCCGCAGATTATCAATTCAAATGACTGGCAGTGCGCCCTTATCCCCGTATATTATAGCATTTTCTATAGAAATGACGAAAAGCTCTGGGGTATCAAGAATGTATTTACTATCCACAACATTCAGTACCAGGGCAGATACGGTATGGAGATACTTGAAGACGTTCTCGGCATACCGAAGCATTTTGCGTCGCTTATGGAATATGACAGAGATATCAATCTTATGAAAGCGGCTATTGAGGTTTCGGACAAGGTCACAACCGTTTCTCCGACATATGCGAGAGAAATACTCGATCCGTGGTTCTCACACGGTCTTGACAGAGCGCTTGCTGATAAGCAGTATAAGACCTGCGGATTCCTTAACGGTATTGATACCGATATGTACAACCCGGCTACAGATCCCGCAATTCCCGCAAACTTCACGGTTTCAAAGAAGGCAGGCAAGAAGGTATGCACGCAGAAGCTGCTTGAAGAAGTAGGACTTCCCCAGGGCGATGAACCTGTGCTCGGTATGGTATCAAGACTTGTCGAACACAAGGGCTTTGATCTTGTAAAGTGTGTGTTTGATGATATAATAAATCTCGGCTACAAGGTAGTTATATTAGGCTCGGGCGAGGCTCAGTACGAGCAGTTCTTCCATGAGATGCGCTGGAAATATCCCGACAGAGTAGCATTTACCTGCGGATATATTCCCGACCTTGCAAAGAAGATCTATGCCGGAGCGAATATGTTCCTTATGCCCAGTAAGAGCGAGCCGTGCGGACTTGCACAGATGATCTCTCTGCGTTACGGCACTATCCCGATAGTCCGCAAAACGGGCGGTCTTGCAGACAGCATAGTTGACTGCGGAGATGAGAACGGCACAGGCTACACATTCCAGTCGTACAACGCTCACGATATGCTTTATGCTATCAAGAGAGCAAAGGATTGCTACTGGGACAAGACTGAGTGGAACAAGCTGGTTACAAGAGCTATGAAGGCAGACTTCAGCTGGAAGCAGTCGGCTAAGCTGTATATCGGTCTTTATAAGGAACTTGCCGGAGAGCAGTAAACGATAAAAATCAATATGTACGGGCAGTCGCTTTTATGAAACGTCACTGCCCGTCATTCGTGTAACCGAAAATTTAATGTGTTAAAAGAGAAAGAGGACAAAATGTTAATTGCGGTAATCGCTCTTGTGATAGGCGCTGCACTGTATGTGATGAACATGGTCGGTGTGAACATCAATGCAAATGTTATATGCTCGCTCGGCGTGCTGATAGTGGGATTCGCTATGCTGATAAAGGGTGCGGATCTGTTTGTTGAAGGTGCGTCAAAAATTGCAGCTAAATTCAAGATCCCCCAGATAGTAATAGGTCTTACGATAGTGGCGATGGGTACTTCTGCGCCTGAGGCGGCTATCAGTATAAGTGCGGCGTTTCAGGATGCGGCGGCTATTTCGATAGGTAACGTGGTGGGCAGTAATATTATGAACATACTGCTGATACTCGGCGTCAGTGCACTGATAACAAACCTTAAGATAAAGCCGAACACACTTAAATTCGAGATACCGTTTGTTGTATTCATTACAGCCGTATTACTGCTGCTCGGTTGGATAGGCGGTGGACTTGACAAGATAGACGGCGTGATTATGCTGGTGCTTTTTGCGGCGTTCTTAGGCTATCTGTTCTACCTTTACAAGAAGGGTGACGACAGCTCGGCAGATGAAGTGCCACAGCTTACCGAAAAGGACAAGTTGCCCATACTGATATTGATAACTCTTGTCGGACTTGTGAGTATCGTGCTCGGAAGCGACCTTACGGTTTCGTCCGCAAAGAGCATAGCACAGGTTATCGGCGTTGATGACAGAACTATCTCGCTGACCGTTGTAGCATTCGGTACGTCGCTGCCGGAGCTTATAACCTGCATTGCGGCTTCGCTCAAGAAGAAATCCGATATTGCTATAGGCAATATAATCGGCAGTAACATTTTTAATATCTTGTTCGTAGTAGGTTTGGCGTCAATATTCTCGCCGAGCGTACTGACCTTCGGTGAGGCATTTATCATTGACACTATAGTTGCGATAGCTACCGCTGTACTGCTGGGTCTGCTCGTTTTACGCAAAAAGGAGCTTACAAGAGCCGGCGGTATAATTATGCTCGTTGCTTACGCAGGATATTTTGCGTATCTGTTTATTAACCCGTTAGGGCTTGCATGACAGGAGAAAATATGGTATTTGAAAAAATAAGAAAAGCTGACCGTGAAGAATATCTCGCTATGGAGCATGACTTTTATCATTCGCCTGCGGTGCTTCATCCTATCCCTGACGCAAATCATGAACTGACATTCAATGTGCTTACGGAAGGTTCGCCGTACGCAGTGTGCTTTATATTCCGCAGCGACGATAAAAAAGAGGTTTACGGTTTTGCTCTGCTTGCGCTTACTTATTCAAACGAGGCAGGCGGTATGGTGGTGTGGCTTGAGGAGATATATGTAAAGCCGGAGCATCGCTGTAAGGGCATAACCGGAGAGTTCTTCAAATTCATCGAAAAGGAATATGCCGATGTTGCAAGAATCCGTCTTGAAACAGAGCCTGACAACGAAAGAGCGGTAAGGCTGTACGAAAGAAACGGATTCACAAAACTCGGTTATTCGCAGATGTATAAAGATAATTAACTTAAAAAACGTGTAAACGGTGTGAAAACGCAAAATTCGTTGTTGTAATTAAACAAAAATATTTTTTAAGTTTGGATCAACTAATAGTTGAATGACAAGAGGAAATTTGTTATAATAATTAAGTGATTAAGCGGCAGTGTAAGGCCGTACAGGAGGTAAATGATGAAAAATACGACCAAAAAGATTTCAGCAGCAGCTCTTGCTCTGATAATGGGTGCTACAGCATTCACGGGTTGTTCAGGCGGTACAGCAACAAGCGGCGGAACAGCAAACGGCGCTGATTCTTCTGCAGAGAGCACAACAGCTACAGGCAGCCAGAAGATAATGTCTTCAAACGAAGATGTCAAGAGTGCGATCGACAACGTTTCGGTAGCAGAGGACTACAAGAATATCAAGGTGGACACCAAGCTTAAGTTTATGGCATGGTATGACATTCAGGAGGCGGCTCCTTCTGTAGAACTCTTCAAATCGATGTACGGCACACCCAAGAACAAGCCCGAAGGCTATGAGAGCGTAGCGGATGAAAACGTATTTGTTAATGTAAGAGTTTCAAACTATGCAAACAGATATGTTGACCTTGCAAAGCTTGTACAGTCAGATGACTCGCCTGATACATTCCCATTTGAAACCTCTAACTATCCCTATGGTATTTACCAGAACCTGTTCCAGCCTATCGATGGCGTTATCGATACCACGACAGATGACTGGGCAGATTATAAGGATATTATAGATATGTTCAACTGGGGCGGTAAGGTCTACACACCTATCGTTGACGTAAACCCCGCAACGCTTCTTTGGTACAGAAAGTCGATAATCGAAGAGAACGGCTTTGACGATCCCTGGGAGCTCTTTGAAAAGGGTGAATGGACATGGTCAAAGTGCATAGAGATGGCAAGAAAGTTCACAGATCCCGATAATGCCAAGTATGCATTTGACGGTTACGGACTTGACCACGCATTCATCGCTACAACAGGTAAGCCACTCATCGGTCTTGAGAGCGGCAAGCTTGTAAGCAACCTTAACGATGCCAATGTTGAAAAGTGCATGGATATGCTCCGCACATTTGATGATACACAGGAACAGCTCCGTTACCCCAGAGAGATCGAAAACAACTGGGCACCCAGCTATCCCGAGTGGGTAAACGGTAATACTCTCTTCCTTGAAGACGGTACATGGAGATACGAGGAAACATGGAGACTGTATAAGAAAAAGCAGAAGTGGGATGATGATGAGATCAACTTTGTTCCATTCCCCCAGATGGACGGTTCTGATACATATTATCAGGAAATGAAGCAGGATGCATTTATGTTCGTTTCAGGTTCTAAGAACGCTGACGGTTATAAAGCATGGATCTATGCTAACCTCTTGGCTTCCAAGGATGAAGAAGTAAAGAAGGCAGGCAGACAGCAGTCTATAGATGAGTTTGATTGGACAGACACACTGCTTGACAGACTTGATAAGCTGAAGAATCCCGAAACATTCTCAGCGGTATTCGAGTTCAAGAACGGTATCGGCGCAGATATCGCTGACTCTTCAACAGGTGAGAACCCTGTAGGTCACCTCACGTCAGACGTTGTAATGGGCGGTAGTTCATTTGCAACTGTTCGTGAAGAAAACAGAGGCGTTATCGAAGCAAGAATAAAGGAACTCAATGCTACTGTTTCCTAAGCTTTGAATAATCATTGCATAAAAAATTCCGACGGTATTTTGCCGTCGGAATTTTTGTATATTACAGCACACTTGAAAAGGTTAAATGCTGTCTTGTTATATATAGTTCTATAAGCCTTTTAAGGACTGCGCATTCCGAATAGATATCGTCCTCTCCGCTCTTGGCAAATACCTTTATCCGTGACAGACACATAGCTATCTCGTTATCGCATTCGGTATCCTCAACGAAGATAGTATCCTGCGAAAGCCCTCGCCAGATATCCTCGGCATACGCCGCCATTTCGGCGGCTTTTTGTTTGTCATCATTATCTATAGCCTGTGTTATCCCATCGGCTGTGATATATATTTCTTTAGCACGATTATCGGAATAGTTATATCCGAATATCGCAAACGCTACCATAGCCGCAACTATTACGGCGCAAGTTACCATTCTTCCCATTACTGTTTCTCCTCGGGTCTGCATATTGACTTTGTACCGCTTTCGTTGTCGGATTTAAGCACGGTGTAAACGCCTTTATCAACGCTGTCTGTAAGCAGGAATATATCCTTTATATCAAGTCCCATTTCCTTTATCATACTGCGCAGTTTCTTTTCGTCACCGTTCCAGCGGCGCAGTCCGGGATAATTGATATCTCCGTCCTTGATAAGCAGGCAGGGAGGATCGCAATTCTGAACTTTTATATCCATATCGCCGTTTTCAACGTTTCTGTAACAGCTTTTCTGATAGAAGTTGATCTTGCCGGTGGTTTCAACTATAGCATACTGCACCTGTGAAATGTCAAATATCATGCACTCACGCATAGATTCCATCAGCTCGTCGACGCTGTAGCGCAGGTGTTTCATCACTCTGCGATCGATAATACCGTTTGTTATGATTATCTGCGGTGTTCCCGTGACAAGACGACGGAAGCGTGAGCTTTTAAGCATAATGAACGACATGAATACGTCAAGACAAACTATCATCAGTATCGGTATAACGCCGTATATCATCGGTACTGTCGAGTCCTCAAGCGAAAGTGTTGCAATATTTGAGATAAGTATGGTAGTAACAAGTTCAGACGGCTGGAGCTGTGCCAGTTGTTTCTTACCCATAAGCCTGAGTGCAAACATTATAAGAATGTACAAAAGTACCGAACGAATAATTATTATCAGCATATTGCCTCCATAGTCGGGAAAGATAATTGATAGATTTTATTTCAACGCTATTATTTACAGATTACTTTTTATTATGCGAGGACTTGTGATGAGGAATATAAAAAAGCCGGATTTTTCCGAAAAGAACACCGAACCCGTAAACAGATCCGATACCGCACTGTCGTCAAATCTTGATGAAAACTGCTGTGCCGTAAGGGCACTTATGAACAATAGTTCGGATCTTATAATAAAATATTTTACCGCAGGGGGTCATCGAATGGCAGTGGTCACCTGCGAGGGAATGATAGGCAAGGCTGACCTTGCAAATCTTATCTTCCGCCCGCTGGTATCATCTCCTCCCGGAATAGCCGATGATAACGAGTTTTTCTGTGCGGTATGCGCCGATATGCCTATAGCGGAGGAACAAAAGCAGGTATATGACGTCGGTGCACTCTGCCTTAATATAATGTCGGGATTTGCCGTTCTGCTTTGTAATGGCGCTTCGTTCGGAATAGCGATAGGAATACAGGGCTTTGCACACCGAAGCGTAGACGAGCCTTCAACGCACATAAATCTGAGAGCGTCAAGAGAGGGCTTTATCGAGGTGGTGAGAACCAACGTTGCTATGGTAAGGCGGAGAATGAAATCCCCGACGCTGAAAACGATGATGATGACCGTAGGGGAACGGAGCAAGACCGATGTTTCGGTTTGCTATCTTACCGACAAGGCGGATATGAATATCGTAAACGCCGTGACGGATAAGCTGAAGAACATTCCGCTTAACACTATTGCAGGGGGTGAGTATTTACAGAGCTTTCTTGAAGATGATGATTCTGTCCTTTTCTCACAGATATATACAACCGAACGTCCCGATGTATTTGTATCGAAGCTGTACGAGGGCAGAGTGGGGATAATCGTGGACGGAACGCCTTTTGCGCTTGTTCTTCCGTGTCTGTTTGCTGAGAACTTTGTAACGATGGACGATTATACGCACAAGCCGTACTTTTCGGCGTTTCTTCGTATCATACGTTTCTTTGCGTTTATTGCAGGGGCTGTTCTGCCGGGTCTTTATGTCGCACTGTGTAACTTCCACCCGGAAATGTTCCGCTCGGCACTCTTGCTGAATATTTATTCATCGGAGCAGACTACCGCCTATCCCATATTCGGAGAGTGTCTTATAATGTATATCCTGTATGAGATAATGAGGGAGGCGGGGCTGAGGCTGCCGCAGAGCATAGGTCACGCAGTAAGTATAGTCGGAGGTCTTGTGATAGGAGAAATCTCGGTATCGGCGGGTCTTATGAGCGCACCTGTGGTGCTTATCATAGCGGCAACCGGACTATGCTCGTTTGCCGTACCGGATCTATACGACAGCTGTATGATACTGAGGCTGGTATTTATAGTCGCAGGAGGCACGTTTGGCTTGTTCGGAATTACAGCCGTAGGGGTCGTTATATTTTTCAGAATGTGTTCAAAAAACACATACGGAGTGCCGTATACCGCACCGTTTGCGCCTGTGACGCTGAAAAGCATTATCCGTGATACGTTTCGCAGGGAAAGCTGGAAGAAGCTGTCCGATACGGATATGACGGTACAGCAGTTATCGGGCAAGGCTAAGAGCGGTCACGGCGCAGAAAGGACGGGAGGCAATGAGCAGGATAAGTAACAGACAGCTTGTTATCACGTTCCTTGCCTGCAGGCTGTCGGCGGAAATGATGACTATGCCTGCCGAAACCGTATTATACGGACCGGATCGCTTCACAGCGATATTTCTTGCAAAAATTATTGCGGCACTGCTTTATATTCCTCTTATCCTTGTGACGCTGAGGTTCAAGGGGGATAGCCCTATAACCTGTGCTTTCAGAAGAAATAAGATCTTCGGGGCAGCTGTGGGGGTTATTCTGGCTGTTACCCTGACGGCGACCGCCGTGCAGACGGTCATAAGCATACAGCATTATATAACCGATACGCTGTTGAATAACATTCTGACAATATCGGGTATTGCTGTGCTTGTCGCCGTGTCGGTATACGGTGCATTGAAGGGGCTTAGTGCGGTTACGAGAAGCTCTGTGTTTGCGGCGGCGGTATTCGGTCTGCTGATTTTTCTTATCGGAGTCACTATGTGGGACAAGGTCAATCCGGATTTCATATATCCCGCCTTTATTGAGGACGGGCGGTACTTTGTAAAATGTACACTTTCTGAGATAAGTATGAACAGCGAAATTCTGATTTTTGCGGTGATAACCGATGAAATACGCAGTAAACCGCATAAAACGGTACTTTATTATCTGCCGCTCCTGCTTGTAATACTGGAATTTCTTAACCTGCTCTACAACCTTATATTAGGTCCTTATATGAGTAAAGTTGAATACCCTCTGTATATTATCGCAGCTTTATCCGATATTGTAATATTCCGCAGGCTTGACGGAATAGACGCTATAGTGTGGCTGATGTGCGGAATTATTAAAACGGCGCTTATTATATATTGCGTAGGGCGGATATATTCTGTGTGCAGTAAGAGGCCCGATACGAAAAAGGCGGTTGTGGTATACGGAGCGTTTATATTTATGCTGTGTATGGCGCTTGGCAGTGACAGAACGGTATACGAGCATTTCAGGAGCGTTATGTCGGGCGGAATACACATATTGCTCGGCGGTGTTGCAGTTCCGCTGACGGCGCTTGTTGCAGGCAGAAAAAAGCAGAGCGAAGGAGAAAAGAAATGAGAATGATAAGAGCGGTTGCTATAATGCTTGTGCTGACGGTGACAATAACCCTTGTCGGCTGTGTCAGCTATGTTGACCTGTCCGACAGGGCGATAGTGCAGGCGATAGGGATAGACTATCTTCCTGACAAAAAGGTATATCGTATAAGTATGCAGTATTTCAATCAATCGAGCGAGGGCGGACAGAATCAGATAGACAAGACGCAGGACAATGTGCTGAAAAGCGTAGGGGAGGGCGAAAGCATATTTGCGGCGGCAAAAAACGCTTCGATGCTGACGGGAAAGGATCTTCTGCTGAGCGAAAACAGGCTGATAATCATCGGAAAAGAACTGAGGAAGTATAAGCTGGGCGACACGCTTGAATTCTTCGTGGGCAATTACCATTCGCATCCGCAGGCATATGTTGCCGCCGCAGAGGATACGGCAGAGGAACTGCTCGATATACGCTTCAAGGAAGGCTCGACCTCTTCGCAGAGATTGGCGAACCTTATACACAACGCATCGGTCGAAAGCAGGAACAAAAGCACATATCCCTATCAGGTGATGACTATGCTATGCACATCTACGGAGAGCGCATTTCTTCCGCTGCTCAGAACCGCAACACTAAAGACAGATGTAACTATTCCGAAGGAAACAGGAGGCGGTAAGGGCAACGGAGGCGGAGAAGAACAGAGCGAGGACGGAGAAAAGACGATAATACTTGACGGCGGAGTGGTTTTCAAGGGTGGCAAAGAGCTTTGCAGAGTTGACGATGATGGGGCAATGGCTATATTCTTTATGAATGATACGCCTTCGGAATATTCGTTTACCGTGCCTTTGGGACAAAACGCAAAGCCGAGTGTTACGCTTATTGAGGTTACAAGGAGTATAAAAGCTACAGAATATAACGGAAAGGTGAAATTTGATGTATCATTCAGCGCATCGGGAAAGATAGGGTCGAAGGGCGGAATGAAGGAAGATGATAAAAAAGCCGCCGAAAAGGTAGCCGAGCCTGCCGAAAGGGAGCTGAAGCGGAAAATAGAAAGCTCGGTGATACCGATTGCAGAAAAAGGCTGTGATGTGTTCGGACTTGAAAATACGCTAAGAAGATGCTGTAACAGATTTTACAGAGAGAATATGGACAGGGTAGGGGAAATAATAGCGGAAAGTGAAATTGAGGTCAATGTGAATATTGATATTTTTTCGCAGGGAATAGGCGGTGCGTGACGGGTGACAGCAAAGCTCCCTCACTGTTTGTGAGGGAGCCGGACTGTATATCACTTACTTCAGGAGAAATCTTGTTAGTTAAATCAGAAGATTGCTACAACTGCACCGTTGTACTTTTCGTTGATGAAGTTCTTTACATCGTCTGACTTGAGAGCCTTTATAAGAGCCTGAATCTTGGGGAGGTTTTCGTTACCGCTCTTTACAGCTACAATGTTTGCGTAGGTCTGAGCCGCATCGCCGGAAGCGTCTTCAACTGCGAGAGCCTTGCTTATGTCAAGACCTGCGGCAAGAGCATAGTTACCGTTGATAACTGCTAAAGAACCTGCGTCGCTGTTTGCAAACTGAGCGGCAACCGTATCAGCCTGAACTGTTGTTATCTTGTAGCCGTGGTCATCCTTTATATCGAGCGTTGTAACACCGTCCTTGGCGTTTGCGCCCTCGGGAAGCTCGATAAGACCTTCCTGCTGTAAGAGAAGAAGCGCTCTTGTTTCGTTGCTGTCATCGGCAGGAATTACGATCGAAGCGCCTTCCTTGACATCTGCCAGCTTTTCAACGCCGTTGCCGTAAAGACCGAAAGGCTCATAGTGAATGAGTGCGGCGGGAACTAAATCTGTACCGTTCTTTTCGTTATAGTTGTTGAGGTAGGGTGTGTGCTGGTGGTAGTTTGCGTCAAGCTCTCCGCTTGCAACTGCGTTGTTGGGCAGTACATAATCATCGTAAATAGTGATCTGAAGATCATAACCGTCCTTAGCGAGCTTATCCTTTACAAATTCGAGTATCTCGCCGTGGGGTGTAGCTGTTGCGCCTATCTTGATAACCTTATCATTATCCGCTGTGTTGTCTGCTGAGCTTTCAGCGGCGCTTGATGTTGCAGAAGATGTATCTGCCGAAGAAGCATCGTTTGATGAAGCTGTTGAGCTTGTGCCGTTTGAGCTGCAAGCTGTAAGTGTTGCGCCTGCAAGAGCCGCCGTGAGTATCAGTGATAAAATCTTTTTCATGTCAATTCTCCGTTTCTGCGGTTTTACCGCCTGTCAATGTTGTATTTTGTTTATCTTTCTTTGTTCTGCACCGTTAGTTTACGGGTTTTATCTCTTTATATACAACATCGGCGCATTCGTCCGAAACGGAAATTCTGTCGCAACAGCTTTATGAAAAGCAGTGACATATTATATCTCTCCTTACTTGTTTATACGTTTGTCTGCCTTGCGTGCTATCAGCATACCGAGCTCCTGAATAAGCTGTACTATGATAACCGTGAGCAGAACGCATATCCACACAATATCGTTATTGAAACGCTGATAACCGAATGAAATAGCTATCATACCAAGTCCGCCGCCGCCTATCGTTCCTGCCATTGCCGAGTAGCCGAGAATGGTTACAAGGGAAATGACTGCGCCGACCATGAGAGCGGGCTTTGCTTCGGGGATAAGCACCTTGTATATTATTCTGAATGTTGAGCTGCCCATTGCCTGAGCCGCTTCAATAACGCCTTTGTCGACCTCTTTGAAAGAGGATTCTGTCATTCTTGCCACATAAGGTATAGCCGCTATAACGAGCATTACTATCATTGCCTTATTGCCAAGACTTGTTCCGACAATAACCTTTGCCGCCGGTAAGCAGGCAACCATCAGAATGATGAACGGGATACTGCGGAAGATGTTTACTAAAATACCGATTATTTTGTTTAGCCACGGGATAGGGTGGATTCCGTCCTTATCCGTCACTGTAAGCAGTACGCCTATCGGAAGTCCGAAAACGTAAGCTATGAACGAAGAGATGAACGTTAAGTATATCGTTTCCCATATACCCTGTAAAAGTACGCCTTTATCCCACAGCTGTATAAGATCGTCTGACATTTTTCTTCCCCCTTACACCTGTGAATAGGTAACGCTGTTGGCTTTAAGATATGCTGTTATCTTTTCTGTCGATGCATCGTCATCGGGCAGCTGTACCAGAATCTGACCGTATGCCTTGCCGTCAATGTCCTTTGTATCTGCGTGAAGAATATTGACGGGAGTGTTGCATTTTAATATCATATCGGATAACAGCGACTTTGAAGAATTTTCACCGTTGTAGATAATTCTTATCTTCTTTCCGTGTTCGCTTGTAACCGGAAGCTCGCCTTGCGGCATGATAAGCTTTCTTGCTATATCAGACTTCGGATTTGCAAATACCGTTCTTACATCGCCTATCTCTGCGACCGTGCTGTTATCAAGCACTGCGACCCTGTCGCATATACTGTCTATTACCTTCATTTCGTGAGTTATCACTATTATGGTAACTCCGAGTGTGCGGTTGATTTTTTTAAGAAGCTCAAGCACCGACCTTGTTGTGTCGGGGTCAAGTGCGCTTGTTGCCTCGTCGCACAGAAGATAGTGCGTTTTTGCGGCGAGCGCTCTTGCTATCGCTACTCTCTGCTTCTGTCCTCCCGAAAGCTGTGACGGATACGCCTTCGCTTTATCGGAAAGTCCTACAAGCTCAAGCAGGCTTTCGGCTCTCTTTACAGCGTCTGCCTTTTTCATACCTGCGATCTCAAGCGGATAACAGATGTTCTTTATTACGTTTCGCTGTGCGAGAAGATTAAAGCCCTGAAACACCATTCCGATGTTTTGTCTTGTTTTAAGAAGCTCTTTTGTTTTAAGGCTTCCAAGCTCCTTGCCGTCTATTATTACCTGTCCCGAGGTTGGGCGCTCAAGGTAATTTATACAGCGGACGAGAGTGCTTTTGCCGGCTCCCGAAAGTCCGATGATACCGAATATCTCTCCGTCGTTTATTGTTATGTTGATGTCTTTTATCGCAGTAACGCTGCCTTTCGCGGTGCGGTACGTCTTTTCAAGGTTTTTAAGCTCTATCATATATCCTCCCATAAAAATAACGGACGTTTATTTTACGTCCGTGCGTTTGAATATCCAACAGGCTCAGACTTTCTTTCGGGACAGACGTATTATATTGTTTGCACACATTCGCATTTTATTGTTTGCGGTTGTCGGTTTCATCCGGTCAGCCCCTTTCGTTTTCGTTGTTATGAGTATAACACACAAAACCTACGTTGTCAATAGGTTTTGTGGATTTAGCTTGTCGAAAATAATTACACAATCCTTATCACTTTTGTAGGTTTTGTATAAACGAGGCTGAAATAAATATTACGGTAATTATTGACTTTTAAGAAGCGGTGTGTTATAATTGAGTAAACTCAAGATTAAACTGTTGATTATAATACTGAGGCTGATAAGGAGGATACAAATTGAAGGGATTACAGCCAAAGGGCATAGCAAGACGGAATAAGATGCTGCTTGCGGCTATTCAGTTATTTTTAGAGCAGGGGTACGAAAAGACAACCACTGCACAGATAGCAAGGGCAGCAGGAATGTCACCGACTTCGTTCTTTGCGGCATTTGAAAATAAGGAAGCGCTGCTTCTGACGCTAACACAGATCATGTTTGAAAATCAGTTTGCAAAGGCGAGGGCATTCGCAAAGGATATGGAGCCGCTCATGGTGTACTGCCTTGAAACGTCATTGCAGATATATATAACCGAGTTGTCCGAGCCGCTGAGGGAGATATATGTAATGGCATATACCCTGCCAAGCACTACGGAATATATTTTAAAAAGTACAGCCGTACAGATAAAGGCTATATTCTCGCCGTTTATGCCGGAAGCGGAGGATAAGGATTTCTACGAGATGGATATAGCGTCGGGAAGTATCATGCGTGGCTTTATGGCAAAGAAGTGCGATATGTACTTCACGGTGCAGAAGAAGATAAGCCGTTTTCTTGAGTGCTGTCTTAAGCTGTATGATGTGCCTAAGGAAAAACGTGCGAGCCTTATAGAAGCGGTACTTGCGTTTGATCTGCACTCGGTAGCAAAAAGACTTATAGATGAGATAATCGCAAAAGCGGAAACAGGGCTTGAAAAAGCAATCGAAAGTTCAATAAGCGAAAAAAACGAAAACGGATAATTACGGAGGTGGGTTATGTTCAGAAAGATGAAAACAAGGAAAAGGCTGGCGGCGTTAATAACGCTTATCACGCTGTTTGCGTTTTCAAGTGTGATGACGGTTATGACGGCGGCGCAGGAAGCGTCGCTTGTATCCGTAACGCTTACTACGGACAAGGAGAGTTATGAAGAAGGGGAAAACGTTAATATTGCTCTTACGGTGAAGAACGGCAATATTTACGGGATTGATAAGGTAAAGTCTGAAATCGGATTGCCGGATGGACTTACACTGAAGAAGGGCGAGCTTACCGACGGTGAATATACACTTGCGGCGGGACAGAGCAGGTCAAATGAGATAACGGCTTATATAGAGAAAGCCTCAAAGCCCGGCGATACTACCGACCCTGTAAATCCCGGCAATCCCGAAACGGACGGTTCTCTGTGTCCGCTGTGGCTGGCACTGAGCATTTTGTCGGGTGGAACGCTTGCGGTTCTCGGCATTAAAAAGAAGCACGGAAAAAAGATATTGTCGTTGTTCTTATGTGCTGTAATCTCGCTTACCGCATTACCGACAGATGTATTTGCAGACGAGGTCGTATTGCCGAATGCAAGCGGAAGTGTTACGGCAAGTAAGGATATAACCGTAAACGGTGCTAAAAAGACAATAACCGCAGAGGTTACATATAACGAGAATAAGCCCGTAGAAGAAGATGAGGTCACAGTGACCTTTGATGCTGGTGACGGTACGCCCGTAGCTCCGATAACTGTTAAAAAGGGTGAAACGATAAACAAACTTCCCGAATCATTCGGTGCGGGCAAGGCGTTTATGGGCTGGTTTACCGATACGACATTAACAAACGAGCTCTTTACCAATACTCCGATAAACGAGGATATGACCGTATATGCCTCGTTTGTGGAATCTGCCGATGATTTCCAATCAGGTGTGAGAACCACCTACTATGTGGAGGACTGTGCGGAATATCAGCCGATCACGCTTATATGTGACGAAGAAATAACGGCGGATAATGTATGGGAGTATATCACCTTATTTGCGTATACGGGTGATACTCCGGAAAATTTCGTTGTAACATCAAACGAGAAGGATGAATATACACTCGTTCCCGAAACCGCATACACAGCCGGCTGTATGTACCGTATGACAGCAGGCGAGGGAGTTACATTCAAGGGTCTTGACAATACGGTCAACGAGTATACATTCAAGATATACAAAGAGCAGACTAATATAATCGAGGTCAGGGACAATATCAAGTATCTCGACAAAGCCAAGCTGTTCGCTACGGATAAAACCGATGAGTATATGGTTCAGGCGGATTATTTTGAAGAAAATTCTCTTGCTGTGGGCGATGTGCTTTGCATTGACAACGGCACGAAGAATTTTACCGAAGACTGCCTGTTTGTAAAAATTACAGATACAATAAAGGACAGAAACATTTACTACATTAAGACAGCCGATTGCGAAGCGGAAGATGTTTATGACAATGTTGATGTTTATTTTGTCGAGCCTGCAAAAAACAAGTTCCTTGAGGAGCAGATCGACACCGAGGCAATAGCGGAAGAAGTAAAGAACAGCGAGGGCGTACAGCAGCTGAACCTTGTGCTTGCGGCACTGCTTGCCGAGGATGAAACCGTAAACGAGATAATGGAGGGCGAGCCGCTTGTTACCGATACAGTAACCGCCACTGCTTATGCCGCTTCGGACGATGACAGATTAAAGGATTTCTCGGACTATTCACGTCCTAAAGAGGATACGCTCAAGAGCATCGCCGCAAGTCTTGCTATCGGTCTTTCCGTATCCGTAAAGGTCGGTGAAGCAGAAAATGATAACTTTACTACCGTTAATCCGGATTACTGGTCGGTCATTACATTCGAGTTGAATTATAAGACTACCATTAAGAAAAAACTCAAGGTAGATGCAACATTTACAGTAAGCGAATATCTTAATGTTTCATTCCAGGGCTATAATTCATTCGAATTCAAGTGGTTTGAACTGCCTGAGCTTGAATTCAACTATGCGGCTAATATCTATACGCAGACGGATATTGAACTTAAAGTTCTTGTCTGCTCGGTAGGCGCAAACAGCTACAGGAATATCACGAGCGAAGTCGCAAAGATGCTTGGCAGTGATGAGAAGAACGATACCGCAGGTCTTGTAAAGGATGTCAAGGATATGCTTAACAAGAAGGGCGGAGAGATAGAAATATGCCGTATACCGTTCTTCACGGCATTTAAACCGCTGTCGCTGTTCCAGCTTAACTTTGAACTCAGCCTTGTTGTAAAGATGAGCTTTGCAGGCGGTATAGGAAGTAAGTTCTCGATACTTGACGCAACGCAGGTAGGTACACACGGCAACTCAAAGGATAAAGAGTTCAGTATGTACAAAAACAAGCTGGTCGAGGGCGACAGATACAGCTTTGACCTTACGGTATTCGGATATGTCGGCGTCAAGATGGGCGTATCCGGACAGCTTACCGTATCGTTCACAGGTTTAAGACGACTGGGCGAGGTCGGCGTTGAAGTTCAGGTAGGCGCATATCTCGATATATACGGTCTGGCAAAATATCACGTTGTCAAACCGGATCACCGATACAGCACGGTATACCGGACGCTGACGGGCGGATTCTATCTTGAAGCGGGAATTTATCTCGAGGTAAATCTTGTCGCAGAATCAAAGGTGTTCAGATTGCGGCTTGAAGCACCGCTGATACCCGAAATCAAGTGGCCGTTGTTCTCAATGGGCGACAAAAACCTGGTTATATGCCTTAACGATGTGACAACTCCGATATTATTCAGCTCAAACGGCACTTACTGGGGAGAAGTCAATATTGATAATCTTCCGGCAGTGTCCGCACAGACGCTTGATATTACAACAGGCGTGATAAATTACAATGCATCTGTACCGTGGAGCAAGCTGTCGATGAATGTTTCGGGCGAAGGCTTCAGAATGCTCTATGACAGGAGAGGAACATTTATCCGTTACGAGCAGCCATTCAGTATGTCCGGCTTCTATAAGAACAGTACAGCCGAAGGTGTCGGTCAGATACACTATACAGGCACGTCACTTCAGTTCACAAAGACCGCCGACCCCGAAATGAGCCTTACAAAGTCGGTAAAGGTCATCTGGTACGATGAGTCGAGAGTTAAGGAAGAGGACGTAGGCAAGATATTTACTGTCAATTTCTACAGAGAGATTGACGGAGTTAAAACTCTTGTTGAAACAAGAAAAGTACCTGCGGGCAGTCTTGCAGGCTCTTACAACACAAATAACGCTCCCGATAGCTGGAAGTACATTGACTGCGAGTGGAAGGACCAAGACCCGTACTTCATAGCCGTTGACCACGACAACTATGAAATAGTATACACCGCAACAAGAGCGCAGACTCTTATGGAGATGGAATACTATGACACCGTAAACAAAGAGTGGGTAGTAGAACTGTGGGCGGTGAATGCCGGCGATGTTCTTAAAGTACCCGATAACTCCAGTGACGAGTATATGAAGCTGACCTCATGGCACGCAACATACGGAGTACCGTTCGGTTTTGAAAAGATGTATAAGTATGCCGGTGATAAGCTCAGAGCGATAGACTCCGGATGCCGCAAGGATTACTATACAAGCGGTCAGCCTACAGATAAACCGCTTTACAAGGTTACAGGCAACACCCAGAGAGCGGCTTCCGAAAACTTCTATTTCAATCATCATAACGACTATCAGAAGGTTGCGCTCCACTTCAGTGCAAATTACGACAGAGCGCTGATGAACGTAACGTACAATTACTATAATTATGCCGGCGATAAGAAGTCTACAACCGTAAAGACACCTTACGGCACAAGACCGGAATTCTTCCTTTCAAGCTGGCCTTACGGTAAGACATTCATGGGCTACACTCCCGACGGCGGTAAAACTTTATACGATAAGGATACCGTATTCAATGAGCAATTGCCTTATGTATATGAGGATACCGTATACGATGCGGTTTACGAAGCCGGAATATTCGATGTTGAGATACAGTATTACGATGATGCGACCCGTGAATTCAAGACATATAAGACGCTGAAAATAGAGGGCGGCTCAAAGGTGCCTCAGTCGGTATTTGACGAGGCGTGGAGCAAGCTCAACCGGCAGGAAGGCACAACGATACAGTTCATCGACTGGAGCGATGTATACCTGAGTGAAGAATATGGTGATGCGTACCTCAACGAGTTTATCCCCGACAAGACGCTCATTTACAAGAGTATTATACTCCGTGCGAGGTTCAAACGTAATGTTACAATTAAGCTGGACGCAGGCGACGGCAGACTGATATTTGAAGAAAGCAAAGAATTCAAGAGCTACAGTCAGGATAAATACGAGGTAGAAATTTCACGTTGGGCAACCAAGGATGCCGACAAGTACAACGATTATCAGCCTACAGGCTGGAAGGACAGCACTACAGGCGAGATATACGCCTTAGGTCAGACGGTAAAGCTCGATTATTCGACAACGCTGACAGCGATCTATCAAGCTACGCCCAAGACATATACGGTAAATGTATCCACACCGTACGGTGCACTTCTGAACGGAGAAAAGACCGATAAATTCAGCGGCGGATATGATGATTATCTCGCATTCGTTGATAAGTACAACAATTATACTCCTGCCGATGTTGAGGGCGATGGATATACTCTCGTGTTCAAGGGTTCATCAAGTAAAGCGTCCGAGGACGGTCTGACGCTTGATATAGTCTTCGGCAACTGGCAGAAGAATGTTCACAAGCACACATTAAAGCTTGACGCAAACGGCGGTAAGCTGACAGGAAGCAATGAACGCACGGCGGATTACGGTACTCAGATCAAGCTGTCTGATATGGCGACTGCGACAAAGACGGACGACCTGAGAGATTATATCTTCGGCGGCTGGAAGGACGAGGACGGAAATATCTACGGCGCAGATGATATAATCACGCTGACAAAGGATACGACATTGACAGCGGTATGGAAAAACGGCTCATACAAGGAATACACGATAACCTTTGTCCTCGATAGTAAGACGATAAAAAGAGTGACCTATCACTATGGCGATGCACTTCCCGTATTTGACGCACCCAAAGAAGCTGACGGATATATCTTCGGCGGCTGGTCGTGGTATGGCACTGAGGGTGCATTATCCGGACAGCCCGACACGATGCCTGCGTCAACGCTTACTGCAATAGGTACGACCACAAAGTGCTATATATCTTACGAATTTGACGGTACGGTATACGGCACAAAGGAGGTCGGCAAGATAGGCGATACGATAACCCTTATCGCAAAGCCCGAAAAGGATTATTACGATGTGAGCGAATGGTCTGCAGACGGTATCACTGTAACAGACGGCAAGTTTGTAATGCCTGCTCACGATGTTACATTCAAGGCGAACTCATTGCCTAAGTTCTATAATGTCAATATGACGGTTGACGGCAGCATAAGCTCCGACAGCCCGATGAAAGCACAGTATATGAGTACGGTAACGCTTCCCGAACCTCCCAAAAAGAGCGGCTATACTTACTACTGGAAGTCTGATGATGTTGCTATTTATGAGGAAAGCGGCGAATACAAGTTTACAATGCCTCATAACGATGTAAGCGTTGAGTGCGTTTACACAACGGCAACCTACAACGTTTACTATATGATAGACGGCGAGGCTACGCCGTATAGGACTATAACCGATGTCCCTGTAGGCAAGGAAATGTTCGCTTATATCGACCTGCCGCGCAAGGAAGGCTATCTATTCAACGAAAAGTGGATATGCACGGACGCTTCTCTTGTGAATAAGGAAGGCAGATACACAATGCCCGACAGAGATGTTTACTTCTGTGGAAGATTTGCCAAGAACGATGACACTATGGTTAGGCTCGGTGTAGAAGTGTATGTTGACGGCAATCCGGAAACACATTATATGCTTTACACGAACAGAGGCGAAACCGTAACGCTCCCCGATATATTCATGGACGGATATACAAAGTCATACGAAAGCGACACGCTGACAGTCACAAACGGAAATGTCGCAATTCCGACAGGCGACGATGTCTTTGAGGTATCGCTCAGGATAAATTTCACCAAGAACTGATAACCGACAAATAACAGACAGATAAGCGAAAGACAGCCCCGACCGCAAGGTCGGGGCTGTTGAATTGTAGCTTTAGCAAAAATAAACCACCGCTTGAAGCGGTGGAATAAAAGACTTTA